>OODU01000001.1_pt1 | contig 627116 bp, 490 predicted proteins | sample 1671171 | NCBI WGS metagenome assembly OODU01 (sample SAMN06348129, study PRJEB24527) | human gut metagenome | biome: human gut; feature: ankylosing spondylitis patient; material: feces | host: Homo sapiens | place: China | collected 2015-10
GCCACCAACTTTCCCTCTTTCTCCCATCGTCGGATGGTTTGGGGAGTGCGTCCAACTAATTTGGCGAACTCTTGAATACGCAATATCTTGCTCATAATTGTACGTTATAAGCAATTCTAAAAAAGAATGTGGATGCAGTTAAATGCTCCTGCCAAATGGGATGAAACATTCGACGTGATCGTCATCGGCGCGGGCGGTGCCGGTCTGACCGCCGCCATCGTCGCGAAGGAAGCGGGCGCGAAGACGCTGCTTCTCGAAAAAATGGGCTTCCCCGGCGGCAACACGATCATCGCGGGCGGAGGATTCAACGCTGCGATCAAGGAAGATTACGAAAAGGCGGGCATCAAGGATTCGCCCGAACTCCATGCCGAACAAACGTTGGCGGCGGGCGACTTCCGGGCCGATCCCGAACTCGTCCGGATTCTGACGGAGGGCGCACCCGAGTCGGTGGCCTGGCTCAAGAAGCGCGGCGTCAAGTTCCAGGACTACATCTACCAGATTTACGGCGGCATCTATCCGCGGTGCCGCAATCCGATCGGTCCGCGCGGCCAGGCCTACATCCAGGTGCTCGTTCCGGAAGCCAAGCGCGTGGGCGTGGATCTGCGCACGAACGCCAAGGTTCTCGGCATTCATCGCGAACACGCGCTCGAGGGACGAGTGACGGGCGTGGAAGTCGAAATCGGCGGCAAGAAACTACACATCCGCGCAACGAAGGGCGTCATTGCCTGCGCGGGCGGTTTTTCGGCCAATGCCAAGATGTGCGGCATTCACGATCCGCGTCTCGAAAAACTCGGCACGACGAATCAGCCCAGCGCCACGGGCGAAGTGCTCGTGAACATGGTCGACATCGGCGCGGAAACCCGCGGTATGGACTACATCCAGTGCATTCCCGAAAAGCCTTTGGACGTGAAGCACAATCCGGCACTCTCGACGCAGGTGAACCGCTTCGTCTTCGTGAACCATGAAGGGAAGCGCTTCGTCGCCGAAGACGCCCGCCGCGACGTGCTGCGCGACGCCGTGCTTGCGCAGACGAAGATGGAGGCCTTCCCTGTGATCGACGACGTCGGCTTCGAACTTCAGAAGAATTCGAAGGGTCCGGAAAACGAAGCCGCCCGCAAGGCGGGGACGCTCTTCATCGGGAACACGATCGAAGAGCTCGCGGGCAAGATGGGCGTTCCCGCCGACGCTCTTAAGAAGACGATCGAAGAATACAACAAGGCGGTGGACACCAAGGTCGACCCCTTCGGGCGCAACCCGAACATGCTCGTCAACAAGATCGAAAAGGCTCCGTTCTACTCGGGCCGCATCGTCATGGCCCGTCACCATACGATGGGCGGCGTCTGCATCAACGCCAAGACCCAGGTGCTCGACCGTCACGGCAAGGTGATTCCGGGGCTCTACGCCGCGGGTGAAATCACGGGCGGCATCCACGGGACGAACCGCGTGGGCGGAAACGCCATTGCGGACGTATTCACCTTCGGCCGCATCGCCGGAGCGGAGGTGATGAAGAACTGACGGATTTGCCCGTCTTTTGAGACGGAACGGCCGGAGAGGAGCGCTTCCTTTTCGGCCGCTCTTTTTTTTCAGCGAAGGTCGGGGAAGCGGATGCGCTCGGACGCGAGCCGCCGGCCGGCAACGCACACGGTCTCTTCGTTACGGAAGCCTTGTTCTCAGGTCGTTGTGCGGAGATGTTTTCGACGCATGGCCGGCAACCCTGTCGGAAGTTCCTGTCATCGTCTTTTCCGGAATCCGACGACACCATGTGTCGTTAGAAGATGAAGTTTTAAAAAATGCACTCCCGCAGGAGATTCTGTTTTCCATAAGCGGAAGTGTTCCGCTAGAATCGATGAATCTTCGTTCGAAATTGGCTATGCCCGCGGTTTCCGCAAGGCCGCTATGGGCGGAGGCCCCGAAGTCTTCAGCTCGGAGGCGTAGGGTGGAAAAAGTTCGGCCTCAAGGAAGTGGCATTCCATTGAGGCCGATACAACTAGGAGCGAGGAGATGCCAACTAACAACCATCTCTTGACGCTCTTCGTGCTCGGCACATTGTCCGTCACTCTTGATCTGGATGTCAAGCTCTGCGGTCAAGTTTCGCTAGGCACTGAAGAGCTTTGCTTCGCGGCAGTTCTCGTCTATACGATTCTGACGCGTAAATAAAGCGCCGCCGGTGGACATTTCGTTCGCCGGCGTTTTTCTTGGTGCGCTCGGCAGCGCAGGTGTGTTCCTTACGTCCTCGGGTGTCGGGGGCGGACGTCGTCGAATCGGTCGCGAGCGATGACAACGAAGGGGCCGTCGCTTGGGACATACCCGTCGTGAAAGCGTTGCGGGGCTCAGGCTTCTTAGAGTTGTTGCACAGGAGGGTGATGGTGCATGCCGCCGGCCTGGCAGGATCGTGACGACACCGCGTGTCGTCAGATGAAGAAAGTTAAAAAAATATACTCCCGCAGGAGATTTGGTTCTCCAAAAACGGGAGTGTTCCGATAGAATAGGCAAATCTTCGTTCGAAATTGGCTATGCCTGCGGTTCCCGTAAGGCCGCTTGGGGCAGAGGTCCCGAAGTCTTCAGCTCGGAGGCGCAGGGTGGAAAAAGTTCGGCCTCAAGGGAGGGCAATCCGTTGAGGCCGATACAACTAGGAGCGAGGAGATGCCCATTAACAATCATCTCTTGACGCTCTTCGTGCTCGGCACATTGTCCGTCAATCTTGACCTGGATGTCAAGCTCTGCGGTCAGGTTTCGCTAAGCACAGAAGAGCTTTGCTTCGCGGCGGTGCTCGTCTATACGATTCTGACGCGCAAATAAGGCACCGCCGGTGGACAGTTCAGTTTGCCGGCGTTTTTCTTGGTGCGCTCGGCAGCGCAGGTGTGTTCCTTATGTCCTCGGGTGTCGGAGACGGACGTCGTCAAATCGGTCGCGAGCGATGACAACGAAGGGGCCGTCGCTTGGGACATACCCGTCGTGAAAGCGTTGCGGGGCGTAGGCTTCAGAGAGGTGTTGCACAGGAGGGTGACGGTGTATGCCGTCGGCCCGGCAGGATCGTGACGGCACCACATGTCGTCAGAAGGAGGAAGTTTTGAAAAGATACTCCCGCAGGAGATTTTGTTTTCCAAAAGCGGAAGTGTTCCGCTAGAATCAGTGAATCTTCGTTCTAAATTGGCTATGCCCGCGGTTCCCGTAAGGCCGCTTTGGGTAGAGGTCCCGAAGTCTTCAGCTCGGAGGCGCAGGGTGGAAAAAGTTCGGCCTCAAGGGAGGGCAATCCTTTGAGGCCGATACAACTAGGAGCGAGGAGATGCACACTTACAACCATCTCTTGACGCTCTTCGTGCTCGGCACATTTTCCGTCCCTCTTGACCTGAATGTCAAGCTCTGCGGTCATGTTTCGCTAGGCACTGAAGAGCTTTGCTTCGCGGCAGTTCTCGTCTATACGTTTCTGACGCGCAAATAAAGCGCCGCCGGCGAACACTTCGTTTGCCGGCGTTTTTCTTTGCAAGTTCGTTGCCGGAACAGGTAGGCGACCGTTTTTCTTCTCCGCGAGAATCGCTTCAGCGGCGGCCCCGTCCCGGTCTTGTCTGTTCCGCCGTCTCGCGGATCGGCTTCATGACGTAATCGACGTGATATTCCGGGAGAAGTTCCGAAAAGCGCTCTTCAATCGTTTTCACAACGGCCTCCCTTTCTTCCTTGGGAGCGATTTCGACGGTTTTGATGCCGATGGCCCAAAGCAAAGTCCAAAGGCTTTCCGTCGGATCGGGATGCCGGTCGAAGACGGTCCGCTTCCCTACGGCTTCGTCGGTCTCCACGGCCGGTTGGCCGGGCGCTTCGAACGGCATCTTTCGGACGGCTTGCCGTCAGACCGCCCGTCTGGCCAAAGAGCGGTCCGGCCTCTTCTTTTCTCGAGCGAACGCGTCGCTTTGCCGCATCGTCCTCGAGACACTCTCGTTTTTACTTAAGTGCCGCAGAAAAAGAAGGAACGGTCTCCCCTCGGAAAACAGCTCCCGGGAGAGTGTTTACCCTAAGGGGCTTTTCGTTCAAAGCCCCCTTCCGAAAAAGAGTTTCGGATACTTTGTAACGCTTTGCAAAGCTCACCATCACTCATCCACGAAACTCTCATAGAGGCCATTCATGCAAAAGAATCACCTCGCGGCGGCGGTGGCGGGCGCCATCCTGACCTTGTCTGCGGCGGCGAACGCCGTGGTCGTTGACGTCGGTTCCGACAAAACGCTTACTTACGATGTCCCTTCCACGGTTGCGGACAGCCACAACGTCACGTCCGGCACGCTCACGCTGGACGCCGGCGGCAACGACCTGACCTTCACGTCCGCTTCCAAGGAAAACTATGCCGCCCTCACTTCCCGCAGCAGCTTTGTCGTTCAGAACGGCAACGTCGACATCCATGCCGGGACGCTGACCTTCGAGAGCGCCAACGCCACGACCAACAATCCGGGCAATCCGGCGGGCGACTCTCATTTTTCCGCATGGCTCAACGGAAACGCCGCGCTTACGATCGCGGTCGACAAACTGCACGTCGGCACTGCGGAACAGGGCGGCGACCGCGTCTTCCAGATGAAGAACAGCGGCAACAGCCTCACGATCCTCGCCGATGAAATCGTTTCCTATCAGGGCGACGGTTTCGTCAACGCTCAGGGCAAGGTCGGCGAGACCACCAACGTCGTCTCCATCGGATCGGCGCAACACCGGGTCGGACGGTTTGAAAGTCACACCTCGTGGGGCGATCAGGATTACGGCGTTGCGATTCTGCAGGCGAACGAAGGAAGCCGCGTCAGCCTCTTTGCCAAAGACGTCGTGCTCGACGGTTCCCATCATGCGCAGGGCGGCGTAATCGGTTCGGGAAGCTTCGGCAGCGTCCTCATCGATGCCGACACGGTCACGATCGACGGCAACATCTGCGGAACGTACGGAACGACCCGGTACGCCGGGAACGCCCTCAAGCTCGCCGTCAAAGCCGACGAGCTCCACATGACGGGCGACGTGAACGTCGGATCGCAAGGCTCCAACTATTCGAAATTCGCGCGGGACACCGTCGTGGACATCGAGGTCGCCAAGAATGCGGTGATCGACGGCGACATCAACGTTGTGAACGACGCAACCGCTTCGGCGGAAAGCAATGCGAACAACAACGTCGTAAACCTCGCCTTCAACGGCACGGGCAAGATTACGGGAACGATCAACGTCAACCGGAAGGCGGCGGTCACCCGCGACGCGGCCGGCACGAACGCGGTCAATCTCGGCGGCAGTGCCGACATGAGCGCTTCTTCGGGCAAGTTTGCCGTTTCCGGCGGCTCGACCGTGAACTTCGGCGGCACGGGCCTTTGGACCGTGAACGAATGGAGCGGCACGGACGGCAATCTCGGCGTCGATCAATCCGTCACGGTGGAATTGAACACCGCGGTGACTGCGGCTACGACCGAACTCAAGAGCGGGACCGCGAACTTTGTGCTCAACGAGGGAGGCGCGCTCACGACTGAAAACCTTGCGAGCAGCAACGCAGTCGTTCGTCTCAACGCCGTCGGCGACACGCCGGCCGTGACCGCCGCGAAACTCACCGGTTCGCTCGGCGTCGTCGCTTCGGGCGACGTCAACGACGGCTTCGCCGATGCGAACGCCGCTCTCAAGGCGATGCAGGCCGCCGTCAACGTGACCGCCTCCGAGGATGGGGCCGAGCTTCAGTTGTCCGCCGAAGAAGGCGCAGCAAGCAACGGTTGGACCGCAGAGAAGAACGAAGACGGAAGTTGGACCGTAAAGGACAAGGGAAACCGCAAGCTCGACGCTTTCGCGTCCGTTTCGACGCTCTCCGCCCTTCAGTGGCGTCACGAGATGAACGACCTCGCGAAGCGTATGGGCGAGCTGCGCGACAACCCCGGCGCGATCGGCGCCTGGGTGCGTCTCTACGGTTCGGAAATGGAATACGGCCGTCAAAACGTGACGGCGAAGAACACGTCCGTTCAGGTCGGTGCCGACCGTCAGGTCGGCGACTGGAAGATCGGCGGCGCCTTTTCCTACACGGACGGGAAGGCTTCGTACGACTTCGGCGAAGCGGACAACAAGTCCTACGCCGTCGCCCTCTACGGGACGTGGATGGCGGAGAAGGGCCTCTTCCTCGACTTGATCGGGAAGTACGGCCGCATCTCGAACGACTTCCGGCTCAACGGAATGGACGGCGGTTTCGACAACAACGCCTACAGCGCGTCGGCCGAATTGGGTTGGCGTTTCGATCCGTGCGGCTACGGCTTCATTGAGCCGCAGGTGGAACTCACCTACGGCCGCATTGAAGGCGACACCTTCACGACGAAGAATGCCGCGCGCGTCTCGCAGGACGACTTCGATTCGCTCATCGGACGCGTCGGCGTTCGCGTCGGCGTGAAGTTCCCGAAGGATCGGGGCAACCTCTATCTGAGGGTTTCGGGAGCGCACGACTTCCAAGGTGAAAACAAAGCCGACGTCCGCGCCGTCGACGGAGCGGCCCGCCAAAAACTCTCCGAAGACCTCGGCGGCAGTTGGGTAGAGACCGGGCTCGGCGGCAATTTCCGCCTGACCGACGCCACGAACGTCTACGTCGATCTTGAACGCACGACGGGCGCGGAAGCGGAAGAAAACTGGCGTTGGAACCTCGGCGTTCGCAGCGAGTTCTGACGAAATGGTCGACCCCGTCCCGACCGCCGGAAAAGAACCTCGCCGGTTCTCCCTGAACGGGCGCAGTGCCGGTCGGAACGGGCCGGAGAAGAAAGAGCGAAGGAAGGCCGTCCGTCGGGCGGCGCGTTCCTTCGCTTTCATCGGATGAGGTTTACGCCTTCACGACCGAGTCGGCCGCGACCCAGCCGAGCACCACCGCCGAAATGAAGGCCGTGGCGGAGAGGTAGGTGCGCCCGTGGAAGCCGCCGGCCACTTCGCCCGAGGCCCAGAGCCCCTGAATGACGTTCCCGAAGACGTCGATCACCTGCATCTTGCCGTCGATCTTGACGCCGCAGTAGGTGGCGAGAAGCACCGCCGTGGAGGGAAGAACGTAGAAGGGCGGGTTCTTGATTTCCTGGAGCGCTCCGAGGTTCCCTGAGAGGAACTTGCGCCCGAACTCGGTGTCATAGCCCTTTTCGCGCACGTCGCGGTTGTAACGCTCGACCGTTTCCTTGACGACCTTCGGATCGAGCCCGGCCTTTTGGGCGGCTTCCTCGACCGTGTCGCCCTTGAAGACGAGGCCGCGCTCTTCCGATTCCAAGACCGAACCGTTGTTGCGGGCGGTCTTCAAGGAAATCTTGCGGGTGGGTTCGTCGTAGACGCAGTAGCCGATGCCGCCTTCCTGCTCGAGCACGTGGTCGCCCACGTCTTTCTTCGGAATCGATTCGTCGACGAAGCGTTTACCCGCCTTGTTCACGACGATCCCGCCCTCCCAGTAGGTGTAGTGCGAGTCGTTGATCGAGTGCGGATCGGTGTTGAAGGCAAAGGTCGCCTTGATGTAAGGCATGTCCACCACGTCCGCTCCGTAGGCGAGCGCCATCTTGAGGCCGTCCCCGTCGCAGCCCTTGCCGCAGATGGTGAGGGTCTTCGCCATGCGCGGGACGTACTTGGCCAAAAGGTCCTTGTTGCGCGCGAAGCCGCCCGAAGCGAGGATCACGCCCTTCTTGGCGCCGAAGGAGACGGTCTTGCCGTCCTTTTCGGCAAAGACCCCGACGATCCGCTTCGTCATTTCGTCGTAGGCGAGGCGCTTGGCGGGGGTCGAGACGAGGAGCTTCGCCCCGTGCTTCTTGGCGTGATCCAAACAGGCCTTCAGAACGCTGTTGGGTTCGATTTCGACGCCGCGGTTCGCGCTCACGCTCGCAAAGAGGAGGTCGGACTGCAGTTTCCCGCCCAAGCCCATGAACCAGTTGTAGACCGGAAGATGGTTGTCGACGAAGGCGTGCACGACGTCCTTGTTGTTCAAGCCCCCGCCCGTTTCAATGATGTCCTTGAAGAGGAGTTCGTTCGAATCCTTCTCTCCGGCCTTCTTCTGAAGGTCCGTGCCGACCACGAGCGAGCCGCCCCCGCAGATCGCGGACGAACCGCCCGGGAAGGCCATCTTTTCGAGAATGAGGACCTTGAGGCCCTTTTCCGCCGCATGCGCGGCCGCGGCGAGACCCGAGCCGCCCGCTCCCACGACGATCACGTCGTAGGTTTCGTCGAATTTGACGGGACGGTCCGTGGGGAGCGCCATCGCGGACGAGGCGGCGAGCGCGGCGGAACCCGCAAGCGCACTCTTCAGAAAGTTGCGGCGATTGGTCATATGTTTCTCCTTTGGAGGTTGGAACGCGCTCCGGCGGTCTCGCAGACGCCCTGCGGGCCCGCCGAAAAAGGGCGGGCCCGCAGGAGAGTCACCCGTCGGAGAAAAGCGTCCGAGAAATGGTGTGGGTGGTCTTGCTAGGTTGTCAGGCCTTGAGAATCGTGCCCGCGGCGATGTAGCCGAAGATGAGGGCTTTGCCGAAGGCGGTGGAACCGAGGTAGCTGCGTCCGTGGAAGGAGCCCGTCACTTCGCCCGCAGCGTAGAGGCCCGGAATCACGTCGCCGAAGACGTCGGTCACTTCGGCCTTGCCGTTGATCTTCACGCCGCAGTAGGTCGAAATCAGCACGGCCGTGGCGGGGAAGATGTAGAACGGAGGCTTCTCGATCGGGCGGATCTTCCCGGAAATGTCAACCAGGTGCTTGCGCCCGAAGTCGCGGTCGACGCCCGTCGTCTTCGCGTCTTCGTTGTAGCGGTCCACCGTTTCGCGCACGACCTTCGGGTCGAGCCCGGCCTTCTTCGCGACCTCTTCGATCGTGTCGCCCTTCAGAACGAGTCCCTTCTTTTCGGAATAGGTGACGCTTCCGCCCGCTTCGTCCATGCCGACCGCGTCCGAGCGGATCGCGTCGTCGTAGAGGTTGAAGGCAACGGCGTCGGGTTGGTCAAGGACGTAGTCGCCGATGTCCTTCTTCGAAATCTCTTCGTTGCAGAAGCGCTTCCCTTCCTTATTGAGGACGATCGCGCCGTCGCGGAAGACCCAGCAGGCGTCCTTGATGCTCGTGGCCTTCAGGTTGAAGGCGAAGGTGGCCTTGATGTAGGGCATGTCGGCAACGTCGGCTCCGTAGGCGAGGGCCATCTTGAGACCGTCGCCGTCGCAGCCCATGGCGCAGATCGTGCTTGCGTTCTTCATGCGGGGCACGTACTTTTCAAGAAGCGCCTTGTTGCGCGCAAAGCCGCCCGTCGCGATCACGACGCCGTCTTTGGCTTCGACGTTCTTGACGCCCGCCTTCGACGAAAGCCGCACGCCGCAGATGCGCTTCGCCTTGCCGTCGTAGAGGAGCCTTTCGCCCTTCGTGCCCGTGCGAAGATCGACGCCGATCTTCTTTGCGAGCTGCGTCCATGCGTCGATGCTCTTTTGCGTGTTGACGCTCAGGTTTCTCGGGACCGACCCCGACTGCGAGAGGCGTTCGGTGTTGAGAACCATGCCGTGCTTCATCGCCCAGACGTAGTAGTCGGGCGAAGCTTCGGCGTAGGCGCGGACGACCTCCTTGTCGCAGAGCTGTCCGCCCGTGCGCATGATGTCCTCGTAAAGCGTTTCGACGGAATCCTTGATTCCCGCCTTTTTCTGGAGGTCGGTTTCGGTGACGGCGACCCCGCCCCCGCAGATCAGGGAACTTCCGCCGCAGAAGGCGAGCTTTTCGGCAAGAAGCACCTTCTTTCCGCCTTCGGCAAGACGAATGGCGGCCGTGAGCCCCGCACCGCCCGCACCGAGCACGACGACGTCGAAGCTCTCGTCAAATTTCTCCGGTTTTTCCGTCGGCATAGCCGAAGCCGCGCTTGCAAAACCCGCTCCCGCGAGAAGGGCTCCGGCGGATTGCAAAAAGGTACGGCGATTCGTGGTCATAACATTCTCTCCTTTTCGGAAATTTCCCTCGGGACTAGAAATTTTCCCGCATCGGGTTCCTTCCGATGGTCTTCATTTTGCCTTCCCCTCTAGACTGGAATCCATCGGAGAGTTTCACAACGTACTTTCGGAATTTCCGAAAGTGAGTACCATGCTTCACTTTGATGTAAAGGATCTGCGGGTCTTTTCCGCCGTCGCTTTGACGGGGACCGTCACGAAGGCGGCCGAATACATACACCTTTCCCCGAGCGCCACGAGCGATCGACTGTCGGACTTGGAGGAGCGTGTCGGAACCAGGCTTTTTCGGCGAAGTTCCCGAGGGCTTCGCATGACCGAGGCGGGAGAGGTCTTCGCGGAGTCCGCCAAAAGAATCCTCCTTGAGGCGGAGGCCCTGGAGACGCGGCTCGCTCCTTTCGCGCACGCCCAGGAAAAACGGGTGACCGTATGCTGCAACTACAACGCGGGCGTCACCTTTCTGCCGCGGCGGCTCGGGCGCTTTTTGTCGCACTTTCAGGACGTGCAGGTGGATGTCGTGCAGCGCTCGAGTCCGGAAATCGTGCGCCACGTCGCCGCGGGCGAAGCCGACGTCGGGATCACGGCGTTTGACGGCATGCATCCGCTTCTCACCTTCGAACCCTTCGCAGAGGACCGGCTCGTCGCGGTGTTGCCGCCCGGGCATCCGCTCGCGGCGAAAAGGGAGATTTCCTTTTCGGAGCTTTTTCCCTACAACTACATCGCCGTGGGACCGTATTCGTCGATGCAGGAATTTCTCTATGACCGGGCCCGCGAGGAGGGAAAGCGCATTCGCCCCAAGCTCACGGCCTCGAGCCACGACGCCGTGATTTCGCTTGTCGAGGAAGGGGCGGGCGTGAGCGTACTGCCGAGCGGAGTCGTGACGAAGCAGCGAAACGTCGTGGAGTTGAATCTGAAGGAATCCTGGTCGCTTCGTCGACTTAGGCTTTGCCGGTTGAAAGACCGGAGCGCGCATGCCGAGGAGCGCAATCACCTTGTCGATCAGTTCGTCGAGGCTCTGATGAACGACGAGGACGAGATATTGCACAGGAACGAGTAGAATCTGCTCAAAAGAAACCGTTTGGAGCGGAGGGACTCAGGTTTGGCGGCGGACCGGCGTTCGAGCGGGCTTTGGGATCACGGCTGCAGCCACTCCCCCCTTATGGATGTCCGCGAAGAAGACGGCGTTGAATTCGAGGATCTGCACGCAGTGCGTTGCGGTGGAGCGGATTTCTTCTGCATCGGAGCCGACGGATTGCCTGGGTGAAATCTCCGGGCATGAATGATCGTCATCCGCACAAACTCTGCCGACAGCGGTTTCTGAAGATCGTTGCGGCACGGCGGCATGCGGACTCGCGACTTGCCAAGTCCCCGGCCTGCGTCGTAGGATCGTAAGGTCTGAACAAATTCTCGTTTCGCGTTACCGTACGCCGATCCCGGGCATGATCATATACAAGAGCAGCAAGGCCGAATTCATCGAAGACACGCGCAGCTGCGCGATCGTCGAGAAGTTGACGGCGAATTTCGAGAGGAGCGAAGGCCGGCGGGCGTCGCCGGGCGAAGAGCGCGCCTGGCAGTCGTCGCTGCAGTACGTGGCGAACGCCTTGGACGACGGCGCCATTCCGGATGATGCCGGCGTGGCGGTGGAATATCAGATTCCTTCCTGTGCCAAACGGGTCGACGTGCTGTTGTCGGGGTACGACGCCGCATCCCGTCCGAATCTTGTCGTGATCGAGCTCAAGCAGTGGTCCGACACCGCCGCCACGGACGAAGACGGCATTCTCGCCGCGCCGCGCTACGGGTCGGCTCTCGTACGGGGCCCCCACCCGAGTTATCAGGCATGGTCGTACGCGGAACTTCTTCGGAGTTTCAACGCCGCCTGCGCCGCTTCGTCGAAAGAGGCGGGAAATGCGGCCGTTCACGTCGAGCCGTGCGCCTACCTGCACAACCACGCGCCGCAGGGTGCGGAGAAAACCGTGCTGGATCCCCGTTATGCTTCCTATCTGGAAGCCGCGCCCGTCTTTTTGGCGGGGGCCCGGGAACAAAAGAGGCTCAAGTCGTTCTTGAAGCGGTTCATCGTCGCGGGAGACCGCGGTCAAACGATTGAGCGCGTGGAAAACGGCGAAATCCGTCCCTCCAAGGCGCTGGCGGATTCGGTGGCGGGGATGATTCGCGGAAACCGCGAATTCGTGCTGATCGACGAACAAAAGACGATCTACGAGCACGTGCTTTCTCTCGTGTGCCGGAAGGAGACGCCCGGTTTGGGCGGGAGAAGGCGCGTCGTCATCGTTCGCGGCGGTCCCGGAACGGGAAAGTCCGTCGTGGCGGTGAATCTTCTCGCCGCGCTGACGTCCCGGCAGAAACTCTGCTGCTACGTGTCGAAGAACGCAGCGCCGAGAGCCGTTTATGCGGCAAAGCTTTCGGGAACGCTCAAGAAGACCGTCCTCTCCAATCTCTTCAAAGGGCCGGACTGGGCGTGCGAACTTACGCCCGATACGTACGACGCTTTTTCATGCATCCTCGTGGACGAGGCTCACCGACTCCGCGAAAAGAGCGGCGTGTACGGCAACAAAGGCGAAAATCAGATTCGGGAGCTCATGCGGGCCGCCCCGGTCACGGTCTTTTTCATCGACGACGAGCAGCGCATCCACGTAAAGGACATCGGATCGGTTGCCGCCGTTCGTGAAGAGGCGGAAAAGCTTGGGGCGCAGGTTGAAGAATTCGAACTCCCCAGTCAATTCCGGTGCGGGGGCTCCGACGGATATCTCGCCTGGATCGACCGCATGCTCGGGATCCGAGATACGGCGAACCGGACGCTCGACGGCACGGACTACGACTTCCGCGTCTACGATTCGGCGACGGCGCTTCGGGAAGCGCTTCTACAGGAAAACGCCAAGGGACCGGCGCACGAGGCGCGCCTTCTCGCGGGGTACTGCTGGGAGTGGATTTCCAAAAATGAGAAGGATCCTTCGTCAAAACCCGACATCGTGCTCGACGACGGGCGCTTCGCTCTTCCCTGGAACCTGAATAAGGACGGCAGTCTCTGGCTTCTGAAGGACACGAAGATCGAAGCCGTCGGCTGCATCCATACTTCTCAAGGACTCGAGGTGCCGTATGTCGGCGTCATCATCGGGCCGGATTTCTGTGTCCGCGACGGCGAACCCCGCACCGACCTTTTTGCCCGGGCCAAGGGCGACAGAAGCGTATTCGGCCTCAAGGGACTGAGCCGGAAGGAACCCGAGAAGGCGGGCGAAATTGCCGGACGCATCATTCGCGACACCTATCGCGTGCTGATGACGCGCGGTCTCAAGGGCTGCTTCATCTACTCTCCGGATGAAGAAACGCGAAACTGGTTTCGCAGTCGGATCGGTCGTCCCGAGGCAGGTTCCAACGACAAGAACGGTCATCGGTAACCGGCGCCGCAGAAGGACGGGGGCGTTTCCGGCGACGGTCGTCCGGGAACGTTTCGTCCCGGCGCAGGCCGGTCGCGACCATCCGACTTGAAGGCCGTCCGTCGATGCGAAGTGGAGAACTTGCGCGCCGCCCGTGCCGACGGACGTCGACGCGGAGACGGCCGCCGTCGAGGGCTCCGGAAGAAGTCCGCCGTCATTTCATGATCGAGACGGCGCCTGAGGACAACGGCCTTCCTCTTTCGGCAAGACGGGGACATGCGGAAAAAGTCGGAATGCTTGACTCAGGATAATCGTACCTAGGTACGGGCATCGGGAAAATAGGTAGTGGAGAAGACCTGTTCCGCCTTTCGAGGCGGGAGCGGTCTTTGCCGTCAAGCTGAAGTTCCGGTCTGTATGCAGACGGGAAAGGAGAGGAACTATGAAACGCAGAGAATTGTTCACGCTTGGTGCGGCTGCGGGCGCCGCCGCCCTTGTTTCGCCGGTTGCGACCGCCGTTCCGGTGAAGGCTCCCCAAAAGTGGGACGAATCGTACGACGTCGTGATCATCGGCGCGGGCGGCGCGGGTCTTGCCGCAGCGTGCGAAGCCGTCATGAACAAGCTCTCCGCCGCGGTCTTCGAAAAGGAACCGACGGTGGGGGGCTCCTCGGTCATCTGCGGCGGTCAGTGGGCCGTGGGCGGCACGGAAGAACAGGCAAAGCGCGGCATCAAGGACAGTGAAGAGCTCTTCGTCAAGGACATGATGACGACCGGCCAGAATCAGAACGATTTGGAAGTCGTCAAGGCCTACGTCAAGGAAACGAAGGCCCACTACGAGTGGATGACGAAGGAACTCGGCGTCAAGCCCATTTCCGTGACGCTTTCGGGCGGCATGAGCGTTCCGCGCGCCCACACCTTCAAACCCGGCGAGGTCATTGAAGCCATGCGCAAGTACGCCGTCGAGGGCGGCGCGAAGGTGGTGCTGCGCACGAAGGCGGAGCGTCTTTTGTGGGACCACGAAAAGAACCGCATCGCCGGCGTGCGCGTGTCGCGCCGCGGCAAGGTTATGAACATCGAGGCCAGGAAGGGCGTGGTGCTCGCCGCGGGCGGTTTCTCCCGCAACCCGCAGATGCTCAAGAAGTATGCGCCGCTCCTTGAAAACGCGGCGGTCATTGCGGGGCTCGGCACGCAGGGCGACGGCATTCTGATGGCCCAGGCCTACGGCGCCGACATGATCGACACCAACTACATCAAGGCCTCCTACGGCTTTACGCTCAAGCCTTCGACCATCAAGGACATGGCCTTGACGCAGTTCAAGGGCGCCATCGTGGTGAACAAGAACGGCAAGCGCTTCATGGACGAATCGATTTCGTACAAGACGCAGGCCGACATCGCCTTCGCGCAGCCGGAAGGGAAGTCCTGGATCGTTTTCGACGACAACATCCGCAAAATCGCCATGAAGATGGACCCGATGCAGGACGGCATCCTCTGGAAGCCGATTGACGAAGGCAAGTGTCCGGACTACGTCTTCATGGGCGACACGATCGAGGAAGCCGCGGAGAAGGCGGGGCTCGACCCCAAGACCGTGGCGGAAACCGTGAAGAACTACAACGGCTACGTGGACGCCGGCAAGGATCCCGAGTTCGGCCGATCCGGACTTGCCTCGGGCGAAGGAAAGCTCGTGCGCATCGAAAAGGCGCCGTTCTTCATCTTCCCGTCGGTCGGCGCCATGATCGGCACCTATTGCGGCGTCAAGATCACGCCGAAGGCCGAGGTGGTCGACGTCTTCGGCGAACTGATCCCGAACCTCTATGCCGCGGGCGAGATGACGGGCGGCGTGCACGGCGCGTCCTACATGACCGGCACGGCCTTCTCCAAGGCCATGTCCTTCGGCCGACTCGCCGTACGGGCCATCGCTCAGAAGAAGTGATGTTCCTCCTCGGGCGAATTCACGAGGACGCGGGCGCCCGGCTTCGGCCGGGCGCGGGAGCGGATCGCGGTATCGTATGCCCTGGTCCGCTTTTTTTTCGAGTTCCGCCTTATGTCGCTGCACCGCCGAAATCTGCTTTTGGGAGCCCTCGCCGCTTCGTGGGTCCCGCCGCCCGTCTTCGGACAAACGGACGGGAAGGTCTTCGACCTCGTCGTCGTGGGGGCCGGTGCGGCCGGGCTCACCGCCGCCTGTCTCGCTACCGAGTGCGGATTGAAACGCGTTCTCGTGCTCGAGAGCGAACCCTTGATCGGGGGCTCGAGCATTATTTCCGGCGGGTTCTGGGCCGTGAGCGGCACGGAGCTGCAGAAAAAGCTGGGCGTAGCCGACAGCGACGAAGCGTTTTTCGAAGACATCCTGACGGTCGGCGCCCATCGGAATGACGAGGCGCTCGTTCGCGCCTTCATTCGGGAAAACCGCAGGCAATACGAATGGATGCTCGCCCTGGGCGTTGCGCCGCAAACGCTGGCGCCCGGATCCGGAACACTGAGAGCGCACGTCTTTGATGCGCGCAGACTCGTCGAACGTCTCTATCGCAGGGCCGTTTCTTCGGGCGTCGACATTCGGGTCGGAACCCGCGTGCGCGATCTCGAATACGATCCGCGGCGAGGGCGTGTCGCCGGCGTTCGGACGGACGGCGCGTCCCATGCCGCGCGCGCCGTTTTGCTCGCGAGCGGCGGCTTTTCCCGCAACACGAGGCTTCTCGAACAATACTCGCCCCGGATGCGGTTTGTTTCCACCATTGCGGCGCAGGGTTCCCGCGGCGACGGCATCGTGATGGCCCGGAAACTCGGGGCGGGATTGGCCGACATGGAGTGGCTGGAAGCGTCCTACGCATTCATCCAAAATCCGACGACCATCCGCGACATGACGTTCGTCAACTACCACGGCGGAATCATCGTCAACAAATTCGGTCGGCGGTTCGTCGACGAGTCCCTGCCGTACAAGCTGATTGCCAAAGAAGTTCTCAAGCAGAACGACGCCCGGAGCTTCATCGTTTTTGACGAACGCATCCGACGCATCTCCGAACAGCAGCCGATGGACAGGCGTCGTTGGGATCGTGTGCCGCTTGCGAGCGGACGCACGCTTGCCGAGGCGGCGAATCAATGTTCGATCGATCCTTCCGCTCTGGAGCGGACGGTCGACGCGTACAACGCGGCCGTTGCCGGAGGAGAAGACGCGGGACGCGGACCGGTGGCCGTCAACAACGGGCGACTGCTTGTGATCGACAGGCCTCCCTTTTACGTGCTTCCCGTGTCGCCCTGTCTTCTCGGAACCTATTGCGGCGTCAAAATCAACGAAAAGGCGCAGGTCGTGACCGAAGAGGGCGAAGCGATTCCCGGGCTTTGGGCGGCCGGCGAGGTCACGGGCGGATTTCACGGCGCCTCCTTCATCATGGGTACGGCGTTGGGAAAGGCCCAGACCTTCGCCCGCATCGCCGTGCGAAACATTGCGGCCGCCCTCGCGGAGGCGTAAATGAACCGGGGCCGCATCTTTACCGTTTGGGCGACCGCACTCCTTCTTGCGCCGCTCGCTCAGGCTCAGGTTCCGACGTCGACCGTGGAGCTCGGCATTGTCGACGAGGTGTCGCAAGGCCGGGAGGGGCCCTTCATCGAAGAGACCGTCGACGCTCTGAGAAAGAGTTTCGCCCGTGAGGAGATGGCGTTGAACGTTACGCGGGGCTCCGGCGAAGAAATTGCGCGGCGGGTCAGACAGAATCGTCTGGACCTCTTCATCGCGCCGAGCGACTTGTATCGCCAGCTTCTTTTGTCCGGCTGCAGCGACATCGCGGTGACGCACGACACCCGTACGTCCAACCCCAATCGGTCTCAGGGAGCCCTTTTTCTTTCGCGCCTCGGCGAGGAACCCGTTTTTGACCGGGCGGTCAAAGAGGGAAAAGTATTGCGGCTCGGGGGCGAGACGAGCTCCGCGAGCATTCGCGGGGAGCTTTTCAACCAAGGCTTGAGCGGAAGGCGGTCGGCGGACTTGTTGGCGAAGATCCCCGTCCGTCCCGCCGGCGACAAGGAGATGGAGGATGCCCTTCGCAGGCTTCGGCAGAGTCGGCTCGATCTGCTGATTCTTCCCGTCTGTCGTCTCGAACGATACTGCGGCGACCATTCGTGTGCGACGGCGGACTTGGGCGTGCTTTGGCCCAAGCAGGACACGGACATGACCTGCTTTCATTCCACGCAGCTCTATCCCGGGACGACGCTCGTGGCCACGCCGGGACTGTCGCCTTTTGCGCACCGCGAAATCCTGAGCACGATCTTTGCGCTCCAATCGAAAGAGAACGGTCAAAGATGGCATGTCGCCACGAATTTTCAGACGACGGATCAAACTCTGAGGCTTCTCGACGACGACGCCTGGACGCGGATGCGGCAGTCTTCCATCCGCAGCTTTCTGGAGCGCCGGAAGGGATGGATCATCTTCGGGCTGTGCGCCTTGGGGTTCTTCGTCGTACATACGATCGTCCTGCAGATCCTGGTGCGCCGCAAGACGCGGGAGCTTCGTCGGGCGCTCTCGGAGCAGAAAAGGGCCAGAAGGGAGACGGAACTCATTTCCAGACGGTTGGAAAAGCAGCGCCGCCTGCAGACGATCGGACAGATGTCGAGTCTTTTCGCGCACGAACTCGGACAGCCGCTCAATGCGATCGGCTGCTATGCGCACGGCTTAGGCAAGGCGACGGAAAACGTCGAGAAGCGCAGGGCCGTGGAGAAGGGGATCCGGGGAATCGAAGAGGAGGTCGGCCGCGCGAGCGCGATCGTGAACCGCGTGCGCGACTACGTGCGGTCCCAGACGATGCGCGACGGGGTGATCGACCTGGAGGCGCTGATTCGCGGGGCCGTCCGGAACTTCGGGCTCACGAGCCTCGGTAACGTTCCCGTGATACTGGAACGAAAGGAACCGGAGCGCGTTCTCCGGGTTCGGGGAGATTCGCTGGAACTTGAACTCATCGTCACGAACCTCTTGAGAAACGCCTCGCAGGCTCTGCAGGCCGTCATGCGTCCGGAGATCCGGGTGACGGTTTTCGGAGGGCCGAATCCCGGGTTTTCCGTCGCGGACAACGGCACGGGTTTGACGGAAGAAAAGCTCGCCGACATCGTAAGGATCGGAGAAAGTACGCGCCCGGAAGGTCTGGGTCTGGGTTTGTCGATCGTGCGGGACCTCGTCGCGCTGCACGGGGGCCGAATCGAATTTTCCCTGACGGGAGAGGGCGGCCTGAAGGTGACGGTGACGTTTCCGCCGGCGCGGGAGTCGGAAAAAGGAGAAGAATCGTGAAGGAAAACGAGGCGCTGATCCGCATTGTCGACGACGATGCTTCCGTTCGGGATGCCTTGCAGTACATGCTCGAACAGGAGGGCTTCAACGTCGTCGCCTATGCGGGCGCGCAGGAATACCTCGTCAACGACATGCCGTCGCGCCCCGGGGTCGTAGTATTGGACATCCGCATGCCGGGCATGAGCGGCATGCGTCTGCAGGACGAAATGATCGCGAGGAACATCGTCACGCCGATCATTTTTCTGACGGGGCACGGCGACGTGGACATGGCCGTCAGGGCGCTGCGCAAAGGCGCCTACCATTTTCTTCAGAAGCCCGTCGACACGGGCGAACTGATTCAAAGCCTCCGTGAATGTCTGGAGAAAATGCGAAACGGACTTTCTTCCGAAGAGGTCCGGGCTCTGCTCGAGCTTCTGACCCCGCGGGAGCGGCAGATCACGAGACTTCTGCTCGAGGGCGTTCCGAATCACGGGATCGCCGTCCGACTGAATCTCTCCGTGCGGACGGTGGAAAATCATCGGACGAGCGTCTATCGAAAACTGCGCGTCAATTCGTACGAAGAGCTGAAGAATCTTTTGCGCGGCTGCGAAGTGTGAGGGGACGACGGAAAAAACAAGGCACCTCCGAAGAGATGCCTTGTCGAACGTGCGGTGCGGGCAAGCGCCCGCTCGGAACTTACGCCTTTTCAGCCGCGGCGGCCGTCAAAAAGCCTTTGGCAAGTGTTCTACTTTGCATGAAGTTTCCTCCTCGTAGGGAAAAATCTCGATGAGGAAAGCCTATCGCCGGAATCGTGCGAAAAAAAAAGAGCCTGAATTCGCCTACTTGGAGGTATCTTGCAGGGAAAAACGGTGGAGGGTTACACTTTTGCAATCTCGTTGGAGCCGAGGGAGAAGTAGAACGGTTGGGCGTTACGCTCTGCAAACTAGAGACAAGTTTCCACCGAAACCATCCCCGTTTCGTCGATTCCTGCGGATTTCCCCTGAGGGTGTGGCATTGGCTTTGAGCATAGACAGAGCGCTTGGCTACAATGCGCCCATTCCAACCCGTTTTCGTCCCCGCATGCCGATGCCGTCTCACACTCCTTCGCTTCGCCGTTTTGCCCTCCGGTTGGTGTTTCTCGCCATGGCCGGCGTCACGGCGGTGTGCGCGCAGGAGGCGCTGTCGACGTCACCGACTGAGGAGGCGGCAACGCCGTCCGCCCGGACCTTTTCGTCCGGACCCCCGATCGCAATTGGCTTGGTCGACACGTTTTCGCCCGATTTTTATCTCAACACGTTCGTGCCGACGTTCGAACACCTGATGCGGGTCTTCGGCGAAGACCGCATTCGCATCGTTGAGCTTCCGTTGGACGTGGCGGCCGACGACTTGAAGAGGGCGAATCTCGCCTTTGTCGTGACGTCGGCTTCGGCCTACGCGTCCTTCATCGATTCGGCCGGCACGCATCAGATCGCCACGCGGGTTCCCAAGAGTTCGGAAGACGTCTCGAAGACGGTTGCGTCGCTCTTTGTCACGGGACCGGAGAGCGGGATTCGAGACCTGTCCGATGCCGAGGGCAAAACCGTCGCCATCTCGAGCCGCAGAAGCTTTGACGGCTGGCTGATCGCACAGGGGGAACTCGCCAAACTCGGGTTCGATCCCGACGAGCATTTTTCCGACGTCATCGAAACGAAGTTCAGCATTCCCGACGTCGCGACTTTGGTGCGCTCCGGCATCGCGGCGGTGGGCGTGCTCGGGAGCTGCGAGTATGAAGCGATGCTTCGCGACGGTCTTCTCAAAGAAGGGGATCTGCGGATTTTGAATGAGAGGGCGGTCGATCCGAAACGTCCGGGGAGCTGTCGCCGCAGCACCGACCGATATCCCGACGTCGTGTTCGCATCGCTGCCGGGGGCCTCGTCCGAAACGGCGAACCGCGTTGCAGTGGCGCTTCTATCGATGCCCAGCGACGGCCTTCCCTTCCGGTGGACCATCGCCAACGACTTCGTGCCGACGCTGGAACTTCTCAAAACCCTTCGCATCGGCCCCTTTGAGGAACCGGCCGACTGGACGCCGGAGCGGATTTGGCGAACCTACCGCACGGAGATCATTCTCTTTTCGGGGCTCTGTGCGGCGGTGCTCTTTCACGTGCTGACGCTCAACGTGCTGGTGCGGCGCCGTACGGCGGAATTGCGGGAGGCGTTCGCCGCCAACGTAAAACTTCTGCATGAGCGCAACGAGTCCCGGCGCCGTTTGCTCACGCTCGAACGCTCCAACATCGTGTCGCAGTTGTCGAACATGTTCGCGCATGAAATCAAGCAACCGATCATGAACATCGCCTGCTATGCGGGCGCAATCAAAATGTTGTTGAAGCGCGACGGGGCGCTCACCGAACAGGCGGAGACGCTTCTCTCCAAACTCTCCGCCGAGGTGGACCGTTCGTCCGAAATCGTGGAGCATGTACGTTCCTACGCGAAAAATCGTCCGCGCGAGAGCGTGCCGTGCGATCTCGGCGCGATCGTGGAGGCTACGCTGCGGGATCTGCACGATCCCTCGGTGACGGCTCCCAAAGACCGGCCGGCGTGTCCGATTCTGGCCGATCCCTTCGAAATTCAGTTCATCGTAACGAACTTCATAAAAAATGCTCTCTCGGCGGTCGCCGGGGGGAGGAATCCCGAGGTGACGGTGTCGCTCCGGCGCGACGATTCAACCTGCCGCGTGGAAGTCTGCGACAACGGTCCGGTAATTTCGGATGAAACCTTCGAAACACTGGGAAAAGTCGCTTCGAGCACCAAGCCAGACGGTCTTGGTTTCGGTCTTGCCATCGCCATGGCGCTTTCGGAACGCAACGGCGGACATTTGGTTTTTGAACGGAGAACGCCGGCGGGGCTACTTGCCGCCCTCGTGTTGCCCCTTGAGCCGCAAGGAGAAAAACATGCCTGATTTCCAAAAACGTCCCGAACCTGTCGTACGCCTCGTGGATGATGATCGTTCGGTATTGGACGCACTCGGCACCTATCTCGATCTCGCGGGTTTTTCGACGGTCGCCTACGATTCGGCCGAGCGGTTTTTGAAGGAGGATGATCTCCGCATCCCCGGGTGTGCGGTGCTCGACGTACGAATGCCGCGGATGACCGGCATTGAACTTCAGCATGAAATGATCCGGAGAAAGATTGATCTCCCTGTCATTTTTCTTTCGGCCCACGGCGACATCGCCATGGCGGTCGAAGCGGTAAAGGCCGGCGCCAAAACCTTCCTTGTGAAGCCGCCGAAGCTCGAGGAGCTTGCCGGAACCATTGCCGAGGCCATCCGGGAAAATGTCGAGCGCCGCGCCAAAGAGCGGGATTGGCGGGCGCTTCGTTCGCAGTTCGAAGCGCTGACGCCGAGCGAGGCGGCCGTCGCCGGAATGATTGTGAAGGGCCTTACGAACGCCGTGATCGGAGAGACCCTCGGCATGGCCGAGCGTACCGTCAAGGCGCATCGTGCCGCCGTTTTCGAAAAACTCGACGTGACGAACGCCGTCGAATTGGCGGACTTCATGCACGAGATGGAAATCTACCAAAGGGAGCTTGAAGCGTGAAAACGTCAAGGATCTCGAGAAGAACGCTGCTTGCCGCGGGCCTCGCACTGGCGGGCACCCGTCTTCAGGCCGCACCCGACGAGACGGTGGAGACGTTCGACGTCGTGGTGGTGGGCGGCGGAATCGGCGGCCTCTCGGCAGCGCTCTCCGCAGCGGAGAGGAACGCCAAAGTCGTCTTGCTGGAAAAGAATGGTTTTCTGGGGGGCGACACATTGATTTCGGGCGGTACCTTCAATGCGGTGGATCCGGAGCGTCAGCGTCCGCTAGGCATTGTTGACAGCTTCGAACTCTTTGAGAAGCAAATGCTCGAGTCGGGGCGAGGGTATAACGATCCGAAGATCGTGCGCGTTCTCGCAAGAGAATCCACTTCGGCGCTCCATTGGCTCGAATCCTACGGAATGCGGTTTCTGCCGGAAGTGACGGAAATTTACGGCAGCGGCTACGTGCGTTCACATCGGCCGGCCTATCCGCGCGGGCGTGGCTACATTCACTGTCTTTCCAACGCTTGTTTTACGAAAGGCGTAGACGTTCGTCTGGGAACGCGTGCGCAGGTCTTGCTCCGCGGCGTAGAGGGGCGCGTCGTCGGGGTTCGAGCCGCGACGAAAAACGGAGCCGTCGTCTTTCGGGCCAGAAAGGGCGTGATTCTCGCGTCGGGGGGATTTGCCGCCAATAGGGAACTGCTTCGCCGCTATGCGCCCGCTTATGCGTCGCTTCCGATCGACAGTCTTTCCTCTTCGACGGGGGACATGTTGACGGCCGCCATGGAGATCGGAGCGGACGCCGTCAATCTCGAATTCGTCGAATGCGTCCCCGGTGCGCCGCCCGGCATCGAGTACCAAGTGCGGCTCGACTACAACGCTGAAGACTGCATCATGGTGAATGCCGAAGGACGGCGCTTCACGAAGGAGACGGGAACACGGCGCGACATTGCGGTAGCGGTGGCCGGCGAAAAGGGACCTTGCTACGAAATCGCCGATCAGGGCGCCGTCGACCGCATGAATCCGATCAACCGCAAAAACCTCTGGCGGGGGTACTTTGCCAAGGTCGCCGCCAAGGACGAAACGCCCGAAGGCCTTGCCGAGCGCCTGGGGCTGCCGAAGACCGCGTTGGCCAAAGAGGTTCGGGAGGCCGTGTCGAACGGGCGATTCGCCAAGCCTCCGTTCTGGGGCGTTCGGATTCATCTTCGCATTCACTGCACGCTCGGCGGCCTTCGCATAGACGAAAAGGCGCGCGTGATCGACAAAAACGGACAACCCATTCCCGGTCTTCGCGCCACGGGGGCCCTTGCGGGCAACATCCACGGGATCAATCGCCTCGGGGCGAACGGTCTCAACTGCGCCTGCGTTTTCGGACGCATTGCCGGAGCGGAAGCTGCGCGCGGCGTTTGATTGCGCCGACAGGGGCGTCTCGCCTAGTAGCACGAAGTCGCCCGTTTGTCAATGTCCTTTCGCCCGATGGATGGAAAGCCTCTCTCTCCTTACGCTGAAAATGTCTCGAACGGAAGGACTTGCGCCGGACCGCGCACTTTCTTCGTTCGATCGTTTCTCAAAACCAAAGGAGAGAAAAACATGAGCAATCGTCGCGAGTTTTTGAAGGGCGCCGCTGCCGGTGCGTTCGGCATGATGGGCGCGGGCTTCGCAGGCACGACTTCCGCCAAGGAAGTGAAGTTTGACAAGGAGGCGGACGTTGTCGTCGTCGGTCTCGGCGGCGCGGGCGCTGCGACTGCCATTACGGCGGCCGATAACGGCGCTTCCGTCATCGTCATCGAACGTCAGCCCAAGGACACGTTGCGCTCCAACACCCGTATGTCGGGCGGCATTTTCCATTGCCCGGACAAGACGGGCGACCGCAAGGCCCTGAAGGAATACGCCAAGGCCATGTTCTCGGGCGAGAACATTCCCGGCAAGCTCGAAGGCGAACAGCCCGAAGTGTCCGACGGTCTCGCTCAGGCTTGGGCTGACTATACGCCGGGTCTCTTGGACTGGATGAAGTCGATCGACCCGAAGTTCCAGGCGTTTGCGACGCCGGGCTTCAAGGGCGCGGCCTTCCCCAACTTCCCGGGCGCCAAAGAATGCGGCTACCAGGTCTACCGCGCTTCGTATCCGGACCGCATCCGCGCGCAGCACAAGTCCACCTGGGGACAGCCCAAGGAAGAAACGACGCAGGGCGAAGCCTTCTGGCAGTGCCTGGCGACGGGCGTGGAAAATCGCAAGGACAAGATCACGGTCGACTATGAAACCCGCGGCCGCAAGCTCGTTCAGAACGACAAGGGCGAAGTGATCGGCGTCATCGCCGAACAGGGCGGCAAGACCGTTGCCTACAAGGCCCGCAAGGCCGTCGTTCTCTGCTCGGGCGGCTACGAATACAACAAGACCATGCGCCAGGCCTTCCTAGAAGGCCCGGGCGTCGAAGGCTGGGCCTTCTACGGCACGACCTTCAACGAAGGCGACGGCATCCGCATGGGTCTCGACGTCGGCGCCGGCATGATGAAGGCGGGCAAGGCTGCGTCCCGCATCATCTTCCCCGCCCCGGTCCGCCACAACGGCATGCGCATGGGCATCATCACCCCGGCGGTCGGTTCCGGGCACGCCATCGTCGTGAATCAGAACGGCCAGCGCTACGCCGCCGAACACAAGGTCACGAAGGACCCGAGCCGCTACTTCTTCTACAAGGAAGCGGTGAAGTTCAACATCGACACGCTCGACTATGCGAACTCGCCCTCGTGGTTCATCTTCGACGAAACGCTTCGCAAGCAAAAGCCTCTGGTCGATCTCTCGATTTCGACGACCGGCTACAAGTTCCTCGAATGGGGTGCTCCCGACAACTCCGACGCCGTCAAGAAGGGTTGGATCCTGAAGTCCGACACGGTCGAAGGTCTGGCCGAACTGATCGCGAAGACCAAGGACAACGCCGGCCGCATGCAGCCGAAGGTTCTCGCGGAAACCGTGAAGCGCTACAACGAACTCTGCGCCAAGGGCGAAGACACCGACTTCGGTCGTCTGAAGACCACGCTGCAGCCGGTTTCGGACGGTCCCTTCTACGCCATCCCGCTCGTGGCGGGCGGCCCGAACACGAAGGGCGGTCTTGCGGCGAATGCCAAGCGTGAAGTGCTCGACTGGGATCTCAAGCCGATCCCCGGTCTCTACGCTGTCGGCGAAATCGCTTCCGCGCTCAAGTTCGTCTACCAGGGCGGCGGCAACCTGACCGAATGCCTGGTCTTCGGTCAGATCTGCGGCAAGGAAGTCGCCAAGCTTCCGAACCGCGCCTGATTCCGAGCGCATAATCGTTGAGAGGACGCCTTTGCGCAAGGCGTCCTCCCGATAAACCGAGCGGCACCGGACAAAGTTCGGTGCCGTTTTTGGAGACCTACATGAAAAAGACAATGCTCTGTCTGAGTCTCGTGCTTCTGGGCTTCGGTCTCTCGAGCGCGAACGCCGAAGAGTTTCTGGCCGACCGTCACGCGAAACTCGGACTTCCCTGCACCTCCTGCCACGTCAAGGACGGCAGTCCCGAACTCAAGCTCGACGACAAGAAGCACGAGGCCTGTGTCGGCTGCCACGGCTGGTACGATGAAGTGGCAAAGAAGACCGTACCGAAGGACCCCGCGAACGTGAATCCCCACAGCCAGCACGACGGGAACCTCCCCTGTACCGAATGCCACAAGGGACACAAGCCCGGTCACAACTATTGCGGCGAGTGCCACATGTACAACTACAAGGTGCCTTGATTCGCGCGAAAATCACAGGAACTCTCGGACGAAGCGGTCCGTCGGTCGCAAAGATTGACGGACCGTTTTCCGTGAGGATGCCGCAGGACGCGGACGGTTTCGCTTATGGCCTCTGGAAAGCGGGGTTCCGGGGGGAATTTGAAATTGTGCGAAATTTCGAGTCTGTCAGGCCCTGGATGGGAGGGGGTGGGAGATCTCTCCCGTTTGTTTTTGACGTAGTGTGATTGCGTTGGGCATCGAGCGCCGACGGGGCGCTTGCGTCAGTCAAGACCCTTCGGCCAAAGCCGACTCTCCGGGTTTCCTCATCCGTTCTCCCGGGCACGTCAAGCACGTTTGCTATCAATGGGTTAACAGAGCACGATCACTCATGTAGAATAGAAACATTAATGTTACTGTTAAACTTTCATTCCATATCAATATGGATCTTCAGTCTGTTCCTCTTTCGGAAGCTCGTCGGAATTTGACGGAGTTGATTGCCGGCGTAACGAAGCCGGACGGTCAACCCGTTGTCATCAGCGTCCGCGGAAAACCTGCCGTTGTTTTGCTCTCCGCCGAGTCGTACGACGATTACCTCAAAAAGAAATATCGGGACGAGTTCAAGGAAATTTTTGACGAACTCGATGATCTCAACAAATCGCTCGTCAACAAATGAATCACTTGACTCCGCTTCAGGTCATCGTTTGCCACGATGAGAATGTTCGTCGCTACGGGGGGCTGTCCGGCATCGTGGATCCCGCCAAAGTGGAAGTGTTGATCGAGCGCGTCCGCAACTACGAAAGATACGAGGGCTTATCGGAAGTTTTTGCCTTTGCCGCCATGTATTGCGTAGCCATTGCGCGCGGCCACGCTTTCCCCGACGGCAACAAGCGTACGGCCATCAACTGCACCTATGCCTTTCTCAAAAGGAACGGAGTGCGGACGTTTGTCCCGAAAGATCTTGAAGAAAAAATCATCAAGGTAGCCGTCGGCGAGATGACCGCCGCAGGATTCGCCGACTATCTGCGTTCGGCCTTTTCCGAAGCTGCGTCCCGATAGCGGGAAAACGTCTCCGAGCGTGCGGGCGAGCCCTCGGGCAGGGGGCGTCTTCGCTCCGGGGCGCAGGAGCCCTACGTGTCGGTCCGTCAGCTTCCTTTGCGAAAGGCGGAGAGAAACGTTCGCCGGCTTCCGCCTTGGTCTGCAGAACGTCGGGAACTCAGGGAGACCGAATGCGGTTCGTTTCCATCATATTGTCAGTTGTTCTGATAGTACGATAGAAAAATGTCGGATAAAGGACTGAAAATGATAGAAAAACTGCCGGAATATGAGGGTGTTCGAGTTGAATTTAAGGAGAACTGGAGCGATACGGCAAAAAAGACGCTGATAGCTTTTGCGAACACTTTGGGCGGAGACTTGTATTTCGGCGTGACATACGACGGGGCGATAAAGGGGCTCGGCAAAAAAGCTCTGGATGAAGTCTCCCGCTCCGTGCTGCAATTTTGTAGGTCGGAGACTGATCCCGTCATGACCGACATCGTATCGACGAGGGTCATCGCCTCGGGCGTCGGCAGCTACCTCTTGCGGGTGTCCGTCGAGCCGGGAAACGACCGGCCGTATGCATTCAAGGGGAAACGCTACACGGGAGGCGCCTACGTTCGGGACGGCTCCGTGTCGGTTACGGCCACGGAGGAAGAAATTCGCGACATGATTCGCGACAGCTCACCCGTGCCTTGGGAGTCGGGGCTGAGCCGGCAGGAGGATCTGTCGTTTGGGGAAGCGGCCGAAATTTTCAGCAAGTACGGCGTACATTTCTCTCCCGCACACTACCTGCGGCTTGGGTTGGTCGACGACGTCGGCCGATTTACCCGACTCGGCGAGCTTCTTTCCGATCAAAATCGAACCTTGACGGTGGTGGGAACATTTTCTCAGGACGCCGCATCTCTCTCCGTCCGTGAGTTTTCCGGATCGCTTCTTAAACAAATCGACAGCGTCTTCGACCTGTTTGTCCTGCTGAATCCCGAATTGATTTTCAAAACGGAGGGACTCGCGAACAAGCGGAAGTTTGCCTGGCCGCCCAAGGCATTGCGTGAAGCGCTGGTCAATTGTGCTGTTCACCGGGACTACGCCCGGACGGAACCGACCAAAGTTTCCGTCTTTCCCAATCGGTTTGATTTTTTGTCCTACGGGAGCATTCCCGGACGGCTCAGCATCGAGGATATCGTCTTGGAAGGCGTCAGCAAATGCCGCAATGAACATTTGGCCGACATTTTTCGGCGGTTGGGATGGATGGAAAACTACGGCTCGGGTTTTCCGATGATCTGGCGAGAATATGCGAATTCGGGAGCGGAACCGAAGCTGGAAGCGACGAGAAGGGTGTTTCGCATCGTTCTGCCCAAAATCCATACGGGCGGTCGAGGAACTTTGATGGAGCGCTGTACCGCCCTGTTCGAAAATCACGAGATGCTTTCGATGACCGAAGTCATGAGCATGCTGAATGTTTCGAGGACGTCGGCCAACACGGCTGTCAATGCCCTGCTCCGGGACGGACTGGTGGAAAAGGTCGGAATCGGGCGGTAGACCCGGTACCGCTCCTTGTTGCGGTAGTTTTCGGTCGGGGCGACAAACCCGTCGACGTCCGCCTCGTGCTTTGCAACGTCGTGCCGCGGTCGGAAAACGCGCGGCGCCCCGAAGGGGCGATCTTCGGGGCGCCGCGGCACCTCTTTCCTCAAAGGACGAGCGCTTCACGTTCGTCCGTGACGGACCTCATTGGAACTTCTTCGACCATTCGACGACGTGGCAGTCGTTGCAAAGGGCGCGGGAGGCCTTGTGCTCGCTGTGGCAGGTCGTGCACTCGAGCGTGTCTCCGTAGTGGGCCGACGCGTGAGGGAACTTCTCGAACTTGTTGGGAGTCGTCTTGATCTTCGACATTTCGCCGTGGCAGCCGATGCAGGTCTTGTCGTTCGGGCGCGCCGTGGGAGTCGCCGTTTCGTGACAGGCCGCGCAGGCGAGCTTGTCGCCGAACGCATTGAGGTGATAGTCCTTCATCGGAACGCCGGCGAGCGAGCCGGCCATGGCCGCGGACGCACAGAGTCCAAAGGCGACGCAGAGAAATTGCTTCAACATGACGGTTCCTCCTCTCAAGCTTTCTTCGAAGCGATTTCGTGACCGGCGATTTGGCCGTACACCATGCAGTCGACCGACGAGCAGCCGCCGAGGCGGTCCATGCCGTGCACGCCTCCGGTAACTTCGCCGGCGGCGTAGAGACCGGGGATGGGCCTGCAGGTCTGCGCGGAGACGATTTCCGCCTTCGTCGTGATGCATGCGCCGCCCATGCAGTAGTGAAGTTTCGGCAGGAGACGCATCGAGTAGAAGGGAGGCTTCAGAATCGTCTTTTGGTCGAGAGGCTTCTTAAAGGGATCCGCCTTCTTGCCGGCGACGATCTCGTTCCATTCGTCGATCGAGGCCTGCAGGAGCTTCGGATCGGTCTTGTGAAGCTTCGCAAGCGCTTCGACGCTGTCGCTCTTTTTGACCGTTCCTTCACGGTAGGCCGCGGCAAAACCTTCGGCGCGCTTCGTCGTTTCTTCGCCGCAGAAGCAGAAGGGATAGTTCATGTTTTCCTTCGTTCCCTTGGCGAGCACCACGAGCTGCGCTTCGGCGCGGGTGCGGCGGTCGGCGAGTTCGTTCATGAAGCGCTTCCCCGTCTTCGGGTCGATCGCCATGCCTTCGGCAAAGGCGTAGTCCGCAAAAAAGCTTCCCGGGCCCGCTCCCTTTTCGTCGGGCGACGCCCAGGGACCGAGCTGATACATGTCGAGCATGACGGGCAGGGCTCCGGCATCCAGGAGCGCCTTGATCATGTCGGCGGTCGAACCCGGCTGCGACGTGCATTCGAGGTCTTGATAGGCGGGCATCGTCGCGGCGACGAAGGCGCGGTCCTGACCCCAGCTTCCGGTGGCGGCCACGATGCCGCGCGTCGCACGGATGGTGCGGGTCGAGTCGAAACTTCCGTCGTGCCAGTCGTAGTTCGTCTGCACGACGAGCCCGTCGGCGTGCCCGTCGTTCATGACGACCTGCACGACGTTCGTGCGGTTGCGGAATTCCACGTCCGCCTTTTCCAAGTACTTGTGCATCGGAACGACGATGGCGCCGCCCGAAGGCACCTTCGGAAGATGGGCGCGCGGCACGCTGTGGCCGCCCAGACGAATCACTTTGTCCTGCAGTTCCACGCCGCATTCGATCAGCATGTCGAAGACCTTGTGGGCGTTTTCGGCCATCGTAAGCGCCAGGTCTCGGTGATTGAACCCGCGTCCCGCGGCGAGCATGTCCTCGACGAGGCGTTCGGGCGAGTCTTCAATGCCCTGAGCCTTCTGCATCTTCGTGCAGGGCATGCACATGAGCGCTCCGCAAAGGGCGGAGTTTCCTCCGTAGGCCTCCATCTTTTCGAGGACGAGGATGCGCTCCACGCCTTCCTTCTTGGCTTGATAGGCCGCCGCCAACCCGGCGAAGCCCGAGCCCACGATCACCATGTCGTAGGTTTCGTCCCATTGATCCACGCGGTCGACGTGGAAGGCCGCCGCGGCGGTGCCCGCACCTGCGGCGAGGGCCGCGCCGAACGCGCCCTTCAGAAGGCCGCGTCGCGAAAGAGTCGATTTCTCCGTCATTTCGGAATCTCCTTGAAAGCAGTGTACGAGGGTGGTTTCTTTGTATCTTTCGTACAAAGAGTATTGTGCACCGAAGGAATTCTTTATACTATCGGTATAAGTTTGGTACAAAGAATGCCTTTTCCCCGCTTTCGGGAAGAATGCGACAGGGAAGGCGACAAGGAGAACGGAGATGAAGGAAAACGAGATTTCCGACGCCGTCGTCAAGCGCGGTTTGGAGAGACGAACGAACCGCATGGGCGACGCCACCATGCGAAACATCCTGGATACGGCGAAGCGCATTTTGATCGAGGAGGGAGTGTCCCGATTCACGATCGGTCACATCGCAAAGCAGGCGGGCGTCACGAAAGGTACGCTCCTCTACCATTTCCACGACAAGGACCAACTCCTCGCGCATCTCCTGGACGAGTACGTGGATCATCTCGAGGAAAAGCTCGATGAAGGGATCGCCGCTGCGAAGGCGAGCGCCCGGTACGCGCAAGACGCCGACGAAACGGTGGCGGGCTTCATCGAGTGGTACCGGCGGTTTCGCCGGGAGGACGCCTCCTACACGGCCTTCGGGACGACGATTCTCGCCATGTCGGCCGCCAACGACGCGATTCGCCGAAGGGCGCAGGAGTGGTACGAGTCGCTCTTCGCAAAACTCCGCGCGTCGAACTGCGGCGACGCGATCGGCATCGTACTCATGCTCGAGGGTCTCTTTTTCCTCAGGCACATGCGGCTCGACGTCACGACGGACGACGAAGCGGCGATGCTCCTCGAGAAGGCGGAAAGGCTGCTTTGAGGGGCCTGGTTCCGGAAGCGGCGCAGGGAAACTCGGCCGGCGGATCTTGAAAAGAAAGGAAGGGCGAAAGATCCGCAGATCCTTCGCCCGCTTCAAAAGAGGAAGAGTGTCGCAACAGAGAGCGGGTTGCTCCTTCGAGGCGTCCGGTTTTGGATGAACGAAGGCCGGAACGTCCCTTTTCAACGGGAAGTTCCGGCCTTCGGCCTTTTGTCGGTCCTTGAGCATTGCGCGGCCGCGGGGGAGAATTTCCCCGCCGTCCGTCCGGACGGCGAGGGGTCACGCGCTCAAGTCCGCGTCGGTTCATTCGCCCTTCGCGACATGGATGCCGGTGAGGCGTCCGAACGTGAAGATGTCGCAGATCGCGTTGCCGCCCAGGCGGTTCGTTCCGTGAATGCCGCCCGTCAGTTCGCCCACGGCGTGCAGGTGCGGAATGACGTTGCCGCGGCGGTCGAGAACCTGCGTCTTCTTGTTGATGACGATGCCGCCCATCGTGTGGTGGCAGCTCATCCCGGCGTAGCCCGCATAGAAGGGGGCGCGCTCGATCTTGCGCAGCATGTCGGGGGCCTTGCCGAGCGCATCCTTCTTGGCGTCGACGCCCGCGTTGAAGTCTTCGATCGTCTTCTTGAAGACGGCGGGATCGACCTTCATCTTCTCGGCCAACTCTTCGAGCGTGTCGGCCGACCAGGCGTCGCCCGTCTCAAAGCCCTTCTGAATGCTCTGCTGATGGCCGGGATTCGTTTCGTCGTAGCCGTTCTGGTCGATGATAGAGAAGGCGGTCTGCGTCGGAAGCGACAAAATGGCGTCGCGGATCACGTCGCGGCGTTCGTCTTCGGCGACGAAGCGTTTGCCGTCGCGGCCCACCATGATGAAGTTCTTGACGATCAGATGCATCATCACGCGGTGCTTGCGTCCCGGAGGGCAGCCGGGGTTGCACTGGATGAAGTCCATGCCGGTCGTGTTGGCGCCGATGTCGAGAAGAAGCGGAATCAGGTCGCCCGTGGCGCCCACGTGGTTCGTCGTCGTGAGGTTGCGCATGCGCGGGTCGTAGAGCGCGCGCATTTCGGGGTTCGCGGCGAATCCGCCCGCCGCCGCAACGACCGACTTCGTCGCTTCCACAAACCGGGCCTTGCCGTTCTTGTCCTGATATTCGACGCCGAGGACCTTCCCCGCCAGAGGTTCTTCGCGGATGATCCGCGTCACGCGGCTCTGCGTGCGGATTTCAATCCCGAGCTTGTCGCACTGGGCCTTGAGCACCTTGATATAGTCGGAGCCGAGCGAGCCGAGCGGAGCGTGGCAGCGCGGGAAGAGACCGCCGTAGATCTGATAGACCTCGTCCTTGAACTTCATTCCCATCGATTCGAGCCACTTCACGGCGTCGTAGGAATTCTTCGTCATTTCGTTGACGAGTTCGGGATTGGCGCGGCCGTCGCCGCCCTCTAGCGTGTTCTTCGCGTGATTTTCAGGGCTGTCCTGGATGTTCTGCTTCTTCTGTCGAACGGGGTCGTAGGAATTGAAGCCGCCGCCCGAGATCGCGGTGTTGCCGCCGATGTAGGACATCTTCTCGAGAACGAGGATCTTCTTGACGCCGTTTTGCGCGGCGGACACGGCCGTCGCCAATCCGGCGCCGCCCGAACCGATCACCACGAGCTCGAAGGTTTCGTCCCACTTGGCGGGCAGTTTGCACACGCCCAGATCGGCGGGCGCGGCGGAAGCGCGGGCGAACGTCGCGGCCGAGGCGGCGGCCCCTGCGGCAGCGCCGGCAAGAAGGCGTCGACGGGAAATTTGTGACATGACGGATTCTCCTTTTCTGCGGAGGAGGCGAAGGCCTCCTCTCGACGCCTTCGAGTGTGCGCTCTTTGTCCATTCGGCGAATCTCGCCAAAGCGGTATTGACAAATCCCGAAATCCGTGATCGTGCCGACGAGCACCCCTTATGCGCGGGCCGCGCCGCGCCCGGCAATCCGGCCGAAGACCACCGCGTCGTTGATGCCGTTCGCGCCCATGCGGTTGACGCCGTGCACGCCGCCCGTCGCCTCGCCGGCGGCATAGAGCCCCGGAAGGGGCCCGCCCGATTTCGAGAGGACCTCGGCCTCGGCGTTCGTCGCGAGACCGCCCATCGTGTAGTGTATGGTCATGCCGGCGTAGCAGGCCCAGAAGGGCGGTTTGCGGATTTCGTGAAGAAGTTCCGCCGAGGCTTTTCCGAAGGCGTCCCGCCGCCTTCTCACGCCTTCGTTGTAGTCGTCGATCGTCCGGCGCAGCGAATCGGGAGGGAGCCCCATGGCCCGCGCCAGATCTTCGGGCGTGTCGCCGCGCCAGGCGTCTCCGGTTTCGACGCCGATCACGGCGTTTCGGCGCATCAGGATGTTGTAGCTGCGAAAACCTTCGTCGTCGACGATCGAATAGGCATGGCGCTCGGGCAGGGCGAGCACCGCATCGCGCAGCACGTCGCGCCTTTCGTCTTCGCGAATGAAGCGCTTTCCTTCGGAGTTCACGAGAATGAAGCGGCTCACGTCGCTGTGGAGCACGATCCGCAGTGTTCGTCCCGGCGGACATCCGGGGAGGCACTGAACGGAATCCATGTTGACGAGGGCGGCCCCGAGGCGCTCGGCTTCGAGAAGCATTTCGCCCGTCGAGCCCGGCGTATTGTCGGTCGTGAGATCGGCGAGATTGGGGGCGTATCGGGCGATCATGCCGCGGTTTGCGCCGAAGCCGCCGCTTGCGATCACTACGCCGCGGCGAGCCGTGTAGGAGCGTACGCCGTCGGGTTCCTTTACGAGCACCCGACAGCTCCGGTCGGCAGCCCGCTCGAGGCGCACGGCCCGGGCTTTCGTTTTTACGGCGACTCCCAGGCGCGCGGCGGCGGAAGAAAGCGTGTAAATGTAGCCTTCGCCCGCCGGCATCATGGGAATGTGGCAGCGCGGCCAGTGCGCGCCGTAGATTTCGATGACTTCGTCCTGAAACCGCATGCCGTAGGACTCGAGCCAGCCGAGCGCCTCGCCCGCCTTCTCCACCAACACCCGCGCCAGGGCCGGATCCGTGCGCGGACCGCCGCTTTCCATCATCTGGGCGAAAAACTTCGCGACGGAATCCTCGATTCCTTGTCTTCGCTGTCGCTCGGGGTCCACCGCGGCGAAGAATCCGCCCGAAATGCGCGTGTTGCCGCCCACGTCCGCCTGTTTTTCGAGAAGGAGCACTTCGGCCCCGGCCTCGGCGGCCGACACCGCGGCGGAGAGTCCCGCTGCTCCGCCGCCGATCACGATCACGTCGTATTCGGTCGCGGCCCTCCGGCAGAGGAACGTTGCGCCCGCGGTCCCGAGGATCGCCCCGCCAGCAAGCAGAACGCCCCGGCGCGTCCAACGCGTTTCAAAGAGAGGCTTCGGGTTCATGAGGGGCTCCCCGCACGCGCTTCCGTTCTCGCGTCCTCGTCCTTTTCCGCCGACGGGAGGGGCGGCCGTTCGGGCTCGTCGATCATCCCGAGGAGCTCCGCGACTTCCGCGGCGTTTCGCACGTCGAGCTTGCGAAAGGCGTTGGCGCGGTGAATCTTGACCGTCGCTTCGGAGGCCCCGACGAGGTCGGCGATCTCCTTGTTGAGGAGGCCCTTGGCGGCAAGACGCGCCACTTCCTCTTCTCTCGGAGTGAGCGAGGAAACGAGCGCACGAAGCTCGGCCGTCTCCTGCGCCGCCCGACAGACCGTCAGATGCCAACGGACGAGACGGGCCACCGTCTTTTGCAGGGCCTCGAGCGAGATGGGCTTCGTGCGGAAATCCGCTGCGCCGCGCTTCATCGCGAGAACCGCCGTCTCCACGTCGGCGTGCCCCGAGAGAAAGAGAATCGGAAGCGTGCGGCCGCTCTCGAGGAGCTTTCGCTGCAGCGTGAGTCCGTTCATGCCGTTCATGCGCAGGTCGAGCACCATGCAGCCCGGACGCTCGGCGTCGTCCCCGGCCAGAAAGGCTTCGGCACTCTCGTAGGAAGCCGTCTCCCAACCGTCGAGCTGCAGGACGTAGGCTTCGGATTCGAGCACGTCCGCGTCGTCGTCGACCAGGCGAATCAAGGGATTGCGTTTCGGATTTTCCATGGAAAGACGATCCTCCTCTTCAGGCGTCGGCGGCGGGAAGCGCGACGGTGACGCGCAGCCCGGGCCGATCGGAGCGCCGTGCGAAGCGGAGTTCTCCGCCGTGGCGCTCGACAATGGTACGGCATAGCGAGAGTCCGAGGCCGAGCCCCTCGGGCTTGAGGCTCGCGACCGGGTGCGAAAGCGCGGCAAAGGCTTCGTCCGAGAGGACGGGGCCGTCGTCTTCCACGAGGACGGTGACGAGTCCCGGTTCCTGCGTCGCCGACCAGGAAAGACGGATTCTGCGCGGAGCCGGTTGATCCGCCATGGCCGAGGCGGCGTTTCGCAGGAGGTTCAGAAGCACGAGTTCGAGTTCGAGCGGGTCGCCCGAAAGGGCGGCTTTTCCTTCGCCCGAGGCCAAGACCTCCACGCCGTCCGAAGCGGTCGTATGACGAAAGGTTGCGAGCGTTCGTTCCGTGAGGGCGGAGAGTTCGATTCGGACGCGCCGCGCTTCCTTTTGCCTCGCGTAGCTTCGCACTCGGTCGACGATTTGCGAAATGCGTTCCGCAGCAGAGAGAATTCCCTCCGAAGCCTTCTTTACCATGGCGTCTCCTCCGTAGCGTTTGGAGACATACTGCGCCATGCCGCCCGCGAAATTGGTGAGCGTATAGACGGGCTGGCGCAGTTCGTGCGCGAGCATGGCGGACATCTGCGAGACGACGCCGGCGCGCTCCATCTGGTAGAGGCGGTCGCGGCTCTTTCGCGCTTCGGTTTCGAGCCGGTCCTTGGCAAGGAGGGCGGCCCGAAGCTGACGGGTGCGAAGGCGAACGAGACGATTGGTTCGCAAAACGTGCAGACCCGCGAAGAGGAGGAACGCCGCAAAGCCCGCAAACCACGTTTTGTAGTTCTCCCAGAGCGTTTCCCACCGGACCTCCCGAAGGTGGCGGTAGGGGCCGATGCGCAGGTCCCGGTAAAGCCGGGCGGTTCGGGAGGTTTTCGCGCCGATCCCCCAGGCGTAGCCGTCGTCCGTCACGGGCATTTCGAGGAGCGCGCGGGCGACGTCTTTGACGACCGCCGGATCGGCGCCTGCGGACGCCGCGAGAATGACGTCCGGGTAGAGCGGCGTGGAATGACGGCAGGCGAGCGCGGCGTTCTTTCTTTCGTCGAGAACCCGAAAGGCGTCGGGCGCAATGTTGTGTTCGGACATGAGCCGCTCGAGCTCGCAGGCTTTGAGAACGCCGGCGTCGACCGAACCGTTTGCGACCAACGCCGCGACGCCGGGGTACTGCGAGCGCGTGAAGAGGACTTCTCCGAAAAAGGCTTCCGGATCGTAGCCGCGCTCCCGAATCACGCCCTGAAGGATGTTCCAGCCGCCGAGACTTTCCGGCGAATCGGCCGCCACGCTGCGTCCCCGGAGGTCGTCGATCCCGCGAAAACGCGCGTCGTCGGCGCGGACGATGACGGTCGACCCTACGGATTCGGCGGGGTTCGCGCTCTGCGGACTCGTCTGCATGACGATGTCGCGCATCTCCACTTGCTCGGCCGAAAAGACGTAGAAGCCGCTGTCCATAAAGACGAAGTCGAAGCCGGGCGATTCGATGCTCTGCAAAAGCGCATCGTCTCCGAGCACTTCCGAGCGGAATTCGAGTTCCGGAAAGGTCTTGCGCAAATACGCCATGGTCGGTCCGAAGGAACCCGTGAAAAAGACCGGCTCGAGAGAGCTCTGTATGCCGACGGTGACGACCGTTTTCTTCGGCTCTTCGGCTTTGTCGGCCGGATGTGCGCCGAGGGCGCCCGGCCCGGCGGCAAGACCCGTCAGGAGCACGAAGAGCAAAGTGAAAAGGCGCCCGCAGAGGGAGGCGTTCGGATGGTGGAGCATGGCGGAATTTTTCCAAAAATCCCTCTCCGTGTCCACCGTTTCATTCAAGCCGACGTTTCGTCTCGGAGGCGAATCGGTCTTGCGGCGGGGCGTTCTTCAGGGGAGTCGCCCGGCCGCGTCGTCCGTTTGTTCTCGGGGGAGGCCGCGAGGAATCATCAGAAAAGTTCCTGAATATTGTAGACTTCCAGAATTTTTACGATCGAACGCTCCGTTACCGCGGGCTCTCCCAGGTCGTCAACAAAGTCCTTTTTCGTTCGTTCGGCTTTTCGCTGCACCACACGGACAACGGCATATATTCCCGTGTTGTAAGCGAACAGGATGTCTTGCGACTTTACTTTCTCTAAAAATGCCGTGTCCTCAATGGTCGCCGTGAATTCGTAGCCGCCTTTTCCTTCGCTGAAGCGCCACCCCTCGGCGGATCCGTTCAATTTCGGCGCGACAACTTCGAGGAAAAGATCGCATTCGTTCTCCGAAACGACTGAGCCTTTGTCGCACCGTAAATAAGGCCGGTCCTTTTTATCGAACACTACGGCGGTTTCATCATCGTTGCCGGTGCCGATGCGAATCGAATCAATGCCGTCCCGTTCCAGAGGTTCGGTGAATTTCGAGAGATGCAAGCGGTAGCGATTGTATAGCTTGACAACCGGCGGGTCGAAATATTGAACCTGCCCTGCGGAATTGGTCACCTTCAGCTGACCGCGTTTGTTCGTTTCGAAGCTCGCGGCGGCTTTTCGGCCGAAACAAAATTTTCCGAGGCCGAGGATTTCTTTGATGGTTGCCAGAACTTTTCCTGCGCTCGGTTCTTCGCCTGATTCGTCGGATTTGACGCTCCACGCGTAGGGTCGTATTTGGACCGACATGTCAATTTTCAGGACATACCCGCCATCACGATGTTCGCCCGAATGAAACGTGAGCATCACGATTGCGTCTGTTCCGTAGAGGAGTTCGGTGACCGGTTCCGCGAATCTGTCGAGAACGGTAGGATTTTCAATGCTGTCGCCTGCCTTTTCCCCGAAATATTCTACGAAGAATGTTGCTTCTTTCATGTTCGTTGTGCCGAAGAGCGTGAAGGGGCCCTTTTTGGTTGTCCTTCATCTTATCTTCTAAAGTTCGCTTTAGGAATGAGAGCGACAGAACCGAAGTTATGGGAAAACCCCTAATGTAAGCTCCCGGTAACCCGGCCCGGATGTTTCACGCGCCTCTTCCACTCTTCCGAGGGGTGTTTGATCGACGAACACGCCCGGAATCATGCGAATCGAGTCGGCGGAAAATCTCTCTCCGTGTCCGCCGTTTCCTTCGTGCCGAGGTTTCGCCCCCGGGGGTGAACCGGTCTTGCGGCGGGTTTCGGGATCGGGCCTGTGCGCCCGGACTGCGGTCCGCTCCTTGGTCGCGAACGGGAGCGGCGGGTCGTTCTTCGGGTAATCGCCCGACCGCTTCGGCCGGACTTTTCGACATAATGGAAAAATCGGAGAGGGGCGGCGAACCGTTCCTCTCGACGCCCTCCGACTGTTTCGAAGAGTCTCCGCGACCATGACCGACCTGCAGTTTTTCCATCAATCGATTTCGCCCGAACGCCAAAACCCCGACGTCGCTCTCTACAACGATGAAACCGCTCGGGCGGTTCGGGCTTTTCACCGAACGATCCCGGGGTACGAGCCGACGCCGCTCGCGCACCTTCCTTCGCTTGCCAAGATGCTCGGCGTCAAGGACGTCTTCGTGAAGGACGAAGGCAGGCGCTTCGGACTCAAGGCCTTCAAGGCCCTGGGCGGGAGCTGGTGCATCGCCTCGCTTCTCGCCGAAGAGTTGGGGTTGGAAAAACCGGACTTTGCCCGCCTCACCTGCGCGGAAACCCGGGACAAGCTCGGTGATCGAACCTTCAGCACGGCGACCGACGGCAATCACGGGATGGGCGTCGCCTGGACCGCCGCAAAGCTCGGACAAAAGGCCGTGATCTTCATGCCCAAAGGCAGTTCGCCGGAGCGTGTGGAGCGTATCCGCAACACGGGCGCGACCGTGTACGTCACCGACGTCAACTACGACGCGACCGTGGAGCTCGCCAAACGCACGGCAGCGGAAAACGGCTGGACCTTCGTGCAGGACACCGACCGTCCGGGCTACACCGACATCCCGAAGCGCCTGATGGCGGGCTACATGACGATGGCTCAGGAGGCAATCGAAGAAATGAGGGAGAAGGGCGTTCGTCCGACGCACGTCTTTCTGCAGGCGGGCGTTGGGTCCATGGCGTCGGGCGTGGCCGCGTACCTGACGAACGTCTTCCGGGACCGGCCGCCCGTCTTCGTGATCGTGGAAGCCGAGGCCGCCGATTGTCTCCACAAGACCGTAGCCGCGCAGGACGGGAAGATTCACATTGCCGAAGGCGATCTCGCCACGATGATGGCGGGCCTTGCCTGCGGGGAGCCCTGCCGCACGGCCCTTTCGATGCTCGAAGACCTTGCGGAGAACTTCGTCACGATCACGGACCGCGTCTCGGCACGAGCCATGCGTATGCTCGGCAACCCCTTGCCCGGCGACGACCGCGTCGTGTCGGGCGAGAGCGGGGCGTCGGGGTTCGGCGCATTCGTGGAGCTCGTGCGGGAGGGAGCGCCGAAAGAATGGCGAAAGACCGTGGGGTTGGACGAGAACGCCGTGGTGCTGTGTTTTTCGACCGAGGCCGATACGGATCGGGAGAACTATCGGCGCGTCGTGTGGGAAGGCGTGCCGTCAAATGACGAACGAGTGGCGAGGTGCCATCAGGGGCATTGTGAGCTGATCATCGATCTTAACCCGTAGTTGGAGGCGTTATGTCTTTAAAAAAGAGTGAAACGATCATCGATTCAATCGCGAGAGTGGTCTACAACACTAATGGTTGGACGGAGCCTAGTGGTCCGGAAGGAAAATCGCTCTTGCGTAAAACATTTGAGTGCCAGCATGGATTTGGGCACGAAGAATGGATGTGTTCTCCTCACATTTCGCATGATTCTGCTGTAGAGGGATTCTCGCAGGCTTTCATTCAAACGCGACGACATGAGAAAATTTCGCAGAAATTTCACAATGTGGCTTTGTGGATGATAGATCGTTTGCGTAGGAAAAACTTTCTTGTTGGTTTTATGCTGCAAGCGAAGTTCGTCGGGGTATCGTCGGAGAAAATTAACAAAAATATCAAAACTATAAAACTCCCTGATATTTTTGGAAATCGAGAAGTGAGAGCGGAATTTAACACGATCTATCAGAAGGGAGGTCTGATGATACTAAAGACTCCTGTTGAAATTCCGGATTCTTTTACTCCTATGAGATACTATCAATGGAATCGACCTTCTGATGTTGAGTTTTTGTCTTGGATTGATCGACAATATAAACTCTATGAAACATTCGAATTGCGGAAACTTCGAGAGTTGACGCCTGAGAATAAGGCGACAATGCGATCCGTTATGGTAAGAACCCATCAAACCTTGTTCCGAAATGCTTTGCAAAAGGAAAGTCAAGGTAAATGTATGGTAACGGGCATCGCAGAACCCTCTCTTCTTTTTGCGTCACATATCAAGCCGTTCTTTGACTGTGAGATTGAAGAGAGTTATGATGCTTCCAACGGTCTTCTTTTGGCACGAAACATTGATGCTCTTTTTGATCTTGCTTTAATTTCTTTTGATGCAGCGAGTGGAAAAATAATTTACTCGCAGTGCATCAATGAGCATCCTGAAATCTTGTCTCTTTTTGGAATTCGGCCGAATATGTGTGTTCGCAAAGAATTTTTAAATAATTCGGCTAGAAGGGGATTTCTTCGTCTTCACAATGAGGTGACCAGAAAGTTGCAAGATTTTAAGGAGGCGCGCTCCCTGTGGCCTCTGCTACACGGAGATTTCGAGAAAATTTCTGCAAAATAATTCTTCGAATTCACGTTAAGTGGCAACCGATTCTTCCGTAACAACGGTCTTCACAACCATGTGAATCCCGGCGGGGTCTCCCAAATGACGCAGATCCGCTGGTTCGGTTGAAGAACTGGCTTCCAATCAACAAGGCGACCTCGGACGGGGCAGTCCAAGGTCGCCTTGTTGTGTGACGATGTTTCGTCAGATCAAAACGTTATGCTCGGGCGTCAGCCGTTGACCACGAATAAGAGTCACTGGTCCGTTTGTAGAGTCGAGCACCGTCGACATCATCCTCGGGTTGCCGCTCAAAGATCCCGATGAAGCGGTATCCTTCTTCACCCAAGGCAGTCTTTACTTTCAGAAAGGTCGGACGGGGAAGCCAATGATTATGGTCATTGGTGGAGAGTTTGCTGGAATCAGCATTCCATTCACGAATGGTGACGTCATCCACAAGCTCGTTAACCCAACCGCTGTCAGAGGCAGAGTTTAAATCACCATCTTTGCCGCGGAGCGCAAGTTTGGGGCACCAAAGCATTGTTGGTTGAGATGCGTTTTTGATTTCAAAATAGCACTTGCGGATTTTTCTACTTTCTGGGGAAATGGTGTTGCAGATTTCTTCGGTTGTCTTGAAATAGAAGTGATCCTTTTTACTGATTTTCCCTTTATTCTTCAGTTGAATTAGTTTTTCTTCGTGGCTGAGCCAACGAACGTCTTCTGGTTTGTGTTTGTGAATGTGAGTTATGATGTGTTCGACAGCTTTGTTGATCTTCTCTTCGAGTTTGTCGTAGGGGACATCAGTGGCGATGCGAAAGAATTCTGGCATGTCTTTCCCGGGTTTGATCTCGGGTGCTGTTACTTTTTCGAGCATGCCTATTTTAGATTCCTCCACTCCTTTTTCTTGAAGTAGGATGCGGATAATTTCTTTTTGACGTTCCAAATCGTCGTCTTTTTGATCGTCGTGATGTGCTTCGTCGATTTCTATCACAAGATTGAGGGCGGGGAAAATAGGTCAATCAGTGCAAATTCGTGACCTTTGTCGTCGGAGCGGCGAACGTATTGCTGAGTGACCGGTTCGATTTCGTAGCCTTGCATGTAAAGGCGTTGCCAAATGGCGTTGAGTACGTAACATTCCTCCTTTTTATTCCTGGTACGGGAGGCAAAGGTTTTGTAGAGATATTCGGATTTCCAATCTTTTGCCATGACGAATTCTCCAATATGGTCAAGTGAGCTTATTTAGCTTGTGAATCGCGAGGTCAATGTTGGTCAGAATTTGGGCAGTAGGATAACCTCCCTAAATTCTCAGCTTTCTATAAGGCCTCAGAGCTCGTCAAGCGCCTGATCGACCGCATCGCCGAGCTTCTTGCTCTTCAGAACTTCGACCATCTTGTCGCCGTTTTCGCCCCAAAAGCCGTAGAGCTTTGTCATCAGCTCGTCGAGCTTCTCACTCTCTGTCTGCTTATAGGCTTCGCAAAGAAGCATCGGATCGTTGCCGACCAAACGTTCCATTGTTTCATCCGACATCACCTCCAGGGCATTGGGATTGGTGAGGAGCGCCTTGCGGACGAGGTAATCGGTTTCCGCCTTAAAGCGCGCGTAGACTTCGATCGGAACATCGTCGCGACCGGCGACGGCGGCTCGGATGAAACGGTCGGGGTGGCAGGCCAGACGCTCGAGCAGGAGGGCGCCGTCGTGGAACTCCGAAACGGCGAGCTTGCTCGCCAATGTTTGGAGAGCGGGATAGGGAAGCGTCAATTCCGCTCCTTCCTCCTCGTCGCCGTCGTCTTCAACGAGGAAGAACGCCCAGCGGCTGCGGGCGGCGAGCAGTTCTTCAAAGCGGGCGGACTGCTTGTGGGTGTTCCAAAAGGCCAGGGCCGACGGCGAGACCGTGTCGTTTGCCGGAGCAGCCGGCATGTTCTTTTCCAGTTTTTCGAGTACGTCGGCGGCTGCGTCGCAGACGTTGGGAGAGGCGTGGCGGAGCGACTCGGTCGCAAGGACTTGCGCTTCCCCTCGAAGCTTGAGGACAAGTTCCTCATCCTGCCGACAGGCTTTTTCCCAGTTCTTTAGCGCCGATTCGAGCAGGGCCGACCGAACGTCGACGTCCTTCTCAGAGAGAAGAAGACGTTCGTCCGTCGAGAGAAGCGCCTGTGCGTCGACATTTTGGGCGAGGGCCAGACGGACGTCGTGGGCCGGGTCCTTGAGAAGCTGGAGCGCAGCGTTCCCCCGGAGGAGAGGGGAGGCGGCCGCCTTCAGACGGTACTCGGCGTCGCCCGATTCGGCGAGACGGTTGAAAAACGCTCCAGCGGCTTCGAGCTGTCCGGCGGACCACTCCACGCCCTTCATTGCGCCGAGCAGATCGAGCATCAAAGCCCGCGGGATCGCCAGGGTGACGGTCTGGGCGTCGGCATCGTCGTTCGCTTCCGTGTCGGTCGACGGCGTCGGGCGGCAGACGACGGAAAAGCCGCATCCCGGATCAAATTCCTCTTCTTCTTCGTCATCCGGCCAGGAAAATTCCTCGTCGTTGTCGTCGGGCCAGGCGGCATTGTCTTCGTTGTCGTCAGGCCAGGAAAAGTCGTTTTTGGTCATGTCTATTCTCCTGTGAGTGTCGAGTGGGCTTCACGGTGCCCGCTCCGGTTTGGGACTGTCCGTTATTCCGTGAGAGCGGTCTTCTCGACAAGGCGGATCCCCGCGGCGTCCCGCCAGGCGGCGATCCATCCGTCGAGAAGCACCGTGTCGTCGAGATCCGCCTCGAGCCGCCAGACGCCGTTGTGCTGAAGTTCGAGCGTCTGGGTTTCGTTGAATGGCGTTTCCTTCAGGTTGTTGGCGGTCACTCCGTTCGTGAATTCGAGAACGAGGTGGATCTTCCGTCCGTTGCTGTAGTTGAAGTGCCGGTCCTTCACGTACCGGTCCAGTTCGAAGTCCTTCGGCCGATCCGCGGGGAAGTCGAGGACGCGCGCGCTCGTCATGCGGTGAAGCGCCAGGTGGCGCACGTTGTCGTAGCCGTCGAAGCGGCAGACGAGATAGAGGCGGTGCGCCTGCTGCACGAGTCCGAGGGGAGAAACGACGCCCTCCCGTTTCTCATTGATTGTGTTGACGTATTGAATCTCGATCTTGGAATCGCGGTAGAGAGCTTCGCTCACGGCGTCAAAGATGCGCGGCAGAATGCCGGGCGGCATCATCGGAACGCTGTCCGACACGAACGCGACCTTCTTGAGCCAGGCCGCCATCTTTTGGGTGGCGCCGTCTTCCTTGAGCGTGGTCCTCGCCTGCTCGAAGAGCGGCTCGAGCGCACGAACGAGCGGGGAGGGGAGCTGATACTTCAGGTGTTCTTCGGCAAGCCGCAGAAGAAGACTCTCCTGCGGGCGAAGGTTCGCCACCGCGAGATCCGAGGAGGGAATCCGCTGCCTGTAACCGTAGGGTTTCGAGCGCGTGTCGCACTCGACGCAAAAGCCGTCCTCTTCGCAGATCTCCTTGAGAAAGCGCTGAAGCCTGCGCCTTGCCATGCGGATGCCCGCTTCTTCGAGACTCGCCTCGAGCTCGGGCGTCGAAATCCAGCGGTTCCTCGGAATGCGCTTCAGGATTTCGAGAAGGAGTAGCCCCCCGCGAACGGTGGCGTTGGATTCGGTTTCTGTCTGCGGCATGAAGAATTCCTGTGAGGAGGTTCTTTTCTCATTGTACCGATCACGGCGCTCCGCATTGAAGGCCCGAAGGGATGAAAGAGCCTCTCCCGCACCAAATGCATCGCCGAATGATGTCTCGTCCCGTAGAGTCGAAGGTCATCGAGTCAAGAGGAAAAAGCATGCCTCCGAGAAAACGATCGACGCAGGCGGGATCGGCCGCCGCTCCAGCGCTCTCCAAAAAGGAACGCGTGCTCATGATGAGCCGCTACCTCGGGACCTACTTCGCCTACAAGGCGTACGCAGTCGTGAGGGAATGCACCCTTCCGACGGTCCGCGTGCAGAGAAACGGCAGGGTCTCGATCGATCGTTGGGAGAAGGTCCGCGCGGACCTCATCGCGATCAACCACAAGCATCAGACCGTGATCGTCGAGACGAAATCCTGTCCGTCCGACTTTCGAAGCGACGAAAAATGGGAGAGCTATCTGCCGCTTTGCAACAAGTTCTACTTCGCGGCCGATCCGAAAACCGCCGAGTACATTCGGGCGGCCATTGTCGAGCGCAAGATGAAGGGCGTGGGCGTCATCGCCGTGGAAACGGTCGATCGGGTGCGGCTTCTTGAAAACGTTCGTTTCATTCGCCCGGCGCGCACCCACGACTGTTTGCTCGAGCCCGCCGAAATTCTCTGGCACATGGCCTTGAGAGGTTCGGGCTTCGTCTTTCCCGGCCGCCTGCAGCGCGGAAACAGCTTCATGCCGCCCGAAGAGTTTTGGCCCGACAGCGTTCTGCCGTGATCGACGCGGGCGTCGACGCCGATTCGCGACAAAGCCGCGGCTTCCCCGGAAGATCCCGTCGTTCTGGGCGGCGACGTCGAATTACGGGGGCGAGCGGGTGGATCGGTCCGTTGCGTTCTCTCGCAGATACGCAGAGACGGAAAAGCCTTCGTCGCTCGTGACGGGGACGTCCAAGATGCGGACGTCCCGAATCCGTAAGAGTTCGATTCGGCGAAGGTCTCCGCTCATGTCCGGTCGGCAAACCAGATACGGGAGTTCTCCGTGAACCAGTCCGAGCGGCGAGACAACGAGGGACTCGGGCGAGCGGAACGTTGGTTCGAACACGATTTCGAGTTTGCGGCCGCTGTAGAGCGCTTCGCTCACGGTTTTGAAAATCCGCGGCGCAATGCGCGCAGGCGAGAAAGGAAGGCCGGCAGGTGCGAAAGCGACTTTGCGAAGCCAGGCGGCGCTTTGGCGAGAGGCCGGACTATCGCGGGCCAAACAGCGGTCGGCCGCTTCGAAGTGCGCTTCGAGCGCCGAAAGGATGTGCCCGGGAAGCAGACCGCAGAGAAAGTTTTCGACCAACTTCAAAAGCAGCGCCTGGTCGGGGTTCATCACGATGCGCTCGAAGTCCGCGAAGGCGGGGCGTGCGCGCAGGCGATACCCGAAGGGGCGAGCCCGTCGGTCGCACTCGATCCCGAAGTCGTCGGTTTCGCGAAGCGTCTTCATGGCGCGTTGCAGAGCAAGCTTCGAGACGAAAACGCCCTTGAGGGCGAGAGCCGCGTGAGTTTCCGCGAGGCTCATCCAACGCCGCGTCGGAAGAAGCGAAAGGATTTCGACAAAGAGGAGCGCCTGCGAAACGGTTTTTGGGCGATTGGCCATGGGCACCTTCTGAATTTTGGGCGGATGGAAAGCCGTGCGCGTAGGCGGCGCGGAAGAGCCGCCTACGCATCGGATCAGGAGGCTTATTCACTGACGGCTTCAAGGAGTTCCCAGATGTTGGGATCGTCCGAGTCTTCGAACGCCTTCTCCAGAATCGAACGCATGCGCGCGCCGATCTCGACGTATTCGAATGCGTCGCGAACAAGGCCCATGTCGCTTCGGATGAGAGCGATGATTTCCTGCTCGGTGAGTTCCGTCAGGGCGCTCTCGTTTTGTAGAAGCGCCAAGCGCACGTCATAGTTGTCGTCGGTCTTGAGGAGGTCGAGGGCGGCTTTGGGCAGGCACTCGACTTGCGCCACGGTTTCACGGATGCAGGCGTTGGCGTTCGCCGCAAGACGCTCGAGAAAGACGTCCCGCGGTTCACCGTTCGGAAGATTGCGGATGACGTTGTGGTACGCGTCGACGGGAATGCGCAGGACGGGCGACTCGGTGTCGAGCGCGACGTTTCCCGCGGAGAGAGCGGTCTCGTCGAGGAAGACGAACCCGACGGCGTATTCGCCGGAATTTCCGACGAAACTCTCGCGCAGGGCGCGCTTTTTCATGAGCTTGCTCAGTTTCGTCTTTTTGACGGGAACGAAAAATTTGGGATCATTTTCCATCTCCCGGAGATCTTCTTCGGCCACGAACACTTCGTCGCGGACGCCGCGGTCGGAGTGGTCTTTGAAGGCGCACACCATGAAGCGCAGTTTCTCGACGGCGGAAATCGTTTCTTTCCGGGTCTCTTCCAAACGATCGGGGTCTTCGTCGTCCAATGCCAGGTCAGCGTTGAGAACGATCCGTACGAACGTGTTGAGGACGTTCACGATGAGTGAGGTGTCGTTTTGCGTCAACTGTACGCACTCCGCCGCGGTCAGCTTGCCGAGGGCGTCTTCGTTGCGCGAGAGTTCCCGGCGCACCGCAAAGGCGGGATCCTTGGCGAGTTTGCGAACCGTTTCGGGGAGGAGCGCCTCTTCGACGGCGGCGGCCGTCGTCCTCAGGCGGACGTCTGGGTGAAGAGCGAGGCGGTTGACGAAACGCTTGTCCGTATCGGAAAGGTTGCGCAGCGTGTTGAATTCGAGAACGTCTGCGACGTAGGCGGTCGAAACCGGCAAGAGGATCATTTCTTCGGAAGGGCCGCCCTCGGCATTCAGACGGAAAGAAGCGAGCGCGATGCCGCAGGAGGCGCGCTGAGCCGCCATCATGCGGCGACGACGGGAGCGGATGAGGTGAGGGGCAAAATGAGCCATAAAAATCTCCTTCTGACGATCGGCGAAAGTCGGACGGCATCGCACTATGCGACGCGAGGCTTTCGATGGAGTCATCGTAGAAGGGGGACCGTTGCGAACTGACGCACGGCGTGACGGCGTGTTGCGTCAATATTCGACGCTAGGTGACGTACAACAACAGGGACGGGAGAAACGGCGACAAGTTTCGTCGCCTGTCCCCGGATGTTGGAAAAAGAGGGTACGCGGGCTCGGTTGCCGAGCCGGCAGCCCGTCAACTTGACTGCTACGTTCGAATGTCGCGCTCAAGAAAGAAAACGCCCGTCGGTTCGATCCTTGTCTGCGGACGGACCGAAAAGGAAGACAAGAGGATTTGGCACCAAAAGCTTCGCAGCCGCGACCGCAGGCGGCTCAACGACCTGGTGCGAAAGCACGTGCAGGGGGAGGTCGAGGAGCTTTTCGGCAGCTTCCTTGCGACGCTCCCCGAAGACGTGAGCGACCCCTGGTTCATGCGGAAGGAATGGCGCGTCCGGCGGACGCGCGACCGTTTCGACACCGAGCCCGAATACCTGCGTTGGATACGCAAGTAGCTGACTTCACGGCATATACCCGGTGTCAAAAGCAAAGCTCGTCAGCTACGGTAGTGTCCTCAAGAGGTCGGCAAAAGGAACGGACGAGGGGTCTCCTCTTTGCCGATCTCTTGATTTTGTTTAGGACTGCAGGAGGGGTAATGGGAAAGTTATTGCAACAGAAGACGTTTCCTTCTTTCTATACTGCAGTAAGGAAGGTTCGTTGGTACGGGTTTCTCTAGAAACTGGTACGGCGTCGCCCTGGTTCTGTGTCGCTCCCGGAAGCCGAAAATAAGAGTTTCCCGTTCTTTGAGCGCTCGCTATCAAGCACGTCGCCCACCGACGGAAAGCTGTTGCACGCTTGCTGTTGACGCGATATCCGGCAGCAATGATGGCATCAAGGTTGTGGAGCTTGACTTGGAGCTTGACGCTGCGCGAGCGTTCCTGGCGAAGTATCAAGAAACTCTTGATAGTTGAAGCCTTATCGAGCTCTTTCGATCGATAGGTTGCATCTGTGTGTGAATTTTCGCATCCGAGAGAAAGTTATCGGTGTGGCGAAGCGATTTGCCCTCTTTCTTTTGGAGATCCGTCACTCCTCAAAGGGGTGGCAGGCCCTCGATAGAATTGGTCGTGTTGATGAGCTTGCGCACCGAGAAAGCGGTCCGTGACCGTACTCACGTACTCCGGGCTGACCTCGACACCGTACTGCTTCTGCAGGAAGGCACCGATGTCGCGGGTCGACATGCCGCGTGCGTACATGGCAATGATCCAGTCGTCGGAGCCGTTGAATTGACGAGCGTGCTTGGGCAACAGTACGGGCTCGAAGGTGCTCTGACGATCGCGAGGCGCGTTGACTTCGATGACGCCAGAGTCCGTACGGATGCTCTTGCGAGAAAGGCCGTTGTACTTGTTCCCGAGCTGGCGCGTCCCGACGAGTTCGGACGTCTCGGATTCGGCTCCGTCGAGGGAGCCTTCGGCAAGAGACGGAATGCCGTCCAGCTACGCCTGCATCTCGCCCTGAAGGGTCGCTTCGATGAAGCGCTTCATGACTATCTGAGTGAGGCTCTTGTCTCCTTCAGATCCTTTAAGGAGGCCTGCGCCAACCGCCTTGTCGATTGCTAGACAGAGCTCAGGAAACTGCGAGATGTCGAGGCCGGTGGCGTTGTTCTTGCGTTTGGTAGTCTTCGTCACGTGTGTCATGGCGGATGAACCCGTCAGGGCTGTGCGTTGTCCCATGAGACGCAATTTTTTTACATACTCTCAGAGGATGTTTCCTTCTTTCTCTACGACGGACTTATTCTTGATTTTGGTTTGGAAAGACCAAGTTGGAGCCACCAACGAAGACCAAATCGAGTAGAATCCTTCATCTAAGATCTACTGGACGACTTCTCCAGCTTTATTAGAAAAGTACAAGATATGTCTGCCTCCGCATCAATGCAACCTGTGAAATTGCAATTGACAGGTCATGAGACCTTCCCTTTACGGCAATTGTGGCTCAGCAAAGTAGCTCGATACGTAAACGAGTGTCGGCAAAAAGGTGTAACCCCCGTATTGAGCGGCGAAAGCGCAATGGTGGCTCTTGGGGTCGGGAAGAACATGTGTAGCTCGATGCGGTTTTGGGCCGAAGCGTGCGGCGTTTTAAACGGCGATGTGATGGAACTCTCATGGATCGGTAAGTTGCTTTTCGGCGACGAAGAGGTGCACGGTTTGGACCCGAGCTGTGCGAGTATTGTTACGCAGTGGTTCGTACATTGGCAATTGGCGTCGACACCGTCGCGCTTTACGCCGATTTACTATCTCTTCAACATGGTTACGGCAAACGTCGTCGACCGAGACAGTTTTTTGAGCGGCTTGGTCGACTATGTTCGTTCGTTTGAAAACAAGACGTCGATAGCGTCGATAAAGCGCAGTGTCGACGTTTGTCTGCGCTCGTACCTCCCACGTCTTTCGGGAAAGGGCCATGTCGAAGACTTACTCGAGCCGCTTCTGGGCGAATTGGACCTGTTGAGTGTTCGCAGTCGAGATGTTTTTTCGTTCCGCCGCACGCCGCACTCTTCGTTGCCCAACGCATTGTTCGCATACGCTCTTCTCGATTATTGGGATCGTTTGCCATATCGCACATCCTCACTAGATTTCTCGCGCATTGCGTATGACTTCGGGTCGCCCGGGAAAGTCTTCAAGCTTGACGTCGATTCGATTAACACTCGACTTTCGCGCCTTTCCGAACTTACAGACGAATCGCTCGTCTGGACCGAACAAGCGGGTCTGCGTCAGGTTGTGCGCCTCAAAGATGCTACGTCGAATCCCGAAGCCTTCAAACTCGAACTCCTTAAGAAAGCGTATGCCTAAGACTCCTCTCTCAAATTATGTGCGTGTCGATCGAAATTTTCATCGCTCGATGCGACTCGATCGAGACGTATCCGCGTCCGACTCTCTTGCCGGCTATATAGCGCAAGGGAGTGCTCGACGCACTTTGGAGACGATGGCGGCGCACATCAACGGTAGTCGTCAGCGTTCGTTCACATGGACAGGCCCGTACGGGAGTGGTAAGTCCAGTTTGGCATTGCTTTTGTGTAAGCTTGTCGGTTGCCCTGAAGACCGCGAGCTTGCGACGGACATCCTCTCGCTTCGTGCTGGAGAGCCGATCGACGACGCATTCTGTTCCGTGAAGGGTTGGGACGTTCTCATTGTGGTGGGCCGACAAGGAAATCTGACGAAAGACCTTGCGAAGATGCTCCGAACGAAGGCGGATGGTCGTGCCATCACGAAGGCGTTGGAAAAACGTGCATCCGAGCAGGAAGCTCCTGACGCATTCCTTTTCATCATCGACGAGCTCGGCAAGTATCTCGAAGCGGAATGCGCGAGTGAAAACGCATACCTCCTTCAGGAAATCGCGGAGGCCGCGAACCGATCGGAAAAGAAGTTTATCTTTCTCGGGATTTTGCATCAGGCAGTGGACGTATATGCCTCGCGTCTTCCTCGATCCGTCCGGGACGAATGGACGAAGGTGCAAGGACGTTTTGCGGATCTTCCGCTCTTGTCGACGTCCGAAGAAACGGTCGATTTGCTCGGTCATGCGATTCGAACGAAAGATGCGCCCGAAACGAGAGATGAAGATTTTGTCCGCGCCGTAGAGTCGGTGAGTGCCGATCGTATCAGGCGTCGTATCGATGCACACGACATGCGTGATGCGCTTTTGCGCTGTTGGCCGTTGAATCCGGTCACGACGCTCCTGCTCGGACCTGTATCTCGCCGCAAATTCTCGCAGAACGAGCGAAGCATCTACAGCTTTCTGAGTGCGCGAGAACCGCTCGGCTTTCAGGTGTTCATTGAATCGAATGAATTTGGAAGGACGTTCGATCCTGCTGATTACTGGGACTACCTCAAAGAGAACTTTGAGAACATGATTCTCACGACGGCCGACGCGCATCGATGGCTCACGGCGGTCGACGCGGTGCAACGGGCAGAACGGAATGGTAACGACGAGCTCGTCCGTCTGGCGAAATCTATCGCATTAATCGATCTCTTCCGAGCAGGTTCGGGGCTCGAAGCGACTAGGGAGATTTTGGCGGCTTCGGTACGAACGAGCACGGAGGACGTCGAAGCGCTTCTTCAACGTCTAGTGGAACTGCGTGTTGTTATAGAGCGTCGTTATGCTGATGCGTTCTCGATTTATGCAGGGTCGGATTTCGACATTGAAGCGGCCTTGCGCGAAGCGCAGATGCAGGTAACATCGCTCGATACGTCAGTTGTGGAAAATCTGGTGCAACTCTCGCCAGTGGTGGCGCGGGAATATTACCTGCGTATGGGAACCCTTCGCTGGTTTGAACGTCGAATTCTTCCGATTGGGCAGATGACGATGTTCGCGTCAGCAAAGACCAAAAACGACGGAGCAATTGGGGCGTTCACGTTGTTACTTCCGGATTCGGATGATGATGACATTACGGAACAGCGTCTTCGTGAGGTGTATGTAGCGAACGGGTTGAGCGACCGAGATCAATTTACGTTCGTGCTTGGAATTTCGGAGCACGGTGCAAACATTCGCCGCTTCATGGAAGAGTTACAGGCACTATTGATCGTGGAAAAGTCCCCTTCGCTCGAGGGGGACGAAACAGGGCGTCGCGAGGTGCAAACGCGCATTGAGTTTGCCCGAAACGCGCTTTTGGAATCGGTCGAGTTGGCGTTTACAACGTCGAAGTGGATGGTCGGGACGGAACGCGTCCGATCGTGTTCGTCGAGTCAGGAACTTTCGCACTTTGCAAGTCTCCTTTGTGATGATATTTTTACAGCTACGCCCGCGATCGTAAACGAGCTCATCAATCGCGATTTTCTGTCGACGCCGACGAGTGCTGCCCGCAAGGAGTTGATGATCCGCATGGTCACGTATACGCGCGAAGAGAACTTGGGCTTCACGGGATTCCCGCCCGCCTATGCGCTCTATCTCTCAATGTTGAGTGACGTGCATGTTCGAGGTAAACACGGTTACGAGTTCCGTAAACCCTCGCTTCCTGAAGAGGAGGACAACTACGGCCCGTTGTGGAAGGCGACGGAAGAATATCTGAAGGCCCGAGCTATGGTGTCGGGAAAGGAATTACTCGACTTCTGGTCAAAACCTCCTTTCGGACTGAAAAAGGGGCCGATGCCGATTCTCGCGCTCACCTTTTACCTGCTCAATAAAAACAATCTCGCGGTGTATTTAGCGGGCGCCTTTCAACCGGCAATGACAGCGGTAACTGTTGACGAATGGATGGTCGATCCGACACGCATTGCGTTTCGATGGGTCGAACAGACGAAGGAACATGCGGCCTTTATAAAGGCGCTCATGAAAGAACTGCGTGATTTGACGCAGAGCGACGTTGAAGAAACGCCACTTTCGACTGCTCGAGTGTTGGTGGCAACGGTCCTCAATTCGCCGCGTTGGTCGCAAAGATCGACTTCGTTCACGCCGGCGACTTTGAAGCTCAAGAATACGGTAGCAAAGGCTTCGGACCCGATTCAGCTTTTGTATCGGGACATTCCGAGTATTTACGAAGTACCCGTGGGAGCAGATCTTGTCCGACAGGTTGTGGCGTCCCTGCGAGAGTTCATGGCAGCGATGCCGACGATGTTGCAAAACGTGCGCGAGCATCTTTTCAAAGCGCTTCGTGCGTCGTCAGACGATCTCGAAGCGTTGCGCGAACGTGCGAAGAACATCAAGGGTCTTTCGGGCGATATGACGCTCGAAGCGTTCATTGCCCGAATGGAACGTTTTGAGAACAAAGAAACTGATATCGAGGGGATCATAAGTCTGGCGACAGGTCGGCCGGCTCAGATGTGGACAGACCGAGAAGTTCAGCTGTGCATCTCGAAGATATCCGAGTTTGCCTACGACTTCCGTAAGCAAGAAAGTTTTGCGGCTTTGCGCGGCCGTCGTGCAGGAGTTCGTGTGCTGTCGCTGACGTGCGCCGATCCGAAATCGGACCTCACGGAAGCGATCGAACTCTCGGCGGAAGAAGATGAAAAGGCACGGGAAGAAGGGAAACACGTGGCGCAACTTCTTGCCGCTTTTCCGAGAAACATTGCTTTGGCGGCCTTGTCGGAGGCAGGCATTGTGCTGTCGAGCTTGAAGAAATAAGGAGAACGTGCCGTGACGGTACATCACGTGTTGGGGATTTCGGGCGGCAAGGATTCGGCTGCGCTGGCGGTCTACATGTCGATCAATCACCCCGAACTCGACATTCAGTACTACTTCACTGATACGGGTAAGGAACTCCCCGAGGTGTACGACTTTTTTGGGCGTCTCGAAGGTTTTTTGGGGAAACCTATCGAATACCTCGACACGCATCGAGATTTCGACTATTGGCTTCGAGCGTTTAATCACTATCTTCCGTCGCCTCAGACTCGGTGGTGCACGCGCGTGATGAAATTGGAACCCTTCCGCGCGTGGATCAAGCCATGGCTCGATGCGGGAGACGAGGTGTACAGCTACGTGGCGATTCGTGCCGACGAAGAGCACCGTACGGCAATGCAGGAGCGTCATCCGAATTTGCACGTGGTGCTTCCGTTCCGTGAAGACGGAATCGATAAGGCGGGAGTAATCGACATTTTGGAATCCTCGGGATTAGGACTGCCTGCGTACTACGAATGGCGTTCGCGCTCGGGGTGTACGTTCTGCTTCTTCCAACAGAAGATCGAATGGGTACATTTGTTGGAGCGTCATCCCGACAAGTTTTACGAGGCAATGGCATACGAAAAGACTGCCATGGAACACAATTCCCCTTTTACGTGGACACAGGGGGAATCTTTGTCGGACTTGATGAAACCAGAACGCATTGCACAAATCAAGGCGGATTTTGAAAAGCGCAAGGAACGAGAACGAAAGCGCATTCCGATAAATCCCCTTCGCGAAGGCTTGAATTTCTGTGACATGGATGATCTGTACGGTGCCGACGAAGGGAACGGTGCGTGTCTTATTTGTACGAAGTAATGGAATTCTCTGGTCGGTCTGCGAGGATGGAAAGATTCTTCAGGCTGATTCCTTGATGCCTTGTCAAAGGAGAGCCTATTTACAATGACCTTCCGTTCGAATTGAACATTCGACAGCTGTCGTCTTTTCCGTCACAATGTTCGGGTTGAATAGTAGGAGAGGCGAATGTCTTTTAGGATTGAAATGGCTGACCTCGATAGGTTTTTCGAAACCTATGCAGTGAATGCTGGCGAGGTCGTGTTAGTGGCACCATACGTCAAGGTGCCAACGACGGCGTGGCTTCTTTCGCTCTTCGACGAGCACTGTCGTATCCGGCTCTTGACCCGGGCCAGACTTGAAGACTTCGTGTTCGGAGCGTCCGACATCGAGTGTTGGCCGATGATCTGGGCGCGGGACGGCGAGGTTTATGTGGAGCAGAGTCTTCACGCGAAATACTTTCGATTCGACGATACGGTTTTCTTCGGCTCGGCCAACGCAACTGAGTCCGCTCTAAACCGAAGCGTCCGCCCGAATCTTGAGCTCCTTGCGAGCCACCCGTTCGACGACGCGTTTCGTGAGACGGAAGTGGCGCTCTTTGCTGGCCGCATCCGGGCGGACAAGACCCTCTACAAGAACCTCAAGTCTGCGGTCGAACGCTACCGGAAGGATGCGGCGGTCACGCTGTTACAGAAGAAGGTCCGTCGCATGCGGGGGAACTACGACGCGAAGCTCGAAGTCGTGCCGCTTCCCGATTGGTGGTGCTTTCAAACCAAACGGCCGACGCTCTTGTGGGCGACGTGTTGTGAACCTGATTCTCAGCTTCCCTCTGAAAAGGAAGCGGCCAGGGCGGACCTGCGGCTTCTGCGGATCGTTCCGGAGGAGGTGCCCTCTTCGGATGTCCTTCACAAAATTATGGCTGCGCGCCTCGGATCGTGGAGTGTGGTGCAAAGGCTCCATAAATGTTTCGATGAGAACGAAACGCCAGACCGTCCCTATCTGCGCTACGGCTTCATTCGAGATACCTTTGATTTGGAAGACGATACGAGCTACGGCGGTTATGAGGGTACGGTGAACGCCTTTTTCGACTGGATGATTGAGTTTCTTCCCAAGGAATTTTTCGAAGCGCCCCGCCGACACGCGCGGCTTCTCGGCCGGCATCGCGACGGCGTCCCGGAAAGCGGGCACTAAAAACCCCGCCCGGGCGAATGGGCAGGGTTTCAACAGTTTTTGAAGTTGACATCAGTCGCCTTCGTTGGCCTGCACCTTATTGAGTTCCAAGAGGAGCTCTTCGAGCTTCTGACCCCAGTGTTCGCGGGCGAGTCGAACCATACGGCGTTGATCGTCGCTCATGTATTCTTTGCGTTCGTACGAGACCCACGCAAAGAGGAGGAGGGCGAGCGACTTGCGCAGAAGCACCATTTTGTTCTTGTTAGCGTTAATCGTTTCGGTCCCGATTTCTTCATCTTCCGAGAGGAAAGAGATCATCTGAAAGATGTTCTTGTACGCTGGGTGGTCGCTGTTGAGCCGAACGACAATGCGCTGCGCCATTTCGTTGTAGACTCCGTCGAAAAACGAGCTCGACCCCGTATTGGAGACGCGGAAGAGCACCTGCTCTTCGGATTCGAGCCAACGCTTGAAGTTGCGGATGTCTTCGAGTCGCTCTTCTTCCGACGTATAGGTATCGTCCTGCGTAACTTCGCGGGTGAGGGCCTCCTGATCGGCAGGATTCGTCACAGGCGGCTTCGCTTTAAGGTCCTTGCCGGCAATCCCGCCGACGTCCCTGCCCAACGGATTCTTCTCGCGCGAAGCGCCGTCGGTGGGCGATTCGTTTTGTAGCTCTTCACCGCCGGCGTTTTTAGACCGGCTCTTACCCTCCTTCATTTTGTCAATGCGCTCGCGCATAGTTTTTTTCGCGTTGCCGAAGACATACAGGATGAAGAGCTTGACCCACGAAAGGTCCTTTTCGTGCTGCATCTCTTGAAGAATGTCGCCGACCGTGAAGAACCGAGGTTCTTTGTCGGGATGTTCCTGCGCCCACTCTGCCTGATAACGCTTGACGAAATCTTCAAGGTCGAAGTTGTTGCCGAAGTCTTCGAGCTTCGTTGCGCTTTGCTTGCTGTTGGTGACGCCGAAAAGATTGTCGAGCGCGGGTGGAAAATCGATTTCACAGCCCCACCAACGGTTGCGGGGGTCGGATTCGTGTACCCATCCTCGTACCGTCTGCAGTTCACGCCCGCTTCGACAGATCGAAATACCCCAATTATCAGCGGCGAGATTCCCTAGACGGGAATTGCCGCCGTAGGGCGGACGGCGAAGCGCCGGATCCGTGAACGAAAAGCGGAGCGTCACTTTGGCTTCCGATACGGAACCGTCGGGGTGTTCGACTGGGACCATAAAGTAATCCTTCCCATCAAGTTCCAACGGAAAATAGGGCTTGAAGAGCGTGCCTTCGATCGGGCCTTTTTTCAGATCAAGCAAATCGTGCGCAAGGCTTCCTTCCATCAGGAAGAGCGGGTCGTTGACGCGCATTTCGCGCAACGGGATGAACGACTTGTCGTATTCGTTTTCCTTGAAGACGGAGACGGTGATGCGTACCTTCTTGTCGTGAATGAACTTGCGGTAGACGCGCCCGATCGTCTTTTCAATATGGTCGATAACGGTCGAGCTACGAAGCCAGGTGACGCGCTTCAAATCCTCCCAGAGGACGACCGTACCAGTTTCCGGCATGGGAATGCCGTTGGCCGTCAACATGTCGGTGAGGAACTTGGGGAGCACGACGGGCGCGGCGGCAGAGGGGCCCCGCATTTCATCGGTTCGAATCTTTGGGAGCGACAAAGTCGATACATGAACGGCGTCGTGAGCCTGCCACGAATAGACGCTCGTCTCCTCACACTGCGAGATGGACGAGTTCGGAAGCCCCACGCCGTACTTCCCCATGCGACCGAAAGCGTTCGTACCGATGGTTTTCGTCTGCCGCAGGTGCGTGCCAAACCCGAACGTGAGCACATTCGAGAGGAGTTCGGGAGCCATGCCGCAGCCGTCGTCGAAGACGGCGATCTTGTCGACCTGCCAGACGGAGCGAATACGGCGTTCGACGGCCTGCACGATCATGATGTGTATGTTTCTGGCGCCGGCCTCGATCGAATTGTCCAGAATTTCGGCAAGTGCGTAGTCGGTCGATTTGTAGCCCGAGTCGATGAAGGCGTCGATGACGTCGGCCGGCACGAATAGCTGTGCGGGCGCCGCGGTTTGGGGTTCGGTAGTCATGAGTTTTGTATCGGAAGCGTTTCGTTGAAGGGAGGTGAAGAAATTCGGGGTCAGCGGCGGTCGAGGGCGGAGCCCGGCCAACGGTCGTCCCAGTTCGTAAAGGCGGCACTTACGTCGGAGAAACCTTTGATGTCGCGGTCGACGACAGTGACGATCTCGGCTTCGGTGTTGCCGCCCGCCTTGGTACCGCGCAGACCGCGGCCGACCATCTGCGAGTAAAGAACGAGCGACTGCGTCGGACGGCCGATCAGTACGGCGCTTGTCTCAGGTGCGTCGAATCCCGTGGTGAGAATGCCGTAGTTGCAGATAATGCGAGGTTCGGGGGCCTTGGCGCGGGGCGTCTTGAACCAACGTACCGTGCGCACGCGCTCGGCGGGCGACGTTTCGTCGGACGACACGCTTTTGGCGGCAAGGCCGGCAAGACGCAGAACGTAGGCCATGCGCTTCGATTGCGCGACGGATGCGGCGAAGAAGATGATGCGTTGGTGCGTCTCGGCCAGGCGCTTGAGCTCTTGGAAGATGAGGAAGTTACGTTCCACGTCTTCGCCCACGTAGCGGAGCAGTTCGTTGAGGCGGTGCTTGGAAATGCGGCCTGCCCGTTCCGAGGCGGTGAGCTTCAAATCGTCGAAGCGGATTTCGGAGGGGAGTTGCCGGAAGCGGGCTCTCGCGAGATAACCTTCTGCGGTGAGAAAGTCGATGGCGGTGGGATAGCCCTCGACCCGAAGCGAGAAAATTTTCACGAACATTTCTACGAGTGGTCGGTCTGCGATGCGGTCGTCCGTCGCACGACCTGGCGTGGCGGAAAGACCGAGGAGACGCGCTTTTTCCGCTCTAAGCGAATAGGAAACCAGCCTTTCGATCGCCTTTTTGTACTGCGGCGCGGGAGCCTTGTGCGCTTCGTCGACGATGACAAAGGGCTTGTGCGCGGCAAGCGACGAAATCGTTCGAAGGTCCTCACTCATTTCCTTACGCTGAGCAGATGTGGCGGACTGGAGCGTCGCGACGACGAAGCCGTTCTCGATCTTCGCGTAGTCGGGGCGTTCGTCGAGCTTTCCGAAGATACGGTAGAGCGGGACCGTACGGTCGCCCAAGTGGCCCCAGGCATGAAGAAATTCTTCGGCGGCCTGCGAGCAGAGTTCGTAGGTGTCGGCAAGCCATATGACGAGTCCGTTCGGGTGCTGCATGAGGTAGCGGCACGCCAAGACCATAGCAGTGCGTGTCTTGCCCGAGCCCGTCGGCATGTGGAGGATGGCGCGGGTTTGCGGAAGTTCCCCTTCGCCGCCTCGGTAGTACTGCTCGACGCGGTTTAACAGATCTCGCTGATAAGGGTGAAGCGGATAGCTGGCGCGGGCTTCGGACGCAAAGGGCGTCACGATAAATTCAAACTCTTCCTCTTCGTCTTCGAGTTCGTGCGGATCTGCACCGAAGACAAGAAAAAAAGGATCGAGTCCGTGGGATTCGTTCGCTTTGGCACAAAGGAGCCTGTCAAGTGCCCGAAGGTTTTCACCGTTCGAACCTGCGTCAGCCAAACCGTACGCGGAGAGAAGCAGTTTTGTTTCGTTTTCCCGCAATACGCTTAAAACGAGGCGCCGGCTTTCGTTCGTCGAGAGGAGTTCCGTCACGGAGAGCGATTGCAGAAGAGACTTCTGCAGATCTTCCGCCGACTGCCGTTTGACGATGCGAAGCACAAGTTGGTAGGCGTCGTATGGATAGAGTGCCTGCAGACTCTGTTCGTCGAGACGTTCGAAAATGCTAGTGAGGGCAACCGTCGACATAGTGAAAAACGGGGCGAGGTAACGACAACCCCATAGTCTAACGGGGGATTTCGTCGATTGTGGAAAACTCTTGCAACGAAATCTAATCCCCGTCCGAGTAAACCCGGAGAAAAGGATGGCAAAACAATCAAAAATCGACGAAATTGTGGTGCTGGAATAATCTTGAATTTCAATGCACCAGTGTGTTTAGAATTCTGTTCGGGACCAATTTCCTTTGGTTTTTCGTCTTTGACGACGGGGAAATATACAGTTCAAAAGCCGCGAAAGAAGTTGTTGTTAATGATTTGCTATGGCAAATACCTGGTGTTGAGCGCGAAGTTCGCCAACTAGTTGTGCTCGTCCGTCGTGGGCGACGACCACCGCATCGTGGCGATGGCCGCTGGGGCCGCCGCACACGCGAATGGGCTCGGGTAGATACACACCTTCTTGTGCGTGGGCGAAAAAAGGGCGGACCATCTGCATGACGTCCCATCCGACCGAGAGTCATGTGTACCCGCTCTCGAACTCCTCTTTCGACTTGCTGTTCAAAATAATCTCGGTCGCCGCCGTGACGGAGGCGACGGGGAAGGTCGGTCGCTGCTGAAGAGAAACCCGCCGCAAAGAGCGTGTGTACGCCTGAGATCAAGCACCGAAGCGGCTGAAGGGGCGTGAGATTCTGATTCTGCTCATTAAGCTTTTTTTGCTGCGGACGCTACTCGAAGTTCCTCCGGTACGAACTCGGTCATACCAGTCCCCGGGTAATGGTCAGCAGGTCATCCTCTTCAGCCAATTTTTGCAGGATGGCATCAACTTCCGCTTTGGTTTTCCCGTTCTTTATCAGGAGAGACGAGGGCGGAATGGGGTAAGACGAACTCTGCGGATCTTCCCATTCGGGGCAATAGATCGGATTTTGCAACAGCTCAACAAGTTCCCGGCGGTTCATCCTGCCGTATTCGGAAAATACTTTATCGAGGATATTTTGGTCGGCCAAGGACAGTTCATCAAACGTGTCCAAAGGGTCGTCCTGATTGACCATGATGTCGGTGTTCAGAGCTAAATCGTAATGGCTGGGCTTTGTCATCCAAGAATTCCAGTAGGGCTCTTCCCCGTCCGTGAAGCAGTCATAGGCGGCGGAAAGAACGGGGCCCATGGGCATGGACACCATTTTGTCGCCCGTCAGCCGTTCGCCGTAATCCAACAGGAACTGCTTTTCCGCCAGATACATGAGCTTCATGAGCTTGAGGCATGACATTTCGCCTCCTCTCTTCCAGAGAAGGTAGGCCGCGACCTGCGCGGCTTTTCTGATATCGAACATAATCTCACCTGTCGAGAGGAAGCATTCTATCGGCAATGGTAACGAAGGACAACGATCGAGGATCCGTTTTTGTATGAGGCTCAACGCTTTGTACGTGACGCTTGACCGTGATTCAAGCGGAAGGAATGGTGCATCCGTCAAGCCCTCGAGCGGTTCAAAGGCTGGCGCAGACCTCGGATTGGCGGACGGCCGCGTCTTCAAGGCAAATACCCGGTGTCGAGCGCGAAGTTCGCCAACCGGTTGTGTTCGTCCGTCGTGGGCGACGACCACCGCATCGCTGCGATGGCCGCCAGGGCCGCAGCCCGTGCGAAAGCGGGGTCGATGAGCAGGTCGGGGAGCACGTCGAGCGGCAGCGTGACCTTCGAAAAGCCCTTGGCGAGCGCCTGACTCACTTCGCGCTCCGCATCCTCGCGCAATGCGAACGGGCTCGGGTAGATCACCTTCTTGTGCGTGGGCGAAAAGGGTCGGTCCGTCTGCACGACGTCCCATTCGACCGAGAGCCACGTGTACTCGTTTTCAAACTCCTCTTTCGTCTTCCCGTTCAAAAGAACTTCGGTCGCCACCGTGACCGAGGCGACGGGAAAGGTCGGCAGTTGCCGAAGAAAGCCCGCCACAAAGAGCGTGTGCACACCGAAGATCAAACGCAAAGCCGGCTGAAAGGAGGTGAGGTTTTGCCGATAGCCGAGCGTAACGCGATAAAAGACGCCGGCAAGCTCTTCGGCCGGGAGGACGGTGCGGAGGTAGCCGCCCGCGATGCGAATGATGTCAACCGCCTTCGGGAGGCGCTTGAATTGCAGCCAGTCCGCACGGTGCGAGTCGCCCGCACCTTGGGCGAGTTGCTTCATCTGCGTCTGGAAGGGAATCTCCGTCTTGAAGCGCTCGAGAAAGGCGTCCTGTTGGTGCGGGGGCACGACTTCGTCGAAGGTGAGAGGATCGGGCTCGACGGTCTTCGGCGCGCGGTTCGCGAGTCGAAAGCCCAAGGCTTCCGCCCGGAAGATCATCTCGTCTTCGACTTCGTCGAGGTCTTCCGGAGCGCAGGGCTTGAAGGCGAGAAAGTCGATCACGTGTCCGTGTGAGCGATGTGCGAGGAAACGGTTCGGAATGTTCTTGCTCTGTCCGATGTAGAGGATGTCGTCCGCACGAAACTGCAGATAGCAGCCCGACATTTTGTTCGAGAGGGAGCGGTAGGGAGTGAGAATGCTTTGCTTCCCTTCACAGCGGATGATGTGGGTAAATCCGATCCGTTTGGCGGCAATTTTGGCTTCTTTGTAATTCATCGTATTTTTGCGTAGTGGAATTTATCTAACGTATTGATGTGAATTCTGTTTTGGCCTGCTGTTAGTGATGATTTCTGCCTTTGTGTATAATTGAATTCGTTAATTGAACAACAAAGGATGCCGAAATGAGAGGGCAACTTCTATTGGTCTGGATGCTTGAGGAAAAAGAAGATCACGTCATTTATTGGCAGGTCGATATCTTCAAATGGGACTGTTTTTGGATCGCATATGTCTTGTATTCTGTCTTTAATGTTGTCAGCGGAGCATGGATCCTTCGTAAGCTTGGCCTTCTAAAAAAGAAGGCGCTTATTGAGGATTGGATGCGAAAATATCCTAAGCTCTGGGCTTCTCCGTTGATTGTCCCTAGGGAGATTGACAAACATTTCGACTACGAAAAGATGATGCGTCTTCGATTTAAATATAGGGATTGGGATAGTTTCCCGGCCTGGATGGGATACGGGATTGGTCCTTTCACAATTTGAGCAAATTTGAGAGAGGGAGTGAAAGCCCCCTCTTTTTGTCAGGGTTTTTCCTGCTTTTCTTTTATCCTTTCATGAGGGTCGTCGTATCCAAAGCCGCCGGCGAAAGCGTTTTCTCCAAGCGGGAATACGCCGGTTTCCTCTCTGCGGTACTCTTTGGTAACTTCAACCCGTCGGCCGTGCTCTACGTTGAGACGATCCAGATTCTCCTGAACCATTCTGGCTTCAGACTGCGGTTCTTTTAAGTTCGGCTTTTCCAGGTGAGCTGGTGCGTACCGGCTGAGAATCTCGTTTTCTCGACTCAAAAACTTTTCATCCAGATCTTCCCGCTTTACCAGAGGAATGTCGGCATTGTCGAAGAGACTCCTCTTTTTCTCTTCGTCGGCAATCTTCTGAGTCAATGCCGTCGCAACGGATTTTCCGCCGTACAAAGTAGAAGAACGCAAAACAGATTGAATGCCTTCGTGTTGTTCAATACTTTCAAACAAAACAGCCGGACTTTCATCGTACTGAATCGTTCTCGACTTGGTGTCTGTTTTGGTTTGGTTTTTGGTGACATTCTGATGAGACATGTCTGCTTCCATGTGAGCGGAAGTCTTTGAGAGATTGTTGCCTGTTTGTCTACCAGTATTCATTGTTTCGGATGTAGTCTCGGTGTTCGCAGAGGAAATATTTGCTGAGCTTCCTTCTTGATAGGAGAAATTATTTCTTATGCTTGCTGATTTGTTTTGATAAGAAGTCTCGCTAAAGCTAGCTGTATCTCGTAACGAATTTCCAGTGTGGATAGACAAATTCGGAGCGATTTCACCACTAAAAATCTCAGCCGCTCTTTTTCTATTGTTTGCATGCGCATGCGGTTCCATGCCTTCATTTATCCCAGGACGGGATAGAGAAATTCCCAATACTTGGGGCGCTCCAAAAACTGAATTTGCAACAGCTTCGTCACCCGTTTGCCGTGCACTGACCGCAGGGAATGCTTGTCCGAAGGGGATGTTTTCCGTTGGTAAAGAGGGGAAACCCTCAATGGAATACGGCTTATCCATAGCTGTGTTCAAACCTCTCCCTAACCGCACTCCAATCCCCTCTCGAAGCGACACCCCCTCGGAGTTCGAAGCGTCCAGGGTGAGATTCGCCCCTTCGCTGACCGTGGTCGTCGTCCCGTAGGATCCGTCCCGGCCGGCATTCGACGACACGCTGTTCGTGAGCGTGTTCCCGACCGATTCGTTTGTCGCGTGTCCGTAGCCTTCCGCCGCGTTCACGCCGCGCGTGTCCGTGTAGTTCGTGCCGCCCGTCGTCGTGTCGGTGTAGGAGATGCCCGATCCCACGGTCTCCGCGCCGCCCGAGGTGTAGGTCTCGCCCCGCGTCACCGAGACGCCGAGGTCGCTTGTGAGACGTCTCGCCGAGGTCACGGTCCCCGACGACATGTCGACCGTCGCCGACCCGTAGGGCGTCGACATCGCCATGAGGTCGCTCGCCGTCGTGCGCACGCTCAGGTCGTGGTTGTTCCCGGTCGTGTTGTTCAGGCTCGTGTTCCCGAGCGAAGCGTTTCCGACCGAAATGTTCCCGGCCGAGAGCGTCGCGCCCTGAGCGTTGGCCGCGCTCTGCGCGGGCGCCAGGACGGATCCCGCCCATGCGGCCGCCCCGTTGTCGCTAACCTTCGCGATCGCAAAGGAAATCACGGGAACCAGCATCATCAGAGTCCCCGCCATCGCTTCCGACGTCGTGCCGGCCTTGCGGATCACGTCCGCGGCCTCAAGCGTCATGCCCCCGTAGAGCTTCACGAGGGTCGAGACCGGATCGGCGTCGGCAAGGGACAAAAAGTTCACCACCGACGCGATCGGGGCCCAGAGCGCGAGCCAGACGAGAAGCACTGCGTAGAAGCGGAGCATCGCCGTCGCCCCGATCCCCAGGGCGAGCGCCATCACGATCATCACGGGAAAGACGCCGATCACGAGCATTTCGAGAAGCGAGCGCAGTTTCGGGAGCGCCGCCTCGGCGAGTTCCGCGGACGCGCGGTAGTTGATCTCGGTCGCGAGATTGCCCTGCGCCTTCGCGATCTCGGCCGCGGCCGCCACGGGCGCGGCGCTTCGCTTCGCAAAGTCGCCGAGCCCTTCCGGCAGGGCATTCAAAAGGACCGCATGCCGAAGAGACTCCCGAAGACTCCTCGACGTCCCCAAAAAGATCGCTTCGCTCTCGGCCGTCGCTTTTCGCACGGCCTCCTGCAGCACCGCGTCGCCCGATCCCGAGAGACGCAGAAGAAGCTTTTCCTCCACTTTCTCCAGGTCCTGTTCGAGCGCTTCCTTGACGACGCCGGCCGCGGCCTTGCAGGAATAGAGCGTCCCGTCCAAAAAGACGCGTCGGGCCGGGTTCACCCAGGTTCCCGAGAGGAGAAGATCGGAGAGGGACGGGGCTTTTGTGAGCGCCGTGAGTTTCCCTTCGTCCGTGAGAATTTCGGTCGCGACGCAGCTCTCCACAAAGGAGCGGAGTTTTCCGCGCACCGCCGGATCCACGGGACCCGCGGCGTAGAGCGCCTCCACGGCGCGCTGCGGGAAAGCCGCGCCGAAGAGCGTGAAGCGCTCCGCATCCAGGGCGCCGAGGGCCGTCTCGAAGGATTCCGCCGCCCAGACGGACACGCTGTTGGCGGCGCAGGCGGGAAAGGCGAGTCCCAGAGGGACGCGGTCCACGACCCGCACGGTCCCGGCCTTGGGGTCCGAGACCGTCACGGGCACCTTCGGGATGAGGAGCGCAAAGGCGCAGAAGAGAATCACCCCCGCCCAGACGGAGAGGTCCTTGAAGCGGTAGTGAATCGCCGCCCCCGTCATCATGAGGAGAAAGCCGATCAGGGCGGAAGTCTGCAGGAGGCTCTGATAGTCGCCCGTGTTCATGAGGGCGGCCGCGGCTTCGAAGAGTTCGGCGACCTGCTCGCCCGACCAGAAGGCCACGTATTCCAGGGTCTGTTTGGCCATGTCGGCTCCTTATCGGGGAAGGTCGGGAGAGAGGGTGGAGACCATGCGCGCGGCGCTCCGGCCGTAAAGACTCCGCTCGATGTGCTCGAGGCTCGCCGCAAAATTCGTGGCGGCCGTGAGCCGCTCGAGAAGCGCCCCTTCCTCCTGGGCGAGCCCTTCGCGGACGACCGCGAGACGCGCGAGAATACGGGACGCGTGCTCGTCGTTGCGCTTCGCCGCCCCGCGGGCGGCCGAACCGGCGACGGCCGCTTCGACTTCGTTCGTCAGATTCCGCACGGCCGCGATCACGATCTCCCACGCGACGAGCTCGCCGTAGGTCTGAAGCATGCGGTCGCCCACGTGCGCAAAGCGCGGGTGCGCGGCGAGTTCCGCGATGCGCAGGATCGGAAGCGAGGTCATTCCCGCCAGGGCCGCGAGGTCGTCCTCGTTCGGGACCGTTTCCGTTCTCGAGGCGATCGCTCGCACGTAGCCAGTGAGAAGCCCGTAGACGCGCGCCGTGAGGTCGAGGTCGGACGTTTCGTCTTCTACGGGCTTGAGACACTTCTTCGTTTCGTCGCAGCGGTAGACGTCGAAAACGCGCTTTCCGGCGCTCACGGGCCCCGTCACGAGCCGGAGCGCCAGGTCCTTCGGAGCGAGATCCACGGCTTCGAGCGTCGCGTTCGAGCCGGAGCCCGACCGGCGGTAGATGCGCGTTCCGACCAAGGTCATCATGAGTTGCCGCAGGTCCGTTTCGAGCCCCGAGGTTCCGCCCGGAAGCAGACTCCAGGTGAGATTCACTTCGCCCGCGTCCACCAGGTTTCCGCCCGAGTCGAAGCGCTCGGGGACGGATTCGATCCGTTTTTCGCCGTCGGTGCGCACGAGACGGTCGGCTTCGCCCGCGTCGGACGCCTCCCCGGAACTCAAGAGCGCGTTTCGCGCGCGGTAGCCCGCCTCGGTCAGGGCGTCGGTCGCGCCGGCCGCGTCAAAGACCGTCTGCGCCGCGGTGCAGCTGTCGGAAAACTTTTCGGTGTAGTCGCGAACGAGATCGCGGAAAGCCGAAACCTGTTCGTTGAGGTCCGGAGACAGCGCCTGGAGCGCGAGCTGAAAGGCAAGCCCCGGCATGGACGTGCCGATCCCGCGCAGAAAGCTCACGAACTCTTCGCGGCTCGGAATGGAGATCGCGCCGAGGAAGATGTCGATGCCGCCGCAGCCGGCCGACAGCATGGGCCCCTTCATCTGCAGAAGGGGAAGGTCCTTCGGGGGAACGCGCACGGAAAAGGATCCGCCCGCGGCGAGTCCGAGACTGGCGGACTGATAAAGCCCCGCGGGGGTCTGCGCGACCTGCGCGCCCGCGGCGTCGTAGAAGTCTTCGAGATAGGACGCGTGCGCAGGGAGCACGGCAAGGAGGCCGGGAAGCGCGGCCGCAAGAAGGCCGAGGGCCGCCTTCGGGCGCAGGCCGCCTTTGCCGCCGCGTCCGAAAGAGAAGGAAAGAAAAGGGTTGCGGGTCATGGGAAAGAAGTGTTTACGTTTTTCAAGGGGTCGGTTTCAAAAGAGAGGAGACGTCCGCGGCGTCGGCGCCCTTCGCGGGGACGTCCGACCATTCCGCGCGAAGATGCGCCGCGCGCTCGGAGGGAAGCGCTTTCGGAAACTTTTCGAGGTCGGGGACGAGGAGAAAGAGGAGCTGTTCGCCGAGCTTCGTCACCGACGCCGCGCCCGTCGCAATGCGAAGGGCCCCGCCCTTTCGCACGATTTCTTGGAGCGTGGGATAGGGGGTCTTCGGGTCGGGGACGAGAAAGAGGGCGGGAAGCCCTCCCGCGTCCGTGGCGCCCAACTTCGCGCCGATCCCCCGGTCGGGCTTCGGGGCGGCGAATATCACCGGATCGAAGCCGATCGGACGCCCCAGCCTTTCGACGACGAGAAGCGAAAACCCGTGCGTCTTCGCAAACTGTCGGATCAAGGGTGCCGCCGCGTGCGCGAGGGGGTTCTCGGCGTCGGCGATCCAGAGCAGGCCCGCTTCCTTCGCGATCGTCGAAAGAAGCCTGCGGCCGAGCTCTTCGCGTTCGGTGCGAAGCGTTCCCGCGACCGAATTGACGAGCGGGTGCGAGGCCGTCCAGTCGATTTCCGGGTGTGCGAGGCGCACGCGCTCCCAGCCTTCGGCAAAGCGCTGCGAGCGCGTCTGAATGTGGTCCGAGAGCGCGAGAAAGGCGAGCATCTTTCCTTCGTCTTCGGGGTGCATGACTGCATCGTTTTTGCGGCGCTCGTACTCTTTTCGCAGCGCCTCCACCGTCGTGAAGCGCGAAAAGTCGTCGAAGCGGGGTCCGGGTTTGGACGGGGTCTTTATCGGAGGGCTGCGGTCTTCTCCGTAGTAGAGAAAGGGCCGGTTCGGATCCGCCCAGACGTCCGCCTCCCAGAAGTTCGCGGGCGCCGCGGCCTTCGCTTCCGGAGCTTCTTCGGGCGCCTTCGCCGTCTGCGCCGGGGCGCCCGGGCCGAAAAGCGAGGAGCCGAGCCACAAAGCGAGGAAAAGCCCGCGGCGCAGGGCGCGGCGCGGCTTTCCCGCCGAAGTCTTTTTCATCGGTCTTTCTCCTTTTTTGCGTGGTTTGCGTCGCAGCCGTAAAGGCCGTTTCGCTTCAGATACGCTTCGATGCGCGGGGAGGGACGCTCCCGGTCCGGGCGCAGAAAGGCGCGCGCGGGGGAACTTCTTTTCCCGCTCTCCACGGGGGTGTCGGTCGCGTACTCGGGGTTCTTCATCGGCCCGAAGATCCCTTCTTCGCCCGAGAGCATTTTCCGGAGTCGCTCCCGAATGCGCGCGAGCGTCGCCTCGTCGGCGAGTTCGCCCTTTTCCCGCACTTCCCGAAGAACGTCCTGCACGAAGGCCGTGAAGTCCATTTCGGTGAAGTCGAGCGCCTCGATCTCTTCGATCGTGAAGCCCCGGGCGTCGGGGGTTTCGACCGAGCCCCAGCCGCGCCCGATCTGGGCGCGGCCCTGTTCGTTGATGAGTCGCGCGAGAAGGGAATTGAAGCAGACGTAGACTTCTTCGCGCTTGACGCAGCCGAGCCCGGGCACCTTGTCGACGCAGTGCGTCCCGATGAAGCGGCAAAGGCCCTGTCCGCGCGCCATCGCGACCTTCTGGTCTTCGGCGTCGCAAGTCTTGTGGCGGTTCCAGAACTGGAGAGCCGCCGCGGCCAAAAAGCCCTCGATCGAGAAGCTGAACTGCATTTGTCCCTCCGTCATCGTGACGGACGCGCCCCAAAACGAAAAGGACGGGCTGTAGGCGCCCGACGCCGCGCTTCCGTAGAGGGCGTTGAGGAGCCACTCCGTGTGGTCGCTCCAGGCGAGAAGGTCGTAGACGTAGGGGCTTCCCACGTACTTGACGCCTTCCCAGGCGGCGCCCGCCGCGCCCCAGACCAGGTAGGCCGCAAAGTTCGTGTTGCTCATCCCGGGCACGACTTCGGTTCGACAGCACGACGGCGCCCCTTTGCGGTCCTTGCAGTGAAGCGCTTCGCCAGAGAAGAAGCGGTTTCCCGTCACGTCGCCGTAAAGCCCGAGCTGCCGGCCGATTTCGATCTGCACGATCGCGTCGGCGAGGTCTTCGTCGGCGGGCCCGTCCGTCGCATGACAGAGATCCCCCACGCAGACTTCGCCGCTGCAGGTTTCTCCAAGCTCGAAGGATCCGCCCGGCCGCACGCACTCGTAGGTGCGAAGGGGCCGCAGACACGGGTCTCCCTCGGGACAGACTTCGTTGACGAGCCGGCATTCGGGATCGGCCTCCCACTTGGCGCAGTCGTCGTCCGAAGTCGTAAGACAGGTGTAGGAGACCGACCACGCCCAACAGTCGCGGTAGACGAATTTGCCGTCGACGAACTTCACGCCCGCGCCTTCGGTGCAGACGCGCGAGGTTTCCTTGCAGACGCCCGACGCCTCCTCTTCGGCGCAGCCGTTTGCGGGCTGCATCGTCGTTTCTTCGACGGTTCCGAGGTCCTCGGCCGTGTCGGGAACCGGCGCGGCGTCGGGTCCGCAGCGAAAGACGGAGGACCACGACAAACAGCCCGAGGCGTCCTCCCGTTCGCAGACGGGTTCGGTCTCGCGCCGGCAGACGCCTTCTTCGGCGAGCGCCTCGAGCGCGGCGCAGCCCTTTTCCCCTTCGCCCCGACATCGGTAGACCACCTCCTTTTCGGCGCAGTCGATCGTCACGGGACGCCCTTCGACCCAGACGGTGTCGCCCGGCTTCACGCAGACCGACGAGACGGCTTCGCAGGCGAGGCCCGCGTTCTGCGCCGCGTCGAGTTCCTTTCGGCAGGCCGAGTCGTCCGTCGCGATTCCGCCGTCGGGCTCGTCGACGGGACCGTCGGTCTCGATCCCGTCTCCCGTCACGGGACTGCCGCAGCGGTAGGTCTGCCGCCAGCGCACGCACGAGCCGCCGCGTTCTTCGGCGCAGACGGTTTCGCCCGTCCGCGTGCAGCCCGCGTCGACGAGCTTGCGGCAGCTTTCCGCACCGTCCGCCGTCGGACAGCTGACGGTCACTTCGGTTTCCCAACAGGCGGGAGAGGCTGTTGCCGCGTGTCCCGGCCAGTTCTCGACGGCGATTTCGCGGGGCGTCGAATCGAGACACCGCTCGGACTCGATCCGGCAGCCTTCCTCCAATGCGGCGTCGCCTTCGATCGATTCCGAATACGAAATTTCCACGATCGGATCGAGCGCCGAAATCCCGCGGCCTTCTCCCGAACGGCCGGATAGACCGGTTTCGGGGAGGCGCGTCCGCGCGGCGGAGACTTCGCCCACGGGGGCGCTGCAGGTGAGCGGCGTCTCGGTTTCGAGACACCCCATCGTTTCGTCCTCCTTCGTGCAGCGCGCCTCGCCCGCTGTGCAGGCGGCGGGCAGGTTTGCGCCCGTGCAGGCGAGCGCATCCGCGTGAGGGGCAAAGCAGCGAAGGCGCTTTTCATAGCGCCAGCAGGGCTTGGAGACGGTTTCGCCCTCGATCACGCGGTCGGCGTCGTCGACGCAGACGGCTTCGGACTCGATGCAGACGGGACCGGCCGCGGCGCCCGGGGGGAGAAGCATCCCGAGCAGGACCGCGGCAAGCGCCTTTCGCACGGGGGTTTTACGGGGTTTTCTCATCGCGGCGCCTCCCCGGAAAGACCGCGCTTTGCGCCGCCTCTCCGATCGGCCCGAACGGCCCCGGCCGACGGCGACGGACAGGTCGATGTCCAGGATTCCTTCCAGCTCGAGACCGACGTGTGGTAGATGTGCCGCACCGTCACCGACCCCGTTTCGCGGACGGCGGATCCGCTCGCGTGATAGACCGTGGCTTTGGCGTCGAGAAAGCAGGTTCCGCCGTCGCAGAGGATTTTCTCGACCTTGTAGCGGCAGGAGCAGGCGGGATTTCCGACCTGCTTCACTTCCTGATAGCCCGTCGAGCGGATCGTCGCGGAGGGAAAGCCCTCGAGCGTGAGCTTCACCCTGGCGGAGCGCGGCACTTCGCCCTCGACGCAGGTCTTTTCCGACGTGAGCGTGACGCCCCCCGGACAGGGGTCGCCCGCGAGGTCGGCGCCGCCCGAATTCGAGGCGGTCGTGACGCTCCCCGGGGTGCACGCGACCGTCTCCTTTTCGACCGTGAGGACGTCTTCGCAGACGGTTTCCGTGACGACGTACTGCGGGGCCGTGCAGAGCGCGGGAAAGGACGCGCGCGCCGTCGCCGTCGTCACCCTGCGGAAGGTCTTTGCGGGCGCTGAGGCTTCCTCTCCGAAGAGGCAGGTCGAGGTCCAGACCGGAGTCGTCGTGAAGGAGGCCGTCACGCGGCAGGCGACGGACGACTCGGACGCCCCGGCGTCCCGGCAGCGCCAGCGCGTCAGGGTCGCGGCCGGCCCTTCCTCCCAGCCTTTGCGGCAGACGAGGTCGGAATAAAACCCTCCGGCCGAGCAGACTTCCGTCTCCACGGTGTCGGGCGTCGTCACGATGTTCGGGCGGCAGTCTTCGCCCGGGGGACCCGAGGCCCCGCCCGAATCGTTCACGATGTCGTCGCGGCCCGCGAGGTCCTCTTCCGGAACCGTCGGGCGCTCGGGAAAGCCTTTGTCCAAAACCTGAACCGCGCGGCAGGTCGTATCGCCTTTTCCTCGGCAGCGGACGACTTCCGACGAGGCGGGCCCGAAGAGCGCGCCGTAGCCCTTCCGATAGGGGGCCTTTTCCTTCTCGAACCCGTCCGCGGTGACGGGCTCGAAGGACTGCCAGACTTCGTCGCGGTTGGCGGAGGCGTCTTCACTGATCGCCCCGACGTCGGGCGAAGGCGTCTCCCAGGCGAGCGCCGCCGCCTCCTGGGCGGACATCGCGGCATCGGCCGTCCCCGGGGCGAGAAGGGGAAGAAGGAGAATCAATCCCGCCGTCGCCGCGCCCGCCGTCGTGAGGGCGAGGAGCACGTCGACGGGGCCGCCCGCGGCCGCGGCGGGCCGGGCGGGCGGATCGGGCGTAGGGCGGCGCGGGAAGGAACCGCCCTTGCGGCGGGGTTCCCGGACGCGTCGGGCGTCGTGGGTCGGGGTGGAGTTCACGGTCATGTCTTTTTCCAAAAAAGGTCGCGGCGGGCGTTTTGCGCGGAAGGTTTCAGATGGCGTCGGGACGAGGTCCGGGACGCCTGCGAGGTCACTCGGGGGAGAGGATCTTCGCCCGCGGCCGGACGTCCGGCGAAAAGTCCGCGCAGGCGAGGAGTTCCCTTCGGGCCGCGTCGGAAAGACGCGCGAGCACTTCGGCGCGAAGTCTTTCGCGAAGGCGGGGAGATTCGCTTCGGGCGAGAAGCTCGCCCAAGGCGCAAAGGGGCGGTCGGTCGCCGGGGAGGACTTCCGCGGCGGGAGCGTCGCCTTCGAGCGTCACAAGCCACAAGGGCAGGGGAAGCGCCCCGGAAAAGCCGTCCCTGCGAAGCGCCGCCTCCAACGCCCGAAAGGGCCGCGGATCGACGTGGATCGGCGTCTTTTCCCGGTTGAAGGGCTCGGTGAGGTCTTCGAGCGTCGTCTCGCGTCGGACGACGTCCGTTCGCGCGGGATCCGCGGGGACGCTCTTCCAGGGAAGGCCCCGAATGGTGTAGGGAAGGCCGATCCCGGCCAAGTCCCGCGCGATGCGCGCAAGCGACGTCTCGGGCAGGCTCAGGGTTCCGAGGTAGAAGAGCCCGAGCGCGGGTTCTTCTCCGTTTGAGGAGGAAGGCCCGCCCTTTGCCGCAGGACCGTTTGCGGACGTCTCCCGCGGGGACGGGTTTTGCGGCGGGGGCGCCGCTTCGCCCAAAGGACGCGCCTCGGCTTGCGGTGCGGCGGGACGCCGTCCGGCGCCGACGGGCGAAAGCGCCCGGACGGGCGGAAGGCCGAGGCGCGTTTCCGTGCGCGTCTCGGAAGCGTCGGGGAGGGCGGCCCGCGACGGGGCCGCAAACGCCCCGCCCGCGAGCACGAGCGCGAGCCCGATCCCGAGAAGCGGAAGAGGACGCGGCGTCGGGCGGCGTCGAAAAGGCCTGCGGGCGGATCCGTCGGGGCGCGTCATTCGCGGACTCCTTCGGCGGGGAAGACCTCGTCGTTTCCGACGCGGCGGACGTCGGAGCGCCCGGCGCGTCCGGGCCGCACGTTCGTCCCGTCCCTTCGGCGGTCATCGGGGCGGTTTTCCTCCCGCACGTCCGAAAGGTCGGGCGTCTCGACCGTGATCGCCCGCTCCGTGAGCGTCACGAGCGCGGGTTGGACCGAGAGACCGAAGCGGCGCGAGAGCGCCCCGCGGGCGTCGAACCATACGCGGGTGCCGAGCTCGGCGCCCGCTTCGCGCACCGAACCCTTCACGAGCACGACGCGCACCGAGCGTCGCCATGCCGGGTCGGCCCGGGAGAGCCTTTCCTTCACCCAGCCGAAGGCGCGCGGGTCGTCCGCGTCGACGAGCAGATAGCGCCGCTCAAAGTCCGCGAGCGCGGCTTTGAGGGGATGTCCTTCGGGAAGGCGGTCGGCAAGAGGTTCGACCGTTTTCGTGCGTCGCCCGCTTCGAGAGAGGGATAGGCCTTCGGGGCGGTCGGCGGCGAGCGCCGCGCGCTCGCGCATCCTCGTCATTTCATGGGCCCATTCGCCCGAGCGCAGGCTTTCCTTCGCCTTTTCTTCGAGGGCTTCGAGCATGTCCTCTTCGGCGGCTTCGTAGACGGGGCCCGCGGCGCCGTGCATCGTCACGCGCCCGAGTCCGACGGAATCGGCGTAGAGAGAGGATCCGCAGGCGGGGCACGGAGCGGGTTCGACCGCGGGCGCGCCCGCGGCGAGTTCCGTCGCGGCGATGAGGCAAAGCGCCGCCGTCGAGACGGCGGAAAGGGCGGAGTCGTCGTCGGGCGAAAGGTTGTCGTTCGTCATGGCGTTCAATGAAAAAAAAGAAGGGTTCGGCGTCAAAAGAAAAAGGAAAACATGCGGGTCGGGCGTCTCCGGGCGCGACGTCGGGGCGCCGCGGCCCTCAGCCGCCGGGTCTTCCGGGAATCACGAAGCTCGTGAGCGTCTTTCTCACGCAGCAGTCGCGGTGGCGAAAAAGAAGGAGCGCACCGTCTTCGCCTCCGGGCGCGTAGGTCTTGAAGCGGTCCCAAAAGAGGGTCGAGCGCCCGAGGGGCTGGCAGCAGGTCCCGAAGACCGTCTTGTCGGTCGCGCGCGAGGGATAAATGAGCTGCGTCTTCCAGTGCTCCTTCTGAAGAATCGGCCGCCAGTAGGGACCGCACTGGCCCTTCTTTCCGTGGGCGGACCAGAGCACGCCCTCGCGCGAGAGCTTGAGCGCAAAGCGGTGGGCGAGGAGCTCCCACTCGGCCGCCCAGGTCGGGGCGGACGCCGTCCAGCCCGAAAGCGGGAAGACGCCCCCACGGCAGCCCGAACACCAGTAGAGCGTTTCCACGGGCTTTCGGACGTTGGCCGCCAGACAGTCCGCGGCGCAGGCGGCCTGGGCCGCGGGATTCGCAAAGAGCGCGGCGTCGGGCGCGAGCAGAAAGCCCGCGATCGTGTCGTCCCAGAGGGGATCGAGTTCCGACAGGTAGGCGAGGTCCCAGGGCGCCTGCTCGAGGCACGAGATGTCGGAGACCGCTTCGAGAATGAAAAGCCAGGGGGACGTGAACCAGTGTACGTTTGCAAAACGGGTGTTTCTCCCGCCGCGGCCCCGTCCGTGGTCGGGACTTCTCGTGACGCCCGAATTCCCGGCGAGCGTCACGCCCCCGAGCGTGGGCGAGCACCAGGCGTGGCGCACGACCTCGGCCGTGCGGAGGGGCTCCCAAAACGAGAGGTTCACGCCCCCTTCCACGTTCACGTTCTCGCCGCAGACGCAGAGCGCCGAAGCGTCCGTTTCGGGCGTGTAGCCGTCGTCGGGGACTTTGCCGAGCGCGACGTTCGTCCCCACCACGATCGGAAAAAGGCAGGACCAGCAGACGTCCGTCACGGGATTCGGAAAGCGGCCGGGACAGTGGGGGTCGGCGGCGGCCGTCCCCGCGAGAAGCGCGCAGGCGAAACCCGCGGCCGTCGTTTTCGCCTGCATCACGAAGGCTCGGCGTCCGTCCGGGCTCCCTCGGAAAAAGCGGGGAATCCTCACGGGTTTTCTCCCGGTCCGCTCTTTCGGGCGTCGCAAAGGACGGCCGCGCGAAGGCGGACCGAGCGGGCCTTGGCGCGTCGCGCCCGCGTTTCGGCCGCCGCGAGAAAGGCGAGCACTCTTTCATGAAGCGCGATGAGGGCCTCCCGGTTTTTCCGAAGGAGGTCCTTGAGGACCGGATCGGGCGCCGCGCGGGGTTCCGTCATCGCGGTCTTGAGAATCGCTTCGAAGGTCGTGCGGGCCGTCGCGAGACGAAGGGCCGAGGAGCGGGAGAGCTCCGTGATCGAGGTTTTCTCGAGGTCCCGCGAGACTTCGGCGAGGAAGGCCGCTTCGGCCATCGTGCGGAAAAAGGACGGAACGCGCAGGGCGTCGGCCTTCGTCAAATCGAGCCACCCCGTCGCCGCCGTGTAGGTGACGCTCGCAAAGCGGGGCTCGACGAGAACGGGGGTCTGCGTGACGCCCAAAAGCGCCGACACGTGTCCGTGCACGTCCTCGAGGAAGCCGAGGCGAAAAGGCGCGAAGGGATTTCGTCCGAGAGGTTTGCCCGTGTTCACGACGACGATTCTCGGGTCGTGCAGCCACGCTTCGTGAACGAGCTTCACGGTCAAAAGCGTCCACTCGGAGAGAAAGAGGAGGGGCCGCCCGTCCTCCCAGCAGAGGCGTCCGTCGAGGGTTCCCGCATGATGGACTTCCGTGCGGCAGAGGGCGTCCGAAATCCGTTCGGCGCGCTCGGGCGCGATCTGCCGCGCCCAGCGCACGATTCCGAGCCGCCAGGCCGCGGCGCGGCCGAGAAAGTGGCCGTCCTCGGCCGCGTCCCAGGGGATGTCGCCCGTGTGGAGAAGTTCGTCGGCGGCGCGCGCGTCGAGCATCCCTTCGAGTTCCGCGCGCTTTGCGTCGCCTTCGGGGAGTTTTCCGGCGCGCTTCGCGGAGCGCTTTCGGTAAAAGCGCACGCCTTCGAGAATGCGGCGCCGCACGGCGTCGAGTCCTTCGGGGGTCGCGGCGCGGTAGAGTTCGTCGGGCTTGGGGAGGTCCTTCTTGTCGGCGGGTTTGACGCGACCCGAGAGGACTCGGAGCGCATAGTCGGCAAGGACGAGCTTCATCTGCGCGTAGGCGGAGAGCTCCACCTGCGAGAGCGGGACGAGCGCTTCGGCGCGGGCGAGAAACCGCTCCCAGTCGGCGAGGTTGTCGGTCCCGAAGGAGGCTCGCGACCGCTCGCGGCGCAGGGCCGCCGCCTCGTAGGACTGACCTTTTCGCTCGACGATCGCGACGGAACTCTTCTCGTGCGAGGGCGGGGCGCGGCGCACCGTCGGCTTTTCGTCGCAGGAGCCCCGCCGACCGGCCGGGGCGGCGTCTTCGGTCGGACGCCCGGCATGCCGGGGGCGTCGGAGGGCTTCGGGTTCTTTTTCCTTCGTCATGATGATTTCGATGGTTTCAAGGGTTGCGGGACAACAGACGGGCTCGCTCAGGGGCGCCCGAGACGTTCGTCGGCCGTTTCGCGAAGCGTTCTTTCGGCCTTTCGGCGTTCGATTTCGCGGCGCAGGTCCTCGGCCGCGCGGGTCGCCTCGCGCGCGGACTTTTCGGCTTCCAGCGCCGAGAGGCGCGAAGCGCGGGCCGCGTGCTCGGTCGCAAAGAGCGTGCGCGAGGCGTCTTCGGGGAGGGGCTTTACGTAGGGAACGCCGAGCGCGTCCCCGCCGCGCCCGCGGGCGAGCGGGTCGTCAAACGCCCCCGACCGGCGGACACGGTCGTTTGCGGCCTCGGTCGAGGAGGGGGTGAGAACGCGCTCCACTTCCTTCGGAAGGTCCGGGGCGGGGACGCGCACGCCGCGCTCGCCCGGCATTCCGAGCCGGTCGATGAGTCCCGTGATCACCTCGACCGTCAGGTCGCGCTCGCGCGTCTCCGGGGCGGGACCCGTGAGCAGAAAGTTCTTCGCGACGAGGACGACGCCGCGCTCTTCGGAAATCCGGTTGAGGACGGCTCGAAAGGCTTCGGGAAAGCCCTCCGCGTCGGGAAAGCCGCTTTTCGCAACGCTCGTCAGGTCCACGAAGGCGAGCCGGTCCGTGTGCAGGAGTCCCGGGTCCGAGAGCGCCGCGCGCCCGCCGAGGAGTCCGCCGACGAAGGCGACGCCGAGAAGGACGGAAACCTGCAGAAGCCGCACGCCCGCGTCCCAGGGGGAGCGCGGAAACGCCCGTTGAGGAAGCGTCCCGGGCGGGGCCGAGCGAAGGACGCGCTCTCCGTCTCGGAGGGCGGATCCGACGGACCCCGCGAGCGGGGCGGCTCCGGAGTCCTTGGCCGCGCTGCGGGCGCGTCGGCGGGACCCGACCGGGTCGCCCTTCGTCAAAAGCATCGTCACCGCGGGGTTGGGCGCGGGCGGGGTTTCCGACGTGCGCTCTACGAAGACCCCCGAGTCGTCGAGACGCAGCGGGGCGTCTTCGGGCAAGGCGTCGGAATCGAGTTCGAGCGTGAGGGCTTCCGTGAGGCGCAAAGCGCAACCCCGGTCGCTACGCGCGCGGATCACGCTGCGCATCCACGTGGGGCCCGTGCGCAGGTCGGGGAGCAAAAGCAGCTGCGAAAAGAGAATCGAGCGCCGAAAGGCCTCGGGGTCGCGGATCCTGTAGTACTTCGTTCCGTCGGGGTTTCGGACGGGGTCGCAGGCCGTGAGTTCCGAAAGAAGCCGATTCATCTTGGCGTTCGCTTCCTCGACCGAGCGGCTCGACTCGAGAATCTCCGCGAGGACGGCTTCGACCTCCTCCTCCGCGCGCATCGCGCGGCGGACCGACTCGAGCGAATCGGGATCTTCGGGACGCACGTCGTGCGGGGCCCGAAGCATCTGCGCGGCGCGCTCTTCCGAGGGCGACTTCGGGACGGGACGGCCTTCCTTCCCTGCTAGATGTTCGGCCGTGCGCTCGAGCGCACGGCGGGCGATGCGGCCCATCGAAACGTCCGCGGCGCGCGGGGGCGACAGGAGGGTTTCGCCCTCGGCGCCCCGCTCTTCACTCCGGCGGGGAAGCGAAGCGCGGCGGCCCGGGAGCCGCTCGGCTTCGGGGCCTTCGTCCGCCGGGGAGGAGGCGTCCGTCGGAACGAAAGAGCTCTGCGGCGCTTCGATCGGCGGCGTCTCGGGATTCGAAACGTCGGGGCCGTCCGCCGTCAGGACCTCGGCGTCGGCTTCGGGAAGGGCGAAGAGCGCCGTCAGAGGCGCCTTCCGGCCCTTCGGTGCCCCGGACTTTTCCGGGACGGCGGGGGCGTCCTCCACGCGGAAGCGAAGACGGGGAGCGGCCTTGGAGGAAGTTTTGGCGCAGGGGCCGGGCTTTTCTGCGGCCGTATTGTCCGACGGGACTTCGGGGCCGTCGCCGCACGAGGGGGCGGACGACGGAGCCGAAGCGGCCTTCGATCCTTTCTTCTTCGCCTTTTTCGCGGTTTTCGCGGACTTTCCGGACTGCGGGCCGGACGGGGGCGTCGGCGCCGGAGCCGGACCGTCGGCGCTGCGGGATTCATCGGATTGGGCGTCGTTCGCCGATCGGGAGGCTTCGGAGCGCATCGGTCCGCAGAGGGCCGGGGCGTTCCCGGCGATCCCGTTCGCGCAGGAGACCGCCTGCCGCATGCGGGTCGCGATTGACTCCCCGGCCGAGGGGGCGTCGGAGCCGGAGGGAGCGAAGGGATTGAGGAAGATCGGCTTTTCGCCGTCCGGAGGCGGGACCGTGGGGTCGAGCGGAGGAACGGCGGGGGCCGGCGCCGAGGCCTCGGCGGACGTTTGGCCGGACGGGACTTCGGGGTCCTTCGGGGCGGCCTCGGGCGGGGGCGTCGAGATCCCGGTTCGGGCCGGTTTCGGCTTCGCGGGCCGGCGGACGCCCTTTTTCGAAGGGCTTTTCGCGGCCTTCGGCGCGGCTTTCTTCGCCGCGCCTTCGGGCGCCGCGGCTTCTGCAACGGAGGAGGGCTCGGGGATGTCGTGTTCGGCGGTCATGAGGTTTCCTTCTTCGGTCGAAAGGCGTTCAGCGGGTTTCGGAGGCGTCTTCGGCGTCTCCGGGGTAGCGGTTGCGGGCGATCCGCATGACGGCTTCCGCGAGCGTCAGGCCCCGGGCGCGCCAGTCGCGAACGCCCATCACTTCGCGGGCGTGCGAGCTTGCGGCGACGCGAGTGAAGTCGTCGAGGACCAGGCGCCCGATCGCGGGCGGGTGGTCGCCCACCTGCACGAGGACTTCCGACCAGAGGCCGCGCGCGGTCGTAAGACTTGCGACCGCGGTCTTGAGCCAGGGATCCTGCGGGAACTTTCCTTCGCCCGCGAGGCTCTCGAGCGTTTCGGCGTCCTGCCGCAGGTAGATGCGGGTGTCGGCGCAGGTCCACGCGGCCCTCGCCGTTTCGGACTGCCAGTAGTCGGCGACCGACTGGGTCGCCGTGAAGAAGGCGCCGTTCAACTTTCTCGCCTGTCGAAAACCCTTTTCGATGAAGGCGGCCGAGCGGCCGCTCTTCATGAGGTCCCAGGCCTCGTCGATGAGGACGAGCTTCGGAGGTCTGCGGTCCTTCTGCATTTCCGCCTCGATCGCGAGCATGACCTGGAGCAGCATCGCGTTTCGAAGCGTCGGATGTCCCGAGAGCCCCTCCATCTCCAGGACCGTGAAGTCGCTCGAAAAGTCGAAGGGCCGCCCCGTGCCGTCCGTCCATTTGGCGAGCGGTCCCCCTTCGGCGTAGGGGGCGAGCTTCTGCGCGGCGTCGAAAAAGCGCTGGTCGGGCGTCCCGTCGGCCTTTCGCACCTGACGCATCGAGGCGATGAGTTCTGGCAGGGTGGGCGTCCGGCCTTCCGAGCGGGCCTTTCGGTGAAGGATCGGAAGCGTCAGCAGAAGCCACTGATGAAGGAGTGCGTCCCGCTCGCCCTCTCCCAAAAATTCTTCGAGAATGGCCGTCACGCGCTCGACGCGCTCGGACTCGTCCGAGAGATAGCGCAGGGGATTCGCGTCCCACACGTTTTCGTCGTCGAAGGTGAGAAAGTCGCCGCCCAAAAGGCCGCAGAGCTTCTCGTAGCTTCTTCGGCCCACGTCGATCACCCAGACGCGTCCGCCCTGCGCGAGAACGCCCAAGGCGAGTTCGTTCATCACGACGGACTTTCCGGAGCCCGGTTTCCCGACGATCGTTCCCGAAAAGCTCCCCGCACGGCAGGCGAAGGGGTCGACGTAAAAGAGGTGGCCTCGTCGGGAGAGGAGCGCGAGAAGGGGTGTTTCCGCCTTTTCGTGGTCGCGCCGTCCGGTCCCCGAGTAGTCGGCGACGACGGGAAGCAGCGCCGTGATCGTTTCGGCCGTGCGGCGCGGAAAGCGGTCGAGCGCTCGGGCGTCCTTCGCCAGAAGCGGGCCCGCCGCCAAGGGGAGCGACGCAAAGAGGGACTGCACGTGCAAAGCGGCGTTCGGGCGCAGTTCGATTCCGTTCTTTCTCGCGAGCGTTCTCGCGGCCTCGACGCAGAGCGCGGTCTGCCGCACGGGCGCAAGGAGCAGGATCTCCGTCTGCGAGGGATAGACGGGGAGTCCCCTTGAGAAGCCGTCCGAAGCGATCATGAGGTCCCTCGCGCGGTCCGAATAGATCGAAGTGAAGGCGGAGACGGGCGTTCGGCTCATCTGCCGCGCGCGGACGAGCTCCGATTCGATCTTCGTCTTTTCGAGCACGGCGTCGGTCACCTGCCACCAGGTCGTCGTCAAAAAGGGACAGGGGATCTGCGAGCCCGAGCGTCCGGGGTCGCCCGCGAGCGAGGAGGTCGCGGCGAGCGTCCAGGAGGGCGGCATCCCCGCGACCGACAAACCCACGGCGCGCACGGCGTGCTCGAGACCGGCGTCGTCCGCGTCCGCAAAAAGGATTCCCTCCTTTTCGATGCGGATTTCCGTGTCGGGCGAGACCGCCTGCAGCCGCAGTTCGTTGAGGGGGTCGAAGCGCTTTTTCATGAAGGTCCCGCGGCGGACCTTCTGGGGATTGAGCAGCGCCGCGAGCGTCGTCAGGAGGTCCGAGGGATCCGGATCGCGGTCGGCGAGATAGGACTCTTCCAAGGCGACGCGCATGGCTTCGCGCGCCGAGCGGGCGGTCTCGCGCGCCTCATCGGAGAAGGGGTTCCTGATCGGCAGCACGACCGAAATCCAGCCGCGGAAACGGCGGCAGTAGACGGGCGCCTGCGGGCGCACCTGCTCGCGGGCGGCCCTTCGAAGAAGCGCCGCCCGCTCCTTCGTCATGATCCCGAGGACTTCCCGCGCGCCGGGGTCGAGTCTCGGCGTCTTCGAGAGACGGCTCTCTTCAAAGAGCGTCAGCTCGTCCTCGACGTCGGGGTCCGCAAAAAGCGTGACGGCGACGGTGGAGCCGACGGGCAAAGCCGCAAGCACGAGTCCTTCGAGTCCCTTGCGGATCGCCTCGGTCATTCCGGTCTGCGGACGAAAGCCGAGCACGAAGCCGAGACCCTCGTATTCGCCCGGACGGGCGGCTTCGAGCGCGACGAAGCCTTCTTCGTCCGCCGCGAGGTGGGGAAGAAGCGGACCGAACCGCTCGAAAAGCGTCGCGCCGAGCGCTTCTTCGGCCGTCCCCCGTTCGGGGCCCAGCGTGTTCGCGGCGGTGCGAAGGTTCGGCCGAAAGCGCGCAAAACCGAAGAGCTTCGCGAGGAAGTCCGCGCCGAAGGGGCGTCGGTCCTTCACGCCGGAGGCTTTCGCCTCGGGGTCGTTTGCCGCCGTCATCGGACGTTCTCCAGAGTCTTTTCAAAGGCGGCCTTGGCTTCCCGCAGGAGGCGCCCCGATTCGCTCCCGGCGGGCGTTTCGCCGTCCGCGCCGGCCGAAGCGGCGGAAGACTTTTCGAAGGACCCGGCGTTTCCGAGCCGTACGGCGGGCCGCGCCGCGGGCCGGCGCTCGCGCGCCTGGGCCCAGCGGGCTTCCTTCACCGTCACGTAGAGCGTTTCGGCCGTGTGGAAGGTCCCCGCGTCGTCCGTCCAGGGAGCGATCCAGAGACGGAGGATCACTTCGGGAATGCGGCGGGGAAAGCTCCCCGGAGCCTTGCCGTCCAAACGTACGGCGCCGTAGTGCCGGCGGGGATCCTCGCTTTGGGCCGCCTTCACGGCTGCGATCGGATCGGCGGGGAGGGCGGCCTCCCCGGTCGTAAGGGGGCCGGTTGCGGGCGCGTTTTGCGTCGGGGCGGCCGAGAGGGCCGGGGCGCGGGCCTCTTCCTCTCTCTGATGGGGAAGCGTTCTCGCCGCATGCGCGCGCGAGAGCGTCTCGACGCTCGTGCAGGGAACGCCTTGACCTTTGCCGCAGTTGAAGGTGCTGCCCGCGTCGAGGCCCGTGAGCGACCCGCAGGCCGCAAGAAGCGGAAGAAGACCGAGGGGCGCAAGGCGCAGGGTCCGAAGGAGGGCCGCGCCCGCGCGCGGGGACTGCGGGCGCGCAGGGCGCCCGGAAGCGGAAATGGGGTTCGTCATGATGATGGTTGCGCAAGATCGGTCGGTGGGGTTCAGGCGCCGCTCTTGGGCGTTTCGAGAAGAACGCCCTGCAGCAGGATCACGTCGACGGGCTGGCCGCCGTCGACTTCGAGGACGGGGAAGATCTTTTCGGCGACCTTGAGGTAGTAGTCGGCGATGCGGTCCAAGGCGTTCGAGGTTCCTTCGCCGAGTCCGGCCTTCAGGGAGTTTTGGTAGACGGTCGACTGCGAGCCCGAGGCATAGGTCGTGGTTTCCGAAGCGCCGAGCGCCACGGCTTTGCCGAGACCCGAGAGGATCCCGACCGACAAGGCCCGCGCGATCGCCTGGCCGGAACGCGTGACGAGATTGCCGCGCAGGCCCACTTTGCCGTCGGGGCCCGCGACGTAGCCGCGGATGCGGATGTCGAGCGCTTCGCCCTTTTCGCCCACGCAGGCCAAACGCTCGAGGCGCACGAGAATGCGCTCGGACGAAAGATCGCCCGTGGCGTTTCCCGTCATGCGGCAGTCCGTCAAATCCGCCCGATAACCGTTCGGAAGGAGCGCTTCGCGCGCGACGTCGATCAGGATCGGCACGGGCGTCCCCGCGCCCGCGCCGCCCGTCGGGGCGTAGACGCCCGTCAGAAGCGTTCCGCGCACGATCGAGCCCGCCGTCACGTACTCGCGGGCGGTGGCGCCCAAGGCGCGGTTCGCGGCGATCGGGTCGTCGGGGTTGAGGACCGGACGGTTTTCGAGCACCGCGTCCGCCACCGTGGGGGTGCGGGATTCGGGCGCGGCGGCCTTCTTCGTAAAGGTTACGACCGAGAGCGCGGGCGCGGCCGCCGGGGCGGGACGCCCGAAGGCGTCTCGCGCCCAGGCGTCGGCGGAACTTCGGAAGGCCGCGGCGGCTTCTTCGGAACCGGTCGGCGGATAAGGCGCGGAGAGCGCGGAGGAAAGCTCGGGCTTCAGATCTCCCGCGAGACGGCGTTCCGCGTCCGAGGACGCGGGTTTCGGGGAGGCGGTTTCCACGGGCGTTCCGCCCGCGGCGACCGTCGGAGTCCGGGCTTCTTCGGCGCGGCGCGCGAGCGTGTCGACCACCGCCGTCAGTTTTTCCTGGCCGTCCTCGAAGGCGGCCCAGCGGGCTTCAAGGTCCTTCAAACGGCGGTCGTACTTCGCGACGAAGACTTCGCGGTCGAAGCTGTCGGCGCGAAGCGTGAAGTCTTCCGTAAAGGCGGGCGAAGGTTTCGAAACGGCGACGGGCTCCGAGAGACGAACGGACGTGTAGACGAGAACGCCGAGCGCCGCAAAGAGGGCGCCCGCCAAGGCCGTCTGGCGCAGACGCCGTTCCGAAGTGGTGAGGTCGCGGGCCTTCGGATGGAGGATTTTCTGCAAGTTCACGCCGCACCTCACTTCGCTTCAAAGACGTAGAAACGCATGGATTCGGCGGGCTTCAGGGAGGGTTTGCCCGCGGCAAACGCAAGGACGCCGTCGGTCAAAAGGGCCGCTTCGTCGACGACCGCTTCGCGCAGCTTCCCGTTGCGCACGACGAGACGCGTGACCGTAAGTTCCCGCGTGCGCCAGACGGCGTCGGTCGTGACAGCGAGGGGGGCGAGTCTCGAAACGACCGTGCGTGCGGCGGGCGTCAAGGGCGCCTCCGGGCCGCTTGCGACCGTCATGACGCCCCGCGACGTCCGCCCGTTTTCCAAGTCCGTCAAAAGGCCCGTGAAGAGGTCCGCATAGGGGACGCTCTTCATGGCGGGCAGATCCGCCCGAAGGTTCGCGGCGGGCTTGGCTTCGCGGTCCTTGAGATGCAGCACGACGTTTCGGGGCTTGGCGTCCTCGCGCACCGTCACTTCGACGGGAACGGTCTCGCCTCGGGCGAGCGTCACGAAAAGCGTGGTCGAGCCCGGGTGTTTGGGAAGGAGAAAAAAGTCGCTTCGGTCCGATTCGCCGCGGACTTCGACATGGCTCGAATCCACGACGACGGACAAAATCCGCTCGTCGGGAAAGTCGATGCGGGAGGGCCGAAGGGGCGGAACCGTGAGTTTGAGCGGCATCACGTCGTCGGCCTCGCGAAAGAGACTCTCGTCGGTCTGTGCGGGTGCATCAGCGCCGGGCGCGAAGGCGGCGTTTCGAAAGTCCTCTCTCCGGTCTCGGACGACGGCCGGCTCGTCGACGGGGCCCTGCGGCAAGGGTTGATGGGAGGCGGAAGGGGAAGTCTGCCTGTCGACGGCGGGCTCGGACGGCGTTTCGGCGGGATCGGCGTGAGTGAGGGCCGGGAAGGAAAGGAGCGCGAAGAGCGCGGCCGCGAGCGGGCGCAGAGCCGGTTTCGCGGAGGATCGATGGGATGGGTGCGTGTTGGGGCGGATCGTCTTTGTCGTTTCCGGCATGGCGGTCTCGGGTTCTTATGTGGGAGGACCGCCCCCGCGGACGGGGGCGAACGGCGGGATGAGTTTTCCGGTGCGCCCTCCCTCGAGGCTTCCGCCGGCCGGCTTTTCCGAACGGCCGATGAGAGTGCGGAAGTGAAAAGGAGACCGGGGACGACGCACCGGAAAACGCCCTTTGCAAAAGGGCTCGCGGGAAGGGCCTACGGGGCGTCTCTTCGCCGCAGGAGTTTTTCACGGCCCGGAGTCGGGTCGGCCGCGGCGCGCTCCCCGTCTTCGCGCGCAAGGCCGAGGAGTTCAAGTCGTCCCGCCGAAACGCGGAAGAGAAAGTGCCAGACGGCGGGGGCCGAGGATGTCACGTCCGAGCCGATGAGGGTCTTCGAGAGGCCCGCAACCGACACGGCCTGACGGTCTTCGTCCGCCGTGACGCGCTCGGGAAAAAAGACGGTCGACGCGTTTTCCTTTGCGAGCCGCGCAGCCTCCCGCTGCAGTTGTGCGGAGAGGTCCGCGTGGGTTTCGGGCGCCGCGTAGTCGAGAATCGAAAGGAGGCGCTTTTGGGCGGTCGAGGGCGTGAGGCTTCCGAGACGCTGCGCGAGGTCCAGGGCCATGCGCTCGAGATAGGTCCTGTCCGCACGGTCGTCGGTGATCCGCCAGGCGCCGCCCGAAGGCGGAATCAGCACCGTCGTCACGACCGGTCGGCAGGTCGCGACGTGCACCCCGAGAAGAAGGTTCACGGCAAGACTCGCGCCGAGGGCCGCCAGGGCGGCGCGGCGCAGTCCCAGGCGGGCGGCGACGGTCGCGGCGACGCCCTCGGAACTTTGCGGAGCGGGGACTTGCGTGCGAAGCGGATCGGTCGTTGCGGTCATGGTCGGTGTTTCGTGGACGATACAGGGGGACGGGGTTCAGCCGACGGTGTGCCGGCGGGCGGACGAGGGAAGGCGCTTCAAACCGGCGTCGCCCAGATGCCAGTAGGAGAGGGCGCGGAGAAAGCCTCGTCCTTCCTCGAGCGTCTTGCGGTGCCACCGCCAAGCGAGAAAGGCGCCGAGGAGGCTCCCGTAGAGCATCTCCTCGAGAAAGGCGCCCATCGCCGTGACGGTGAGCCAGACGAAGACGAGATCCGCGCGCCAGAGCAGAAAGCGCGGATGCGAGTCCAGTTCCCGGGGCACGCGGATGGGTTTCATCTTCGGTCTCCGATCAGCCGCCCGAAACCGTGAAGATCGCCTCGAGGATCGTCGGGGCGATCATGAGCGAGAGCGAGGCCGCGATGCAGGTCACCGCCGCGACGATCGAGCCGCGGATGATGCCGAGCGAAAGGCCGATCACGAGGAAGGCGAGCGAGATGGACTTCCCGAGCGTCCCCTTGCACCAACCCGCGATCGTGGCGTAGAGGGCGTCAAAGGCGTCGGGGGCCATGGAGGTGGCTGCGGCCGCTTCGGTCGAAACGAGGGCGGCGAGCGCCAGCGCGGCGGCCGGCAGCATCAATTTTTTCGTGAGGGTCATGTTGATCCTTTGCGGTGGTCGAGTTGTGAATCCCGATTCCCGTCCCGCTCGACTCGTATCGGAACGGGGAGGGCTTAGGAAACACGCACTCTACCGACTCGGGGGATGATTCCGCAAGGGCTCGAATTTTGAAGGAAGTAAAGAGATTTATTTTGTTCGAAACGTTACTCAATCACATGCGGTACAGGTTGAATAAATGTATGTGACGATGGAATTGGAGTGCGCTCCATGGGGAGGATTTTTAGAGGGGTTCTGAAAGTTTTTAGAGTAAGGGTAATTCCTTATTTCGTGGGGTCGGAACGGTGTCCGAAGCGTGTGTCGAGACGAGGAGAAGAGCCGTCCGACGACATCCGCCGTCCCGATTCGGCGGGGTGGACGGTCCGATGATCGGTTTCGGGTCCGGCAATGAACCGTGTACGGTGTTTTTTTTTGAATGCCATCTGTTCGACGGTATGTTTTTGGATGAAAAAATCATGCGGAGCTTTGCCGGGGTGAACGTAGGCTTCGCAAAAGAAGATTTTGAAAAATTACACTCTTGACAAGATCCGGTTCAGTCTGTAGAATTCGCTTCCCTGTCATCTTCGAATCTTCATCTCATGAGATGAGGTTGTGGTTTTAATATGTATTAATGTCTGTTAAACGGAATGTTTAATCCGGTTAACACGTTGTTAAAACTTTGTTTAAACCGTTTTAAGGAGGGTTTAAAGTTTTTTAACCGATGTTTATACTGGCTTGACATGTTTTGTATGGAGCTGCAGCCAGCCTTTTCCGGCGACTGTAGATTAAAAACTATCTTTTTCCGAACCCATTGAACGCACGTGCGGTCGAAAGCGGGCGCTTCGGCTGACAACTTGTAATGATTCAACGAAAAACCAAAATGGCTTTCGTCCCCGTTTTGTTAAATGCGAGGAGCTTTTCATAGATGCTTAAAGGCAAGATCTCTAAGCGTAAGGCAATGAACATCATTAAAGATCTTCACAAGTGCGAAGATCTTTCCATTCTCTTGTTCCTTATTATGACTGAAATGCTGTTGGAACTTATGCTTTCTGACAAGAAAAGCAAGAGAATGGGATTTTTTCAATTGCGAACCAATGACGATAAGAATAAGACCGAAGATGCCGCGATCGAACTGAAGGTTCACATGCCGAAGTCTTCGCTCGAGGAGGAGGGGGTGTTGATAAAAATCCTCACTTTGTACGAAGCCATCCGTTCGGGAGAGCGAACCGACGTCAAGGCCGTGGAAGAACTTCTGAGACTGCGGTCGAAACTTTTTGTTCGCTGAGAAAATTCATTCTCCTTTTGGCGGATTGATTGACAATCACTTTTTCAATCCGCTTTTTTTTACGGCTCTCATCCTTGACGGAGTGGGGGCCGTATTTATTGATGCGTATCCGAAGGAGAGATCAGCCGGGGGGATTGGAGACGTAGGAAATTAGACGGCGGCCCGGACGTGCCGGGCCGTTGCCGAAAGAAACACCCCGACGGGGCGGGGAAGGGCTCGGCTCAGTGGGAGCCCGGGGACCGCGCGGGTGAGAAGAGTTCGCGTGAAGATTTGAGACACACCCCCGTTTATACGGGGGAGGAAGGCGGATCGGGCCGCGGGACTCGAAAGATTGAAAACGGTTTGAGAGATCCGGTCATTCACCGTCGTTCCCTGCGCGGATCGAGCCGATCTCGGGCTTGCACCGGCGGTAAAAGTCCGCGCCCCACTCTTCCGGGGTCGTTCCGCGCACGATGATTTCCGGCTGCCATTCCCAGGGGGCGAACCGGGGATTTTCGCTTTCGGCGTCGTCGACGTCGCCGCCCGCTCCGGTCCAACCGGCGATAAAGCGTTCCCGCTCTTCTTCCGTGAATTTGAGCGTATCGACCGGAATGGGCACTTTGCCTTCGCGGATTCGGTCGAGAAGGAGTCGGAGGAATTCGCTCATACCGAGGCGGCGCAGCAGCTCGTACTGCTCAGGGTGCACCCTGATCGTGCGGGTGATGTGGCCCGTCGGCTTGCGGCCGGCCCCCTCGCGGGCACCGCCGTGAGCATGGACGGTCTTGCTGTCGTCTTTCGCTTCGGAGGCTTCCTTCATATCGTCGACGATTTCAATGTCGTAGCGCGAAAGCATTTCGCAGAAGCTTTCGGTTGTTTTGAGCGTTTTCTCGTGCTTGTCGTAATAGACGCCTTCGATCGAATGCAAAACGCTGCGCATTTCGGCGTTCGAGATTTCGTTGCCGCCGAATGAGGCGCGCCTGATGTTGCCCGTCTTGTAGAGGCTCCATTTGAAACCGAGAACCTTGGAGGCATCTTCGGGCCTGAGGTAGCTACGGGAGGGGCTGCCCTTAGCTGCCTCGGGTCTGGTGACGGAGAGTAGGGAGGAAAGCGTAATCTGCATGGTCTTCTCCGAGTGTGAGAGAGTTTTTTTGATTTTTGAAAATGTATATAAAAAATCAAAATAGCTCAAAAGGTCGCGCTTGACATGACAGAGTTCGGAGGCTTTTCTACGTTGGGTAACTAAAGCGTTGCAGGCATTCTCGATCGATGTTGAAAGAGGAAGTGCTCGGAATGCGTCCTTTCGGAGGGAGAATGCGTTTGTGTTGTGGTTTTCTTGCAACAAAAGATTCGTGGTGAAGATTTGTCTTTTCAATGTCGCCAAAGTCAACGAACATCAATTGGTTGCTGTGAAGAAATTAGGGTATACCCCCCCCCCGAAGAACACTTTCTCATATACCTTCCGTGCGAACGCATTTGGCCGAATTCGGCTGTTCATTAAGGAGAATTTGAGAATGATTTGCGACAAGAAGGTGTTGACCGTGGCGATTCTGACCGCGGTTTCTTCGATTGGTGTTCACGCAGAGACGATCAACCACACGATTAACGAAACCCTGTTGAACGATTGGTCGAACGGCGTTCTCAGCAGCGCTTACACCGAAATCGTGGGTGCTGACGTGACCTATACGGGTACCGGAAAAGAAGATCTAGTCATGACCCAGATCGAAGGAAATCGCGGGGGGACGGTGCACAACGAAGGCGCCATCATTCACGGCAACGGTCACATGCTCACGATCGACAAGATCCACAATCTGACGATCGTCGGCCTCGGAGACAAGGAGACCGAAACCACGAAAAAGTGGAATTCCGCCGTTTACACCAATACGTCGGCCGCGTCCGGCATCACCGTCAACGCGAGTGGTGACGTGAGTGTCTCGGGTGCTTCGATGGGGGTGCACGCTTTGGCCGGCGTCATCAACATCAAGGCCGCCAACATTACCGTTGCCGGGGGCAATGCCGTCGTGGCGCAGCAGTCCGGTTCGGTTCGACTTGAAGCTTCGAACGCCATCAGCCTTAGCGGGACGAGCACCGCTCTTCACGCCGCTGACTTTGCAGGCGACGATACCGGAGTCGAGCGTAAGGTTGAGCTCATTGCTCCCGTCGTGACGATCGAAAGTTCCTCGGAGAACGGTTCGGCCGTGAATGCGGATGACCACGGGGGCGTTCTCATTCAAGCCGATCAAGCTACTCTGACGGGGGTGAATGCCATCAACGTTGCCGAAGGCGGCAACTTCAGCTTCTCGAGCCTTGGCGACAAGGGAGGCAGTTTGGTTGCCAACGGCAACATCAAGGTTGACGGCACGATGACGCTCAACTCGGATACGACCGTCACCGTGAACGGCGCCGGCAACACGGCGAAGCTTGCCCGATTGGTCGGCAACGGTGAAGGGGTGGCTGCCAATTTTGTTTTTGATCATTTGTCGACGGACGGTACTCCGGTTCTCGAGATCGGCGAGAACGGTGTGTCCGAGACCAAAGCAGACTTTACGGCTTCCGCGATGGGGGATCTTTCTGTCGAAGAGGCTGTCCGTGCTTTGGGGAACGCCGTTGAGTTTGGTAAAGATCAGTCGGGCGGAGAAGCTGCTGGCACCGTCACGGGGAATGCTCAGAATTTCACTGTGACGGTCGATGAAAAGGGCAACACCACGGTCACCGGCTCCGACATCACGAAGATGACGAACGACTTGGCCGCCGCGAGCCTCGTCGCCTGGCGCAACGAAATCACGACGCTCAACGACCGCATGTCGACCCTTCGCACGAGTCCCTCGACGATCGGCGTCTGGGCGCGCTACAACGGCGGCGAATATCAGTACGACGCCCGCAGCATGAAGCATCAGTTCAACACGATCGAAGTCGGTGCGGACGCGAAGGTTTCCGACAGCTGGATCGTGGGCGCCTCCTTTGCCTACACGAAGGGAGACGGAGACTACGAACAGGGCGAAACGGAAACGGATACCTACTCGGGAGCCTTCTACGCCTTGTGGACGCACGAAAAGGGTTCCTTTGTCGACTTCGTCATGAAGGCGGGCCGCATGGAAAACGACTTCGACTTCTACAACCTCAAGGGCGGCGCCTATGACAACGGCACGCTCGAACACACGGGCTTCGTGATGGGCATCGAAACGGGTCACCGCTTTGCTCTCCCGATGAACGCCTTCGTCGAGCCGCAGCTGCAGTTGACCTACAGCCGTCTCTCGAGCGTTTCGGAAACGACGGCCGCCCGTCACGTGGAACTCGATGCGATGGATTCGCTCGTCGGCCGCGTCGGCATCATGGCCGGCATCGACTGCCCGAATGACCGCGGCTCGGCGTACGTGATGATTTCGGCGCTTCGCGACTTCCGAGGCGACATCGACGGCACCTACTCGTCGGTGACGGGCGGCGGCGCCTACAGTCTCTCGCAGGAACTCGATGACAACTGGTTTGAGTACGCCGTCGGCGGCAACTTCAAGCTCTCCGACAACGCCTATCTCTTCGCCGACGTCGCGAAGAGCGCGGGCGGCGACATCGATCTCGACTGGCGCGCCAACGTCGGTGCGAAGCTCTTCTTCTAAGGAGCTTTGCGCATCCGGCAATGAATGAACGCTCCGGTTTTATCGAGACCGGAGCGAATCACGGGGTCCCCTTCGCAGCGATGTGGAGGGGATTTTCTTTATCCAATTCCGGTTCAGGCGGAAAGACGCAGCGGCCTCTTCCGCTCTCCCAAAGGGGGCTTTCTGATGCCGTGCCAGTTTCTAGAGAAACCCGTACCAACGGACTTTCCCTAATGCACAATCGGGGAACGATGTCTGAAAACAAGTGGCGAATACGTTTCCTTCGGACTGATGTTTCGGACACCCGGGAAGCTCCGTGTTCCTGTCGAGGAGAAAATAGTAGCAGTGTCGATAATCCTCTGATTTAGTTAAATGCAGGGTAAACACCAATTGCGAAGTTGTCGGAGGGGGGCACTGTGAATTTGACTTCCAAGCCAATGGATATTGCGGCTTGTTCTGAGTGCAGTTGCGCTCGACGAACAGGCGAAACAACGCGGGAGGATGTCAAATGACCTCGAAATCTGCTTTTTACCTTTTGACTGTTACCAGCGCAGTGCTTGCCGCACAAGCGTCTGTGGCACAAACTTTTTCTTACCAATCCTCGGCAACTGTGACGGACGACGTCATCGCCGAACAAACGATGACGGGCACGCAGGGCGGGTCCCTGCACGGAATCCTGGCGTCGCAAAGTGACGATATTCGTGTTGAGTTGCTCGGGCAAACCATCTCCTCGTCCATGACGGTGGATCGTTCGTGGACAGATCAGGGGAAAACATATACTTTTTCCGGAATCACTGCGGGTTCAATGGAGGGCGAAGAGGGAGCAACCCTCATTCTCGGCGGAGATGCTACGGAAGATATTGATGTGACCGTGAATGTCTCCGGGACCGGGGTCGACTCGGATGGAAACACGGTCGGTCTCGGAGCCGTCGGGATTTGGGCCCTGAACAACTATACGAGCGAGCAAACCAACAACGGTGGTCACATTGAGATCAACGGTCGGAATTTGACGATCGATGTAACGGCCAAGGAGGGCTCCGCATACGGGATCCTGGCACAAAATTCCACAACCCACACAACAGGTGATCCCTCGACCGTCATTATCCGTACGGATAACACCCGGATAGAAGCCTTTACGCCGACCCAAAGCGGCGTGGCGATCGTTGCAATGTCCCAGGGTAAGGTTGATATTGACAGTAATCTCTACGCAGCGGGCGATTCGGCCATCGTGGCGCGCGGTGATGCGGTGTTGACAATCAATGCCTCCGGCGAGCACTACACTCAACTCGAAGGGGACATCAACTTCAACTACGACAAAGATACGTCGGGAACGGGAGTGGATGCGGATGTCTCCGTTTATTTGACGGGAGAAAATTCGTACTGGAATGGCGCAGCGGTTGTTTCATACGGTACAGGCGCGGCGGAACCTGAGGATTTGCTGGATGTCTCCGGGTTGAATGTCGTCCTTGCCGACGGTGCCCGGTGGAATGCTGCAAATCGGCAAGAGTACGCAGAAGGAGAGACGGGGTTGCAGCAGATTGCCGTCAATTCTCTGACATTGGACGGCGGCATCGTCAATTCCACCGAGGCCGGGCAGAACGTCCGCGTGGAAGCGCTGACGTTGACGGAAAACGGAGGCGTGTTCAATGCTGTTACGACCGTTGAGGAAGACGGGGCGCTCACGACAGCCAAGCTCAGCACCACGTCCATTGCTGGAACCGAAGGCGCGACGCCTGCCATAACGGTGAACTACACGGGAATCGATGCCGACGATCTCACTGACACGAACGTTGGAGGACTGGTCGGCTTGGTTGGTGAGGATGGAGAGGCTGTTGCCGACGCGGCCGTGACGGAGCACGTCGAAGAAGGCAATATCCGCGGCGCCTGGACCCGCACCAACGGCGCAGGTGCCGGTTCGTACGCCGACAACACCAAGCTCGAATCCTTCAGGGGCGTGAACGCCGTCGCCCTCGTGCAGTGGCGCAACCAGATCAACCACCTCACGAAGCGTTTGGGCGACGTCCGCCATCAGTCGGGCGACATCGGCGCCTGGGCCCGCGTCTACGGCGGCGAATACGAGTGGGGCGACGCCAACCGCGTCGACATGCAGACGACGACCGTGCAGGTGGGCGGCGACGCCCGCGTGGGCGACTGGATCGTGGGCGGCGCCTTCAGCTACTCCGATTCGAGCTACGACCTTGAGAACGGCGACGGCGACGGCGACCTGTACAGTCTCGCCGTCTACGGCACGCGCACCTTCGAAAAGGGCTCCTACGTCGACTTCGTGGCCCGCTACGGCTACATCAAGAACGACATCCAGGCCGGCAACATGGACGTCGACTTTGATTCGAACGCCTTCAGCCTGAGCGTTGAGGGCGGTCACACCTTCAAGCTCATGGAACGCGCCTATGTCGAGCCGCAGATCGAAGTCACCTACGGCTTTGCGCAGGGCGACGACGCCACGGCTTCGAACGGCGTGAAGATCGAACAGGACGACTACCAGAACCTCATCACGCGCATCGGGTTCCGTACGGGCTTTGACTTCCCGAACGAGGCCGGCACGATCTACGCTCACGCGAGCTACTCGTACGACTTCCTGGGTGAAGCCGACGGCACGGCTTCGCAGAACGGTCTGCGCGCGTCGCTTGACGAAGACCTCGGCGGCGGTTAGGTGACCTACGGCATCGGCGGTCAGTTCCGCCTGGGCGAAAGCACCTTTGCCTACGGCGAACTCGAACGCTCGACGGGCGGCGACGTCGACAATCCGTGGGCCTTCAACGTCGGCTTCCGGCATTTGTTCTGATTGCCGGCTTCTCGTAACTTCCTCCGGTTTATTGTGAAATCGGAGATAGGCAAAGGGGTGTCGCAAAATTTGGCTTGGCCGAAGATGCGATACCCCAACTATATGGATCGAATCCAAAGCCGCACCCTCCGGGCCATTTCCTTTTGATTTTTCTCTCTTTGACGATCATCGCGTTTCGAATGTCCCACGGCACGCTGAACCTTCACGAGATCGTTTCCGTTTTCAATGAGGTGCGTGGCGAATGTGCGGCGCAACGCTCTTCTGTCCGGTAGCCACCAGTCGTTCCTTGAGAATCCGGGTGACGGACGATTCGGTAAAACCTTGCCTTGAAGAACGTCCCCGCTCCGGAAGATTCTCGCGAAGAGCGGTCCTTCCTCGAGCCCGCGGAAATCCGGCCGGACAAGGAGAAAGTTCTTTGCCGCATCGGTGAAATAGACCGATTATTCCTCGTTTCCCTTCCCGATGAGCGTAAGAGCGCCTTCGTCGAAGTTCCCGCCGTCAAGCACGAGTCCTCAGACTCCGGCTCGTCGCAGGGCACAGCCGAGCATTCTGACAATATGCGCCCTGTTGCGCATGTCGATGGGATGAGGGTGCTTTTCCCGGCCCCGTCTGCGCGCGAATTTGCCCGTTCCGAACCAGTAGACAACGCCATTTCATCCTGCGACGCCTCCAACGTGAAGGAGCCCCGCCGCAATGGCAGGGCTCCTGTCCGAATGTTTAAATAGCCCGAGAGGGCGGTCCCTTCCGTTTCGCATTCGAACGTACAGACCGTGCCCGTGTCGGGCAAGAGAGCGTCCGCGAAGAGGAAGCTCCGGCTTTTGCCGGGCTTCCTCCGTCGGAAACTACCGTTCCCTATCGCCGTTACCAGACGCAGCGAACCGAGACATTGGCAATCCAATTGTTTTCGATTTCGCTGCCGGTAGTTCGGGTCAGATCGACCGAGGTGTACCAGTTCGAAGTGATGCCGAAGGAGGCCCCCACTCCGTACTCAAACCAAGTGTCGCCGAGGTCTTCGCCGATGTCGCTGGAGGCAGTCCCCGTGAGCGAGCGAATGCGACCGTCGACATCGCCGCAGAAATCATGATTCGCCGACACTTTCGCGTACAGGGTCCCGCGATTGTTGGGGAAGTTAAAGCCTGCCCGAAGCCCAAGGCCTCCAATGAAGGCGTCAAAGCTGTCGAGTTCTCCTTTGACGTTCTGGTCGCGGAAGGAATCGCTGTCAAAGTGCGCATACGAAAGCGAGACATTGGGTTCAACAAAGGCCACGTCTCCGACCGCGAAGCGATGGCCGGATTCAAGAGCGAGGCCCCAACCGTTTTGCTGCCAATTCGCTCCGAAGTTCTCGAACTGATAGTCCGTGTCCGCCCGAAGATACCGCAGGGCGCCGCCGATGTAGGCGCCGGATTGGAAATTGCGTTGGCCGTAGAGCGAGACGACGTAAACCTCACCGTCTGCGTCCGCCGCCTTGAGGTCATCGAGATCGCTCTCTATGTACGAGAACGATCCACCAAGCACCCATTCGCTTACGGACGTGTCGAAGCCAAGTTCGATTTTGGTGTTCTGAGAATGTGCTCCGGAATCTCCGTACCGCATTTCCTGTCCCGTGACGGAGGCCCAGCCGCCGTACGATCCGTGTGCACCGTCTCGGATCAATTGCAGACGATCAGGAAGACCGGAGGATTCCAGCTGCAGCAGGCGCGAACGCAAAGCGACGGCAGATCGCAGGTCGGTCGTGTTGCGGCTTTCCGTCGTATGTACTACGAGTTTTCCGTCCGCATCGATCAATCCACGCAGTTCCCCGGAGACGAGACTTTCCTCGGCCCGAATGAAATCCAACCCTTCGGCGAGGCTCACCTCCTTGGCCAATGCTTCTACGAGAGCGGCCTTGTCGCTCATGCTGTCATTGACGGCGGCCGAGCCGACAACGCCGACCTGTCCGTCAGCGCCGGTATGCGTAGTCACGACGGCGACGGTTTCGTTGTGAAGCGTATCCGTGTAAAAGACGGTGTCGGCCGACGTCGTCTGAAGCGTCGCGACGGTCAGTTGCGCGGCGCCGCTCAAATCGCTGATGTCGATCGTGCCGCCTTCGGAGAGCACCTTTGTAGTCGAGCTGGCCTGATTGCCGGCAAGCGCCCACGTACCGCCTTGAAGCGTCACGTTGACCTTTCCCTTCGAACTGGTGTTGTATACGGTTTCCGAAGCATCGCCCTTCCAGTAGCCGCCGTCCTGCAGAGTCACTGCGACGGTAGCTCCGCCGTTTCCTTCGGCATCTCCTGTCCAGGATGAGCCTGCACCCAGGTCAACTGAGACTCCGGAGTATGTCGAGAGCCATCTTTCTGCTTTGATGTCGCCCTGAATGGTCAACACGTTGTTTTCGTCGGAGCTTAAGTCGATGTGACCGCCTCGGTAGGCGTGTACCGCCAAATGGTTGGAGGTGATTGTGCCGCCGTGACTTGCGCTGATCGTGCTTTCCGTCTGCGCCTTGATGGCGGCTGAAGCTTCATTCTGTCCTGTAGCGGAAGCATTCAAAGTGTCGTGGAAGGTTATGTTTTGACCTGATTGTGTGGCATAGACGGCCGTTGCCGTTCCTTGGTCGGATTTTGCTGAAATGTTCGCGATGCCGCCGATTTCCAATGTTCCTTTGCCAAGGTAGACGCCATACACGGACTTGTCTTCACCTTGGGAGGATGCGGTCACCTCAACCTCCTTCTCAAAGCGGACTGTCTCGCCGGACGAATTGCTGATGTCGAGGCCTCTTGCCGTGCCGGTTTCTGAAATGGCGCTCATCACGGCTTTGCCCGCAGTCGTCCACTCGGTATTGGTCAGATCGACCGCAACGACGTTTTTGGACGCCTTTGCACTCACATCTAGCTCGCCCGTCTGGAAGGATGCGCTTTCAGACAAAATGCCAGTTGCCGTGTAAGAAGTGGATTCGGTGTTTACCTTTAGCAGGTCCGATGCGGTCACGGAAGCCGCAGCGCCGGCATTGTTTACCGGGTTTCCATACAAGTCCAATCCCCAAGCCGACTGATCTGCCTTCGCCGTAATGTCGATCGTCCCATAATTGATGGTAATGGACGAATCTCCCGGGTCGCCGTAGGTGTTCAGGATGCCAGCCGCATCATTGAGGTCGGACGTCGCTTTCACGGTCAGACTCGTTCCCTCCATCTCGAAGTTCACGGGATTGTTGGAATTTTGAGCCTGATAGAAATTGATGCCGAACGCTCTGCCGTTTTCTCCGGAGTTGCTTGCGGAGACGGTCAGCCGATCGATCGAGGCGAGCCCAGTCTTCGATTCGTCGCTACCGTAAATCATGATGCCGTCCGTTCGGTTCCCCGCGCCGGTGGCCGTAATTCCGAGATTCGAGAACGTGATGTCGCCGTGGCTCTCAGACCAAAAGCCCACGGAGAAACCCTGTTCGGAGTGGGTATCTTGGGCAGTCTTGTCATTGGTCGTCGTAATGAGCAGAGAGTTTCCTTTTACGGAACCGTAATTGCGAACGCCCCACAGGGTTTCTGCCGTACCCGTTGCCGTGATGCGGGCGTTGGCACCCAAAGTAGCCGAACTTCCTCTATCAAAGTATGCGGCGCCGAGATCGGTTGCGGACGTTGAGTCCGCCGTAAAGACGAGGGTGAAGTTGTCGCCGGTCTGCGAATAGGCGGCGTTTTCTGTGACAAGCAATCCCTGCTGCTTGCCGAGCGTTGAGGCAGTAGCGGATTCTGCGGTCAGGGCGAAATCGCCGGACACGGTCAGACTGCTACCAGTATCGAGAAGGACACCCGCTTCGTCTTCGTTGCCGGCCGTCCAATTCACCGTAACGGAATCGTAGGAGATTTCCTGACCGGCGTTGATCACGAGGGAAGTGTCGCTGTACGGTTCGGCGGACGCCGAGCCGATCAACAACAGGGCGGATGCGACGCAATAGGTCAGTTTCTTGTAAACATTTGCAAAAGATCTTGCCTTATCTACCAAGGGGGGGGGTAGGGGCTTGGTTTGAGAGCGGACATCATGTGCATAAAGATCTCCACATATCAAGAATCATCGGCTCAGGGGACAAAGTACTCTGAGAAAAAGCGAATGCTTTTGTTTATGGTACACCCCGTAGAGCTTGCAGTACACCCCGAGAAAAGAAGACGAGAGAACTCCATTGAATCGTTTTTTCGACCGCGGAAGAATTTTTCTGGGAGACAGTCAATATCGCTTTTTCCAATGAATGACGAAAGTGGAGACGCGGGCATCTACGTTCCAGAGCCACGAGCGTGGCTGAGCACTGCGATTCGTCGGGATGGTTCGTCGATGTGCCCCTTCGCCTTCCGCAATTCGTTCGAGAGATCTCCCTTTCACGTGATGAGTACCATCTCGCGCCAAGGCAACGTAAAGGCGGTCGGGACGGCCGCGAGATCGAGAAAGAATCTTGGATAGTCTTAAACGAACGTGTCATAGCAGTCGATCAGATTTTGGTTCGTCTTTTTGTAGCTCATTTTGCTTTGGCGCAACGTGTTGAAGTCGTCTGCCAGCTCAACGCGGCACGCGCGGTGTTCCTGCTGCGCGTAGCGATACGTTTGATTTAGGGAAACGGTCCGGAAATGATGCTGGCGGCACGCCATCGGCAATGATCGCTGTACGGACTGAGGTACATCGTGGACGACGCCCGTGAATTCCTCGTCGCTTGACATGGATTCTGAATCGTCGCCTCCTCTCGGACGAGCCGGGAGGAGGTGTCGCGTATTGTGGAAGAGCATACGAAGTCGTTTTAAGGGGTCTTAAAATCCCAGGTGTGGCATTCGGCGCAATAATTCGTGCCGGGCTTGTGTCCGTGATGACATTCCGTGCACGGAAGGAGTCCGTCGTGCTGTGCATGCGGGTTTCCTTCGGCCTCGTTCTTCGGGATCGTGAGTTTGTACACTTTGTTATAGTCGCCGTGACAGGCGATGCACACGTCGCGACCGTTGACCTGTTTGAATTCCGACGGGGTGGCGGGATCGTGGCATGAAGCGCAGGTAAGCTTATACTTCTCTACGTGTCGGTTCGCCAAGGGCTTCTCCCAGGCGTACGCCGTTGCGACACTCGAACAGAGAATCAGGAGTGCGAGGACATTTTTCATTTCGTTTCGCCCTCCGTTTCGAAGCGGAGGGCGCCGTTAACGTGAAAGGAAGAAACTGGGCTTAAACGGGCGCGTTTGCCGCAGCGGCCTCACCCGCAACGCGGCCGAAAACCAGGCACTCGGCCAGGTTGCCGCCTCCCTGATAAACAAACTTCAGGACCGAAACGATTTCTCCCGCACCGTAGAGGTGGGGAATCGGCTTCCCGTTCCAGTCGAGGATTTCTCGTTTTCCGTTGCAGAGCAATCCTCCGGCTGTGTTTGGGCCGCCTGCTAGCATCATCGCGGCATAGAATGGCTTCTTGACAATCGGGCCGAGAGTAGCCTTACGCCGCCCAAAGCTGTCCGTCCCTTTTTGGCAACCGGTGTTGAACTCGGCAACGGTTGCAGCGAGTACTTTCGGGTCCATGCGGCCTTTGTTTTCTTCGACCTGGCGAATCTTTTCGCCGAGTTCTTCGATGGTATCCGCCTTGAGAATCAGACCGTCGTCAATGGCGGACTGGTTGTCGCGCGACCATTTGACCAGTCCGTAGCCGACAACGGAATTTCCAAGATTGACGAGGGGTTTCGCCGTACGCATCGTTTCATCGAAGATCAGCCACGACGGCGTCCGTGGATAATTCAGATTGTCGATGTCGAACTTCACGGCCTCGCGGTAGAAAAAGTAGCGGCTAGGATCGTCAGTGATTTTCGTTTCCGCCTGATAACGTCTCCCGTAGTTGTCGACAACGATGGTATTTTTGTTGCCGACCGTGGGCGTTACGCATCCGATGCGCATCCCGTTCTCACGGCGATTCGTGACGATGATGACGCGCGAGCAACAGGCGCTGACCTTGGCGAGTCCCGCACCGATTTCCTGCCCCATTTGGATGCCGTCGCCGGTATTGCAGAGAGCTCCGTAAAAGGCCCAGCCCGTGACACCGGGGCCTTCCAAGAAGGCCTTGCGCATCGCCTTGTTGTACTCGTAACCGCCGGAGGCGAGGATTACTCCCTTCCGGGCACGGAAATTCAAGTTTTTCCCCGTTTGGGTGATGGTCTTGACCCCGATCACAAAGCCCTTGTCGTTCTTGACGAGGTGTATCGCCTTGTGACCGAACAATTCGCGGATCTTATCCTTCCTTTTTGCGACGCCTTCGCGCAGGCAGAGCCAAAACGCTTCGCCCGAGTGCGTTTCCAGCTTGGGCTTCTTCCAAACGGAGGCGTTGCCGTCGCGAATTCGTGCGACGTACGTGGATTTGTAGCTCTGGTAGCCGCATTTGTCCGCACCGGGAAAGTTCGGAAAGGCGGCGCCGTGAGCTTGCGGGGTGAAGATGGCCTTGAAATCCGGGTCGAGAGACTGCATGAAGGAGACGTTTTCAGGACAATATTTGACCCAGGCGCGGGCAAGTTCGTCGGAGAACTCCTCTTGCTCGCCTTCCTCTTTCCACGGAAGATTTTCCCCCGAGAACATCGCCTTGCAGTAATCATAGAGCGCTTGCTTGTCGCCCTCTTTGTCCGGAGCATGAAAGATGCCGCCTGACATGCGGGTGTTGTTGACGATATCCGCCTCCGACTGTTTGTCGATCAGGATGACGGAGGCGCCGCGGTCTGCGGCTGCAATGGCTGCGGCTGCGCCGGCTCCGCCGTAACCTACGACGAGAACGTCGCATTCGGCGTCCCAAGTGATTTCTTTTCCGGAAGAGACGCCGGAGACGAGAATGCCGCTTCCCGCTGCGATCGTGGTTCCGATGAACCGACGACGGTTGATGTTTGCCATGATGACCTCCCTTTTAGAAGTTGTGAACCAGGCCGGAGCTGGCGGAGTAAACGTGTGCGTCGTTCGATCCGTCGGCGCCGTACTCGTCGAAATAGGTCCCGACTCCCACGTATGCGAACGTGCGTTTCGACAGCGGGTATTCGAAACCCACGGCCGCCGCGTACCGCTTCAGATCGATGGAGGCGTCGTTTGATTTCTCGGCGTCCATGTAGCCGACGGACGTTTTGATTCTTCCTCCAAAGGCGGGAAAGATGCCGCTCACGTTGAGGCCGAATCCGTCGACCGGCGTCGAGGACGTGAAGCCGGAGTTCGTGGTGTTGACGGCTGAAATGGCAGTCTTAATGTCGCGGAAATATTGGGCGGCGGCGAGCAGTTGTCCGAAGCTGAAGTCGTAACGTCCGCCAAGCGATATGCGGAAGCTGTCGTCGACGTCGATGCCGGTGTCAAGGAGCGGGTTCCAGGAGGCATAGTTGTAGGAGTCAACAACGCCGACAAGATAGATTCCTTGCGCCTTATACGTCGCGCCCAAGGCCCAATAGCGGTCGACGGATGATTTCCCTTCCTTGCCTTCCGCGGTGATCGAGGAATCGAGAGGATCCTTGTAGGTCTTCTTGTCTCCACCGAAGGTGTATTGTCCGTAGATTTCGAAACCTGCGATGTTCGGCGACTTGTATGTGACCATGTTGTCAAAGCGCAGGAAGTTTCCGGCCAGAACGTATTTGTGTCCCGGAATGTCGCTCCACCCCGTTCCAAAAGCGGACACGGCTCCGCCGAAAAGGCCGTAACTTCCGAGGCCGGAAACAAGTTCGCCGACTCGTCCGAACGACAGCGTGCCGAACTTGCCTTGCAGGTATAGATTCGATTCGCGTCCGAACAGGCGCCCGGCATTGTCGAGCTCGCCGTTGTCGAGCGTCAGACCACTTTCCAAAACAAAGCCGACCTTCAGGTCTTCGGAAATCTGTTCTGAACCGCGAAGACCGACTCGACTTCCGGTGTTTTGTCCTGAGCGCATGTCGAATTTGGTGGTTGAATCTCCTATTCCGGTATCGGTATTCGTGTATCCGAGGCCGAGGTCAAGCATGCCGTAGATCTGCACGTCTGCGGCATACACGGCGGCACAGGCAGAGAATAATGCCGCGGCGAGGAGGGTTCGTTTCATTTCCTTCTCCTAGAGAAAGTTGGAATGAAAGAACCGCGCGATTCTTAAAGTGTCGACGAGAACCATTTTTCATGGGGGGGGGGTAATGTCAATTATGGAAAACCCTTGGTTAAGATACTTGATGGGTCCAAATGCCCGCACACGTTTTGGAGGTGTATGGAGGTAAGTAGATGATCGATATCTAAGTGAAGAAAACGTTGTCAACGGAACATAGCCACTGACACTATGGATCTCGTCGGAGCCCCGCTCTTCAGGGGTGGTGCTTCGTACGATGATTCCAAGTTGCCATTCCCTAAGAGCGAACCGCAGATTTTGCTTTCTACGTTGTCAGTGTCGCCGCCAGCTTCGCTCATGCCCAGACTTCGCAACAGTTCGTACTGCTGGCTGTTGCATTCGGAGGGGTGAACGTCAGGAACCGACAGGTACAACAGCGCTGGTCAACAGATAACACCCTGCGCGATCCGGGCTTTCTCGATCTCTTTTTCGTTCAGACACTTTGGGTGTGGATTTCTCGGCGTTTAGGTTGGCATTCTTGTTGGCGAGAGGTGTGACGTGTGCGGGTGCCTCGGAGGCGACCTCTATACAAAAAACACAGGTTTTGGTCCGGGATGAGTGCGGAAGGTCACTCGAAGTGTGGAGGGACGATGAAGTGTTTTCTTAATTAGGGACAACCCGAGTTGCGGCTTCTTGGAAGGATATTGTTTTTGGGTTGTGCCTTTTCTGCGACAAAAGGCATTGTTCTGAAAACCGTTTGTCGGGGACTTTCAAAAAAGGTCGTTGCTTGATTGTTTCTTTTGTGGGATTAGGGTAAATACCCTCCTCATCTTATGAAATATATAAAGTTGGGTCGCGCTCAATGCGCGCTCCCTTCCCGAGGGGCTCAAGGGAACCAATCTTTTCGGCCTCACGTGAGCTCGTTGTTATGGGTGCTCGTCATGATGAATGACAAAAATACCATGGCAGTTGGCGGAGCTCTCGCTCTTCGGCCTTCAAGGATTACCACAATGAAAAATACTCTCCAACTTACTTCCATTGCTACGGCAGTTGCGCTCTCGATCGTCAGCCTAAGTGCTCAAGCCGTCGAATTGAAAGACGTTTACAACGAAAATGTCATCGGCGCGGCCTCTGGTCAGGGAGAAATCGACTTCGGCGGGCAAGCGTCCGTTCAATTCAACGGCTCGGCACCTGATGCCGAGCAGCTGTACTGCGCTGTTGAGGCTTTTGGCGGTACTTCCACCGTCAAGAATGTCGGCGACATTATTCTCGGCTCGAACAACTGGCGAAACGGCGCTCTTTACGCTTTGAACGGCGGCACGATCAACCTCACGGAGGGGATCAACAACATCAAAACTGCAGGAGACGGCTATGGAGACAGCAATCTGTTCCACTCCATGCAGGGCACGATCAATATCAGCGTAAAAGAAGACATTGACATTTCCGATGTCTATAACGTCGTATACGCCCAACGCACGGACGGTGGTACCGGAAATAGTGTCATTACTCTCAAAGCGGACGGGGATATCAACCTTTCTGCGGACACTCCTGTAGTTTCCACGAATTACAACGATCAGGGAACCGATTCCGAATCTGCGCAAGTCCGGATTGAAGCCAACAACGTCACTTTGACGGGGACGAAGGGGTATGCAATCTCGGCCCGTAGCGCTTATTACGGAGAGGCCATCGAATACAACGACGAATACGCCGGCAAGGCTTCCGTCGATGTGATCGCCAAAGACAAACTGGTCGTGGAAGGTGCTGAAGGAGCCATGTTCGCCTCCAACGGCAAAGAGGCGAACGACGTTCGAGTCAACCTGCAGGCCAAAGACATCACTGTCATTGGCGACATGAATATCGACCGCAAGTCCGAATTGACGGTCGGTGGCGAGGTGGATGGATTCACCTCCAACATCACCGGTGATCTCAATATTTCGAATAGTTCTTCCGCGACTCTGAATCTTGGCAACCAAGGTAGTTTCACTGGTGCGGTTAATCGCGACGTAGGTGCCGAAACTACGACGTCCACCGCCAACATCGACCTCGGAACGGACTCGATCTGGAATGTAACGGGTGCAAGTTCCGTAACGAATGTAAACGGAACGGGTTCCATGAACTTGGCTTCCAAGGAAACGACGGTTGCCATCGATACGCTGAATGGGAATGTGAATGCCGGATTCGAAACTCTCACTGCGGACGATTTCGCAAGCACCGAAGAGTTGAGCAATATGGTTCAGGCCAAGAACTATGAAAATGGTTCGAAGCTCACGACCCACGTTGGCGAAGGCAATATCAAAGGTGCCATGACCGTTACGCAGGACGAAAACGGCACGACCTCCTCCACCGCCGACAACACTAAGCTGGAATCCTTCAAGGGCGTGAGCGCCTCCGCGCTCGTACAGTGGCGCAACCAGATCAACCACCTCACGAAGCGTCTGGGCGACGTCCGCCATCAGTCGGGCGACATCGGCGCCTGGGCCCGCGTCTACGGCGGCGAATACGAGTGGGGCGACGCCAACCGCGTCGACATGCAGACGACGACCGTGCAGGTGGGCGGCGACGCCCGCGTGGGCGACTGGATCGTGGGCGGCGCCTTCAGCTACTCCGATTCGAGCTACGACCTTGAGAACGGCGACGGCGACGGCGACCTGTACAGTCTCGCCGTCTACGGCACGCGCACCTTCGAAAAGGGCTCCTACGTCGACTTCGTGGCCCGCTACGGCTACATCAAGAACGACATCCAGGCCGGCAACATGGACGTCGACTTTGATTCGAACGCCTTCAGCCTGAGCGTTGAGGGCGGTCACACCTTCAAGCTCATGGAACGCGCCTATGTCGAGCCGCAGATCGAAGTCACCTACGGCTTTGCGCAGGGCGACGACGCCACGGCTTCGAACGGCGTGAAGATCGAACAGGACGACTACCAGAACCTCATCACGCGCATCGGGTTCCGTACGGGCTTTGACTTCCCGAACGAGGCCGGCACGATCTACGCTCACGCGAGCTACTCGTACGACTTCCTGGGTGAAGCCGACGGCACGGCTTCGCAGAACGGTCTGCGCGCGTCGCTTGACGAAGACCTCGGCGGCGGCTGGGTGACCTACGGCATCGGCGGTCAGTTCCGCTTGGGCGAAAGCACCTTTGCCTACGGCGAACTCGAACGCTCGACGGGCGGCGACGTCGACAATCCGTGGGCTTTCAACGTCGGTCTGCGTCATCTCTTCTGATTGTTCTTGAGGACTCGGTGCCGACAGCGGCACCGAGCCCGAACTTTCTTCGGTCCTCTACGCGGCGACGCGTGGGGGACCTTTTGATTCGTGCGCTCGGGCAGCGCACGGGCGCGGGGCTCGGTTTGTACAGCCTCGAATTGAGACAGTGACAACCGAGAGAAACATCATCGAAGTAGAAACCGCCGGATGCCGAGCGGCACGTCCGAAAGCCCGCATCACTGGCGTGTTGCGGTGCGGAAAGGGGGGCGAAAGGGAACCCTCAGCCCGATTTCGGAGAGGGGACGGCTGGCTTCCAGGGCCAAGACTTGCCGTCACACCGGTGATTACGCCCAATACGGAATGTATCGCCGCGTTCGAGGACCCGCGTCGGGATCGTGGAATTTGATGAGATTATTGGAGACGGCCTCACGAATGATTCGGCTGACCTCGGCGGAATTTTTGGTCTCGATTCTAAAACGTTGCCGCAACGTCGCATTCGTCATTGGTTCTCGGTTGACGTACTTCAGCACGCAGTGCTGATAGCAGATCTGTAGTCTTTCTTCGGCGGTGAGTTCCTTAAAGGGCTTTCGAGCCAACAGCACGACTTTGAAATTGTCGCCGTTCACGTCGAACTCGGGCGCGGGAAGGTTTGCTTCTTCCGTAGCGGCCACCACTTTGTCGATGCCGCTGCCGCGTTCTTCGCAAATGTCCATGCGGCGCATCAGAGAGGCCAACTCTTCGTTGCGGCTGCGGGGAGGCGTGTCGATGAAGCGGGTTGTTTCGACAAGCGGTCGTCCGGGATTGGAAATCTCAATGCGGTCGGCAAAAATTTCCAACATCGGTCCGGATCCGGTGATTCGAAAATCCTGATGGATGAGAGCGTTCGGTACCAGTTCTCGGATGATGATGTCGGGATAGGATTTTTCTTCCCGACGCAATGCCTCTCCAATGATTTCTCGACTCGGAAGCAGTGCGTTGATGTAACCGATCATCCCTTCGAAATCCGTGAAATAGCCTCGATTCCAAAGGTACTCCTTTTCCGTATGGAGACGAGTGTTTCCTTCGTACCGAATAATTCTCAGGGCTTTCCGAGCCAGTGCCGGGAAGTCGCTGAGTTGTTTCGCGAAGCAAATGGCTCCCAGGTTGGTGATGGAATAGAGTCCGTTCACTTCCCGAATGAGAATTTTGTCGGCAACCATGCGTTCCATGAGCGCTTCGTAAGTTCGCGGACGCTCGATGCCCATGTACTTCAGGTAGGCCGTGTCGGAGAGAAGATCGACTACCTCAGTGACGGAGAGCATGGTGGCGGCGAGGTGTGCTACGAAAGATTTCTTGTCAAAGGCACGCCAGAGCAAACGCTCTTTTTCCGGAAATTCTTGAAGCCGTTTGGTGTAGGAACCCACTCGGACCCATTCAACTCCGTCAAATTTGACGGGAACGTGAGTGGCGGCGGGAATTTGAATCAGCAAGACGTGAACGCCGGCTTCAGTTTCAAACTCGAACGGCTGAAATTCCGTGTTGGGGGTCAGTTTCTGCCGCAACCAGTTTTCAACCTCCTGTTTTTTGTGTTTGGCAGTGCCGAAATGGGCAGAGGTGCCGACAACGGCGTGAGTGGCATCATCGACGCCGCAGACGATGTAGGAACATTCTTTTTCCAACAGAGCGGCGGAGTTGGCAAGGGCGGAGATGTATTTGCCGAGAGCCTCCCGGTCAGGATTGACTTTGAATTCGACCCACTCGGTTTCTCGGTCGAGTCGGATCAGGGCGTCGAGGTGAAGTTGAAGCTCCCGAAGCGTAGGTTTGTCCAGCATCTTCCTCTCTCACTGAGAATGACCTGCACGATTGTAGCTTGAATTTGAAGGTGTTCGCAAATTGCGATCAATAAGAGAATTCCTTGTGTAACAAGGTAAATTCGGACCTTATGTTATGTTTTTGTGTTCGTCCGGCAATGATGACGCACGGAAAGAAAAAGCTGCTGATGATGTACATGTTTCGGGTCCGAGCGGTGAGGAAATGCTTCTTCTGAGGTTGCATGGCGGGGCATGAGGCCGCGAAGGGAAAGCCCTGGTGCCGGTCCCTGAGATGGAGTGGCGGTGCAGGTGCGTTGCCCGCCCGAATCTCCCGGGGAAAAAAAGGGAGGTGCAACGATGAAGTCCTCAGGTTCAGGACGGGGGAATGACTTGGTTTCCGGGCGTCCGGACCCCAAGTTCTTTGTGCCTCGTCTGCGGGAAGACCGTCTCACTCGCCTTCATCATGCCCGGCAGACCGTCGGTGACGGTGATCGAAATGTACTCTGCGCCACGGCTTTGAACGGCGTGAAGATCGAGCAGGACGACTACCAGAACCTCATCACTCGCATCGCGTTCCGTACGGGCTTTGACTTCCCGAACTAGGTCGGCACGATCTACGTTCACGCGAGCTACTCGTACGACTTCCTGGGTGAAGCCGACGGCACGGCTTCGCAGAACGGTCTTCGCGCGTCGCTTGACGAAGACCTCGACGGCGGTTGGATGACCTACGGCATCGGCCGTCAGTTCCGCCTGGGCGAAAGCGCCTTTGCCTGCGGCGGACTCGAACGCTCTTCAATGATGAGCGTGGCGCAGGTGCGGAGCAGGCCGTAGGTGAGCATAAAACCGAGACCGGGAATGTGCCGGTGCAGAAACTGGATGAGGAGGTAAGGCGTTGACAGCCTAATGGATCTGTTGCGCTCTTTGGTGTTGAGAAATTCGCAAGACAGTCTTGAAAAAGTCCGATAGGTGTTCCGGAAGGTTTTCCCTAACCTTTCGAAGAATCTGGCAATGACCGGATGACAACACTCAACCTTTCGGAGAAGCGTCGCGAAGACGCTGACAAATCGTTATGACCAAAACACAAATCGGAGCAGCTGTTGCAGCTGTTGCCCTCTCATTTTCTCTTTCCTCCCTTGCCGCCGAAGTCCGGGTTTACGGGATCATCGACGAAGGTCTCTCGTACATGAGCAAGGACTTCGACGATGGTAATTCGTCCGACGACACGTTTGAAGTGAAGTCAGGCATGAGCCTCGGTTCCCGTGTCGGGATCAAGGGTGAAGAAGACCTCGGCAATGGATTGAAAGTCGGTTTTATTCTGGAAAACGGCTTCGAATCGGATTCTGGTGAATTTGCTAAAGCTACGAGCACTCGCCTTTTCGGGCGTGAAGCTTCGCTCTATCTTGCCGACGACACGTACGGCACGATAGCGTTCGGTCGTTTGCAACACCTTACGGCTGGTTACGGTACGTGGGGCATTGCCGCTCCGATCCTTAATCCGTTCGCGATCGGTTGGAGCGATCACATTGCCGGGTATAAAAATGTTTTCGGCTTCAATTCCGGCCGTCTTGACAACGTAATCGCCTACAAATCCCCGACGTTTGGAAACTTCACCGCATATGCGCAGTGGTCGTCCAATACCGACCAATATAACGGTCCGGAAGGTGCAGAAGAAAACAAAGGTACGGCCGACCGTTACGGTTCCGTGGGTCTTGCCTATCGCGGGGAACGCCTCTCTGCGGTCGGTATTGTTGAATGGAATCCGTGGAGCAGCAAGCGTCCCGATACGGCCAAGGCTGACGACGGCATTGCCGTGACGCTCGGTGCTAACTATCGCTTCGATTTTGGGAAGCTCTATCTTGCTGGTCAGTATTTTGACAATCAGTGGCGTCTTCCCACGCCGTCCGAAATTGTTCCCCTCGCCTTTAATGACGGCAAACTCAACGACCGCATGGTGAAGGGGTACGGCTTGATTGCGGGAGCGAACATTCCTGCGTTCGGCGGTGAAGCGCTCTTCGCGCTCGGTTATCGTGATGCAGAACTTGTTAATTATTCCGATATTGGCGCAACGCGCGTCTCCGGAACGATCGGTTACAAGTATCCATTGAGCAAGCGTACGAATATCTACACGGCCGCTAGTTACACCCGCGACGACTTGGACAAACAAGTGACCGTCGGCAGTGAAGAAACCGAAAACGTAAATCCGCACGCCGTCCAGGTGGTGCTTGGTCTGGTTCACCGTTTCTGATTGCTCTCTCCGTCGCAATGCAATCCAAGCGCCCTTCGAGGCGCTTGGTTGGCCCGCCTCCTCTGGAGCGGGCTTTTTTCTTGTCAATAACCGCGCTTCAAGATTGCCTCAGGATCCAATCCGAAGTGACGGAACCAATCGAACCAGCGCGTTTTTCCGTGTTTTCCCTCCTCCTCGACAAACCATCGGAAAAAACGCATCAGCGTTTCGTTGCTTCGGTTTTTCTCGTGTATGGCAAGCGTGTTGATCCACAGCGGCCTATGCCATTGCGGCAAGACGGGGACCAAAGTGCCGTTTTTCAGGTATTCGTCTACGAAGCCCAAGGAAAGGTCGATAGAAATGCCAAAGCCGTTGATGATGCCTTGCAAACAAGTCAACGAATCTCCGTAGAACGCTTTGAGATTCGGTGATGAAAGTCGACCCGAGGTGATGGCTCCTGCTTTGAGGGTTCGAAGATCATTGCCGGAAAGATTTCCGGAAATGATGGTTCGGCATCCGGTTTCTAGGTCGAACATTTCCCTATCGCTGAAGAGACATTTCGTGAACGGATAGTACGGACCGCTTCTCAGGAACAGCTGATGGCGAACAAGTTCTTCAGGTTCTGACGGAGCACCGTGTTTTTCGACATATTCCGCCGAAGCAAGCATGAGCGTCGTACCAGGCAAGAACGGATCGAGAAACAGTTCGGGCACTTCTCTCGGAAAGTACGGCAAAAACGCGATGTCGACAGCTCCGCTCAATACATCGGCATGACTGAGGTTGGAGAGGAGTTCGAATTCTACCGTCGGATCGACGTGATCGCGGTAGTACGTAAGATGTTCGAGGATCGGCTTTCGAGCAATGTTGCTCGGCGCACTGAAGCGTATCATCATGCGCAACGGCGCCCCTTCAGGGCGTGAGGCCTCTGCGACAATACTCTTCTGCAATATCATCATGCGTTCGATTTTGGGCAACAAAGCCTTGGCGATCGGATTGAGTTTATTGGGCTTCGTTCTTCTGTCGATCAGGGGTGTGCCCAATTCGTCTTCAAGGGAACGGATCGCGCGCGAAGCGGCTGACAATTCCATGTCCGCCTGAATGGCCGCCTTCGTAAGATTGTCTGTCCGTCCTAGGGCAAGGACGAGTTTCCATATGTTCAGATTTTCACTGGGATTCACAAGGCTCTCCAGAAGTCTTGCAAATTTCCCAACATGCTCTTGGACTCCCGCACTATTTGTAAAAAGGCTGTCTCCGTACGATGCGCAGTATAGAGGCAGGTTCGCAGAACAATCTACCTCGATAACCCGCATAAACTCAAAAGGAGAGTTTCCATGTCCAATATGTCTCGCCGTGACTGGCTCAAAACTGCCGCTGCAGGCTCAACCATGCTTGTCGGTGGCATGACCGCCGCCCAGGCTTCTCCGATCGAACCAATGCCCGCGAAATGGGATGAAACCTTCGACATCGTCGTGATCGGCTCCGGGTTTGCCGGACTGGCTGCCGCCATTGAGGCGCGCAAAACCGGTGCTTCCGTCTGTGTCCTCGAAAAGATGCGTACGATCGGCGGTAACTCGATCATCAATGGCGGCATCATGGGCGTTCCCGGTACTCCGATGCAGAAGAAGCAGGGCTACAAGGACTCGCCCGAACTGATGGCTGAAGATATGATTCGCGAAGGTGCGGGTCTCAATCATCCGGACAAGGTTCTCCACCTGTGTCAACAGGCGCTTCCGACGTGGGAATGGACAGTTAAAGAACTCGGCGTCGACTGGGTTCAGGAACGTGTTTCCCAGGAAGGCGGCCATTCTGTTCCGCGTTGTGCGATTTTGAAAGGCGGTTCCGGCTCTGAAATCGTCAACAAGGAAGTCGCCAAGCTCAAGGAACTCGGCGTTACGCCGCGTACCCGCGTCTTCATGGAACACATCATTCGCGACGCCGACGGTCGCGTCAAGGGTGTGCAGGTTCGCGAAGGCTATCGCTTCCCCGACGCAACGTCCGGCAAAGTAAAGTTCATCTGCGCCCGCAAGGCCGTTATTTTGGCGCACGGCGGTTTCGGTGCCGACGTCGAATTCCGTGCTCAGCAAGACCCGAAACTCACGGATAAGGTCGGTACGACGTGTCAGCCCGGCGCGACTTCGGAAGCTTGGCGTGAAGCTGCCCGAATCGGCTGCCATATGATCCAAACGAGTTGGATTCAGTGCGCACCGTGGAGTGCACCGACTGAAAAGGGTATGGGGATTGCACTTTTCTTCGCGCAAGGGGCCGCGGCCATGTACGGCGTTTGGGTAGAAGACAAGGGAGGCAGTCGTTTTGTCAACGAACTTGCCAATCGCAAGGTTCGTGCCGATGCCATCATGGTCTACCTGAACAAGGGCGGTCATTGCTATGCCGTAGCCGACTCCATTGGTGTGCAACCGATGACGGTTTCCCGTCCCGGTCTTCTTGAAAAGCAGTTGGAACGCAAGTGCGTCCGTCGCTACGAAACGCTCGAAGCCCTTGCCGAAGGCGAAAAGATCAATCTCGAAGGGCTCAAAAAGAGCATTGCCGAGTGGAATCATGCCGTCGAAACGGGTAAGGATGATCACTTCGGCCGCTATGTTAATCAGCATGCCAAGCCGATGGGCAAGGCTCCGTTCTACGTGTCGGAAATGGTACCGAAGGTTCATCACTGCATGGGCGGCATTAACACCGACATGCAGGGTCATGCCCTCGACATCGTCAACGACAAGCCGATTCCCGGTCTTTATGCGGCCGGCGAATCGACGGGGGGGGTGCACGGGGCCGTGCGTCTTGGTTCGTGCGCAGTGACCGACTGCATTGTCTACGGCCGTATCGCGGGTATTGAAGCCGCGAAGGAAAAGAGTTGGTGCTGATACGGCACTAAGTCTCCGTGACGAATAGGCGGACGGCGGCAGAAGCCGCCTCCGCCTCAGTCAATTCACTCTTCTCACGACGACTTCTTTCCGGTCGATTTTCTCTGAATCGGGCCGGCAGGGGGGAGTCGTTCCCCAAAAAAACGCGAATCTCCACAACATGCGACTCTCTACGACCATTTTTGTCGTTCTCTGCGCTATGGCTACGGCTGTCTCCGTACAAGCAGCCGCGCTCGGTGCCGATCGACACGCTCAGGCCGGTGTGAAGTGCGAGTCTTGTCATGGAAATGACAAGGCCAATCCCGTCACACCCGAAATCGATGTCTGTACGGGGTGTCATAATCCCGATCAGTTGGCAGAAAAGACAAAAGACCATAAACCCACGAATCCGCACGTATCGCCGCATTACGGCAAGGCCCTCGAATGCACTTACTGCCACGTGCAACACGGGCAGACAGAAGATTTCTGTTCGCAGTGCCACAACTTCGGCTTCAAAGTCCCGTGATGCAACGAGGTTGATGCGGTTCCATTCCGCAGGGGAAGCCTTCCGACCTTTCGATCTAGGTTGGAAGGTTTCTATCGCCTTAACTGCCGGGAAAAGTTGCACTCAGGCTTTCGGGACCTGTAGGAACGTTACTTCGACCGATCTTCAGGGCGGTTTCCGGAAAGGATTCCGCAGACGCGACGAAGTGACCCGCCGGAAGTATCCGGCTTCCATCCCGTTTGTCCTACGGCGAAGCGAATGGCGTCCAGCGCCGTGACGTCGTCGACCAAGGAGGGGTGCCGCTCTTCGTCGGCTGTAAATGGGCGTCGTCATCGCATCCGCCGCAAGCCAATCGGACGCGCACGCGCTCGAGGCGACGGTCACGAAACTTCGGGATCGGGACAAACGGCGCGGACGGCCGTTCGTTCAAAATCCCGTCTTGGCCCGATTCGACCGCTGCAATGCTCGGCATCAACTTCAACGGCGCAGCGTTCTCCCTGGATAAAGACCGGACCGTTCCTCCGCTTTCCCTGGGTGCTTCGATCTTTTCGGCACTCCGCCGGAACGGCGAAGTTTATGTCGATTTCGGGCGAAAAAAAAGGCGGTTCACGGCCTCAACCGCCGTCGGCTGATCGAGGCGTCAAGGAGCAGCCTCGTATAATGATGATTCCTTCGAAATTCTGCTCCCGACATTCATGCGGCTCCTTTCGTCCCTCGTTCTCCTTTTCGGCGGCGTCTTGTCCGTCTGCGGAGCCTTTTCGGTGCGGGCGGATGAACCGGCATCTCCGCGCGAACCCGTGGACGTCACGGTCGGTCTCGTCGACACCTTCAATCCGCGTTTTTTCATCGACACCTATACGCCCCTCATCGAGCGCCTCAAGACCCGCTATCCGCAGTATCGCTTCACCACGGTCGAATTCCCGCGGGGCGAGCCGATCGAACCGTCGCGTCTGGGAACCAACGGCTTCGTGATTTTGTCGAGCGGCGACGCCGTGCGCGAGAGCGACCTCGGTCTGCAGCAGATCGCGACGCGACGCCGAGCGGACCGAAAGGAAGCGGACCGCTCGGTCGGAGCCGTCTTCCTCGTTCGCGCGGGAAGCACGCTCAAAACGCTCGCCGATCTCAAGGGACGGTCGGTCGCGACGACCGACCCGAACGCCTTTGAGGGAAGCGCCGTTCCGAAGGGGGAGCTCGCCGAGCAGGGAAAAGACCCCGAAGACTTCTTCGGGGAAGTTTTCTACACGGAGTGGAACTACCCGGACGTCCTGCAGATGGTGACGCTCGGGATGGCGGACGTCGGAATTCTGTCGACCTGCGAATGGGAGGACGCGGTGGCGGCGGGCGTCGTGGAGGCCAAGGAACTTCGCATCGTCAACGAACGCACGGCGCCGGGCGACCGATGCCGCCGGTCCACCGCGCTCTATCCGGATCTGATGCTCGCGGCGCTCCCGACGGCCTCGCCCGAAGTGGTGCGCGACATCACGATCGCCGTGCTCACGCAGCCCGTGGACGAGGGCGGCTACGACTGGATTTCGAACACCAATCTCACCCAAGTGCGCAATCTCTACCGCACGCTTCGCGAGGGCCCCTATGCCTATCTTCGCGACTGGTCCGCGGCGGGGCTCTGGCGGCGCTTTCACACGGAAATTGCGCTTGGGATTTGTGCGCTTTTCCTGGTCGGCGTTCACATCGTGCGCGTCAATCTTCTCGTACGCCGCCGCACGCGGCAACTGCAAAAAGCTTCGGCCGCACGAGAAGCCGCCGCGGAAGCCCTTCGCGAAAGCCGCGCGCAGTTGGAACGCCTCGAGCGAGGCGCGACGGTCACGCAGCTCTCCGCCATGTTCGCGCATGAAGTAAAGCAGCCCGTGACGAACGCCGCCAATTATCTCAACGCTCTTCTTCTCATGAAGAAGCGGGGCCTGCACGACGAAGATCGGGAGGAGTCCGCCTTTCGAAAGGCTCTCTCGGAAATCTATCGGGCGGCCGACATTCTGGACCGCGTCCGCGCGGCCCTGAAGCGGGAGAGAACGACATTCGAGCGTTTTGACCTCGCGGGACTCCCTGCCCGGGCGATTCGTCACAGTCTGGCGAAGAAGGCCGGCATTCCCGTCGACTGCACCGGACTGGCGGCGCCCGCCTTCGTGCTCGGCGACGCGATGGAGCTCGAACTCGTTCTCGTCAATCTTCTCAACAACGCCGTCGAAGCTTTGACGCGGGCGAAGACGGCCGATCCCCGCATTCGGGTGACGTTGCGCACGGAGGACGACGCCGCACTGCTGCGCGTCGAGGACAACGGTCCGGGCGTTCCGTCAGAGCGCCTCGAAAAACTCGGAAAACCCGTGCTTTCGGAAAAGCCCGACGGCTTGGGCTTCGGACTTGCGATCGCGGCAAGTCTCGCCGAAGCCCACGGCGGACGGCTCTGGTTCGAGGCGGTCGCTCCCTCGGGTCTCGCCGTGACGCTTTCCGTGCCGCTCGATCGAACGCCTGAATCCAAGGAAGAAGCATCATGAAGGTAAAACAACCGCCTCTCATTCGGCTCGTTGACGACGATCCCTCGGTCTGCGAATCGCTCGCCTTTGTTTTGGAGGTCGCGGGGTTGCAGGTGAAGGGATATTCGAGTGCGCTTGATTTTCTCGCCTGGGACGACCGCGAGCGGGAGGGGTGTCTCCTCTTGGACGTGCGCATGCCCGAGATGACGGGGCTTGAGCTCCAAAGACGCCTTCGCTCGGAAGGCGTCGATCTTCCGATCGTCTTTCTTTCCGCGCACGGCGACATCGAGATGGCGCTTCGCGCCGTGCGCGAGGGGGCGGTCGACTTTCTCGTCAAACCCCCGCGACCGGAAACGCTGATTCCCGCCTTGCAGAGGGCCTGCGAACGCCATCGGGAAATCCGGCGCCTGAAGCGTGAGCGGGAGGCGCTTGATGTCGTTTGGGAAAAACTCACGCAAGGCGAGCGCGAAGCGGCGCAGCTCGTTGCGAAAGGACTCACCAACAAGGAGATCGCAGGCGTCTTGGACATCTCGGAAGAAGCCGTAAAGAGCCGCCGAAGCGCCATGCTCGGAAAGCTCGACGTGCGAAACGCCGTCGAAGTGGCGGAATTTCTTCGCGAGCGCGAACGCCTGGACGCCGCGTTGACTCCCGGTGTTGGAGGTGCGTCATGAAGATCGGACGGCGGACGGTTTTGCGGGGACTCGCGCTCCCCATGGCGTTGACGCTCGGGATCGGTTCGGCGAAGGCGTTCTGGCGGCGCGATGTCGACGTTCTCGTCGTGGGCGCGGGCGGCGCGGGCCTCGCCGCCGGCGTCGCGGCCGCGCAAGAGGGCGCATCGGTTCTCGTTCTCGAGAAAGAAGCCGCGATCGGCGGCAATACTTTGCGGGCGAGCGGCCTCTTCAACGCTGCGGATCCGAAACGGCAGGGACCGATGGGCGTCAGGGATTCGGTCGAGTGGCACGCCGAGCAGACGCTCGAGTCGGGCGGCGGGCGAAACGATCCGGAAGTGGTCCGACGCTTTGCCGAGGAGGCGCTTTCGACCATTCATTGGCTCGAAGGCATGGGCGTGCGGTTTCTCCCCGAAACGCAGACCACCTGGGGCGCCGAATGGCCGCGCGGGCACAAGCCCTTCTTGCCGCGGGGGTCCTCCTACATCCGCACGCTCTCGGGAAAACTGCTCGAGTCGGGCGGCGAAATCCGAACCAAAACGGCCGTGCGGGATCTCCTCAAGGACGAACGGGGCCGCGTCGCGGGCGTCGTGACGAAGGAGGGCGTCGAAATCCGTGCAAAGTGCGTGGTGCTGGCTACCGGAGGCTACGGAGCGAATCCGAAGTTGCTCAAGCATTGGGCGCCCGACTGGGCGGATCTGCCTACCGACAATGCGCCGGGGACAACGGGCGACGGACAGCGGGCCGCGGAACGCGCGGGGGCGGCGCTCGTCAATCTCGACGTCGTGCAGGCGGTTCCGGGCGTGCGAAAGGGACAGACGCATGCGGTTCGGCTCGACTTGGACGTCGGGGCCTGCGTCCTGGTGGACGCTCGGGGTGAACGCTTCGTCGAAGAGGACGGTTCCCGCCGTGCGCTCGCCCTCGCGATCCGAAACGCGGCCGGAGGCCGCGCCTACACCGTGACGGATGACCGCGGCGTTTCGTCCTACGACTTGGTTTCGCAAAAGGACATCTATCGGGGGCTGCAGACGGGCGACGCTTTTCGGGCGGAGACGCTCGAAGACCTCGCCCGCAAGACTGGACTTCCCGCGGACGCTCTTTGCCGCACCGTCGAAGCCTTCAACGATGAGGTGGAGAAGCAAACCGGAAAGTGCGGTCGAGTCGTCTGCCGCAAAATCGTGACGCCTCCCTTCTGGGCGGCCCCCGTATACCTCAATATCCATTCCACGCTCGGGGGCGTTCGCATCACGCCCGAGGGCGAGGTACTCGATCGTAAGGGAAGGGTTCTTACAGGACTCTTCGCGGCGGGTGAAGTCGTCGGAAACGTGCACGGGGCGAATCGAATCGGAGGAAACGGGATTGCCGCGGCGCTCACCTTCGGGCGTATCGCGGGCCGTTCAGCCGCACGTGCCGCACTCGGAAAATGAATCCGTCTCCCGCGTGAGGACGCCGGGGCGACGGACCTGACCGCGGGTGAAAGGAAAAACGGTCTGCAGGGACGCACGGTGGATTTTGACGAGAACGGCGGGAGAGGGGAATCACAAAATTCGCCGCTTGTCAAGAGACGTTCGGGGGTGGGCGAAGGTCTGGAGAATCGGGAGAATGACCTCAATCGGACGTTGGCGAACATCACAAGCCGACATCCTTCGACTCTTCCCTCGAATGCAAAGGAGATTTCTCATGGACACCACGCGTCGTTCCTTCTTCAAGCACGCCGCCGTCGGGGCGGTGGGCGTTGCCGCCGCCACCAAGTCGGCGATCGCCGCCGCGGCTCCGGCCGCGCAGTACGACCTCATCATCATGGGGGCCGGCTGCGGCGGTCTCGTCTGCGCCGTACGCGCCGCGCAGAACGGTTTGAAGCCGCTTCTCATTGAAAAAATGTCGATGCCCGCGGGCAACACGATCTACGCCGCGGGCTTCATGTTGGGCGTGCACACCGCGCAGCAAAAGGGCGTGAACGACGCCGACACGGTCGACGCCTTCTACGAAGACATGATGAAGGTCTCGCAGGGAAAGGGCGACAAGGCGCTTACGCGCAAGATCGCCGAAGACTGCGACGCCATGATGGGTTGGCTCTCCGACTACGTTGGCGTCAAGTTCTCGAAGCCCGCGAAGCTCGTTTGGCCGATGCTCTCCCGCGCTCACCTCGTTCTCGGTGAAGTGAAGCCGGGCGGCGGTCAGCTCGCCAAAGACCTGATGGCCAAGGCCAAGAGCCTCGGCGTCGAAATGCGCTTCAACACGAAGGGCATCGCGCTTCTCACCGACGAAAAGACGGGGGCCGTGACGGGCGTGCGCGTGAAGGACAAGAAGGGGCTCACGGATCTGCACGCCAAGTACGGCGTCGTCCTCGCCACGGGCGGCTTCTCCGCCAATCAGCAGCTTGTCACGCAGTACATCGGTTCGGCCGGCGCCAAGATGCCGATCCGCGGCTCGCGCATCATCATGGGTGAAAACATCCGTCTCGTCGATCCTCTCTTTGCAAAGGTTGTGAATGTCGACCAGTATCACTGCGGTCCGATTCACGGTCCCACGGGCGCGAATCCGCTCAACATCGTCAACAACGGCATCTGCGTGAACCGTCAGGCCGAACGCTTCATCGACGAAGGTCAGACCTACGTGCAGATGTCGCGCGACGTCGCCGCGATGACGCCCGACAACTGGGCCTTCATGGTGTGCGATCAGAAGGCGCGCGAAATCCCGATTCTCAAGCCCGACTTCGCGTCCTACGAACGCACCAAGGCTCCGATCTATCAGGGCAATACGATTGAAGAAGCCGCCAAGGCCGCCGGACTGGATCCCGCGAAGCTCGCCAAGACCGTCGCCGACTACAATGCCGCGGTCAAGGCCGACGCCCGCGCGAAGCTTGTGCCGACGAACACTCTGCCGAAGGCTCCCGTGATCGACAAGGCTCCCTTCTACATCGTTCCGTTCCAGGGCGGCATGACGGCCACCTTCGGCGGTCCGCTCATTGACGTGAACGGGCGTGTGCGGGACACGGAAAATCAGCCGATCCAGGGACTCTTTGCCATCGGCAACGCCGCGGGCGGCATCTTCTACGACAACTACGTGGGCGGTGCGCAGTTGACGGGCGCCGCGGTATTCGGAATCGCCGTCGCCGACTACGTCAAGAGCCTGACGAAGTAAGTCGAAGGCTCCTCATCGACAACATCGATCGAAAGAAGAACGGGCGGAGTTCCTGAGCGGGGCTCCGCCCGTTTGCCGTGTCGGTCCGGCGGTTCGGGAGTCCTGCGTCGCGGGACCGGATTCCCGCCTTCTTGCTGGGTTGGGGAAACCCTCCGAATGTCGATCTGCGCCGGCGCCATGGCGGCACGGTTTCCCACAACACCGACCTTCTTCGGAAATCCCGCAGGTTGCCCATGAAAAACGACGGTCTCGGCGGTTATCATCTGAAGGTGAAAAGGGCGGATAAGCAGATTTTTTGATTATCTTCCGTGTAAAGATCCGTTCTCTCTACTCGGTGAGGCACGTCATGCTGTCGCGGACAAGATTCGTTCTCATGCGTGGAAATCGCGCCGTCACGGTCGTGGGGCCGGGGGCGCGTTTCGTTTTGCGGAGAGGGGACGGAATAGCTGGGGCATTCAATCACTCTGACCCCTGTGGCTCTGCCCTAGACCCCTGGATATTTTCACACCAAAGCAGATCAATGATCGGGCACGCCCTCACCACGTCATCGATGCGGTCTCCCTCCCCTCCGGATCCAACCATTTCTCCGAAGGAGATTGCAAGTCTGGCACAGCCCCTGCAGGAGTTGATAATCACAGAAGAAACGGTCTTCTTGAGCGTGTGGCGTTTCACTGTAGCGTATCGCAATCGATACAGTGGATAGCCGAGAAAAGCAGAACATCCCTTGGCCCGCCTGACCAACGGCGATTCGCTTCGGGGCGGTCGCGAGACTGCTCAGGCAGAGTCTCGCTCACCCCTCCCCTTTTTTTGGTCTCTACACCCCGTCCTCCGGGGCGGCATGGTTTTGGTGTCGCCGAGAGGGCCACCACGATTCCGCTGTCGTTCGAACGTGCGTTTGGGATGTACACTGCGATGGAACGTTGATTTCTCCGGGCAGTTCCATGCGCCACATCGATCCGAAAACCATCAAGTTACTCATTGTTTTCTTCACCGTCGCCAAACATCGGAACATTTCCCGAGCATCCGAAGAACTCCACCTGACTCAGCCCTCAGTCAGCTCCTCATTGATTGACTTGGAAGATCGCATCGGGGTGAAGCTTTTCGTGCGCGGACCCAGGGGCGTTACACTGACCGACGCAGGGGAGACCCTCCTTCCCGAAGTCGAGAGCTTTCTCAAGCACGCGGCGATGATGGAGCAAGTAATGGGAGCGCTCAGACAATCGAGCACGAAGGTGCTCAGGATGGGGGCCATTCACGATGCCATGCTTCATTGGTGTCCGACGCTTCGTGGCATTCTCCGTTCAGAACATCCTGAAATCGGTTTGGTCATTCAGGAAGTCTCCACCTGCGAAATTGAGCCTATGCTGGAACGGGATGAAATTGCTCTGGGGATCGGTTTCTTCAATAGGTTGGAAAATCCGACGTTTCGCAGCAGGGTTCTGCTTCAGGAAACCCCTGTCGCCATCCTCCCCGTCGACCATCCGCTGACGTCAAGGTCGGAATTGACTTTCGACGACCTGCAGGGAGAACGTTTCGTATGGATCGGAAGACGTGAAACGACGCAGTACTTTGACGCCTTACTGAGTCTGCTGAGCAAACACAACGTTCATCCGAACACCGACCTGCAGGTCAAAAGTCCCTACGAGCAAATTGCCAATGTGTCGAGCGGGCAAGGCATCGGTCTGGTACCCCACACCTTCAAGTCGCATCTTCCGGACAGCGTGGTTACCCGTCCGGTTTTGAATGCCGAGCCTTGTTGGACCTTGCGCCTGGTTTGGGACCCGAAGAAGACAGATCCGACGCGCGACGTCGTACTGAAGATTGTTGAAGAAAATGGGTTGGCGGCGCCCTGTTCGAAAACAGCAGCGCCGCCGATTAGCGAATCGATTTTTTAGGCTTCTTCACCCACGATCAGTCCCGCAGCCACCGCATCGCACATATGGGCGGAGATGGAACCGCAGGCTGCGCCGACTGCATACAGGCCGGGAATGGGCTTGAGGTCCTTTGCGCGCAACACCTCAAACTTCGGGTTGACTTCCAACCCGCCCTCGGTCTTGTAGCAGAACGGGTAGTTCGGCTTCGTGATGTAGAAGGGCGCCTTCAGCGGGCGGAAGAGCGGGTCGGTTCGACCGAATTCCGTATCCTTCCCTGCAGCGGCATCGCGATTGATTCGCTCGATGGTTTCCTTGAGCGTCTTCGGGTCGAGTCCGGCCAGTTTAGCCAGTTCTTCCGGCGTGTCCGCTTTGAGAATTCCACCCGCTTCCATGACTTTGTCGATGTTCCAACGGTCTCGGTTCGGGCCATTGAAGGTTTCTTCGTCAAAGAGAATTCGACCGCCCTCCTTAATTCCGCGCTGCATCAGCGCAAGGAGGCATCCGGTGTAGCGGGAGATGAACTCGTTGAGCATGCGCTTGCCGTCGGGCGCGATGAAGTACGCTTTGTCCACGTCGAACATGATCCAGGAGATGCTCGGCGACTTATCGTAGGTGCCGTTGTAAAACTTCGGCATGGACTCCATATCTTCGAGAGCTGCGCCGATGTCGCGCCCCATGAGGATGCCGTCCCCCGTGTGGTCCATCGCCATCCCGTCGCCCAGGCCCGTAAAGCCGATGTCGACCGTCGACCAGTAGCGCTTGTAGTGAATCATCATTTCCTTGTTGTTCACGAAGCCGCCGGTGGCAATGACGACGGAACGGGCTTTGATCGCAATCTTTTTGCCTTTGTCTTTACCGACCACGTATTCGGCGCGGATGCCTGCTGCGCGGTCGCCGTCCATGACAATTTCTTTGGCGCGAAGTCCCTTCAGGATGGGCACTTTCCTTTCAGCCAGTTCGTTGACCATCCCCTTCACGAAGGTGTTCATCGAGCCGGGCACCGTCGGGAACTGGAAGTAGTTGGCCGAATTAAAGGGCTTGAATTTGACGCCGTAGCCGTCAAGAAGGTCGATCGTTTCGGGAAGCTTGCGGCTCGCTTCGTACAGAACCTTCGGGTCGTGCTTAAAGATGCCGTCGTAGATGACGGAAAGCTTCTGGTTATCGCGTACCTTGCTCATCGGTTCGTCCGCTTCACCAGACTGAATGCGGGCGAAATATTCGTCGAGCGTCAGCGATTCCTTGATTCCCGCCTTTTCATGGAATCGATTCTTGTAGGAATAGAAAATCCCCATTGACATCAGGCCGTCACCGCCGAGCCAAAGCCGCTTGTCGATAACGATGACCCGTTTTCCCAGACGCGCAGCCTTTACCGCCGCAGGGAGTCCGCCGTATCCGCCGCCCACGACCAGAACATCCGTTTCCATGTCCCAATTCGGAAGCTGCGACCCTTTCGCCTGAGCCGTGCCGGCCAGCAACGCTGCGCCCGCAACCGAACCCTCAAGAAAAGTTCTTCTCGAAATATTGGCCATTTTTGTCTCCTTTACTAAATTCAAAGGTCAAAACTCCCCCCTCGGATCCGTTGGAAAGACGGATCCGATAAGAAAGGAAAACGGGGGAGGAGGAAATAATCAGCGCTTGGCGGCCGCCGCAGCAATCGGCCCGACGATCAGGCCGCTGGCAACGACGTCACATAGACGCGTCGAAATGGAACCGCAGGTCGAACCGACTGCATAAAGTCCCGGGATGACGGATTCATCGGCGGCAGTGATGACCTGGAAGTCGGGATTGACTTCCAACCCACCTTCCGTCTTGTAGCGGACGGGATAATTCGCCGCCGTGATGTAGAAGGGAGCCTTCAGTGCACGGAAGAGGCGGTCCGTACGGCCGAACTCCGAGTCCTTTCCGGACGCCGCATCTTTGTTGATTTGATCGATCGTTTCTCGGAGCCCCTTCGGATCAATGCCGACAGCCTCTGCGAGCGCTTCGGGCGTGTCCGCCTTAAAGAGGCCCTTGCCTGCAAGCGCCTTTGCGAACTGCCAACGCTCACGGTTCGGGCCCTTGAAGGTGGCTTCGTCGAAGATCGCGTAGCCCGCCACGATGTTGCCCGACATCATCTTCAGCGCACAACCCGAATAACGAGACAAATGTTCGTTCGTGAAACGCTTACCGTCGGGACCGACCAGATAGGCGGTATCCACGTCGAACATGATCCAGGAAATTCCGGGCGTTCCCTTCTGCGGCGCCGCGTAGAACTTCGGCATGCATTCCATGTCCTCAACGGCCGCACCGACCTTTTTCCCCATGATGATGCCGTCACCCGTATGGTCATCGGGAACGCCTTCGCCCACGGCGGTAAAACCGGTCGGCGCCTTCGTCCAATAACGCTTGTACCGCTTCATCAGATACTCGCTGTCGAGAAATCCGCCCGTAGCGACAATGACCGATTTGGCTCCAATCGAAAGACTCTTTCCCTTCGATTTTCCGACGGAGTAAGTGGCTTCGGCACCGACGACGGCCTCGCCTTCCTTCACGAGTTTTTCGGCTCGGAGGCCCTTGATGATCTCCACCTTCCTTTCGGAGAGTTCGTCGAGCATTCCCTTCACGAATTTCGACATCGAGCCGTTCACCGTTGGCAGTTGGAAGGGTTTGGCGGGATTCATCGGCATGAATTCGATGCCGTAGGAGGCGACGAATTCGATCACCTTCGGCGAATACTGTGCGGAACGGTGCAGAACTTCCGGATCGTGTTTATTGATGCCGGAGTAAATGACCGACAACGGCAGATTGTCCCTCACCTTGCTCAACGGCTCATCGTCAGTACCGGCGCAAATCTGCTTCCAATAGTCTTCAATTTCGACGTTTTTGGTGATCCCCACCTTGTCGTGATAGGGGGTGCGGGCCGTGTAGAACTGACCGGCCGACATCAAACCGTCGCCGCCCAACCAGAGACGCTTGTCGATCACGATCACCTTCGCCCCGGCGCGGGCCGCCGTGACGGCCGCCGTCAGTCCGGCAAAGCCGCCGCCGATGATCAAAACGTCGGCAGTTTTGTCCCAGGTCCGGTCGGATTTCGCCGCCAGCGCGGACGTCGTTGAAGCCGTTACGACGGAAGTGGCCGCAATCGACTGCAACAACGTACGACGAGAAATGCTGTTCATAATCTTCTCCTTTTTTGGGAATCGCTGAATACTTGCGGTTCCAACAGGAGAGAGCATAGAAATCCCAAGGTATTTTGAAAAATTGTGATTGCGAATGCTAGATATAAATCGAATCTATACCTATAGACGCCCTCAAAATGCAAATGACGAGAAATGACGGGAGGGACAGCCGCGATCACTTCACGACCAAACCGAGGCAGTCTCTTTTTGTCGCCTTCCACGTCTTTGCTACCATTTGCACTCTGAGTCGGATCTTTTGAGCGCCCAACGATCGGGGCGCATGCATAACCTCAAACCTATGACGATGCCGGACCAACACCGACGCGTCGCTTGGATCTTTGAGGTCGCACGGGAGGAGGGGAGGATGGCCCCGTATTCTTTGCAGCAAAAACGGCCGCGATGCTCGGCGCGTGCCGAAATCTCTCGGGATTCGACGCGCGAACGAAGATCCTGACTTGTGGTGACGTCATGCGGCCGGTCGAGGAGTTCGCGCCGTTTGCGATCTAAAAGGGAAGGCGCGGGCAGTCGGATTCGGTGATGGCACTCATCACGAGTTTTCAAAACGATGAATCGGACGGGCATGGAGGCTGAGCGCTTGTCCGGAGGGCGGACGGGGCTAGAATTTCAAGCGGCCGTCGGAATCCCCCTCATTTACCGACGGCAAACGGTGACGGAAAATGACGTAATCGCTTCGAGTCTCGACCGCGTCCCGGAGCGCATTACGCACAAACGAAAGAAAGGAGATTTCCATGACCGTCCTCTCCCGCCGCGACTGGCTCAAGACCGCTGCCGCGGGCTCCGCGCTTCTCGCTGGAGCTTCCTCCGCCCGTGCACGGTGCACGGATCCCATGCCGCCCAAATGGGACGAAACCTTCGACGTCGTCGTGATCGGCTCGGGCTTTGCCGGCCTCGCCGCCGCGATCGAGGCGCGCCTCGCGGGCGCAAGCGTGTGCGTGTTGGAAAAAATGCGCGTTCACGGCGGCAACTCGGCCATCAACGGGGGCATCATGGGCGTACCCGGAACGCCGATGCAGAAAAGGCAGGGCTACGAAGACTCTCCCGAACTCATGGCGGAAGACATGATCCGCGAGGGCGCCGGCATGAACCACCCCGACAAGGTCCTCCACATGTGCCGCGAGGCGCTTCCCACCTGGGAGTGGACCGTCAGGGAGCTCGGCGTCGAGTGGGTTGAAGAGCGCGTCTCGCAGGAAGGCGGCCATTCGGTGCCGCGCTGCGCGATTCTCAAGACGGGATCGGGTTCGGAAATCGTCAACAAGGAACTCAAAAAGCTGGAAAGCCTCGGCGTGAAGCCCCGCCTTCGCACCTATCTCGAGCGGATCGTCCGCGATGCCGACGGGCGCGTCAAGGGCGTGAAGGTCCGCGAAGGCTACCGTTTTCCCGACGCCTCTTCAGGAAAGGCGAAGTACATCTGCGCCAAGAAGGGCGTGGTGCTCGCCCACGGCGGGTTCGGAGCGGACGTCGCCTTCCGGAAGATTCAGGATCCGAAGTTGACGGAAAAAATCGGCACGACCTGTCAGCCGGGCGCCACGTCGGAATGTTGGCGCGAAGCGGCCCGCATCGGCTGCCACATGATCCAGACCGACTGGATTCAGTGCGCGCCCTGGTCGGCGCCGCAGGAAAAGGGCATGGGGATCACGCTCTTTTTTGCGCAGGGTGCGGCCGCCATGTACGGCGTCTGGGTGGAAGACAAGGGCGGGAAGCGCTTCGTGAACGAACTCGCCAACCGCAAGGTGCGCTCCGACGCCATCATGGTTTACCTCAACAAGGGCGGTCACTGCTACGCCGTCGCCGATTCCGTCGGGACGCACCCGATGACGGTCTCGCGCCCGGGGATGCTCGAAAAGATGCTCGAGCGAAAGTGCGTGCGCAGGTACGAAACGCTCGAGGAACTCGCGGCGGGCGAGAAGATCAATCTCGAAGGCCTCAAGGCGAGCGTCGCCGAGTGGAACAAGGCCGTGGAGACCGGCAGGGACGCGCACTTCGGGCGCTACGTCAACAAGCACGCCAGGCCCATGGGACAGGGTCCCTGGTACGTCTCCGAAATGGTGCCCAAGGTGCACCACTGCATGGGCGGGATTTACACCGACATGCGGGCGCAGGCGATGGACATCGAAGGCGACCACCCGATTCCGGGGCTCTACGCCGCGGGCGAAGCGACGGGCGGCGTGCACGGCGCGGTGCGTCTGGGCTCCTGCGCGGTGACGGACTGCATCGTGTACGGGCGCATTGCGGGACGCGAGGTTGCGAAGGAAAAGCCCTGGTGCTGAGGCGCCGGAATGAAAGGAGACGGGGGCGGAAAGCCGCTCCCTTTAGCAGGACGGGAGAATTTTTGATTTTCCCGCCCGTTCTCGTCCACGAGGTTTCCCCGGCGTCGTTGCCGCGGGTGCCGGGAAAGTCGATCTGCACGCAACTTGCGTCGTTAAGACCATGGGACCGGCGGCGCGAAGATCCTTTCCTTGTCCATCTCTGAGCGAAGCTCTTGATACGCCAAAGTACGGCTTCCTTCTATTGGTTGCGATACGCTTTTTTACAGGGGTGTCTTAAATGGGAGACTAAGGAATATCAGAATAAAAAATTTTACACTTTACCGTATGTTTCACGGTATGATTGTCCGTGTTCATATTCATTCGCCTTACCCTCCTCTTCACAAATGTCTGTTTCGCCCCAGGAGCAATTCGAAGCGGCCTGCGTAAGACAAGCCGTTGAAAACGCAAAGGCGTACGCTTTGGCGAACGACTGTGAAATCTCTATGGGGGGGGGGTAAACCCTAATTGTTGTTCTCGCGATTTGGCACGCTTCTCCTGCATTTTGTGCCAAACCGCATTCCTTAAAGGCTGGCTCGAAGCCTGCCTTCCTCAAGCCAGCCAATCCGCACACGACGCAGCACTCGAAAAGGCCCTGGAATTTCTCTGTCCTTCGGATGAATTTCGGGACGCGGCCTTTTTGGCACTGACGATCCTTGACAACCCCCTTGTCGAAACGACTTCCCTTGCCGCGCGCCTGAATCAAGACAGGCGTCGCGGCTTTTGTCGTGCTTTCGATCTTCAACCTAAGGACTCAAAATGAGAAGTTTCCTTAAGATCTCTCTTTTGGTGACGGCCATGAGTTTGGCCGGTTGCGCTACGGTGAGCGATCCCGTCACGCCCGTAGAAAATGCCGCCTCCATTCCGGCGCAGGCCGAGGCCGCCAAGGCAGCTGCTCAGGTTAACGTCCCGACGCTCAAGCGCAAGATTGCGCTCGGCCGCATTACGAACGAAACCGTCTATGGACGAAGCCTGATCCGTACCGAGGACGGTGATCCGCTCGGCAAGCAGGTTTCGGACATGCTAGCCAAGGACCTCACGGCCTCCGGGCATTTTGTCGTTCTTGAACGTACCGACATCACCTCTCTCAATAAGGAAGCCGCTTTCAGCGGCAACGCCATGCAGCGCATCGGGGCCGACGTTCTTGTCATCGGATCGATCACCGAGTTCGGCCGCAAGACGGTCGGCAAATCCGGCTTCCTTAGCTCAACCAAGAAACAGGTGGCCTACGCGAATATGGACGTTCGGCTCGTGGATACGACCACGGGACAGATCATTTTCTCGGCGAGCGGAGCGGGAGAGGCAAGTTCCGAATCCGGCAATGTCCTGGGATGGGGCAGCAACCGTAGTAGCTATGACGGCACCCTGGGGGACAAAGCCATTTCGTTGGCGGTCTCGGAAGTGGTGAACAAGTTGGTTTCCGAACTGGCGGATCGCCCGTGGAATACGTACTTCCTGAGTCTCGAAAAGGGCGCTCTCGCCATCTCCGGCGGGGCTTCGCAGGGTCTGAAACCGGGCACCATGTTGTCGGTGACGGTTGCAGGCAAAAAAGTGAAATCGCAGCAGACCGGGTTCCTCATCCAGCTCCCGGGCAAAGAAATTGCAACGATTGAAGTGACTCAGAACTTCGGGGACACCCCGGAAACGGAAGGTTCAATCGTCCGGGTTGTCAAGGGTTCCCTCGGAAAGTACAAGATTTCGGAACTGCAAATCAAGGAGGTCAAATAATGAAAAAACGCAGTGTTTCGCTTCTCCTCGGCGCGCTCGCGAGCACGGGTATTCTCGGCGGTTGTGCCTATCCGACCGAGCAGGCCAATGTCCTTGAGAACCGTCCGCAGATCAGTTTTCAAACGACTAAGGACGGCGATGCCATGCCGGTGTTCGTGGACGGCATCCGCAACGGCGTGGTCTCCGATTATGAACCCGGCGAAAGTGCGCTGCGCGTCCTGCCCGGCACGCACACGATCAGCGTTCAGATGCCCGACGGTTCCATGATCACGCAGCGCGTATACGTCGGCGACGGTGTGACGAAGACGGTCGTGTTGCCTTGATTGAGGAGCCGGATTCCATGAAGAAAACTCTTTTGTTTGCGGTCATGGCGAGTTCCTTCGCCTTGACCGGCTGCGTGGCTCCCCAAACGCAATGGGCCTGGAACGGTTATAACGATCATTTGTTTGACTACTACGGACAAAGCATCACCGGGGACGAATATCTCGTTTTCCTGTTGGCTGCGGTGGATGAAGCCGAGAAGCGCAATGTCCGTTTGGCGCCGGGGCTTTATGCGGAAATCGGAACGTTCTATGCGCGGGCCGGCAAGTTTGAAGAGGCTCTGACTTACTACGAGCTTGAACGCAAAACCTGGCCGGAAAGTCAGGGCTTCATGACGGCCTTGATCAACGGCATCCAGCGAAATCTCAACGACAAAAATAAGGAAACGTTGCCGTGATGAAGATGTTTCAGAAGATCTCCGCGGCCGCCGCCTGCGCCGCCACGCTACTTTTGACGGGATGCGCCACCGGTCCCCAAAATTTCGCCGTGTCCGACCACACTATCCGATCCATCCTGGTGGTGCCGGCCGTCAATGAAACGACTTCGGTCGACGCCGACAACCTGATGAACGCGATGTCCACCTACACGCTCGCGGAGGGCGGGTATTACGTTTTCCCCATGGACACCGTCAAGTATGTGTTGGAAGCCGAAGGATTCTATGAACCGGAACGAATGCGTGAACTCGGGCCGGAAAAGCTTGCCCAGCTCTTTGATTCGGATTCGGTCCTTTTCATCAAAATCCTGCATTGGGACGCGACCTACGCCGTCCTGAACACGCAAACTAAGATCATTGCGGAATACTCGTTCTTTAAGGCGGACGGCACGCCGATTTGGTCCGACAAGGTGACGGTTGCATACAATTCCAACCAAAACAACAGCGGCGGCGGTCTCATCGGTTTGATTGTCGAGGCTACGGTGGCGGCTGTGAATCGTGCGGCTCCCGATTACCGCATCGCGGCCAAACAGATCAACACATTTGCCGTTCGCAACTGGGAACCGGGCCCGTATCGACGCGTCAATGCTCAGAAACACTGACGACCCGGCATCGTTCCGTGCGTATCTGCATGGGGTGATCTGAATAAAAAATGAGAAGGTTCAATGTCGTGAGATTGGACCGTTTCAACGCAGCCCCGTTCAAGTTCCTTCTCGTAAGGTCTTTGGCGGGGTTTCGTCATGCAGGAAGGGACATGACCGGATGCTCTGCAACGGAAGTTTAGTTATGTTGAGGACGACGGACGCGGTGAAGAGCCACAATCTGCGTCAATTCTGGAAAAATAAGATCGTCGGCCGCGGATTCGACCTCGACACGACGGATGGGGTCCCGGCGGCCCTCCGTGCCGGTTCATAGCAAGGAGGTCCTCATGACGGGCGTCATCTACATCCTTACCAATCCTAGTTTCCCTCAGTACGTAAAAATCGGTTATGCGGACGATTTGCAGAAAAGACTTCGTCAACTCAACCGTTCCGCGGCGCTCCCTTACGCCTTTCGGGCCTACGCTACGTATGAAGTGAACCGCCGCCTGACGGACAGGGCTCTGCACAGTTTGTTGGATAAGCTGGACCCTGATCTGCGTGCGATCGAAACCCTCGACGGGAAGACTCGGACAAGAGAGTTCTTTGAGATGTCCGCGGAAGACGCCTATCAGATTCTGGAAGCGGTTGCGCATATTTCCGTTACGGAAGGGAGACTCCATCGGGTGACTCCGACGGGAGAGGAAATGGCAGACGAGACAAAAGCGGAAGAGGCGCGTCGAGCGGCGGACGAACGCGGAAGCCGCAGGGCAAACTTCTGCTTTTCCATGGTCGGTCTGAAACCGGGGGATGAGATTCTCTACAAGAACGACGAGAGTATACGAGCCGTCGTGGTCGACGACACGCACGTCGAATATGACGGCGTCACCACGTCGCTCTCGGGGTTGGCCCGCAAGCTGAGGGGGCAACCTATCAATTGCAGGGGCCGCTTTATTTCACCCATAACGGCGTGATCCTTGCAGAGCTTCGCCGTCAAAAGGAAAACCAAGGGAAGAACCAAGTGCTAAGACCATAGTCAACGAGAGCATCGGTGCATCGCAACGTCGGTACGTTTCACGCCTTTCGTCACGATGCCCCGCCCGCCGCCGCGTCCGTGAAGTAGATTCGGTTTCGGTCGTAGAGGAGCTTTTCTTCCGGCAGTCCCACGAAGGCCGAGACCTGCGCTTCGTAGGAGGCGAAGAGGTCCTGCATGGCCTTCGAGTACCACTCGAAGAAAATCCGCACGCGGCGGCTTCGCCATCCGGCTCGGTTCGTCACGTTGAAGCACTCGACGGGCGGACGAAACCATCCCGGGAGGATCGGTACGAGGGCGCCGCGCCGCAAATCCTCCACGATCTGCACGAGCGGCATGTCGACGGCGACCCCCATGCCGTCGAGAAGCGCCTGGCGGATGGCGAGAATGTCGGTCGAGCGGACGCTCCTGTCGAAAATCACGGGCTCGGCGTCGTCCCCGCGGTAGAGCATCTTCGTTTCCTCGCGCACGGGTCCGTTGTAGACGTAGCCCGTGTGCGTGCGGAGGTTTTCCGGAGAGAACGGCATGCCGAAGCGCTTCACGTACTCGGGACTCGCGACGGGAAGATAGACGTTTCGACCGCGGCTCATGTAGACGAGCCCCGAGAGGGTGGGTTCGCCCGTGAGCGTCGCCACTTCGCAGAAGCCCTTCTGCACGTCCGCCTCCTTGAGGCCCCCGAGGATTTCGATCGTCATCTCCGGGTGAAGTTCCTTGAACCGGTGCAGAAGTCCGGTGAGGCGGCGGGAAGCGAAGCCCGGGGCCGAGGAGAGGCGGATCTTTCCTTCGAGCGAGCGTCGGTCGTCCGAAATCTGGCTGATGAGCGCGTCGTGGGCGCGAAGGATCGTCTCCATGCGCTTGAGCGCCTGCGCGCCCTCCTTCGTAAGTTCCAGGGGACGGGCGTTGTGCCGCACGAGCGGAACGCCGAGCGCCTTTTCGAGCCCCGTGATCGCGCGCGAAATGTTCGCCGTGTTCACGTCCATTGCGGTCGCGGCCGCCGTGAGCGTGCCCGAGCGCGCAAAGGCGACGAAGTAGCGCCAGGCGGTGAGGTCGTCGAGTTTGGACATGAAAGTTCCTCTGCGGGAGAAGTAATGGAGCGCTTGGCCGCGCCCTCGGGCCCTGCGTGCGCCTTCGCTGAAGGCCTTCACAGAGGCTACGGTATCGAAAAAGCGCGGGAAAAGGAAGCCTTTTATTTTGCGCGACGCGCAAAGAAAGTTTGCGTCATACGCACTTGCGGCGCAAGTCCCCTCCGATCGAAACTCTCCCCATGCCGATTCCGGACCGTTCGGTTCGGACAATCACACACCACCCCAAGCAAAGGAGAAGCGCCGTGCAGCGCGATGAATTTTTTTGGCTTTCGACCATCAACAAGGCGACGGTCGTCGTAAACCGCGCCGAAGGACTGATCGGGGACGACACGGCGAAGCTCGCCGCCCGCGGCATCCGCGCCGTGGAAGATGCGGCCGCGGCCGACCCTGAAAAGCGCGTCAAGACCTACATCAAGTACGAACCCCTTCTCATCGCCGCGACGAGCCCCGAAGTGACGCTCATTCACGCCGGCCGCTCGAGCCAGGACATGCTCTCGACCGTGCGCATGGCGATCGACCGCGACGAAGCGCTTTGCTTTGCGCACGCCTTCGACGCCGTGCTCGAGAAGCTGATCGCTCTCGCCGAAGCCCACCGCGACACGATCGTCCCGAACTACACGAACGGCGTGGCCGCCCAGCCCAACAGCTACGGTCACTATCTCTTGGGCTTCATCCACGCCTTCCTTCGCGACCGCGAACGTTTGGATCAGTGCCTCGCCCGCTACGACCGCTCCTCGATGGGCGCGACGGTCCTGAACGGCACGGGCTGGCCCTTGAACCGCGCGAAGATGGCCGAAGTCCTGGGCTTTGCCGCCCCCGTCACGAACGCCTTCGACGCGACCTGCGAATCCCCCGTCGACTTTCCGGTCGAACTCGCTCAGATCGCCGCGTCGTCGGCGCTCCACGTCGGATCCTTCATTTCCGACGTCATGGTGCAGTATGCGCAGCCGCGCCCCTGGATCCTGCTTGCGGAAGGAGGCGAGAACACCTACGTCTCGTCGGCCATGCCGCAAAAGCGCAATCCGGGGCTCCTCAACAACTGCCGCGCCGACGCGTCGAACGTCGTGGGCGAACTCTCGTGCGTCATGCTTCGCGCCCACAATCTCGTGCCGGGCATGGTCGACGCCAAGAGCGTCGCCATGAATACGCGCATGCTCGCGGCCGCAAAGGGCATGATGGAGCGCTTCCTCAAGGTCCTGAACGGCCTTCGCATCAATCCCGACCGGGCGCTCGAAGAGCTCAACTCCGACTGGACCGCCTCGCAGGAAATCGCCGACCGCCTCATGCGCGATTACGGACTGCCCTTCCGCATCGGCCACCACATGGCAAGCCGCATGGTGTCCTACGCGAGAAAGGAAAACATTCTCCCGCTCGCCTTCCCTTACGACGTGATGCAAAAGCTCTACCGCGAAGAGGTCGAAGAAGAGTATCCGCAGGCCCCGCGCGAACTGCCCATGTCGGAAGCCGAATTCCGCGACGCCTTGGATCCCCGCAAGATCGTCGCCGCCCGCCGCACGTCGGGGAGCGCCGCTCCTGCGGAAGTCGACGCCATGGTCGCCGGCGCCCGCGAAGCGCTTGCGCGCTCGGTCGCGAAGCGCGATGCCATGGAAGCCCACGTGAAGGCCGCGCTCGACAAGCTCGAAGCGGACTTCTCGCAGTACCTTTAAACGAATGACCGCGGCCGGGGAGGGGACTTTCAACCGCTTCCCGACCGCCTGAACCCTCTCAACCACCACACACAGCGGAGAATTTTATGACCGCGCTCCTACCTTGGATTGCCGTAATCGTGACGATCGTCGCGGGCTGGGCGCTTCTGAAGCGCTACTCGACCCACATGGTCCTTCTCTTTTCCGGCCTCGTCATCCTCATCTGCGTCGCGCTCGCGGGCGTCGACTTCCTCCCGAAGGGCGTGAAGACCTCGGGCTTCTGGCTCTTCGACATCTTCGCGACGCTTAAGAGCATCGCCACGAAGCAGAGCGCCGGCACGGGCTTTCTCATCATGACGGCGGGCGGCTTTGCGGCCTACATGGACCGCATCGGCGCCGCGAAGGCGCTCGTGGACGTCGCCGTGAAGCCCCTGTCGCTCCTCAAGGCCCCGTACCTGGTGCTCGCGGGCGGCTACGTCGTGGGCCAGCTCCTCGTCACCGTCATTCCGTCGGCGGCGGGTCTTGCGATGCTGCTCCTCGTCGCGCTCTTCCCGATTCTCACGGCGGTGGGCACGTCTCCCGCAGCGGCCGCGGCCGTGATCGGCACGTCGGCCGGCATGACCTTTGCGCCGACCGCCGGCACCGCTTCGCTCGCCGCGAAGGTGGCGGGTCTCGATCCGATCATCTACCTCGTCGAATACCAGCTCCCGCTCGCCGTTCCGACCTTGATCGTCTGTGCCGTCGCCCACTACTTCGTGCAGCGCTACTACGACAAGAAGGCGGACGACGTCTACGCCGAAGCCGCCGAAGTGAAGAAGTCCGAAGCCCCGGAAGTCCCGAAGTGGTACGCGCTCTTCCCGGTCCTCCCGATCTTCCTTCTCATCATCTTCTCGAAGCTCGTCGTCTCGTCCGTGAAGCTCGACACGATCGCCGCGCTCTTCATGGTGTGGGTCTTCGTCGTGATCGTTGAAATCATCCGCAACCGCGGCAACGTCAAGAAGATCTTCAAGGACGCCCTCGCGCTCTTCCAGTCGATGGGGAAGATGTTCACGGGCATCGTCGCGCTCATCATCTGCGCCGAATTCTTTGCCACCGGTCTTCGCGAATCGGGCTTGATCGACGCCCTCATCAACTCCGCCCAGGGCGTGGGCGCCGGCATGGGCTTCATGACGGTGATCCTCACGGCGATCGTCTCGATCGTGACCTTCCTTACGGGTTCGGGCGTGGGCGCTTACTCGTCCTTCGCCGCCCTTGCGCCGGACGTCGCTTCGGGTCTCGGCGGCTCGGTCGAAGCCCTCGTCACGCCGATGCAGTTCGCTTCGGGCATGCTTCGCGCCATGAGCCCGGTCGCTGGCGTCATCATCGCGGTGGCGGGCGCCGCGGGTGTTTCCCCGATGGCCATCGTTCGCCGCACCTGGATCCCGATGATCCTCGGTCTCATCACGACGATCGTCGTCAATCAGATCCTTTTCGGCTGATAAGTCGATCCGACTGAGCGGAAAGGGCCGTCCTTCGGGGCGGCCTTTTCGCAAGGGACGGCGTCCTGCGACGCCGTGTGTCGTCTGACGGAAATTTCCGGAAGACGCTGCCGGACTGCGCTACATTGCCTTGGAAGGAGAGGATTCCATTCTCCAACAAGGAGAGACAGCATGACGGATAACGTCGGTCCGAAGGAAAGTCGTTTCGAAGCCGAAACGCCCGAAGCGGAGCGTTCTGCAGACGATTTCGAACGCCCGAATGAAAACTCAGTTGGCGGCGCCGCAGAGGCATCTTCCCGGCCGGTTTTCAACCGGGATGGCCCGCTGATCATTCGGCCGATCTACAGGGACGGTCGACTCCTCATGCCTGCGGCGTGGCGGGACGAGGACGACGAAGACGACTTCTACGAATGCGAAGTCGAGTCGGGCGCCGTTCAAATGAAGGGCGACGGAATCGCGCCGTAGTAGCCCGTCAGATAACGCTTCCGAAAGTTGTCGACGTTTCGTACGTCTTCAAAGTCCGAGAGTCTTCGGACCTGCGTTCCGCGGAATCCGCTCTGCGACACGAAAGCGACCTCCGAAACGGAAAGCCGGTCGGAAGCGAGCAACTCGGTGTTGTGCAGCGTGAAAACGAACTGTGACTTTCGGTCGTTGTACTCGCGCACCTGAAAGAGCTTCACGATCTCGTGAAGGAGCGCCGGATGAAGCGACTGGTCGAAATCGTCCGCAAGGACGGTGCCGCCGGTTCGAACGACCATCAAAAGGAAGGCGAGAAGGCCGAAGAGCTTTCTTGTGCCGGCCGACTCCGTTTCGAACTCGAACGGAATTTCGGCGCCGTCCTCCGCCAAATGGAAGGTCGTGAACACCGTGCCGGGAGACATCGACAAGACGCCGTTCCCTGTGAAAGCCGGGAGAATCGGAAGAACTTCCGACGGAAGCGCTGCGACGGGTTGGGGCGTTTTTCTCATCTCGATGCGGCGAATGCGGACGTCGAGCTTTTGCAGGTATTTGGAGATCAGGGCCAGGGCCGCGCTCTCGCGCTCCGACTCCGTCGGCAGGTCGAAGGTGTCTGCGAGGAGAGCTACGCCGATTTCCGGCGGAAGGCTTTCATCAAAATGCCGAATTCCGTTTGTGAGGCTCCGATGCGCAAGGTTGATTTCCGAGTCGCAGCCCGGAAAGTTTTCCGCGATCACGGGGAGGGCGGGACGCAGCTGTTTTTTCGTCCGGGCGTCGAAGCATTGCAGACGCTGGCCTTGCTCGACGGCGATTCGGCCTTCCTCGGACGTCAAGGCGAGGGAACCCTCCTGCAGGCGGAACTTCAGTTTTCCGTCTGCGGACAGGGTTTCCTCCGTGATGCGGTCTTCCGCGACTGCTGCCGCGTAACAAAAGCGGTGCTCGGCGTCGGACCATTCGAGCTCGATGCGCGAGGTCTGGGGCTCGAGCCTTTTGAGCCGATGCGGTTGGAAAAGCGGGAGCGGCTGCACGAGAGGGTGCTTGTTTTGCGCGAACGAAACGAGCGAAGCGATCGCATGAAGGACGGCGGTCTTGCCCGAAGCGTTCGGCCCGTAAAGCGCCATGCAGGGAACGAGCCTCATCCCGGCGGACTCGATGAAGGGATGCACGGGAAGTTTCTCGTAACCGTTGGGCGCTTTCTTCTGCGCGTAGTGGAAGGTGAGCGTTGCGTCCCGAATGCTCTTGAAGTTCTGAATTTTGACCCGCGAAAGCATGAGCGGCTCGCTTTTAGGAGGTGACTGGTCTCCAAAGGATAATCAAAAAATTTGTTTATCTCTACGCATCCGTCGGATCGGACGGTGGAACGGCCGCTTCGTCCGCGCATGCCCTGGATAACCCGCCTGCGGCTCGGGTTTTCCTTAAGGGGAGGTGCCCTTTCGGGGCGCACTTCTTTAGAATGCCGCATATTTTTCGTGGACCGGACAGTCGGCCGCCTGCGGGCGGGCTGAAATTCTTTCCGGTACTTGTCGTTTGGTTTTTTTCTCGTATGGACTGGCTTCGCGCACTCTTTACCGACACGAATGCCGTGGCGCACATCATTTTGGTCTACGCGCTCGTCGTCGCCCTGGGGACGCTTCTCGGACGCATCAAGGTGGCGGGCATTTCGCTCGGCGTCACCTTCGTCCTCTTCGTCGGACTCGCCGCGGGACACTTCGGCCTCACGGTGCCGGAGCCCGTGCTCTTCTTCATCCGCGACTTCGGCCTCACGCTCTTCATCTTCTTCGTGGGGCTGCAGGTGGGGCCGTCCTTCTTCTCGTCCTTCAAGAGCGGGGGACTCGTTCTGAATCTTCTCACCGTGATGATCGTCCTTCTCGGGATCGTCGTGACGGTCGTGCTCTGGTTCCTTCTCAAAGACTGGGTGTCGCTACCCCAAATGCTGGGCGTTCACTACGGGGCCGTCACGAATACGCCGGGCCTCGGCGCCACGCAGGAGGCGCTCGACCTTCTGCACTACGAAGGCGAAAACATCGCGGTCGCCTACGCCTGCGCCTATCCTCTGGGCGTGGTCGGGGCGATCTTCTGCGCCGTGCTTTTGCGCAAGATCTTCTCGATCGATCTCGCCGAAGAGGACAAGCACTGGGAGACGGAAGAAAAGGAACACAACCGCGAACCGATCTTCTTCCATGTGGAAGTCACGAACCCCGCGGTGGCGGGGAAGACCCTCGGGGCGATCCGCGAATTCACGGGGCGTTCTTTCATCTGCAGCCGCATTCTCTCAAAGGGAGAACTCTCGAGCCCCACGGCCGAAACGGTCGTTCAGGAAGGCGACGTTCTTCGCATCGTTGCCGCTCCGGAAGACCGCCTGCCCGTCACGGCCTTCTTCGGAGGCGAAAAGCAGGGCGTGGATCTCGCAACCGAAAAGTCGCCGCTCGCCACCCGCACGATTCTCATCACGCGCGAGAAGTTCAACGGCATGACCCTGAAGGCCTTGGCGCTCAATCAGATGGACGGCGTCAACATCACGCGCGTATTCCGCGCCGGCATGACGCTTTTCCCGTATTCGAACCTCCATCTGCAGGTGGGGGACCAGGTCTACTGCGTGGGGCCGGAGCCCGCGCTCCAGCGCCTGGAAACCTTGCTCGGCAACAAGATGAAGAAACTCTACCACCCGAACATCTTCACGATTTTCGTGGGGCTTGCGTTCGGGATCGTCTTGGGGAGCATTCCGATCGCGGTGCCGGGGATGCCCGCGCCTCTGAAACTTGGTCTGGCGGGCGGGCCGCTCATCGTCGCGATTCTTCTCGGGCGCTTCGGAAACTTCGCCCGACTCGTCACGTACACGACGCAGTCGGCGAGCCTCATGATGCGCGAGATCGGGATTTCGCTCTTTTTGGCGAGCGTCGGTCTTGCTGCGGGCGAGAGCTTCGTCGCCGCCATCACGCAGGGGAACGGTCTCCTCTACGTACTCCTCGGGCTTTTCGTGACGCTCATTCCCCTCATCGTCGTGGGGGTCGTCGCAAGAAAGGTCTACAGAATCAACTACCACAGCATCGTGGGCCTGATGGCGGGCGCGACCACCGATCCGCCCGCCTTGGCCTACGCGGCGACGTTGTCGGAGAAGAATTCCTCGTCGGTCGCGTACTCGACCGTCTATCCGCTCGCGATGTTCCTTCGCATTCTCACGGGGCAGCTTCTTCTGGTGCTCCTCTGGGGATTTATCTCGTAAGAAAACCGGACGGAAAAAAGAGCAAGGCGTCGGGCCCGAGAGGTTCGGCGCCTTTTCTTCAAGGGCTTGGGAGAAGTGCCGACTTACGTCGGGAGGGCGCATCGGGCTAGAGTGTTCGACGTGACGCAAGATTCACCATCGGTACCGCAACGGACGAGGGCTTCGTTCAAGAGCCGACCCTTTTGCCTGCGGACCGAAGAAAAAAGGAGACAACATGACGAAATCGATCTTTCGCGCCACGGCGCTCACGCTTCTCATGACGACCGCGGGCTTCGCCTTTGCGGCATCGGGCGCTCTGCCCGTCGAAAAACTCTCGGCCGACGTCGTGGTCGTGGGCGCGGGCGGCACGGGCGTGGCGGCCGCGGCTTCTGCGGCGTAGCACGGCGCCAAGGTGATCGTCTTTGAAAAGATGCCCTTCATCGGCGGGAGCTCGGCTCTTGCGGGCGGCGCGATCGCGGCGGGCGACACGAAGGCCCAGGCCCGCGCGGGCGAAACGGAGACGACTTCGGAAGGCTTCATAGAAACTCGCGAGGAAACCTGCGACTTTAGTCGCGGGAGGAATCGCGCTTAGATTATCATGTGGGCATGATAACTCTAGTGTACAATAGAAACTGTGTCTACCAGACTGCATACCATGTGGTCTGGTGTCCAAAGTATCGGAAGTCGATTCTCAAAGGCGAAGTGGCGGTCGCTCTCAAACAATTTCTTGAAGAAATATGTACAGAGAACGCTTGGTCGATATTGACGATGGAGGTTCAACCGGATCACATCCACCTCTTTGTCAGCATCCCGCCTGCCACTGCCGTATCAGATGCGGTGAAGAAGCTGAAGGGCACGTCGGCCCGTAAGCTTTTTCTGCGTTATCCGGAATTGAAGAAACAACTTTGGGACGGACATCTCTGGTCGCCTTCCTACTACGTAGGAACGGCGGGCAACGTCAGCGCAGAAACCATAAGGCACTACATTGAAAGGACTGAACACATCAAAGGACGCCGGTGAGCTCGTCAGCCGCACCACGGACGTGCGGACGGCTTGTGTCGTCCTGGAAATGGATGCCGAAGCCTACGAGAAACTGAAGGCCACTCAAGACTCTTTCCGGAAGGCCTGCAATTTCTTGGCGGGCATCGTTCGGCAAGACGAGAAACGGGAGAAGCGTCTTTGGCAGCGTTACAACCTGCACCACGAGGCCTACTACCAGGTTCGCGAGGCCGTCCCCGAATTGGGAGCGCAACTGACCTGCAATGCCGTTCGCGCCGTGTCCGCGATGTACAAGAGCCTTCTGAGCAACAATCCCAAGCTCGCCATGAACAAAGGGGAGCCGTTGCCGGAGATTGTGTTCAAAAACATCGGCATTCACCTTGATGCAAGAACGTTGACTTTCTCTGCCGACAGGCAGAGCGCCAGCGTTTTTACAACGCAGAAGCGCGTAAGCGTTCGTTTGTGTCCCGGTGCCTTCCAAAAGGAAATTTTGGACAGTGGAAAGTGGGCGGAATGCGAGCTGGTATTCAAGAAAGACGGGAATGGTCGCCGTTGGTGCCAGTTGCACATAGCCGTGGAACGAAAGCTTGACGTGCCGAACTTGAGTCGGTTGAAGGAAGAGGAGGTTTTGGGCGTAGACGTCGGCGAGAACAATTTAGCTGCCACTTCGGACGGGCATTTGTTCAAGGCCGGCAAGTTAAAGAATGACCGCGACAAGTTCTTGAGTCACAGAACTCGTCTTCAGCGCAATGGTTCGCGAAACGCCAAACGCACGTTGAAACGAATCTCGGGCCGAGAAAGACGACATGTGGAACAGGTGAATCACGTGGTCAGCAAACAGATCGTAAAAGAAGCTAAGGCGAAGGGAAAACGACTGATCGTCTTGGAAGATCTTACCCATATCCGGGAAAGGATCCGGGCGACTCTCAGAGTTCGTGCCCGGTTGCACCGTTGGCCGTTCCGCGAGCTTCAGCAAATGATCGTCGACAAAGCCTGTCGTGTCGGCATCCGCGTGATGTTTGTTGACCCCAAATACACAAGCCAGACCTGTTCGGCATGCGGTGCCATTGGAAAGCGTAAAAAGCACCGGTTCGAATGCAACTGTGGTTACCGTGCGCACAGCGACCTCAATGCAGGTCGAAATCTGCAGGGTCTGGGTTACCGGCTGGTGACTCAGGGGCCGGACGTAAACAGGCCTGATGCGACGTTGTCTCGGCAATAGTTGCAAAGCCTTCGACTTTAGTCGAGGGTTGTTTACGAAGATCTGGCTCAACGACCAGAAGCGCTCCTATCAGGGCGGTAGCAAGGCCTATCCGGACGAAGCGCTCGTGAAGTCCATGACCTTCGCCTTTACCGACACCATCAACTGGCTTGAAGAGGTCGTGGGACACACCTTCGCGAAGCCCCGGCCGTTTGGCTACGGGGGCCCCAACTACGCGCACGCGCCGGCCGAATCGCCCGTTCCGGCTTCGGGCCGCGGCTCGTCCCCTGCGGGCGGACGCTTCGTGATCAAGAACGTCAAGCTCTATCTCGACAAGATGGGCGTCCCCGTCCGTACGGCGACTCCCGTCACCGACCTCATCCAAAACGAAAAGGGCGAGGTCGTGGGCGTGAAGGCCGCGGACAAGAAGGTCGTCTACGAAGTCTCCGCCAAGGCCGTGGTGCTCGCGACGGGCGGTTTCGCGCACAACAAGGAAATGATGGAGCGCCTCGTTCCCGTCTACGCACCGTATACCGACAAGTCCGTCGCCACGGTGGGCGCGACGGGCGACGGCATCCGCATGGCCGTGAAGGCGGGCGGCGTCGAATACGAGGACGCCTGGGTGATCGGTCTCTACGTCTCGGGCGCGAAGCCCGAATATTCGAAGACCTTCACTTCGAAGGACAAGTACAAGGACCGCGTCTTCGTGAACGAAAAGGGCGAACGCTTCGTGAACGAAGACCTCCCGTACCTCACCGACCCGGTCGCCATGCAGAAGGCCGTCTGGGCGATCGTCGACAGCCAGGACCCGAACAAGGTCGAGGTGCTGAACGGCGTTCAGGATCCGAAGATTTCCGTGAAGGCCAATTCCTGGAAGGAATTGGGCGAGGCGCTCGGCGTCCCGGCCGAGGCCTTGGAAAAGACCATGACGGACTACAACCGCGCCTGCGAGACGGGCGACGACAAGGCCTTCGGCAAGCCCAAGGCGTTCCTCAAGCCCTTCACGAAGGCCCCCTTCTACGCCGTTCGCGTCATTCCGCAGACGGGCGGCACCATGGGCGGCGTGAAGGTGGACGACCACTTCCGCGTGGTCGACAAAGAGGGCAAACCCGTCAAGGGTCTCTACGCGGGCGGCGAAGTCATCAACCGTCCCTACTACAACCGCGTCTACACGTCGGGCACGGGGCTCGGCATCGCCTACACCTCGGGGCGTCTCGCGGGCGAGTACGCCGCGAAGGAAGCGCTCGGAAAGTAACGTAGGATAGAGGGCGCGGACGCGCTTCCGCGCCCCGACCTGAAGACCGTTCCGGGAGGAGGCCGTTCGGATTCGGGCGGCCTTTCTTCTTGCGCGGACAAGCCTTCCTGGAAGAAGGTGACTGCCAATAGTAACGACGTTAAGCTTAACGGCGTTAAGATTTGAGGTTTCGCCTGCTTAAGAACGAAAGGAGAGAACCGTGACCGCCAACGAGAAGTCTTTTCGGATGCACCGCATCGACGCCTGCACGCATCCTCTCTATGAAGAATTCCGAAAGCTCTACCGCCAAAGTTTTCCCGTCTTCGAGCAGCGCACGCCCCCGCAGCAGCGCGACGCCTTCGGGCGCGACGCTTATCGTCTCCTCGCCTTTACGGAAAACAGGCTCTTTCTCGGGTTCATCACCTGCTGGGACCTCGCCACCTGCCGCTACGTCGAGCATCTCGCCGTGAACGATCGGCTACGGGGGCGAGGCTACGGTAGCCGTCTCCTCGGCGACTTCGTTCGTACGCCGGGAAAACCGGTGCTTCTCGAAATCGATCCCGTCACGGACGACGTCTCCGCCGCCCGACTGCGTTTCTACCAAAAGTGCGGCTTCGTTGAGAATCCCTATGCTCATCGCCATCCTGCCTATCGGGCGGGCTTTGCGCCGCACCCGCTCGTCGTCCTGACGTCGGGGCGGGGCATTTCGGAGGAGGAGTATCGGCATTTCGACGACGATCTCCGAAACGTCGTGATGGACTTCCGGGGCGTGGCGGCGTCGGACGATTTTCTCTGAGCGCGTTGCGGGTCTTCGTCCCGATCCGCCGGGACATATCGCTAAAGAGAGCCGATTCAGAAGTCGGGAGAAGCGGAGGATAGGGCGGCCCTTTGTCTTTGTCGACGAATCCAGAGTGCAAAGAATGGATCCTCCACTTCGTAGCGGGAGGTTCGGATGAGAACGCCTTCCTTCACGAGCCGCCCAGCGGCGGTGTAGACCGTGCTCTCGCGAAGGTCTGTGAGTACATGAAGGGGCGCGTTGCGGCTCACGGCCTCGATCACCTTGCGGTTGGTGAGGTTGAAGCTTCGCCACTGACGTTCGTAATCAAGATTGTGACGGTGCATCAGCCGCCCGAGCGCAAATGAGAGCGGATCGTCGACCTTCAGCAGGAGAGCCTCCTCCACGGTCTCGGCGAGCATGCGGGTGTAGGGCGGACGCGCGTTCGTCACGGCGAGGACCTTCTCCGCGAGTTCTTGTGATCTCTCCTTTGCGACGGGGGCCCAATGTTCGGCAAGACGCCGGGCGATTTCGTCGCGGGGGTGTTCCGCAGGTCGCATCACAAGCCCGAAGTGGAAGAAGGGTGAGCGCACGTTCCCAAAGAGCTCCGTCATCGCGCTTTCCCGGCTCCCGACAAACACGTAGTTGATGTTCTCCTGGAGCTGCAGAATCGTGCGCAACTTTCCGTCGAGGCCGGCTCCGAGCGAAAGAATTTCCTGGAATTCGTCGAAAATCACGACGAGTCGGCGCTCGGGATCGCTCTTTTTCTCCAGAACGGAGAGCACATCTTCCAGGGCGGCGTCGGGGTTCGCGCCCGCCGGGAAGGAGGCGCCGAAGGTGTTCGTCCCCGCGTCGTAGGTGATCGTCGGCCACGCGCGAAAGCCCGCGACGAGGTCGCGGAAATCTTCGGGGGCAAAGAGGGAAAGGAAGCTTTGCAGGAGAAGCGCCGCGAGATCCGTCACGGAGAGCGCCTGCGAAACATCGACGTACACGAAGGGGCGGCTGGTTGCGCGCACCGCCGTCAGAACAAGACTCGTTTTGCCCGAACCCTTCGGACCCGTCAGGATGAGATGGTTGGGGCTAGCAAGAAACCGTCCGATGCGGGCGCATTCTTCGGAGCGGTCCGGGAAGAAGCACTCGTCGGGCACGTCTGAGAACGGTCGGGAGGATTCGGGAAATACAGACATCGGAAATTTGAGCAACGGAAAATTGTGATGTAAAAAGCCTACGACATTCTTCCCGGCCGTGTCGACTGCCTCCGAAGGGTTCTTTGTTTTGCATTGAGCACCCGACACGACGGAGGAACGCCGTCCTACAATGGTGTGTTTTCTCCGTCTGAAAGTCTCCGCACCATGTTCGAAAGTCTCGGCGTTGTCGACTACCCGACCTTCCTCGTCGCGTCGCTTCTCATTGTCCTCTGTCCCGGCCCCAACAGCCTCTACGTTCTGAGAACGAGCGTGAGCGACGGGGCGCGCGTCGGCTTTGCGGGCGCCTGCGGTGTGTGGCTCGGCGACATCATTTTGCTCCTTGCCGTCTACCTCGGCGTCGCGGCGCTCATCATCGCAAATCCCTCGGTCTTCTTCGCCCTGAAGTGTGCGGGCGCGGCGTATCTCACGTGGCTTGCCTTCCGGATTTTCACGGGTCTCTGGAAGGAGCTGAAGAAAGCGCCACCTGCTGCGTCGGGCGAAGCCGTGACGCTACGCGAGAAGAAGACGGAAAAACCCAAGATCGCGCCCAAGACCGCCTTTCGCACGGCGCTCGTTCTGAGTCTCTCGAACCCGAAGGCGATCCTTTTCATGCTCAGTTTCTTCCTTCCCTTTGTCGACACCACGAAGGGGCATCCGGCGCTCGCCTTCGGAACGCTCGCTCTCACGCTGCAGTTCTGGAGCGTTTGCTACCTGACGGCCCTCACGCAGATCGGCAAGGCCCTCCTTTTCTTCTTCGGTCGCCGTCCCGTCTGGGGACGGATCGGAAACGCCGCCGTCGCGCTTCTCTTTCTCTTTTTCGCCTGGAAGCTCGTCACGGGCTAAAGGCGCAGTTCGATTCCGGGAAACGTGAGCGGCGCCTCCACCCGGTTAGCAACGTTCGCAGTGCGTTTTGCAGGCCAAGACCGTCAACGTTTGCTCATCGAAACAGGCATCGTCGAACCAAGCAAGAATCACTTGCCTTGTTCCTGAAAGAGGTTGTGTTGCGAAACATTTCGACCGTGACGAACGTCTTCGAGCGCTTTTTCCAGATTGGCAATGTTTGCCATGTTGTAGAAAGGATCCGCCTTTGGCTGGAAAGGCAGGGCGTGTGTGCGACAAATCTCCTTAAAGAACATGCGGACCGCGGTGGTTGGATCCAGGCCCATCTGATCGAGGAGGAGCGTGGTTTCCGCTTTCAGATCGTCATCGATCCGGATTTGCATGTTTGCCATGATGTTCTCCAATGAGAAAGCATTGAGTTGCGTAGTTACATCATTGTGATATGCGTGATAAAGCAATGCAACATGACAGGGAGAGAGGGTTCGGAAGAGGAAGTTTCTTCCTTCCCTTCGTCGACAAGACGAAAGGCCAGCCGGGGCTCGCCATTCTGACGCCGCCGTCGCGTTTCTGTTTCTCTTTTTCGCCTGGAAGCTCGTCACGGGCTGACGGTTCAACGGGACCGCCAGGCGCATCGACGGCACGTATGCAAAATTATGCGCTCTTATGCACGGTTATCCGCGTTATGCGTCTCTATGCGTTGTTATGCGGTCTTATGCAGACCTATGCAGTCGTATGCGGTGTTATCTGGTCTTATGCGGTCCTATGCGCGGATCGCGGGAGGTGGACGCTTTCTGAGGTTTTTTCCTCCGTTTCTCTTCGTACACAGTCCGAACCGCCCCGCGAAAGCTCGGGGGAGTGAGGCTTTCGCGGGGCGATCGGGATTGAGGTTTACTTGACGGCGGGTTGCCAGCGCATGAATCGCCGCTCAAGTTCGGTCACGGCCCGGTCGATGACGAGCGCAAAGGCCGTCAGGACCAGAATCCCCGCCATCACGGTGTTCATGTCGAAGGTCGTTTCGGCCTGGAGAATCAGGTAGCCCACGCCCTCGGCGCTTCCGAGGTATTCGCCGATCACGGCCGCGACGAAGGCCATCCCGACCGAGGTGTGCAGACTCGAAAAGACCCAGCTCATGGCCGACGGGATGTAGACGGTGCGCATGAGTTGCCGGTTCGTGGCGCCCAACATCCGGGCGCTTGCCAACACGGTGGGATTCACTTCCCGCACGCCCTGATAGACGTTGAAAAAGACGATGAAGAAAACGAGCGTCACGCCCAGAGCGATCTTCGAAGCCGGCCCGAGCCCGAACCAGACGGCGAAGATCGGCGCCAGAATCACGCGGGGCATCGAATTCAAGCCCTTGATGAAGGGATCGAGCACGGCCGCGGCCGTGGGCGCGCGGGCAAGCCACAGTCCCATGAAAAGACCCGACACCGTCCCGATCACGAAGGCCATCAGGGTCTCATAGAGCGTGACGAAGAGGTGGCGGTAGATTTCGCCGCCCGCAAACCACTCCCAGATGCGCAGAAAGATCTGGTCGGGCTCGCCGAAGAAGAAGGCCGCCTGACTGTCGTTCTCGAAGAAGAAGGGCGGCACGAGCCCGGGCTTCGTCATGAGCCACCAGAAGAGGAAGACCGCCGCAAGGAGGCCCCACTGGCCCGCGCGCACGCGCAGGCGCGCGTTTCGGCGCTCGCGCTCTCTCTTCGTCGTCTTCGTTTCCTGCGGGCCGAAGCCCCGTACAGCGGCTTGGCATTGCGTCATGATGGGTTCCTCCTTCAGATCGAATCGCGGTGTTGCTGATAGCTCTTCATCACTTCGTCCCGGAGCACGCTCCAGATGGCTTCGTGGCAGGCGAGGAAGTCGGGCGTCGTGCGGATTTCGACGACGTTTCTCGGTCGCGGAAGCTCGATCGGGAAGTTTCCGATCGGGTGCGAGGCGGGCCCCGCCGAGAGCACCACGACGCGGTCCGACATCGAGACGGCTTCGTCAAGGTCGTGCGTGATGAAGAGGACCGCCTTCCTGGCGCTCTGCCAAATGTCGAGCAGTTCGTTTTCCATGAGCTGCCGCGTCTGGATGTCGAGCGCCGAGAAGGACTCGTCCATGAGAAGAATGTCGGGGTCCGTCACGAGCGTCTGCGCGAGCGCGACGCGCTTTCGCATCCCGCCGGAGAGTTCGTGGGGATAGCGGTCCGCAAAGCGCTCGAGTCCGACGCGAGCGAGCCACGACATCCCCGCGTCGCGCCGCTCGGACTCGGGGACGCCCCGATAGCGAAGGCCCATCACGACGTTTTCATAGGCCGTGGCCCAGGGCATGAGGCTTTCGGCCTGGAACATGTAGCCCGCACGGCGGTTGATGCCGGAGAGCGGAACGCCGAAGACCCGCACTTCGCCTTCGGAGGGTTGAAGAAGTCCCGCCGCTGCGTTGAGGATCGTGGACTTCCCGCAGCCCGTGGGGCCGACGACGCTCACGAATTCGCCCGCCCCGACCGCAAACGAAACGTTCTCGGTCGCGGTGTAGTCGGGCTTGCCGGGCTTACCGGGAAACCGGCAGGTGACCCCTCGAAAGTCGAGCGCGGGGGCGCCGCCCGCGGTTGTGTTGCCTTCCTGCATGCTCTTCTCCCGTCACTTCGCCGCGCGGTCGACGAATTCGTTCGTGAATACGGTCTCGTAGTCGAAGGGGAAGTCCTTCAACTTCGGGTCGACCGTCGCGAGGGCCGCCGCGGAAATTTGGGCGCAGCCTTCGGGGAAGCGTCCGTCGGGGGAGAGGGCCGGACGGTTCTTGAGGAAGCCTTCGACGTAGACCTCGGGATTTCCGAGGAAGGCCGCGCGCGGCACCACCTTCACGAGTTCGTCGGGCGTGACGGACGCGAGCCACCGGTCGGCGCGGATGACGGCGTTCGTGAGCCGCTGCACGGTCTCGGGGTTCTTTTCGACGAAGGAGGTCGGCGCATAGAGGCATCCCGCCACCATGGGGCCGCCGAAGAGGGCGTCGGACTCCGCGACGTTTCGCGTGTCGGTGACGATTTGAATGGCGTCGTCCCGCATGAGCTGCGTGATCACGGGGTCGAGCCCCACGAAGGCGTCGACCTGACCCGCGCGCACGGCGGCGATCGCGCCCGCGCCCGAACCGATCCCGATCACGGCTACTTCGTTGGAGGCGATGCCCGCGCGTTTCAGGACGTAGTTGGCGATGACGTGCGAAGAAGAACCCGGGGCGGTGACGCCGATGCGGCGGCCCTTCAATTCCTTGACGTCTCGGAAGTTCGGCATGGTCTTGCGGTTCACGGCAAAGACGCACTGCGGCGCGCGGCCCTGGAGCACGAAGGCGCGCATCGCCTGGCGCTTGGCCTGCATCGAGAGCGTGTGCTCGAAAGCGCCCGAAACGACGTCGGCCGAGCCGCCGACGACGGCCTGCAGCGACTTGGAGCCTCCCTGGAAGTCGACGACCTTGACGTCGAGCCCCTCTTCCTTGTAGAAGCCCTTCCATTCGGCTACGGCGGCGGGGAGGTAATAGTAGAGGTTTTTCCCGCCCACGGCGATCGTGACTTCGGTCTTCTCGGGCTCGGCGGCAAAAAGGGAGGGTGCGCCGACGCCCGTGCAAACGCCCGCCGCAAAGAGGGCGGCTCCGCGGCAGAATGCGCGGCGGGAGAAGGGAGCGGTGGTGAAAGACGGATTCGTGCGGTTCGTCATGACGGTCATCCTTGTTCGTCGGGGTCTCACGTCGTCGCGAGGAGGCCGAACGAAGAGCCGTCAAGGCTTGAGTGTGCTCGTGCGGGCCGGGGAGAAATTTCCGTGCGCCGTCCTGCTCGCGATTCTTGGCGGGAGAACGGCGGTGAGTGAAGAAAAGTATCAGCGGCCGTCTCCCGTCCTAAGGCGGAGAAGGCTCGTAAGTCGGAATTCCGAGGCGGGCACGAAGCGCACGGGATCCTTGCGGATCGTGCGGCGTATGGCGAATCGTGCGGTCATGGGGAACTCCGTCGGGGGAAGAAAACCGGATGCCGTCCGGCTCGGGCGCCTCTCTGTAAAGTGCGTAGAAAAGACTTTATTGCAAAAATGTCGAGCCGGCAATAGGTTCGATTGCTTAGGCGGGACGGTCGGGAAGGAGCCGGTACGCGGAAGAGAGTTTCGCATGGATGGGGTGTCGTCGGGATTTCGTGCGCCCAGGCTCGACTCCATACCCGGATATCGTGCATAACCGGCGGTTTCATATCTGGATTTCGTGCAAAAACTAGTCTTTTCATACTCGGATTTCGTGCTGAAAGTGGTCTTTTCCTATCCGGACTTCGTGCTAAAATGGGCCGATCCCCATCGGGATCGCCGTGCGTAAAATGGGGAGACGTGCGGAGGAAGCGTAAGCATTTATGCCGTTTCAGCACGAGCTCTATTTTTTGAAAACGATTGTGGTGCAGGTGGAAGAGGGAAGAAATGCTTGAGCGGAAATCAATGCGGCATCTTTTGGAATGGAAACAGACTCGGCAGGGAGCCACCGCTCTTCTGATAGAGGGCGCGCGCCGAGTGGGAAAAAGCACTCTGGTTGAGGAGTTTGCAAAAAGGCACTACCGCTCCTACCTTCTCATTGACTTTGCCCGCATCCCGGACGAGGTTGCGGACCTCTTCAGAAATCTGCGCACCGACCTCGACAAGTTTTTTCTCTATCTGAGCGCTTACTACCGCGTGACGCTGCATCCGCGCGAGAGTTTGATCATTTTTGACGAAGTACAGACTTTTCCGCTCGCCCGCGCCTTTGTGAAGTACTTGGTCGCCGACGGACGCTACGATTACATCGAGACGGGGTCGCTTCTCTCCATTCGGCAAAATGTACGGGACATCGTCATTCCTTCCGAAGAGGAAACCTATCGGCTCAATCCCTTGGACTTCGAGGAATTTCTCTGCGCTACGGGAAACGAGCAGCTTGTCCATCTCATTGGCGAGGCTTTTCAAAGGAAGGAAGCGTTGCCTGATGCTCTTCACCGCCGGGCGTCCGGTCTCTTGCGCGAATACATGCTCGTGGGCGGGATGCCCCGTGTAACCGACGTTTACGCGACATCACACTCCTTTGAAAAGGCGGACGGGGAGAAGCGGCGGATTCTGGACCTGTATCGAAAGGATGTGGCCCGATTTGCGCACGGTTATCAAGATAAAGTCGGAAGCGTTTTTGACGAGATTCCCGCACAACTCTCAAAGCACGAGAAACGATTCACGCTTGCGTCGCTCGGCAAGACCGCACGGATGAGAACCTACGAAGAAGCTTTTTTTTGGCTTGCCGACGCGCAGATAACCATTCCGTGCTTTGCGTCTACGGATCCTTCCGTAGGTTTGGCATTGAGCCGCGATTCGTCGGCGCTGAAATGCTACGTGGCCGACACCGGGCTTCTGGCTGCGATGGCGCTCCTGACTTCGAACGCGACGAAGGAAGATCTCTACCGCAAAGTGCTGTTCGGGAACTTGTCGCTCAACGAAGGAATGCTTACGGAGAATCTCGTGGCGCAAACCTTGGTGGCCAAGGGAGATCGACTTTTTTACTACTCGCAAAGCGGCAAGAAAGAAGGGGAAGAGCGCCTCGAAATCGATTTTCTGACGGTTCGTCCCTTCCCCGACGCCCGCAACAAACCCCGCGTCACACCGATCGAGGTGAAGTCGTCCGTGCGTTTCCGCACCGTTTCGCTCGACCGGTTTGTTCAAAAGTTCCGCGAGCGAATCGGCAACGAGATCGTCGTTTATCCGGGGCCTTTGCGAAAGGAAGGGCGTCGTTTGCTCGTGCCGCTTTATGCGGCGCACTGTCTCTGAGAGTTTTCGGCGGGACGGCATGCGTCGTCCGATCAGTCATACTGCGGCAGAGAGAACGGTGCCTTTGGGCGCGCTGGCGGCGTCCGAATTCTACGGGATCTGTTCCACGGCGGTTCACATGGTGTTTGCCTTCGAGTCCGGCACGGCCCATCGCGTGGGATTTGCAAGAGCGAGTTTCCTTCGCAAGGTGACGGCCGCCGTGGATCCGACGCTGCCCGAACAACTGGCTACGCAACCCGTTGCCCGGCTTCAAGAAGCCCCGGACGCATGAGAGCGCGATCTCAGACTCTGGGCATCATTGCGGGGCTTCTTCGAAAGGTCGGGGGAGTTTCTTTGATCTCGGCAGTTCGAAGAGCCCGTCTCTCAGAAAAAGTACTCGGCCTCAAGCTTCAGACTCGCGCCCTCCCGTTTTCCGCAGTAGCCGCGAAGCCTCAGGTCAAAGAGCCAGGGCGATTCGGCCGCGGCGTGACGCAGTCCCGCCTCGCCGATTCCCGTCGTGCCGCGGATCGGTTCGCTCCCGAGGATTTCTACGCCGTTCGCTTCGTTGCGGGGCTTTTCCGAAAAGTCGTACTCGAAGGCCGCGCCGAGATACCCCTGCCAGTCGCCCGCCGGCGCCGAAAGACGCACTCCCGTGCGCACGCGGTGGTCGTCGACGCTCTCGAAGCGCAGCGTCGTCGTGCCGTCCGAATCCTTCACGTGCGCGGTGTCGCCGGGAAGATAAGTGAGGAAGTACTTTGCAAAGACTTCGAGTTTGGCGTCGGTTGCAAGCGGGAAAATCCGTCCGACGCCGGCATGGGCCGCGGCGTAGAGCGAGTGCGTTCCGTAGCCGTGCGAGCGTGCGTCGGCCCCGACGAGTCCGTGCTCGACGTCGTTCTCAAAGCGCCCGACACGAAGCGACCCTTCCGTGTAGAAGCCGTTATGAAAGAGATGCCTTGCGGACGTGCCGACGCCGCAGTAGCTCATCGTGCCGTCCACCCGGCGCGTGACGCCGGAAAGCCGCATCGAGTCGTCGAATTCGCCGCGCCCGATTTCCGCAAAGAAATTGATGCGGGCGGCTCCCGATCCGGTCGCAACGCTCGTGCCTGCGCCGGCGAGAAAGTTCATTCCCCGCACCGTGAGGCTCCCGGCGGATTCGTATTTCACGTCCGCGGCCGACATCACCGCGAAGGTTCGGGGTCCCCAACGCTGGTCTCTCGAAGGTTCGGTGAGCGTGTCCCCCACGATTTCCGCCGCTTGCCCGAGGAAGGTGACCGCGGCGTTGCGCTGGTTCGAAACGAGTGCGAGCTGCCGGTTGGGAGCGGGCGCGTCCTCGAGCTCGAGAACGATCGACTTTGCGTCCTCGGCGTTCCTGATCCGGCCTTCGACCTCGGTCGTGATACCCGTCGTGAGCGTTACCGCTTGTCCTTCGCCTTCGTAAAGAGGATTGAGCAAGAGCTCGGAGTGTTCGCCAGCTTCGAGGAGCGTCATCGATTCCCCCAAGTGGGCGTCGGCGCCCCCTTCAAAAACGAAGCCCCCGTCGACGAACGCGAAGGTCGTGCCGCTCAGATCCAGCGTTTCCTCCGTGACGATTTCCTCCCAGTCGTCATACGGCCGCATGTCGACTCGGAGAACGGTGCTTTCTGCTTCCCAGGGAATGTTTGAGAGCTCGATCGTGTTGAAGCCCTTTACCGACGACACGACGCCCCGCCAGCCGGAGAGCCGCAGGGCGTTGTCTCGAACGTCGTCTCCTCCCGTCCCGCCGAAGCGCCCGGCGCCCACGAGCCGGGCCTGAGCGAGTCGCTCGTCCCAACTGCCGTCTCCGGCGAGTTCGACGGTGTTGTTCGTCAGTACGCCTCCTTCGGAAGCGGAGATTTGGCCGGCGATGAAAAAAGCGGCTTGACGGTCCTTGAGGTCGAGCGTCACGTCTTCAAGGCGGATGAAGTTTCCGGCGATCTTCCCGTCGAGACCTCCATAGCCTTGGTGGAGGCCGCCGTAGACGAAGATGTTGCCGCCCGAGGAACTCCTGAGCGTCGAGTTCCTGATGTCGACTCGGTTGCCGACGACGTCGCCGCTCGGATTCATGGCGGCGCCGAGCGACGACGAGTCGATCGAGGAATCGGTGATGAAAAGAAGATTGTCGGCAAGCGTCGACGGCGCGGCCGAACCCGCCGAGGCGGCGAAAAGGTCGACCTGCACGTAGAGGTTTGAGGCCTTTTCGATGAGGATCGCGTTCTCTGAAGCGTTGCCGCTCTCTGTGTTGGCGGCGTAGGCCATGTTGAAGCGGCCGTTCGCGAGGCCCCGGATCATGAGACGGTTGCGTGCGAGCGTTCCCGTTTCCGAGTACGCAACCTCGACGTCGGCGTCCGTACGGAAGGTGCCGCCCGTGATGGAAACGACGTTGTCCGTGAGCGCAAAGGCGTCTCCCCGGGCGTCTTCGGCTTCCGCCGTATTGTTAGCAGCGGTGAATTTCGACTGCGCTCCGAAGTCGCCGCCCGAGACGTCGATGCGGTTGTCGCTCATGTCGCCCGTTCCTTCGGCCGCCGTGAATTCGATGAGGCGGTTCGTTCCGGCCGCAGGCGGCAAAAAGTTGCCGCCCTCGATCAAGACGGCGTTGCCGACGGCTTCCCGCGATGCGCCGTGGGCGGCGTGAAATGCCTGCACGGGGTCTTTGGCCCGGTAGTCGCCTTCCGTAAAAATCAGTCGATTGCCGTTTTGCACGGCGGCGTCCGAAGCCCCGTAAAACTCGAGTTCCGAGAGTTCCTCTCCTGCGCCGAGCGCAAACGTGAAGAGGTTGCCGTTGTGGGAGCCGTCCACGCTGCCGCTGTAAACGTGGCGGACGGCGTCGACGGTCCATTTCTTCAGGTCGGCGCTGTGCGTAAAGCGGTCGTCGGCGCATTGCGCGCCGGCGGTAAGGAGCGCGCAGGAAAGAAAAAGGAGTTTTCGTACGGAAGAGTGGCGAAAAGAGAGGTTTTCCGAAGGAATCGGACCGCGGGAAAAAGATGACATGCAGGGTTCCAAAAGGACGGAGAGAAGATTTTTCTTTCCGAGAAGAGATTCTTCCATCCTAGCGGGTTTTCCTGAATAAGTATCCCGAAACGGTGTTTTATTTGTCCTTTGGAGGGGTGGAGTGCAACCTTTTGTTTCCCCTTCTCTCTAGGGGAGTGAATGATGAACGATGCGGGTTTGTAGGATTTTTTTGGAGTTGACTGTTGAATTTTTCGACGGACGTGAAGGAGTTGGGAGTTTCCCTTAGTCGTCTTTCCGGAGGGCTCTTTTCAAAGGGCGCAAAAGGGCTCAGTGCGGGCGAGCCCGATGGCTCGGCGCGGGTCCGTTTAAGCGGCGCATTGCCCGGACGCAGGCGGCTCGGACAGGCGGCAAGCCCGTCCCGCCGCCGTGTCCCTTCCAATGCGCGAGGCGGGCGGGACGAAGTGGATTCGAATGTTCTTGGCGAGCGTTGTTCCGTGCGGGCCCGTCGAGTCGGACTTGCGTTTTCCTCATCCGCCGACTCGACGGGCAAACCGCAGCAAAGCGTCGCTGCGGGCCGCATACGCGCCGGCGGGCGTGCCGTTTCCTTCGTCATCGAGGCGGGTTGACGAAGGCGCCTTCGTTTCATGCACTTTTGTGAGAGAAATTTTGACGAAGCCGGCGTTCGGTCCAGGCCGCCTGAAGGCGCTCTTTGTCCTCTGCGATTTGTCGCTGCTGCTCCGGCAGACGTCCGAGCAACCCGTTGATGGTGTATTTGAGACAAATTCTTAAGTCGACCCCCGAGATAGGGACGGTATCAATCCGGACGAACCGTTTGGATCTGAACAGCCATCAGATCTATCGGACCTACAAGCAGCGTCAAGAGATTGAGCAGTTTTTCAAGACGTATGGCGCGAGTATGGATTTCGATGCTTCCTATATGCGGGATCGCACGAGTCAGGAGGCGTGGCTGTTTTTGAACCACTTGTCTGCCACGATTGCCATGGAATGCATGGCGGATATTGCACGGATTGGCGAAGACAAGAATGTGTCGTTCGAGGACCTGCGTCAAACACTGGGAAAGATCTTGGCTAGCCAGGTAGACGGGAAATGGTCTCTTGCCCCCATCAAGAAGTCGGTGCAGAAACTGACCGCTAAACTGGAGTTTCCGGTTGAGACATTTGACTTGGATGCCATGACACGCGGAAGTGGTACGCCAGCGTAGCTAGCGTACCTAATTCCAAGCGTTACGGTTTAACCCCGATGACGGACTCCCGCGGCGGACACTAAAATGTGGGACCGGCTTTAGGACGGCGCAGACCGCCCGGGCCGAAGTTCCCCGATACAACCCAACCGGAGATTTTCAAATGTTCGGAGTTATTTGTACGCTTTTGGCCGTCGTGCTGCTTGCGTACTTCGTCATCAAAAACTACTATCCGCCCGTCATCCTTCTGGTGCTCGGGCTCGTCCTGCTTCTGATCGGCGCCTATATGGGCAACGCGCCCGTGTCGGCCAAGACCGCCACGAACTTCCTCGGCTTCGACCTCGCGCAGGCCGTCACCGACCTGACGAAGAGCCGCATCGGCGGACTCGGTCTCAACATCATGGCGATCGGCGGCTTCAGCTACTACATGAACAAGATCGGCGCCTCCAAGGCGCTCGTGAAGCTCTGCGTGCGTCCGCTCTCGGCGATCCATTCGCCGTACGTGCTCCTCGGCCTCACCTATGTCGTGGGCCAGTGCATGGCGCTCTTCATCAATTCCGCCGTGGGTCTTGGACTCCTGCTCATGGCTTCCGTCTATCCGCTGCTCGTGCAGCTCGGCGTGCGCCGCGCCGCTGCGGCCGCGGTGATCGGTTCGACGTGCTGCCTCGACCTCGGGCCGAGCTCTTCGAACGCCATGCGCGCCGCCGACCTCGTCGGCACCGACGTCGTGACCTACTTCGTCACCGGTCAGATTCCGGTCGCAATCTGCGTGATCGCGGCCGTCGCCGTCGGGCACGCGCTGGTGCAGCGTTGGTTTGACCGCCGCGAAGCCGCCAAGGGAATCACCGACGACGCGGGCGCCGCCGCGGGGAAGACCGAAGACGCCTTCGCGGGGGCGGGTCCGGCCTTCTACGCGATTCTGCCGATTCTGCCTCTCTTCCTTCTCATCATCTTTTCGCCGATGGTCTACGACGGCATCAAGCTCAACCTCGTGACGGCCATCATCGTTTCGATTCTGATCGCCTTCGTGGTGGACCTTGTCAGCCGCCGGGCGCTCAAGGACGTCTGCAAGGACTTTCAGGCCTTCTTCGAAGGGATGGGGAAGGTCTTCACCTCGACCGTCTCCCTCATCATCTGCGCGGAACTCTTTGCTCTCGGCCTGACGAAGATCGGCGGCATCTCCACGATGATTCAGATGGCGGCCGCCCAGCAGGACGTGGGCCTCTACCTGATGCTCTTCGTGATGATGGCGATCATGACCGTCGCCACGATCGTGACGGGTTCGGGCAATTCCGCCTTCTTCGCTTTCTCGCCGCTTCTTCCCGAAGCGGCCGCGAGCGTCGGCTACAACACGATGGCGCTCGTCATTCCCGTACAGCTCGCGGCGAGCCTTGCGCGTCCGATGAGTCCGATTTCGGGCGTCATCATCGCCGTCTCGGGCATTGCGGGGCTGACCCCCATCGAACTCATCCGCCGTACGATTCCCGTCATGATCTTCGGCATGATCGTGAACGTCGCCGCGGCGCAAATCTTCCTCTGATTCTTTTCAGGAGATAAACGAAATGGCATATCTCATCAAGGGGGCGCACGTCTATGCGCCCGAAGACCTCGGCATTTGCGACGTCCTCACCGTGAACGACAAGGTGGTCGCCGTCGGCAAGGACCTGAGCGCTCAACTCCCCGAGCTCGAAACAATCGACGCCAAGGGCCTTCTCCTCACGCCGGGCTTCATCGATCAGCACATCCACGTCACCGGGGGCGGCGGCGAGGGCGGTCCCAAGACCCGCACGCCCGAACTCGTCTTGTCCGAACTCGTCGCCTGCGGCACGACGAGCGTCGTGGGCGTTTCGGGGACCGACGGCACGAGCCGCTCGATCCCGAACCTTCTCGGAAAAGTCCGCGCTCTGCAGGCCGAAGGCGTTTCTGCCTGGATGTACACGAGCAACTACGCGTATCCGCCGACGACGCTGACCTCCTGCGTGCGCGACGACCTCTACTTCGTTCCCGAAGTGCTCGGCGTCAAGATCGCCATGGGCGACCACCGCTCGAGCTTCCCGACCGAAGACGAAGTCATGCGTCTTTTGACGCAGATCCGCGTGGGCGCAATGGTCGCGGGCAAGCTCGGCGTTCTGCACATTCACCTCGGCAACATCGTCGGTCCCTTCGACATGTTCCTTGACTGCGTCAAGCGCGGCATGCCCATTCAGCACATCCGTCCGACGCACTGCGCGCGCCACCCCGACGTCTTCAAGGGGGCGATCGAGTTCGGTCTCGCGGGCGGCTACGTCGACATCACGACGGGCGGCTCCTGCGCCGTGGGCACTCCGGCCGCGGGCGTCAAGGCCGTGCTCGACGCGGGCGTGCCGCTTGACCACGTGACGATGAGCTCCGACGGTCACGGCTCCGTTCCGCGCTTCAACGAAAAGGGCGAAATGGTGGGCCTCGGCGTGGGCGGCGTCGCGTGCAACCTGAAGGAAGTGAAGCGCCTCGTCGAAGAACTCGGCGTCCCGATGACGTCGGCGCTCTCCGTCGTCACGGCGAACGTCGCCAAGGCCCTGCAGCTCCCGGGCAAGGGTTTTGTGAAGGCGGGCGGCTCGGCCGACCTCAACCTCTTCGACGAAGACCTCAAGCTCGTTCACGTCTTCGCGAACGGCCGTCAGATGATGCGCGAAGGCGAAATCATCGTGAAGGGAACGTTCGAGGAATAATCCCGGTTCGGACTTTCGTCTGAAGGAACAATCCGCGCCGTCGGTTCATTCGCCGGCGCGGATTTCTTTTTGCCGGCGCCCGACGAAAGAAACCGCCGGGCGCTGCGGTTGCCCGAGAACCGCTCCTTCCCGTCGTCAGAATCGGCAGGTGAGGGCGGCTGCGCCCGAGACGCCCCGACGGTCTCCCGCAGACCCCTTGAGACCGAGGTCGACGGCCCGCGGACTCGCGGCGTCGGATTCCAGTTTCGTCCGACGGACAAAACCGCCTTCTACGGCGAACTGGAACGTTCGACGGGCGGTGAAGTGAAGGATCATTACACCTTCAACGTGGGTGCCCGCTACGCTTGGTAATAAGACCGGGATTGCCCCGTAACGAAAAGAGCCGCCGCGATGTCTTTCGGCGGCTCTTTCCATTGTATTTCTTTACCAAGGGAAAACCCTCTGCACCGTTTTCCCTCAACTTCAGGCAAAATGGATCCCGCTTCACCAAGCGAACGGACGCAAAGGAAATCGGCGCACGTTCTAAAAAAACGGGCTCCTCGCCCGAAACGGATTTCCACCTTCCACAACGGCTTCTTTCTCCCGCGACTCGTCCGTCGGACGCGTTCAAGGCGGAAGAAGTTCTTGTCTATTAGCTGCCTCGTGGGCGCTGTCCCACAGGCTCAAAGCGGCTTCAAAGGGGACGTGCGTCCCCGGGGTTTTCTTTTTTTTCTTTTTGACAAAGGAGAAAACCTTCATGCTTCAAAGCCGCCTTGTGCCGGCAAGCGAATTCGGTGCTCATCTGACCCCGTATCCCCCTTGCCGAGGCTATTCATTGGACGAACGAAGCGATGTCGAAAGACACCGCATTCCCTCCGTCAATCCTTCACACTTCTTCTCCCACGACGTCTTCGGTCAGCTCTCCCTCTGGTGGAGATTTGCCGAAGCCGAACCCCTCTACATCTCGGGCCCTACGGGCGCGGGCAAATCGAGCTCGGCGTGTCAATTCTGCGCGCGTCTCGGCATGCCCGTCGTCTCCGTCATGGCCCGGCCCCGCATGGATCGGCGCGAGCTGATCGGCCGCTGGGTCATGGATGAAAAGGGGATGCGCTGGGTCGACGGTCCCGCCGCGCTCTGTTGGCGCTACGGCTGGGTTCTGCTCATCAGCGAGTTCTCCTGTGCGGGTCCCGAACTCTGGGTGTCGTGCAACGACATCCTCGAGGGACTGCCGCTCGAGCTCGATCAGGTGGGCAGAGTTCTGCCGCGTCATCCGGAAGCCCGGGTGATCATCACCGACAACACGCGCGGCGCTTCGGGCGAAGCCGCCGACGAGGGGTTTCTCGGCCGAAGGCTGCAGGACCGCTCGACGGTGGACCGTTTCTGGCACCTCCGCATGGAGGGCCTGAACGAGTACGAGGAGACCGCGCTTCTCGTCGCGACGCTTCGCCGCGACTGGAAGTCGGCTCTCCCCGACGAAGTGCTCTCGGAACTCTGCGTGCGGCTCGCCCGCGTCGGTGCGGACAGCCGCGCCGCGGCGAAGAAGACGAGCATGGCCTTCGAGAACGCGTCCGTGGCGGTGAGTCACCGCGTGCTCCGACGGGTTCGGGACATTCTCTGCTCTCTCCTTCTCGGCGAGGCGGGGAGGATGAACGATCCCGTGCGCGGCGCCGTGCGCCTGGCTTTTTCGGAAGCCTTGGGCGCGGTGGAGCGCGAGGCCGTGGAGACGCTCTTTGTCGCCACGTTCGGAAACTTCATCGACGAAGCGCGCAAGCGCGTGCTCCGCGGCGTCGAACCGCCGGCCTTCGCCTGAGGGCGAAGAGGCGTTTCGTCAAAGGAGAAGCGTCATGAAGCCTCCATGAAGAGTGCGCGGGGCCGTTTCCAAACGGCCCGGCGCAAGCCGTCCGGACCTTCGGGTCCGAAAGAAGCACAGTGTGAAACCCCAAGGGACTTTTGCGGAGACGCGTCCGCGCCGAACTTTCGGCGCGGCCCTTCCGCAGGGTCCCTTTCTTTTTTGACGGAGAGACGAAATGAGTCGATTCCGCGCCCTTACGGGCAAAAAGCGTGCCGGCGCAGCCCGGCGCAAAAACGCCGTCGACGTGACGGTTCTGAACCGCATCGGCAAAAACGACTGCGCGCAGGGCGCCGAGGCCGCAGGGCGGGTCTTCCGGACGGAAGCCGCCAAGGGCCGGGTGCTGCGCGAGGCCGCGCCTCTCGTTCTTTCGGCCGCGTGCCGAAAGGAGGGGCTCTCGGTGAGGTTCACGGCCCGTCCCGCCACCGACGGCAAGACCGTCTGGTTGGGACCGATCGACTTCGGAAATCCGCTCGCTCCCGTGTTCGTTTACGGACACGGACTGCACGAGCGCGGGCATGTCGTGCATTCGGACTTCTCGCTCCTTCGCGGAGCGGCGGTGAAGAATGCGCCCGCCTGCGTTTTCGAGTGGGCGAACCTTTTCGAGGACGTTCGGGTGGACGCGTTGACGAGCGCCGCGTACGCGGGCTACGGGATTCTTCGCGAAGCCCTCTACCTCGCGCTTCAGGCCGCGGGGATGAGCCGCTTCGTCGAAGACGTGCCGGGGCGGCCCCCGCACGACGTCGTGAAGCTCTACTACCTCGCGCGCCTTTGGGAGCGCGAGCTCGGCCTCACCGTCGTCGCGCGGGACCTCGAGTGGCTCGAGCGGGAGATGGGAGTGATCTTCACCGAAGACGAAAAGCTTCGGCTCGACCGCCTCGTCTTCTCGGCCTGGCCCCTCTCTTCGACCGAAGACGCCGTGGGACTCGCCCTGCGCATGGCGGCGCTCCTTTCGAACTTCGCCGAAACGCTCGCGCCCCCGCAAAAGGGCGCGGACGAAGGGAAGGCCGGATCCGTTGGCGGGGGTGAGCCTTATCAGCCGTCTCTTTTCGGAGAGGCCTGGGGCTACGAGGAAACGCGCGGGGAGTCCGACGCCGTGCGCCGCGACCGCATTCTCGCGATTCTCGAGGGATCGGGCCGTCCCGCCTTCGCGGGTTCGGGGCACGCCAAGACGGACGCCTCGTCGGGTCTCCCCCGCAAGGGCGTCAACCGCGTGACCTACGAAGACGGTCCGGTCTTTCGCGCGGAGTCGTGGATGCGCATGGACCGGCTCGAGCGCGCGCTCTGGCCCGCCGATGCGGGGCTCGTCCCCGCAGGGGGCGACGTGGCGCCCGCGCGACGCCGCCCCGAGACGGCCGGGCTCTTTCGAAGGACGCTCTCGCACCTCTCGCGTTTGAACGGCGCGCTCGAAGATCTTCTTCTTCGGCGCGTGCCCGTTCCCGCGGGCCTGGCCGAGACGGGCTGGGACGTCGACGACGGGGAACTCGACCGCCTCGCCGTGGGCGACGCCCGGGTCTTTACGGTCTGGGACGAGGCGCAGGGCGTGGAGATCGCGGTCTCGATTCTGCTCGACAGTTCGGGGTCTCTCTCGGAAGAGGACTTCGCGCTCGTGAAGGCTGCGGGCTATCGTCTCGCGTCGGTTCTGGGAAAGGTCCCGAACGTCGCCGTCGAGACGGCGCTCTTTCCGGGAGACGCCGGCTACACCGCCGAAGTCGTCACGACCTTCGGCGAGTCGGCCGAGACTTTCGCCCGGCGCACGGCCGAGCGCGAGAGCTGCGGCGGCACTCCCGTCGTGGCGGCGCTCCTCTCGACCGCGCAGAGGCTTCTCGAGCGGCCGGAGACGCGCAGAATCCTGATCCTTTTGACGGACGGGCATTTCGAGCGCGAGAAACTCCGACACGTTCCCGAAGACGTCGAAGCGGCCGGGATCGAACTCGGCGTGCTTCTCGTCGGGAGCGGCGCCGCGGACATCTGGGGGCGCCACTGCGAGCGCGCCCGGGACGTCCGGGGCGTTCCCGAGGGCATCCTGAAGCTCATGAAGCGCCTCTTTCGGGCGGCGCGGAGCTGACGGGGCCCGAGCGTTCCGGAGGGAACCGCACGTCACTCCGGCGCATTTCGTGCGCATCGTTCGGAAAGCCCCGGCTTCTCCTTCTTCCCCTCTCGGGGGAGAAGGGGAGGTCCGCGGCGCCTTTTTCTCTTCTTCCTTTTGGTTTTCTTTCCTTCTTTTCCTTCCCGAGGGGGATCTTTTCTCACCGGGGAGAGGTGGTGCCGCCCGAAGGCGCCGATTTTCGAAAGCGCAGGTTTTCATTCGTAAAGCCCGCTCTCGAAAGTCCGCCTCGTCGCCGCGGCGACTTCTTTTGAAACCCGGGGCGAAGGGGCCCCGATTCAAGTTTTTGCTCATGACGGTACCCGAACTCTACGCCGCAAGAAAATCGGCCGTTCGCCGGACGCTCGGCACCGACCTCGTCGCCCGTTGGCGAATGCCCGACCGTCTCTCGGGCTTCGTCGGCGTCGACGGGCCGGACGTCGAAGGACTTTCGCAAGACCCGGGGGCGTCGGACGACGAAGGCCGTCCCGTCTGGGCGCCCGTCGATCCCGTCGCGATTGTGGCAAGGCACAGAGAAACGCTGCAGCGGGTGCTTCTCGCCTCGGCCGACCGGGCGCTCTTTGAAACGCATTTTCTTCCGGCGCTTCTCGCCTGGGCCGCCTTCGTCGAAGACCTCCCCGACCTTCGCGACGAAGCGTTTGCGCGCAGGGGCGGCCTCTTTCTTTTCGGGCTCGAGTCGGCCTTGGCGGCGCTTCGCAGGCTCGACGCCCGGGTCTTCGGGCTCGCGCTCGATCCCGTCGCGAGACGTCGGCATCGGGAACGCTGGAAGACGATCGTTTTTCTCTCGGCCCTGGCCTACGGAGAAAACCGGCTCGCGGACCTGACGGTGGAGGCGGGCGGCAGGCGCTGGCGCCGCGACGAGGCGCTCCTCAGCTTTGCGCTCGCCGCCGTCGGAGGCTCGGACGACGCCTCCCGCCGCCGCGAGACGGGGGGCGAGGCGAAGCCCGGAAACGTTCTTTTTACGGTGAGAAGAAGCCCGGGCGCGGCCGCGGGACCCGATGCGGTCAATTTTTGCTGGCTTCCCGACCGAACGCGGCGGTGGCTGACCGACGACCCCCTCTTTGCGGAACTTCTCGAGGGCCGCGCCCGAGCCCGGGCGCAGCGCTCGGACGAAGCGAAGTTTTTGGAGAGACTCGTTCGCGACGCCGTCTTTGAAGTCCTCTGGAAGCGCCGGGACGGCGGAATCGGTTCCGACGCGCACGCCCCCTTCGCAGGCGTGCGTGCGGCGCTCGCGCACTGGGTGGAGGAGGCGTGGCTCGAGGCCGTGCGCGAAGGAGCGTGGCTCTTTTGCGGACCGCATTCGGACGGGGTTCTCCTTCACGGGGTCGAAGGCGTGTTTCTGCTCTGGCCCGACGCGCCCGCGAAGATCTTCACGGAAGGTCTCGCCTCGGTCCCGGGGGCGCCCGCCTCGCGGGAAGGCATACCGCAGGATCTGAACGACTGGCTGTGCCTTCTCGCGCAAAGCGGAACGATCGAAACCCGCGGGGACGCGGGCGCGCTTTTTCTGATCCGCGTTCCGGCATTGCCCGACCGACGAAAGGGCGGCCTCGCCGACAAGGTTTCGGGACGGCTCAGCGAGGCCGTCCTCCTTCGCGACGGCGGGCGCTACCTCGAAGCCGCCCGCATGCGCGCGGCGCAGGTATCCGAAATCTTCTTTGCGGACCCTCTCGGGCGGCTTCTTGCAGAAGACCGCCACAAGGAGGAAATCGAAGAGCTCGAGGAAGAGGCCCGAAGCGTTCTGCCGGGGCGCTTTGCCTGGGCGGTGAACGACGGTCTTTGCGAGCCCGAGACGTTGGCTTGGGCGCTCGAGCGGGCCTTCGCGGACCTCAATCGCGGCGACCCCGCGCAGAACGCCGCAGCCTTCGGAGTGTTCGTGCCGCTGAGGCTCCTCAAAAGACCGTCGACCCCGGTGCTCCTTCGCTGGCTCTCCGACAAGGGGGCGCTCGTGCAAAACCGTCCGGGCGAGCTTTTCTGGCGGCGCGACGCGCTCGCCGCACGGGAGGCTGAAATCCTGGAGACGGGGCGCGCGGGCGTCCCGCCGCCGGGCGTCGCGGAAAGGGGCGGACGGGCCGACGGGGAAGGGGCTGCTCCGCCGGGCGCGCTCTGCGGCTCAACGGACGATGCGGGACGCGAGTCGGACGACGCCGGCGGGCCCGAAGGAAGGCTCGAGCGGGCGATGCGCGACCGGGGCGTCCGCAGCTTTTGGGCGGGGCGTCTGGCGCGCGAAGCCGTCGCTCCGTACGCGGAAGAGGGCGTGATGATCGCCGCCCATTTTGTGAGGCCCGTACTTCGCTATGCCGACGGGCGGGAGGAAGACGCGCCCTGGCCCCCGCCGGCGGCGGGTTTTGCCGGACGGGGAAGGTTTCTTCCCGTCCGGGGCGAATTCTTCGGGCGGTGAGACGGTCGAAGGAAAACCGCGGCGGGGGTCGCCCGCAGAGGATGCGGCGCGCATCCGCCGAAAGAAAACGGTGTTCCGCGAAGGGGCCCGGAGAGAGAAAAGGAGAAAGAATCGTGAGACGAAACGTACGGCTGCCGCACAACGTTGCGGCGTTCGGGGCCACGAAGGAGGAACGGGATGGGGTGCCGGAGGGCGGGCGCGAAGGAAATCGCGAAGGGAGGAACCGTGCATCGGATTCGCCGGGCGTTTCGCAAGGGCGGATCGGGGCGGGCGAGAAAGATCCGCCGTGCTCGGCGGGAGAGTCTTCCTTCGCGGCCTTTGCCAAGGAAGAAAAGCGCGCCTTTCTTGCGTGGGGGAGGGATCTTCTTCGTCCCCGGGCGAATCCCTTCGGGCGCGCGGACGCCACGAACGACCCCGACGGGCGGGCCTTGGCGCTCTGGCGCCCCGCCTGGGAGGAAAGCGTCGTCGCGGCCGCGTTTGCGCTAGCCGCCTTCTACGCCTGGGGTGGGGACGGGACCTGGGCCGCACCCCTCGGATTCGGTCTCGGGGCCTTCGGTTGCGCAAGGCTTCTCGACGTCGTTCTTCTCCTGCGTCGGCGTGCGAAGCTCTCCGGGAAAGCCCCCGCCTTCATGGGGTGGGGCGACCTCGTTCTTCGCATGCGGCACATGCAGGAAACTTCCGCTCGGGCGGGGAGCCGCAGGGACGGGCGGCCTGCGCCGGCGGGCGTTTCCCGCGAAGAGGCGGCGATCACCCGGCTTCGGAGCGTCCTTTCGGGCGAAGACGCCCTCTTTGCCGCGGGGACGCCCGTCAAGGACCTGTGGCTGGGGCTCGGCTTTCTCTGGACGCCCGTTCACGCGCAGCGTCTCTTTGAACTCTCGACCGTCGCCCCCGAGACGCTCTTTGTCTCGCCCTTCGTGAGAAAGCTCGTGGGCGTGCGCGAAAAGGGGCTCGGACCCGAAGACACGGGCTCGCCCGTCCTCCACGGCGTCGGAGACGACGAAGGGGATCTCTTTCGGCCCCTGTCCTCCTTGGGCGGCGGGACCGCGATCGTGGGGACGACTCAGGCGGGAAAGGGCGTGATGCTCACGAACCTCGTTCGGCAGGCGATTCTGCGGGGAGACCCCGTGGTCGTAATCGACCCGAAGTCCTCGAAGCGGCTGCGAAACGCGGTCTTTGCCGCCTGCCGCGTGGCGGGGCGAGCCAAGCCCCGGGAATTTCATCCGGCCTTTCCCGACCGCGGGATCCGGTTCGATCCCTTCGGGAGTTTCGCGCGCGCGACGGAACTCGCCACCCGCGTGAAGGCCGTCATGCCCGCCGACACCTCGGGGGCCTTCTCGTCCTTTGCCTGGCAGGCCGTGCTCGTGGTGGTGGAGGGACTGCTCTTTGTCGACCGTCGTCCTTCTCTTCGGCGACTCGCCGACACGATCGAATCGGGGATCGACGCGCTCCTCGACGAGTGTCTCACGAAGCACCTGACGGACTTCGGGCCCGTCGACTGGCCCGCGCGCGTGCGCTCGAAACTCGACGAAGTCGCGGAGCAGGGCTTTCGGCGGGGCGAGCGCAATCCCGAACTCTCCGCCAAGGCGCTCTTTTGGGAGGAGACGGTGAAGCCCGAACATCCGGAGCCGGTCTTGAACCGCCTCATCGACACCTACCGCCACGACCGGGAGCACTACGCGAAGATCACGGCGTCGCTGATGCCGGTCCTGGCGATGCTCACCGCGGGGAGCCTCGCCAAAAGTCTTTCTCCCGACCGCGAGGACCCGGACGATCCCCGCGACGTCGAGACGCTCGAAGGGATCGTCGGGGCGGGCGGGGTCTTCTACGTGGGCCTCGACGCACTGCCCGATTCGACGGTGGCGTCGGCGCTCGGGAGCATTCTTCTCGCCGATCTCACGGCGCTCGCGGGCGCGCGCTACAACGAAGAGCGCTCGGGGGCGTCTGTGGGACGGATTTCGCTTTTCGTGGACGAGGTCTTCAACGTGATCAACGAGCCCCTCATTGAACTTTTGAACAAGGGGATGGAGGCGGGCGTGCATGTGACGGTCGCGATGCAGACGATTCCCGACCTCGCCGACCGCCTCGGGTCCGAAGCGAAGGCGCGCATGGCCTTGGGAAACCTCAACAATCTGATCGCCTTGAGAACGAAGGACCGCGCGACGCAGGACTTCGTGGCGGAGACCTTCGGGAAGACGACGCTCTGGCAAACCGAAGTGGGCGTCACGACGGGCGCCGCCGCGCACGTAAAGCCCAACTTCTCGGCGTCCGTCACAAAGCGCATGACGGGCATGCGCGACGACATCGTGCCGCGTGACTGGTTGGGGCGCCTCCCGAATTTGGAATTTTTCGCGTCGCTTTCGGGCGGAAAGCTCTACAAGGGACGCATTCCCATTTTGATCGACACGGACGAGGGTGTGAAGCTCGGGCCCGTAAAGGAGATGCCGTGACGGGCGTTCAGAAATTCTTTTTGCTTCTCACCCTCTGGCTGGTGACGCTTTCGCTTCTTCCCTTCTTTACGGATCCGGGGCGCTGGGGGCAGATCGCCGTTCTTGAAGGGGCGTCGCTGCAGCACGCCTTCGGGCCTTGGGAGGGAGAGATCGCGGGGATCGTGACCGAAGGCATAGGGGCCTTCTGGGAACGGCTTCTCCTACCCTTTCGGATTCTCTACGGATGGAACGGCGCGACCTATTGGGAGAGTCTCAACGGCGCCTGGCAGGTGGGAAAGACGACGCCCTTTTACGCGGCGCTCGACGCGGTCCTTCGGGTCTTTGCGTTTCGGTGGGGGCATCTCGCTTCGGTGTCGCTGTGGTTTCTCCCCGCGGGGCTCTTATTACTCTGGGACGCCCGAAGCGAGCGGCGCATCCGCAGCGCCCGCATGAAGGCGCCGAGTCCCGTGCTCTTTGCCTGGGGGCTCGCGGCGGGGCCGGCTCTCTTCTTTCTGCCCGTCTTCGGGTTTCTCGTTCCGTGCGTGTATCCCGCGTGGGCGTATGCGTTGCTCCCCGCGGCGACGTACTGGGGATGGAGGACGGCGGCGGTGAATTTTCATCGGTTTTTATGAGTTTTCTGCGTTGAATGCGGCGGGAATCCGCCGAGGGTGGATGGACGCGGGACGTTGGAAGTCGGCGTGCGGGACGGGTTTTTCTCTGCAGGAAAGTGGTGAATTTCTCAAAGGAAACGACGCCTTTCGATTTGCGGGGTGTGCGCAGAGTGTCTTGGGAGAGTTTCTGAGCCGCCTGCCTTTTCCGGGCGGGATGGCGACGGCGTTCGAGACGAAGTTTGAAAAGAAGTGCCGTTTTTGCAACAAAATATCGGATTCAGGGTTATTTCCGGTAATGCTTTGCCAAACGCTTGCGGGGCGTGGTGTAGACGGGGAAAGTCGCACAAATAATACCGCAATATTAGGGTTACCGTCCCCCATGAGACTTCGTTTATGATGTAACAGCCGTGGTTAGAATTTCTTGAATTCCGCTCTCTCGTGCGGGATTTTGGGTTGTTTTAGACCCTTCTCATGAAAAAGCAACGTTGTTTTTTGGAGAAAAGAATGAACCAAACTTTTAAGGTCGTTTTCAACAAGGCCCGCGGGGCGCTCATGGTCGTGAACGAAGTCACGTCCTGCGTCCAGGCCAAGGGGACGAAGACCGTGATTGCCGCCGCCGTCGCCGCGCTTGCCGCGGGCGGTGTCGCGGCTGCCGAATCCGAATGGGAGGAGGCGCCGGAGGGTCTGGGGTCCGTTTCGGTTACGCAGGAATGGGAGGAAGTCAAGGATCAGAACAGCTTCGTCCATGAAGGCAAGGGCCCTGCGTATTTCCTGCATGCTGAAGAAACGAAGACTTTTGACAAAACGCTTTGGGTCTCGGGCGAAGGGGAAAAGTCGCAGGCGACTGGTCTCTACGTTACGGGTAAAGACGTAAAGCTGACCAATGAAGGAACGATTTACGTTTCGTCGGGAGAAAAAGGAAAGTCCTGGCAAAACCGTGCGATGATGGCAGGCAAGGGCGGCGAGGCCGTGAATAACGGTCTCATCGTTGCGAAGAATGCTTACGGTATGAGTGTTGAATCGGTTGGTCCCGCGACCATCATCAACAACAAACGCATCGTTGTCGAAGATACGGGCGTCGGTATGGAACTCGGTGGAGCTGACGGCTCGGAAGCGGTTAACACCGGCACCATCGTCGCGAACACGCCGGTCAAAGGCGGTTTCAGCCACGGCGTGCTGATCAAGGATACGAGCAACAACGAGTTCACCAACTACGGCACGATTGAAGCTGCCAAAGGCGCCACTGCCATTGATGTTCAGAAAGGCGAAAAGAAAACCGATGGGAACGAGCTTAATTTTGAAGCAGGCTCGACGATCGTCGGAGAAGTGCACATCGGGGAGGGCGTGACGGGTACGGTTCTCAACGCCAACGGCTTCAAGGGAACGGTCGACCTCAACAACGAGTCCGACGAGCTGACGCTCAATCTTGCGGACGGCTCGGAAGTAACGCTCACGGAAGGTCACGCCTCTACGGTCTCCGAAGCCAACATCGAGAACGGTCGCCTGAATGCCTCGATTTGGGGAGCCGACAACAAGTTCGGCAAGGTCGTTGTCGAAAAGGACGGCATCTTCAACATCACGAAGCTTAATTCGGGCGGTAATGCCGAAGACCTCGAAACTAAACCGCACGATCAGCTTCTCATCAAGAGCGCCGATTACACTTTGAACGGCGGCAAACTTTATGTCGCCGGCGGCAATTTTGACGGCAAGCTCAAGATTGGCACCATTGACGAAACAGGAAAGGCCTCGCTCACGATCAATAGCGGCGACTATGCTTTCTCGAGCGTCTACATGGGCGGTTATGGTGAGAATGCCCTGACGGTCAACGGCGGTTCTCTGAAGGTTGGTGATTACAATGCGACCTGGGGCAAGACGACCGTTGACGGCGGTCTTCTTACGATCGGCACGCTGACGCTGGAAGATACGCCGGTCGGTTCGTTGACGGTCGGCGGAGATGCCACGCTTGAAATTACCGACGGCATCAAGGTCGGGGAAAACTCGAAGGACTACGTCAAGGTGGAAGGTACGCTGCGTACGGACGCTTCCATTGCCGTTGCGAAGAACGAAGAGGGGGCGTGGGAGTTCACGGCGACGGACGCCATGGATGTATTCGAATCGGCGGACGGCAGTTCTCTTGAACTCACGGGAATCAACTCCTTCACCAAAGACGAATACGACAAACTGTCCAGTGCCTTGGGTGAGTTTGATCTGGTCTTGGTGGACGGCCAGATGTCCGACGCCGCCGACTTTGATCTCGGCGAACTGACGGGTTATGGCGCCCTTAACAACGTCATCGCTGTAAATTCCGAGCAAGGCGAAGCCGAGACCGCTTCCGCGACGTTGACTGGCGATGTCGGCGTCGGAGCCATCGAAGTTGGTGAAAAGACGAAGAAGATCACGGTTCAAGCCGGTGAACAGCAAAAAGCTCAACTCCTTGTGCGCGGCTTGAACGGTAAGGTAATTGAAGGGGTCGATTCCGTTGATACGCTTACTGTGGGCGATCTGACGCTCGGTGCGTATGCAACGGACAAGGCCGTCGTGAATGCCGGAGAACTTGTTGTTGACTCGCTCGATGTCGTCGGCGACTTTACTGCGCAGCATGTGACGATCAATGAGGATGGTTATACCGACAATCGCTTCTCGGCGACCAGTCTTGAGGGTGCGGGAAACTTTAAGGTTGACAATGGCGGTACGCTTAAAGTAAGTCACCTTGCTATCAATACGACCTTGAATGAAGGCAGCACGCTCGTCCTGGACGATCGCCTGCCGGTCAATCCGAACGCTCGCGCTCCCGAAGATGATGTCCAATACATCCCGCAAATTGCTACGGCTGTTCAAACGACCAACGTCGATACCATCGTGACGACGAATGCAGACGGTCGCAATCTCCTGAAGGCCGTTGCCGGGGACGCGTATGATGCCACGAAGAATGTCGGCCTCTATGTGGACCATACGATTGCCGTTGACGGAGCTTCCGGAAAGTTGGTTGTGTCTACCGATACGACTTACGACAAGTCCGAAGGCAACATTACCTTCGGCAACACGGCGGTGGTCGTGATTGACGTCGGAGCTTTTGAAAATGGCCAGAGCGTCTTCGAAGCTGAGCAGTTGCAGGTGAACAAGATGAGTAAGGTGTTCCTGACCGGTGCCGATCGCATCAGTCAGGTGAAGCTGATCGACAGTGCCGCTATCGATGAAGCTCACATGAATCACCTCATCGACAGCCTCGTCGACTCGCAGAACGCTTGGTTGGACCACACCGTGGTTCGCGGAGAAGGGGAAGATTCGATCAATACCTACCTCGCCACCACGTTCCACGGCACGGGCGACGCCTCGCTCGACGGCTTTGCCGAGTCGGTCCTCACGACGGGTTCCGAATCGCTCGGCGTGATCAACGCCATCGGCACGGTCTACAACGACAACGGCACGCTCTCCGAAGTCGGTGAAGAAGCCCTCTACGAATACATGGCTCTGCCGGTCGTAGCGGGTACTTACAACGCCGCCTACGACGCGGCCGAACAGGTCTGGAATACGGTCGGTGCGCACAACATCGCCCGTACGCCGGGCAAGGCCAACGGCGTTTGGGCCGACGTCTTCTACACGGCTAACGAGGCCAAGGGCATGTATGGCGACGGCTACGGCTACGAAGCCGACGTCTACGGCGGCGTGCTCGGCTACGACTACACGGCCGCCTGCGGCGGCAAGATCGGCGCCGCGCTCACGATCGGTACGTCCGACGTCGACGCTACGGGTGACTTCATCGGCCGCTACGGCAACGACGCCGACTTCTGGGGTCTTTCGATCTATGCTTCGAAGGACATCACCGACAAGATGATCGTGTCGGCCGACGTCACCTACCTGTCGCTTGACAACGACATCAATGGGTCGGTTGCCGGCGCCTCCGTCGACGAATCGATCGACTCGTCCGTCATTTCGGTTGGACTCCGCGCCGACTGGAAGGCCTACGAATCGAGCGCCTTTGAAATCGTTCCGCACGCCGGCATCCGCTATGCGCAGATCGACGTGGACGACTATCGCGAATTCGACGGCGAATCGCTCGACGTTCTCGAAATGCCCGTGGGCGTCGCCTTCAACGGCAAGTTCGAAGCCGCCGGCATGAAGTTCGTCCCGACGCTCGACTTCACGGTCGTGCCGCAGATCGGCGACAAGGATGTGAAGACCTTCGACGGCGATACGCTCGACGTGTTGAACAACACCTACAACACGACGCTCGGCATCTCCGCCGAATACGGCGACTTCACCTTCGGCGTGGCCGCCAAGTACGGCTTCGGCACGGACGACCGCAGCAATGCGGGCGTCAAGGTCAACGCCACCTATGCCTTCTAATCTGGCGAAGGCCTGAACGTTCTCCGCCGTTCTTCCTAAGGGCGGCGGAGACGTCCAAAACTAACGAATCCTCCGTTCTTCACGGGACGGAGGATTTTTTTTTCTCTTGGCCCATCGGAGTGCGATTCCTTCGTTCCAGAAGAACCGCATCGTCAAACGCAGTGTCGAGTACGGAAATGTCTGCTCGGAGATTGCGTTCAGCCACCGTGAAATGCCAAAGGGCCACAGCGTGCCCCTCTGAGCAGCTCTCTCCCGGTAATGATGAAGAATCAGAAAGGCCCAAAATTTCAAAAGAAAAAGGGATGTCTTCGTGTTCGGAAGACATTCCTTCGTACCATCAGGCGAACTGTCGTTTACCAGACAAAGCGGGCGCCGACGTTGGCGCGCCAGTCAAGCTCGATGTCTCCGCCAAAGGACTTCCGTGCGTCCACAAACGCATGGAGATTGTCGGAACCCCGGAAATCGGCGCCGAGCGCCAATTCGGCCCAATTTTGATCGAGTTCCTCATGGAACGAGAAGGTGGCCTTCCCGTCCGCCATGGCCGAAACGCCGTCGACGTCGCCGCGGAAGTCTCTCAATGCCGAGGCTTTGAGCCAAACCGTGCCGCGGTCGTTGGGGCAATTGAGTCCCGCCATGACGCTCACGCGGCCGATGAGGGCTGATCCGCGGAAGGAACGGAACATCCCGGAAGAGCGTGTTTCAAGATTTGACCGAGCAGGAGAAACGGTAGGGACTGCAGACGATTCGGCGGAAGATGCAATACCGAAAAGTTACTAGACAACACTCGGTATTACGCTTTTGCGCCAAACGATCGAGAATGGTCCGCAGAAAAGAGGTTCGGGGCGAGTGTCCGAACCGTTTCATCGCCAAAGAAAAAGGAGCGTTGTTATGCAAATTTCTCGTCGCAGTCTGTTGTCGGGCGCCGTGGCGGCGTCCGTCGGTTCCGTCGCGTTGACCGCCAAAGCCGCCGATCTCTGCAGTATTCCGCAGAAGTGGGATCAGACGTGGGACGTCATCGTGATCGGTGCGGGCGGGGCCGGATTGGCCGCGGGCATCACGGCCAAAGAGCTCGGCGCCAAGACGATCGTGCTCGAAAAAATGGCGTTTCCCGGAGGCAACACCATGGTTTCGGGCGGCGGGATGAACGCCGCCGTCGCCGAGGATTCGAAGGCGGCCGGCGTGGAGGATTCTCCCAAACTTCATGCCGAACAGACGCTGGCGGCGGGCGACTACCGCGCCGATCCGGCACTCGTCGAGATTCTGACGAGCCGCGCCCCCGAAAGCGTGGAATGGTTGAAGAAGATCGGCGTCGTCTTCCGTCCCGGCATCTATCAGATTTACGGCGGTTTGTGGCCGCGCTGCCGCAATCCGGAAGGACAGAGCGGAAGCGACTACATCAAGGCGGGCATTGCCTACGCCAAGAAAATCGGTCTGGAAATTCTTCCCGGTCACAAGGTGACGGGCATCATTCGTGAAAATCCGACGTCCGGGCGCGTTCTGGGCGTTGAGGTGGAAGTAAACGGTAAGAAACAGAACTGGCGCGCCGTAAAGGGCGTTGTTGCGGCGGCCGGCGGTTATGCGGCCAACGCCGAAATGTGCGGTTTCTTCGATCCGCGTCTCACCAAGCTCAACACGACGAATCAGCCCTGCTCGACGGGCGAGGTGCTTCGCTATATTCAGGACGTCAACGGATTGGCCGTCGGCATGGACTACATTCAGTGCATTCCTTGGACGGCGCCGGGCTACACTTCGACGGCGGACGTCTTCCAGGCGATCGAATTTACGATCTTCGTCAACAAGGAAGGGAAGCGCTACGTGGCCGAAGACAACCGCCGCGACGTAATTCGCGACGCCACTTTGGCGCAGACCGACCAGACCGTCTTCCAGCTGACCGATACGGACGGCTACGAAGAACACAAGAAGTTCTATTACGAGATGAACGAAGCGGCGCTCAAGAACGGCGTGCTCTTCCGGGCGGACACGATCGAAGAGCTCGCCGCCAAGGTGAAGCTTCCCGCCGACGAACTCAAGAAGACCGTTGACGAGTACAACAAGATGGTCGACTCGAAGAAGGATCCTCTGGGACGTACGGCGAAGATGCTCTCGCACAAGATCGTCAAGGCGCCTTTCTACATCGGTCCCTTCGGGATGTGCCGTCACCACACCATGGGCGGCGCTCGCATCGACACGCAGGCGCGCGTGCTTGACCGCGAAGGAAAGGTGATTCCGGGTCTCTACGCCGCGGGTGAAGTCACCGGAGGCATTCACGGTACGAACCGCGTCGGCGGCAATGCCATCGCCGACATCTTTACGTTCGGCCGCATCGCCGGTGAAAGCGCCGCCAAAGCCTGATCCGTCGAGACGTCTCCGGGCTGAAGACCGGAGACGAAGGGCGTAACATGGGGGGAGCGGCACGTCCGCTCCCCCGCTTCTTCGAATCCCAAAATTCGTTTCTTTTCATCGTCGTGAAATTTCCCCGCAGCGTTGCGACGTTCTGCGTCGTTTTCCTCCCGGTGCTTTCTTCGCCCGCATGGCCGTCGGAGGAGCCCCGCACCAATCTCGACACGCCCAACGTATCCGTGGCGGCAAAGCCCGGCGCCTTCGACTCGCCTACGCCCGTCAAACTCGGCATTCCCTATATAACATTCCCAAATTCCGAATCCTCCCTCCTGAGCGACACGGTCGAGTGGTTCAAGGCGCAGTTCGGAAATCAGCTGGTGATTCTTCCTCATTCGGAAACGTCTTTGCGCAACGCCGTACTCGGAGGGGAAATCGATCTTTTCATCGCGAGTTCCGGTTTTTATCGGGAATTTGCCTCGGCGGGTTCCAAAGACCTGGCGACGCTGGTCGACGACAAAAAGAAAAATCCCAATGAAAGTACGGCGGCTACCGTCATCGTGAGGCGCAGCCGCGACGACTTGTTTCGTCTGGATGACTTGCGCGGCAGGTCGATTGCGGCCGGTGCGGACGATTTTTATGCGGGGTGGCGCATGGTGGAGGACGAATTGAAGCGGCGCGGTCTCGGGGGTGCGTCATTCTTTTCCGACGTACACTTCACCGGGATGCCGCTCTCCGAAGTCGTCGACCGCGTGATCCGCGGAGAATCGGAGGCGGGCGTCTTGAGCGCATGCTACTTTGAAAATTTGCTTGAAACGAACTACCCCGGCATCAACGAGGTCCGCGTATTGCAGCCGCGCTCCGATTCGCTGCGCTGTCTTCATACGACGGCCCCCTATCCGGGACTTACGATCGCCACGATGCCGAGCGCCAATCCCGCCACGATGAGGGCGATTACAAGAGAACTCTTTTCCATGCCGCCCTCGGGGACGGAGCAGGCGGTCTGGAGCGTGGCGACGGATTTCAATCGGGTCGACGAATTGCTCAAAGGCCTCGCCCTCGGGCCGTACCGCCACCTGCGGGAGTGGACGGTGAGCCGGTTTTACCATGAGTACCGGTTTTCGATCGCATTGTTGGCGATCGTGATTGCGGGCGTTTTCATACATTCGCTTCGCACCGAAGCGGTGGTGCGAAAGCGTACGGCTCAGTTGCGGGAAGCCATGGACGAGCAGCGCCGCATGCAGCTCGCTGCAAGCGAACAAAGCGCCCGTATCGAGCGGCTTGAGCGCGAGGGCGTGGTGCAGCAGCTCTCGTCGATGTTGGCGCACGAGCTTCGTCAGCCCATGACCGCGATCGGTTTCTTCACGAAAGGACTCATTTCTCGCCTGCGTCGCGGGGAATTCGATCGGGACGCCTATTTGGGTGTGCTCGAGAAGATCCGTGCTCTCAATCAGCAGTCGAATGCCGTCATCGAGCATGTGCGGGGATACGCGAAGGCAAAAATTGATCGGTCCGAACTCGATCTGTCAAGCGTTGTCAAACAGACGGTCGAGTCGTTGCGAAAGGCCCGTTTTTCGGACCGCAAAATTCGGTTTCGCTGCGACGTGCCCGAGAGCGTCGTTCTCGTCGCCGATCGTCTGGAAATTGAACTCATCGTCACGAACCTCGTCAAAAATGCGGCGGACGCTTGTGCCGGCGTTGCAAATCCGGAGGTTCGCGTTTCACTCGAAGCTCTTACGACGGGGGTGCAGGGAGCCAAAATCGTCGTTCGCGACAACGGCCCCGCTCTGACGGACGAAGAAGTGGCGCGGCTCGGCAGGCTTTTTGAAACCACGAAGTCCGACGGGCTCGGACTCGGGATCAGCATCGTGCGGCGAATTGCCGAGAGCTACGGCGGCAAGCTCTGTTATCGCCCCCGCAAACCGCAGGGTCTCGCTGCCGAAGTATTCTTGTGGAATCCGCTTCAGACCGCTTCAAGGGAGACCGCTTCATGATCGACAAAACACGTCATGTGATTCGAATCGTCGACGACGATGCCGACGTACGCGAGTCTTTTTGTTATCTGCTCGAAGGAGAAGGGTGGAGGACGAAGGCGTATGCCAGTGCGGAAGCCTTTCTTGAAGAGGACGACGTCACCGTGACGGGGTGCATCGTCCTCGACGTACGGATTCCGGGGGGTATGACGGGGCTTGAGCTACAGCAGGAACTCATGCGCTGTTCCTGCGGTTTGCCGCTGATTTTCGTGTCCGCCCACGGCAATATCGAAATGGCCGTGCGGGCCGTGCAAAACGGAGCGTGCGACTTCATTCCGAAGCCCGTCGACGAAGAAAAATTGCTCGCGGCGATCGAGAAGGCCGTGCGCAAGTGTGAAGCCGATTCGGCGGCCTCGGCCGATCGAAAGGAACGCGAAGCGCGTTGGAATACGCTCACGACTCGGGAAAAAGAAGTGGCTTCTTTTCTGGCGCAGGGCATGCCGAACAAAGTGATCGCGGCTCGTCTCGGCATCGCAAACCGTACGATCCAGGTGCATCGGGCAACGATCTACCTGAAGCTCGGCGTGCGTTCGCCCGCGGAAATCGCCAATCTCATTCACCGACTCGAAGGTTGACTCCGAGAAGGCGGAGCGACTGTGCTTCGGTACCGGGCAAAAGAGAGTGTCGTGCTGCAATGCGGTCGTAATAGTCTTCTCAAGCCGGGTTCTCGGTATCAAAACCCGGGCGAACGAAAGTACGCGTCACGGGCCTTTCGGCGCATTCGACGAATCTCTCGAGACGTCCGAATACCCGGTGGGGCGGCCGGGAACAAGTAGTCCGTTCTTCTCCGATGAGGCAGGAGCGGCCTCCGTCTCTTTACCGGGAACAATGCGGCGTTCATTCACGATTCAAAGTTTTTTTGCCTGACGCAGCGGGTGCCCGCATTGAAGGCGTAAGGGGGCTTCATTTCACCGTCCGTCGAACACGCCCGTTCGCCGTAGAAGGCGTTTTTCCCGTCGGACGGAACGGGAAGCCGACGCTGCAGGCGAGCCGCGTACCGCCGAGGCCCTGATGCAGAGCGCCTCCGGAGGCTTCGCCCGGGAAGTTGCGGCGGACCGAGGCCTGCGCGGAGAGGCCGCCCGCAGGGAATGGCGGCGGAAGCGTTCGTGCGCTCCGGGCTTCATCAAAAGTTCACAAAAAGTTTTCGTCCGATTTTCGCCCGTTCTTTTCCGGACAAGTTCGGCAAGATGGTCCGCGATGCCTTCGGGCGCAAGGTGCGCGCAGGGGATGAATGGTTCGAAAGGGCGCCGGGTTCGGGTTCGCGCCGCACGTTCCGCCCGTCATCGAAATGTCATGAAGCCGTCACGGAAGTGTCAAATCCGTTCGAAATAATTTCGGCAACGTAAAACGGACATTCGGCAGAGGGCGTTGTGCGGCCTTCTCCGAAGTCATCTTCTCGGAGAACCCTCATGCAGATGAAGAAAATCGTTGCCGCTACGCTTCTCGCCGCCTGCGGGGCCTGTGCCTTCGCTTCGGCCGAACGCATGGTGATCGCCATGCCGCAGCTTCCCCCCACGGTCGAACCGCAGGGCTTCAATTCCAATTCCACGGACCGCGTCGTCTACTCGATCTACGAAACGCTCGTGCACGCCGACCAGAAGACGGGCGCTCTTTCCGCCGGTCTTGCGGAATCCTGGAAGCGCCTCTCCCCCGAAACGGTGGAATTCAAGCTTCGTCAGGGCGTCGTCTTTCACGACGGCACGCCCTTTACCGCCGACGACGTGATCTTCTCCTTCGGTCCCGAACGCTTCTCGGGCGAAAAGGCCCCGGGCCGTGCGCATGCCTGGGAATTCCTCGGCGGCATCAAGGAAATCAAGAAGATCGACGACTACACCGTGCAGGTCACGATGAAGGCGGCCGATCCGCTCATCGAGCGTCGTTTCTCGGCGCGCATGTCCGAAATCGTTTCGAAGGAATCCTATGAAGCCGCGGGCGGTTGGGACAACTGGATCAAGAAGCCCGTCGGCACGGGTCCCTACAAGATCGTCGACTTCAAGACGGGGAACCGCATCGAACTCACCCGCTTTGACGGCTACTGGGGCAAGAAGGCGCCGGCCGACAACGTGGTCTTCGTGGAAGTTCCGGAACTCTCCGCCCGCGTCGCGGGTCTGCGCTCGGGCGAATTCGACCTCATCACCGAAGTCCCGCCCGATCAGGTAAAGACGCTGCAGAAGGAAACGAAGATCGACGTCGTCGGAGGCCCCGTCGACAACGTCTACGGCCTCGTCTTCGACGTGCTCTCGAACCCCGTCATGCAGAAGAAGGAACTCCGTCGGGCGATTCTCCACGCGATCGACCGCGACCTCCTCGTGCAGGCGCTCTTCTCGAATCAGACGGTTGCCGCCAACAGCTTCCAGTCGAAGACCTTCGGCGATCTCTATCTCGCCGACGCCGACAAGAAGCTCTACGACCCCGCGAAGGCCAAGGAGCTCGTCAAGGCTTCGGGCTACAAGGGCGAACCCATCGTCTGGCGCATCCAGGTGGGCTACTACACGCAGGAAATGACGGTTTCGCAGGCGATCGCCGGCATGTTGAAGGCCGTGGGTCTCAACGTCAAGATTGAAGTGAAGGAAAACTGGACGCAGGTCGAAGCCGCCGGGAAGGACCGCATGATCAACAACGCGAGCTTCTCGGCCTACTTCCCGGATCCGGCCGCACAGCTCTGGCGCCGCATGAAGCCGGGCAGCTCCTGGGTTTCGATGGGCTTCTTCGGTGAAAGCACGCCTTCCTACGCGAAGTTCGTGGAGCAGGGCAAGATCCTCGAAAACTCGGTGGATCCGGCCGAACGCAAGAAGGCCTGGGAAACGATGCTCGCGATCTTCGCGGACGATCCCTACGCCTGCCCGCTCTATCAGCTTCCGATGATCTACGCGAAGCAGAAGAACGTGAACTGGACGCCGGGCACGCAGGGCTCGCTCGACCTCTCGGCCGACAACCTCTCCTTCAAGTAAATCCGACACTCCCCGGGCCCGGGAAGGACGAGAGCGCCCGCCGGGCCCTTTTTCCCTACGCCAAACCCCTATGACCCCAAACGAAGCCACGCCGTCGTCCCTTTTGCGCGTTCGGGATCTGCGCGTCTCCTTCGGGGCCGTGGAAGTGCTCCACGGCGTCGATTTGGACGTGCGCCCGGGCGTCATTCACGCTCTGATCGGCGAGTCGGGCTCGGGCAAGAGCGTCCTCGCGCGCTCGATCCTGGGTCTCGCCGGCCGCAAAAGCCGCACGACGGGAAGCATCCGCTTTGAAAACCGCGAACTCGTGGGCCTCACCGAAAAGGAATACCGTGCGATCCGCGGCGCCGAAATCGGCATGGTCGTGCAGGACGCCATGAGCGCCCTCAATCCCATGCGCACGATCGGCGAGCAGCTCGTCGAAACCATCCGCTTCCGCCATCCCGACTACCGTACGGGCAGAACGCCGCATGAGGCGGACCTGCGCGACATCGCGCTCTCCTACCTGAAGACGGTCGGGATCACGGCGCCCGAAAAGCGCATGGACGCCTACGCCCATCAGCTCTCGGGCGGCATGCGCCAGCGCATCATGATCGCGCTCGCCCTCGTGGGCTCTCCGAAACTTCTTCTCGCCGACGAACCGACGACGGCTCTGGACGTCGTGGTGCAGCGCGAACTCTTGACCGAACTGCGCGAACTCGTCCTGGCACGCGGGATGTCGATGCTTCTCGTCACGCACGATCTTCATCTCGCGCACGACGTCGCCGACGACGTCTCCGTCATGTACGCGGGGAACATTTTGGAAGAGGGACCGGTCGGAAAAGTGATCCCGAATCCGGCGCACCCCTACACGGAAGGGCTTTTGAACGCGATGCCCGACATGACGTCGACGCGCGGATCGCTCACTCCGATTCCGGGCGAAATCCCGCCGCCCGACAAGTTGGGGAAGGGCTGCCCCTTTGCGAGCCGCTGCGCCCGCGCGACGGAGCGCTGCCGAACGACCTTCGACGCGATGAAGAAGCTCGACGACGGCCACTGGCAGTCCCGCTGCACGCTCGCGCACGAAGCCGAAGCGAAGCCCGAAGAGGAATTCGGGGACGCCGCCTTCGGCGACGCCCAGGAAACGGACTTCGCCGTGATTTCCGACGTGCGCGTGAAGCGCCACTGCTACTACGCGCGAAAGGGCTTCTTCGGTCGTCTCACGCCCTGGAACGTCTTGGAAGACATCGACCTTCAGATCCGTGCGGGCGAAGTCATGGGGCTCGTGGGCGAATCGGGCTGCGGCAAATCGACGCTCGCGCGCCTCGTCCTGGGTCATCAGCGTCCGACCGAAGGGTCGGTGCGCTTCAAGGACGAAGAGCTCCCCGAACCGCGCACGCCCGAGTGGCGCAGGCAGCGCCCGGCGCTTCAGATGATCTATCAGGACCCCTACGGGTGCTTTGACTCGCGCATGCCCGTGATCGATCAGGTCGCCGAACCCCTCGTGGTTCACCGCGGTCTCTCGAAGGAGGACGCCCGGAAGGAGGCGGCGAAGGTTCTGAAGGCGGTCGGGATGCCCGAACACCACATGACGCGTCTCCCTGCCACGATGTCGGGCGGACAGCTCCAGCGCGCCGCCATCGCGCGCGCCGTGGCGCTTCGTCCGGCGCTTCTCGCCTGCGACGAACCTGTGGCGTCGCTCGACGTTTCGATTCAGGCGCAGGTGCTCGAGCTTCTTCTTCGCCTCAAGCGCGCGACCCGCATGTCGATGCTCTTCGTGTCGCACAACCTCAACGTCGTGCGCTATCTCTGCGACCGCGTAACCGTCATGTACCTCGGGCGCATCGTCGAGACGGGAAAGACGGACGACGTCTTTCACCGGCCGCTCCACCCCTACACGAGACTTCTCCTCGCCTCGACCCCGGGGGCGGACGCGTCCGTCGTGCACTTTTATCCGAAGGGCGCGATGCCGAGCCCGATCGACCGCCCCGAAGGCTGCGTCTTTGCAAACCGCTGTCCCTTGGCGACCGAGCGCTGCACGCGCGAAGTTCCCGAACTCGCGGAAGTGAAGGGGGAGGAGCGCCGCATCGCCTGCTGGGCGTCTGAAAACGCCCTCAAGTCTCTCGGAAAGATGGAGGAAACCGAATGTTCCCGTTGATCGCCCGCATCGTCTTCCGATCGGCCCTCACGCTCTTTTTGCTCGCGGCCTGCGTCTTCTTCGGGCTGCATCTCACGGGCGACCCCGCCCGCATCATGCTGGGCGACGGCGCGGACGCCGCCGCCATCGCCGCGTTTCGCGAGCAGTGGGGCCTCAACCGCCCGCTCTGGGAGCAGTTTTTCATCTACATCGGAAAGTTCCTGCAGCTCGACATGGGGAAGAGCTACCTCACGGGCCTCCCCGTCAAGGACGTCTTCCTCGAAGCCCTCGACGCGACGCTGCACCTCATGATCCCGACCGCGGTCGTGACGCTTCTGATCGGCATCCCCTCGGGGGTCGTCGCGGCGCTCTACCGCAACACCTGGGTCGACAAGACCATGATGTTCGTGAGCGTCTTCGGCTACGCCGTCCCGAACTTCTTCATGGGCGTGCTCCTTCTTCTCATCTTCTCGATCACGCTCGGCATTCTGCCTTCCTACGGCAACTCCACCGTCTGGCACTACATCATGCCGGTGATCACGATGGCGACGAGCGAAGCGGCGATCTTCTCGCGCTACGCCCGCTCCGCCATGATCGAGGCGATGAACCTGCCCTGCGTCAAGGCGGCGCGCATGCGCGGACTTCCGCGAAAGCGCATCATCTGGCTTCACGCGCTTCCGAACGCCATGCTCTCGATCCTCACGATTCTGGGCTTTTTTCTCGGGACCCTCGTTGCGGGCGCCGTCATCACGGAAAACGTCTTCTCGTGGCCGGGCGTGGGAAAACTTCTCGTGCAGTCGGTCGCGAACCGCGACATTCCGGTCGTGCAGATGATCGTCCTGGCTACGGGGGCGTCGCTCATCACGGCGAACCTCTGCATGGATCTGCTCGCGCTCGTCGTCAATCCGCGCCTTCGCAAGGCCTCGTAACTTTCACGAACCATTCTTTCAAGGAACCTTCATGTCGAACACCGCAGTTTCCACGCGCCGACTTCTGAAGCCCGCGGGCGGGTGGCTCGTGCCGGGAAGCGCCGCGCTTCTGATCTTCTTCTTCGTCTCGGGACTCCTCGCGCCCTGGATCGCTCCCTACGGGCTCGAGGACATGGACCTCACGGCACGTCTCGTGATGCCGTTCACCTCCCTGACGCATCCCTTCGGGACGGACGAACTCGGACGCGACGTCTTCTCGCGGCTTCTCTATTCGCTGCGCCTCTCCTTCATCCTCGCCGTCTGCGGCACGATTCTGGGCGCCATCGTCGGGACGCTTCTGGGCTTTCTCGCCGCCCGCTTCGGCGGGATCATCGACGACCTCGTCAACACCGGGGTCGACTTCACGGCGAGTCTTCCCTTCATCATCCTGGCCTTGACGATCCTCGCCTTTCTCGGCACCGACGTCATGGTGATCGTCGTCATCATGACGGTCTACGGCTGGGACCGCTACGCGCGGCTTACGCGCAACCTCGCGCGCTCGGCCTACACCGAAGGCTACGCCTCCGCCCTGGAAGGCCTCGGGATTCCGACCTGGCGCATCGGGTTGAAGCACATTCTCCCGAACATCGCCTCGGCGCTCGTCGTCAACATGACGCTCAACTTCCCCGGAATGATTCTGCTCGAAACGTCCTTGTCGTTCCTCGGCGTCGGCGTGCAGCCGCCGATGAGCTCCTTGGGCACCATGCTCGGCTTCGGGCGCGACTACCTCACCTCGGCCTGGTGGATCGCCGTGATTCCGGGCGTCGTGATCGTCCTCGCCACGCTCTCGATGTCGATTCTCGGCGACTACGTGCAGCAGAAGCTCGATCCGGAGAACCGCTGACCGAAGACGCCGGAGAGCGCAGAACCGAATCCCGGTGCGTCCGGAGCCGTTCATCATGTTCGGGGGCGGCTTCGGGCGCACGGGGCTTTCGGGTTTCACACCTGCGGTTTGCCGCGCTCGGCGCTGCGATCCCGCTCGTGCCCGGGGCCGTCCCGTCGGTGAATCCGGGAGGGCTTCGGGCGCGAAGGGTTTTCGGGATCCTTTCGTACGCCGTGCCGTACATTTATCCCTTTCGGCCCGGTGCGGGCGTTCTCCCGCGCGGCCGATTTTCCCGTGATTCTCACCGCGCCCGTGCGTCGGGCGCGAAAGAGAAGGAAAAACATGACGAAAGAAACGAAACATGCTTCGCCCCGCTTTTTGCTCGTGGGCTTCGACGGTCTTCGTCCCGACTGCGTGACGAAGGAAGACATGCCCGCCCTGCGGGCCTTTCTCGACGGTCACCGCGAGTGGACGAACTACCTCTCGACCTTCCCGACCGAAACCTACGTGAACCATCCGTCGATCTTCTCGGGCGGACGCCCGAACGAGCACGGAATCATCGCGAACGCCTTTTTCCGCCGCGGCAAAAAGGGCGAAGACGCGGTCTTCGCGGGCTCCCGCGTGAAGTCGGTCGAGTCGCTCGGCGAAGAAGGGCTCTTCACGCTTCCGAGCCTCGGCGAACGCCTCGCGCGCGCCGGACGCACGCTTCGCGTCTACTGCGCGAACTCTCCGGGAAGCACCCGTCTGCAGCATCACGAAGCCGCGATGTTCCCGGGACACCTGAATCTCTGCGTGCACGACTTCACGACGATCGTCCCCGAAGACGAAGGCCGTGCGATCGCCGAGCGTTTCGCGGCCGTGCCGCTGAAGTTCCCGGACTTTGACGGGAACGCCCTTTTGACGGAGCTTTTCTTCGAATACGAAGTCCCGCGCGGACTCGGCGACGTCACCGTCCTTTGGTACGGCGAACCCGACCATTCCTCGCACGAATTCGGTCTCTGGGACGACCGCACCCGAGCCGCCCGCCGCAGCGCCGACGACGAATTCGCCAAGGTGCTCGCCTGGTGGGAGGAGAAGGGTCGGGACGCAGGCATTCAGCTCGTCGTCCTCTCGGACCACGGCCACGGCGTCGTGGAACGTCATGCGGATCTTCTCCGGCTGCTTTGCGACGCGGGCTTTACGGTCCTTCGCGGCGAAGACGTGAGAAACGGGGCCGATCCCGAATCGGCCGACGTGGTCGCCGTCGGGACCTACGCCGCGGGCCTCTGGTTCCGGGACGCCTCGCAGGCGAACCTCGTTCGCGCGCGCGACGCCCTCATGGCCTCTCCCGACGTGGGACTCGTTTTCTCGCAGCCCGTCTCGAAGGGTTCGGCCGACGTCGAGGGGATCGTTCCGGGAACGCTTTCGGAAGCCCTCGTCTTCTCGGACCACGTCCGGGGACCGGACCTTCGCATCGTGGGGCGGGGCGACGCGGAAAAGGGAACGCTCGTCATGATGGAGGAACTTCCTCTCGGGGCGGGCAACCACGGGGGGCTCCTTCCTCAGGAAGTGAAGTGTCTTCTCGGAGCCGCGGGCACGATGTTCCCGGGCGCCGCGCGTCACGACGAACCCGCGGGTCACGACGACCTCGCGGTGACGATCATGATGTCGCTGCATCTCCTCGACGACGAGGCGCAGCTGCCGCTCCCGAAGGGGCGCTTCCTTCGGGAAGCCGTGGGCGAAGTACGAGAGAATGCCTCAAAGAGCGGGCGCGCCGTCACGGAAACGATTACGCTCTCCTGCGGCGACTTCACGCAGTACCTGAAGCGCCGCGACTACGCGGGGCACCGCTACGTGCTCGAAGGCGGACGCATCGCCTGAGAAGCGCGGTCCCCCCGCGGCCTTCGGGCCGCCGACAATTCGAACGTGCGCCGAAGCGGAGGGCATTCGTTTCGGCGCGAAGAATTCTCTTTCGGGCCTTGACGGTCCGCCAACCACTTTGGATGCAAGCATGATTGCGATTTTGACCGGCCCCGGAGCCGAAACCCTTCGCCTTGACGTTTATCCCGAGCCGCGTCGGCAAACGGGGGCGATCCGCTTCGACGTTTTTCCCGACGCGGAATCGGACCGCAAGGCCCTTCGCGCCGTCGCCGACGCGATCGAAGGGGACGTCTTCTTTTTGGAAACGCTTCCGTCCCTCAAGACGATCCGCCACGCCTTCTTCGACATGGACAGCACCTTGATCGACAACGAGTGCATCGACGACATGGCGGCGTGCTTCGGCGTCGGCGAACAGGTGGCCGACATCACGCGCCGCGCGATGGAGGGGCATCTTCCCTTTACGGAAAACCTGAAGCTGCGCGTCGCGCTTTTGAAGGGCGCGCCCGAATCCGTGCTTCAGAAGACGATCGAGGGCGTCCGCTACAATCCGGGCGTCGAGAAACTCTTTCTTTTCCTGCGCGGTCACGGCGTCAAGACCACGATCGTTTCGGGCGGTTTCCGTCCGATCGCGCTCCACGTTGCCGAACATCTCGGCGCCGACGGGGTGATCACGAACGAAGTGGTGGTTCGCGACGGACGCCTCACGGGCGAGGTGACGGGACCGGCGGGCGGAGAAATTCTCGATGCCGAAGGAAAGCGCCGCGCCGTAGAACTCTTCACGGCGGTCGCGGGCGACCGACTCGAGAACGCCATGGCGACCGGGGACGGCGCAAACGACCTTCTCATGGTGCGCGCCGCAGGGCTCGGGGTTGCGTACCACGCGAAGGCCGTCCTCACGCAAGCCGCGGACGTCGCCGTCCGCAAGGGCGGACTCGATACGCTCGCGCACCTCTTCGAAGAGTCTTGGTACAATACTTGACCTTAGGGTTATCCCTGAAAATAATAAAAGGAGGTTTTCATGCCGTTTTCTCCGGAACATCCCCCGAAGCTCGTCGTCTTCGACTTGGACAACACGCTCATCGCCTGCGACTCTTCGCAGCTCTGGATCGACTACCTCTATGAAGAAGGGGTCGTCACCGATCCCTTCTACAAGGAAGAGAACGACCGCATGGTGGCCGAGTACCACAAGGGAACGCTCGACATCGCGGCCTATCTGCGCGCCGTGACGCCCGCGGTCTACGGAATCGATCCCGAGCGCCTCGACGAACTTTTGAACGACTTCGCCGAACGCCGGATCCGTCCGCACTTCTACCGCGAAGGGCTCGAACGCATCGAACGCGCGAAGGCCCTCGGCATTCCCGTGCAGATCATCTCGGCCACCTGCACCTACATCGTCAAGCCCATCGCCGAGCGTCTCGGCGTGCCCGGCGACAACGTGATCGGGATCGACATGGTGACGGACGACGAGGGCCGCATCACGAACGAAATCGACGGGATTCCCTCCTTCCGGGAAGGGAAGGTGGAGCGCGTGCAGGAAGTCCTCGCGCGCTACGGATTGAAGCCCGAAGACATGCTGTTCTTTACGGACAGCCGCAACGACCTGCCGCTTGCTCTCTACGCGGGCGCCACGGAAGTGGTGGATCCCGATCCGGTGCTCCTTGAAAAGGCGAATGAAATGGGCTGGCCGGTGCATGCGTGGCACACGGTCTGACCCAAAAGCGAAAAGCCCCGAGGTCTCTCGGGTGAGGTTCGGAACTCTCGGCGCGAAGGAGCCGGGAGTTTCGTTTTTGCGGAGGGCGGGCCGCTTCGATACGTCGTCTTCCTTAGGAGGGCTTTCGATCCGTTCGGACCGAGGTAGGATGACGGAAGAACTTTTGGTCTTCCGGAGTTTTGTCATGACCGCCGTCATTCGCACCTATCGTCCCGGCGAAGAAAAGTACGTCGCCGATCTGCACGAGCGCCTCTACGCCGAAGAATACGGGTGGGGACCGGCCTTCGTCACCTACGCCAAAGAGATTGCGCTCGACTTTCCGAGGTGGCCCGAAAACGGCCGGGTAGGCCTTTGGATCGCGGCGGTCGAAGGGGAACCTGCGGGATCCGTGATGCTCTGCGAAACGGACGATCCGTCGCCGGCAGGGGATCGGGCGTGCTCTGATGGAGGCGCTCCTCGCCAGGGCGCAGGAGGCCGGGTACAAAACGCTGATCCTGTGGACGGCAGGACCGCTCGAAGCGGCCATTTGACAGAACGAGCGCTTCGGCTTCGGTTCGAGGACGACGTCGGGCTCCGCCTGGACGATTGCCGGGTACGCCAAGGGAGGCGTGCTCCACGACCGCTTCAGCGTGTCGGGTGCCGCGGGTGCGTCGCGCCGGACGGATGCGGTTCCTTATTGGGGGTTTTTCGCGTGTCTGCGCCATGACGCGGCGGCGGGCCCCTGGGCTCTCCGAACGCAGGCCGCCTATTTCTTCGACGGCATGGCCGACTCGTCCGCACGCGTTCAGGGAAACCTTGTCGGCGAGGGGCGGGAGGCCGACCTGCGGCTTTCGGCCTTCTCGGCCCACCGCCTGCGTTTCGGAACGCAGCTCTCCCGCGACACTTCCTTCGGATGGTCCCCGCGCTTTGAGGGCGCCGTGGAACGATTGTTTCATGCTGAGGCTCGGGGGCGGGCGCGAGACGGCGCCGGCAGATTCGATCTGCCCGAAAACGACCTCGACGGTTGGCGCGCGCTCGTAACGGCGGGCGGCCGTTTCCGGAGTGCAGAATGGGAGTTCGGGCTCGATGCCGGGGCGAGCTTCGGCGTCCTGCGGGGAGCGGGCGTGGAGGCTCGGATCCTGCGGCGGTTCCCGTAAGCGGAGAAAGACGCTCTTTCGGCCTCGCTGCAGGGCCGAGGATTGCGAAAAGCGGAAATGCGAAGGGCGGCGCCCTGCGGCGCCGCCCCGGAGATTGCGGAAAGTCGATTACTTCTTGGCTTCGGCCGGCGCCCAGGGATTGAAGGCCGGGGTCTTCGGACCGTTGGGCGGAAGGATCGGGTAGACGATCTTGGGCTGCTCGCCCGTGAGGGTCTTCAGGAACGCCACGATCTTCGCGGTTTCCTCTTCGGTGTAGCGCTTGCCGAGCTGGATGTCGCCCATCACCTCGACGGCCTTCTCAAGGGTCGCCGCTTCGCCGTCGTGGAAGTACGGATAGGTGAGTTCGATGTTGCGCAGCACCGGAACCTTGAAGCTCATGCGGTCCTGGTCGCGCCCGGAAATGGCCTTGACGCCTTCGGCGGTGTTCGTCGTTTCGTAGGGACGCACGACGCCCATCTTCTGGAAGGACTGACCGCCCAACTGTGCGCCGTTGTGGCAGATCGTGCAGCCCGAGGCCTTGAAGAGCTGATAGCCTTCGAGTTCGAACTTGGTGATGGCGTCCTTGTCGCCCTTGAGCCACTGGTCGAAGCGGTCGTTCGGCGTCACGAGCGTGCGTTCGAACTCGGCGATGGCGTCCGTGATGCGCTTGATGTCGACCTTGTCGTCGCCGAAGGCGGCCTGGAAGTACTTGCCGTAGCCCGGGATCGATGCGATCACTTCGACGGCAAGCTCATGGGTCGACGCCATTTCCAAAGGATTGGCGATAGGGCCCGCAGCCTGTTCGGCAAGGGTCTTGGCGCGGCCGTCCCAGAACTGGGCGATCTGACCGTAGGAGTTGAGAACCGTCGGCGAATTGATCGGCCCCTGCGCCCAGCGGTCGCCGATCGAAGTCTTCAGGTTGTCGACGCCGCCCGTGGCGAGATTGTGGCAGGAGTTGCAGGAGATGAAGCCCGAGCGGGAAAGACGCGGTTCGAAGTAGAGCATCTTGCCCAACTCCACCAGAGCGGGATTTTCAATCTTGACGGGTTCGATGGGGTCGACGGGTTCGGCGGCAAACGTCGCGGGGGCGGCGCTGAAAAGCGCGGCCAGCGTAAGCGCGGCAAGGGTCTTTTTCATGGAGTCCTCTCGTAACGGTGCTTGGTTCTGCAAAGAGTCGGTCGATAGAAGTAGTTCAATCGACCGGTTTCATTTTATAAACGGCCGCTATTCTCCGCCAATACCGAATTTTGATGCCGGATATAGTTCGACCGACAATCGAGGCGATTGTCTTTGTTTATGAGAGAGGAAAAGCGGGCGGAAAGATTACGAACGTACGTCGTTCGGAAGCGGCGCCTCTCTCGGGAAAAGCCCGGAACACGCGGCGTAGGGTGACGTCGGATAATTGGAGGCGTCAACTTCCATCACCATCGCTGCCCAATGACTCCGCTTGAAAACCTCACCGCCTGGGAAGCGCTCGTCGTGGCGAGCAAAACGGGGAGTGTTACGCGCACCGCGCTCGTTCTCGACATGGAAATCACGCGCGTTTCGCGTCTTCTCGCCGACCTCGAGGGGGCGCTCGGATTCGAGTGCTTCGACAAGACGCGCCGCCCCATGCGGGCGACGCCGCAGTGTCTCGAACTCGTGCGCAGGGTCGAGCCCCTCATCAACGGTTTTCGGGCTCTGCGCGCGGAAAACGAACAAAAGGACGAAGCCTTCCGCATCCGCTTTTCGGCGCCCGAGGAGCTCTCCCGGGACTTCTTTGCGGATCATCTCTGCGCCTACTCGACGGATCACCCCGGGACGATTTTTTCCCTTTTGGGCGAGATCCGGCCGGAGGAACTCCACAAGTATGAAGTGGACGTCGCCGTCGTCAACCATCTGCCGATCGACGATTCCGGGCTCATGTTCCGGCATCTGCACACGTCGTCGACCGTGCCGCTCACTACGCCCGAATATCTCGAAAAACACGGAACGCCCAAGAGCATCGAGGATCTCTCCGCGCACATCGGCCTTCTTCATCATTCGGTCAACGTGCGCGATACGACGGTGCTTCACCGAAACGGGGTCGCGTCCGCTCCTCTCCAGTGGCGCGACGCGTTCTTTGCGAGCGACCAGGTGACGCTCAAAAGACTACTCCTCAATCACCGCGGCATTACGGTCGACCTCTTTCTCGGCCACGTGGTGGAGGAAATCCGCGCGGGGCGGGTGGTGCCCGTGTTGCGAGGCTGGGAACGCGCTCCCTGGCACATGTGCGTCGTGACGCGCACGGAAGACGAGGAGCGCTCACCCCGACTGCGGGCCTTCGCGGAATGGTTCACGGGATACGCCGGGAACGCCTTGCGGATCGTCACCCGCGAGGGGTGGAAGGGGCTCAACCGGTCGACAAAACAGAGCGCCCGTCCCGCCGACTGACCGGACGAAAAGCAGAAAAAAGGTCCGAAGCCTCGTTGCCTCGGACCTTCTTTTCGGAAGGGAGGAGTTCCGCGCGTCAGCGAAGAACGCCGATTGCGGCCGCGATCGAGAAGCCCGCACGCCGGCCGTCGGCGAGCGCCCAACTGACCAGTGCGGCTCCGCGCACCGCGTCGCCGCCGGCCCAGAGTTTCGCGAGCGCCGTCCGGCCTTCGGCGTCGGTCACGATGCGCCCGGCTTCGTCGTAGGCGACGCCGAGTTTCCGGAGCTCTTCGTCGGGTGCGCAGCGGAATCCGTAGGCGACGATCACGACGTCCGCCGGGAGCGTTTCCGTCGACTCGCCGGGGTTGGCGGCGTTTTGCAAAGCGAGACCCTCGAGCGTCCCTTCGGACGAGATCGAGAGGGCCGAAACCGTGCGTGCGCAGAGAAGACGCACGCCCTCTCTCTCGGCCAGCGCGAGGTCCGAGGGACGGGCCCGCAAGGCGTCTTTCGCGCGCCGTGCCACGAGCGTGACCGATGCGGCGCCCAAAGAGAGGGCCGTTCTCGCGCAGTCGAGCGCCGTGTCGCCGCCCCCGAGGACCGAAACGCTGCGGCCCCGCAGGGCGTCGATCGGGAAGGACGCTTCGTCGAGCTTCCAATCCTTTGCCGCGACGGCGCGAAGGAACACGTCGGCCGATACGACCGAGGGGTTTTCCGCGCCCGGAAGGTCGAGCGTCACGGGGCGGGCCGCTCCCGTTCCCGCAAAGACGGCGTCGAATTCGTTCACAAGATCCCGCCAGGCGAGGTCCTTGCCGACGGAGAGTCCCGGAGCGAAGCGCACGCCCGCGTCTTCAAGGAGCTTCACGCGGTGACGAACGACGTCGCGCGAAAGCTTGAAGGCGGGGATCCCGAAGGAGAGCAGTCCGCCCGCAACGGGCGCGCGGTCGACGACGTGGACCTCGACGCCGAGGCGCACGAGCACGTCGGCGCAGGCCAGTCCCGCCGGGCCCGATCCCACCACCGCGACGCGACGGCGCCGTGCGGCGTGGCGGGGGGCGGGCGTCCACCCGGCGCGCAGGGCTTCGTCGGCCATGGTTCTCTCCAGTCCCGCGACGGCGACGGGAAGTCCGTCGTGTTCCCGGGCGCAGGCGCCTTCGCAGAAGCGTTCCGCCGGACAGACGCGGGACGTGATTTCCGGGAAAACGCCGGGCGCCAACAGAACTTCCTGCGCCTCCTCCTTTCGACCGCGGGCGAGGAGCGCCGTCGCCCGCGGCATGCGGTCTCCGAGGGGACAGATTTCGCCGCAGGCGCTGCAGTGAATGCAGCGGGCGACTTCCGAGCGCACTTTTTCGGGCGTGAGGAGGGCGATCGTCCCATCCGGCGCCGCGGAAAGATTCTCTGCCGGCTTTACGGCCGAGGCCGCCTTGGAGACGGGACGGATCGGCACGGTCTTCCCCGCCGAACCGGCGAGGAAGGGGAAGTGCACGGCCCCCGTCGGGCAGGCCGCGGCGCAGGCGCCGCACTTCGTGCAGCGGGCGAGAAGCATCGGATTGCCCGCCGCCTCCGCGGGGTCGATCCCTTCGGGACAGACGTCGCGGCAGATCGTGCAGGCGACGCCGTGCGTCACGCGGGTGCAGAGGTCTTCACGGGCCTTCGGGCGCAGAAACCGGTTGAATCGGGACGCGAGCGTCCAGAGGGCGCCGAGCGGGCAAAAGCGCGAACACCAACGGCGAAGAACGAGAAGTTCCAGTACGAGAAAGCCCGCGAACCAGAGGATCGCCCAGTTCGTTTCGTTGAATTCAAAGAGCCGCCAGAGCGCGGCCGCGAGCGCGAAGGTGAGGCCCACCGGGCAGATGAGGCAGAAGACCGGAAAGCCGAAGACGGCGCTCGAAGCGAGGGCGCCTCCGAGGATCACGTAGGGAGTCTTCTCTGCGGCCCGGTCGGTCTTTTCCTTCACGCGGTTTGCAAGGGCGCAGTCGCGGCAGGAAGTGGATGAGCACGATGCGGCGCTCGGACAGGACTGCGGGACCGCCTTGTCGCTCGCGGAAGACGCGCTCGTCGCCGTAGACGCGGACGTCAGCGGCGCTTCGGAGGACGCCGGGGCTTCCTTCTCCCCGCGGATCAAACGCCGACCCGGCGCGCGAAGCTTGGCGAGCGCCTTCTCCACCCAGGGGACGGGACAAAGCCACCCGCAGAAGAAGCGCCCGAGAAGAACCGCGGCGGCGAGAAACACCGCAAATCCGACGAGCGCGCGCGGAAGGAACGTCTTCGACGCGAGCATCGCTTCGAGGTTGCCCAACGGACAGATCGCGGCGATCTCGGCGATGCCGAAGGACGAGGCCGTCCCCCAGCCCGTGTGCACGGCAAGTCCGAGGAGAAAGAGAAGGAAAAAGAGGAGCGCCGCCAAGGCGCGCAGACGCGGGCCCGTGAAGAACTTTTTCATGCCGCACCTCCTTTGTCGCGGGCTTCGAGCGCGGCGAAGGGCCGCACCACGATCCCGCGCTCGACGCCCGTTCGGTAGGACTGAAAGACGTTTGCGGGACAGACGTTTTCACAGAGGCCGCATCCGTTGCAGATTTCCGGATCGATCACGGGGACCTTGTGTTCGTCGAGCGTCACGGCGTCGTAGGGACACTTTTCCTCGCAGACGCGGCAGGCGGCCGTGCGAAGCGCGATGCACCGTTCGGTGAGCACCGCAAGTCCCACCTTCGTCGTTTCTTTGGGAAAAGGAAGAATCGCGCCCGTCGGACACACCCGGGCGCACAATCCGCAGAAGTCGCAGTGCCCGAGCCGGAAGTCGAGGACGGGCGTGCGAAGGCGCACGAGTCCGTCCGACCAGTCGGTCATGCCGATGACGGAGGTGTGGCAGACGCTTCGGCACCGGTCGCAGCGAAGACAGCGCGCGAGAAATTCCGATTCCTCCGCGCTTCCCGGCGGACGAACCGCGCGTTTGGAAAAGTCGAGGTCTTCCGCATGGTCCGATCCCGCCGCGGCGCCGAGCGCGAAAAGGGCGGCGACGCCCGTCACCGCGGCCGTTCCCTCCAGAACTCTGCGGCGGCCGACGTCGACGGACGCATCCGTCGTTGGTTGGGTTCGGGACGGACCGTCCGCACGGGCGTCCGTCCCCGGTTTCATGTTCGTCATTGAGCCTCCCTCTACGGCAATGCAAAGAAGGGAAGGGTCCCCGAGCGTCGGGGGAGAAGCGTTCCTTCCGGCAGGCTGCGGTCTTCAGGCGTCCTTTCCTTCGGCCTCGGTGATGAGGTCGTCGAGAAGCGCCGCGTCCATCGCGAGGAAGCCTTCGGTGAGAAGCGACACGGCCGGGTAGAAGTCGGTTCCCGGGCACTTTCGAACGTCGCGGCAGAAGTCCGCGACCCAGCGAAGGGGATGTTCCGTGAGGAAAGTCTTCGACGCGCGAAGGGTGTTGCGGTACGCGGCGTCGCGCTCGGGATCGTCCCCTTCGGCCGAGTAGGCCGCAAGAAGCCGATCGTTCAGGTGTGCGAGAAAGGAGAGTTCCAGTCCGAGCTGGTCTTCGTGGACGTCCGTCTTCGGGTCCTTTTCAAAGCCCGCTTCGCGGTAGGTGCGGCAGACCGCTTCCCAGGCGTCCTGCATGACGAGGTGTTCGGGGCTCGTGTAGACCGATTCGATCGGATAGGCCGCTCCTTCGCTTACGCCCGCGGAAAGGAAGATGCGCGCATAGTCGACGGCGAGCGTTTCAACGGGATCGGGGCCAAGGTCGGACGCGACGACCTTCGCGAGCCGCTTCCATCCTTCGGCCATGCGTGTTTCGTCCGCCGTTTCGGGGAAGGTCATGCCGCAAAGGGCCTTCCAGAAGGCTTCGTCGACTTCGGTGAGGTAAAAGCGCGAGAGGAAACGGTAGACGTTGCCGCGGCCTTCTAGAAGGCGGGCGACCTCGGGGGTCTTCTGCATGATGGATTCCTTTTTTGTGGGGTCGGTGTTCTTGTTTTGACGAGTGTCCGTTCGGGACTCCGGGTAGAGTCCTGCCGAAGGACCTTCGCGTCAAAAGGGCCTTCGGGAGGATTCGACCGGAGGTGCAGGGGCCTCCCTTCAGGGGTGGCGGCCTTCGGGTTCTCTGAAGCACCGTCTTCATCAGGCCAGTCCCAAAACAAGATGTTGCCACACGCCCGCGCTGACGGCGGCAAGGGTCGAAAGTCCGATGCCGAGAACGGGCTTTCGCTCCAATGCGTCGGGGACGAGTTGTGCGGCAAGGAACGAAAGAAAAACGCCCGGAGCAAGTACGCCCGCCCAAAAGAGGAAGGCGTCGCCGCCCGTTAAAAGCAAGGCGAAAGCCGCACGGGCGGAAGCGTCCGTTGAAGCCGCCGCGAAATAGAGGACGAGGCCGACGAGAGGCGCAGCGGCGGCGATTCGCGCGTCACTCCAAAGAGGTTCGGGAGCGGCTCGGCGCGTCTTCTCTTCGGCTTTCCGCAGAATGCCGAGCGCCGGACCGGCGCACTCATTACGGAAGGCGTCCGATGCGGCGAGGCCCTTGGCGAGCAGGACGCCCGCAAGCCACGCGAAACCCGCCGTCGGAAGGACGAGCGTCCACGTGTTCCAGACGGGACGCCAGGGCTGCACCGCGGCCGAACCGGTCGCAAGCGCGAGAAGAAGGCCCGAAAGGGCGGCGAGAAGCGAGAGCTTTCCCGCCGTCCTGCGGGTCGCGCCCGTGAGGAGCGCGGCGAGGTAGGCCGCGCCCGCCAGGAGCGCGAGAAGAAGCGAGGCGAGCTCTCGAAAGATCGCCGTGCCGGGATTCGAGAAGACGGAAAAAAGGAGGGCGGGGCGTCCGAACTGACTCACGAGCGCGGCCGCTGCGGCAAGCGTCGCCGCAAGGGCCGCGAGGGTGAGCGCGGTCAGACGGTCCGTTCCCGCGCGGCGAAGTTCACCGAAGGCCGTCGCAAGAAGACAGCCGGCCGCCGCCGCGGCGAAGAACGCATGGACGCTCGAGAGAATCGTCGTCATCGCTCACTCCATTTGTCCGTCAACGCTTCCCGTCAGGGGAGCATCTTCGGCTGGTCTTCCGTCCAGTCGCCGTACTTCTTGTGCAGGATGTAGCGCACCGTCGGCTTGTTGCCGACGTCGCGCATCGCATGCACGTTCTCGGGACCGGCCGCCTTGACGGCCTTCGAGACGTCGCTTTCCGGATCGTCGATGTCGCCGAAGAAACGGGCGTGCGCACAGCAGGCCTTCACGCAGGCGGGCTGTTCGCCCGCCGCCTGCAGGTGATTGCAGAGCGTGCACTTTTCCACGACGTTCGTTTCCGGATTGAAGGAACGCGCGCCGTACGGGCAGGCAGTCATGCAGGCGCGGCAGCCGATGCACTTTTCCTTGTCGACGAGAATCTGGCCGTCTTCCGTGCGGTAGGTGGCCTTCGTCGGGCACACCTTCACGCAGGGCGCGTCCTTGCAGTTCTGGCAGACGTGCGGCAGGAAGTACTGCTTGATGTCGGGGAAGACCCCCGTCGGACCGATCGAATGGACCTTGTTCAAGTACACGCCGAGCGGCACGCCGTTTTCCTGTTTGCAGGCGACTTCGCAGGCCATGCACCCCGTGCAGCGGTCGAGGTCGATAACCAAAGTTTTTTGCGTCATAACGAAAATTCCTTTTGGGAGGCCGCGCCGGCACGGACGGCTCGCGTCCGTGCGTCACGCGGCTTCGAACGAGACGGTTCGGGTCGAATCACAAGCGTCAGAGCTTCGGATTCGGCGTCGTGTCCGTGGGCTGCGGCAGCCACGGCTTGAAGTCCTCGGGCTTCTGCCAGATTCCTTCGGGCGCGCCCGGCGCCTTCGAGATGCGGACCTGGATGCCGCGCAGCGTGTAGGTGCCGACCACGTCGTTGAAGGGCGGGTCGTTCTTCGTCAACACGTTGACGTTGGCTTCCATCCAGCCGCGCGTCGGCGTCGTGAGCGTTTCCGGGAACCAGAAGCGTTCCTGATAGAGAACGCCCGGGCTCACGCCTTCGGTGACGAGCACCTTGCCGCGGGTCTTGCCGCGCAGCGACTCGATCCAGGCCCAGTCGCCCGTCTTGAGGCCGTACTTCTTCGCGTCGACCGGATTCACCCAAAGTTCGGGCACCGGATAGATTTCGCGCAGGTAGGGCACGTTGCGAAGCGTCCCGTGGTGATAGACCGGAATGCGTCCGTTCGTGAGGATGAGCGGGAATTCGCGGCCGATCTCGTTCGTCGGATTTTCGTGGGGTTCCAGGTAGTAGGGCAGCGGATCGTAGTCCTTGGAAGCGGGCGGAAGAGGTTGCAGGGCGTAGGGCTTGCCGGTGCGCCCGAGCGTGATCCACACGTCGCCGTAAAGTTCGAGCTTCTTCGAAGGCGTGCGGAAGCCCTGGGGCAGGCCCGTCTTCGGATCCTTCTGCTTGTAGACGTAGTAGGTGTTCCACTTCTCGTACGGCATGTACGTGACGGGGTTGTTCGCCAGGAGCTGCTTCCAGGTCATGCCGATGCGCTTGAGACGACCGTCGAGGAGTTCCTCCATCGAATCCCAGTAGGCGAGGTCGTCCTTCATGAAGTCGGGGTTGCAGGCGCGCTGGGCGTTTTCGTTTCCGAGCGCGGCGCACTTCTTGATGAGCTTCGACCAGAAGAGCGTTTCGTCTTCCGTTTCCCACACGTGCGCGACCGCCTGGCGGGCGAACACCATGTTGAGGGATTCGATGAGCATGTTCGTTTCGAGCCACTCGGTCGCGGGGAGCAGAATGTCCGCGTACATCGAGAAGGACGTCGGATACATGTACATGTGCACGATCAGGTCGACGTTTTCCATCGCCTTCACCCAGGAACCGGCGTTGCCGTTGACGCCGAACTTGTTCCCGGAGCGTTCGAGCCAGACCTTGATCGGATAGGGCTTGCCCGTGAGCATCGCGTCGAGCACGGCGCTCGGCTGTGCGGCGTCCCACTGGATGAGGCCCTTGTGTTCATTGCTGCCGAGACGCTTCGTGAGCTGACCTTCCGGAAGGAGGTAGGAGCAGCGGGTGGCGAGCGAGCCGGCCGGAACGACGTTGCTCGAGGGATTGCGCTGCATGAGCGAACCCGGACGTTCGACGTTCCCGAGGAGGGCGTTGAGGATCACCGCGCCCATGGCGGCCTGTACGGAGTTCGGCGTCTGGTCGGTCGCAACGCCGAGGGACACGCCCGACGGACCGTCGCAGTAGATGCGGATCGCCTCTTCGATCTTCTTCGGATCGAGCCAGCATTCCTTCGCCGTCGCTTCGAGGGTCCAGGGTTCGACCCGTTCCTTGAGCGCGCGGAAGCCCGTCACGTACTTCTTGCCCTGCCATTCAAACGCGCCGTCGAGCACCGGCTCGAGCTTGTCGTCCCAGGGATAGGCGATGGGTTTCGGAGACTTCGTCTTCGCATCCCACACGACGTAGGTCTTGGCGTCGCCCTTCGCGTCGAGGTCGTTGGCGTGCACGAGCATCTTCGTTTCGACGTCGACGAGGTAGGGAAGGTTCGTCCAACGCATGACGAACTCGTTGTCCCAGAGTTTGTTCGCAATGATGTAGCGCATCCAGCCGAGCATGAGCGCCACGTCGGTGCCCGGACGGATCGGCAACCACACGTCGGCGCGGGCCGCTTCCGGAATGAAGCGCGGGTCAATCACGACCGACTTCACGCCCTTTGCGCGCAGGGTCACGAGCGCCTGGCCGCCGCCCGCGGGGTTGCTGTAGGAGGGGTCCGTACCCCAGAGCACGATCGACTTCATGACCGTGTTCGGGTTGTAGATTTCGCGGCTCTTTTCGTCGGCGATCGACGTGTCAGGGCCGCCGTACATCATGTCGAAGGCGAGCGTGCGCGGGAGGTAGCACTGCGCGCAGCCCGGTTCGTAGAAGTTCGGGGTTCCGAAGGCGTTCGCAACGCGCGGAATCCCGCGGAAGGCCGGATTGCCGCCGCCGCCCGTCGTGATGAGGACGGATTCGGCGCCGTACTGATGGCGGACTTCCTCCATCTTGCGGGCGATACGGTCGATCGCTTCCTGCCAGCTGATGCGGCGCCACTTGTTTTCGCCGCGCTTGCCCACGCGCAGGAGCGGGTACTTGTTGCGGTTCGGATGATAGAGGGCGGAAATGCCCGCGAGTCCCTTCGGGCAGAGCGTGCCCTTGCTCATCGGGTATTCGGGGTTGCCTTCGAGCTTCACCACGCGGCCGTTGCGCACGTGGGCGAGCACGCCGCAGTTGTGAATGCAGGCGCGGCAGCAGGTCTTGACGATTTTCGTTTCGCCCGCGGCGGCTGCGGCGGGCGCGGCTTTGGCCGCCTCGGCGGCGCGGGCCGAGGAAACGAGACCTTCGGGCACGAGGCGGTTCACCGTGGCGGCAAGGCCCGCCACGGCCGTCGCTTCGAGAAAGCTTCGGCGAGATAGTTGCATAGGGGTCTCCTAGGGGTCGGGAAGGCGGTTCTTCGGTGTACCTTCCGCAAAGAGGGGCGAAGCGCGCGGTCTCGAACGCCCGATCGGTTCTCGGGAGCGTTCGACGCCGCGTGCATCGTCGTAGCCGGATCTCGGGCCCGACAATGTCGAATCGGGCGCGGAGCTCGGTTTCCCGCATTCTCCAAGTGGGAGGGATTCGGCGGCATCCTGCTTTTTGCAAAGAACTTTGCTGTTTTTGCAAAGAGTTCTTGGGCAGAGGTCATGGGATTTGATGTGAAAATACTGCCGCAGAAGGAAAGGGGTGATTTTCTCTTTTGAGAATCCGCAAAGTGTATGTGGGGAAAATACGGGGGACGCGCGTTGTTCGACAGAAAGACGATTCGTTTTGCGGCGGTTCCTGACAAGAAGAGCCCGGGCCCTTCCGAAACAGGGGAAAGGCGGGGGAGGGAAGACTCGCCTCCAAACGAAGGACGGGGCCTGATAATGTCGTCAGGCGGGCACTGTAAAGTTTTGCGAGATTTCTTTCGCCACAACAATCAAGTTTGTGAACGTGTTTTCGATGATTTGCTGTGCCGCATTGTGTTTTGATGGGTAAACCGTTGAAACGTCACTGTTTGGAAAGGAATTTTTATGAGAGTGGAGGATTCTGTCCGTCTTCCCGAATTCACGGCCGAGCGGCTTGATGACCCGGCTAAAACCAGTCATTTGCCAAAAACGGACCCGATCATCCAAGAGGGGGGATTCATCCCCGCTCCGCAGCCCGATTGTAAGCTCACTTATTTGTCCGACAGGCAGTTTGATGAGGTCTTGGATTTTTTGAATCAACCTGCGCCGACTGACGTTCAAGAGAAACTTGCCGTAACAATGAACAAGTCTTATCCCTGGATCCGTAAGTGACGAATCCGCGTCACGATCACCTCGAGGAAAAAAATCCAAACGAAAATCGTAAGCTCTCCGCATGACAGAGCTGCCGAGTGTTCAAGTGACGGGCGGAAAAACTTTGCATGTTTCCGGGAATCGATTCAGGGGCGTCGAAATCGGAGAGTCACGACGAGTCCGCCCCCGGGGCGGTTCGCGAGCGAAAGCGCCGCGCCGTTCAACTGCGCCATGTTTCTGGCGATCGCAAGACCGAGTCCCGTGCCGCCCGAAGCGCGGTTTCTAGAGCCCTCCACCCGGAAATAGGGTTCAAATACCTTCTCGAGCAGTTCTTCCGGAATCCCGGGGCCCCGATCGGACACCGTCACGACGAGCGCTTCTTTTTCCGCGGTCAGCCGAATCTCGGCCGAGCCTGCATAGGCGCAGGCGTTCGTGAGAAGGTTTTCCATACAGCGTTTGAGACACAAAGGTCTTGCCGGCAGAATGCCCGTTTGAGGATTCGCTTCCAGTGCGGAATCGCATTCAAAGGTCACGGCGCGCCCGAGGTCCGCGTAGTCGTCCGCTAGGCTCTGCAGGAAGGACGGGAGGTCGACCTTCGTCATCGGTTCTTCGGTGCGTAGACTCCTGGCGAATTCGAGTCCCTGCGTCAGAATCGCGTTCATACCCTTGGCCGGTTCGGCGAGCTGATTGCGAAGCGTTTCGGGTTCGACCCGCGCGAGACGGAGCTGCAGTTTCGTGAGAGGCGTTCTCAAGTCATGGGCGAGCGCAGCGATCATGCGGTTTCGTTCGTCCAGGTGGCCCCGAATTTGTTCGCGCGTGCGGTTGAAGGCGTTGGCGGCGCTCCGCAGCTCCCGGGGACCCTCTTCGGGGAGGGCGGGGCTCTCCTGCGGCGCCGCGCCGAAGGCTTTCGCGGCGCTACAGAGCCGATCGATCGGTTTGGTCACGCGCTTGAGCAGGAAACGAGCGGAACGAGAAGGACGATGGCCTCCAAAAATACGAAGAGGCGCTGCGACCAGACCATCAGACGGTCGTCCGCTTCGACGGGAAAGAGAATCGTCAGCCACGTGCCGTCTTCGAGGGCGACCGCCACTTCCATGGGCGGCGCGTGAAGCGGGAAAAGGGCGCCCGTCTCTTCGCCCCGCACGAGCACTTCCGGCGCTTTGCCGCCCGCGGCGAGCGCTTCTTCGAGGGCTTTGAGCGGCTTCGCGAGAATGGGGCCGGGCTCGGGCCAGTCGGGGCGGGTCCGAACGATCGTCACGCGTTCGCTCGAGTGTCCGAGTGCGGGATTGCCGTGGGCGGCGTTCAGCGTTTCGGCCCGCAGGTCCGCGGGAATCGATTCAAAGAGCGCCCGATAGGAGACGACGTGTCCGATCTGTGCCGCCTCGAGCTGACCGACGTAGAGCCTCTGCACGCCGCAGACGACGAGAAAGTTCGCGATCTGCAGGAGCGCGAGCCCCGAAACGAGCACAAAGAGGATCTGTCCGAAGATCGAGTCGGGCAAAAGGGCGGAGAGCTTCTTCTTGATGTTGCCGAAGAAGGAGGAAGACGGGCGGACGGCGTCGGCCACGGGACCTCCTTTTCCACGGGCACTGCGAGCATGTAGCCGTCGCCGCGCTCAACACCGGAACTACGCCGGAAGAAATGCGGGACTACCTCGCCGAAATCGAGCGGGCGGCCGGGGCCGGGCAGGCCGAGGTCGCCCGGGGCGTTCTCGAGAACATCCTCGCAAAGCGCAGGCCGTCCTGACGCCAAGATTGACGTCAACGGGCAGAAAACCGATCGGATCGGACGATTTTTCCCCCAACGGTTTTCTTAGCCTGATCACAGGTACACAACGGACGGTTCGCACGGCACTCGAGTGCGGTGCGAATCGAAAATCAAAGGGAGAAAAATCATGCTGAGTCGTCGTAATTTCCTCGCTTCCGTCGCGACCGTGGCGGGAGGTCTGCAGGCGGCGTCGCTCAAGGCCGCCGAAGCGCCCGCTTCGGGGAGCTCCGCCGCCAACGGGCGCGCCAAGGTCTACTTCACGAAGGACTTGAGCGCGGCGGGACTTCTGAAACTCTACAAGCTCGTCAACGGTGACATCACGGGCCGCACGGCCTTGAAGCTCCATACTGGCGAACCGAACGGTCCCAACATCATTCCGCGCGAATGGGTGAAGGCCTTCCAGGCGGAAGTGCCCTCCACGATCGTGGAGTGCAACGTCTTCTATGCGAGTCCCCGTCAGACGACGGCCGGTCACCGCGAGGTCCTCAAGACGAACGGCTGGACCTTCTCGCCCGTCGACATCATGGACGAAGAGGGCGACGTTGCGCTGCCGATCAAGGGCGGCAAGTGGCTCAAGGAAGTCCACGTCGGCAAGCACCTTCTCAACTACGACTCGATGATCGTTCTGACGCACTTTAAGGGCCACACGATGGGCGGCTTCGGCGGATGCCTCAAAAACATCTCGATCGGCTGCGCCTCGGGTGCGCGCGGCAAGCGCGAACTTCACCGCGAAGGAAACAACGACTGGGCGGGCGGACCGCACTTCATGGAACGCATGGTCGAAGGCGGCAAGGCCGTGACGGATCATTTCGGCAGGCACATCACCTATCTCTCCGTCATGCGCCGCATGTCGGTCGACTGCGACTGCGCCGGCACGGGCGCCGCGGAACCGACGGCCAACGACATCGGGATTCTCGCCTCGACCGACATTCTCGCGATCGACAAGGCGGCGATCGACCTGGTCTATGCGCTCCCCGAAAAGGAACGCCACGACCTGGTCGAACGCATCGAATCGCGCAGCGGTCTGCGTCAGCTCTCCTACATGCGGGAACTCCACATGGGAAGTGATCAGTACGACTTGATTGAAGTCTGAGGCCAACCGCCGCAGCACGCATCCTTCGGAGGGACGGGCGTCGTCGGGGAGATCCGGCGGCGTCCGTTTTGTCCGAGGATCGAGGTGCACAACGCCAAGGGGCGCAGTGATCTGGAAGTGGCTGCAGACAACCGTTATTGGGTGATTGAGCTGAAGTATGTCGCAAAAAACGCCGAAGCGCCCGCAAGTCTCGCACAAGCTCTCTCCCGAATGAAAGATCGTCGTTACGGACTGGGACAGGCAAAGGGGAGGGAGCTGATGCGTCTTGCTCTCGTCTTCAGTGAGGAAGATCGAGCGTTTGTCGCCTGGCGTGCGCTTGACGAGTGATGAAGGCTGCGGCGGCAACGCTTTCGAAGTCCCTTCGATTCCATGAGGGATCGTGAGGCGGCGTTGCCGGGAGACGCCCGGTCTTTTGTGTCCTTTCATGGCGGACGCCCTCCAAAGGAGCGCGGGGCGGTTAGACTTTTCCCATGGCTCCTTCCAAAACGAAGGATGCAAACGTCTCCAACACTTTGGGAAACCCATGCACATTCTTCTCATTGAGGACGATCCCTTCATCGCCCGGGCCGTGAGCGCCGCATTGGAAAGCGAAGCGCACGTCGTCACCTATGCGCCGACGGGCTCCGAGGGACTCGCGGCGCTTCGCGTGCACGACGTCGACGCCGTGCTTCTCGACCTGGGCCTGCCCGGGATGGACGGCATCGACGTCCTCAAAAACATCCGCGCGATGCCTGCGCCCAAGGGAAGTCTGCCCGTCCTGATCGTCACCGCCCGCGAAGCGCTCGAGAGCCGTCTCGAGGGCCTCGACGCCGGAGCGGACGACTATGTTCTGAAACCCTTCCACATGTCGGAGCTGATCGCGCGGCTTCGCGCCGTGGCTCGCCGCAAGGGGCCGATCGCGGGCGACGTTTTACGCGCGGGAAACATTTCGCTCAATACCGTGACGCACGCCGTCACCGTGGGCGGCGACGTCGTGACGCTCTCAAAGCGCGAGTATGCGCTCCTTGCGGCGCTCCTCGTGCGGCCCGGAGCCGTGCTCTCGAAGCGGGCGCTCGAGGAAAAGCTCTACGCGCCCGGAGACGAGCCCGAGGGAAACGCCGTCGAATACCTTATTCATGCGCTTCGCAAGAAGATCGGAAGCGACGCGATTGAAAACATTCGGGGCCTCGGTTGGCGCATTCGGGAGAAAACGTCGTGAAAGCCGCAGACGTCTTGAAGAAAGTGTTTCCGCCGGGCGGATCCGTGCTCCTTCGCACGACCGCGGCGCTCGTTGCGGCGCTCTTTGCCTTCACCGCCGCGACCGCCTACATCACCTACCGAAGCACCAAGGCCGACGCCTTGGCCGCGCAGGACGTCGAATTGGCGGAGGTTGCGTCGTCGCTCGCGCGGGCCGACGTGGTCAACCGGATTCCCGGGGCGCTCACGATGCCGCCCGAAACGTTCGAGCGCGCGCTCGAAGACGAAATGCGAAACGGGGCGCCGCCGCCGCCGGAGATGCACGGCCGGGGCCGCATGCACCGCGGCATGGGCCGGCACCGCCACATGCGCGACGGGAGCTGCCCCTGGAGCGGGGCGGCCGAGTGTCTTCTTGCGGAGGTTTCGCCCGAGAACGGACGCATGTCGATTCCGGCGGGCCGCGACGTGCTCGTGCGCATGCGGCACACGGGCGGTCGGGCCGAAGTGGCGCGCTTCGACGACGCCGTGAAGGGAGGCTTTTCGAACGTCACGATCCACGGCGACGAACATCGGCTTTGTCTCATTTTTCTCCCGGACGGGAGCTATACGGCGGTCGCCGACCCCATGTTCGTCATCGAGGAGGAGGCGCAGGCGAGAGCCTACGCCGCCGTACAGCCGCTCCTCATCCTCCTGCCGATTCTGCTCGGCGTCGTGGCGGGCGTCTTGTGGCTCGCCTTCCGGCCGCTGCAGCGGGCCGCGAAAGACGTGCGAGAGCGCGACGAAAACCGATGGACGCCTCTGCCCGTCGAGAAGGTTCCCGCGGAAACGCGGCCTTTCGTGGAGGCCGTCAACGACCTTCTCGCCCGCGTCGAGGCGGCGCGCGTTCGGGAGCTGCGTTTCTCGGCCGATGCGGCGCACGAGCTGCGCTCGCCCCTGACGTCGCTCACGATCGAAGCGGAGCACCTTGCCAAACTGCCCCTGCCCGACGAAGCCAAACCCGTCGTCGCGAACCTCACGCAGGGGTTGGAGCGGGCCGTGCATCAGCTCTCGCAGCTTCTGCATTTTGCCCGCGCGCAGGCCGGCGAAGCCGACGCGCCCAATGCCGGGAGCGAATCCTGGTACCTCTCGGAATTGATCGGTCGGCTCGTGGAGCCTCTTCTTGACGCGGCCGACAAAAAGGGAATCGAATGGCTGGTTTCGGGCGTGGAGGGCGACGGTACGAAGGAAGCGCCGGTCGAAGGGATTTCTTCTTCGGCGCTCGAAGCGATTCTCCGGAATCTCCTGGAAAACGCCGTCCGATATTCGCCTGAAAACGGCCGCGTTGCGGTAAGGGTCGAGCGCGGAGCCGACGCTCTGGTGCTCTCCGTCACGAACGACGGACCGGGGATTCCCGAGTCGGAGAGGACGCGCGTTTTCGATCCCTTCTACCGCATTCCGGGAACGGGCGTGGCGGGGACGGGGCTGGGGCTGGCGATCGTGAAGACCTATGCCGACCGTCTCGGGGCCGTCGTGACGCTCGAAGACGCGCATCCCGACGCCGCAGACGGGCGGGGGCTTACCGTCACCGTGCGCGTTCCGACGGGGCGCGGAAAGACGGCGTAATGCATGCTCTCCGAGGCGACGCGATCGGCTGGCCTTCGCAGACGGGGTCGCGGACGCCCGAACTTTTCGATTTCGTGCGAGCCGTCGGAACGTGCGAAAATGATCGGTGCTCGACGCTCGAGCGAAGAAATGGAGAAAAGCAAATGGACGCTATGGAGAATCTGCTCACGCGGCGCAGTTGCCGCGCCTACAAAGACGAACCCGTCTCGGACGACGCGATCTACAACATCGTCCGCGCGGGGCTCTACGCCCCGAGCGGCATGGGCCGCCAGGCCGCGATCGTCGTCGTGGTGACCGACAAGGCGGTTCGAGATCAGCTCTCGCGCATGAACGCTGAAATCGCCGGCATGAAGGAGGGCGACCCCTTCTACGGCGCGCCCGTCGTGCTCGTAGTGCTCGCCGACCGAACGGTCCCGACCCATGTCGAGGACGGCGCCCTCATGATGGGCAATCTTTTGAACGCCGCCCATGCGGAGGGGCTCGGATCCTGCTGGATCCACCGCGCCCGGGAAGAGTTCGAGTCGCCCGAAGGCAAGGCGCTCCTCGAGAAGCTCGGCGTCAAGGGCGACTACGTCGGGATCGGCCACGCGATCCTCGGCGTTCCCGCCGGGGCTCCGGGCGAGGCGCCCGCCCATCGGGAAGGACGCGTCTTCCGAATTTGAAGCGTGTAGGGACGCGCACCCGGGCGTGCGCAGAGATAGACGGACGGTTTCCGAGAAGGACCGTCCGTTTTTTGTCGGCGGCTCGCCGAACCGGAACTCCGGTTGATCGATGCGGCTCCGTCGGGACGGACAGCGAAGAAGTCGATGGGGGCGGAAGCGTCAAAGAAGAAGTTTGACGAAAATTAAGGGAAAACCCAATTTTACTTTTCATAAACCGAGTGAACGGTCGGTTATCGCAAGGGCTTTGGAAAAAATGCAACTTTCTTTTTCGCATCGTGATTTATGGAGAAAAGTGCTCGATCGAAAACGAAATTGCACGGAAATCCATTGTGGTGCATCGAAGTAAAGGGAGTAGTACGAAAGTATGAGGATTAGAGGGTAAACCCCGAGATTAATATTTTTCTTTCTAAGATCGAAATTTTTTCCCTTCGCGAAAAGGAAATCGATATAGTCGGTTCGTCCGCGGGTATATTTTTCGCGCGATACACAATAACCCTTATATCCACCGTTCCCTCGACGGGACTTCTGACATTGGAGAGAAAAATGTTCACCCCCCTTCGTCATGCCCTTTCTCTTGCCGTCGGATCGGCGTTGGCCGTATCGGCGAGCAGCGCCTTTGCCGATACGTACCAGTCCGTTCTCGGAGAATCCTATGCGCAGTACTTTGGCGGGGTCGGCTCGGTCGATGCCGCATACGACGGCACCAAGGACATTCAGAACTGGAAGCCGACGGAAATCACTTACCCCGACGGATCGAAGGGCCAGACGAATCTCCGCACGATCTACGTCACGACGGGCCTGGATCCGCAAAACCGCCATTCCTCGGTGAGAGGTTTGGTCAACCTCGGGTTTTCCGGATTGAACCTCGTCAACGACAAGGGTTCGAAGCCCTACGTCATCACGATGAGCGACAGCAACGGCGACAAGTCGCCCATGCGCGACATGCGTCTGACGTTCGAAGACAGCGTCGTCCAGCGCTGGAACATCGTCGTTGAAGAACCGACCTACCGCAAGTATTTCGGTATCGAAGACGGGGTACGTTCGACCGAACACTCGATTACGTTCCGCAATTCCGAGTTCACGGGGGACATTATTCATAATTCCAAGGAAGCCGGGTCGATGACGGACTTCGCCCTCGTGTTGGAGAAGGAGAAGGGCAATCAGCTCGAACTCGATCTCGATGGTACGAAGTGGACCGGGGCGACTTATTCGACGGTCGGCACCAAGCACGAACGCAACGAAACGCTCAAGCACAGCACGAACCTGCTCCTCGCCAATAACTCGCACTGGGCCGTCACCGACGACTCCTTCGTGACGACGCTCAAGGCGGACTCCTCCTCCGACGTCGAAATCCTCGCCGGAACGGCGCAAAAGCAGACGAAGCTCTCGATCGACAAGCTCGACTCGGGCGTGCGCGTGAACGTGAACGCCAACACGTCGCTCACGGTGGGTAAACAAACGGCCGAACCCGCCGCTGCTGTGTTGGCGGACGACGAGCCCAAACCTTATGAGCTCGACGTGCGCTTCAAGGGCTTGGAAAACGCCGCCGTTGCGGTTCGGGCCGACAACGTTTCGACGAAGCTCGTTGCGTCGGATACTCTTCGCGCCGAGCATGACGACAACGCGCTCATCAGCGCCATGGCGAAGGCGGTCGATTCCAAGGAAACTACCGTCCGCTTCGAACTCGAAGCCGACACCTTCTCGGACGCCGTGTCGGGTACCCTGGGCCGGCAGGAAGACGGTACCCTCCAGGTGGACCAGATGCATCGGACGACCAATGAGAACGCGCTCGCCGTTGCCGATACGGGTTCGATCCTCTTTATGCAGTGGCGGGCCGAAACGGACGACGTGATGCAGCGAATGGGCGACGTCCGCTCAAGCGGCAAAACGGGTCTCTGGGTTCGTCACTACGGCGGCCGCAGCGAATTCGGTAGCAGCGACTACGACTATCTCGCCCTTCAGATGGGCGCCGACCGTCTCGTCTACGACGGCGACGTCAAGGTGCTCGCGGGTGCGGCTTTCTCCTACACGGACGGCGACGCCAAGTACTCGACGGGTACGTCCGACGCCAAGAGCTATGCCTTCACCGCCTACGGCGAACTCTTGACGCAGAGCGGGTCCTTCCTCACCGCGGCGCTCAAGTACGGGGCGCTTCGGAACGAAATCGAATTCTCGAAGATGCTCGACGGAGAATTCCGCGCCGACGCCTGGGCCTTCTCGGTCGAAACGGGTCACCGCTTTGCGCTCGCGAAGAGCTTCTTCGTCGAACCGCACGTGGGACTCACCTACGCCAAGGTCAACGGCGACAGCTTCCGCGTGGGCGACAACGCTTCGGTGAAGCAGGACGACTTCGACTCCTTGGTGGGCGGCGTGGGTCTCACCCTGGGTTTCTCTTGCCCGAACGACCGCGGCGACGTCTATCTGCGTCTGGACCAGAAGTACGATTTCCAGGGCGAAACCTCGACGGGCTTTTATTCGAACGGCCGTGAAGTCAACCGTTTCGACAAGGACCTGGGCGGCTCCTGGTTCGAAATCGGTCTCGGCGCCAAGGCCCGCCTGACGGAGAGCCTCACGGGCTACGCCGAATTCGAGACGGCGCAGTCCGGCGAAGTGGAAACGCCCTTCCGCTGGAACCTCGGTCTGCGCTACACCTTCTGATCGTGAGCTGCGCCCGCCCGAGAGCGGGCGCCGATCGACAGTCTCCCCGAATCGACCCGCCGTCGATTCGGGGTTTTCTTATTTCAAGGCGTAAAAACGGGCGGAAATACGTCCTTCGGGCGCGGTCTTTTCTAGACTGAAGGGAAGGCGAATTCCCGCTGAAGCGGCGCGCTCTTTCGAGCGTCTGCCTTCCTGCATCCCTTCGTCCGTTACGGAGAAGTCGTCATGCGCGTACGCTACAAGAATCTTTTCGCCTTTACGGGCGACGCGGCCCTGCCGCTTTTGGAATCCTTCGTCGTCGAAGCGGGGCGCATCGTCCCCGACGACGCCCCCGTCGATCGCGAGGTCGATCTCGCGGGCGGCTTCGTGACGCCGCTTTTCTCCGACCAGCACACGCATCCCTCCTACGTCGCGCAGACGCTCTCGGCGCTCGCGGCGCTGCCGCCCGACGTACTCTCGATCGAGGATCTCGTCGGGGGACTCGTCCGCAAGGCAAAAGATCTCCCCGAAGGCGCCTGGATCGAGGCCTGGGGCTACGACGAAAGTCTGCTCAAGGAAAACCGCTCGCCCACGAGGCTCGACCTTGACCGCGTCGCCACGGACCGACCCGTTTTCGTGCGGCGTTCGGACTGCCATTCGGCGGTCGTGAACACGTATCTTCTGAAGGCGGCCGGGATCGACCGCACGACGCCCGACCCTGAGGGCGGACGCTTTGGTCGCGACGCTTCGGGCGAGCCCGACGGACGGCTTATCGAAACGGCCGCCGTGCGCAGGGTCGAGCGCCTCAGAAAGAAGGAGGACTTCGAGGGGAACGTGCGCAGAATGTGCGCATTGGGCGAACACTACCTCTCGCGCGGGATCGGGTTCGTCACCGAAATGATGTGCGAGCGGGGCGAAAAGGATCTTCTGCCCGTCTACCGTGCCGCCAGAAAGGCGGGACTGCCCCTTGCGGTCGGGATGTATCTCGTCTGGCAGGGCGGGGACGATCCCTTCGGAATGCCCGACTTCACGGAGGACGAAAAGACGGGCCCCGTGCGATACGCGGGCCTCAAGGTCTTCGCGGACGGCTCGATTTCGGGAAAGACCGCGGCGATCCGCGGGCGCTACCCGGGACTCTCCGACGACGAGAATCCCCGGGGGACGATGTGCGTCACGGAACCGATCTTTCGCGCCGGGCTCGCCTGGGCGAAGCGAAACGGCGTGCAGCTCTCGGTGCACGTCATGGGGGATCGTTCGATCGACCGGATTCTCGACTGGTTGGAGGGCGAAAAGCCGTGGCTCGAAAAAGAGCCTTCGGTGCGGCTCGAGCACGTTTCCTATCTGCGGCCCGATCATCTCGAGCGCATTGCGGGCATGCCCCTTTCGATCGCCATGACGACGCAGCCGATCTTCCCCTTTGCCGAGTGGAAGGGCTATGAGGAGGCGATTCCGCGTTCGATGATCGACGAAGGCTATGCGGTGAAGACGATCGCGGCCCGAATCCCCGCCTTTGCCTTGTCCTCCGACGCCCCCGCCACGACCTGGGCCGATCCCGATCAGCCCTTCGTCACGGTCGCCGCCGCGGTGACGCGGCGCGACGCCCGAGGGACGCCCTTCGGCCAAGCGGAGGCGGTGGACGTTGCGACGGCTTTGTCGCTCTACACCTCGCGTGCCGCGCGGGTGACGGACCTGGGGACGAAGGGACTGTTGCTTGCGGGCGAATCTGCGGACTTTGTGCTCTGGAGCGAGAATCCCTTTGCCGTCGCGAAGGAAGAACTCGCCGACATTCGGGCGCGGCGCGTCTGGAAGGCGGGCGAACTCCTTTGGAAAGCCGAAGACTGAGACGAAAAGGGCGGCCCGGCGAAGAACGCTGGCCGCCCGATTGCCGCGCATGGCGAAGGGGAGCTTCCGACCGGGGCTCCCTTTTTCGCGCGGATCACTTCATGAAGACGAAGAACACCGCGCCCACCATGCAGGCGAAGGCCGCGAAGTGGTTCCACGAGAGATGCGTATTGAAGGCGACGAGGGAAAAGATCGTGAAGACCAGGAGCGTGACCACTTCCTGAATGATCTTCAACTGCACGAGCGAGAAGGGGCCGCCGTTGCCGTCGAAGCCGATGCGGTTGGCGGGCACCATGAAGCTGTACTCAAAGAGCGCAATTCCCCAGGAAAAGAGCACGACCGTGTAGAGCGGCCAGCTCGAGATGATCTTCGCCGTCTGCAGCTTCAGATGCGCGTACCAGGCAAGCGTCATGAAGACGTTGGAGACGAGAAGCAGTCCGACGGTGGTGAGGCCTTTGCTGAGCATGATGAGCGAAAAGGGGAAAGAGAAAAGGAAATCGCCCCGGCGAAGCATTCGGCGGGGCGACGGGGTTTCGGTGCGGCGCGCCGCGATTAGCCGCGGAAGGCCTTTTCGAGGGCCGGAACGACCTGCTTCTTGCGGCTCATGACGCCGGGAAGCCACATGTTGTCGGAGACTTCGACGCCGAAGGCGCCGGCGACGCGGGCGGGATCTTCCGACGCGAGGACGAGGCGGGAGCCTTCCTTCATGATGTCGGTGAGCAGGAAGAGGGCGCTGTGGCGGCCTTCGGCGCGGATGCGGCCGAGTTCCTCTTCGATCGCGGGCATCATGTCGGCGACGAGGTCAAGGCTCACGAGTTCGAGCTGGCCCACGCCCACCTTGTGGCCGGACATGTCGAAATCCTTGAAGTCGCGGAAGATGAGGTCGCGCGGCGAGCAGCCGGCGACGGCCGACTTGGCCGTGAAGAGTTCCATGCCGAGGGCTTCGAGGTCGGCGACGCCGGCGATTTCTGCGAGTTCCTTGGCGGCCTTGCGGTCCATGTCCGTCGTCGTGGGCGACTTGAAGATCACCGTGTCGGAGAGGATGGCGCAGAGCATGATCCCGGCGATGTTCTTCGGGATTTCGATGCCGCAGTAGTCGTACATGGCCTTGAGGATCGTGTTCGTGCAGCCCGCGGTCCAGATGATGCATTCGAGCGGCGAAGACGAGGTGACGTCGCCGAGCTTGTGGTGGTCGACGATGCCCTTGAGGTTCGCTTCGTCGATGTCGGCCGGGGCCTGGGCGCGGTCGGAGAAGTCGACGAGATAGACGTCGCGCCCGGCGACGCTCGTCACGACTTCGGGGGCTTCAAAGCCGAAGCGCTCGAGCACGAACTGCGTTTCGGGGGCGGGCTTGCCCTGCGCGGCGGGAACGACGTCGAGACCGCGCTTCTTGTAGAGGTCGGCGCAGACGATGGCGGAAACAATGCTGTCGGTGTCGGGGTTCTTATGACCGAGAATCAAAGCGGACACGGTGAATTCCTTTCTTCAAAAAATGAAATGCGGACGTGGATGAAGCGCCCGCCGATGGAGTCCCGTCATTTTATCAGAGGCGGCGGGGCTCGGTGCGCGGGAGACCTTCGCCGCGGAAAGCGTTCAGACGAAGGCGTGCGGCGCCCGCCGCAGGAACCATGTTGGTAAGGACTCAACGGATGCTCCCGTCGGTGGCCGCATGCAAACGTCTCTTCCCGCTCGGGGCGAACGGATGGTGCGGACGGCTGCGGCGGCATGTTCCAACGGTTGCGGCAGTGTGCCGAGATGGAAGAATTCCATCTTGTCGGCCGTCGATGGAATCGCGAACTTGCGAAACTTACGCCCGCTGAGCGTGCCATCCCAAGTAACGCTCGGCGAATTGCGCCGCGGTGAGAATTTCTGTTGCGCCTATATGTTTACGTTCGAGCAAACCTGCACGCCGGTCGCCGGTAACAAGATGATTTGCATCACCGGCCTCACAAATTGCGATCAAGAAGTTGTCATCCGGGTCAAGCGCTTCTTCGGAAATCAGTGTTTCGGGCTTGACGATCGTCGCGAGGCCATGCATTCGATTGATGATCAGTCCTACTCGGTGCGGTTGCAGAAAGGGCTGCAGGTGCGCATAACGCGAGACCCGCCGAATTTCTTCGAGCTGATCCTCCGAGGTGAGGAGCTCAAAGTCCCCGGCGAGCCACGACCGAAGGATAAGGTCAGGCGGATTGTGCGGCGAAATGAGCGCTGAAATCAGCACGTTCGTGTCAAGAACGACCTTCATTTCGGCTGATCCTTGGCCCAGGCCAGTCCATCCGCAATAATCTTGTCAAGTTCATGCTGCGAGAGTCCGCAGGCAAGCACCTTTTCCTTGGCTTCTTCTGTAAGAGAAGACAGGATGTAACGGGAAACCGCCTTTTGGACCAGAGAAGAAAGGGAACCTTTTTTCCCCCCTTGAGACGCAAGATAAATGCGGGTTGCTTCATCAAAATCGGGGGGAACCGAAATGTTCCACTTGACGTTTGCAATACGGGCGGAAGACTGAGTCATGTGTAGTCCTGGGCTAAAAGGAGGATATGCGTCTATCTGTCTGGAATTATAGGCGCAAATGTGATATTTCCGGTTTTCAGCGGTCCTTTGGAGAGATTCCGAGCTGTCGGCCGAATCCTGTCCGGGCTTGTCGGACACGGGGCCGACGGCTTTTTCCTTGATGTGCAGCGGCAAATCAATCCGCTGCAGTAGAATGCGGAGAATCTGAGGGGCGGCCGTCCGGGGCGCCCGGACCGCAAAGGACAATATGCAATGCTTCGGGAAGAAGAACAAAAAGGGTCTCTTGTCATGCTGCTTGCGGCGCTGCTCGCCATGATCCTCATCATGCGCGGGCCCGTCACCTGCGTGGGCGTTTTGACCGAACCCGTCATGACGACCTTCGGGATCGGGTACTCCGCCTTCGGCTTTCTCTGCGCGCTTCCGATCGCGTGCTTCGGTCTCTGCGGTCTGCTCGGTCCCGTGGTGAGCGCCCGCACGGGACTCTCGGGGGCGCTTACGCTCTCCGTTCTTCTCATTCTCCTCGGCGCCGCAGGGCGCCTCGTCACGGACTACGCGACGCTTCTTCTCTCCACCGTCTTCATCGCGACGGGGATCGCGTTTCTCAACGTGCTGATGCCGGTTCTTTTGAAGCAGAACTTTCCCGAACGCGCGGACGTGGCGATGGGCCTTTTCACGGGCTTCATCGGCTTTTCGGGCGCGATCGGAACCTACGTCTCGGTCCCGATGTGGGAGCGCTGGGGGACGCTTGCGGCTCCCTTCGGACTTTGGGTCGCGCTTTCGGCCCTGGCGCTACTCGCCTGGCGGGCGGCGCCCAAGAAGGGAAGCGTCGCGGAAAACCGCTTCCGATTCGGCGCGGGATTCTTTCGAAATCCCGTGGTCTGGGCGGTGATGCTCGTGATGAGCATGCAGTCGCTCACGATCTACACGACGGCGGCGTGGCTTCCGACCATCCTCAAGACCGAAGGCTTCAGCGCGGCGGACGCGGGCTTCGGCGTCGCGGCCTTTCTTCTGATCAGCGCGCCCGCGAGCATCTTCTCGCCCTGGATCGTGCGCGTCTGCGGCGGCGGGCGCAGGACCTCCTTTCTCTGTGCGCTCAACTTCGCGGTCGGGGTCTTTCTGTGGCTTCGGGGCGGGGGCGCCGCCTTCGTCGGCTGCCTCATGGCGGGGGTCTCGCAGGGGCTCGCCTTCAGTCTCGCCATGCTCGTCATGAGCCGCAAGACGAAGAACCTCTCGGAACTCTTTTTGATTTCCGGTTTCGCCCAAGGGACGGGCTACGTCATAGCGGGCCTCGGTCCCTGGATCTGCGGCGTTCTCTTCGACCTCGCGCACGATCCCCGGGCGATCGTCGCCTTCCTGCTCGGCGCGATCGCCGTGTGGGGCGCGAGTGCGCTCTATGCCTTCGGAAGGCGCCCGCTTTTCCCGGATTGACGGGAACGGTCTCGGGCCTGCAGAACCGTCGCGGCGATTTCCGTGAGGAAAACAAGCGACATGCCGACGTAGGTTCCCGTATCGTACGCTTCGTCAAAAATGAGCATGCCGCCGGCGACGCTGAAGAGAATGGCGGAAAACTGCAGGTTGGCGCAAAGAAGAGGTTTGCCGTGGCCCCATCCCTGCGTCTGCGCGAGCTGCGCTCCGACGGTGGTGAGTCCGACGGCAAGAAGTTCCGGCGTGAGCAGCAGTTCGGCAAGGCTTTTTTCAGACCCGACGCACCAGAGAGCGACGGACGCCGCCAGAGAGGCGCAGCCGAAATAGAACGCCGTGCGGACCACGGGCTCGCCGAGACTGCCGAGTTTTTTGAGCGCCAACGACGTGCTTGCGGCCAGCGCGGCGGAGAAAAGCGCCAACGCGCAAAAAACCGTCATCGCCGCATCCAGGCTCGGCCGCATCGTCAGGCAAATGCCCGCGAAGCCCGCAAGGACGGCGGCAACGAGTCCGATGTTGATCGGCCGACCCCGAAGCAGACTGCGGATCACGCTGAAGGCCGCGACGAACAAGGGCGCCGTAAAGGTGAGGGTCTGCGCCGTCCCGATCGGAAGGTGCTGAACGGTCACGATGTTGAGCAAAAGCGCCGTCACGCCGAAAACCGATCGAAAAGCGTGCCACCCGGCGTTTCGCGTCGCAAGGGGGACGCGGCGCACGGCGGCAAGCGTCCAGAGCACGCCGAAGAGAAAAAGGGAGCGCACGAGAAAGACGTCCCCGAACCACGTTCCTTCGGGGGCGAGCTTCACGAAGACGTAGGTGAGGACCGTGAGAAAGGTCGACGCCAATACCCAGAACGACTGCAGCATCAGTCCGATTCCTTGAGAATGCGCCGGGTGCTCTGAGCGATCCGGTCCAAAAGAACGGAACGGATGTACTGCGAGCCGGGATCGCTGTGGGCCCGTTCGTGCCAACCGAGCGAAATCGTGAGGGTCGGCGCGTCGGCGGTGACGGGAAGAAGCTCCAGTGCGGAAGTGTCGAAGGCGAGTCTCGCCGTCACTTCCGGGACGATCGAATAGCAGTCGGTGTTTTTCAGGCAGATCGGAACGCTCAGGAAGAAGGGCGTGACGAGCGCGATCTTTTCCGGGTCGTCGGGATTGAAGAAACCGTTCCCCGGACTGTTGGGCTGCCGGTAGCGGTCGGGCTGCGCGTTGATGAGGACCTGCCCGTAGGGCCGCAGGTCCGGTTTACCGACGGCGCCGTGTCTGCGGGCGACCCGGACCAGAGGGTGGCCCCTGCGTACGACGCAGACGTAGGGCGTCGTCAGGACGGGCGCCGCATGCACGTCGGGCTGCAGTCCCTGACGGGCGAAGAAGAGGAGGTCGAGCTTGTCTTCGCGGAGCAGGTCGAACATGTGTTCGTCGGCCTGGATCACTTGAAACCGTACGAAGGGGAGAAGGCGGGAGAGTTCCGCATGGATCGACCCCAGGGTCGCTGCAAAGGCGTTGTCGTAGCATGCAACGCGAACAGTTCTCTTCAAAGTCCCGGGGTCCACTTCCGTACCGCGCTCCAGGGTTTCGAGCATGCGAAGGAGTGCGACGACCTTCTCGAACTTTTCCTTGGCTTCCTGCGTGGGCTGCATCAGGGCGCCCGAGCGCACGAATAGCGGCGCATTCCAATACCGGCGCAGTTTCGCGAGCATGCGGTTGGCGCTCGACAAACTGACTCCCATCCGCTCGGCCGTGCGGGGGAGCGAGCCCGTGCGAAAGAGCGTTGCGAAAAAGTACAGGGTCTCGGCGTCGATATCCCGTACGTAAGAAGGCAGGGCGGACCGCGAGACGGCCTGAGAGCGGGCCTGCGGAAAAGTTTCGCAGGCTTGTGGGGCGGTGTTGTCCGACATGGTGTCGCTTCGAAAATTGACAGTGGAAGGCGGGAATGAGTGAATGGTTTGACAGTATGACGCTCCTTACACTTTCCTTCAAGTCTGCAGGCGCGGTCCTGCCCTCAACCGATAGGAGTCAAAAATGAAGTTTGCAATGATGCGTCGGAGCGAAATCGCGAAGGTCACGGCGTTCGTTTGCGGTATTTCCGCACTCGGCGGCGCCTGGGCCATGACGCCGGGGACATACAGCGCGACGGTTCCCGCCCGAAACGGAGACATGACGGTGGAAGTCACCGTGGACGCGTCGGCGATCCGGGACGTGAAGGTCGTCAAACATTCGGAAACGCCGGGAATCGGGTCGCTCGCCACCGAGGGAATGCCCGGGGAAATGGTCGCGCACCAGAGCGTTCTGGTCGATTCGATCTCGGGCGCCACGATTACGTCCGAAGCCCTGCGAAAGGGCGTGGAGGCGGCGCTCGCTAAGGCCGGGGCCGATGCCGGGGAATTCCATAAAAAGGTCGAGGCCAAGAAGATCGACGCCGCGCCCCTCGTGACGCAGGCCGACGTCATCGTCGTGGGCGGAGGCGGCGCCGGGATGGTGGCGGCCGCCACGGCCGTCGACAACGGCGCGAGCGTGATCGTTCTCGAAAAGATGGCGATGTTGGGCGGCAATACGGCGCGTTCCGAAGGAAATATGTCCGCGATGGACCCCGATCCCACGAAACTTCTCGACATGACGCCCGCGGTGCGCGACATCATCGCGAAGTACACGGATCGTCCGGCTTGTTCGAAGGAGGCGGCCCGGCTGCAGCAGGTCGTCAAGAAGCAGCTCGCCGAGCACGACGCGGCCGGCAGAAAGTATCTCTTCGACTCTCCCGAACTCTTCGCGTTGCAGACCATCATGGGCGGAGACTGCAAGAACGATCCGAAGCTCGTTCTCACAATGGCGAAAAATGCGACCGAAGCGATGCTGTGGCTCGACGAACAGTCCGACATGACTTGGATGCACGTGCCGCGTCACTGGATCGACGTCGGCATCGGCGGCATCTACCCGCGCGGACAGTGGCCGCGCCAGGCGGACGGCAAGACGCCGATTTCGACCTACGACGCCTACATTGCGCCCCTCGCTGAAAAGGTTCGCGAAGCGGGTTCGACCGTCTATACCAATACGAAGGTGACGAGCATTCTGCGCGATGAGAGCGGACGCGTCACGGGTGTGGAAGCCGAGCGCGACGGAAAGAAAGTGGTCTTCAGCGGGAAGAACGTCGTCTTGGCCGCGGGCGGGTACGGCGCCAATCTCGAAATGGTGAGGAAGTACAACAACATCAGCGTACGGGCCACGTCGAATCAGCCGGGCACGACGGGCGAAGTGATTGAAGAAGCCGTGAAGGTCGGAGCGGGGCTCGAAGGGATGGACTGGATTCAGATCCATCCGCACGGGAACCCCAAAAACGGCGAACTGGAATCCGCCATCGCCGGCCGTCCGCAGGATACGCCGTACGTGAACGCCGAGGGCGTGCGCTTTGTCGACGAAACGGGGCGCCGCGACGAAATTTCCCATGCGATTCTCGAGCAGCCCAACAAGGTCGCCTATGCGATTTTCGATCACCGCACGATCGAACAAAAGAAGGTCCGCGACGACCTCATGAAGATCGCCCTCGGTCACGGCTACGCCTTTGAGGCGGACACGCTCGAAGACCTCGCGAAGAAGGCCGGCATCAAGGCGGACGCCTTTGTCGAAACCGTCAAGACCTACAACGAGGCGGCCCGCAAGGAGGACGGAAAGGGACTTCCGGTTCCGAAGATCCTCATGGGACTTACGGTTGAAAAGGCGCCTTTCTACGCCGTACCGATCACGACGACCATCCATCACACCATGGGCGGTCTGAAGATCAACGAAAAGACGCAGGTTCTCGACGCCGACGGCAAGGTCATTCCGGGGCTCTACGCCGCGGGTGAAATCACGGGCGGCATCCACGGCTCGAACCGCTTGGGCCGCAATGCTCTGACCGATCTTCTCGTCTTCGGACACATCGCTGGAAAGGAAGTCTCGAAGAAGTAACGCCCGAAAGAGCGTCCCGGTAAAACCTCCCCGGACCCGCCGCGGAAAAAGAGCGGGTCCGGGCGCCAACCTCCAAAATACGAAAACACCGACATGCAAAAGAAACTCACCGCGCTGGCCGCACTGGCGGCCGCCTCCCTCTCTTCGGCCTTTGCGGCCGACATTACGACCTACGGCGTCATCAACACCGGACTTTCCTACACCCGGGCCGACACGAGCGTCTCGGAAACGACCGATACGTTTGAAATGGATACCGGCAACTATCTCGGCAGCCGCTTCGGGCTCAAAGGTTCCGAAGAAATCAACGACCGGCTTACGGTCGGCTTCGTTCTGGAAAACGGCTTCAGCAGCGACACGGGCGCGCTCGGCGACGGCGGCCGACTCTTCGGCCGCGAAGCGAGCATTTGGCTGCGGGACGACGTTCTCGGGACGCTCCGTTTCGGGCGCCTCACCGCGCTGACGGGGTCGACGGGGACTTCGGGCCTCATGGCCGGGAAATTTTCCGCGACGAGCACCGGCTGGGGCGTCATGTGGGGCCACAACGCGGTCTTTGCCGCTCGACAACGTCGTCATGTATTCGACGCCGAAGTGGGCGGGACTGCAGCTCCATGCGCAGTATTCCTCCGGAATCGACCAAGAGACGGAAGAGGACGGCGAGGAAAATTCCGGGAGCGCCACCCGCTACATGGGATTGGGCGCCCAGTACTTCAAGGGGCCCTTCAGCACGATTGCGGTCGTCGACAGCTACCGATACGCCGATACGGCGGAGGATCCGAGTCTCGGCGCGTATCTGAGTCTGGCCTACGATTTTGAAGTCGTGAAGGTTTTTGCGACCGGCAACTACTTCCGCGACATGCGCTACCTCGGCAAGGCGGCCGTCGACGGCGAGATTGCCGAAAGCGCGGTCTTCGGAAACGGAGTGGCAAAGGACGGTTATGCCTTGAATTTCGGCGTCACCGCTCCGATCGCTTCGGGCAAGCTTTATGCCGCCGTGGGCTACATGGACGCCGAAAGCTCGGTCGACGCCGATAAGGCGATGAAGCGCTGCACGGTTTCGGTGGGCTACGACTACAACCTCTCGAAACGCACCGTCTTCTACGTCGGCGCGGGCTATATGCTGGATCGGTACGAGGACTTCGGAGCCGACGTCGCCGCGAGCGACGAAGACGCCGCCAAGTACGGCGTGACGTTCGGTCTTTCGCACCGGTTCTGAGGACGTTTCCCTCTTCCAGACGGCACCCTCGTCCGCGTCGGCGGCGAGGGTGTCGCTTTTCAGGCGACGCGCCCCGTACGGCAAAGACGGTTTGCCGGGCGGGACGAATGCCGAAAGGGTTTCGGATCCGCCCCGCTCAACGTTGCGGGCACAGGGCGGTACGGGAACGAAAAAGAATCTTCGGTCCAAACGTCCGCACGCGGGAGCGGCCCTTCGATCCCTTCTTTCACGGGAAAGAAAACGGGAAGAGCCTCCGTCGGTTCTTCCCGTTTCTGTCGGATCTCACGAAATCGTCTGCGTTGCTACCGAAAGCTCGATTCGCAATTTTGGATTTACCGGGCCTTCGCGCGTTCGGCCGCTTTGGCGCCCGCCGTGCGGCCCGAGCCGTAGGCGAGGCCGAGTCCCGTCCCGGATTCGTAGTTGCGGGCGTAGTAGGGACGATTCGCCATTTCGCCGCCCGCGTAGAGACCGGGAATGACCTTGCCCGCTTTGTCGAGCACTTCGAAGTCGGACGTGGTCTTCACGCCGCCGATCGTGCCGCCGAGACCCGGCTCCACGCGGATCGCGAAGAAGGGGGCCTTGACGAGCGGACGAAGATAGTCTTCGTCCTTCCCGAAGACCGGATCGTCGCCGTCTTCGGCGTTTTCGTTGTAGTCGGCCATGGTCTTCGCAAAGACTTCCGCGGGCACGCCCATGCGGCGTCCGAGCTTCGTGAAGTCTTCGCCGTAGACGGCCACGTCGTAGTTGAAGTATTTGGCGGCGATGTCGGCCTTCTTGACGTCGGAGGAGTCGATGATGACCCAGCAGACGCGCTGCATGCCGCAGTGATCCGCCACGTAGGGGAGGGCTTCGTTGACGAAGCGTTCGCCCTTTTCATTGACGAGAACGAGGTCGCGCTGCTTGAACTTGCCCGTAATGGCGGTCTTGAGTTCGTCGTAGCGGGGAAGAAGATGCAGACCGATCACCCAGGAGTCGTCGGCTTCGGCCGCACCCGCCTTCAGAGCCATGCGGAGACCGTCTCCGGTGTCTCCTTTGGCGGCGACGGAGCGTTCGGTCGCGACCGTGAAGACGGGAAGGCGCTCGGCCATCATTTCCATGTTGTGCGCAAAGCCGCCCGTGGCGAGAACGACCGCGTCGGCGGCGATTTCGTAGCGCTTCTTGCCGTCGTGGGCGAGAACGCCCGTGACTTCGCCCTTCTCGTTTTTGACGAGCTCGTAGGCGGTCGTGTTGAATCGCATCGCGACGCCGAGCTTCTTGGCGTAGTCCTCGACGGCCTTCACGACGAAGGCGCCGCCCGCCGGGGAGCTTCCCATGCCGCTGGCGGGCACGGGACTCGCCTTCGGGGCGTGGGCGCGCTTGTCGCCGCCGTGACCGAAGGGACGGGGTTCGGCGAATTCGAGACCCACGGTCTTGCCGAGCCATTCGACGGCCTCGGTGCTGCGTTCCAGCATGAGACGGCGAAGCTTGGGATCGGGATAGTCCTTGTCGCCGCCCTTCACGGCCGATTCGTCGTGTTCGGCCCAGTCTTCGAGCATGTCGTCGACGTCGTCGCGAATGCCCGCGGCCTTCTGGTAGGACGTTCCGGTGCCGACGATGGCGCCGCCCGCGAGCGCGGAGGAGCCGCCCGCAAAGGGCATCTTTTCGATGAGGAGGACCTTGGCGCCCTTTTCGGCGGCGGTCGCGGCGGCCGCAAGGCCCGTGCCGCCCGCCCCGATCACGACGACGTCGGTCGTGATTTTTTCGGCGGGAAGCGCGGCGGGATCCACGGGCTTCTTGTGGGGCACGAGACTTTCGGCGCTAACGCCGGCCTTCTCGGCCGCTTCGCCCACCGCGCGCAAAAGCGCGGCCGACGACATCGTCGCGCCCGAAACCGTGTCGACGCCCAAGTGCTGCTTCGAGAGGATTTCGTTTCGCACCTTTTCCATGGCGACGCCGCCCACGTAGGAGGTGTCGTTCGAAGTCTTGATCTCGATCTTTTCAATGCGGTTTTTCGAAAAGGTCGTGACGACCGTGAGCGGGCCGGCGTTGCCGCGGGTGGTCACTTCGTATGCGCCCGGTTTGAAGGTGTAGGCCTGGGCGGCGAACGTCAGGCCGGCGAGCGCGAGAAAGAGGGCGCTCTTGCGAAAGAGTCCTTGAATCACGGTGGGGTCTCCTCAGGGTTGTTCGGTCACAATGATTGAGATTAGTCGCGACTATGCTACATGCGACTTAAAGAGTCCTGAAGGGCGGGGCGAAAAGGACGAAATCGGGGAGGAGCGCAGGTTTTTTCGCCGCCCGCCCGAGGACGGACCTTCGGTCTCGGTCCACGGTCCGAAAAAGGGCGAACGGGAGCCGGCGAAGAGAGCGTGCGGCCCGGCCTCAGTCGTCCATCGACGTCTTCACGGCGAAGCGCGACTCGACGTAGAGCGCGAAGCGTTCCGCCACAACCGCCACTTCCTCTTCGATGTCCTTTTGCGTAGGTCGGTCGTCGGGAAGAATGAGAAGACGAGTCGGCAGACCCGAGCGCAGATAGTCGATGTAGAGGCGCGAGAGTTCGAGAAGATTTTCGCGGTCGGTGACGACATAGTGCTCGAGCACGCCCGCGAAGGCTTCGTAACTCTTCAACACCCCCTCGCGCCAGTACCATTCGCCCAGACCCTCGCAGCGGGGGACCTCGGCGTAGACGAGCCGCATCATCCCGATCGCCCGCGGCGTCACGAGATGCCCGACGAGAATCTTTCCGAAGTGCACGAGCTCCTCGAAGAGCGTCTTTCCGGTTCGGCCCTCCTTCTCGTAGGCGCCGTAGATTTCGTCGACCATCATCTGGAGCGAGGCCCGAAAGAGCCCCTCCTTGTTGCCGAAGCAGTGATAGATGAGCGAGCGCGAGCCGCCCGCGATGTCCGTGATGTCGCTCAGGGTTGTCGCGTCGTAGCCCTTTTCGGCGAAGATCTCGATCGCTTTCGCGAGAATGCGGCGGCTTCGCTCGAGGCCGCGGCGGGTGAGGGGCTTGTTGTAGTTCGTCATGTGCGTTCCGTAGGCTGAGGGGCGCGTCGTCCTTCGACCCGCGTCGGCGGGTTCGGTACGGAAATGCGTACCGAAGGAGACGGAAAGATTCCGCCATTCTACAGGACGATGACGATTGATGTTCATCAATGGTCCTTTTCCTCTTGCTGAAAGAGAGAGGCATCGGAGGAATCCGTGCAGGAATGCAATCTTTGGAAAAATCATTTCTTTTGTTAGTGCACAAATTTTGTGCGAATTAAGGAAGAGCGCTTCGGAGAAGATCTCCCGCCCCGCAAAGCGGGGGTAGTGCACAGTCTCTGTGGAAAATAAGCCGACATTCCGTTCCCGCGGGCGCACTTTTATTCTTCGTGCGGGAGACGAGTCGACACCACAAGATATGGGGAGCGGGTTAATGCCGATCGACAGTCTTGTATCTTTTGAGAAGATTTTCCGGAAGAAAGGGCGCGCCGGCGCCGGGCGTATTGCGCACGGCGCACCGCTTCGCAGAAAGAAAGAGCGGGTCAGCGCACTCGAAGTTTTCCCTAGGGAGAGCGCTTTAGGTTTGGTGAATTCGGTTCTCGGTCCGTATAATGCATGCGGCTTGTTCCGCGGTCGAAGAGAGCCTTCTTTCCCGCGGACGGACACTTTCAGACCAACCACGACAGAGGAGTTCTCGATGTCGAATCCCGCCATCGCCGCCCGCATGGGCGAACTGATCGCCAACGAATCCGTGCAGAAGGCGCTTGCCGTCGCGAAGGAGGAGGCGCCGCGCGCGCTCGCCGAACAGATCGCGATCGCTCAGATCCCTTCTCCGACTTTTGAAGAATCCCGCCGTGCCGAAGAAATCGCCCGTCTTCTGCGCGAATACGGCCTGACGGACGTCGTGATCGATCCCTCGGGCAACGTCGTCGGCCGTCGTCCCGGCCGCGGCGCGGGTCCGGTCGTCGCGATCGCCGCCCACACCGATACGGTCTTCCCGATGGAAACCGACGTGACGGTGCGCTCCGAAGGCAATCTCCACTACGGTCCGGGCATCGGCGACAACGCCTCGGGCCTGCGCTCGATGCTCCAGGTTCTTCGCATGCTCGAAGCCGCGAAGATCGAAACGGCGGGCGACATCCTCTTTGTCGGCACGGTCGGCGAAGAGGGCAACGGCGACATCCGCGGCGCCAAGGCCCTCTTTGACGGTTCGCGCAAGATCGACGCCTTCGTGGCGCTCGACATGGAAACGGTGGCCCGCGTGCAGACGGGCGCGACGGGTGCGCACCGCTGGCGCCTCGCCGTCGACGGCCCCGGCGGGCACTCCTGGCTCGACTACGGCCGCGTTCCCTCGGCCGTGCACGCCATCGGACGCGCAATCGCCAAGATCGCCAACCTCGAACTCCCCGAAGATCCGAAGACCTCCTACACGGTCGGTACGATCAAGGGCGGTACGACGGTCAACACGATCGCCGCGCACTGCGAAGTCGACGTCGACATGCGCAGCGTCGCCATGGAAGAACTCATGAAGGTCGAGGAAACCATTCTCGCCGCCTTTGAAGAGGCCGTGGCCGAAGAAAACGCCCGCTGGACGAAGGCGCCCGAATCCGCCTACGTGAAGCTCACGAAGACGAAGATCGGCGACCGTCCCGCCGGCCAGCGTCCGGCCGACTGTCCGGCCGTCAACGCCGCGCTCGAAGGCGCCAAGGCGCTCGGCATCGAAGTTACCTGGACGGGTTCTTCCTCGACCGACTGCAACATGCCGATGTCGCTCGGCATCCCCGCCGTCTGCCTCGGCACGGGCGGTCACACCTACAACGAACACTCCCTCAAGGAGTATTTCGACAGCACCGACATGCATCTCGGTCCGCAGTTGGCGCTTCTCACGGTCCTCGGCATCACGGGCCTCGCCTAAGATGACCCGCGGGGCGGCCTGGCCCGCGTCCGATCTGCTCGAGCTCGTCGCAAAATTCCGCGACGAGCGCGACTGGGCGCGCTTTCACTCTTCCAAAGACCTCGCGCTTTCGGTTTCGATCGAAGCGGCCGAGCTTCTCGAATGCTTTCAGTGGTCGGGCGACGATCTCGAAGTTCCCGAGCGCTCGGCCGAAATCGAAGCCGAGATGGCGGACGTCCTCATTTACCTGGCGATGCTCGCGGATCACCGCGGCGTCGACCTCGACCGCGCGGTGCGCGAAAAGCTCGCCGCGGCCGAACGGAAGTACCCGGCGACGGCGGTTCGGGGCGAAGCTTCGGCCGCCCGGGCCGCGGCGCGCGCGATTCACGAGGAGGCGAGGCGCACGGGCGCGAACGTTCCCGCTGCGCCGCCCGTGTGCGCGGCGGAAAAAGACGAAGGTTCCTCTCCGGCGAACGCGCTCTCGCGCCGCGCCGTCGCCGACCCAGAGGAGAACGTACGGACGCCGGTGCCGGCTGACAAGACGCCCGTGCAGTGCGCTCGGGAATCCCGGCGACCCGAAGCGCCCGTCGTTTCTCTTGAGGGAGAGAGAGCCGCGGATTCCGTCCCGCCTCACGAAGACCTTCGCGACTCCCTTCGTCGTCGCTCGGCGCTTCTGCGCGAAGCGCTCGCGGCGCTCGAAAAGCATCTGGAAACGGATCCCGCGGGCTTTTGGGAGGCCTCTCCCGACGACCGCGTCGCCTACGTGCGCTACGCCGAACCCGTGCTCGCCGTCTGGCGTCTCGCAGGCGACTGGCTCGGGGCCCCTCCGAAGCGGCGTCCTCCTCTGGACCCGCATCTCTATGACTGGGACGACATGACGCCGGGGCTTGCCTGGGCGGCTTTCTCCGAACTCGTCGGACTCGAGCGGATGGAAACGGGCGCCTTTCTGCGAGCCGCCAATTCCGGCCTCGTGAGCGGACTTCTGCGGCGCATTCTCGCCGCGTCGCCCGAGGCTCCGTTCGGCGAAGTTCCGACAAACCGATCTCCGATAGCTTGAGCGGTCGTTCACCATAGAAAAATTCGAACGGCGCGCGAACGGCTAGGCGCCCTAGCCGAAGCGTCTCGTGCGACGGAATCCGACGCGCCTCTCTCTTGTGTCGGGAACGCTCGTCGTACCAGATCTTGTGTGTTTGAATTTTCTCGCTTCAACATGTATTGCTCTCCCGTTCCCCGATTCCGTTTGCGGATCGGTAGAATGGAGTCCTTGTTTTCGATTTCTTCGCCATGACTCAGGTTCACGCCATCGGTTCGCTCAATCTCGACTACGTCTACAGGGTGCCGCACTTTCTGCGCCCGGGCGAGACGCTCGAGGCCGATCACCGTGCGGTGCACTGGGGCGGCAAGGGCCTCAATCAGACGGTCGCGATGCTCCGCTCGGGACTCGCCGTGCGCCACTGCGGCGCGGTGGGCGCGGACGGAACGCCGCTCTCCGACTTTCTCGCGTCCGAGGGGGCTGACGTCGCGCACCTGCGCGTCAATGAACGCTCGGCGACGGGACACACCTTCATTCAGGTGACGCCCGACGCAGAGAACGCGATTCTTTATTACCCGGGGACCAACCACGCGGTGACGGAGGATCTCGTCGACGGCTTTCTCGCGACGGCCGAGACGGGCGACTTTCTCGTCCTCCAAAACGAAGTGAACGGCACGGCGCGCCTCATGGACGAGGGACGGCGCCGGGGCCTTCGCGTCGTTTTCAATCCGTCGCCCTTTTCGCAGGAACTGCGTGCGCTCGATCTTTCGGGGCTCTACGCGCTCGTTCTGAACGAAACGGAGGCCGCCGAATGGGTCGGAGCGGACCTGACGCCCGAAGCCGCGGCGAAGGCTCTCGTTGGAATGGGCGTTTCGATCGTGATTCTCACGCTCGGCGCCAAGGGCCTCGTCTGGTGCGCGGCGCAGGGCGCCTCGGGCAAGGTTCCGGCCTTTCGGGTCGAAGCCGTCGACACGACGGGAGCGGGCGACACGCTCGCGGGCTACGCCGTGGGCGCCTTGGCCGAATTCGCCCGGACCGGCTCGACGAAGCTTCTCGAAGAGGGGCTTCGCACCGCCGCGGCGGCCGCGGCCCTGTCGGTAACGAAGGAGGGGGCCGTTCCCTCGATTCCGAAGCGCGCCGACGTGGAGCGCTTTCTGACTGAATATTCCTCCTGAAGGGGACGACATGACGAAAAAAGTCATTCTGGACTGCGATCCGGGCTATGACGACGCCGTCGCCATGCTCCTGGCGGCGGGCCATCCCGACATCGAGGTGCTCGCCGTCACGACGGTCGCCGGGAACCAGACGATCGAAAAGGTGACGACGAACGCGCTTCGCATCGCCGCGCTTTGCGGGCTTGAGTGCCCTGTGGCGGCGGGTTCGGCTCGTCCTCTCGTTTTCGGCGAGGTCGTCCTGGCGCCGGAAATCCACGGTGAGTCGGGGCTTGACGGCACGACGCTTCCGGAAGCGACCCGTGCGCCGCACGAGCTCTCGGCCGCGCGCCTGATCGTGGACATCCTCATGCGGGAACCCGCGGGGACGGTGACGATCGTCGCGATCGGGCCCCTCACGAACATTGCGCTCGCCGCGAGGCTTGAGCCCCGCATCGTATCGCGCGTCGCCGAAGTCGTTCTCATGGGGGGCGGCACCACCATCGGAAACGTTCGTCCGATGGCCGAATTTAACATCGAAAACGACCCCGAGGCCGCGCACGTCGTTTTCGAAGAGGCCTGGCCCGTCGTGATGGTGGGCCTGGACCTCACCTATCAGGCGAGGGCCTACGTCGCGGTGCTCGAGCGCGCCCGCGCGATCGACACGCCCGCGGGACGTTTTCTCTCGGACGTGCTTCAGGCCTTTGCCGCGCGCTACAAGCGCTCCGCGGGCTTTGAGGCGCCGCCCGTGCACGATCCGTGCGCCGTCGCCTACGTGATCGATCCCTCGATCGTGGAGACCGAGACGCATCCCGTGCACGTCGAGTGCCGGGGCGGGATCACCCGCGGCATGACGGTCGTCGACCGCCGGCGTTCGGCGCCCAAGAACGGGCATGTGCGCGTTGCGGTGCGGCTCGACAAGGTGAAGTTTTGGAACACGCTTTTCGCCGCCGTCGAGCGGCTTCGCTGAAGGAAGGACATGGCCGAAGATCAGAACCCCCAAAAGAAGCGCATCGTCGGAGAAGGAGACCACCTCTTTTATTCCGACGGCCGCGCGTCGCTTGCCGCACGCGTCTGGTGCTTCCTGCAGTTCCGGCACATGTCGGACGAAGACTACGAAGCGGGCACGGCACTCGAGTGGAGCTGCACCTACCGCGGCGACAACTATTTCGACATCAAGAAGGCCAAGGTCGTGCTCGATCCGCCTTCGCGCGGCAAGAAGAGCTACGCCTCGATGCAAAAGGAAATCGACGAGGCGATCGTGAAGGCTCTTCCCCGCAAACTCTTTGAAGAGAAGTTCGTGGTGCTCACCCGGCGCGACAAGGAGCGCATGGCCCGCGAGCAGCACTTCAAGGAAATGCGCGAGAAGCGCGCCAGAGAGCGCGCCCTCGCCGAAGCCGGGGCGAAGGCCGAAGGGAGCGAAGCGCCCGCCGCCGAGCCCGATGCGCAAACGCCGGCCGCCGCGCCCGAGAGCGCTTCCTAATCCCGACGGGCGGGACCCCGAAGGTTCCGACCGTCCCTGAATTCCCATTGACGGACGCCCCGAGGGGCCCCGACAGAAACGACAACATAGAGAAGGACATCCATGACGGAAACCACCACGCGCGTGAAGGTTGTGAAGAAGGACAAATCGGTCGAGGACTACGACGCGTCGAAAATTACCGACGCCGTGAGCAAGGCGGCGTTTCGCTGCGACAAGATCGTGCCGCAGGCGACGCTCGACGCGATCGCGCGCGAAGTCTATCGCCGCATCGAGCACCGCGACCGCGTGACCGTGGGCGAACTCCACGAACTTGTGATCGCCTCGCTCTCCTTCTTCCAGATGAAGGAAGTGGGCGAAGCCTACGCCGAATACCGCTACTACAAGACGACCTACGCGAAGACCTTCGAACAGCTCCGCCAGGACGCCGACGACGTGCTGCGCCTGGGCGACCGTGAAAACGCCAACTACGACAGTTCGCTCGTCTCGACGAAGGGCTCGCTCATCAAGGGCTATCTCACGAAGAGTCTCTACAAGCAGTTCTATCTCTCGGGCCTGGAAAAGGAATTGATCGAGCGCGGCGACATCTACATTCACGACCTGCGCGACATGATCCTCGGCTGCATCAACTGCTGCCTCTTCGACATCGGCTCGGTTCTGAAGGGCGGCTTTGAAATGTCGAACGTCGAGTACACGGAACCGAAGACCGTTCTTTCGGCCCTTCAGGTGATCGGCGACATCACGCTCGTTGCGACCGCCCAGCAGTTCGGCGGCTTCACGCTGCCCGAGCTCGACAAGGTTCTCCTTCCCTACGTCCTCAAGAGCGAAGCGGCGGCCCTCGAGAAATTCCGTCAGATGGGCGTCGCCGACGCGGTCGCCCGCGAATTCGCCGTGAAGGAAACCGTCCGTGAACTCGAGCAGGGCTTCCAGTCGCTTGAATTGAAGCTCAACACCGTTCCCTGCTCGCGCGGCGACTTCGCCTTCACGACGATCACCTTCGGTCAGTGGAAGCCCGAAAACTACACGGCCGCCGAGCGCGAATGGCTCTCGACCATCTCGCGCACGATGCTGCGCGTGCGCAAGAAGGGCCACGGCCGCCACGGCAAGCCCGTCGTCTTCCCGAAGCTCGTCTATCTCTACGATCGCGATCAGATCGCCAACGACAAGCCCTCGGCCGAACTTTTCGACGAAGCCCTTCGTACGTCGGCCGAATGCATGTACCCCGACTACCTGTCGCTCTCTTCCGAATCGGGGAGCGTTTCGCAGATCTATCAGCGCTACGGCGCGATCACGTCGCCCATGGGTTGCCGCGCCTTCCTCTCGCTCTGGAAGAACGAAGAGGGGCAGGCGGTCACGGTCGGGCGCTGCAACATCGGCGCCGTCTCGCTCAATCTGCCGATCATCCTCAAGATCACGCAGATGCAGCGTCCCGACGACTGGCGAGAAGCCTTCTGGGAGGAGCTCGACCGTCGTCTCGACGTCATCCGTCAGTTCTTCAAGAAGCGCTACGACATCATCCGCAATCAGAAATGCTCGAGCAATCCGCTCGCCTTCACGCAGGGCGGTCTCTACGAAGGGACGAAGGATCCCGACGCCAAGGTGGGCGACCTCGTACGCTACATGACGGCCTCCTTCGGGATCACGGCGCTCGACGAAACGACCTATCTCTGGACCGGCAAGCGCCTCGTCGAAGAGGGCGGAGAACTTTCCGCGAAGATCCTTCGCTACATCGGCGACCGTCTCGCGCAGTACAAGAAGGAGGACGGGCACCTCTACGCCATGTACGGCACGCCCGCCGAGTCCCTCTGCGCCACGCAGGCGAGGCAGTACGACCGCTTCTGCGAAAAGAACGAGATCGACAACGTCTTCCGTCACACCGAGCACTACAGCCCGGAATACTTCACGAACTCCTTCCACGTGAACGTCACGGAAGAGATCTCGCCCTTTGAAAAGCAGGACCGCGAATTCACCGACTTCCACCTCTGCGAGGGCGGCCACATTCAGTACATTCGCCTCGACAATCCCGAAAACCTCGCCGCCGTGCGCGCTTTCGTCGAACGCGGCATGGAAAAGGGCTTCTATCAGGGCGTGAATTTCGACAGCGCCTACTGCGGCGACTGCGGACGCCACAGCACGAACGTGCTCTTTACGTGCCCGCACTGCGGCAGCCGCAACCTTTCGGTCATCAGCCGCGTCTGCGGCTACCTCGGCTATTCGAACGTCAACGGCGTCTCTCGCATGAACGACGGGAAGATGGCGGAAATCAAGAACCGCAAGAGCATGTGATGAACTACATTGGACTCTCTTCCTGCGACACGGCCAACGGCCCGGGCGTGCGCGTTTCGCTTTTTGTTTCGGGCTGCACGCTGCGCTGCAAGGGATGCTTCAACCCCGAGAGTTGGGACTTTTCGGCGGGAAAGCCCTTCACCGAAGAGACCGTCGAGACGATTTTCCGCTTCCTCGACGAGCCCTACGTCGCGGGACTGAGCATTCTCGGGGGCGATCCGCTGGAGGAGTCGAACGTGCCGGTCGTGACCGACCTCGCGCGGCGCGTCAAGGAGCGTTACGGCGACAAGCGCGACGTGTGGCTCTGGACGGGCCGAATCTATGAAAAGCACGCGGAGCTCCCGCTCTGGCAGTGGGTCGACACGGTCGTGGACGGGCCCTTCGTGGAAAAACGAAAGGTCACGCAAAAGGGCCTTTGGTACGGAAGCGACAATCAGCGCGTGATTCCGATTCACGCGCAACGCTGAAGCAGTTCGTTCGGTACGGAAAACCGAAAAGCCGGCGGGGCGCCTCGAAAGGGGCGCCCCGTTGACGCTTTCGGGACGCCTGGATGCGATCGGAAGAGGTGGGGAGAGCGTCGCCGAAGGGGCGTCACTCGCGAGGAGTTCCGCGGTCGGCTTCGATCTTTGAGAAGCGGCAGAGGGAAAGTGAAATCCCCGAGAGCACGAAGGCCATGCCGAGGAAGGAGACGGCGGCGGGAAGGCGTTGGGCGAGGACGGCGTCGTAGAGCACCGCAAAGATCGCCTCGAAGACGAGCATCTGGCCGATCAACTGCGGGGAAAGACGGGAGCTCATCTGGTTCCAGAGGACGTTTCCGCCCCAGCTTGCGGCGATCGCAAGGAAGGAGACGCAGAGCAGGAAGCGGGGCGACTCAAAGACCGTCTCGGGGACGGGCTCGACGGCGCCGTAGAGAAAGAGGCCGCCCGCCGCGAAGGGAAGCAGCGTCACGCCCTGCGCCGCCGCCCAGAGCGACATCGAAAAGCGCGGATGGGTCTTGAGCCATTTGGCGTTCGCGAGGGGAAACCACGTCCATATGACGACCGAAAGAACCGCGGCCGTCACGCCCCAGACGAGACCGTCAGAGACGGCGGAGAGCTCTTCCGGATGGGTGAAGGCGCGTACGTTGAGGAGCCCCATGCCGAACGCGATCAAAAGGAGAGGAAGAAAAAGCGCCTTCCAGGGGGCGCGCGCCTCGCGGTCCGTGAGGTTCGCCGCGACCGCAGCGGTGACGGGAATGAGCGCCGTGAAGATCCCCGTGAGGCTCGCCCCCACGTTGTGGACGGCTTCGGCGAGCAGCCAGTAGTAAAGGAGATTGCCGACGACGCCGAGCGCCGAGGCGAGGAGAAGATCGTCCCGACGGAGAAGCCGGACCTGATGCCGTTCCTTGACGAAGAGACCGAGCGAAAAGAGCCCGAAGATCGTGTAGCGGGAGAGCGCCACGAGAATAGGGGAACATTCCGGCACGAGAAGGGGGATCACGTAGACGGAACCCCAGATCATGGTGGCGGCAAGGCCGTAGAGAAAACCGACGAACACGATGCAGACTCGGCCGAAGAGGGAGGAAAAGGGAGATGGGAAAGACGTCCGGTCGGTGCGAAAACGTCCGGTCGGACGGAGCCCGGACCGGACGTCGTTTTCAAGTAAGCGTCATCTTATCAGACGCGGAGTTCACCCGACTTGAAGAGCTTGTTGGCGGCGACGCCGTAGATGCCCCAGCCGAGGAAGGTGACGAGCGAGCCGTACATCATCGCTTCAAAGCCCGAAGCATAGAGCGCGTAGAGGCTGTACACCGTGCCCACGAAGGCGCAGAGCTTGATCGTGCCGGCGCCGTTTTGGACCTTTTCGCTCGAAAGGAGCGCCGGGACGGCGGCCATCGAGAGAAGGTAGGGCATCACGTTCGTGACGACGGCGAGGTCGACGAGCGTCGTGAACTGCTTGTAGAGCGACGGGCTGATCGTCATGAAGGAAAGGAGCGTCTGCGTGCAGGTGATGATCACCATGCCGACCACCGGGGCGTCGTCCTTCGTAAGCTTCGAGAAGGCGCTCGGGAAGAACTTGGCGTCGGAGAGCGACTTGAAGACCTGGGCGATCGTGAACTGCCAGGAAAGAAGCGAGCCAGCGCACGAAATGACCATCATGCCGATCACGATCTTGCCGACGGTGTCGTTGAACATCGAGGCGAAGACGAGACCGAAGGGAGCGGTCGACTGAACGAGCGAAGCGTTGTCGACGATGCCCGCGCAGATGTTGGTCGAGAGGATGTAGATCACGGCAACGCCGATCGTGGCGCCGAGAACGGCCTTCGGGACGTTCTTTTCGGGATTGTCCACGGCTTCGGAGTTGGCGCAGGCCGATTCAAGACCGAGGAAGGCCCAGAGCGTCATCGAGATCGAGTTGCTGAGCGCACTGAAGAAGGGCACGTTGTTGGGGTTCCACGATTCGACGTAGAGCGTCGGGCTGAACCAGAACCAGCCGAAGAGCGAGAGACCCGCGACCGGCAGGATCGCGCCCCAGGCGGAGAAGTTCGAGAGATAGCCCGTGATCTTGGGGCCGCGGAAGTTGAGCGACGTGCAGATCCAGAGCGTGGCGATCGTCGCAAGGCAGGTGCCGACGGGCGAGAGCGTCACGTCGAAGAAGGCGGAAGCATAACCCACGACCGTCACGGCGATGGCGACGTTCGCGATGATGAGGGACACGGCGTAGGTGTAGTTCGCCATGAAGTTCCCGGATTGGCCGAAGGCGTATTCGGAGTATCCGCCCATGCCGCCCGGACGGCGGGAAAGCATGCCGCACTTGGCAAAGGCGTAGGCCATCGCCGTGGAGCCCGTCGCCGTGACGAGCCAGGAGAGAATCGAGAAGGTTCCGATTTCCGCAAGCTTCGTGGGGAGCATGATGATGCCCGAACCCATCATGTTGAGCGCCGTGAGAAGCGTGAGCTGCATCACGCTCATCTTGTTGTTGCTGGTACTGTTGGACATAGTAATTGCCTCAAAGGGTTGTTCGTCTGACGTAGGTGCCCGGAGAGGAACCCCGCGCGGGGTTCCTCCGGAAAGGCCGGTCGTCTTACTTGATGAGTTCGGCTTCGCGTTCCTTCGTCAGGACATAGCCGTAGGCGCGCTTGCGGCCGTCGGTGTCGGTGTTGATGTAGACGCCCTGCAGTTCAGGCGAGAAGCCCGGGAAGCGGTTGATGCCTTCTTCGAGCGCGAGGAAGTACTTCTGTACGGAGTCGCCCCAGACTTCGCCCGGGACCACGCAGAGCACGCCCGGAGGATAGGGAAGGGCGCCTTCGACGGCGATGCGGCCTTCGGCGTTTTCAAGCGCGACCAGCTCGGCGTTGCCGCGGATGAATTCAAAGTGGGCGGCCTGCGGTTCAAGCGCGCGGCGCGGGAAGTGAGCCTTGCGGAACATTTCCTTTTGCAGCTGCTTGACGTTGCCCGCCTTGTAGAAGTCGTGCATTTCCTGGCAGAGCTGACGGATCGTGTAGCCGCGATAGCGTTCTTCGTTGGCCTTGTAGATGGCCGGAAGCACTTCCGAGAGCGGCGCGTCGGCGTCGAGGAAGTCTTCGAAACGCTTGATCTGCGTGACGAGGTGTTCCATCTTGGCCGTGTCTTCGGCGGGCGTCATCAGGAAGAGAATCGAATTGAGGTCGCACTTTTCCGGAATGATGCCGTTTTCGCGGAGGAAGTTCGCCAGAATCGTGGCGGGAACCCCGAAGTCTTCATAGACGGCGGTTTCGGCGTTGATGCCCGGCGTCGTCAGGAGGAACTTGCAGGGATCGACGAAGTACTGGTGATCGCCGTAGCCTTCGAAGTTGTGCCAGGCGTCGCCCGGCTTGAATTCAAAGAAGCGCAGGTCGTTGACCATTTCGTCGGTGGGGTAGCTCTCCCAGGGCTTGCCGTCCACCACAGCCGGAACGAAGGGCTTGATGTACTTGCAGGTCTTGCGCAGGAGCTTGCGCGCTTCAATGCCGACGCGCACGCAGTCGGCCCAGAGACGGCGCCCGGCTTCGCCTTCGTGCATCTTGGCGTTGACGTCGAGCGCCGCGAAGAGCGCGTAGAAGGGCGACGTGGAGGCGTGCATCATGAAGGCGTTGTTGAGACGCTTGTGCGGGCAGTAGCGCTTCTGGCCCTTGATGTGCGAGTCCTTCTTGTGGATCTGTGACGTCTGCGAGAAGCCCGCCTGCTGCTTGTGCACGGACTGCGTCACGAAGATGCCCGGATCTTCAGGTCCGAGTTCGAGAAGAAGCGGCGAGCAGTCCTTCATCATCGGGATGAACTGTTCGTAGCCCACCCAGGCCGAGTCAAAGAGGATGTAGTCGCAGAGGTGACCGATGCGGTCGACGACCTGACGGGCGTTGTAGATCGTGCCGTCGTAGGTGCCGAGCTGAATGACGGCGAGACGGAAGGGACGCTTTTCGCCGGCCTTTTCCGGAGCCGTTTCGCGGACGAGTTCGCGCAGGTAGGCTTCGTCGAAGCAGTGCTCGTCGATGCCGCCGATGAAGCCGTAGGCGTTGCGGGCGGTTTCGAGATAAACGGGCTTGGCGCCGGCCTGCAGGAGGGCGCCGTGATGGTTCGACTTGTGGTTGTTGCGGTCGAAGAGCACGAGATCGCCCGGGGCGAGCAGGGCGTTGAGAACCACCTTGTTGGAAGCGGACGTGCCGTTCAGGACAAAGTAGGTCTTGTCGGCGTTGTAGATCTTCGCCGCGGCCTGCTGGGCGGCACACGGAGCGCCTTCATGGATGAGGAGGTCGCCCATCGAGACGTCGGCGTTGCAGAGGTCGGCGCGGAAGACGTTTTCCCCGAAGAATTCGGCGAATTCGCGACCGGCGGGATGACGGCGGAAGAAGGCGCCGCCCTGATGGCCCGGGCAGTCGAACTGGGCGTAACCCTGCGCGACGTATTCTTCGAGGGAGCCGAAGAACGGGGGAAGAACCTGATCTTCATACTTCTTGGCGGCGGCGTCGATCTGACGGCCGAAGAGTCCGAGGTCGTCGGCATTGCGGTTGATGACGCTCACGACGCGGCCGATGAGTTCGGGAGGGAGGCTTTCGCCGGCCTCGAGCACGGCGAAGACGGGGATCCCGAGCGCGAGTTCCTCGACCTGTTCGAGCTTGCCGCCGAGCGCTTCGGCGGCGGTCATCACGGCAGCGGAAACCGTCGTGAAGTCGGCGCACTCGAAGTCGACGACCGTGCGTTCGGCGCAGAAGGCGTCGCAGGCTTCGTGGGTGGCGGCGATAAAGAGCTTACGCATTTTGTAATCCTCACAGAGAAATTTGGTTTTGGCGCGTGGCGGAATTCAGGGTGCATGTCCCCCTGGCAGTCATGTGCCATCACGCGAAAAGTGGAATTGTGGTTCCCGAATCTCTTTTCGAGTCGCACGAGACGATTCCGCCGTCCATCAAAAAGGAGCGGACGAACAGGCGGACGCGACGATCGGCGGGAAGGGAGCGCGGGACGCTGCCGATTTCACGAGCAGGGCGCAACCAGTCCGTCGAAGACGTTTGAAAGAAAGAGATTGGGAGAGGAGTCCGGAACGCTAAGGGAGAAAAAAGCGGTCGGACAAAGGCACGGTGCGCGGCCGAAGAAAGCTACGGCGCGACCGAGAGGCGGAGGATTAAATTGTGTCGGTGGCGAAGCGCGCAAAGTCGAAACAGGATCGGAGCGCGAAGCACATCAGATGACATGTCCGGCGCATGCCCACGTTACATAGTGAGCTATCAGCATTGTAAACGCACATGTTGACACCTCTTGGAAAAATCGCGGCACCGGGTGGCGCCGTACCGAATGACGATATCCTATCAATGGAAACGCCTAAAAAGCAATGACAAATATCAATGAATCGCGCTTATTTTGTGTAAAAAATGCGCTTTTTCATGATTGAGATCATAAGATCTCGGAATTATGTAGGAGATGAGGGCGGAAAGTACGTCGTTGTCGATTGGATCGGGTGTTGCGGAGGAATGAAGGTCTTTAGTTTTGCGTATATCAAAAAAGAAGTCGGATGAAATCTGATTCCGCTTTTCGGAAAAACGTATTTCGGAAAGTGGAGTGAAGGGAAGAAGAGGACGCGCCGGAGCGGATCGGACGATGAAAAGTTTCTGGCCCGCAGGGAATAAGGCGAAAAAAAAAGGGACGCCTTCTCACAAGACGTCCCCAAGTTGCACCGCAGAGAATGCCCCCTCAGTGGTCGAGCACGTTGCGGATTTCGTAGGGAAGCGGCACGAGCTTGACGGGGATCCCGCCTTCGGCGTCAAGCGACAATTCGTGCCCTAAGTCGCCCGTCGGAAGCGAAACGAGGACCGCCGCGGCGTTTTCGCCCCGTACGGCGAAGACGACGTCGCCCGACGGCGTGCGCGCTCCTCCCTTCAGGGCGTACAGGCCCGCACCGGCTTCCGGGAGAACCGGCGTTTGCGCGAGCCCCAGGGCCATGCGGCGCGAAGGCGTCCCCAGATGCTGAATCCGCGACACCACTTCCTGGCCTGGGTAGCAGCCTTTGTTGAAGACGACGCCGTCGGTGAGCTCGTAGTTGATCGACTGCGGAACGAAGCGGTCGACCGTAGGGGCAAGAACGGAGCCGATGCCGGCGGCGGCTTCGGTCGCCCACCAGTAGGAGTCGTCCTCGGCGGGGGCAAAGGGTTCGGCATCCTTGACGAGCGCGAGATAGCGGACGCCCGCGCGGGCGACGCCCGGAAGATCCGGCGAGTCGGGGACGCGCACGACCGTGAGGTCGGGGGTTGCGGCGACTTCGTTGACGGCCGGAAGCGCTGAGCCCGATGCGGCGAGACGTTCCCCGAGGAGGGCTTCGGCCTCGTCGCCGAAGCCCGCGAGCAGCGTGCGTTCTTCGTCGGGCGCAAAGTGCACGTCGGCGCGCAATACGAACATGCGGATTCGCTTCAGAAAAGAGGGTTCGACCGACTTGGGCAGAAGAAGGCACAAAGCGTTTTCTTCGCCCCAGACGCGCATCGTGGCGAGAAGCCGTCCCTTCGGAGAGCAGTAGCCCGCGAGCGGCGCGCGGCGACCGATCGGGTCAAGACGGTTCGTGAATTGTCCGTGAAGGAACGTAAGAGCGTCCTTCCCCGTCACGATCGTGACGCCGAGGCTCGCAAGGCGCACGAAGGCGGGATGATTGGCTTGCGTCATAAAAAATCCTTTGAGGAAAAATTTCAGCAACGATAGCACGGCGGCCCCGAAAAGAGGCGCCGTTTTCCGTCGCAGAAGGCACGCGTCACCGCCGCGACACCTTTCGTCCCGTATACTGTCAGGGTTTTTCTTCCATCGAAGGCTCACCCGTGTCCGAAAAGATTGATCCCGACCGCAAAGACGAAGACCGGACCGCAACCCCCGGGATTCCCGGGGCGCCTGCGCCCGAATCCCGACCGGCCGAGCCCGAAGTTCGTCCCGGAGAGAAAACGTCCGAAGAGCGGGCGCCCGACGCCGGACGTCCGGAAAACGTTTCAAAAGGGGAGGCCGCCATCGAGGGCGCTTCGTCGGAAGCGTCCGGTAGGACGTCCGACGCGACGGTCGGGGGTGAGGATGAGGAATGCGCCTGCGGGGATCCGGCGGCCGGAAATGGCTCGTCGCAGGAAGAGTCGGAGCCCGCGAAAGACGCCGGGCCCGATGCGGACGGGCCGACGGACTCGGACAAATCCGACGTCGTCGAGGACGCTTTCGAACCGCTCCCCGCCGCAGCGCCGCCCAAGAAGCGCGGCCTTGCGGGCAAACTTCTCCTTGGCTTTTTCGTTCTTGCGCTCCTTGCGGCCGCGGCGGCCGGGGTGCTCTACACGCAGGGGAAAAAGAAGATTTTCGAAGAGCCCGTTTCGATTCGGGAAGGCGCGGGCGTGGAGGTCGTGCGCGACGGCGTGACGCTGCGCGCCGTCGACGTCCGCGTGCGTCCGGGCGACACGATGCGAAGCGTTGTCCTGCGCCTTCGGGACGCCGGTTTCGAGCTCGACGAGCATCTCATGCGCTTTGCCTTTCGGCTCCACCCCAAAACGACCGCGCCCATGCATTCGGGCGTCTTTCGCTTTCCCGAAGGGACGACTCACGCGGGCGTGATCGACATTCTCACGGGACCGCCGCTTCTGGACCGCTCCGTTCGCATTCCCGACGGCGCGCCCATCTGGGAGGTGCGCAAAGCCTTCGGGGCGGCCGAAGAGCTCGAAGGAAAGACTTCGGTTCTCGACGCTGCGGCCTTCGCAGAGGCCGTGGGACTCCCCGAAGGGATGAGCCCCGAAGGGTGGTTTGCGCCCGACACCTACCGCTACAGCTCGGGCACCGACGATCTTGCGCTCTGGCGTCAGGCCTACCGCCGTCAAAAGGAAACCCTCGAAGCCGCCTGGGCGACGCGCCCCGCGGATTCGGTCCTGAAGACCCCGTACGAAGCCCTCATTCTCGCCTCGATCATCGAGAAGGAGACCTCGGTCGACGCCGACCGCACGAAGGTGAGTTCGGTCTTTCACAATCGTCTGAAGCGCGGGATGCCTCTTCAGACCGACCCGACGGTGATCTACGGGATCGGGCCCGAGTTCAACGGCAATCTGACGCGCGCCGATCTTCGCCGTCCGACTCCCTACAATACCTACACCATGAATACGCTCCCGCCCACGCCGATCGCGATGCCCTCGAAGGCCTCGATCGAGGCGGCCGTGCATCCCGCCGACACGAAGTACCTCTACTTCGTCGCGCGCGGCGACGGCACGAGCGAATTCTCGCGCACGCTCGCCGAACACAACCGCGCGGTGCGGCGCTTCATTCTGAATAAGAACCAACGCATCAAGAACAAGGACTCCAAGTGACACACAGTCCCCTCTTCATCACCTTTGAAGGCATCGACGGCGCCGGCAAGTCGACGCAGATCGAAAGACTCGCCAAGCGTTTGGAGGAGCAGGGCGAAAGCGTGCTCGTGACGCGCGAGCCGGGCGGAACGCCCGTGGGCGAAAAGATCCGGGGTCTTCTGCTCGCGGACGACATGACGCCGAGAACGGAGACGCTTCTCTTTTTTGCGGCCCGCGCGGAACACGCCGAAACGAAGATCCGCCCGGCCTTGGCGTCGGACACCTGGGTGCTCTCCGACCGCTTCACGGACGCTACCTACGCCTATCAGGTGGGCGGCAAGGGCTTTTCCGGCTCGGAGGTCGAGGCGTTGGAAACCTGGACGCTCGGGGCCTTTCGCCCCGACGGGACGGTGCTCTTTGATCTTTCGCCCGAGGTGGCGGCCGCGCGTCGTGCGGCCCGCTCCGGGCGCGACGACCGCTTCGAGCGCGAGAGCGCGGAATTCTTCGCGCGCGTGCGCGAGGCCTATCTCGACCGGGCCCAACGCAATCCCGAACGTTTTCTGATCGTGAACGCCGAGAGTTCGGCCGACGAAATCGAGCGGGAAATCGCCCGATGGGTCGACTCGCTCGTACGCCGCAAGGGAGGCGAGGCATGATTCCCTATCCTTGGTTGAAGCCCGCGGCCGCGGCCCTCTCGCGTCAGCGCACGGCGCTCCCCAACGCCATGCTGCTCTACGGTCCCCGCGGGGCGGGCGGGTTTGAGCTCGCCTACGAATTCGCCAAGAGCCTTCTTTGCCGCAATCCCGGGCCCGAGGGCGAACCCTGCGGACACTGCCGCGGCTGCGAACTGACGCGCGCGGGGACGCACCCCGACCTTCGCGTGATCGTGCCCGAATACTTTGCGCTCGCCAAGGACCTTCCCTTCGCGCAGCCCGAATCCTCGTCTTCGGCGAGAAAGACGCCGTCGCGCGAAATTCTCCTTGCGCAGGTAAAGGCGCTCGGGGATTTTCTCGAACTCACGGCCAATCAGGGCGGGCGGCGCATCGTCGTCATCTATCCCGCCGAAATGGTGCGCGCTGAAGCGGCTGCGGCCCTCCTGAAATCCATTGAGGAGCCTCCGTCGGAATGCTGCTTCCTCCTGGTGACGGAAGAAATCGACGCCGTGCTCCCGACGCTTCGGAGCCGCTCGCGGCTCTTTCGCCTGACGCTTCCCGCAAAGGCCGAGGCCCTGGCCTGGCTCAAAGGAAAGGGCGTCGACGACGCCGAGCGCCGCCTGGCGCTCGCGGGCGGCTCGCCCCTGCTGGCGCTCGAAGACGTATCGGGCCTTACGCTTCCCGAAGACGACGAAAAGGCGCTCCTCGGACTTCTGCGCCGGGGCGCGTCGCTCACGTCCGACGACATCGTGCGAGGCGTCACGAAGGGCCTCACGGTGCCGGCGGTTCTCTACTACTTCACGCGCTGGGCGACGGACCTCGTGCGCGTGAAGTCGGGGCTCGAGCCACTCTTTTTCCCGATGGAGGCCGATACGCTTGCCGTGCAGGCGTCGGGAGCGTCGTCGGACAAGCTTCTCGCCCTCTACGACGATTTTCTCGATCGAAACCGCCATTCAGAACACCCGCTCAACGTCAAGAACGTCACCGAGGCGCTTTGTCTGCACTTCGTCGCGGCGCTCTCCTAAAACACAAGTGAAGCTTTTCTTGATCAACTTTTCCATTGATCCGCAACGAAAGTAAAGTTGTGTTAAGGGGAGGGTGCAACAAGAACTCTTCGTTACATCTGAAACGATTCTCCTTTTATATGGCGCTTGGACGACGGGATTTCGTTTGATAGATTGGAAGCATGACAAATCAATAAGGAGAACCATCATGAAAGCCAAAGCTTTGATCGCCCTGGCCCTCGCCGCAGGCCTCGCCGCCGGTGCCGCGCAGGCCGCCTATACGGGTCCCTCCGCCGGTCCGACGCTCGAAAAGGTCAAGCTTATTCTTGACGACGGCATCGACGATCAGGGCTTCCGCGTCACGGGCTTCATCATGAAGAAGGTCGGCGATGAACGCTACATCTTCCAGGACGACACGGGTTCGATCACGGCCGAAATCGACGACGACCTTTTCATGAACGTTCAGGTGAATGAAAAGACGAAGGTGGAACTCCAGGGGGAAATCGACCGCGATCTGATCGGCGCGCCGAAGATCGACGTGGAGATCCTGCGCATCGTCCAGTGACGACGCATTCCGTTCCTTTCTGTTGAGAAAAGGGAAAAGACGCCGCTCCGTGCTTTCGGGCGGCGTCTTTGCGCAGGTGCGCTCAGCCCTCCCGGATGAGTTGCGCCGGCCGTCCGTCGTATCCGTAGCGGCGGGCGTTTCCGACGACGAAGACGAGCGCCGTCGCAAACGAGAGACACTCGGAGGCGGGGAGCGCAAGCCAGAGGCCGGGTTCGCCTAAAAGGAACGGCAGCGTCTCGATCGCGAGGATCATGAAGAGGAAGGTGCGGCAAAAGGACAGGATCGCCGCGCGCCGTCCGTCGCCGAAGGCCGTGAAGAAGTAGGCCGCGAACATGTTCGAGCCCGAGAAGAGAAGAGTCGTCGCGTAGAGCGTGAAGCTCCCCGCCACGATCGCGTAGACGTTCGTGCCCGGCGCCGTGAAGACCGCGAGAACCGGTTCGTAAAAGAGGATCGAAAGGAGGTAGCTCAGGGCTGAGAAGCCGAGCGCCGTCTTGACGGCATTCCCGAAGACTTTTTTGAGCCCCTCCCAGTCCTTGCGGCCGTACTTGAAGCCGATGATCGCGGCGGTGGCTTCCGAGAAGCCGTAGAAGACCGAATTGAAGACGTAGGTCGAGTAGGACGCGATCGTGAGGGCCGCCACGCCGTCGATCCCGAGCATCCCCTTGAAGGCGCGGTTGAAGAGAAAGAGCGTCACGGCGTGCGAGAGACTTGAAACCATTTCCGCAAAGCCGCTCGTTACGGCGTTCTTGATGGCCCGCCACTCGAAGATCCCGCGCCGGAATTGAAGCGGCGCGTTTTTGCGCCCGAAGAAGGCGACGCCAGTGAGGCCCGTCACGAACCAGGAGATGACGGTCGCCCAGGCGGCGCCCGCCATGCCCATCTCCAGGGGCCCCATGAAGAGGATGTCGAGGACGACGTTCGTGACGCCCGAGGCGATTGAAGAGTAGAGCCCGAACTTCGGATAGCCCGCCGTCGTAAAGAAGGTCTGCACCGCAAAGCTCAGCAGAAGAAGGGGCTGGCCCAGAAAGACCACCGCCTGATACGCCGCCGCCAGGGGGACGAGTTCGTCGTCGATTCCGAGAAAGGCGAAGAGGGGCGCCATAAAAAGCCATCCGAAGAACCCCAGAACCGCGCCGAGAATCGCTTCCGCCCAGAGAATCGTCGTGAAGGCGGAATGCGCGTCTTCCAAACGGTCCGCGCCGAGGCGGCGCGAGACGACGGAGCTGCCGCCGCTACTCAGCATGATCCCGCCCGCCGACATCACCCCCGCAATCGGGAAGGTGAGGTTGAGTGCAGCCAGGGCCGTCGTGCCGAGGTAGTGCGCGATCAGAACGCCGTCGGCGACCAGGTAGGACATGATGAAGAGCGACATGCCGATGCGCGGCGACACGAAGCGCAGCTGTCCGAAAAGTGAAAAGTCGCGGTCGAGGGCTTGTTGAGCCGAGCGCATGAAGTCTCCCGTCGCGCCGCCGGACGCTTTCGGGGCGGCGTCAAAAAAAAAACGATTCAAACGCAGAAAAGTCTATCGGGATGCGTACGCAAACGCAAACGCGACGGGAGGATCGGGCGGAACGGGAAAAGTTTTCGCCGCGGATTTCGTCGACAGGATGCGAAGAAATCGGCGGAAAGGACCGCGCGTCTTCAAGATTTCCGGAAAAGGAAAACCTCCGGCCCGAGACGAGCCGAAGGTTCGGGGCGGTCATCGGAAATCGCCGGTTACCGGATCGTCCAGCGAACGTGCGCAGGGGTGCCGCCCGGCGCAAGGTCGCCCGCCTTCACGCCGCGGAAGTCGTTTTCACGCTTCACGCCGGCATCGACGGCCTTCTCGATTTTCGAGCGAAGATCCGTTCCGTCGGGCACCGTCACCTTGAAAGTCGCGTCCGTCGCGATGGCGTTCACCGTGGCGCCGCCGTTGAAGTCGCTCACGACCGCTTCGGGAACGGTCCTTGCGATTTCCCGGACGGCGTTCGCCGCGGCGTGCACGGCGCTGGTGTTCCCGTAGGAACCGAACGAGTGGCCGCCCGGGGCCGCGATGTCGACAACGTAGGTTTTCGCGGCTGCGCCGCCGGCAAAGACGCAGGCGAGGGCGAAGGCCAGAAGAAGATTGCGTGTTTTCATGATGTCCTCCTTCACCGGTACGTTTCTTCCGTCGTGCGCGGTCCTTCCGGACCGACGAGCGGCTCGACCGTCTTTCCGTCGGAGGTATTGAAGCCCGCGGCAAGAAGACCCGTGAGGATCAGACGGTAGACGCGCAGGCTTTCCGCATCGGCATCGCCCGGGATGCCCCATTCATACCAGGTGTGACCGCCGCGGGAGGCGGCGTTCGTGCCGACGTTCACGTTGATCGTCGGAATGCCGATCGCGGCCGGAACGTTGTCGTTCAGGGATTGGGCGTCGGTCGAAAGTTCCTTGCGCTCATCGATGCCGAGGAGCTTCGTCGCGGTCCAGTGGGCCTGGATGATCGGATCGTTGAGGTTCTCACGCTTCGCGGCCGGACGGTCGCCGAACCAGACGACGTCCATCGAGAGCGCGCCCTTGTCGCCCGTCTTGAGTCCGTAGGCTTCGTTTTCGGCGTCGAGCGCGGCCTTGAACTGCGGCTCGATCATGGCGCGGGTTTCCGTAAGGAGCTTCTTGTCGAGACTTCGCATGTCGACGGAGAGCGAGCATTCCCGCGAGCGGCCGTTCTCACCCGCAGGCGTACAACGTGCGACCCCCACCGTGTAGGTCGTGCGGTCGACCTTCGGGTTCTTGTCGTAGGCGGTCTTCACCTTGGCGATCTCTTCGATCGCGCGGGCCATGGCCTGCAGGGCCGAAGGCTTGCTTTCGGGCGTTTCGCGGTAGCGGATCTCAAAGCGGTAACTTCCCACGTAATTGATGGTGGCCGCCGCCGGAGTCGTGCTGTCGACCGAAACGTTCGCGACGATGTTGAGGGCGTTGTTGGCCTTGCCCGTTTCCTGGCTGTAGCCGTAGAGCTGCTTCATGCCGGCGATGTTGCCTTTACCTTCTTCGCCGGCGGTGCCGCAGACCCAGATGTCGTAGACGGGTCGGATGCCGTGCTTTTTCATCATCTCTGCGGCCTGAAGCACCGCGGCGGTGTTTACCATGGCGTCGGAATAGCCGGGAACGTAAAAGCGCGTGCCGCCGTTCTTTTGCGCATCCTCCAGATTTGCAAAGCGCTTGTAGGCCTTTCGGAAGGTTTCGTCCTTGATGAGATAGCCTTTGTCGTCGAAGTGCAGTTCATCAGGGATGGCGGCGAGTTCGTCTCGGGTCTTGACGACCGGATCCGAGGCGGGGGCGAGCTTGATCGGTGCGTAGGGCTCGGATTCGGGCGGAAGGTCGGGCGGATTCACCGTGTCGATGTGGCCTTCGATCAGCACCTTCGGAAACTCTCCCTTGTAGTTCTTCGCGCCGGGCGTCTGAGCGTAAGTTCCCGGAATGCGCACGCAGACGTTGTAGACGGGCAGGCCGTCGACCGTCTGGACGCCCGCGCCGGGCAGGTGACCGTCCGTGCGGGACATGATGTCCTTTTCGTCAAAGCCCCAGTCGGCCGTGAGGCGGCGCGTGATTTCGGCCTGACGGCGAAGTTCGTGGCGGGAAGGCGAAATGATGCGCACGATTTCCATGTGCGTCGCAAAACGCGCGTCCTTGGCTTCGGGCGTCCCGAGGTCGGCGAGGAGCGCCTTCATCGCGGGATCCGCGTGAATGGCGGCCGCCGCGTCGACCGTTTTGGGGGCGACCGTCGGAACGAAGGCGAATGCCGTGGCGGGCAAAAGTGCAATGGCGGTCAATATCGGCGTTCTCATGCGGTTGTCTCTTTGTGGCGGCTGAAAACATGTGAATGATGCACGAGCGCAAAAAGGACTGTCGACTCAAGCAAACCCGAGGGGGAAGGAAAAAAAACGACTTGCGGCAACAGGCTTCAGAAGCGGCTCATCCGGGCGAGCGCGTCGCTCATTTCCTCCTCTTCCGGAGCGAGGTAGCGGCCGGTCGTGGAGACCGAAGCGTGGCCCATTGCGGCCTGCACGATGTTGACGTTCATCTTCGTGAGGGCCTCCACGGCGAAGCTGTGCCGCAGCCAATGGGTCGAGGCCGCGCGAAGGCGCGCCGCGTCCAGGGGGCGGGAGGTTTCCAGGTCCATGGCCACCGACTCGAAAAAGCCCGCCACGATGCGGTAGAGTCCGCCTCGCGTCAGGCCTTCGAAAGGTTTGCCGCCCCGTCCGAGATTGGTGAGAAGGGGCGTTTCCGGAGGAACCGCCTGCAGGCCTCCGAGACCGCGGGCCTTGAGACAGCCGTCCAAAATGCCGAGCTGCTCGGACGTGAGCGGGAGACGACGCACTTTGGAGCCTTTGCCGACGACCTCGATCGCCGCGCGCTCGCGAAAACCCATTCGCCGCGTCACGATCCAGGAGACCCGGGCGTCGATGATTTCCGAGGAACGCAGACCCAGAGTCTTGCCCAGCATCAGAATCGCGCGCATGCGTTCTCTCGGATACCCTTCGGGGAGCATGTCGATGTGGCGCACGACGTCCTCCCACTGCGCTTCGGTGAGGGATCGGTCGCCAAAGGCCTGCGGGGCGCCTTCGCCGCGCAGGAGCGGCACCTTGCCCGACACCTGGTCGAAGGGATTGAAGATGAGGTAGCCTGTCTTTTTGAGAAAGTTGTAGAGCTGCCGCACGACCGTCACGGCGTTTCGGCGGCTCATGACGGAGAGCGGACCGTTGAAGGGGCGCCAGCGGGGGCTTTTTCGGGGCGTGTTCTTGGGCGCGATCCAGGCGGCTTGCGGAATCTTCCAGGTCTGCGCCCACTCCGACTCGTCGGTTCGCCCGAGAGACTCGAGCCAGCGAAGATAGAGCGCGGCGTCGCCCGCACGGACGGCCGAGAGGGCGGTTCCCCGCTCGCGCACGCACCAGAGGAGATAGCGTTCGGCCTCCTTTCGGTAGTTCCCGCGGGTGTTGGGATTGGGGGCGCGGGCGACGAGCCACTGTTTGAGGGCCTCGAGGTCGTCCCGGGCTTCGAGCGAACATCCGACGGCGGGGGCGCGGTTGAGGGCTCCTTCGCCGAGTTCGCGTGGCGTGAGCGCCAGGCGCTCCAAGGGCACGATCCCGTAGTCCGAATCGTCCGTGCGGTCGGCCTCGGGCGCAAAGCCCGCCGGATAGAAGCGCTCCGTCACTTCGCCCACGTCCCGGCCGAAGCTTGCCAACCAGGAGACGATCGCGGCCGCTCCCTGAGCGTCGAGGCCCTCGACCTCGCGGAACCACCCCGCGCCCAAGGACGCGACCATGTCGTAGAGATCTTCGACGGTGAGAATCTCTAGCCCCGCAAGCGGCACGGCCACGGGGGCGGGGAGGAGCTTCGAGAGGGAGTCGTCGGGGGAGAGCTTTTTCGCGGGAAGATCCATCTGGTCGGTGAGAAAAAGTGATCGTCCGAGAAGTATAGAGCGCAGGCGCCTTCCTATAATGGCGGTTTTGATTCTCTCCGCCGTTTTGTCCCCATTTTTGTCATGAAGCACGCTCTTCTTGCGCTCTCTCTCGCGGCCGCCCTCGCGGGCGGTGTCTGCGCGTCGCCCTCGTCCTTCGTCGGGATGGGCACGAACACGGGAACGCCCTCGGGAGACGTGCGGGCGCTGCAGGACCACGTGCCGCCGGAATTTCTCAAGACGACGAACGACCTCGTCCGGGACGAGGACGTTGAGGCGCTTCGTCCCTTCTTCGCCGAGCGTGCCGTGCGGCCCTTCCGCATCGTCGTGCAAAACGAGGTCGCGAGCGATCCGTCGAGCCGCTTTCTGCGGGTGACGAAGGAGTTTCTCGGGAAACTCTTCGGCTACCAGACCTTCTCCGTCTACTATCTCGATTCACAAGACCTCGGACGCGCCGTACAGGACGGTCTCGCCGACTTCATCATCGCCGAGCCCACGTTCTTCGCGGCCGAAGGCCCGATGATGAACGTCGACGTGATCGCCTCGATGCGTTCGGGCGAGGCGGGAAGCGCCGACGAAACGCAGGGGAGCGTGATCTTCACGAAAAAGCGCTCGGGCGTTTCCGTTCGCCGGCCTTCCTATCTGAAGAGGGAACGGCACGACGAATTCGCCGATCTTCTCGACCTTCGCTACGAAAGCTTCGCAGCAACTTCGGACGAATCCCTCGGCGGCTGGCTCGCCGCTGCGGGCGTCTTCGCGAAGGCGGGGGTGACGCGTGAAGAACTGCAGCTTCGCACCGAATTTCTCGGGCTCGGCGCCTACGAAAAGGTGCTCGAGCGTGTTTTGAAGGGCGAGAGCACCGTCGGGATTCTTCCCGCTTGTTCGCTCGAGCAGCTCGAAAGGGCCGGAAAGCTCAACATCGGGCGCGACATCGAGGTCGTGCACCCGCTTCCCGCGACGAACTTCGCCTGCAGCGTCTCGACGCCCCTCTATCCGGGGTGGTCCCTCGGCGCGACCGAAAGAACGTCGATCGTCTTTCGCGACACGGTTCTCTCGGCCTTTCGGGCCGTGAAGGCGCCGAGCCTCAACGACGTCTGGACGGACCCGGCCGAAGCGAGAAGCGTCTACGATCTCTACTATCTTCTCAAGATCGGTCCCTACCGGGACCTTGCCGACTGGAGCTTCCGGCGAATACTTCGCGAGCATGGCGATCTCATCGCCTTCTTGTCGCTCGTCACCTTCCTCGTTCTCTCCTACGCGGTGAGCCTTTCGGTGCTCGTCCGCAGAAAGACGAGGGAGCTTCGTGCGTCGCTCGAAGCGCGCGAGCTGATCGAGGCCGAGGCGAGTCAGTCGCGTGCGCACATCGCAAATCTCGAGCGCACCGGACTCGTGGGGCAGATGTCGACCATCATCGCGCACGAATTGAAGCAGCCCCTCGGGGCCATCATGAATTACGCCAACGGCCTCATGCGGCGCACGAAGCGCGGCGCCATGGATCAGGAGAAGTTCCTCGAGGCCCTCGGCGAAATCGTCGCCCAGGCCGACCGCGCAAGCCGCATCGTCGAGCGCGTGCGCGGTTACGCCAAGCACGACTATCCGCCCAGGAAGGTGGCGGACCTCTCGGTCGTGATCGACCGGGCGATCCAAACCTTCCGGCGCTCGCGCACCACGACGGCGAGCCTGCAGATCGCGGTCCCCCGCAATTCGATGGCGGAAGTCGACGAGTGGGAAATCGAATTGGCGCTCCTTAATCTTCTGAAGAACGCCGCCGACGCGATTTCGGGCGTTCCCGATCCGATGATCCGCGTCTCGCTCGCTTCGAAGGACGGCAACTGGATCCTGTCGGTCGCCGACAACGGTCCCGAAGTGAGCGACGAGGCGATTTCGAACTTCTTCAAACCGCTCCGTACGAGCAAGGGCGAGGGCGGCATGGGGCTCGGTCTCTCGATCGTCGCCAACATCGCCGAACGTCACGCCGGACGCGTGACCGTGCGCAAGAACGGAAAGCGAGGCGTCACCTTCGACTTCGTTCTCCCGAAGACGGGCGAGAACGAGCCCGACGCGCCCCGGGAGGAAACGATCGAGGTGCTCGACCGCAGGCGGGAGGTCGAGGCGATGGTCAAGTGCGCCGAAACGGAGAAAAACGATCCCGGCGTTTCGGGTCCCGCCACGAGCGAAGCGGCCGTGAGCGTGATCGAGCGCATGACGACGGTAGACCGCGACAGACGCGGTTCGATTCCCGTCACGGTGCAGTCCCTCGGGCTCGCCGAAGCGCTTCACTTCTATGAGTCGGGCGACATCGGACGCAAGGAAGACGTGCGCAAAAACTTCCTTTCCTCGAAGACGGGCGTTCAGGGCTTGACCCTGGTTTCCCCTTACGACCTTCGTAGAGGAGATGCGGGGGAAGGTCTTGGTGAGCCGAAGGAGAATTCGGCCGAACCGAAGGATGAAGATGCCGGAAGGAAGAAATCTTTGCGCGAAGAGGCTTTGAGCGGCGCAATTCCGGCAGGATCGTGCAAAAAGAAGTAAAAAGTTTACCTCAATCTAAACAATCCTTTCCTCAGAATGGAAAAGCTCGGGGAAAAATCACTCCTCAGGATTATCGCCGGGAGGGAAAGGCTATTGGACTTAAGTGGACAATAACCTTTCCTTTCTAAGGAAGATGCGAAAAGACGGCAAGTTCAACTCCCAAGCGGAAGTCGTAGAGATCTAGGTGTATTCCCGTCCCCTTGATGCGGGAGCAGGAGAATCTCGTAATGTTGCACGAAAACGATGTTTCGTTTTTCGTAACGAGATTAAGGGTAAACGTGCAGGCAAGAGACTTTTTAGACAAGTAACGGGCGCATTTTTAAGCGTTAACGCCTAGAAACCTGACGGGAGCTTGTCGGGCCTCCTTCTTTCGGGTGAGGAGGAGGGAGGAAGAGACCTGAAAAAGGAGCAAGGGAAAAGTAGGATGAAATCCGCCTGAAAAGCTCGGAAACCAAGGGATATTCTAGGGTTTTCGTTTATCGTCCCGGGTAGATTGCGGGTAATGAAGTACGTATAAAAACGTAATGCCGCGGGAGGAGTATTGATAAAAAGCAAAATCAATGATGGGCTGGAGAGGCAAATTTGCTTAACCCTAAGTTAAGGAGTAGATTTCTCGGCGTATCGGGCGCATGCTCTATACGAAGACCTCACCCGTCCGACTCGGTGTACCCCCACCGAAGAGGATGATTTTTAACCCTGTTATAAGAGACTTAACGGAGCTAAATATGACCAAGCAATCCAAGCTTCTGTCTCTGGCCGCCAGTCTGAGCGCCGCTCTCGTCGCCACTTCGGTTTCCGCCGCGGAAGCCCCGAAGGTTGACCTGCCGCGCGATCTCGACGGCTATGTGGCTCAAGATAAGGCCTTCTGGGACTACCTCAAGGCCAATCACCCGTACTTCAAGTACCTCAAGGAAAACCGCGTCGTGGGCAAGTTCACGATGTCGGACCGTAACGAGGAATGGGTGGAATTCGGCAACGGCGACCAGTATCACAAGGATACGGGCCGCAAGGCTGCCGTGACCTACCGCCTCCCGTACGAATCCTTCCTTGACCTCCCGAACAAGTTCGTGGGTCCGAAGAAGTGCGGTGAATGCCACCCCTCGCAGTATGAAAAGTGGGAACGTTCGCGTCACAACAAGATCGTCCGCTTCCCGGAAGAACTGACCGAACCGCAGGTTGCGGGCGACATGAAGAAGCCCCTCTATGGTTCCAAGGCTTCCGTGCTGCCGGAAGGTATTGAAGCCGATGACGTTTACGTCATCATGGGTACGCCGCGTACGAAGTACGGTTTCGTGGACAAGTGGCTTGTCCGCGGTACCTACCACGTCGAAGAAGGTAACCTCGGCAAGGGCACGGGCAAGATGGTTGCCGGCGGCAACCAGTTCTCGCGCAACTGGGCTCAGCACCTGACGCCTGAAGTTGTCAAGAAGATCAACGCCTGGGATCCGACCTTCCCGACCAAGCTCGAAGACTTCGGCGCTCAGACGTCCAACGTCTGGGGCTTCAACTCCTACGGCGCTTCCAACCGCACGCAGGCCATGTTCCAGCCGGGTTCTTCCTACTGCGAAATCTGCCACACCTGGAAGTTTGACTTCAAGAGCCAGGACGAACTCTTTGCCGCTTTGGGTGACTCGAAGAAGCTTCGCAGCCACACCATCGCCAAGGGCGTCTCCTGCGAAGAATGCCACGGCGCGGGTGCTCACCTCTACGGTGCTCGCGGCGCCGGCATGCCGTCCAACTGCGAACGTTGCCACCAGCGCTTCGTTTACAACCAGGACGATGCCAAGGCCAACTTCAAGACCCCGTTCAACAGCTACTTCAAGAGCTTCTGCCCGGCTTGCGGTACCGAAGGTTCGCAGTCGCACTACACGAAGCACTATCAGAAGGGTATGCGTTGCACGACCTGCCACGATCCTCACGAAGTGACGAGCAACGACTGGGCTTCCCAGTACACGGTTCCGAACCTCAAGAAGAAGTGCCAGGACTGCCACACCACGGCTGCTGAATTCTTCGCCCAGGGCGGTACGCACAGCCGCAACGACTGCGCCTCCTGCCATATGCCGAAGATGGGTTCGTGCGAAAACTTCGCTTCGATCCAGCGTCCTGACATGGCCGGCTTCGACAACGTCCGCGCTTCGCACATCTGGCGTATTTTGGTCGACCCCGAAAAGAAGTCGATCAACCCGCCCGACGGCGCCAAGGATCGTAAGCTGACGAGCCCGAAGGGCTGGAAGCTCACGAAGGACGACGGTCGTCCCTACATCGACCTGATGTGGACCTGCGGCCGCACGGCTTACCAAGACAAGCACCAGGTTGAAGCTCTGGGCTGCCACAGCCCGATCCAGTCGAAGTTCCCTGAAGCTCTCCGCTTCAAGGATCAGAAGACCATCTACAACAAGGTTGTCGCCTGGCAGACCCCCGTTAAGGAAGGCTATGCCAAGATCACGGCCGACCTCGTCACGATCACCGACATGCTGAAGGTTGCGAAGCTTTCGAACTCGGATCGCGCTCAGGTCCAGCTCCTCGCTGAAAACGCCCGCCGCGTTGCCGCCAAGGTCAAGGACGACGGTTCGTGGGGTGTCCACGCTCCGCAGTATGCCAAGCAGCTTGTTGACGAAGGCGTCGTCTTCGCGAATGAAGCTCTTGCCATCCTGAACAAGGGCGCCAAGACCGCTGCGAAGTAATCCTGACGTAGGGATCAGCTTCACCTCAGGCAACTGAGGATAGGCTAGAAGAGGCCCGGAGTTTGCTCCGGGCCTCTTTCTATTGGGATACGGCGGCCGTCTCGGATGAATGCGCGGCGGATTCGGCCTTTTCCTCCCCGGCACAGGTGAATTGTTTCTGCGGCGCATGCCGGAAAAAACTCCAACGTGCACCGGAGAAAATTTTGGTTTTCGAACTCGAGTGAATACGTTTTTTTCTGAATGCGCCCGGAAAAAGCCGGCAAAACAAACGTATTTCGGTCGTCGGTCCGCATCCCGCATTGACATTTCTCACGGTACCGATGCCCGGATTCGGTATTGCGACAAGAAAAGAGGTCGAACGCCGATTCACGACGTCCGACCTCTTTCCGGAATGATCCGCCGAATAAACGGGAGCGCCCTGCGGCACCCTCCGCCTCAGCGCTTCGGCAGAGCCTTTGCGGCGCCTTCGCGGTAGCTCTTTTCGTCGACCGGATCAAGCCACTTCACGGCCGCCTTCGGGTCGCTCTCCGAAATCGCCAGATGCGTCATCGCAGCGTCGGGCGAAGCGCCGTGCCAGTGCATGACGCCCGGCGGACAGTTGACGACGTCGCCCGCCTTTACCGCCGTCACCGGTCCGAGCGTTCCGTCGGCGTTTCGCGCCTGCGTGAGCCCCACGCCGTCGACGATCAAAAGCGTCTGACCGAGCGGGTGCACGTGCCAGAAGGTGCGGGCCCCGGGAGAGAAGCGCACGTAGGCGCCGTAGTTTCGGGCGGGAGACGTCTGCCGGTAGACCGACTTCATGACGGCCTCGCCCGTAAAGGTTTTCGGGTTCGTCGGCACCCAGGTTTCGTCGGGAACGAGCTTTTGCTGCGCCTCGGTCGCGGGCAGCACCGAGACGACGGTCTGTCCCGTGGGCGCCGAGACGGCTTCGGTCGCCGCGGCGCTTTGCGTCAGAAAGAGCGCGGCAAACGGAACGCAGAGGGCTGCGGTCTTGTGAAGGGAACGAAGCCCGGCGGAAAGTTTCTCAGTCATTGGTTTCTTCCATGGTTTGGCATTGCGGGAGACTCAAAGCGTGCGGCCGAAGAATTCCTTGAGTTTGCCGACCGCCGCGTCCACGTATTCCGGAACGAAATAGGTACGGATGTGCGTCGCGCCCGGAATCTTGAAGAGTTCCTTGTCCTTCGTGCCCGTGGCGGCGGCGAAGGCTTCCTCCGTCATGTAGAGGGAATCCGCCTTTTCACCGGCCATCATGAGAAGCGGCTGATCAATGAGTGCGATCTGGTCGCGCGCGTCCCAGGTCATCAGATCCATGAGGCTCGAGGTCGTGTAGGCGAAGGTGGAATTGGCGTGACGGTGCGTACGGCCGTAGTAGAGCATGCCTTCGCGGTAGAGATCGGTCGGGATCTTGGCGATGGATTCGTCGGTGAGCGCGTCAAAGTCGACGTTGCCCGAAATCGAGACTTTTCCCGTCGTCACTTCGGCGGCGCGGGCGTCGGAAGCTTCCTTCATGCGCTTGGCGATCGTGTCGAGACCGGTGTTGATGTAGCCGTTGCGGCGCACTTCGCCCGAGTTGAACATCGAGAGCGTGGCGACGGCCTTGATGCGTTTGTCGGACTTCGCGGCGTTGAGCGTGTAGCCGCCGCCCCCGCAGATTCCGAGGGCGCCGAGGCGCTCGGCGTTCACGCCGGGATAGGTCGAGATGAAGTCGGCCATCCCGTGGATGTCTTCCGTGCGGAACTGCGGCCTGTCGGTGTGGCGCGGTTCGCCTTCGCTCGCGCCCTGATAGGCTGCGTCGGCGGCGATCGTCACGTAGCCGAGTTCGGCGAGGCGCTGCGCATAGAGACCCGCAACCTGTTCCTTGACGCCGCCGTTCGGATGCGCGACGACCACGGCCGGAAACGCCTTCTTGCCGTCGTAGTCGGCCGGCGTGTAGACGTTCGCGGCGATCTTGAGGCCGTTGAGCTTGTAGGTCACGGTGTGAATGTTGACGTGGCCGGGAAGATTTTCGGTGATGGCGCCGCGGTAGACGAGTCCGAAGGGATTCGGAGCGGGCGACGGATCAGCGGCGCCGGCCGCGCAGGCGACGCCCATGCAGGCGGCCGCGGCCGCGGCGGCGATGGTTTTCTTCGACATGGTGTGTGTTCCTTGGAAAAAAATGGTTTGAGATTCGGGCCGCTTCGCTTGGAAGCGGTCTATGACGAACGGGTTATTTGCCGCGGGCCTTGAGAACCGCGTTCACGCTGTCGAGGGCGAGCTTGCCCTGCTTTTCACCGACCTTCTTGGCGACGACGTCGGCGAACTCCTTGAGTTCGTCGGGCTGCAGGCCGACGTTGAGGCATACGTTCAGGTGCGAGCGAAGCTGCACGGGCGCGGGAAGCGCCGCGAGGGCGGAGACCGTCGCAAGTTCGCGTTCGCGCCAGGTGAGGATGTCGTTGGCGAAGATGTCGCCGAACAGGTGTTCCTTGAGGTAGGTGTCGATGTTGGGCGAGAAGTCGTACACCGGGCCCGCCGCGGGACGGCCGATGAGCGTCGTCTGCGTCTTCGTGCCGAGTTCGCGAATAGAGGTGTTCGCAGGCAGGGGCTTGGCTTCTCGGCCCGCCGCGTCTTCGATGCCGTCGGCCTTGTGTTCCTTCAGAAGGTTGACGAAGACGCCGAGGCCCGTAAGGCTTCTCGGAAAGCCCGTGTAGGCGTACATCTGTTCGAGGACGCTGCGGATTTCCGTGACGGTGAGGCCGTTTTTGAGTCCGGTTTCGAGTGCGCCCTTGAGCGCGGCTTCATTTCCGTTCGCGGTGAATGCCGCGATCGGAACGATGCTTTCTTCGCGGACGGTGAGCGCCGCTTCGGCGGGAAGGGAGGTTGCGGCAACCGCAGCCGCTCCGAGGGCGGCGCACAGGATTTTGGCGGATTGGGTCATAAAGCTTCTCCTAAGATGCCGGGAAAAGGAAGGATTGCGAAGCTCGGCCGGAAAGGACGGAGGATTGCGGTCCGTCCCTTCCGCCGATTCCTCATTCGGCATGTTCAGAATAAAAAACGCGGGAACGCTCCTTTTGGGAGTTCCTGCGCGCTTTTTGCCAATCTCTTCCAGAGGGCTCCCGCAATAAAAAAAGCCGTTTTTCTGGAAACGACTTTGTCTCGGATGAAAAGCTATGTTTTTCGGCGGTTAGACCGTGTCGGGAGATTTTTTTCGCATGCGGTTTGTGTTCGATCGGCTCGCCGCTCGCGGGACGGTCGGACGTCACGATGAAGGCGCCCAAAAGAACGAAAAGGAGCGCGAGCGGCTTGTCCCAAGTGAAGACGTCCATGCCGACGAGGATGGCCGTGGCCGAGGCGACGATCGGCTGAAGGTTCATGTAGATCGAGACGACCGTCGCGCTCACGCTTCGCATGCCGAGCGGAATGAGCGTGTAGGCGGCGATGGTGCAAAAGACGATGATGAAGCCGATTTCGAGAAGACCGACGTGCGGGTCGGGAGCCGACAGAATCAATTCCCGACCGTACTGGCCGGTGAAGAGCCAGACGGGGCAGACCATGAGAGAGCTCAGACTGAAGATCCACTTCATCTGAGTGGCCGGGCGGTACTTCCTGCTGATGTCGCCGCAGATGACGACGTAGGCGGCAAAGGCGGACACGGAGAGCACGGCGAGCAAAATGCCGAGCAGATTGTCGCTTCCCTGCGAATCCGTTTCGAAGACGGCTCGTGCGGCCAGAATGCAGGCGCCCAGAATGCCGAGCAGGATTCCGGCCGATTTTTTCCCGGTGATCTTTTCGCTGAAGAAGATCGCCTGCAAAAAGAGGACGCTCATGGGCGAAAGGGCCAAAATCAACGAGAAATAGACGGGCGTCGTGTACTGCAGACTCAGGGACGTCAAGTACTGCGAAAAGACGAAGCCGAGAAATCCGCCGAAAAGGATCATGACGAAGTCCTTGCGCTCGATTCTCTCCCGCTTCGCGAAGCACTGTGCGATCCAGAAAACGAAGGCGGCGCCGAGCGCGCGGATGCCGATGTAGCCGAGCGGGCTCAGGTAGCGGAGAAGGAGGTTGCGCGTGATCGGGATGTTGATGCCGAGAATGATCTGCGTGAAGATGATCATGAGGTGACCGACAATCTTGTTTCGCTTCATCTTTTTTCTTGTGTTTTGTTCGAAAAGAGTTTCGTTCGAAGAGAGTCGCGCGTCGCCTTTGCAAGCCAACGGCCGCGCACGAGGCGGGGTGGGGGAGGTTTGCGGCGAGGGCTATGGGAGTGCGCGCATACGGGACTCTCTCGGAACCGTTTCAGAATCGAGTATGGGGACGTCGTGCGGTCGATTCTTCCGCAAACCTGCCGAGCTTTTGCCCGTTTCGGCCCTCGGCTACAATGTTCGGAAACATTCCTTCTCAGCAGACCCGCTCATGACTTTTGTTCTGACGCCCCCGAACGATGATTCCGGTTTCGTCCGTACCGACGGTTCGGGCGCGGCGGCCTCGCTGCGCGTCGCGGCGTTCGATCTTGAAATCAATCCCGAGACGGGGGAATGCCTCGACATGGGCGCTGTCGACACCGAGGAAGGTTGTTACCACGGGTGCGTTGCGGCGCGCTTCAGGGCGTTTCTCCGGGGCGCCGACGTCGTGGGCGGCCACAACGTCGTCGACTGCGACATGCGGGTCTGCGCGCGTTTGTTCGACGGCTTGAGTGCGCCGGTTTTCGACACGCTGCGCTTGGAAACGCTGCTTCGGCCGCTCGCGCGCCGTCATGCGCTCGAAAAGGAAGAGGGTCCTCTTCCGGGCGTGCGAAGCAATCCGCTCTCCGACGCGGAGGCGTCGCTCAAGCTTCTGATCGACCTCATTGACGACTGGCGGGCCCTTCCTGAAGACGTACGGCGCATTCTCACGGAACTTCTGGCGGACGAGCCCGGATTCTCGGGCTTTTTCGCCGTGCTCGGGCTCGGCGCCGAAGGCGCTGTGGATCTGGCCGGAGAGATTCGCCGGGTCTTCTCGGGAAAACTCTGCGCGTCGGCTCCGATCGAGGCGTTTCTCGATGGAAACCGCGCGGCCTTCGGGTGCGTTCTCGGCTTCATCGCCGTGTCGGAAGCGAATCACGCCGCGTTTCCCGCGACGCCCCTCTGGCTGTCTCATCGCTTTCCCGAGACGGACCGCATGGTCGAGGCGCTGCGCGGCACGTTCTGCCGAAATCCCGAGTGCGAATACTGTCGGCGGCGTGCGGACCTCACGACGGCGCTCAAGGAATTTTTCGGCTATTCGTCTTTTCGCGTTTACGAGGGCGACCGGGAGTCGCTCCAGGAGGCCGCGGCCGCCGCGGCCGTGGCGGGAGAGTCGCTTCTCGCGATCTTTCCGACGGGGGGCGGTAAATCGCTCACCTTTCAGTTGCCCGCTCTCATGGCGGCCCGCGCGACGGCGGGCCTCACGGTGGTTCTCTCGCCCCTGCAGTCCCTCATGAAAGACCAGGTCGACAACCTGGAGAAAAAGGAGATCTTCGCCGCCGTCACGATCAACGGTCTCGTCAATCTGCTCGAAAGAAAGGAGGCTTTCGAAGAAATCGAAAGCGGCCGCGCCTCGCTTCTCTACATTTCGCCCGAAGCGCTTCGGTCTGCGTCGATCGTGAGGGCGCTCGAAAAGCGCCGCGTCGAGCGCTTCGTGATCGACGAAGCCCACTGCTTTTCGGCCTGGGGCCACGACTTTCGCGTGGACTACCTCTACATCGGGGAGTTTTTGAGAGAATTTCAGGAGCGCCTCGGGCGCAGGATCCCCGTCTCGTGCTTTACGGCGACCGCCAAGGCGAAGGTCGTGCAGGACATCTGCGACTACTTCGAGCGTACGGTGGGCGTGCATCTCAAGGTCTTTCGAACGTCGGCGGTGCGCAAAAACCTCGAGTACCAGATCAAGCACTTCGACGACAACGATGGGAAGTACGCCTACATGCGAAGCCTCATCGAGAGCCGCGCCTGTCCGACGATCGTCTACACGGACCGGGTTAGAACGACCGAAGAGCTCGCCGAGAAGCTCACGAAGGACGGCTTTCCCGCGCTCCCATACAACGGGAAGATGGATCCGGAAGTCAAGATCCGCAACCAGAACGCCTTTCTCAATGACGAAGTGAAAATCATGGTCGCAACCACCGCCTTCGGGATGGGGGTCGACAAGGAGGACGTGCAGCTCGTCATTCACCACGACATTTCCTCGTCTTTGGAAAACTATGTGCAGGAGTCGGGGCGTGCCGGGCGAAAGGCTGAACTCCGCGCGGAGTGCTACATCCTCTTCAACGAAGAGGACATCAACCGGCACTTTTCGCTCCTTTCCGCCACGAAACTCACGCTCTCGGACGTGCAGCAGGTCTGGAACGCAGTGAAGCGCCTCTCTGCGGGACGGCGCGAATTCGCCGTGACGGACCTCGAAATCGCGCGCGAGGCGGGGTGGGACTGCGACGCCGAGCAGATCAAGACCAAGATCACCGCCGCAATCGGCGCGCTCGAGAAAGCGGGCTTCGTGAAGCGCGGAAGCAACACCGGCCGCGTTTACGCGACGGGCCTGCGCGGGAAGAGCTTCCGCGACGGACAACAGCGGATCGAAGCGGACTGGGCGCGCGGGGAGGCGAGCGTATTCCGGTGTGAAGGGGAAAGAGTCGAGGCGGAACGGGTGCTTCAGTCGCTCGTTTCCCGCAGCCTCACGGGGGTTGCGGTCGGGGCCGTCAAGGCGGACGACAAAAAATCCGTCGAGGCGCGCGTCGACTACATCGCGGACCGTTTGGGACTTGAAACCCGCGCCGTGGTGCGTGCGGTCACGAACCTGAGAACGCTCGGGATCCTCACGGACGAGCGCGACATGCGCGCCTCCCTTTCCGGGACGCCCGAGACGCTGGAGCGGCGCCTGTCGCGCCTGGCGGATCTCGAGCGCAGAATCCTCGCCTTCGTTGAGGAATCGCGTCATCCCGAATGGGGGAACGGCGACGTCGTGAGCCTCGTCGAAATGAACGCCGCGCTCGAAGACGCCGTCGGGAAGGCCGTGGGACTCCCCGTGATCGAGCGCCTCCTGCGGAGCCTTCGTCAGGCGGCTTTGGTCGAGATCGAACGGACGGGCTCGAAAAAACATTGGCGAATCCGCCTCAAAACGACGCGTGAGAAGGCTTTGGAGAGAATCGAGAAGCTTGCCGCGGTCGGCGGGCGCGCGATCGGGACGCTCGGCGGTCTCGAAAGGAATCGGGCGGCGCACGCCGAGGAAAGGACGGTCAAAGGCGACGACGCAAGGCGCACGGTGTCCTTTTCCTTTGCGGAACTTCTGCGGGACGTGAACGATTCTTCGGGGCTCTTTCAAGAAAAGACCACTTCGGACGAACTCGAAAAGTCGCTGCTCTTTTTGCATCGCAACGGCCTCCTCTGCGTGGACGGAGGCTTCTTCGTCGCCTACCTCCCGATGCGGATCGAAAGGCTCGAGGCCGACAACCGCAAAAAGTACCTGCAAAAGCACTACGACTTTCTCGACGACTACTACAAGGAGCGCATTCAGCAGATCCACATCGTGGGCGAGTACGCAAACCTCATGGTGCGCGACCGGGAGGCGGCGCAACGCTACGTGCGCGACTATTTTGAACTTCCCTACGAAACCTTTCTCAAGACCTACTTCAAGGGCGGACGCGAAGAGGAGCTCAAGCGGAGCATGACGCCCGCGCTCTACGAGAAGCTCATCGGCACGCTCTCGGAAGCGCAAAAGGAGATCCTTTTCTCGAAGGCGAAGTACATCGTCGTGGCGGCGGGACCGGGAAGCGGCAAGACGCGGGTGCTCGTGCACAAACTCGCCCACCTGATGCTCGCCGAAAACGTCCGGCCCGAACAACTCGTGATGCTGACTTTCTCTCGTGCGGCCGCCCAGGAATTCAAGACGCGTCTGATCGCCCTCTACGGGAAGGGCGCCCGCTTCGTCACGGTGAAGACCTTCCACTCGTTCGCCTTCGGGCTCCTCGGACGCCCGGGCTCGATCGAAGAAGCGACGGACGCGGTGGCCCGCGCGGTCAAGGCGATCCGCGAGGGACGCGCGGACCCTTCGAACCTTGCCGCGACGGCGCTCGTTCTCGACGAAGCGCAGGACATGGACGCGGACGAATTCGAACTCGTCAAGGCCCTGATCGAGCGCAATCCCGAGATGCGGGTGTTGGCGGTCGGAGACGACGATCAGAATATCTACGGATTCCGCGGTTCGGATTCCAAATATTTCGCATCGCTCAAGAGCGGCTCCGACTACGACGCCGAGTGGCACGAGCTCGTCGACAACTGGCGAAGCCTACCCGCGATCGTGCGTACGGCAAACCGCTACGCGCGCTACCTCAAGGGGCGTCTGAAGACGCATGAAAACCGTTCCGTGCGCGAAGGCGCGGGCGAGGTGCGGATTGTTCACTATGTGTCGGAAAACCTCGAGACGGCCGTCGTCGAAGCCGTTCTCGCGGAAAAACGAAGGGGTACGACGGCGGTGCTTGCCCACACGAACCGAGAGGTGGAGACGATCGCGTCGCTCCTCTGCGAGGCGGGCGTTCCCGTGGAACTCGTGCGAAGCGACAAGAGCTTCCGCGTGGGGAATCTTCTCGAAGTGCAGATTCTCACGAACGAGCTTCGCAAATCGAAAAAGCCTCTCTACGGGGCGAAAATCTGGGCGGAAGCACAGGAAGAACTGCGGCGCCGGTGCGCGGGAAGTCCCTGGGTCGAGCCCGTGATCGCCTTTGCCCGGCGTTTCAGAAAGACTGCGCCCGGCGACGTCTACGCGAGCGACTGGGAAGAAGCCGCGGCGGAGAGCCGGCTCGAGGATCTTTACCCCGAGGAAGTCCGGGCCGTGGTCGTCTCGACCTATCACGGCGCAAAGGGGAGGGAATTCAATCGGGTTCACTGTCTCGTTCGCCCCGATCGGTTGAAGCGCATGCCGGGCGGTCTCTCCCCGGCCGAAGCCCAAAAGCGTCTCGGCGACGTCCATCGTTCGCTCTACGTGGCGCTCACCCGCGCCAAGGACGCGCTCACGGTGCATACGACCGGAGACTTCCTGCGGCATTTTGAGGCCGAAGGGGTGAAGCGCCTCCGTGACGAAAAGAAATATCCCGAACCCAAGAGGATGCTCCTTCGCATGGGGCTGAGCGACGTGTGGCTCGACCACTTCAAGGACGTGAAGATTCGGATCCTTGCCGAGCTCACCGCGGGCGACGAACTTCGGGTCGTGCGGGGCGGCAGAACGAAATTCTTCGCGGGGGGGATTCTGCTGCGCGAAAGCGTCGGCGAAGTTCGACCAAATGCTCTCCAAAAAACTGCAGGCGGGCTACGAGATCGAATCGGCTGCGGTGTGGGCGGTCGTGCGGCGAGACGTCCCCGACGAAGACCGAAGCGACGCGGTGGTCCTGCCCGTTCTCACGCTGCGCCGAATCGAGTCGGGATCGGAACGCTGATTCCGGAATTTTCCGAATCGCAAAAGAGAAAAACGCTGTTGGATGCAGAGTCGACTATTGGTCCGTGATGGTTGATTGAATAAATGCATCTTACCGTTTCATTATCGAGCGGATCGCTCGGAATTGATCGTTATTCTCCTTTGGAATAGCGAAGCCGTCGAGCGAGAAAAAAGATGAAAGGTTTTATTGAGAAGACTTACTCGGTCGGGAGAAGAGAGAAAGTCGTAATCCCAGACGGAGGCGGGATGCGTCCGATTCTCCTTGAAATGTGAAGAGAACGGGATCTGTAACCGAACGGGAACCAAACGGTCGGGTACGGAAAAGAAAGAGGAACGGTCGGAAGAAAAAAGAAGGACTATCGTTCGAGAAGTTTTTATACATAAGGGATGAGCTGTACGGGTTAATACCAGATAAAAAGATGTAAACGAAACATTTCTTTTCATAGAACTAACTCCATAGAATGAGGCTTCTTTCGGTCGATTGACCGATGTCAAAACCCTTAGGAGACCCATTCATGTACGAACATGAGAAGACCGGATCGCCGTGTCTGAGTCGACGCACTTTCCTCGGTGCGGCGGCCGCGGCGGGCGCCGCCGCGACGATGGCCCCGTGGACCGGCGTCGAAGCCGAAATCGCCCGTCTGAAGGACGAAGGCTGGACGCCCCATCCCGTCGCCTGCAACATGTGCGGCGGCTACTGCGGGATGCTCGCCATGCACAAGAACGGCACGGAACCGTCTTTTGACACCGTCCGCATCTACCCGAATCCCTCGCATCCCCAGCGCGGCTACTGCGCGCGCGGCTCGAGCGCGATGTACGTCTGGAACTCCCCGATCCGCCTGAAGAAGCCCATGAAGCGCACGGGCGGGCGCGGCGAAGGAAAGTTCGTGGAAGTTTCCTGGGACGAGGCGCTCGACGACATCGCCAAGCGCGTGAAGGAAATCGTCGAGAAGCACGGCGAACACGCCGTCGCGATGACCTCGCACAACTTCAGCGCCCTGCAGAACTGGTTCGGCTTTGCGCTCGGCACTCCGAACATCATTTCGCATTCCTCGACCTGCAACAGCGCCTCCGTCATGGGCCGCCGCCTCGTGCTCGGCAAGGGCTTCGACGGCGCGGGCAAGGTCGAACCCGACTACGCCAACTGCCGCTATCTTCTCCTGATCGGCCGCACCCTCAACTGCGCCATGGGCGTGCAGGCGACCTTCGCCGAAGCCCGCAAGAAGGGCTGCCGCGTCGTCTTCGTCGATCCGCGCATGCCGGAAACGGCCTTCGGCGACGCCGAATGGCTCCCGATCCGTCCGGGCACCGATTCGGCCTTCGTGCAGGGGCTCTTGAACGTCGCCGTGCGCGAAAACCTCGTCGACCTCGACTTCCTTGCGCGTCACACGAACGCTCCCTATCTCATCAAGGCCGACGGCAAGCCCTTGACCGAAGCCGACATGGTCGAGGGCGGCGCAAAGGACCGCTACGCGGCCTTTGACGGGAAGACCTCCGCAATCGTCTGGCGCGGCGTCGAAATGAAGGACGGCAAGGCCGCGGGCTTTGCGGAAGATCCTTCGTCCGAACTCGTTCTCGACTGGACGGGCGACGTGACGACGCTCTCGGGCGCCGTCGTGCGTCTTACGACCGCCTGGAACCTCTTCATGGCGGAAGTGAACCGCTACACGCCCGAAGAAGCCGCCAAGATCACCGGGATCAAGGCCGACGACATCGTGCGCGTCGCGCGCGACTTCTTCACGCTCGGCGGCGTCTGCGACGACGGTTGGTATTCGTCGCGCTGCGGCAACGACTGCGAAGCCTACGCGCTCATTACGCTTTTGAACGCCTTTGCCGGCAACTTCGACAAGAAGGGCGGCTTCGTCGTCACGGCCGGGGGCGGCTTCAAGGGGCCGGGCGTCTCGATGGGCAAGGGCCCGCAGGGCCAGAAGTGGACGCTCCCCGACACGAAGCGTCTCGACCGCGTCTTCTATCCGGAAGGCTCGGGCACGTTCTCGGCGATCTTCGACGCCGTGCATACCGGGAAGCCCTATCCCGTGCGCGCCTTTTTCATCACGGGGTCGACGATGTTCCACCGCGAGGCGAACTCCGCCCGCCTGGCCGAAGCCCTCAAGGCGCTCGACCTCGTCGTCGTGCAGGACATCTTCCCGCACGAAGTGATCGACTACGCCGACTACGTGCTCCCGTCCACGTTCTTCCTCGAATGGGACGAATACGCGGGCGTCAAGTGGGCTCTCAACGGCAACGTTCAGCGCAACTGCGCAGGCCTGCAGCCGCCGAAGGGAAACGAGTCCCGCCACGAAATCTGGCAGTTCTGCGAAATCCTTCGACGCGCCTTCCCGGACCGCGCCGCCGAACGTCTCGGTTACGACCATGAAATGTCGTACGACGAATTCCTCGCCTGGCAGAAGGGCATGATGGAAGCCGCCTGGAAGAAGTTCATCGACGCAAAGAACGCCGCGAAGCCCGGCGACGGCGACCGCATCGCCCGCGAAGTGGCCGAACGGGGCTGGTCGCAGACCGCCGAGAAGAAGTACGGACAGTATCCCTTCAAGAAGCCTTTCGGCACGGCGACGGGCAAGATCGAAATCATGAGCTTCCTCATTGCCGAGAAGTATCCGGACGGAGGCCTTCCCGCCGTTCCGACCTATCAGCCCGTCGAAGCCTTCCGGATTCCGAAGGCCCGCTCCGACGAGTTCTACCTGGTTTCCGGCAAGGATTCGAGCGCTTCCTCCGGAGTTACGCTCTTTACGCAGCCCTCGAAATTCCTGGGCGACCGCTCCGTCTGGATGAATCCCGTCGACGCCGAACGTCTCGGTCTCGAAACGGGCGACGAAATCGAACTCGAAGGTCTCGACAACGGCGTCAAGGGCCGCGCCAAGTTGAAGGTCACGAACCGCGTCATGGCGGGTTCGCTCTTTGCCTACGGCTTCCAGGGCGGCGTTCGCACGAAGAACCTTCCGAAGAACTACGAGTGGGTCCGCGAAGGCGTCAACTCCCACTGGTTCGCCACCGGCTGGCGCCAGCCCGTCTGCGGCAACCTCGCCAACAATTCGTCCGTGCGCGTGAAGCCCGTGAAGTAAGGAGAGAACATGTCTCAATCGAAAAAACAGCTTGCGCACCTCTTCGACGCGACGCAGTGCATCGGATGCTCGGCCTGCATCGTCGCCTGCGCGCAGACGAACTATCCGGAAATGGTCGAGCGTGAAAACGAAGGCTGGAGCTGGCTTGCCGCCAACATCCGCAAGGTGACGCTCGAGCGCGCGAAGCGCCCCGTGCAGATCCTCGTGCAGTGCCAGCAGTGCGAAAACGCGCCCTGCATCGACACCTGCCCCTTCGGAGCGAACTACCGCGATCCGGAAACGGGCCAGGTCAAGACCGACGCGAGCCGCTGCGTGGGGTGCAACTACTGCATTGCGTCGTGCCCCTACGACGTTCGTTGGTCGCACCCGGATTCGGGCCTGCCGATGAAGTGCATGGGCGAAGGGTGCGAAAGGCTCATCGCCCAGGGGCGTGATCCCGCCTGCGTTTCGGTCTGTCCGGTTCAGGCACGCATGTTCGGGGACGTCAAGGATCCGCAGTCGGCCATTTCCGAGCGTCTTCGCACGTCGAAGACCGAAACCCTCCTTCCCCATAAGGGAACGAAACCCAACTTCTTCGTGGTGGTGCAGAAATGATCTACGAAAACATCGAACTGACCCGTCAGGTCGCGACCGCCCACTGGGGGTGGACGATCGCCTTCTTCCTCTGGTTCGTGGGTCTGGGCGGCATGACTCTCGTTCTCAACGCCTTTGCGAAGAGCCGTCATCTCTTCTTCGCCGCGACCGCCGCGATCGTGGTGGGGACGCTTCTCGTGGTTTCTCACCTGGCGCGCCTTCTGAACCTGCCGTTCGCCGCGATCAATGCGCTTCTCGAGTGGAAGTTCAACTTCGGCAGCTGGATGTTCATCGGCATCTGCATTCTCGCCGTCACCTGCGTCGTGACGGTTGTGCAGGCCTGGTTCTGGTGGAAGGGGAGCCGCGCCGCGGATTCGAAGGGAATGCTCTTCATCGACGCCGTCCTCGGCTTTGCCTCGACCGCGTACTCGGGCTTCCTGCTTACGCAGGCCGTGGGCGTGCCGCTCTGGACGACCGCCGTCCTTCCGGTTCTGTGGGTGTTCTCGGGCCTCTCGAGCGCCGTGGGTTTGATGGAAGTCGAGCGTCTCTGTCCCAAGTCCGACACCCGGGACATCACTTGGCTCGGTCATGTCGCCCATACGGCGCACTGGGGTGAAGCCTTCGTGCTCTTTGCCTTCGTTTCCGTCGCCTTCTCGGGCACGCCCGCTTCCGTGGCCGGCGCCTCGTCCCTCGTTTCGGGCGACAACGCCGCGCTCTTCTGGAGCGGTGCGGTGGGCATCGGCATCATCGTTCCGATCCTCGTTTCGTGGTTCTGCCGCGGCTCGAAGCAGATGGGGGCGATCGCGGGCCTCTGCGCCATCCTCGGCGCTCTCGCTCTGCGCGCTTCCGTGCTCTTTGCGGGCGCCTTCGATCCGGTGATCTTCTAAGAGCCTTCTTCTGAAGGATTGAAATCCGGCAAACGGCCTTCCGACATGACGTCGGAGGGCCGTTTGACTATGGAAGAGTTCGATTTGAGATTGCGGGCGAGGGGAAAAGAGGCGGAGCGGATTGTGTAGGAATCGGAAACGACTTTGCCCCGCACGGGGCGGGGCAAAGCACGGCGGCGCCGTTCAGGGCCCCGCAGGATTCGGACACTCGTTGAACTCTCTTCAGCCGAGGATGGTCTTCAGATCTTCTTCGGGCGTCGTGATGGGCTTTACGCCGAACTTCTCGACGAGAACGTTGAGGACGGCGGGCGACACGAACGCGGGAAGGCTCGGTCCGATGCGGATGTCGCGGATCCCGAGGTAAAGGAGCGTCAAGAGAATCGCCACGGCCTTTTGTTCGTACCACGAGAGGATGAGCGATAGCGGGAGGTCGTTCACCGAGCACTGAAAGACTTCGGCCAGGGCGGACGCAACCTTGATAGCCGAGTAGGCGTCGTTGCACTGCCCCATGTCGAGAAGGCGTGGAATGCCGCCGATGTCGCCGATGTCGAGGTCGTTGAAGCGGAACTTGCCGCAGGCGAGCGTGAGAACGAGCGTGTCCTTCGGGGTCGCCTTCACGAAGTCGGCGTAGTAGCTGCGGCCCGACTTGGCGCCGTCGCAGCCGCCCACGAGGAAGATGTGGCGAAGAGCGCCCGTCTTCACGGCGTCGATCACCTTGTCGGCCACCGAAAGAACCGTTTTGTGGCCAAAGCCCGTGAGCATTTTGTCGCCGCCGTTGGCGCCCTTGAAGTGTCGTGCTTCCCGGAAGCCTCCGAGTTCGAGCGACTTTTCAATCAGGGGCGTGAAGTCCTTCTTGCCGTCGGCGTCGGTGCCGATGTGCGTCGTGCCGGGGTATTCGACGACGGACGTCGTGAAGACGCGGTCGGCATAGGAATCCTTCGGCGGCATGATGCAGTTCGTCGTAAAGAGGATCGGCGCGGGAAGGTTCTTCAATTCCTTTTGCTGATTCTGCCAGGCCGTACCGAAGTGACCCTTGAGATTCGGATACCTGCGTAGGGCCGGATAGGCGTGGCACGGGAGCATTTCGCCGTGCGTGTAAATGTTGATTCCCTTGTCCTTCGTGGCTTCGAGAAGGAGCGCAAGGTCGTGGAGGTCGTGCCCCGTAACGACGATGAAGGGACCGGGCTCGATCGCAAGCGTGACGCTCGCGGGTTCGGGGTCGCCGTAGGTTTGCGTGTTGGCCTTGTCGAGAAGGGCCATCGTTTCGAGGTTGATGCGGCCCGATTCCATAAGAAGGCCGAGCAGCGCGTCGGGATCGGTGACGGAGCGCACGGCGTCGAGCGCCCGGAAGTAGAAGGCGTCGATTTCGGACGACGAATACCCGAGAATGCGGGCGTGGTAGGCGTAGGCGGAAATCCCTTTCAGACCGAAGAGAAGGAGCGAGTGAAGGCTCTTGACGTCTTCCTGTTCGCCCCAGAGCGTCACCATGTCGTAGGGACGGGCGTTCGGCGCGAGCGCCTTCACTTCGGCCGTGAGTTCACGGATGCTGTCCGAGTCGAAGTTCACGTTCGTGAGCGTCGCAAAGAGCGCCTTTTCAAAGAGGGCGGCGTTCTCGGCGTTCCGCTCCACGACGGGCGCGGCGGCGATGAGGGCGGCGACGAGTTCGTCCTGGGCGCGGGCAAGCGCGGGATCTTTGCCGCAGGTGCCGATCTTGACGCAGCAGACGCCCTTCGTCGTCTGTTCGCACTGGTTGCAATGCATGGGCATGGGGAGGGTCTCCTCAGGGTTGTGGCGAACGCATGGGAAATGTGCGTTCGGCGGGGACGATTCGATGACGGGGCGGGATCAGAGCTTGTCGATCGTGTGGCCCGTCATGTATTCGTAAAAGGTTCGGTTGATCGATTCGAGCATCGGGCGCATGGCGCAGCAGCAGGGCGCCCTGCGGGGGCCGTTGAAAAGGCAGTGCCTCGGCTTCCAGGGGCCGTCGATCGCTTCGTAGACCGTCATCAGGGTCGCCGTGCGGGCGGCGTCCGTCAGAAAGTACCCGCCCTTCGGGCCCTTGACGGATGCGACGACGCCTGCCTTGGCGAGCTTCTGCAGCACCTTCGAGAGGTGATTTTCCGAAACGTCGGACGAGGCCGCGATCGTCTTTAGGGACTGCGGTTCTCCGGCGTTTCGCGAAAGAAAGACCGTCGCATGGATGGCGATCGCCGCGGCTTCGGAAAGTTCAATCATGGTGCTTCGCAGAAAAGAATTCGATGAAGAGATATTGTATAGGTATATCGGTACCAATATACCGATTTTAGAGGAATTTTGTAAAAAGGTGGCGAAAACGGGAGGATGGTTGTCGGGGAGGATGCTCGAGGAGAGGGCGGCGAGAAAGGACCTTTCGTTCGAGCCCGCCAAGGAAGACTTTGCGGGCGATCCGAAACTCAGGGAACGCATCGAAAAGGAATGACGGAGCGCCGCCCTTAAGGAGAAGCGAGACCGTCGGAAATGAAAAAAAGGGATGCCGCTCCGTGCGGGCGGCACCCCCTCATTGGGAGAACCCGGTGAAAATCACTTCTTTCCGAGCGACTTGGCGATGGCGTCCGCCGCCACGCGGCCCGACGTGAGGGCCCAGCCGACGTTGGCGCCCGCGGGCGAGTCGTCGCCCATCACGCCGCCCACGAGCTCGCCCGCGGCGTAGAGGTTGGGGATGACCTTGCCGTCTTCGCGGATGATGTTGAGGTGATCGTCCGTGCAGACGCCCCCCATGGTCGTCGCGAAGCGGGGCTTCTGTTCGACGACGTAATAGGGGCCCTCGGCCGAGATTTCGGCCTTCATGTACTGGACGGGACGGCCGAAGTCGGCGTCCTTCTTGGCCTTGACGAAGCCGTTGTACCTGGCCACCGTCTCCTTGAGATTGTCGGCGTTGATGCCGGCGAGCTTCGCGGCGGCTTCGAGGGTGTCGGCCTTCACGAAGATCGGAGCGATCTTGCCGTTGAGGGCGAGATACTTGTCGATGTCTTCGTGGGAGACGCCCGTTTCGGGAGCGCGCTTGTAGAAGCCCTCCCAGGACTTCTGATCCATGAAGACGAAGGCCATTCCGTTCTTCTGCTCGAGCATCGGCTCGAGGATGTGGCGGTTCGAGGCCTTTTCGTTCACGAAGCGCCGGCCGTCGGCGTTGACGAGAATGCCCGCCTGGTCAAAGGCGCCGACGTTCGCGTAGATCGTCGACTTGGCTTTCCCCGGAGCAACTTCGATGCCGTTCGGATAGCGCTTCCCGTACTGAAGGAGCTGGGTCTTGGCGCCCAGGCCCTGCGCCATGCGCAGACCGTCGCCCGTCGACGAGACCGGACCGTAGTAGAGGACCTTCTGCATTGCAGGGGTGAGCATCGACTTGTTGTTGCCGTAGCCCCCGGTCGTGAGGAGCGTCTTCTTCGCGCGGATCGTGTAGGTGACGCCCGAATTCGAGTCGACCGCCTTCACGCCCACGACGGCGCCGTCTTCAACGATGAGTTCCTCGACCTTGGTGTTGTAGAGAACCTTGGCGCCGTTCGAGCCGATCACCTGACGAAGATGTTCGGCCATCTTGCCCGCGCCGCCCTGGAATTCGACCGCGCGGCGGTGCGAGTATTCGGCGAGGAAGGGAAGGTTGTTCGGGACGATCTTGACGCCCACGTCGTCGTGGAGCCAGTCGATTGTGGCGCCCACGTTTTCGGCGTAGAGACGGAGCTTTTCGCGGTCGTTGAGGTTGTTGCCGTTGGCAAGGAAGTCCTTCATCATCGATTCGACGCTGTCGTCCTTGACGCCGAACGCCTTCTGCAGCTTCGAGCCCTGAGCCACGACCTGGCCGCCGGAAATCGAGGCGGCGCCGCCGATGAAGGGCATCTTTTCGACGAGCACGGCGTCGAGACCGTTCATGCGCGTACGGATCGTAGCCGACATGCCGGCGCCGCCGCCCCCGACGATCACGACGTCGGTGGTGAGCGTTTCTTCACGGGCGGTCTTCTTAAGGGCGAGCGGAACGAGCGCAGCGGGGTCCACGCCCGCCTGCTTCACGCAGGCTTCGACGGCCGTGCGGATGGCGTTCGAAGTGATCGTGGCGCCCGCCACAGCGTCGACCCTGGGCGACTGCACTTCGACCATCTTGGCGGGAAGGGCGTCGACGGCGAGCGTGCCGATCCCCGGCGTCTCCTTCTGGCTCACGACGGCGATTTTCTCGATCTTGTCCTTCGAGAAGGTGACTTCGACGGCGACGGGACCGTGAATGCCGGCGGCCTCGGCCTTGTAGGTGCCGGGCGTAAAGGTTGGAGCCGCGTAGGCGGCCGAACTCAGAGCGAGCGCGACGGACGCGGCGAGAAGGGTCTTCTGCATGGTGGTTTTCCTCTTCGTGTAGGGCGCGGCACCGCAGTGCCGCAACACTTGCCATTGTGCAGAGAAATTTTTCCGTCGGCTACATCCCTTGGTATGTACCCGATGCGATTTTTCGCGTGCCGGTGCGCTATCCTTGAGACTTACGAAAACGACTTTTTCTTCCGGACGCATGGCTTCCCCTTCGCTTCGCACACTCCTGGCCGCTTGCTCGGGCGCGCTCGTCTTTCTTTCGGGCGTCGCGATCTGCAGCGACGAATTCTTCCGCTTCTGGGCCTATCCCCTGGGATTCGCGCTCCTCGGCCTCTGGTGCGCCAACGTGATTCATCCGATGACGGCGGACGCGGGGTCGTCTCAGCCGAGCGTCATGCTCGAGCGGCTTCTCTTCGTCGCGGCCTTTTTCGTGGCGATGGGGGGCGTGACGGTCTTCTGCTCGAAGAGCGATCCGAGTTTCGGCGTGTCGCTCTACCTCCTATCGGTCGTTTTGGGACTCTCCGCCGCCATGCACGCGTGGATCGACCGCCGCTACGCGCGGCCCTTCCTGCAGTTGGTCGAACGAAGCCGGGGGCCGAGAAGCTGGGCTGCGGAGGCGCGCGAAATCGCTGAGGCGATCGATCACCCGGAACTGCGCATCAAGCTTTTGGAACTTGCGGGACGCTGTGAATTTGCGGTGAGCGATCTCGGCTACCCGACCCCCATGGAAAACGAACAGATTTCGATGAACTTCACCCGCATGCACGCGGCGGGCGAGTCGAGAAACTGGACGGTGCTCGCGGAAATGGTCGAGGACACGACGCGCCTTCTGTCGCTTCGTGAAAACTACCTGCGCCGAACCGTCGACGAGGAGGCCGGCGGAGACGCCGCCGTCGAGCAGTGGAACGCGCTCTCGAGCCGCTGAGGAAATGAAAGCGAAAAGAAGGATCCCGGAATCGAAATCGGTTCCGGGATCCTTCTTTTTGAGGTGCCGAGTGCCGGATCGGCGGTCGGTCAGCCGCGGATGAGCTTGGCGATCTGCGCGATGTCGGCGGGGAGCGTTCGGCAGCAGCCGCCGATGCAGCGGGCGCCTTTCTTCTCCCAGAGCGGCACGAACGTGTCCCAACCTGCGCCGTGCACGGGCGAGTGCCAGGTCTTCGTCGTCGGATCGTAGGTTTCCCCCGAATTCGGATAGACGATGAGGGGCTTGCCGCTTTCGGCGAGACGGTCGAGCGCGGGCGCCACGATTTCGCGCGGGCCGCAGTTCATGCCGACGGCGTCGACGCAGTCGCGCTCGCCCACCTTTCGGGCGGCTTCGGAGAGCGGTGTTCCGTCGGCGAGGTGTTCGCCGTCCGCAATCGAAAAGGTCACCCAGGCGGTCTTGCCGACGCGTTCGATTTCGTCGAGCGCGACGAGCACTTCCGAGAGCTTCGGCTGCGTTTCGACGGCGAAGAGGTCGACCCCGCCTTGAGCGAGCGCCTCGATGCGGGCGCGGTGGAAGACGGAGAACTCTTCGTCCGTGAGGCGGTAGTCGCCGCGGTATTCGCTCCCGTCCGCGAGATAGGCGCCGTAGGGACCGACGGCGCCGGCGACGAGAAGGTCCGCCGCGCGTTCGGGATGCCGCGCCGCCGCTTCGTCGCGCGCCTCGACGGCGAGCTTTGCCGTGAGCGCAATGAGTTCCCGGGCCCGCGCTTCGTTCACGCCCTTTTTCGCGAACCCCGCGGGCGTCGCCTGATAGGATGCCGTGATCGCCACGTCCGCTCCCGCCTCATAGTAGCGGCGGTGAACTTCCGTGATGAGTTCGGGTTTTTCCAGAAGAACCTTCGCGGTCCAGAGCGAGTCGTTGAGGTCGGCGCCGAGCGCTTCCAGCGCCGTCGACATGGCGCCGTCGATCACGACCGTGTCGCGTCGGGCCATCAGGTCGGCGAGGGGATGAAGGAGGATGGAAGTCATGGTGGGTTCAATGGTTGCAGGGCGAAATGACGAGGATATTCTATCGATTGCTCAGGACGGAAGAGACTAGTTCTTTCGAGGTATCGCACGTGCGGGAGGGCGGCGCGAATGTAAAGGCGTCCCGCTTCGGGGGTGGACGGTAAAGGCCTTGCAGGCGTAGAAGTGGCAAAGGGTAGGCGACAAACCCGACGAAGGAGAGGGAAAGCCTTCATGATTTTTGATTGTTGTCAAATTAAGTGGATTTGTGTACGAAAAGGCGCGTACTGATGCTGTAGGATGATGATCGGACGGACGGTTACGCTCCTCTCTCTCTGAGCCCGTACCCGATAGGTCGAGCTTTATCACGGTCTCTCTCGCTCGATCGGTGTTCCGACTCTCCTCTGGAACACGCTTTTCCTCCTGGCATCCTGGGTGCCGGTGCTCGCGTAAGTCAAAACGTCCGTTCGTTGTACCCGCAACGATGCTCGCGCCTCTTCCCAATTGAGCTCGTTGCGGGCTTTTTTTTATTTGTTTTCCCTGAAGTGGTATGGATAACTTGGACAACAACAGAGTCCGTACCATGAAAATTCCCCGGGAGATTCGACAGCGGGCCTGCGAAGTCCTTTGCCGCTTTTTCCTCTTGACCGCGGAGGAGGACGTTTTGTCCGCCCTACGGTCTTTATCCCATGGCGGGCGCGCGCTCAAGACCGTATCCTCAAAAATGTTCATCGATTTTTGAGGACCTCTGCCATGGAATCTCCGGACTTTACCCGTTTCTGCCGGGCGCACCGCACGTATGCGGAGTCGCTTTTTGCTAAAATCCGCTCGCTCTCCGCTTCGCCCGCTCCGAACCGGGGCGTGACGCGCTTGGGCTATTCGGAGGTGGAGGACCGCGTGCTCGACGCCCTGGAAGAGGAAGGACGGGCGCTCGGACTCGAAACCTCCCGCGACGCGGCGGGCAATCTGCTCATGCGTTTTCCCGGGCGCGATCGGACGCTTCCGGGCCTCTTTTGCGGCAGTCACGCCGACAGCGTGCTCGACGGCGGCAACTACGACGGTCTCGCGGGGATCACCGCGGCGCTTCTCGTCGTGCGCGACTTGAAGGCGCGGGGCGTTACGCCCGAACGCGACATCGTCGTGACGGCGCTTCGTTGCGAGGAGCAGGGCCTCATCGGTTCGCGCGCGATGATGGGCAAATTATCCGAGGCGGATCTCGGCCGCCGCTGGACGCCCGATTCTCCTACTCTTGCCGAACGTCTTGCGGACATGGGCTACGACGCGGCGCGTCTCTCTTCGGGTACGCCCGTCGTCGATCCGAAGTCGATCGCGGCCTTCCTCGAACTCCACATCGAACAGGGCGTGCGGCTTGCGCAGCCGGGCGGTCCCCGCGTGGGACTCGTCACCGGGATCCGCGGCATGGTCTATCACCGCATGATTCATTGTTGGGGCGAACCCGCGCACGCGGGGGCGATCGATTTTCCCTTCCGGCACGATGCGCTCGCGGCGACGACGAGACTCGTCGCCGGTGCCTGGGAGCGTTGGAGTCGACGTGTCGCCAAAGGCGAAGACCTCGTCTTCACGACCGGCATTCTCGAAACCGATCCCACGGCGATTTTCAACAAGGTTCCCGAACACGTCCGCTTCAGTCTCGATGCCCGCTCGCTTTCGGTCGAGACGCGGGAAGACTTCATTGAAGAGTTCTACGAGGACGCGAAGCGCCTCGAAGCCTACCACGGCGTGCGTTTCGAATTCGACCCCGCGGGCCGAAACGAGCCGATGGAGAGCGACCCGCTGCTCATGGCGAAACTCGAAGAGGGTGCGGCCTCGCTCGGCATTCCCGTGATTCACGAACCGTCGGGCGCGGGACACGACGCACAGACCTTCGGGCTGGAAAAGATTCCGTTTGCCATGGTGTTCATCGCCAACGCCAACGGCTCGCACAATCCCGACGAAGCCGTCGAGACGGACGACTTCCTGGCGGGCGCGGCGGTGCTCACCGAAGCCGTGCGCCTTTATGCGGCCTGACGATGATTTTCGTCGTGCGGGACGTCCGCGGGGCGTCCCGCCGAGTTTGCGCAAAGCAAAACGGACCGTCCTCTTCGGAAGCGGTCCGTTTGTCTTGTTCTGCCGGCGGCGCTCAGTCGAGCGGCGGGAGTCGGTTTTCCACGACGCGCTTCAGGATCGCTTCGGCATCGTCGCGGCGAAAGTCGATGCCCGCGAATTCGGCGTCGGCCATCGTCGTCACCGTAACGCTGCGAAGACGCACGCTCTCTTTGTTGGCCGCCCAGTAGACCTGGAAGATCCCGCCCGGAACGAGCTTGCAGGAGAATTCGATGCTGCCCGGCTCCAACTCTTCCCAGAGGCGCGAGGGCGCTTCGCAGAACTGATAACGGTCGAAGGCTTCGCCCACGGTGAGGGTCGGGTGGTATGAAGTCGTGGAGGCGCGCACGCGTTCGATGTCGGGCGTGAAGGGTTTTTGTTCGTATTGAATGACCGGAACGCCCGTCTTGGGGTCGGACGTCACCTGCGACGCGCAGCCCGCGAGAAGCGAAAGGGCGGCGGCCATGGCGATAACCGTACGTTGCATGGCTTACCTCAGAAAACAAAAAGTGACGATATTGTCGCGCGGAAAACTTACGGCAGACTTTCCTTTTCCGCGGATGCGGACGGGGAGAGCGTGATTTCGGAGGTCTCTCCGCGCGGATTCACGATGACGCAGGTGTCGGGGAGGTCGTCGCCCGAGAGCCGGAGCTCCCGAATGAATTCGCGAAGAACGTCGCTTTTGGGGCGCGCGGTGAGCGTGATGCGCCCTTCCTTTTCCTCGGCCTCGAGGTCGAAACGTTCGGAAAGTCCCGCCACGTCGCCCGAGACGAGCGCGAAGAAAAAGCCCGCCGCCTCGGTGCTTGGAAGACGCTTTTCCGAGGTCCCGCTCCTCGTCGTGACGCTCACGCGGTCGGGACGGACCTCGACGGTCGCGGGAAAGGGCTTCTCGATCGCCCAGAGAATCCGCTCGCCCGGAACCGCGTCGTAGCGTCCTTCGGAGCGAAGGGGTTTCGGAAAGCCCGGAATGCTGCGAAGTTCCACGAAGCGCCCCGATGTCGGGACGCTCTGCGCGCCCCAACGCGCCACGACCTCGTCGGTCGTGACTGCCAGGGCGCTTCCCGCAAGAGAGGCGCCGAGAACGAGAAGAAGCGGGGCGACGAGGCGAAGAGACCGGAGGTGTGAAAGGCGGGCCATCAGCGTTGTTCCCAGAAATCAAAGAAGTTGAACCAGTCGTAGGGGTGCGCGCGCATTTCGGATTCGAGACGGGATGCGTATCGGCGCATCACGGCCTCGAGCCGGGCCTTTCTTTCGGAGCGGGGACCCGAAAGGTCGTCGGCGAGCGTTTCGAAGCGCACGCGGTAGCGCGGTCCCTCGGGGGCGTCCGTGCGCGTCGCCGTCATCATGCGAAGCGGCACCTTGAGGAGCATCGCCAAAAAGGCGCCGCCCGAAGGAAAGCGGGCCGTGCGGCCGAAAAAGGGACATTCGACCGTCGCCTTTTCGCTTCCCGTCGGAACGCGGTCCCCCGCGATCACGAGATAGGCGCCGCGGGAGACGAGGTCGTCGAGTTCGAGTGCGAGCGCGGGGGTCACCTCCCCGACTTCGAAGAATCTCAAATTCGCCTTGGGTGCGCCCGCTTGCGAAAGAAGTTCGTTGAAGCGCCGCGCGTGCGAGGTGTATTGGAGCACCACGATCGGGTGGGCGGTGGCGGAGCCCGAAGCGGCCTGCAGGATTTCCCTGCAGCCCGTGTGGGAGGTGAGGATCACGCATCCCCGATCGGGCGGGTCGTTTCGGAAGAGTTCGTTTCCCTCGACGAGAAGTTCGGAGGGTTTCAGACGTCCCGCCGCGGCGAGAAAGCCGTCCGTCATCGCCTCCGCAAAGTGCGCGAGGCGCTTCAGTCCTTCTCGGTGCGCGGCGGGACGACCCGCTGCGGCGAGCCACGCAAAGGACGTGCGGCGCAGGTCCGGCCGCGTCGCCCAGTAGAAGAGCAAAACGGGCGCTAGCACCGCCAGAAAGGGGGCGCGTCCGAAAAGACGGTGAACGGCAAGGAGAAAGCGGATCCCCGCGACCGACGTGCATTCGGCGCGCCGAGACCAGTGATCGGTCTTCGGGGTCACGAATCGGCTCCGGAGAGGGCGAGACGCAGTTTGCGCACGAGCAGGACCGGAAGGCGCAGGAGCATGCCGCAGCAAAGTCTCGCGTGCATAAGGCTGATGCGCACGTTGTCGTCGACCATGTCGAAGTGCGAGACGCTGTCGGCGGGATAGGTCACGTGCACGGGAACGTTTCGGACCGTGACGGGGAGCCACAAAAGCCGAACGAGGATTTCCGGGTCGAAGTCCATTCTTTGGCCCATGCGTACGCCCCGCAGGCGCTCGAGCGCCGCGACGGGATAGACGCGAAGGCCGCACATGGCGTCTTCCACGCCGAGCGTGAGACCGTTGACCGAGACCCAGAAGTTCGTGATTTTGCGTCCCAGGAGACGAGCCTTCGGAACCGTTTCATCGTAGATCGGATAGCCGCAGACGAGGCATTTCGGTTGGTTTTGGGCGATGCGCAGAAAGTTCGGAATTTCCGAGAGATCGTGCTGCGCGTCGGCGTCGACCTGCAGCACGTGCGTAAAGCCCCGCTTGGCGGCCGCGCGAAATCCCGAGAGACAGGCCGCGCCCTTGCCTCCGTTTTCCGGACGGTGAATCACCATGATTCCGCTGTCCGCCTGGGCGAGGGCGTCGAGCACCGCGCGGGTTTCGGCGTTTGAGCCGTCGTTGACGAGAAGGACGGGAAGGCCGAGTCGACGCAGGGCCGCCGCAACTTTACCCACTGTTTTCGGATGGTTGTAGCAGGGGATGACGGCGGCCGGGCGAAAGGCGGACTGCAGTTCTGGCGACATGTGGCGGATCGACTCAGGCGAAGTGAATGCGAAGGGTTCCCTGCGCGGTGATTTCGGCGGATTGGGAAAGGCGATCATACGCCATTTGCGCCTCTTCGGGGGAGAGCCCCGAGAGGGACTTCCAGGCATCCTTGGGCGGACGGGCCCAGAGGAAGGCGACGTCGGCGGCGCCCTCCTTCTCCGTCATGCGAAGCGTAAGGATCACGCGCTCGCCCGGAAAAAGGGGGGACTTGAATTTGAGGTTGCGAAGCGAGAGAACCTGCGCCGAGGCGCCCCTCACCGATTCGGCCGCGCGCCGGACGAGTTCGAGCGACGCGACGCCCGGGAGGATCGGAAGGTCCGGAAAATGGCCCGAGAACCACGCCAGGGACGGGCTCATTTCGGCCGTGAGCAACACCGTGTGAACGTCCTCTTCGACGCGGTCGGCGAGCGTGAGCCACTCGGGACGGGTTTCGTCGAAGAACGTGAGGAGAGCGTCCCTCGTCACCTTCGCCTGGGCGTTTACGGGGAAGGCCGTCGCGAGCCGCAGGCGGCGCGGAAGCGTCACGGGCTCAAATGTCTCGGAAAGAACTCGTCGCAGATCCCGAAGGATCGGAGATTTGCCGAGGGCGAGAACGTGGGGGAGAGCGTCCTCGGAGAGTACCGCGACGACCGCCGTCTCCTCGCGCTCGCGCCGGATGACGAGAACGCGGGCGTCTTGAAAGAGAGGTTTGCCGTCGGGACGTTTCGCGGCTTCGAGAAGAGCGCGCCTCATGGCGTCGCCCGAGAAACGCTTGCCCTCGACCTTGAGGACATGGTCGGCGCGGCCGAGGAGCGTGAAGGCGAGCACGGCGCCCCCGCGCGTCTTCGTCGCGCGGATGCGGTCCGCGCCCGTTTCCGTCGGGTGCTCGAGCTGCGCGGAAGTAAGCTTGAGAAGGCCTTCGTCTCCGGTCCGGGGTTCGGCGTTGCCGTCGATGCCGACCCTCATCCCCGGGGTCGGGATCCAGTCGGGCGTTTCTACGACGAGGTCGGACGTGACGACGCGGCGCCGTCCGGCGATTCCGCCCGTTTCGGTGGAGCCGAGAATTTCGTAGGGCGTCGCGCCGAAGGCCCGAAAGGCGGCGAGCGCCCCTTCGGGCGGGAGCGGCCCCGCCGACGAGACCGGGAGCGCCACGCGCCCGCGAACGTCGGCGAAGAGTTCGGGCTGCGTGAACCGCGTGAGGTGGGCGGGCGACGAAATGAGGAAGACGGGGAGCGTCTTTTGATCGGCCTTGTCGGGCGCTTCGCGGATCGCCCGCACGAGCATTTCGGGAAAGTGGTGTCGGCGGTTCGTCACGATTCCGCGGCCGAGAAGCGGCCAGCCGAGCCGGAAAAGCAGGCCGTAGATGTGCTGATGCGTGACCGTCGCGAAGACGAGCGCGAGGCCGTCGTCCGGGAGGCCCGACTCGATCGAAATCGTGCGGTCGATCGCTTCGCATTCGGTGAAGAACTGCGAGAGGCGCTTGGAAACCCGCTTGGGTTCGCCCGTACTTCCCGAGGTCCAGAGCGACAGGAGGACGCGGTCCGTGTCGATGGGCGCGGGGTGATCGGTCGTGGTCGGACGCTGCGCGGGACGAAGAACGGCGTCGCCGGGTTCGGCGAAGCGTTCGAAATCGAGTCCGAGCGCGATGCGAAGACCGGAGCGGCGGACCTCGGCAAGAATCTCGCGGTCCGCGCGTCCCGTGAGGAGCGTTTCAAGTCCCGCCGACCAGCAGCCAAAGAGCGCGGGCGCGATGGCGAGCGTCTCCTCCGAGTAAAGAAGCACCGCCTCGACGCCGTTGTCGAGGAGCGCGGCGGCCGCTTCGCGCCAGGCGAAAGCGCACCGGCGAAACTCGTCGTTCGTGAGAAAGGTCCTTCGGTCTTCGTCCCAGCCCCAGGGAAGGTCGGGCCGGGCGAAGTCGGCGTCGAGCCTGCGCGCGAGGCGCAGTTCGTCGGGGATAAAGAACGGGCGGTCGGTATCGGCGCGGGACATGATGAATCAGGAAGTGGGGGGCTTAGGGCGCAGGAGCCATTCGCCTGCAAAGAGAAGACCCATGAGAAGATAGCTCACGAACCCGTTGTAGAGGGTCCAGAGGCCGCGGTCGCCCGAGAGAACGGTCGCAAGCGCGGCGGAGCCGTTGACGAGGAAGAAGACGCACCAGACGACGGTGACCTTTCGGCACCAGCGCACGCCTTCGGGCGGAAGGTTCGGGTGCCTCATGCGCGCGAAGCGTTCGATCACGGGGCGCGACTTGAGGCTCCCCGCAAAGAGGACGAGCCCGAGCGCGTTCATGAGTACGGGGTAGAAGAGGAGCGCTTCATCGCGCTCGGTCGCAAGGCCGAGCGCCGAGAGAAGAAGGGCGAGCGCGGCGGAACCGAGCGTCATGGGGTCGCGCGAGAAGATGGCGCGGCCGAGCGCCATGAGGGCGAGAAGTCCCGCCACCGGCGCCACGCCCCAGTGCGTAAGGCCCCAATGGGCCCAGAAGGGGTAGAGGAGCGCCAAAAGCGCAAAAAGGGCACCCGCCGCGACGGGTGCCCGTTTCGAAGACGGTTCCCGCTTCGTCATGCATCAGGCGGCGGGTTCGTCGAGCACCCGCGCGATCACGCGCACGACGTCGCCGAGCGTCTTGACGGATTTGAAGTCTTCGGGCGAGAGGCGCTTGCCGTTGAGATGCGGGCGCATCTGCACGATCATGTCGACGGCGTCGATCGAGTCGATGTCGTAGTCTTCGTAGAGAAGCCCGTCCCAACGAAGTTTTTCGGCGGGGATTTCAAAGTCGCCCGTGAGGATTTCGCAAATCGCGTCGTAGACCTTGGCTTCGGTCGGAGTGAGGTTTTGCATTTCGTTTTCGGTCATTTTCAGCAACTCAAGCGCGGTGGGCCGCAATGTATTCGGCGAGCGTGGCGACGGAGGTGAACACGCGGCGGGCCTCTTCGCTTTCCGCCGTGAGGGTGATGCCGTAGGCCTTCTTCAGGGCGAGCCCGAGCTCGAGCGCGTCGATGCTGTCGAGGCCGAGACCCTCGCCGAAGAGCGGAGCGTCGGTTTCGATCTCTTCGGGACGGACGTCCTCGAGGTTGAGCGAACGTACGATGAGGGCCTTGATTTCGTCTTCCAGGGTTTGCTGATCGTTCATTTGCAAAAAGTGGTCTCAGTGGGTTTCCGGCGGGAACAGCGCCGAGGAACAGTCCCGCATCAGGGAGCGGGCCGCCAAAACAATCCGCCCATTATAGCGGTTCAGATGGGGTTCCACGGGCAGGCTCGGAAGGGCTTCGACGGTAAGGGTCATCGGCCTCTCGGGGAGGTGCCACCAGGAGACTTCCTTCGTAAGCCATCGGGGTTCGGCCGTGATGCGCACGGGCGTCAGGGGCGTCTTCGTTTCGAGTGCGAGCACGGCGACGCCGCGGTGCAGCCTCGGCGCCTCGCCGGCCTTGAGATCGCGGGGCGTGCGCGTGCCTTCGGGAAAGATCACGAAGGACGCGCCCGAGGCGAGCTCTTTGCGGGCGCGCTCGAGCGCTTCGGCGCCGAGGTCGTTTGCGAGGTACCCCGCCGCGCGGATCGGCGCGCGGGTGAAGAAGTTTTGCAGAAGCGACGTCTTGACGACCGTCGTTCCGTTAGGAAGAAGGCTGAGAAGCACCACGACGTCGATGAGCGACGGGTGATTGGGGGCGAAGATTTGTCCCGGGCGCGAGAAGGCTTCGGGGTTCTTCACGACGACCCTCACGGCGCCGAGCCGGCCGCAGAGCTTTACGAAAATGCCGAACCAGGAGCGGACGATCGCGCGGGCGGCACGGGTTCGGTCGGCTTTGTCCTTGTGACGAAAGGCGAGCCACGGCCCGAAGGGAAAGTAAAAGAGGAGTCCCGCGAGCCCGAAGACGAGAAAGAGAAACCCTGTGCAGAGCAAAAGGAGAGGTCGCGGAAGGCGGCGCGGTCGGGTCATTGCATGGGGTCCTTTCTGGGGTTTCGTCGATCGGGGAAACGCGTAGGAAATCAGAGGAAGAATCGGTCGTTCAGAGAAGCGCCCGGATCGTGAGGGGCGCGTTCTTGGCAAAGACCCGGAAAGCGTCCCCGCAGGGCGTCGCAAGGGCCGCAGCGTCGGGATGAAGGAGCCAACGGATTACGGCAAGCACTTCGGAAGCGCCCGAATCGTCCTTCGCGGCGGTTTCGACGGGGGCCGGCAGCCCCTTGAGACCGGTTTTTCGCTCGAGTGTCAGAAAGGGACCGCGCAGGTAGTCGGCGTAGCCCATTTCGTCCGGCGAAGGGTCGAGTTTGACGAGCGTGAAGGCCGCCGCATAGCGCCGGGGATCCCCGGGGACGACTCCCTGATCGTAGAGAACGAAGTGTACGCGCGGATGGTCTTCGAGAAGCGACGCGGCGGTTTCAAAGCCCCGCGCAAAGGGCGCGTCGCCGCCAGCGACCGCGGTTACAAAGCCGGTGTGCCGCGCCGCGATCGAAAGCTGCCCCGCGATTCCGTTGTGCACCGACGTTGCAAAGGCCGTGGGGGAGAGATCTTCTCCCTTCGCGAGTGACCGAAGCTGGGTGATCGAGGCGTCGAGGTCGCCCCAGCGCGAAGAAAAGACCCAGGCGTCGTCATCGCTTCGGTCCTGCGCATCGTTTCGGAAGGCTTCGAGCGAAAAGAGCGCTTCGGCGGCCGCCTTCCCCAAGGGCGAGAGGGGACGGCGAAGTCCCGCGGGTACGGCCTTTGCGCCCGGAACGGCGTTCGAGCGCGGGTCCCAGCTGAAATCGGCCGTCACGGGCGAGGCGACGCCCGGCAGAAAGAGAACCGCATCGAGAATCTGGGCGCAAAAGGGCATGAGTCGACACCTCGGGAAGGAAAAGGCCTTGCGGCCGGATCGAGCTCAAGAGTATAGCGGCGAAACGCTTCCCTTAGGGACGACTTTTTTTCGGAGAAATGCGCGAGACGATTGCCACGGAAAGGAAGGCGAGGAAAAGCCCCGCGACGGCGCCCACGAGGACGTCGCTCGGGAAGTGGACGTACAGATAGAGACGCGAGAGTCCCATGAGGAGCGCCGCGAGAAGGACCCACGGCGCCGCCGGGTGACGGTTCAGAAGAAAAACCCCCGCCACGGCGAAGGCCGCACCCGTGTGGCCCGACGGAAAAGAGCCGTCGGCAAGGCAGGAGAGAAGAGGATCCGTGAGGGGCGCAAGGTCGCAGGGTCTCGTGCGGTCGATGACGGGCTTCAAAAAGAAGTTCACCGTAAAGAGGTGCAGGACGAGCGCGAGCGAAATTTCCCAGCCGATGCGGCGCAAACGCGGAAGACCGAGGGCGACGAGGGCGAGAACGATCCAGACGGCCCCGAAGTTGCCCAGCGCGGAATAACCGTAGACGATCGAATCGAGCCAGGGCGTGCGAAGCGACTGAATCGAAGTGAGGATCGGGAGTTCGGCGGCGGCGAAAAACGACATGAGCGGAGAGAAAAAGTCGGAAAGGGCCGGGATCGTGCGGGCTCCTTTCATCCTGCCCGAAAAGTCATGCGGACGCAAGAGACCGGGCGTTTCCGCAAACCCGGGATACCTTGGATACAAATCTTCACAAAACGCACTTGATAATCATTCTCAGATATGAGAAGATTCATCTCAACAGGAAGCGCATGCTCCGCGAAGCTCGCTGAGGGGTCGGTGAGGGGAGCGGCGGCGAAGAAGATTGGATGGCTTGGCCGCGCGCTTCCGGGGTCTCCTTTCACTCCCGGTCGGAAACGGTCGGGAGTTTTTTTGTCTCCGCGCCGGACGAAACCGGAAAAATGTTTCCGACGCCGCATTGCGCAACGTTTGCTTTCAGCTTTCAGGTGGTCTCTTTACCTTGCTTTTGCGAAGATGAGGAAAGAGAACGGGCGGACGCAGGTCTTTTCTTCGACCCGCGGTGAACCGACGCCCGAACGACATTCAGAAGGAGACTCCGATGCAAAAGTCCCGACGCCTTTTCTTCGCATTCGCGGCCGCCGCCGCATTGGGTTCCGTGACGCTTCTGACCGGTTGCCACCATTGGCATCATCGGCCGCCGCCTCCGCGGGACGGCAGACCGGGAGGGCCCGGTCCCGGCGCACGCCCGGGACCCGGTTTCGGTCCACGTCCCGGTCCCCGTTGACGGCACGGTGTCTTGACGGTTTTTTTAGAGAGCGGTCGGCGTGCAGCCGACCGTTTCTTTTACCGTATGTTCGGGCGGTCAGACGTGCGCGTCCGTTTCTCGCAGACGTTTGATGTCGCGCAGCGGCGAGTCGCCGAAGAGGCTCTTGTAGTCGCGCACGAACTGGGCGGAACTCTCGTAGCCCACCCGATAGGACGCGGTCGTCACGTTCGCTTCGCGCGCAAGCAACATGCGCCGCGCCTCAAAGAGCCGCACGCGCTTTCGGAACTGCAGGGGCGAGAATCCCGTCACCTCCCGGAAATGCCGGTGAAAGGTGGCGTTCGACATGTTCGCGCGGGCGGCGAGCGCTTCGATCGAACTCGAGTCGGCGTAGTTCGTGCGCATCCAGCTCACCGCGTTGAGGACGGCGTGTCCCTTCGTGCCGGCGCAGGCGAGCGACCGGAGCGCCGGGCCGCAGGAGGAGTCGAGAAGCAGCGCGTGAAGGTCGCGAAGATGAAGCGGCGCGCGAAGGGCGACGAGGGACGGACGTTCGAGAAGCCGCAAAAGGGAGAGAAACGCGCCGGAAAGGTCCCGGTCGGGACGAATGACGTGTACGCCGTTGGGAAATTCCTCTTCGCGGCGCAAGCTCTGTGACCGCACGAGGGCGCCAGCGTATTCCATCAACACCGTCATGTCGAGCGACACCGAAAGAGCGAGAAAGGGATTTTCCCGCGAAGCGTCGAGGGTATGAAATTCCGAAGGCGACGCAATCCCGCAGACAAGACTCTCGCCCGGTCCGTATTCGAGAATCCGCCCGCCGATCGCGGTCGATTTGCGGCCTCGCACGATGAAGGAGGTCATAAGTTCGCCCGCGCTTCGTTCGATGAAGGTGTTCGCGGTGATGTGGTAGAGCGTGAGACCGGGCACAAGCGTTGGGTGCACGCCCGGACGGGGGGCGTGCCGAAGAATGAGGCCGGCGGCCTCGTCAAGGAGGGGTTGCCGGTTCTTTGAAAGAGCTTCGCCGCCGATACGTTCGCTGTCCGTTGCCGTCATGTTTCAGCCTCTCTGCCGTGAGCGGCCTGATCGAATCCGCTCGCTTCCGAGTGAAGTGTACGCAAGAGTTTCTGTTTTGTGACGTTTCTGTATGGCGTTGAGAAAATCCGTCAAAAAATTGAGCGGAAAACGGCTGTATCGGTCTGCATTCGTCAAGAAAATAGCCAAAAGAAAGAAGCCTCGAACACGGTTGGCTCGAGGCCAACGAAAGGAGTTGACGACATGAAGAAGATACTCATCCTCAACGGTCATCCCGATCCGGGCGCATCGACGGCGGGAAAGGCCGTCCTCGAGGCGTTTGTGAAACTTCGCCCCGACGCGCAGGTCCGCATGCTCTCGGCCCTGTGCGGGAAGGAGGGCTACGACGTCGCCGGCGAACAGGCTGCGCTCGTCGGGGCGGACGTCGTCGTCTGGCACTTTCCCTTCTACTGGTACTCGGTGCCGGCCCTCATGAAGAAGTGGATCGACGACGTACTCACCCGCGGCTTCGCCTACGGTTCGGGCGGCACGGCGCTCTGCGGCAAGCACCTTCTGATGTCGTTCACGACGGGGGCGCCTGAAGAAGCCTATGCCGCGGGAAAACCGATGAATTGGCCGGTCGAAGCCTTCCTGCCTCCCCTTTTGCAGACGGCGAATCTCTGCGGCCTCAAGATCCTCGCTCCCGTGTGGTCGACCGGAATGTCGTATATCCCGGAAGTTCCGGGACACGACGATCTCGAAGAGGTGCTCGCACGCGCCCGGGCGCACGCCGAAAGGATGGCCGCCGAAATCTCGGCGCTTGAGACGGCCGAATGAACGATTTCAATGAAGGAGAAAACCATGAAGTTTCAGGTTGACGTGCGGATCCGCGATCGGGCCGCCGCGACGCCCCGTTTGGCGGACCATCTCGCGTATCTGAACGAACATTTCGAGGCGGGCGACTTTCTGATGTTCGGTGCCTATGCGGAAGGCGCGGGCGGTTCGCTCATCGCCGAAGCTCCGTCGCGCGAAGCGCTCGACGCGGTGCTGGATGCGGACCCTCTCCGAGGCGGCCGCTGCGCCGAGTGGAGCGTGACCGAATTCAAGGTGGGCCGCATCAACGCGAAGACGCTCGAGCCCGAGGTCTGAAGTCCGTATCGACAAAAGAAGAGGAACAGAACATGCAGAGACGCACGTTGCTCAAGTCCGCGGTCTTGCCCGCCGTGACGGTTTCCGCAGGAATGAAGGCGCAGGCCGCACCGGACGGGACGGCGCCCGAAGAAATCGCCGTCGACGTCGCGATCGCGGGCGCCGGGTTCGCCGGACTTACGGCTGCGGTGACGGCCGCGCGTACCGGAGCCAAAGTGGCGCTCCTCGAGCGCCGCGCCTATCCGGGAGGCGACGGGATTTTGTCGGTCGGGATTCTCGCGTCGAGCCGCTCCAAGGTGCATGACGCCCTGGGGTTCCAAGGCAAAGCCGATCTCGAAGACTACTGGTCCGCAATCGACCGCGGTCTCACCGACGAGCCTCTCTCTAAGGTGCGCGACAACATGCCGAATTCGCCCGTATACGGCGGCTTCATGAAGCACGATCCCCGGGTGCTTCGCCGTTGTGCCGAACATTCGGCCGCTGCGGCGGAATTCGTGGCGTCCTTCGGGATTGAATTCCATCCGGTGAATCCGGGACAGCCTTTTCTACTCGCATCCAAACCGGGCTCGATGCCGAAGTTCGCCCGTGCCGCTCTCGAAGAAGCGAAGCGTCTCGGCGTGCTCTTTCGAACGAACGCCCGCGTGACGAACCTCCTCACGATCCCGGACGACTCCGAAGGCGCGCCCGAGCGCAGCGTACGGGTAACCGGGCTCCAAGCCTCGGTAAACGGCAGGACGCTGCGCGTTCGTGCGGGCGCCGTGATCCTCGCAACGGGAGGCTTCATCGACAACGAACGGTACATGCGCCGCTACAAGCGCGTCTGGTCGTCGATTCCGAAGGGTTTCTCCGCGGTGGGCGAAAGTGTGCCGCCGGGGCACGACGGCGACGGGATTCGTCTCGGGCGCCTTTCGGGGGCGGCCGTCGAAGACATGGAATCGATGCCGAAACTCTTTGCCGCGCCCAAGTCCGGCACGAAGAGTCCCTCCTGGATTCTTTTCGACACCGACACCGCCTATCTCGTCGACCGGTCGGGGCGGCGTTTCTGCGACGAGCACGCTTCGCGGTATGCGGGCTGCGCACTCGAATGTTTCCGCCGCGGCGTCGACGGCGCGCACGTCGTTTTGGACGAAGCCGCCTTCCGGGGGCCGGGCGCAGCACGTTGGCGCTACGATGCGCTCTTGCGGGATCAGGCGCTCTTTCGCGGCGAAACCGTCGAAGAGGCGGCGCGTCTTGCCGGTGTCGATCCCGCAGGACTTCGCGAAACCGTCGACAGAATCAACCGCGACGCTGCGGCGGGGAAGGGCGATACGGCGTTCGGCCGCAAGGACAAGCTCTTCAGGGCGCTCGAGGGGCCTATCTACGTCTCGACGCCCAGCTGGCCCGTCGTCTTCAAGACGGAAGGCGGCCTGGAAGTCGATCCCGACTTTCGGGTCCTGCGTGCGGCGGACGATTCGCCCCTGCCCGGACTCTTTGCGGCGGGATCGACGTGCGGCTCGATTTCTACGCGGCTCTGCGACGTCATCGCGGGCGCTCTGATCGCGGGCTCCGCCGCTGCGGCCCACGCAAAGTCGGTGAAGCGCGGATGAGCGCTGCAGCGGCACCCATATCGGACTTCAACTTCAGGATGAGAAAATCATGATTCGCAAGACGCTTTCTTCCGCATTCCTTTGCGTTCTTCTTTCGTCGTCCGCCGTGATGGCGGCGGGCACCGCCGCTTCGACGGCGGATCCCTACGCCGGCAATATCGTGCGGCTCTCCAAGATCACGGTCGACCCCGAACAGGTGGAGGCCTACAAGGTCTTCGCCGCCGAGGTCGGGCGCGAATCGATGAAGAACGAACCCGGCGTGCGCGTTCTCTACAGCGTGCAGGAGAAGAAGGATCCGACGAAGTTCACGATCCTTGAGATCTACGAAGACGACGCGGCCTACAGGCACCACATCGGCACCGCCCACTTCAAGAAGTACAAGGAGGGGACGATCAAGATGGTCAGGGAGCTCGAACTCATCGACTGCAACCCCCTGGTGCCCGAAGCGCTCATCAAGCCCGCGCAGTAAGCGGCTGAAAAATCGGAGTCGTCGTCGGGCGGCTCCGGCAAAGAAAAGGGCGGAACCCCGTGATGGGATTCCGCCCGATTTTCATTCGCCGGCTCGGGAATTATTCGACCTTGGCCTTCTTGGCGAGATCGAGGAAGTGCTGCTGCATGCGCTGGTTCGTGAGCGCATTCTTGAGCTGCGGAGCCTGGCTTTCGTAGGACGGGAAGAGCTGCGCCGGACGCTTGGCGTCGAGCTTCACGACGTGGAAGCCGTACTGCGTGCGGATCGGCGTCTGGGCGACTTCGCCCGGCTTCAGAGCCGAGAAGGCGACGCCGAAGGCGGCGGGATAGGAGCGCGGAACGACCCAGCCCAAGAGACCGCCCTGGTTCTTGTTGCCCGTGTCTTCGGAGAATTCCTCGGCGAGCTTGTCGAAGTTCGCGCCCTTGTTGCCGAGACGCTTGATGAGGTTCTTGGCCTGCTCTTCGGTCTTCACGAGGATGTGGCGGACCTGGTATTCGGTGTCGCCGTACGCGGCCTTCTGGCGGTCGTAAGCGGCCTTCACGTCCTTGTCGGAAACGGGATTGGCCTTGGCCCAGTCCTGGATGAGCGCGTTGATGAGAACCTGTTCGCGGGCGGCGTTGATCGCTTCCTTCACGTCGGCGCGGCTTTCAAGCTTGGCCTTCTTGGCTTCCTGCAGGAGAACCGTCTGCTGGATGAGGGCGTTCTTCACCTGGCGCTCGAGCTCGGGACTCGCAGGCTGGCCCTGACGGACGGCGCGGTCGTAGATGGCTTTCTGTTCGGCGACCGAAACGGTTTCGCCGTTCACCTTGAAGGCCTTCAGTTCGGCGTTGGCCGCACCGGCGGTCATCAGGGCGGCAAGGCCGAGAACGAGAAGTTTTTTCTGCATGATCTTTTCTCTTTTGTTGGGTCCGAATCGCGGCGCCGCTTCTCCGGTTCCGGTGCGGCGCCCGCGCGGTCCGGCGGGATAAAAGAAGGGAAGTCCTTTGTCAGGCCTTCGTATCCGAGGAATTTTGCCCCTCAACCATGTATTTTGCCAGACAGAGGGTAACGCCAATTGTAAAAATGAATGTCATCCCCATGAGGCCGAAGAGCTTGAAGTTGACCCAGGTGTCGGTCGAACACGTGTAGGCGACAAGAAGGTTGACGACGCCCGTGACGAAGAAGAATCCGATCCAGGCCCACTGCATGATGTGCCAGCCGCGCTTTTGCATGACGATCTGGCCGCCGAGGAGCGACTGGATGAAGTTGCGGTTCGTGACTCGGCCGTAAAGGAGAATCGCCCCGAAAATCCAGTAGAGGATCGTGGGCTTCCACTTGATGAAGAGTTCGTTCTGCAGCCACAGCGTCAGGCTTCCGAAGACGACGATCACCGCAAGGCTGATCCAGAGCATGGGCTTGATCGGCTTGCCCCGCACCAGAAGCCATGCGACCTGAAGGATGGTCGCGAGAATCGCCACGATGGTCGCGACGAAGACGGGAATCTGCTCGGGCGAGGGGTTGGTGAGAACGAGCGAAGCGAATTGTGCGCTCGCTTCCGGGAAGAGTTCGGACCCTTTGAAGGACGCGAAAAAGAGAAGGACGGGAAATAGGTCGAAGAGGAACTGCATGGCGGGCCGGTTTGACGGTCGTGGGTTCATCGGGGGGAGTGAATTATAGCAAGGGGCCCGCCGCGGGGATCCGCCGACTCGTCCCCGTCGGACTACCTTCTCTGAGGACTCGAGCGTTTTGGTAACATTCGCAAACGATTCGATGAAGAGCCGTAAGCTCATTTCGGCCCGCATCCCGTAGAGTGAAGAACGACTGCGAATCGTCCGCCTTCGGAGAGTGAGACCGGGCGGACGGTTCCTTTTCTTTTGGGAGAAGGATCGTTTATGCACGCTTTCAAACAAATTTTGCTGTTGAGCGCACTCGCCGCGGTCGGCACGACCGTGACGGTGCAAGCCAAGGAGAAAGACTTGAACGGAGAGAAACGACCCGAAGCCGTCGTGACGGTGGAGGGCATCACGGAATACCGACTCGACAACGGCCTGCGCGTCGTCCTCTATCCCGACGAAAGCAAGCCGACCGCGACCGTCAACATGACCTACCTCGTGGGGTCGCGCCATGAAAACTACGGCGAGACCGGCATGGCGCACCTTTTGGAACACCTCATGTTCAAGGGGTCGAAGAACTATCCCAACCCGACGGCCGAATTCACGAAGCGGGGCTTTCGCATGAACGGCACGACGTGGCTGGACCGCACGAACTACTTCGTGAGCTTCACCGCCACCGACGACAACATGAAGTGGGCGCTCGGCTGGCAGGCCGACTCGATGACGAACGCCTTCATCGCGAAGAAAGACCTCGACACCGAGATGACGGTTGTGCGCAACGAATACGAAATGGGCGAAAACCGCCCCGTCTCGGTGATGCTCAAGCGCATGCAGTCCGTCCTTTTTGACTGGCACAGCTACGGGCGCAACACGATCGGCGCTCGCTCCGACATCGAGAACGTCGAAATCGAAAACCTGCAGGCCTTCTACCGCCGCTACTATCAGCCCGACAACGCGGTGCTGACGGTTTCGGGCAAATTCGATGTTCCGACCGTTCTCGGCTGGGTGCAGGACTACTTCGGGCCGATCCCGAAGCCCGCGCGCAAGCTTCCGCACGAATGGACGGTCGAACCCACGGCCGACGGGGAGCGCTTCTTCACGATCCGTCGTCCGGGCGAACAGAAGCTCGTGGCGGTGGGCTACCGCATTCCCGCGGCGCTCGCCCCCGACTATGAACCGCTCGCCATGGGCGTTTCGATCCTCGGGACGACGCCGACGGGCCGCCTCTACAAAGAGCTCGTCGAAACCGGGATGGCTTCGCAGGTCTTCGGCTGGACGACGCCGGGCTCGCACCCGGGCTTCGTCATGTTCGGCGCGATGGTCGACAAGGACAAGGATCTAAAGCCGGTGCGCGAAAAGCTCGTCTCGACGATTGAGAACGCCTTCCTGGAAAAGCCCGCCGAAGAGGCCGAACTCAAGCTTCAGCAAAACGAACAGGCCCTGATGTTCGATCGGGCGCTCGCCGATCCGGAACAGTTCGCCGTGGGGCTGAGCGACTACATTGCGCTCGGCGACTGGCGTCTCTTCTTCGCCGACCGCGAGGAAGTCGCCTCCGTCACCGTCGACGAAGTGAACAAGGCCGCGGCGAAGTATCTCGTTCGCGACAACCGCGTCGTGGGCGAATACATCCCGACGACCGAACTGAAGCGCGCCGAAATTACGCCCGCGCCCTCGGCCGAGGAAGTTCTGAAGCGCTACGACTTCAAGGCCGAAGGCAAGACCGTCGCGGCCTTTGATCCTTCGCAGGACAACCTCAACGCCGCAACGAAGCGCGTCGAAATCGACGGCGTCAAGACGGCGCTTCTTCCGAAGGCCTCGCGCGGCGAAACCGTGACGGTTTCGATGCAGCTCCAAAACGGAGACTTCGAGTCCGCGAAGAAGACGGCCGTCTCCATGCTCGGCGCCGCGATGCTGCAGCGCGGAACGGACGAAATGACGCGCGACGACATCGACCGCGCCTTCACGGAAAACCGCATGGAGGGCTCGCCCTTCACCTTTACGACGGACCGCGGACACGTGGCGGGGGCGATCGCGCTCGCCGGCCATCTCATGACCCGCTCGACCTTCCCGGAAAAGGAATTCGAGACGCTTAAGAGCCAGATGATCCAGGGCCTCAAGGCGCGCTCCGACGATCCGCGCACGAAGGCGTCCGACGCGATCACGAAGCACTTCGACACCTATCCGAAGGGAGATCCCCGCCACACCGAAACGAGCGAAGAGCTTCTCGCCGAAATTGAAGCGGCGACGCTCGACGAGGTGAAGGACTGGTACAAGAACGTCTTCGGGACGACCGAAGGAAACTTCGCCGTCGTGGGCGACTTTGACGAAGAGGCCGTGAAGAAGGCGCTTGCCGAAAAGATCGTCGGCGAAAAGTCCAAGACCGTGAAGTTCGAGCGCGTTGTGCGCGAACACCGTCCGGTTTCGCCTGAACGCATCACGATCGACACTCCCGAAAAAGAAAACGCGGTGCTCTACGCACGCGTCGCCTTCCCGGCGAATCAGAAGGACGCCGACCGCGCGGCGCTGCTCGTCGCCGACTACATCCTCGGCGGGTCCTCGGGTCTTTCGAACCGCATCGTGACGCGTCTGCGTCAGAAGGAAGGCCTCTCCTACGGGGCGGGTTCGAACATCCGCATTCCGTTCTACGGCGACGCCGCGAGCTGGAGCGTCCTCGCCATCGTGGCGCCGCAGAACATCGCGCAGGCCGAAGCGAGCCTCAAGGACGAACTCGCCCGCGCCGTGAAGGAAGGCATCACCGAAGAGGAACTCGCCGACGCGAAGAAGGGCATGCTCGACGCGCGCGCCGTCAACCGCGCTCAGGATGCGGTCGTGGCGCAGGCCTGGACTTCCTACCTCGAACGTGGTCTCGACTGGACCGAATCGAAGACGGTCGAAGAGCAGATCCTCGCCCTCACGGTCGAAGACGTCAACAAGGCGCTGCGGCGCTTTGCCGACCCCGAAGGCCTCACGATCGTCCTCGCGGGCGACCGTGAAAAGGCCAGGGAGGCGGGCAAGGACTTCTTCGCGAAGTAATCCAAAGAGGGACTTCCCCGCGAAGGGGCTCCGACCGACGGGTCGGGGCCCTTTTTCGTCAAGGAAGGCGTGCGGCTTTCCTCGCGCGGGGCGAAGGCGTCGCCTTCACGCCCGTTTTTTCCCCGCGGCATGCAGAAAAGCGCGGGCCAGAGATCCGGACGAATCGGTATACTTCGGTATCTGTACGAACAAAGCCCCACCGGAGAGACCCGAATGGATCTTCACGCCGACAATCTTCACGATCTCACGACCTTTTTCTTCACCTTCGGGAGCGAGTTTCTCGACGGCTTCGCCTACATCGAATCGAACGACGCGGCGGTGAACCACATGTCCGAAATGTCGGGCGTGATGGGAGCGCTCCTCTCCGACTCGCACCGCGGGGAATTTCTCGCGATGCCCGACGACTGGGTCCTCTCAGAAATCGCCAAGGAGCTCCGAAAGGACCGAAAGCTCTTCGATTCGATGAAGGGACAGTTCGATTCCGAAGACGTCCTCGCCGAGACCGAGGACGAACACGTGCCGCATCTCTTCGGCATGTGCTTCCTTCTGAACGTCATGGACTATGCGCTCACGCAGGCCGAAAAGAAGAACGTCGAGGACGACAAGGGACAGTTCTTCCGCCTGGACGACCCGATCGCGCACTCGATCTGCGAAGAATTCGCGGCCACGCTTTTGAAGGCCTACCGCGCTTCGCTTTTGGCAAGGAGCTGATCATGGCGCGCTGCGACACGAGCTGCCGGACTTCCTGCCGCCGATGCGGCGACTTCGGCTCCCGGGCGGAACGCAAGCCCGATCTCCTCAACATCGAGGTGACGACGGGGATCTTCCGCAAGGCTTTTCAGAACTTCATCAAGCGCCGTCGCGCGCTCGGCATCGAGTACGACCGCGACGACATCGCCGCGGCCGACCAAAAGCTCGTCGACTGGCTCGTCGAAACGTACGGCGGGCGCAATCCTCACTACGAGGCTTCCGACGAATGGCACGGCTTCGGAATTCACGAGCAGTTCGCCGAGTGGCTTCCTGCCGTGGCGGACCTCGAGGGAGACGAGCTGCTGCGCGCGGCCTTCGAGCGTTTCGTCGCGGACATGGAGGACGCCTACGGGGTGCTCAAGGATACGCCCCGCTGGTTCGATCCTTCGGACGGGCTCGACGAATACGTCGAGACGCTCGCTTCGATTTGGGGCGCCGTGACGGCGGGCGCGCCGCTTGCGGACATTCGGGGGGAAGCGTGACGGTTCCCGATCGGGTGAGGGAGGCGGCGCTTCGCGAAGCGAAGGACGCGGCCGTGCGGGAGGCGATGGGGCGCTTGAGTCCCGGCGCCGTGCACGCCCTCAGGGCTGCGGCGAAGCTTCGTAACTCCACGCCGGAAGAGGTGCTCCGAGAGGAGCTTCGCGACTACGTCGCTGCGCAGATTCCCTACGTCGACGTCGAAGGAATCATCCGCAACATGGCGGGGGTCTTCTATACGGCGGGCTACGCCGTGGGGACGCTCAAGGGCTGGATCTCCCGCGACGAAGACTCGTGAGAAAGGCGCCGTAGCGCAGAAACAACGAAACCGCGTCGGTCCCGGCGCGGTTTCGTTATGTTTTGAGGGCGGATCAGAGACCGAGCATGCCGGTCTTGAGCGCGTCGTCGATGGGTTTGTCGCCGAGCCAGATCGCGAGCACGGCGTCGTAGAGGGCCTTCCCCGGGATCGGTTCCGCAACGGGCTTGCCGTTGCGAAGAATCACCGTGCCCTTTTCGGGGACGTAGTCGAAGTCGATGAGGTCGCCCTCCGCGACGTCGCCGATCGTCTGCATGACGGTCTTGAGCCGGGCGACTTCCTTTTCGATCGCGGTCTTGCCTTCGGGCGTGAGGTTGGCGTTGAGGCCGTCTTCGAGGGCCTCGACGAAGTCAGCTCCGTCGACGTCGCGAAGAAGCCCGAGTCGAACGCGGCGGGCGTTTGCGTTCGAGAAGACCGAGGAAGGGTTCGTCGTCGGGTTCGAGAGGTAGAGTCCCCCCGCATAGACCTTGAAGAACACGATCTTGCGAAGGCCCGCGCCGTTTAATTGCAGGGGCGTGCCCGCGACTTCGCAGGTGGTGTCGTAGGTGATGCGGCCGATCGAGACGGGTTCCGTCGGAGCGGCGCAAAGAGAGCCCGCGCAGAGCAGCGCGGCGAGCGTGAAGGAAAGTTTTTGCATGAGTAGAGAATCAGTCTTCGTCGGGATCGTCGGGAAGATTCGCGGCGGCCCGTTCGAGTTCGTCGTAGTCTTCTTCGGGTTCCTCTTCATCGGGACCTTCAATGCGGAACATCAGGTCGTCGTCGATGAAGTCCTCCATCCAGGCGAAGCGGCTGTCGTCCGACAGGTCTTCGCCCGTCATGTCGGCAAAGAGGATTTCCGTCTCGAGCGTTCGCAGCACGTCCCCAAGGGGGCCGTCCGCCTCGGCGAAGAAGGCCTCCTCGTCGCCGATCTTCTGATCGGCAAGGAAGTACTGCAGGATCGGTTCGTTGCCGTAGTCGATGATGTCGATGCGGCGCAGTTCCGGTGATTCGCCGTCGGACACGGTCCGCACGTCCCCGGCGATGGTGAATTCCTTGCATTCGCCGTGGATCTTTCCGATGTAAAAGGACGCGCGCTTGGCCTGCGTCACGACGTTCAGGAAAGCGTATACGAGCGACTGATCGACGGGGAGGGTGCGCAGGCGGGGGTTTACCCAAACGTGCTGAATAAAGGGGGTAAGGTCGTCGCCGTTCACCGTGCGCGCACGCCGATCCTTGGCGTTCGCGGCTTCGGCGCGGGCCTGCAGACGCTCGTCCTCGGCGGCGAGGCGCTCGACTTCGGCGAGGGCGCGCCTGCCTTCTTCGGTTTCCCAGAGGCGCTTTCGCACCGCAAGCGTCAGGGACTCCCAGTTCGGAACCCGGGTCGAAATCACCGGAATGAAGGTCGGATACCAGCCGACGATCGAGCCCATGACGGCGCCCGTGTCGCCCGCGACGGCGAGAAGCGCATAGTTGACTCTCGCAAGCCGCCAGAGGGCGCGGAGGAAGCGTGCGTCGCGCGCAACGTCGGCCGACCAGTCTTCGTCGGGAAACTCGTCCTTGGCCGCTTCGCGCAAAACCCGAACGAGAAGTGCCGGGCGCGGCATCGTGAAGTAGCCCGAGGAATTCCCCGCCAGAAAACAGCTGCGGCGGATGTCGTCTAGGTTGAGCGTGAACCAGTCGAAAAACTCCTTGTCGCAGGCTTTATCGATCACTTCGAGCTGACGGCGGTATTCGGGCTGCGCTTCGATCGCCTCCCAATATTCGCGGAAGGACTTCGCGACGGGATCGTCGGGGTCGACCGGGGCGAGAAGGGAGAGGGTGTTCTCGTTGAAGCTCTCTTCAAAATCTTCGTCGTCCGGTTCCGAAATGTCCGGAGCGCATTCCCCTTCTACGGCGTCATCGTCGAAGAATTCGCGGGATTCCCACTCTTCCTCGCCGTCTTCCATCAGATGGAGGTCGAAACTGAAGTCGTGGGAAGCGGCGGCGATGTGCCCGGACATGCGGCCTGCGCCGCGGCGCAGGTCCGTGAGAAGAAATCCGCTCGCCTGTTCGACGTAGCCCGGGTCCGAGAGGGCGGTGTTTTCCGCCGCGAGCGCGCGCCCGAGCGCGTGCCCGAGCCGCGTGCGCCAATAAGGGTGGCGAAAGATCTTGGGAATGTCCGCGAGATGTTCGGGAGCCCGGCGAAAGAGACGCTTCGGCTTGACAAAGCCTTCGTGTCCGGGTCGCCACGCGCAGGGGGCTCTTCGTACGCGCGAAGAGCACGGGAGCGAGACCGCCTCGCGACGGGCGCGCGGACCCTTTACGATCGTGATCGATCGGGGCTTTTTCTCGGTCGGACGTCCGACGGGATCGAAGGGGATCGCGGACGATCGTTTCGAATCCGGTTTCAACGGGATTCCTCCTTGGCGTTTTGTCGCTTTATGAGATTGCGGTGGCGACGCGAGAGCTTCGTCACGGAGAGGGTCTGCAGGAGAACCGACAGAATGATGAGACCCACGCCGGCATAGAACGACAGTCCGAGGTCTCGGGCTTCGTGAAAGATCACCATCGCCAACAGAATCGAGTATACGGGTTCGAGATTGTAGGAGAGGTTCACCGTGAAGGCCGAAATGCGCTCGAGCGACTGAATCTGCAGGATGTACATGCCGAGCGTGCAGGCGGTGCCGAAAATAAGCAGGTAGAGAATGTCGAGTCCTGCGGGGAAGAAGGGCTCGGGCGGCATGAAGTGCCGGTAGACGGGCATCAGAAGAACGATCGCGGCGAAGCCTCCCGCGAGCTGCCAGGCCATGCAGGTGTTGGTCGAATACTTCGCGCGGTAGTGCTTGAAGAAGATCGCGAGAAGCGCCGCGCCGAGGGCCGAGAGAAGTCCGAAGACGATCCCGAGACGATACTGCGTGTCGAAGTGGAAGATGAGGTAGATCCCGAGGATCGTGAGAAGCGAAATGCCGAGTTCCTTGAGACTCGGACGGCGCCGATGAAAGAGCGGCTCGAGAATCGCCGTGAAGAAGCCGATCGAAGAAAAGGCGACGACCCCGATCGAGACGTTGCTCGCCTTGATCGAGGCGTAAAAAAGCGTCCACTGCAGCATCAGGAGCGCTCCCACGCCCATGATGCCGAGACGGTCGAGCTTTTTGACGGCGTCGAGTTTCTTGGTGGCGGCGGCCCAGAGCCAGATGAGTCCGCCCGCGATGACGATTCGCCAGAAGACGATGAGGCCGGGCGACAAGGAGATGAGCTTGCCGAAGACGCCCGTCCACCCAGCAAGAAGGATCGAGAGGTGGAGTTGGATGAAGGCTTTGGTTACGGGATTCACGGTCGGGTCCGTTTGGATTTTTTTATGAGGATGCGCCCCGAAGGCCTGCGCACGTGGGCGCGGCGCCGAACGCGGAGCCTGAATCGCAGGAATCTTAACAAAAGTCGCGCGGGAGCGGGTTCTCTCTTCGCAACCGTTTCTCCGGCAGCGGACGACAGGATTTGTCAAGACGCCGAACTTTGAGTGAAAGTGCAGCGGCAAAGCATCGCGGTTTGGAACGGCAAAAGATTGAAAAGGCCCAAAAGTCTTGAACAAAGCCGAGGGACGGGATGACGGGCGAAGATGTCTCAAATGGCCTGGAAATCAAGTGAACATGCGTTCAGTAAAGGGAAGGGAAACATCCCGGTTAAGGCGGCGAAAAAGAAGGTGACAAGCCGTAACGGGCGTGAGAAAATATGGGTGAAGCGAGAATATTCGTTCTGGCTCCTTTTGAAAAGGGAGGTTTTCATGACGACGCGCAAAGAAGGAAAGGGCTCTCAGGTCCTGTCGGTTGTCCTCTTCGTACTCTTTTTGATCGCCCTCGTCGTGTTCCTCAAGGGCTTCGGTTGGTGCGTGGGAGCGGTCTGCGACGTCGGCGTCGAGACGGTTCTTCCGGGCGGCGGCTGACGAAGTCTTCCCTTTTCCGGGCGTTTGCGCTAGGATGAACGCAAGAACAACAGGTAGGTGAGGTTCCGCTCCGCTTGCGGGCGGTGCGCCCTCAGAGCCGGATGTCCCCGTAAGGCGTCCGGCTTTTTCATGTCCGCCGTAAAAGGCGGCGTGCTTTTTTTAGGTCCGTCGAACGCCTTTTTCCTTCGGACCGTGAAAATCCCGTTTCGGAACGGAAGGAAAAATTGTTAGGATTTCGGACGACGATTCCAAGAACCGAACAAGGCGCGCCGCCCGACCATGCATTTTGACTTTACCGATCTGGAAGCCTTTTTGACGCTCTCGCGCACGCTCAACGTCACGCACGCCGCGGAGGAACTCCGCGTGACGCCCTCGGCCGTGAGCCTGCGTCTGAAGCGCCTCGAGCGGGAGCTCGACACGACGCTTTTTTACCGAGAATCCCGCGGTCTCTCCCTGTCGCCAGCCGGGCACGCCTTTGAGCGCCATGCGCGGGAACTCCTCGCGCTTGCAACCGCAACCGAGGCGGACATGGAAAACTACCGGCCGCATCACGTCCCGATGCTGCGCATCGCCTCGAACAACGCCGGCATTCAAAGCTTCATCGTTCCGATCCTCGGACCCTTTCTCGCCGAGTCGGGGGTTCGGTGTTCGCTTCTTGACCGGCGAAGCGACGAAAGCTGCCGGCTCGTCGCCTTCGGGGAGGCGGACCTCGGTTTTGGTTTGGAGACGACGGCGAAAAACAGCGGGCTTCCCGTCAAGATCCTTCCCTTTCTGCGCGACCGTCACGTGCTCATTACGCCGCCCGGACACGAACTCGCCCGAAACGAGTCGATCCGATTCATCGACACGCTCGGACATCCCTACGTCTGCCTTCAGAAGGGGGCGCCCATGATGCGGGCGCTCCATGAGCGGGCGCGCGCCATCGGCGTGCGGCTTCGTCCCGCGGTGGAGGTGAAGTCTTTCGATCTCGTCATCCGACTCGTCGCGGGCGGGGCCGGGGTCGCCGTTGTTCCGAAGTCGGCCGTGCGTCCCGACGCCGGGGTCGAGACCGTAAATCTTTTGGACGGCTGGGCCGTACGGCCCCTGGCCTTCGTGCTCCCCGGCGAGCGGCCGCCCCTCAAAATCGCGGAGCGCTTTGTCGAGCGGTGCTTCGCGGCCTTCGCGCCGAAGAACGAAGGATGAACTTTTGCTTTACGTTGCGTTGACTTTCGCTTAACGGTCCACTCCTTCAAGTCGAATAGAATTCTCCGCGGTCTTGAAGGAAGACCTCAGTTATAAGGAGAGTGAAATGAAGAAGCTTTTGATTGTTTCCGCGCTTGCGACCGCCATGGGCGGCGTTTGGGCTGCCGACTACACGACCGACGTCGTCGTGATCGGTTCGGGCGGTGCGGGTCTTTCCGCCGCCGTTACGCTCCATGACGCGGGCAAGAAGGTGATCGTCCTCGAAAAGATGGCGATGGTCGGCGGCAACACGCTTCGCGCCGAAGGCGGCTTCAACGCGGCTGAAACGGCCCAGCAGAAGCGCGACGGCATTCCCGACACGATCGAACAGTTCATCGCCGACACGATGAAGGGCGGCCACAACATCAACGATCCCGAACTCGTGCGCACGCTCTGCACGAACGCCAAGGACGCGCTCGCCTGGCTCGTGTCCCTCGGCGGCGACTTTGACAAGGTCGGCCGCGCCGGCGGCGCCAAGTACAACCGCGCCCACCGTCCGCACGACGGCTCGGCCGTCGGTCCCGAAGTGATCCGTACCCTCTGGACCGCCACGAAGGACCGCAAGATCGACGTCCGCACGAACGCCCGCGTCACCGACATCGTGACGGGCAAGGACGGCGCCGTTTCGGGCGTCAAGTTCACCTCCAAGGACGGCAAGACCTACACGATCGACTCCAAGGCCGTCGTGGTCGCCGCCGGCGGCTTCGGCGCCAACCAGGAAATGCTCGTCAAGTACAAGCCCATGCTCAAGGGCTATGCCACGACGAACCATCCGGGCGCCACGGGCGACGGCATCGTCATGGCCGAGAAGATCGGTGCGGCCACGGTCGACATGGACCAGATCCAGGCTCACCCGACGGCCACGCCTGAAGGCGTTCTGATTTCCGAAAGCGTCCGCGGCGACGGCGCCATTCTCGTCAACGCCGAAGGCAAGCGCTTCACGAACGAACTCCTGACGCGCGACGTCGTGTCCGCCAACGAATTGAAGCAGCCCGGCAAGTTCGCCTGGATCATCTGGGACGACGGCATCCGCGCCAAGGCCAAGCTCATCCAGGGCTACATCAAGATGGGCCTCGCCGTCACGGGCAAGGACGTCAAGGAACTCGCCGCCGCCACGAACCTTCCGGCCGACGCGCTCGAAGCCACGCTCAAGCAGTACGCCGCCGACCAGAAGGCCGGCAAGGACTCGCAGTTCGGCCGTCCCGACATGCCGTCGGCTCTCGACAAGGCTCCCTACTGGGCCGTCAAGGTTCAGCCCGCCGTTCACCACACGATGGGCGGTCTGAAGATCAACACCAAGGCGCAGGTCCTCAACAAGGAAGGCAAGGCCATCCCGGGTCTCTTCGCCGCGGGTGAAGTCACGGGCGGCGTGCACGGTGGCAACCGCTTGGGCGGCAACGCTCAGGCCGACATCGTCACTTTCGGCCGCATCGCCGGTCAGTCGGCTGCCGCGTACGTGAAGTAATCGGCATTCCCCCTGCGTGCCGGACGGCTCCCAACGTTTCGGCACGCCTCAAGCAGGAAGCAAAGACTTCGGGCCGTTTTCCGAGAGGAGGCGGCCCGCTTTTTTTCCGGCGCTCGGGCAGGAACTTAAGGAGGTTTTCAGTTTCAGGGCGAACAATACCGTTGTCCCATTCGTTCCCGTGTAAGGAGATTCATCGTGAAGAAGACGCTTGCGGCCGCCGTCGCCGCCGCGCTCGGCGCACTCATGCTTTCCGGCTGTTCGACCGTTGCCGACAAGGAAACGACCCTCCGGTGGGCGGGTCATTACAACGGAACGGGCCTCACGATGAGCGGGGAAGGTCAGCCCGTGGAAATCACGCTCGACCAGTATCAGTGCTTCGTCTATTTTCCCAAGAAGCAGGGCGAACTCCTCACGGGCTTTTATTCCCTGAAGGGCGACGTCATGGAACTCAAAACCTCGGGCGAAGGCCGCACCTTTTACTTCCGAACGACGGAACCCGGCAGGATGGAGCTTCTCGACGACGAAGGAAATCCCGTCGAGAATCCGCCCGAAGGCTGCTGCGTCTTCGAGCGAAACTGATCGATCCGAGCTTTTCCAATACGAACCCCGGCACGCATTGCGGCCGGGTTTTTTGCGTTGGGTAGTGGTTAATCCTTAGGCAAAAGGCGGAGAAAAGGGCGAAAAAGAGGGAGGGTGGAAAGCGCGTTTTCAGCTACACTTGAGCCCATTTGAAATCATTCACGGCTGGATCCCGCATTGGGGAACGCAAGCGGGTCGAGCCCAACATTTTTTCTCAAAACAAGAGTAGCTTCCCATGGAACACACAACTTTTGCCAAGAAGACCGTGGTGCTCGCCGCCCTCGGCGCGCTTTCGCTGATGGCCGCGACGGCCCGTGCCGACGGGACCGAAACTCCGTCAGACCCCAAGCCTAAAAAGATCGAAGTAACGGTCGGTTTTAAAGGTGTCTTGGGTATTGCATCGGAGATCAAAACCGAAGAAACGAGCGTCACCTGGAACGACGAGTGGTTGAAAAAGGAAAGCGTTCTCGGTGAAAACAAGAGCTTTGACGGCCTCACGGTCCAGGGCGAGGAAGGCTCCAAGACCATTACGGTGACGGATAAAGGTTCGCTCACGATTGATCTTCCGACGCAGGAAGCGACCGACGAAGAGGCCGCGAAAGTTGTGACGTTTGATGACGTCGGTCTCAATGTCAAGGGCGGCGGCACCTTCAGCAACTCGTCTCACGTTACCTTTCAGAACGGCTCCCTGACGGTCACGGACGGCGCCTTCACGAATGAGGAAGGCGGCGTGATTGAATTGGTCGGTTCGTCGGATTCGCAACAGGCTTCGTTCACGATTTCCGTCAGCGACGCGGACGCGGTTAAGAATTTCAAAAACGAGGGGAAAATTGTCCTGGGTTCGCACGCGCAAATGACCGTCGGTTCGGGCGCCAATCCTTTTGGCGTGGAGACGGAAGACACGCTCGCCCTCAACGTGGGGAACGTGGAAATCGGTAATGGCGGCACGCTCACCAACAAAGACAAGGGCTATCAGGTCGACAATAAGGATGCCGAAGGCGACGGCGAAGGCGCCGAACCGGGTGAAGATCAGACGCTCGTTCACTTCGGGACGGTCACCGTAGCTGACGGCGGCAAGTTCGTGAACGTTTCCGGCGCTCTCTCTGAAGGGGAGACGCTTGTTCTTCAGGCAGAAAATACGGTTCAAATCGACGGAGAATCGGTTTGGGATACTTTGCGTATTTCGGCCGTGAATGAGGGAGAGAAGTCTGTTTCGAGCTACGTCACGGGTGTAGACGACAAAGGCCGAGGAGATTTTCGCGTCACTGGCGCTTTGCAAATAGGTGAATTTGCCTCGGATAAGAGCATTTTCAAGATTGATGGAGGCAGCGGCGATGCCGAGGTCTTTGCCGACGGCATCGACATCTCCGCGGGCTCGCACGTTGCTGCGGATGCCCTAACAAAGAAGCAGGAGAACGATGGGTTGACCTGGGATTCCAAACCCGCCGTCGGTACCCTGACGATCACGGGTTTCGCCGCGAAGTACACGCAGGAGGACGCGTCCGAAGGAGATGGCGAGACGGAAACGCAGAACGACGATACGAACGGTTCCTGGACGTACAAGAAGTTCGGCGACGTCACCGCCATTAATACGAATCTCACAATTTCCGGAGCCCGTTCTTCTTCGGAGGGATCGGAATCCAATGACGATCACGACTACACGCCGTCCCTTGGGATGTCTTCGCTCAATCTCGTCGGTACGTCGATGAAGATCGCCTACGACGTGGACGTCGAGAGAATCAAGAATGCGGTTCAAAAAAATTGGCAGGGCGATCCAATCGACATGGATGGCTGGACGGCGGAGAACATCCTTGAAGAGATCGATAAACTCCTGGCTGAAGATCAGTACGCCGACCTCAAGACGTCGCTTGAAAAATTGCGCGACGACTTTGAGACTAATCTGGCAGGTGATCTGACCAAGAACGAACTTTCCGTTGAATCCAAGATTTCTGGTAGCAACCTTGCAATCGGGACGCTCTCGATCGCCCGCAACACGAATTACGAGAACGCTACGGTCAAGGTGGAAGAGCCTTTCCTGTCCGAAACGAACGAAGGCGAATCCGGCGATGGCACGGCCACTACGGCAGATGATTCCTCCGAAGGTGGAACGACTTCCGAGCCCGAAACCGTCACGATTACGGGTAATGACGTTTACGACCTCGGCGATCTGACGCTCACGGTTACGGAGAGCAACCTCGACGTCGGTACGCTCGATCTTCAGACGGGAGCGATTACGCTCAAGGACTCGAAGATGATGGTGGACAATGTCAAGACGCTCAACGGCAGCCTGACGTTGACGAGCGGTTATCTCGGGCTCAACGTAACGAAGAACATTGCGGACCTTGAGGACAAGAAGGACGAGGCTGAAACGAAGGCGGATCCCGCCGGCGCCGCACTGGAAGTGGGTTCTCCCGTCGCGATCGGGGAGAGCGGCAAGCTTACGATCGGCGGAGATACCATTAAGCAGACGGACGGGACGGAAGTCGACTATGCGATCGGCATCGCCGGTACCACCGACGTCGTGTTTGACGGCAGAAACTTCGGCTCCGAAGCGCTCTTCAGTCAGACGAGGAGCGACGGCGGCAAGGGACTCGTCGTCGCTAACGGTACGGGTACAAAGCTCAACGTCAAGGGCGTTAACCTCTCGTGGGGCGTCTACAAGCTCTTTGACGAAGATACGCTCGACACTTCCGCTCTGGATGGGGTCACCATCGATGCGGGCGGTTCTTCTGCCAGCGATCTTTGGAAGGCTGCCTTTGAGAACGGCGCCGAAATCACGGTGAACGACGACAACCAGATCGTCGTGGGCGGCGACACCATCGAGGGCTCGGGCCTCGAAGGCATCGGCGCCGTGAACCTCATGAACAGCGTCTTCGGAGGCGACCGCGGCAGCGCTTCCGACAAACGATTCGTCGACGACGTTTTGTCGAACGCCTCGAGTCTCGAAGAGATCTCCAACACGATCAACTCCGTCACCGGACTCGGTGCCGTTGCGGGGCTTACGGCCATGGCGGTCGATTTCGGCAATTACGTGGCCGATCAGGTCGAACACCATGCCGTGACGATGCCGCGTCAGGCCGAGGGCTGGTGGGTGCAGCCGATCGCGGGCAAGCTCAAGTCCGACGACCTTGCGGTCGGCGGCATGAAGAGCGGCTACTCGATCGACACCTTCGGGATCATGGGGGGCTTCGACAGGAAGCTTCGCAACGGCGACACGATCGGCGTGGCGGCTTCCTACCAGTCGGGCGACGCCGATTCCGAAGGCAGTGCGCTCCCCGTTTCGACCGACGTCACGAACTACGGGTTCCATCTCTGGCACGCCCGCGAACTCGACGCCTTCCGCCTGATGGGTATGTTCTCGTACTCGAAGACGAGCGGCGACGCCAAGATGAACGTTCTCGGACAGGAAGTGACGAGCGACCTCGGCGCCACCGAAATCGCGATCGGCGCCCGCGCCGACAAGGAGTTCAAGTGGGGTACGGTTCGCATGATTCCGCATGCCGGCGTGCGCGCCTCGATGATCGACGTCGACGACTACACGGTCGAAATGGGTTCGGATGAACTCTTCAAGGTGAGCGAAGACAAGCTTTGGATCTTTGAAGTGCCCCTGGGCGTGACGTTCGCCTCGTCCTTCGAATACGCCCGTTGGAACGTGCAGCCCTACGTCGACCTTACGGTGCGCGGACGCTTCGGCGACACGGATTCGACCTTTACGGTCGAGGGTTCGTCGACCTCCGACAGCGTGAAGTACGACGTGACGGGCGACGTGATCGGCGACCTTCGCATCGGCTACATGTCGACCTTTAAGGACCTCAATCTCGGCATGAGCTACGGTCTTTCGGCGGGCGACGGCGGCCGTCAGAACCACCAGATCGAAGCGACGCTTCGCATCGACTTCGACTGAACGTGACTGCTTCCGACGTCCTCCCGGGGCGTCGGACAAACGACGACGAGACGGGGATCGGGTCGACCGGTCCCCGTTCTTCATTTTTAGGCGGGCGGCTTCACTCAGGCGCCGGAACGTCAAATCGGATTCTTCCCAAAGGGGGAATTCTTGCGAGCTTCGCTCTCCAAAGCGGCTTCTTCGGACGCGCATTTGAGGCAGGTCGTCTCGCCCGCGGCGATCCGACCGCGCACGCCCAGGAGATAGGTTTTCGTGCGGTCAAGGTCGGACCGGATTTTTTCGATGCCGGCGAGATATTCGTCGATTCGATCAAGAAGCCAGGGCGTTCCGAGCGAAGGATCGTCTTCGTAGGCGAGAAAACGCTCGATGCACTCGAGCTTCATGCCGGCGTTGCGGCAGCGCATGATGAAGCAAAGTCTCTCAAGATCGGCCGCGCCGTACTCCCGCTGTCCTCCGGGACCCCGACGGGCCTTGTCGAGAATGCCGCGCGATTCGTAAAAGCGGATCGTTCCCACCGCCGCCCCGGTACGGGCGGCCAATTCGCCGATTTTCATCGTTCTTACTCAAAAAATTCGAATCAACACTTGAAGCTACAGTAGCTGTAGATATTATCGTGCTCCGAAAGTGGAGTCCGCAAGGGCGAACGCAATCGTCCCCGGACATTGTTTTCATTCCATACGCCGAGCCTTGAAGAGGTTCGCACCAGAGGAGCCATCATGAAATTCCAACAGATCCGCAGCGCCCTTTCCGTCGTCGAATTCGCAGGAGTTCGTTTCCTGATCGATCCGATGCTCGCGCCGAAGAACGCCTATCCCGTCATTCCGCTCACCTGCGTCACGGGCGAAGGGAATCCCACGACGGACCTTCCCGTCGCCATGGAAACGCTTTTTGACGTCGACGCCGTGATCGTCACGCATCTCCACTTTGATCATTTCGACGATGCCGCGCGCGACGCCCTTCCGAAGACGCTCGTCCTCTTCGCACAGTCCGAAAAGGAGGCTCAGACGCTTCGCGGCTACGGCTTCCGGGACGTTCGCGTGCTTCGGGAGGGGGGCGTCGAATTCGAAGGCGTCCGACTCTACAGAACCGAATGCGAACACGGTGCGGGTGACCTTGTCACGAGCGACGCCTATGACGCCGCAGGGTCCGCGGCCGAAGCCTGCGGCGTGGTCTTTGAGGCGACTGAAAGAGCTCGCAAGCCCGAGACCTTCCGCTTCTATCTCGCGGGCGACACGGTCTTTTGCGAATACGTGGAGGAGGCGCTCGCCAAGTTCGAACCGGCCGTGATTGCCGTCAATGCGGCGGGTGCGCAGTTCCCGAAGGGACATCTTCTCATCATGAACGAGTACGACGTGCTCACGCTCATGCGCCGCCATCCCGACGTGACGGTGATTGCGACGCACTTGGACGGCGTCTCGCATGCCACGGTTTCGAGCGACTCGCTTCGTACGTTCGCCCGGGAAAACGGACTCGAGAAGCTTCGCATTCCGGCGCAGGGCGAAACGATCGAGATCTTTTTGTAAAACCGAAGTGAAGCGCTTCTCAAAACGGCGGCGGTGCGGGCGCAACGAACAATCGTGAGATTTTGTCAGCCCCGGGGTTGCGCCGCCGGGAAGTGCCGTAGAATGGACGCTTTCCACCATACAACGCGCCTGCGGGGGGCACTGGGTTTTCGCCCGGTTGAGAAGCACCCTTGGCACCGGACCCGGTTAATACCGGCGGCGGGACTGCAGGACGGCCGTGTCGAAAGCGCCTCCGGAGATGCGGCGTTTCCGACCGTTCGTCTCCGTCCGTCGTCCGACTCGGCGCACGGAGACGACAAAATGAAGCCCGTATCCTGGATTCATGACGACACGCCCGGCAAGGTCAAGCGCCTTGCGGGCGAGCGCGACTATCTCGTAAGCGAGGCGGGGGAAGACATTCCTTTTCGCCGCATCGACTTTTCTCCCGCGCCCCCGAACTTCGGGGGACGAGACTACCCCTCGATCTACCTTCCCGACGTGACGGGACCTTTCGGCGAGAACTGGATCGACGAAAACGCGCCCGTCACCGACTTTCATCCGAAACTGCGGCGTGAACGCGCCGTCGGGAGCGACACGCAGCTCACCGCGGCGAAAAAGGGCGTCGTCACGCCCGAAATGAGCTTCGTTGCGGGACGGGAAAACCTGGGGCTCCGGGCCACGAAGAAGATGCTCGACGAACTTCACGACGAAGCGCTCTCGGAAAAACTCGCGCCTTTCTTCGAAGGGAATCCCTGGACGGGCGAGGACGTGCGCCGGCTCGTCGCCTCGGGCGAAGCCGTTATTCCGGCCAACGTCAACCACCGCGAAGCCGAGCCCACGGTGATCGGGGAGAAATTCCGCACCAAGGTGAACGCGAACATCGGAACGACCGGGAAGATTTCGAACCTGGATGCGGAACTCGAAAAGCTGCGCGAGGCTCTTCTTTGCGGCGCCGACACGGTGATGGACCTCTCGGTCGGGGAAGATTCGGGACGCATTCGCCGCGCGATGCTTCGTCACAACCCCGTGCCGCTCGGGACCGTTCCGATCTATGAGGCGCTCGAAAAGGTCAAAAAGCCGGAGGCTCTCAGCTGGGAAGCCTTTTACGAGACGCTTTGCCGACAGGCCGAAGAGGGCGTCGACTACATGACTATTCACGCGGGCGTCTTGCGCAGTCACGTGGAGCTGACGCGAAAACGGCTCACGGGAATCGTTTCGCGGGGAGGCGGCATTCTCGCCGCCTGGATGTACGCGACGGGACGGGAAAACTTCCTCTACGAGCGCTTCGACGACATCCTCGACGTGGCGCGCGCATACGACGTGACGCTGTCGCTCGGCGACGGACTTCGTCCCGGTTCGGTCTACGACGGAAATGACGAGGCGCAGTTTGCCGAAATGAAAACGCTGGGCGAACTCGGCCGCAGGGCGCGGGAAAAGGGCGTTCAGGTGATGATCGAAGGGCCCGGACACGTTCCCTACGGCGGGATTGCCCGCAACCAGGAGGGCGTGCGCGAGTGGTGCGACAATGCGCCGCTCTATACGCTCGGGCCCCTTCCCACGGACGTGGGTGCGGGGTACGACCACATCACGGCAGCGATCGGCGGTACGGCGCTCGCGTCGCTCGGCACGGCGATGCTCTGTTACGTAACTCCGAAGGAGCACCTTGGCCTTCCCGAAGCGGAGGACGTCCGCGAGGGGATGGCGGCCTTCCGGATCGCCGCCCACGCGGCGGACATCGCCAAGGGGATCCGCGGGGCGGCGCTTCGGGACTTTATGATGAGCGCCGCGCGGTTTGAGTTCCGATGGGACGATCAGTTCGCGCTCACCTTCGATCCTGAGCGTGCCGCGGCTTTCCACGACATGACAATCGGCGGAAACGGAGGGCGAAAGGCGCACTTCTGCAGCATGTGCGGGCCGGGTTTCTGTCCGATGAAGCTTGCGCGCGACTGGTTTAAATAAAGCTCCCGCAAAGGAACGAAAGAAAACCCCGTTCGGTTCTGCCGCAACGGGGTTTCCTGCAGGGGAAGGGCTTATTCGGCCTTGGCTTCGACGGCTTCCTCGTCGAGATTGAGGTACTTGCCGAGTTCGTCGAGAACCGAATCGTCGCCCTTCTTGAAGCGGCGATAGAGTTCGCGGAAGTGGGCGTACCAGCCCCAGGTCATGCCGTATTCGGCCTTGAACGTAACGCGACGCATGTGCTTGCGCATGGTGTTTCCTTTCGAAAAGGTTGGCGGAGAAGTTCCGCGGTCCCCGAAGTATAGCCTGCGCGGAGTGCGGATACGCAAACTCAGCGCATCCTGCGCAGCATTTTGCCGGCGATTTTGCGTGTCAGGGCGCGGGGCGCAACCTGGGCGACGACCGCGACGCAACGGTTGAGCCAGCCTTCAATTTCGACCGGGGCGCCCCGGAAGGCGGCGTCGAGGGCCGCTCTCGCGACGGGGCGCACGTCCTGTGCGTACTCGTCAAAGGGAGAATCCTCTTCGAGCCCCGCGGCGGTTCCGAAGTTGGTGCGCGTGGGTCCGGGACAGAAGGCCGTGACGGTGACGCCCGTTCCCTTCATTTCTTCGGCGAGGGCCTCGGAGAAGTGGAGTACGTAGGCTTTGGTCGCACCGTAGACCGCAAGCCAGGGACAGGGCTGGAAGGCGCCCGTCGAAGCGATGTTGAGGATGCGGCCGTGTCCGCGCTCCGCAAAGCGCTTCGCGCAAAAGAGCGTGAGGCGCGTCACCGCCTCCGCGTTGAGGCGAAGCATCGCGCAAACGCGTTCGTCGTCGACCTCGAGAGCTGATCCGAAGGCGCCGACGCCGGCGTTGTTGACGAGAAGCGTGAGTTCCCGATCGTCCTTTTCAATGAGGTTCTCCAGCGCCTCGCAGCCGTCGGGCTCGGCAAGATCAAGAGCTGCGGTGCGCACGTCGACGCCGAAGCGTTCGTTGAGTTCACGAGCCACCTCCTCGAGAACGTCGCCCGAACGGGCGACGAGCGTGAGATGCATGCGGCGCGCGGCGAGCTGACGGGCGATTTCGAGACCGATTCCGCTCGAGGCGCCGGTGATGAGGGCATAGGTTTTGTTCATGCCGTCTCCTCCAATGGTGTTTTGATGCATTGTGCCACGAAGATCAGTCTTCAAAGGCGTCCGCCATGGCTTCGATTTCTCTCGGCGGGATGCCGTATTCGCGCGCGTCGGCGTCCCAGTCGAGAAGACGGCGGCGTACGGTGAGGACGAAGCGCTTGGCTTCCTGAATCGAGAGATCGAAGTAGGGAGCGTAGGTGATCGCCTCGTCCGTTGTGAAGCGTGCCGAACCGGCCCGCAGCTTCATGCCGCCGCGCGCAGAGAGCGAAGGGGACGTGAAGGTGAGGCTGTGAGCGGGAGCAAGGCGCCATCCGTCCGAATGAACGCCGACGGGCCGTACGAAGAGCCAGCGCCCGGGGTGGTCTCCCGTGGGGCCCGTGAGAAGGGTAAAGGCCATGCGGCGCCAGACTTCGGGGAGGTCTTCCTTGGGAGCGGCGCCTTCGCGCGTCATAAAGTCGACGATGTCGGAATAAGTGATCGTCCTGCGCAGTCCCGTTCCCTTCGGCGCGATGAGGGCCTTGGCCGAGAGTGACGCCAGGGGGCGGTTCCTGGCGTCGCGGTCGGCGCGGGTGCGAAGGAGTACGGGTTCGCCCATCAGCATTCTGAGTGTGGGCGTCACGGTGCGGATCCCGACGGACCGGGCGATTTCCAGTGAAAAACCTTGCCAGAGCGCAGCATGTACGGGCTCGGACGATAGTCCGAAAGTCGCGACGACGGGGCGCTTGTCGACGAGTACCGAATAGACGGGCGTGCGTCCCGGGAGCGTGCGGGCGGAAAGAAGAAGTTCGAGTTCCGCTTTTCGCGCGCGGTTGCGCTCGGCCGCGTGATGGGCGTAGAGGAGTTCGTCGCCTCGGGACTGAAAGACGGGAAGTGCAGGACGAAGCGAAAGCCGCTTCGCAAGGAGGGAGGGTGCGAGGGGTTTTACGTCGCCCTCCAACGTAACCGAGAGAGCGCCGAGCGAGGAATTCTCCTCGAGAAGGGACGTAAATGCGGCCTCTTCGGGCTTGACGTCGAGGGTCCAGTCGAGTGAAACGCCTTTATCCTTCGCTTCCTCCATAAGGAAACGAATCTCCGGATCGAGGCGGACGTCCTCGAGGAAGGAAAAAAGACGCTTACCCTTCGTCGGCAGGATCGGGCCATTTTTCAAAGGCAGATCGTGTGAGAGCGCGAAGCCTTCGGACAACCATGCGTCGTCGTACTCAAACCAAAGGGACGGACGCGTCGTCTGAACGGAACGCCGTTTGGCATTTCTCGAAGCTTTCCCGGAGGCGTTGTCGGCGTTTTCAAATAAAGAGCCCGAACGGGATTCCAAAACGGTTCGACGAGAAGTCGCCGGTTCATCATCCCGAACATGAAGTCGTCCGACGGGAATTCTTTTTTCGGAGTCATTCCCGAAAGAGAGAGGATAGGAAAAGAGCCAGATGCGGTGGTCCGTTCGCAACATTTTTGTTACTCCTCCTTCACCCGGCGGCGACGAACGCGCTGAGGAAGAGGGCGATCCGTCAAAAAGGCTTCGCCAAGATCGTCCGCACCCAGAGAAGAGAAGGGGTCGTCCACGCCGATCGCGTGAAGGACCGAAACGATGTTGCCGATCGAAACACCGCAGTCTCCCAGTTCCATTTTTGAGAGGGTGTTGACGGAAATCCCCGCACGTTCCGCAACGATTTTTTGCTGAAGCTTTCTTTGAACACGAAGGAAACGGATCCTTCGACCGAGAGCTTCGACTGCTTCCGCAGTAGCAAAAGATGGTCTCATAAACCAAGAATCCTGTGAGTAAAGCGTTGTAAAACTATCTATGAGATGAATTATACGATTTCAAGCGCTCTCTGTCATAAAAACAGAAGAATCTGAGAAAAGTGACGTAGGTATGGGGTTTATAAGAAGAGAAATTTGATCTAGTAAAATAGTTGAACTCGCAGAATGTGGTGAATTACAGGGATAACACACACGATACGATGTTCAAACCATGGTGATTCTCATAGAGACATGCGAAAAATTGACATCGGATTCCATCTCTTCTTACATCAATATTTCTTCTTTGGAACCATTGATGTAATGTCTTCTTGAGCTATGGGGCATATCCCGAATGGATCTTTTCCTTTTGTAGAGATGTCCCGGTTGAGCATCACGGCATGCTTTTCCAGCACATGTCGGTTGCGAATCTCTCGAAACCGTAAGTTTGCTTTTCCGTATAGTTCCCGATCGGAACAGTTTCCCTCCACTCTTCCTGGTCGGTGTTTTTGTGCGTCGTCCTCCGCTACATTTCTGTACATAACGGAGATTCGTAGAAAGGTCTTTGAGGGTTCACCGGGGTCTTCCCTCGATATTCGAATGAAAGCGGAAAAGAATGGACCGCATTCTTTTATAAAGACACCGATCGGGGAATAAATGGAAGCGGTTGCGTGCATCGAGGTCTTTCCGTGAAAAAGAGCGGGAGGAAAACCGTCTTCGTCACTTTCTTCGAAGCATCCCTTTGGCAATGCCTTGCGGTCCGCCGTGCCCGAAGCTTTCCTAAAGAACCCGTTCGCGTCGGAAAAAGAGAAGCTTCAGCCGCAGAGGAGGAGCATTTTCCCGAGCCGGTCTGAACCCCGTCTTAAGAGAATCGGGCAAAAACGAACTTCCCGAAAGGGCGGTTCGATTCTTTTTCGGATCTTTCCCGGATTGGGAAACGGCGTCTGGAAAACGCCTTTTTCCTTGGAAACCCTCCGAAAAGTCGTGCCGAAGCAGACGTTTGCCCATTCCGACCCGGCGTCGGCACGACATTTTGCTTAGTGTGCTTTTTCGTCCGAGACGCTGAAACATACCCTGTACGGGGTAATCCGAACGGTTGGGAAACGTTTGTTTACGTCGCCCAAACGCCTTGTGCGGCGGCGTTCTCTCCGAGGAAATGCATTCTAACGAACTTTTGTCCCCCGTGTTTACCCGCATAAAAAGGGCGTTCGAAAGCAGTCCTCCCTCCCGCAGACTTTCCCCCACGTTTTTTCGCCGCTCTGTCGCGGCCCACCACACGACTGCCATGAACGAATCCATTCTCGACAAGTGTCTCAACGACTACCGTCTCTTTCTCGGCAAAAAGGAGCTGCTGCCCATCGTCCTCGGCGGCATGGGGGTCAACATCTCCACGAAGGAGCTCGCGCTCGAGGTCGCCCGCTGCGGCGGCATCGGCCACATCTCCGACGCCATGATGCCCGACGTCTCGGACCGTCTTCTCGGGACCCATTTCACGGCTGCCAAGGCCAAACTCTGCAAAGCCTTTGCCGGGCTCGCCCCAAAGCCCGACATGCACTTTGATCTCGAAAGCATCCGCCGCGCCACCAAGGGCTACGTGGAAGACGTCATGAGTGCGAAGAAGGGGGACGGCCTCGTTTTTATCAACGTCATGGAAAAGCTCACCATGAACGACCCGCTCGGTTCGCTCAAGGCCCGCCTCAACGCGGCGCTCGACGCCGGAATCGACGGCATCAGCCTTTCCGCGGGTCTTCATACCTCGAGTTTCGGACTGATGGCGGAGAATCCCCGCTTTCGCGATGCGAAGCTCGGCATCGTCGTTTCGTCCGTGCGGGCGCTCAACATCTTCCTGCGGCGCACCGCCAAGACCGAGCGTCTCCCGGACTTCGTCGTGGTGGAGGGGCCGCTAGCCGGCGGCCACCTGGGATTCGGTTTTGACTGGGCGAACTTCAAGCTCTCCGACATCGTCCGCGACGTGAAGCAATACCTCGCGGAGAAGGGACTTTCGATTCCCCTCATCGCCGGGGGCGGCGTCTTCACCGGGACCGACGGCGTGCGGCTCATGGAGGAGGGGGCCGACGCCGTGCAGGTGGCGACGCGCTTTACGATCGCCCGCGAGTCGGGCATTCCCGACGACGTGAAGCAGCGCTACTTCAACGCCGAAAAGGATGAAATCGTCGTGAACGGAATTTCTCCGACGGGCTATCCCATGCGCATGCTCTCGTGTTCTCCCGCCATCAACGCCAACACGAAGCCGCAGTGCGAGGCCTACGGGTACATGCTCGACCACGGCGAATGTCAGTATTTGAAGGCTTTCCGAGAGGCCGTCGCCGAACATCCCGAGGTGAAGCAGCCCGCCGTCGCCGGGAAAACCTGCCTGTGCGTTCAGATGCGCAACTACAAGCTCTGGACCTGCGGGGCTTCGGCCTGGCGCCTCAAGGAAACCAGCGTGAAGCTCCCGGACGGTACGTGGTACCAACCGCCCGCCGAACACATCTTCCGCGACTATCTCACGAGCCGTCGCGACGAAATTCTCCTTCCCGTGCCGGCCTGATGCCGCAGGGAGCGGGAAAAGCGGACGCTCCGGGATTGCCGAAAGGCTCTCCCGGAGCGTTTTTTTCGGATCTTCTGCTAAAATCGCCTTTCCTTTTCACCGTTCACTTTCACTCACGATGGAATCTTTTTTCGAACGAGCCATGTATGCGGGCCGCTGGCTGCTCGCTCCGATCTATCTCGGCCTCACGCTCGCGCTTTTGTGTCTGGGCATCAAATTCTTTCAGGAAGCCTTCCATATCATTCCGCATGTTCTGGAAATGAAGGAGGCCGACCTCATACTCGGCATTCTTTCCATGGTCGACATGGGCCTCGTGGGCGGCCTCATCGTCATGGTGATGTTCTCGGGCTACGAAAACTTCGTCTCGTCGCTTGACATCCAGGAGTCGCAGGACAAGCTCTCGTGGCTCGGCAAGATGGATGCGGGTTCGTTGAAGAACAAGGTGGCCGCCTCGATCGTGGCGATTTCGTCGATCCACCTTCTGCGCGTCTTCATGAACATCCCGACGACCGAAAACGACAAGTTGTTCTGGTACGTGATCATCCACCTGACCTTCGTGCTCTCGGCGCTCGTCATGTGCGGGATCGACCTTCTCACGAAGAAGGCGCACTGACAACGCAACGCTTTTCTGCGTTTTTCCCGCACAAACCTCTCGAAACTCCCGAGTCTTCGGACGGCGGGAGTTTTCTTTTGCCTTGTCCGATGGCGCTACAATCGGAAGGTCTTTGGTCGAACGATCGCAAGAAGAGTCTTCGACCGAAGGAAAACCCTCCCGAAAACAACAGGAATCCCCACATGCGCACATCGCTACGCAAAGTCTTCCGCTTTGCCATGCCTTTTCTGCAGGCTTCCCTCATCAAGCAGATTCTCGTAGGTTTCGTTCTCGGCTGTCTTCTCGGCCTCTCTTCGCCCGAACTCGCCAAGTCCGCGGGCTTTCTCGGGACCATCTTCGTCACGGCCCTGAAGGGCGTCGCCCCGGTTCTCGTCTTCGTGCTCGTCATGAGTTCGATCGCCGGCCGCAGCGACCTGAGCGAATCCGTCCACATCAAGCCCATCATCTTCATTTATCTCGCCGCGAACTTCTCCGCGGCGCTCGTCGCCGTGGCGGCGAGCTTCATGCTTCCCTCCGAGATCCAGCTCGTTGCCCAGGGCGCGGAAGTGAATGCTCCGGGCGGCATCGGCGACGTGCTCCGTTCGCTCGTCCTCAATCTCGTCGACAATCCCTTCCACGCGCTCGCTTCGGCCAACTACATCGGCATTCTCGCCTGGGCCATCGCCATGGGTCTGGTTCTCCGCAAGGGGACGGACGAGACGCGCAAAGTTCTGCAGGACGCTTCCCGCGCCGTGGAATTCATCGTTTCGCTCGTCATCCGCTTCGCGCCCTTCGGTATCTTCGGTCTCGTCTCCGAGCTCCTCGCCACCGAAGGTCTCGGCGCGATGGTCGACTACGCGCATCTCCTTGCCGTGCTGATCGGTTCCATGGCCTTCGTCGCGCTTGTCGTGAACCCCTTCATCGTGTGGCTCTGCACGCACGACAATCCCTATCCCGCGACCTTCCAGACGCTGCGCGAGTCGGGGATCTCGGCCTTCTTCACGCGCTCCTCCGCCGCGAACATTCCGGTGAACCTCGAACTCTGCCGACGCATGAATCTTCCCGAGGCCACCTACGCCGTTTCGATCCCCGTCGGGGCCACCGTCAACATGGGCGGCGCCGCGATCACGATCACGGTCCTGACGCTCTCGGCCGCGTACTCGCTCGGCATTACCGTCGATATTCCCACGGCGCTCTTCCTCTGCGTCGTCGCCACCATCTGTGCGGCGGGCACCTCGGGCGTCCCGGGCGGCTCCATCATGCTCATTCCGCTCGCCTGCGGGCTCTTCGGCATCGATCAACACACCGCCATGCAGGTCGTGGCCGTGGGCTTCGTGATCGGCGTTCTGCAGGACTCCTGCGAAACGGGGCTCAACAGCTCGACCGACGTGCTCTTCACCTACGCCGCCTGCAAGCGTGCGGAACGGATCGCCAGGGGAAATGCCTGACGACACGCCGTTTCTCAACGCATAAGCCTCACCGCAAAGGCCCGCCGAATCGGCGGGCCTTTGTGCGTCCGGAGATTGAGGAAAGGAAAGCTGACGCTTCTTCAGGAGTTCGGAGAGCGGGAGAGAGGCTGCCCGCGTCTTCAACGTCGGGAATGGTTTCGTAAACGAGCGGCGGCGTGCCGGGGAGCGGCGGGTGTTTCCCTTGCGTTGAATGACGTCCGGAGCCTCGGCGAGATCGGCGGTATGGCCAAGCTTCGGGTCTTGCCTTATCCGGAGGTTTCAGCGGGTGTGAACGGATGAGGTCACGCGGACGGGATCGGGTGCGTCGGCGGAGGCTTCCACGAAGAGGGAAACCAAACTTTGTCGGAGAAGGAGAGCGAAACCTTCTCTGCGCCTCAAAAGGACGTTCTGTAGGGCTTGTTTGCACCGGGACGGCGAAAGGCGTTTCAGCGGGATCGGCGCAGAAGCGCCGCTTTTTGTCCGAAACCCGGCGGAAAAGACCGCAAGGGCGCCCGCCGTAAAGGGGAAAAGGGAGTCCTCCGGATGCGAAAAGCCCCGGCTCCTTTTGGAAACCGGGGCGCGATTCAGATCAACATATTAGGAACGTCGATTAGAAGCGGTGCGTGAGACCGACATAGGCCTGGATGAGTTCCTTTTCCATGTCGTGAACGGTGGTGCCATCGAGGGAGCCGGTGTCAAGCGTGGCCTTGGCGTAGCCGGCGCCGAGGTAGGCGTCGGTGCGCTTGCTCAGGTGGTAGGCGTAGCGGGCCGTCACGCCGACGTACTGAGCGTCAATGTCAAGCTTGTCCTGGGGATCATCGTAGATGTTTTGGAGCTTGCCGTCCTGGAAGTAGGCGGCCACCGTCAGATCGCCGCCGCCGATCGGGGTGATGGAACCGAGGTGGAGGCCATAGCCCTTGAAGCCGTCCGTGCCACAGTTTTCGTTCCATGCAACGTTATCAATGATGTCGTCCGTCAGATCCCAACCGGCAGCGTTGCGGATGCCCTGGTAGTACTGCGCAAGGGCGAAGACCTTCGTGACGCCGAAGTCGTAGTTGCCGCCCAGGTGGAAGAGGTGGCCGTCGTCCTTGACGGCGGAGTTGGCGGCGTGGTTGAAGTATTCGTAGGCGCCCACGAACTGCAGGTTGCCGAAGCCGCCCGTCACGGCGAGCGAGGCGTAGCGGTCGACCGTGGACTTGCCTTCCGTGCCGTGCTGACCGTCTTCAGCGTTGCTATAGTCATTATTGTCGGCACCGGTGTCGCCGTCAAACGAATACTGGGCCGTCACCTTGACGCCAGCGAATTCCGGCGTTTCGTAGGTGATCATGTTGTCGTAGCGGCTCGAAGCGGTCATGCCCCAGATGTTGAAGTCGCCGCCGTCGAAGGCTTCGCCGATGAGGTAGACGTAGTCGTAGGTGCCGGCGGAGGAGCCGACGCCGCCCATGCGGCCGGCCGAGATCTTGCCGAAGTCGCCCGAGAGCGTGAGGGAGGCTTCACGGCCGAAGAGGCGGCCGCCCTGGTTGAGGGCGCCGTCGTCCGTGTTGATGCCGCTTTCGAGTTTGAAGGCGACCTTCATGCCGTTGCCGAGGTCTTCGGAACCGACGATGCCGAAGCGCGACGAGGCGTTGATGCCCGAGGCCATTTCAAGGCTGCTTTCGCCGTCGGTGGTGTGAGCAACGTTGTCGTTGCCGACGAGACCCCAGTTGTCCTGGTACGTATAGGCAAGACCGGTGTCGACCACGCCGTAGACGGAGACGTCGGCGGCCTGAGCGGAAGCGGCGGCGCCGAGAACGGCGAGCGCGAGGAGAGACTTCTTCATGATTTGTATTCCTTCCATTCGAGGGGGAGTGGGTTGATGCGAGGGTTTTTCACCAGGCGTGGGTTTTATCCTATATACCTTTTTTGACAAATCGATCACAAGCTCCGACGAATTCATGAAGTTTTGATGAAAAGCGGGGGTGTTAGGCGAATACCACTAGTTAGAAATGCATATTGGTCGACCAAATTTGTTGCGGATTCGTCACAAAAGGAAGTTTGGTTGACCGGGCTCGTCGGGACGGGCGGGAAAGCCGCAAGGTCGGCGGTAAGAGAAAAGCCCCCCGGACCGTGGGGGCCCGGGAGGCTTTGGAGAGCATTATTAGCCGTGTTTAGTTGCGGGCCGCGTAAATTGCGCTTCGCTGCGCCCGGGTGCTTTTGCCCGGCGTGGTGCCAAAGAGCGACTTGTAGTCGCGGTTGAACTGCTGCGGGCTCTGGTAACCCACGGCGTAGGCGGCGGAATTGACGTCGCCGTCGCCTCTCAGAAGGAACTGCTGCGCTTCGTAAAGCCGCAGGCGCTTCTGATACTGCAGGGGCGAGAGCGACGTGAAGGCCTTGAAGTGCCGGTGAAAGGTCGTTGGAGCCATACCCGCCACGGCGGCGAGTTCGGCCACGGGGATCTGTTCGCGGAAGTTTTCGCGAAGCCAGCGGATCGCCTTGCGGATCCGCTGCCCCACGGCGCCCGGCGCATAGAGCGCCCGAAGACATTCGCCCGACGCGCCAGAAAGGGCGAGGAAGTGAATGTCCCGGATGATCATGGGCGCGCGATTCTTGAGTTGCTCCGGACGGTCGATGAGACGCAGGAGACGCTCGAAATCTTCGAGGAGCTCCACCGCAGGCTGACCGAGGTTGAACACTTCGTGCGAATTCGTTTCGACCGGATCCTCTTCGGAGAGAAACTCGGCTAGCGTGGAGGGATTGAGCCGCAGGGACAGCGAAACGAAGGGTTCGGACGGCTTCACGCCGATGAGTTCGTAGGAGGTCGGCATGTCGACCGACGTGACGATCATCGCGCCCGTCCCGTAGGTATAGGTTTTGTCGCCGATCACGAGGCGTTTCCTGCCCTGCAGGATGAGGCCCACGGAGAGCACGTAGAAGCAGTTGGGCACGCTTTGCGGCGTCTCGACGTAGGAAAGGTGAAGGCCCGGCACCAGGGCGTCGACGTTCACGCCCGAGCGCACGACGTTGCGAACGCGCTCCATCAGACGCTCGCGCAGAATTTCGGCGGTCGGATCCTCTGCCGGGGCGGAAGGCTCGAAAAGCGGACGATTCTCAACGGTCATGGCAGTTTCTCGTTTTTCTGTTTTTCGAGGGAGCGGCAGGCGAAGCGAAAGGTGAGAAGTACGCTTCGCCTCCCGGCGATCATTATGGATCTTAGCGGATCGGCGGGACGTGCCGCACGCCTTTAGGCTTCGTCCGTACCGTCTTCCAACGGACGCTGTCCGGGTTTCTTGTCGAGCACCCGAACAATGCGGTATTCGCCCGTGCCGACCCCGATTTCCTTCATCGCGGAGAGCTGACGAAGGCCCTCGCGGGACTCGACGCGCTTCACGAAGGTGTGCTTCACCCAGTCGGGGAGCGAGTAGACGAGGTCGATCGAGGCCTGGTCGATCGCGACCAGATCGGTCGAGGCGAAGATCCCGAGGTTGGGAAGCGTCGGCGTGGAGGCGGCGACGCCCGCACAGTCGCAGTCGATCGACATGTTGCGAAGGACGTTCACGAAGGCGATCTTCCTGCCGAAATGGTCGACGATTCCCTTGCCCGCGTCCGCCATGTGTTCCATGAAGTTGGCGCCGGTCGTCCACTTGCCGTCGGGCTGGACGTTGTGGACCTGTTTCTTCCCGTGTTCGGCCGAGGCGCAGCCGATCGCGATGTTCTTGAGGGAGCCTCCGAAGCCGCCCATGCCGTGCCCCTTGAAGTGCGTGAGGACGAGCATGGAGTCGTAGTCGAAGAAGTGCTTGCCGACCATGAATTCCTTGAGGTGTAGACCGCCCCGGATCGGAAGGGGCGCGTCTCCGAATTCGTCCATGATGTCGACCTTCGAGAAGGTCCAGCCGTTTTCTTCGAGCACCTTGCGGTGTCCGGCCGTCGTCTGCCGCGGACTCTTGTAGAGGACGTTGCACTCGACGATGGTGCTGTTCGAAATCGTTCCCTGCAGTGTCTTGATCCAGGCGGGCGGCAGGAAGTTCGGCCCCTTGGGTTCGCCCGTGTGGAGTTTGAGGGCGATCTTGCCCGTGAGCTCACCCTTCACGAGGTTCACCATGCGCAGGAGAGCCGCTTCGGAAATCTCCGGCGTCCAATAGACGATCGGGCGGGGATCCGACTTCGCGGCGGCGGTCATGCCCGACGCGATGAGGGGAGAGGCGGCGACGCCCGCGGCCGCCGCTTCGATGAATTGTCTTCTGGACCAACATTTCATGATGTTCTCCTTGCTGGTAATTCGGGACGCCCGCCGGACAACCCTTTGAGCGCACTCCCATGATCCGAAAAGAAGAGGAGGAAAAAATGCGCGAGAGAACCGAGTTTTTGCCGATTCCGCCCGATGACGGGGCGGCGCAACGTACGGTAGAAATTGGCAAAAGCTCGGTTCGGTTCATGCCCGGCCGAAAAAAGCGGGGTTGCGACAATTTCATTCGACAAAAGAGCGCCCGATCGGCGGTCGCCGTTCGGGGCTTGGAACAATCCTCGGTAAGGAGTAAGAAAATGTCCGTCAGTATGGAATCCGTTCGCTTGTCCAACGGCAGCGTGATGCCCGCCGCCGTCTTCGGCGTGTATCAGGTAAAAGACGCCCGGGAATGTCAGAAGGTGGTCGAAGACGCCCTCGCGGCCGGCTACCGGGCCCTCGACACCGCCGCCTCCTACGGCAACGAAGCCGCCGTGGGCGCCGCCCTCAAGGCCTGCGGCATCCCCCGCGACGAGCTCTTCATCACGACGAAGCTCTGGGTGGAAGACGCGAGCGAGGAGGGCGCGAAGCGCGCCGTCGACCGTTCGCTCGAACTTCTCGGTCTCGACCGGCTCGACCTCTACCTCATTCATCAGCCTGTGGGCGACGTCTACGGCGCCTGGCGCACGATGGAAAAGCTCCATCGCGAAGGGGTGCTTTCGGCGATCGGCGTGAGCAACTTTTATCCCGACCGTCTCGTCGACTTCTGCTTCCACCAGGAAATCCGTCCGATGGTGAATCAGGTCGAGATCAATCCGTTCTGCCAACAGGCCGCGGCGCTGCCCGTCATGACGGAATTCGGCGTGCAGGCCGAAGCCTGGGCGCCTTTTGCGGAAGGCCGCAACGGTCTCTTTGAGAATCCCGTTCTGAAGGAGGTGGCCCAAAAGCACGGCCGCACCGTCGGACAGGTGGTTCTTCGCTTCGTGCGCCAGCTTGGCGCCGTGGTGGTTGCCAAGACCGTCCGTCCCGAACGCATGCGCGAAAACCTCGACATCTTCAGCTTCGAATTGGACGACGAGGACATGCGGAAAATCCGCTCGCTCGACACCGCGACGAGCCAGTTCTTCTCGCACTGCGATCCGGCCATCGTGAAGTGGATGTCGACTCGTCACATCGAACACTGACGCCGGACCCTTCGGCGGGGCGGAAATCTTCCCGATCCCCGCCTCCCTTCTTCGCCGGGAACAAGGATCCGCGCGATCGAGCATTCCTCCTGCAGGCCGTCGTCTTCTGTCGGGCTCTTCGCCGCGTCGGCCATTTCGTCCTTTCTCGGCCCATGCACGGCGGCAACGTCGCTGCGCTTCATGCGGCGACGTATAACCGCGTCGCCCGTCCGAGTCCCGTCAAAACGACCGCCGTTGCTACGATTCCGAACGGCGCAGCGATGTCGGCCGCCGAGCGGCCAGTCGGTCTCGGACGATCCGTCACGTCAATCATTTCCCACGGCAGCAACTTCTTATGACTAAGAAATCGCATCCTTTCAAACTTCGTCTTACGGCGTGTCTCTGCGCCGGCATTCTCGGCGCGGTCTCGGCCTTTTCAAGCGTTTCGGCCGCAACCGCAGAGGCCCCGCTCGTTTTGGAGAGCCAGGGGAGCTTCACCGTGGGCGGGGGAGCGCTGCAAAACGCGGGTGAATTCTCGCGTTCTCGTTTCCTGGCCCCCGACGGTCAGGTCGCCTACGGGGACCACGCCTACGTTTTCTACCAGATCCCTGCGGACCGCAAGGGGTCCGCCATCGTCTTTCAGCACGGGGGCGCTCAGACAAAGCGCACCTGGGAATCGACGCCTGACGGACGGGAAGGCTTTCAGAACCTCTTTCTGAGGATGGGACATCCCGTGTACCTTCTGGATCAGCCGCGCATCGGCGAGGCGGGGCTTTCGCTCAAGGCGGCGGGCGAGGGAAATCCTTATGCGAAGAACCCTCTGTTCGCGGACAAGGCGCTTTACGAACTCTGTCGCATCGGCGTGTGGCCCGGACGTTTTGAGAATTCACAGTTTCCGGAGGGCGAAGCCGCGTTGGACGCCTTTCAGCGCTCCTGGACGCCGTACTCGGGGGAACTTGACGACGAGGTGAACGCCGACGCGCTCGGGGCGCTTTTCGAACGCATCGGACCGTCCGTACTGTTTACGCACTCCATGGGCGGAACGATCGGCTGGCGCGTGCCGACGAGAACCGACAATGTTCTCGCGATCGTCGCCTTTGAGCCGGGCGGTTCGCCCTTCCTCTTCCCGGAGGGCGAAGTGCCGGAAGTGTCGAAGGCCCTCTACGAGCCCGTCTCCGCCACGACGAAGGCTGTGCCGCTCAAGGATTTTGAAAAACTCGCGAAGATGCCGATTCTGCTTCTTTACGGCGACAACATCGGCGAGAAGCCTTCGACGGAAGTCGGCCCCGACAAGTGGAGAAGCGAACTCGACATGGCCCGAAAGTTCGTCGCGGCCGTCAACCGCCACGGCGGCAAGGCCGAGCTCATTCATCTCCCCGACCTCGGGATCCGGGGCAACACGCATTTTCTCATGTCGGACCTCAACAACAGGGAGATCGCTGAACTCGTGGAGAAGTGGCTTCGCGAGCATAAGCTGATGTGACGTCGGTGCGTCCGGACTCCGGGGCGGCCTTCCTCGCGGTTGAAATTGACAAAAACCGCGCGGTTATTGCCAAAAAAGCCTGCCGCGCGGCTTTTATTCTGTAAGGCAGGTAAAAGCGGGGCGGTCCGGCAAACGGCCGCTCCTTCGATGGAGATGGCAATGGAACAAAGAAAACTCGGTGCGCGCGGTCCCTCGGTGTCCGCGATCGGTCTCGGCTGCATGGGAATGAGCCACGGCTACGGTCCCGCCGCGCCGGAAGAGGAAATGATCGGCCTCATTCACGAGGCGTACGACCTCGGCGTCACGTTCTTCGACACGGCCGAATGCTACGGGCCCCACACGAACGAAACGCTCGTGGGCAAGGCCCTGAAGCCCATCCGCGACAAGGTCGTGATCGCGACGAAGTGCGGCATTCAGCTCGACCTCAAGACCGGCACGCAAAACCTCGACGCGCGTCCCGAAGTGATTCGCAAGTCGATCGAAGGGTCGCTCTCACGTCTGCAGACCGATCACGTCGATCTCTATTATCTGCACCGTGTCGACCCGAAGGTGCCCGTCGAAGAGGTGGCGCTTCTCATGAAGGACCTGATCGCCAAAGGAAAGATCCTCGGCTGGGGGCTTTCCGAAGCCGGTCCCAAGACGATTGCGCGCGCCCAGGCCGTCTGCCCGCTTACGGCGGTGCAGAGCGAATATTCGATGATGTGGCGCGAACCCGAAGAGCGCATTTTCCCCCTCCTTGAAAAAGAAGGAATCGGCTTTGTTCCCTTCAGTCCGCTCGGCAAGGGATTCCTCACGGGCAAGATCCGTCCCGACACGACGTTCGGCGCCGAAGACTTCCGCAACAGCGTGCCGCGCTTCGAACGGGAAAACCTTGAAGCCAACATGAAGCTCGTGGAATTCGTCGAGTCGCTCGCGAAGGCCAAGGGAAAGACGCCCGCGCAGATTGCGCTTGCCTGGGTGATCGCGCAGAAGGACTGGATCGTTCCGATTCCGGGAACGCGCCGGCTCGAGCGCCTTCGCGAAAATCTCGGCGCCGCGGCCGTTACCTTCACCGCGGACGAACTCGCCGAACTCGACCGTCACCTCAAGGCGATCCCCGTGCAGGGCGACCGCTACAAGGGCGACTTCGCCAAGCGCGTGGCCGACTGAGAGGAAGACGAAACATTCCCACGACGACTTCCGGCTCGCGGCCCCGCCGATGGCCGAGGCCGCAAACCGACACGGCGGGAACGCCAAGGTCGTGCACGGGCCGGAGATCGGCATCCGCGGGAGTTCGCATCTTCTTTTTGCCGAAAAGAACTGCTTTGAGGTGTCCGGAGAGCTTGAGATCCGATTCATTGGAAGCATCCGGACGTCCGTACCGATGAAGCGATCGGAAAGGAGTCAAAATGACGTTTGTTCGTACCTTCGCCTTCAAGGCGACCGCCGCGGCGCTTTTCACGGCTTTTGCCGCCTGCGCCTTCTCCATGAAGCCCGTCACCGTCGCGGAGCAGGGGAGTTTTGCCGCAGGCGGCACGGTGGTGGAAGCCAAGACCGCCTACGATCCCTATCACCCGCAGGCGCAGGGCCAGACGCTGCACGGCGACCATGCCTTCGTCACCTATCAGGTGCCCGAACACCGCCGGGCGCTCGGCCTCGTGATGCTCCACGGCGCCGGGCAGTTCTCGAAGACCTGGGACACGACGCCCGACGGGCGCGACGGCTACCGCAATCTCTTCCTCGAAAAGGGCTATCCGGTCTATCTCGTCGATCAGCCGCGTCGCGGCGACGCGGGCCGCAGCACCGTTCCCGGGGAAATCAGCGCCGAGCCCGACGAAGGCTTCTGGTTCGGACAGTTCCGCATGGGACTTTGGCCCAAGTTCAACGACGGCTCGCAGTTCCCGCAGGATGAAGCGTCGATGGATCAGTTCTTCCGTCAGATGACGCCCAACACCGCTCCCTATGACGCGAAGGTGAACGCCGAGGCGCTCGTGAAGGTCTTCGAAAAGACGGGAGACGCCGTCTTTCTCACGCACTCCCAGGGCTGCGGCGTCGGCTGGCTCGTCGGTATGAAGAGCGATCACGTAAAGGGCATTGCGGCCTACGAACCGGGAAGCGGCTTTCCCTTCCCGAAGGGCGAAGTGCCCGCGCCGATCGCGAACAACAGCTTCTTCGGCGACTTGAAGGCCGACGTAGTGCCGCTTGAAGACTTCCTCAAGTTGACGAAGTTCCCGATCGTCATCTATTACGGCGACTTCATCCCCAAGGCCGACGAGGTGACGAAGCACCCGCACAACGACTATTGGCGCGCGGCCGCGATGATGGCCGACGCGTTCGTCAAGGCGGTCAACCGCCACGGCGGCGACGCCAGGGTCGTGCATTTGCCCGACCTCGGGATCCGCGGAAACTCCCACTTCCCGTTTGCGGAAAAGAACAACGTCGAGGTGGCCGGAGCGCTCGAAGCCTGGCTCAAGGAAAAGCGCCTCGACTCCTTTGCGAAGTGACGGCCTTCGCCTCAACGAAAACTCCCCGCCCGGGCGGTCCGTCCGACGGGGAATGAAAAGTTTTTCAGCCGTTGCAGAGGGGCTCTGCGGCGGCTTCTTTTTTCACTTGTCGCGCTTCATCACGAGCTGCACGAGGATGTCGGCGCCCTTGAAGACGCCTTCGGCCTTGGCGGCGTTGCCCGCGGTGCGCATGAGATAGACGCTGCCCGTCTCCTTGTTGAAGACCGTGTATTCGATGAACTGAATGTCGGTCTTCGTCTGCTTCATCTGATAGGTGGTCGAGAGCTTCACGCAGGGAAGGGGGCCGAAGGCGCACTTTTCGGTCTTGTAGTCCTTGAGTTCGAAGTCGGCGCCGATCTTCTGGATGAAGGCCTGCTTGCCCGAAGCGTCGGCGATCGGGTCGCCGCAGTTTTCCACCATCGCCTCATAGGGTTCGAGACCGTCCTTGGGTTCCTTCTTCCAGAGGAGTTCGAAGCTCGCTTCGGACTTCGGCGTGAAGGCGCGCAGCAACGACTTCATCGAGGCGACACCGTCCTCTTCAAGTTCGACGGGCTGCCACTCTTCGTCGTGCGTGGCGGTCACGAGTTCGCCGAGATTGATTTCGGCGGCGGCCATGGCGGTCTGGGCGCCGAGAAGGAGAAGGGCGAGGGAGAGGGTACGCTTGATCATGAAAAAATCCTTTCGTCTGGGTCGCGCGAAGGCGACGGGGTCGCGGACATTTTCGCAACGTCGCCTTACAGCTTCATGAAGCCGTGATTTTTCGACGAATCCCGAAAAGACTGCGTGCCGCCCGCCGATTTTCAAGGGCGCCTTCGACTGCGGCGTCGGAGAATCGGTTGAAGTCGACGGGATATCGTTTTCGATATATACGTTTATTCGATAAAAAGATATCGGAATTTGATATTGGTAATGAGAGAAAAGAGTCCCTAGCATGATGTCGACGGGAAGCGGAAGGACAGCTTCGCTTCCAAATATTTCAAGGGGTTGAACAATGACGAAACAACGGCAAGAGCAATCGGGACTCAACCGACGCTATTTTCTTTCGATGACCGCGGCTTTCTTCGGCATGGCGGCGATGCAGGGTGTGCGGGCCGCCGGAGGAGCGCCGGCCGCTCCTTCCGGGACGGCCTCGGCGCCTCTTTCGCGGGTGACGCAAAAGCGCCGCCTCGGGTCGCTCGAAGTCTCAGCGATCGGTCTGGGCTGTCTTCCGATGGTGGGCTACTACGGCGGAAAATACCGCAGGGAAGACATGATCGCGCTCATCCGCCGCGCCTACGATTCGGGCGTGACCTTCTTCGACACGGCCGAAGTCTACGGTCCCCACACGAGTGAAACCTGGGTGGGCGAAGCGCTCGCACCGGTACGCGACAAGGTCGTGATCGCCACGAAGTTCGGCTTTGGCGTCGAAGAAAATGAACCGAAGAAACTCAACAGCCGGCCCGACCACATCCGACGTGCCGTCGAAGGGTCGCTCAAGCGTCTTCGCACCGACCGCATCGATCTGCTCTATCAGCACCGCGTGGATCCCGAGGTTCCCGTCGAAGACGTGGCGGGCGTGGTCGCGGACCTCATGAAGGAAGGGAAAGTCCTCCACTGGGGAATGTCCGAGTCGAGTGCTTCGAGCATTCGCCGCGCGCACGCCGTGACGCCGCTTACGGCACTGCAGTCCGAGTACGGGATCTGGTGGCGCGAGCCCGAAACGAAGGTCTTCGAGACGATCCGCGAACTCGGCATCGGCTTCGTGCCGTACTGTCCGCTCTGCCGCGCCTATCCGCTTCGCACGGTGACGCCCGAGTCGAAGTTTGAACCGACCGACCGTCGCGCAACGCTCCCGCAGTTCACGGCGGAGGCGATCCGCCACAACTGGCCCTTCGTCGAGCTCGTCGCCGAGTGGGCGCAAAAGACGAATTCGACGCCCGCGCAGATCGTGCTGGGTTGGGTGCTCGCCCGCGGCGGCGACATCGTTCCGATCCCGGGGACGACGAATCCCGCGCACCTTGACGACTTTCTCAAGGCGGCCGACCTCAAGCTGTCGAAAGACGACTGGGCGGCATTCGACGAGGCCTTCGCGAAGATCGATCTGATGGGCCATCGGGCCGATCCGCTCACGGAAAGCCAGTTTGATCACAGTTGAAAGAAGTTTCCTTCCGCATCGCCGGCCTCACGAGGGGGCCGGCATTTTTCTCTTTTTTCGTCATGTCGGGCGAAAACGGCGACTTAGCGGCGATTTTGGCGCCGAAGGAATCAGTTTGCCGCGCCTCCCGCCGCCTTCGGCGCGGCGGCGAGCCCGAGCCGAAGCTTGTGCTTGCCGACGGTCTTCTCCCACCAGACGAGGATTTCCTCCGTGACTTCGCCCGGTTTGCTCCGCAGCGTGAGACGCGCGGGTTCGATCGAAAACGGAGGCTCGAGCGCCGTCACGCCCGAATTCGCGGCGGAACGCCCCGTCAGAAGCGACTTCGGCAGGAGCGCCCAACCGACGCCTCGGGCGACGAGTCCCAGAGCCCAGGGGCCGCTGTCGACTTCCCAATGGTCGGGATTGATGATGTTCGGGGGCGCCGACTCGCTGTCGCGCGCGTGCACGATGATCTGCCGGTGTCGACGCAGGTCGTCGGTCGTAAGGGAGGGAAGGGTGGCCAAGGGGTGCGTCTTCGACACTACGACCGAAACGGGGGAGCGCCCGAGAACCCGTTCGCGCGTCTCGACGGCGGGCTCCGACGAGAAGACGAGCGCCGCGTTCATGCCGGATTTCTTGAAGAACCACTGCGCTTCCGAGCCGGTGATGTTTTCGATCTGCAGCCGTACGCTCGGAAAGCTCTTCGCGAACTGCTGCAGGATCTCGATCATGACGGGGGCTTCGAGCATCGGATCGATTCCGAGGTAGAGCGCGGGCTGCGCCGTGTCGGCAAGCGCCGCCGCGCGCGCCTCGAGCCGCTGCGCCTCGGCGAGGAGGCGAAGCGCCGACGGAAGAAGCTCTCGTCCCCGCACCGTAAGTTCGGGTCTGGGGGTGCGGTGAAAGAGGGTGTAGCCGAGGTCGGCCTCCAGGCCCGCCACGTGCATGGAGAGCACCGACTGCGCACGGTTGAGCCGTCGCGCCGCGGCGGAAAAGGAACCCGTTTCCGCCACCGCTGCGAAAGAGCGGATTTCGTCGATTTTGATGCTCATGCCGTACCTCCAACCATCAGTTTTCTGATGGAATCAATTTTGAAAGATCGAAAACTCGATGGTAAAATTCTAGCGTCATCCACGATTCTCTTCTTGTATGTCCTGCGAATTAACGAAAAATCTCTCTCCGAAGACCTTTGCCGGCACGACGCCGAAGCTTAGCGATTCCGCTTCCTCCCGCTCCATTTCCCGTGACAAAACCGACGCGAGCCCCAAGGCCGGGTCCGCCACCAAGGCGGAACTTTGGTCCGCGCGCATCGGCTTTTTTACGGGGGGCTTCACGGTGGCCTCCTGGGCGCCCCTCATCCCCTTCGTGCAGTCGGGGCTGGAACTCTCGCCCATGCTCCTCGGAACGCTCCTTCTGGGCCTCGGCGTCGGAAGTTTCGTCGGAATGCCGCTTGCGGGCACGCTCTCGCAGCGAATCGGCTGCCGCAACGCCATCGGCCTCTCGGGGCTTCTTTCCTGCCTCCTTCTCGTCTGCCTCACGCTCATGCCGAGCTACGCCTTCGAGTGCGCGGCGCTCTTTCTCTACGGCATCACGCTCGGCTGCCTTGAGGTGAGCGTCAACATCTACGGCACGCACCTCGAGAAGAAATCCAAGGGCCGCATCATGTCGGGGCTGCACGCCGCCTATTCGATCGGCGAAGTGGTGTCGGCGGGTCTCATCACGCTCTGCTTCGTTTCGGGGCTGACGCCGCTTATGACGATCACCACCCTTATGACGATCCTCGCCTTCGTGCTCGTCGCGATTCTCTCGCGCATCACGAACGTAAGAATCAAGAGCGAAAAGAAGGAGGGCCGCACGACTTCGGGCGGCGAGGGCTCGCGCCGCATTTCGGGTTCGGTGCTGATCCTCGCCTCGCTCTGTGCGGTGATCTTTCTTACGGAGGGCGCCATGCTCGACTGGAGCGCCATCTATCTGCGCGACTCCGCGGGCGTTCCGCAGGAAGCGAGCGCCTTCGGCTACACGCTCTTCGTGATCGCCATGGCCGTTTCGCGCCTTCTCGGCGACCGCGTGACGGAAAAGGTGGGCCCGAACGTCGTTCTCTTGGCCGGGGTCGCCATGATCATCGTGTCGCTCAGCGTCATGGTCCTCTTCCCGGTGCCCGCAGCAGTCTTCGCGAGCCTCTTCGTGATGGGGCTCGGCATCGCGAACCTCGCGCCGATCCTCATCTCGGCGGCTTCGCGCGACAAGAAGATGGAAAGCGTCAAGGCGATCACGGCCGTCACGACCGTGGGCTACGGCGGCCTTCTCGCGGGCCCCGCCCTGATCGGCGCGGTCTCGTCCGCGGTGTCGCTGGAGGGCGCCTTCCTCGGGATCGTCTGTCTCCTCACGGCGAGCCTCTTTGCCGTGCGCCGTCATGAAAAGGTTTTTGCGTAAACGTAAACGCCCGTAAAAACCGAGCGATTCACTCAGGAAATGGGTTTCCTTGTCGTAGGATAAGGAAACCCAATCTTTTAGGAGGAGATCGCCATGATGATCCACGTCACCGAAGCCAATTTCAACGAAACGGTTCTCCGGTCGGAAAAGCCCTTCATCTTCGTCATGGGCGCGCCTTGGTGCCCGGACTGCCGCCGTGTCGAACCGTTCGTCAAGAAGCTCCTTGAAGCTTACGGCGAGCGCGTCGGCTTCGGGAACGCCGACTTCGACGCCGACGCGGGACTTCGCGAAAAGCTCGACATCCGCAGCATCCCGACCTTCATGCTCTACAAGAAGGGCGAACTCGTCGACACGCTCGTCGAACCCAAGGACATCGCGTCCATCAAGGCGTTGTTCGAAAATGCCGTCGCCTGACCGACGACCAATCCGCGAAATGCGCCGAAGGGCCGGGAAAAATTCCCGGCCCTTCTCATATTTGCGGCTTGAAGCCTCAGACCGCCGTTTCTTCCTCTTCGGGGGCGGGGGCTTCCGTGTCGTCGGCAAGCCACCGGTGAAGCTTGTCGGAGAACAGAAGAAATGCGTCGGGGTCGTATTCGAGACGGTCGACTTCGATGTAGGCGCCCCCCGCTTCGCCCCTGGCTTCGCAAACGAGCTTGACGAGGCGCAGAAGATTCGCCTTGTCCGACTCATTGGGACGAAGTCCCACCACGAAGAGTCCCGCCGACGGGGCGAGCCGCGTCAAGCGCTCGGCCGCCCGCATGACCTTCCCGTCGTCGAGCCACGCACCGTCCGTGAAAAGGACCAGGGCGCCGCGCGTTTTCGGGGCGCAGCCGTAGGTGGCGGCGTAGGCCGAGATCGCGAGCTCGAGCTTCGGATTGTTGCGCGGCAGGGCCTTGAGATTGTCGATGACGCGGGCAAGGGCCGCCGGGCGCGGGGTTTCGTCGCCGCCCGGCACCGCGTAGGGGCTCGCCGTGAAGATCGCCACGGGATGGTCGTATTCGGCGAGGTCCTCGAGGAGCAGCTCCGCCGCTCTTCGGGCGAGATGCAGCTTTTCTTCGTCTCCCACCGCGATCGACGGCCCGATGTCGAACATCAGATCAAAGCGCGGGGCGTCGAGGCAGGGAAAGTGCGGACGCTCTCTCTTCGCGGCGGAATTCTCCGGGGCGGAGGAAGGCGCTGCGGGCGTCGACTTCGCGACGGGCGCACTTCCTTCGGGAAAGTTCTGACAACCTGCGAGAAGAAGGGCAAGGAGGGCGGGCGCACAACGCGCGAGCATGGAAATTTCCTCTCTCAATGAAACGGTGAGATGGTTCATTATATCGGCGGCGGCTCCCGAAAAAATGCCCGCAAAGGCGTTTTCCAACGCTTGCGCCGCCCGCAAAGCCGATCGGGAGAGGGAGGAGATCCATAAACAAATCGGACCGTTCTCCCTCGGGAGAACGGTCCGAATTCATGCGGTCGAGTCGCTTCGAATTACTTCGTGAGCGTCACGATGCGGTTGCCGTCGAGCACTTCGAAGGTGTCGCCCGTCTTCACGAGACCGCGGATGTCCGTGAATTCGGCGGGCAGGCCCCAGGCTTCGGTCACGGCTTCCGTCGCGAGGTCGATCACGACGAGGACGTTGAAGTTCTTCGAAACGGCGTAGAGCTTGCCGTCTTCGTAGACCATGCCCGTGACGTAGAGTTCGCCGAGCGTGCGGCCTTCCTTGAGGGCGGCGGCGGGCTTGAATTCGCCCGAGAGCGTCCAGTCGGCCATGAGGGCCTTCGAGATCACGAAGGTCTTCTTGTCCTTGTTGTCGGGAACGGTGGCCGTGAAGACGTACTTGCCGTCCGTCGCGCTCGAGTGGATGTAGAACATCTTGGCGCGGGTCGTGTCGATGCGGGCGCGGCCCTTGCCGCCCACGGCTTCGACCTGGTCGCGGCCGGCCGTGAAGTTGGCCCAGCCCTGAACGTCGTCGGCTTCGGGATTCTTGCGGATGCGCAGAATCGACTTGTTCATGCCCATGAGGACGTAGGCGTCTTCACCCATCGGCGTCACGCCGACGAGGTCGAGAACGTTCGCGGAGAACCAGGGGTCCATGGCGGCGTGGATCGACGGGGTGAGGTCGTCGTTGAGGAACCAGAAGTCATACTTCGAGGTCACGACGTACTCGCCGCGGATCTTCTGCAGCGTGTTGAGCTTGGCGTCGATCCCCTTGATCTCGCGGGTGTTCGAGACGGAGAGCGTGCCGCTCAGAGCGATCGGGGCTTCGGCGGCGTTGTGGTTCCACGTGATGCCCAGCTTCTTGGCGTTGGGCTTGTAGGCGAGGTCGGGATCCTTCACGTCGCGGCGGCCGAGGAAGTTGATGCCGGCCCACATGCCTTCCCAGGAATCGGCCGAGTACGTGATGTACTTGCGGTCCCAGGAGAAGCGCCAGGGATCGCCCTGACCCCAGTTCGGGGGAAGCCCCGTCGACCAGGCGGCCTGGAAGGAGTTCGAGGCGATGATGAAGGCGACGATGCCGAAGGCGATCTTGTAGAAAGTCGTGAGCGGACGCCACGGACGGCCGCGCATTTCCGCGATCAGCGCGTCAAAGCGCGGAGCGAGGAAGGTGGCGAGACCGAAGAGCATCACGACGCACCAGAAAACGATTTCCGCCCACATCTGGGTGTGGATGCCGAAGATGTCGAGGCCGAAGCCCTGGCCGACGTCGCGGGCGGCGTGATTGCCGAGGTGACGGAAGGACGAGTAGAGGCCCACGGCCGCCATGACGAGCATCGTGGCGAGGTACTTGGGCTTGAAACCGTAGCGGACCATGAAGAGAGCCACGACGCCGATATAGGCCATCTGCTGACGCTGGCCCCAGCAGAGCGTGCAGGGGGAGTCGCCGAGCAGGTAGCCGAGAATGAGATTGGCGATGCCCACGGGGAGCAGAACGATCAGAAGACCGCCCCAGCAGATGATGTCGTAAAAGGTTTTCGCCTTCTTGATGTCGCCCTCGTTGACGGGCTGCGAGTAGTCAGTCATCGAAAAGCCTCCTTAGAGATTGAGCGAACCGAGAATGGCCGTCGACACGTGGCCGACGTACATGAACACAACGACGAACCAGCCGCCCACCGTCAGCCACCAGGCAAGTTTTTCCTGCTCGGGCTTGAAGATGAGAAGCAGAACGGCGACGCAGAGCAAAAGCAGTTCTACGAACTCCATACTTATCCTCATAAAGCGCCCCGCCTTGTTCTTTATCGGAGGGCGCATCGGTTGAAAGAGAAACGGATTTTGCCAAAGCAAAAGAACATTCGGCAGTTTTCCTTACAATCTGTAACAGGGTTATCACCCAAGATAAAACCCCTAAACTTCTGCATCGGGAACGAAATGGGAAACGTTATCTATGCTTTGCGCAGCGAATGAGCCTGGGAAGGGGCCCCGAGGGCGAAGGCGCTTCGCCGCGGCGGAGCGGAGAGGATGGGAGGGTGCGGCGGGCAAAAGAAATCCCGCCTCGAGGGGCGGGATGTTGGAGGGCGGTCGGCTTTTCGTCGCCGTTATTCTTCGCCCCAGTCGAAGGGGAGCGTTTCCTGCTCGGGAATGTCCGAAGCTTCGGGTTCGTAGATCGACTTCACGTCCGTCGGACGGTTTTTGTCGTGCTGGACGTCCCAGACGTCGCGTTCGGACTGAAGGCGCAGCCAGTATTCCATCGGCGTCTCGAGTGCGACGGAGAGACGGTAGGCCATGACGGGCGTCACGCGGAAATCTCCGCGGATCACGCGCTGCAGGGTCGAAACGTTCACGCCGAGGCAGTGAGCCACGTGCGTGAGTCGGTGTCCCGAGATGGTCCGGGCGAGCACTTCGCCGGGACGCGGTGGAGCTTCTTTGAGCATGCGTAGGGTCCGGGAGGAAAATCAGTCGAAAATACCATTATACGACCGTTCGCCCTCCCGCTTCGCTTATTGCCGCATGGCGCGCCAGATGCGTTCGGGTTCGTCCCGATCGGTCGAGCGGTAGGGACTGATGTCGATCCCGCCGCGCCGGGTGAAAAGACACCGCACTTCGAGCGATTCCGGGGCAAGCTTCTCCGTGAGGTCGTGGAAGATCTGCTCGCAGCACTGTTCGTGAAATCCGCGGTGGAGACGATAGGAGAGGAGGTAGCGGTAAAGGGCTTCATGGTTCCACGCCCGTCCGCGGTAGCGGATCACGACCGTCGCATGATCGGGCTGGCCCGTCACCGGACAGAGCGACCGGAGCTGATCGGTCGAGAGCGTCTCCTCGACGGCATTCTCTTCCTCCGAAAGCGAGAGAAGAGCGGGTTCGGGCTCGAACGCGAGCTCCCCTTCGGGTGCGGTTTCGCGCTCAAGGAGCACGCCCGGGGTCTTCTCCACGGGGCAGTTCCAGTCGGCGAGTTCGGCAAAGCGCGTCTTGACGGGGGCGCCGAGAATCGCCGCGAGATCGCGCTCTATCGTTTTCGAGAGGGTCGCAAGGTCCCCGACGCGCGTCTGCGTGAAGCTTCCGACGTAGAGCTTGAGCGACTTCGACTCCACGATGTTGGGCGAGTTTGCCGGAACGAGGAGCTCCCCCGCGGCGTAGTGCGGACGGCCTTGAAGGTCGAGCCAGGTGATTTCGTAGAGACGCCAGACGTCGACCCCGCGGAAGTCGTGACGGCCGATTGCGTCGCGGCCGAGACTGCGCGGGATCGGCGTGAGCAGAGACGGATCGTATTGGTTTTCGTAGGTCGTCTCTTTGCCGAGAAGCGTACCTTTTGGTTCGGGCATGCGTACGGTCATGGCTGAATGGGAATTTCCGTATGGACAAAGCCGCGGATCCTGCGGCGGGAGAGGAACTATAGCACGGCGAAAGTCCGCGCTCCGCCGTTTTCTGCGGGTTTTCGCGAATGGTTCACTCCGCTCGTTCGGCGAGTACCGCAAAGAGCCCCCAGAGGAGGGCGAAAACCGTCAGAAGCTTCGGAACGGCCGAGACCGAGAGGATCTCCACGACGCCGCCCGTCAGAAAGGGGCCGACGCCCGCGAGGACGTAGCCTCCGCACTGCACGCGGCCCGTCAGCGCCACGAGACGCTCGAAACCGTCGGTTTTCCTGGCGGGCATCGCGAAGGATTCCGCAACGAAGATCCCCTGCGCAAAGCCCGCGGCGAGCGCCGTGAGGACGAGCGGCAGACTGTCGAGAAAATGAACGGGAAGAACAAAGGCGGCAACCGAAAGCGCGACGCGGACCGTGAAGTCCGGACAAAGCCGCGAGAGCGCGGGCTGCGCGAAGCTTCCCGCGATCGAGGCGATGAGGAGCGTCGTGACGAAGGCTCCGGCCTGCGCGGACGTGAAGCCGTCGGCCGCCAACGCGGAGGGAAGCCACAGGCTGATGGTCGAATTGATGGCCGCCTGGAGCCCCGTAATGGCGACGAGCGCGAAAAGGAGCCGGGCAGAGGCGATTCGGCCCGACGTTTCGGGAGCGGCCGTTTCCTTCGGAACAAATCCCTTCCTGAGCGAGAGAAGCAGAAAAAGCGCCGGCAGGGCGGCCGGGGCCCAGACGCGAAGAGACGCGGAAAAGTCGGCGGTCACGGCGAAAAACTGCGTCGAGAGCGCCACGCCCGCCGTGCCGCTCAAGCCGATCAAGGCCGCATAGGCGCTCATCATGACGGGCCACTTCTCCTTAAATCCCGTCTTGATGACGGCGGGCATGAGGACGTTCAACTGCGTGATCCCGAAGCCCATGACGAGCGTCCCTGCGATAAACAGAAGGGGGTCGTGCGCGCCGCGGCCCCAACACCCGAAGATGAGAAGGAGAAGCCCCGCGAGGAAGAGGCGCTCGCCCGAGAAGCGCCGCAGCAGACGACTTACGAAGGGGCTCATGAGACCGAATAGAAAGATCGGGAGCGCCGCGACGAAGCCGTAGGCCGCGTAGCCGAAGCCGAGCGTTTCGATCACGTCTTCGGCGACGGGGCCGAGCGCGTTGATCGGCGCGCGCATGACGAGCGCCGTCGAGAGGACGAGAAGGAGAATCCGGCTCACGGGAATGCGACTCCGCTTGCGTTTTGTTCTCGAAGACGGGCGCTTGCGAAGTAGAGTGCGCGGCCTTCACGGCGGAAGATGCCGGCGCGGCCCCAGCGCGAAAGAACGCGGCTCACCGATGCGCGCTCGGCGCGCAGCATGTCGGCAAGGTCGCTTGCGTTGAGGGAAAGCGGGAGCTCGACGGGCGTCTCCGACGGTTCCTCTCCCGTGGCGAAGTAGAGCGTCTCGATCAGCATGGCGAGGCGGTCGGCAAGCGGCAGGTACTCCATGACGAGGAGGCCGTCGATTTGACGTTCGTGCATCACGAGGAAATAGGAAAGAACGTCCTTTTCAAGCGTCTTGTCGGCTTCCAGGGCTTCGCGAAACCGAACGGCGTCGATCACCCGCACGGTTGTGTCGGAGAGGGCTCTGAGAGAGAGTGGCATTCGACGCCCCGCGTGCGTCAGGGCCTTGATGCCGCCCAAAATCGAGCCCGGGCCGAAAAGCCCCGTGAGAAGCCGAAATTCCCCTTGAAAACCGGCGTAGGTCGCAAAAAGCCCTCTTTCGACCAGGACGACCTCGTGAGTCGAACCGAAGGGAATGCGGGTCCGGGCGGAAATCGTTTTCAAAGGCGCGTCGGCAAAGAGGCGTTCGACCGCTTCGGGAGCGGCTTCGTACAGCCAGGCGCGGTCGGAATAGATGGAGAGCTTCGGAACGTTCGTCATGGCGGAGTGAGGAAAGAGCTGACGGTCATTCTATCGGGTGGACCGTTCGGCTACGATGCGAAATTCTACGGAGGGCGCCGTCCGAAGGAAGGCGAAAAAACGGCCTTCGCCGCTCCGGAGAACGGGAAGGCCGCCGATCGACGGGGCGACCCCGGGGGCGTGGTGTCCGGCCCCGGGGCGGGCTCGTCGATTATTCGCCGGCTTCGATGGCCTTGAGGGCGTGGAGCGCGGCCACGCGGCCCGAAGTCATGGCGAAGGACGAGGCCGAACCTTCGCAGCGGAGGTCATAGGACGAGTCATAGAGACCGCCGATGTCCTGGCCGATGACGTAGAGGTTGCGGATCACGTCGCCCTGCGGGTTCTTCGCTTCGAAGTTGGGCGTGACGGTGACGCCGCCCAGGGTGAGGAAGAAAGCGCGGATCGCCTTGAGGGCGTAGTACGGGCCCTTTTCGAGGTTGAACTTCACGAGGTGTTCCTTCTTGCGGCCGAATTCGGGGTCGACGCCCGTTTCGGCGTAGGAGTTCACCTTCTTCATCGTTTCGCGCAGGTTCTTCGGGGGCACGCCGATCTGGAGCGCAAGCTCTTCGATCGTGTCGGCCTTGAAGGCCCAGCCGCGCTGCTGACCGATTTCCCAGGTCTTCGGGAGCGCCTTGAGCGGGGTGTCGGCGAGGACGATGGCGTTGAAGGGAAGTACCGCACCCTTCTGGATCATGCGGTCCATCTTTTCCTGGTCGAAGATCGTGTAGGAAACGCCGCCCGCCGTGGTCATGGCGTTGTAGACGTCGACGAAGACGGAGCCGCGGGATTCGTTGAAGAAGCGGCGGCCGGTGTGGTCCACCCAGAGCCAGGGCTGGGCGAGGGCGCAGCGGCCCTGCTTGAGTTCGTCCGGACCCGAGAACTGATTGATCGGGGGAACGTCCGGAAGGTACGGAGCGTTGCCGGCCACGGCGTGCATGCCGGCCACGTGGGCACCGACGAGACGGGCCATGTTGATGCCGTCGCCCGTGCGGCCGTCGACCACCGGGCCGCGCAGCCAAATCGGTTCGACCATGCCGAGGGCGGAGGAGTCGAAGACGTACTGGGCGAGCATTTCCTTGTTGGCGGCGAAGCCGCCCGTGGCGATGATCACCTTGCGGGCGCGCACGATGATCTTGTCACCCTTTTCGTTGACGGCCTCGACGCCGACGACGGCACCGTTTTCGGTGATGAGCTTCTGAGCGCGCGTCTTCGTGAGGATTTCACCGCCGCGGGCCTTGATGTTGTCGACGAAGCGCTTGATGACTTCGGCGGCGCCGCCCTTGAAGAGGTGCCACGTCATGAGCGATTCGTGCTTGTCGTACATGGTGCGGATGCCGCGGAATTCAATGCCCATGTCCTGGATCTCGTCGATCGTCTTCTGTGATTCTTCGATCAGCACGCGAAGAACGGACGGATCGGCGCGGAAGTGATGGAACTGCAGCGCGGCGTCCAAAACCTGCTGCACGGTCGTCTTGATGCCGTGTTCCTTCTGATAGCGCGTGTTCACGCCGAGGGAGCCTTCCGGGAAGAGGCCGGCGCCGCCCAGGAAGGCGAGTTTTTCAAGAACGAGGGGCTTGGCGCCCTTGTTCACGGCCGCATTCGCGGCGGCAAGGCCGCCCAAGCCCCCGCCGATGATGACGAGGTCGACCTTCTTTTCCACGACGGCGGCGAGCGCGGCGGGCACGACGCCCGAGAGGGCCGCACCGGCGGCGGCCGAACCGATCAACTGACGACGGGTGATTTTCATAAGACTTTCTCCTTTGGTCGAGGCTCACCGGGAGCCCATACGCAAAGAGTAGGGGTGCGCAGCCTGCGCGTCCGTGTGCTCGGACACGTTTTCGGGTTTCTTCGGGGGTTGCCGGAGGGTTCCCGATCGGGAAATAAAAATGCACGACGGACGGGGAGATGCACCGCCATAAGCAAAAGTGCATAATGACTTCCTAAGTCCTGCCCGGGATGTTCGGGATTTCTCGGAGAAGTCGAAAGAGAATCCGCGGAAAAGCTAGGTAATACCGCGTAGTTTTCTGCGTTTCTTTTTCGTTCGGACAATTTCCTAATCCCGCAATACAATCCTTTGCTTAAACTCGGGTAGACTACGGGTTAACATGTATCGACGGCGTTCGCCTTTTTGAAAAACTCTCCCGGCCCTGCCGAGCGAGAAGAAGCGGGCGCCGCCTTCCATTTTTCAGACTTAGGGTTTTCTCTTCGCTTCGCGCCGGATCGGGTCCGTGCGCGCGAAGGGACGCTTGTGGGGTTCTTATGATTTCATTGCGCGCTGCTACGCTTCGCGACCTCGACGCGCTGACTGCGATCGAGGCGGCGAGCTTTCCGCCCGCCGAAGGAGCGAGCCGCGAGAGTTTTGAGGCTCGCCTGAAGGCCTTTCCGGAAGGTTTTTTGATTGCCGAAGCCGACGGTACGCCCGTGGGACTCATCGACGGGATGGTGACGAACTGCGAAACGATTGAAGACCGTCTTTACGAAGACGCCCGTCTGCATGATCCGCAGGGGGCCTGGCAGAGCGTCTTCGGCCTGGCCGTGCATCCCGACTGGCGTCGTCGGGGGATTGCGAGCGATCTGCTCGCCGCCTTCATCGAAAAGGCCCGACGGGAGGGGCGGCGCGGCGTGATGCTTACCTGCAAGGAGCGTCTCATTCCCTTTTACGAGCGTTTCGGCTTTGAAAAGCGGGGCGTTTCGGAAAGCGTTCACGGAGGCGCCGTCTGGTACGACATGACGCTGCGCTTTGAGAAGAAGGAAAAGCGGGGTGCGGAGACGTCTGCGCCCAAAAGGCGTCGTGCGCCCCAGCGCTCCGTCATGCGTACGCGCTACATCCGCTTCGGGGACGCTGAAGAGCTCGGCGCCCTCATCCGCACGCGTCGCGCGCGGCTCGGGATGACCCTGGGCGACGCCGCCATCTGCTGCGGCGTGGGACGGCGTTTTCTCCTCGACCTGGAGTCGGGGAAGCCCACGGCGCAGTTCGCGAAGGTTCTGCAGGTGCTCGACACCTTCGGCATGGGGCTTGCGCTCACCGGGACGGGGGCGAGCTTCACGGAGGAAGATCTGCGCGAGGCCACGGTCGAGCGCGGCGAAGTCGTCTGGGAGGCCGAATTCGAGCGGGGGCTTCCCGATCTGCCCGGGGAAGAGTCCGGGGACGGAATCCGCCGCGGACGTCCGATCGGCGCCAAGAAGATCTCTCCCGTCGCCTGCAAGGTGAAGGTCGTCGACCTGCGGCGCGAAGAGCGCGAGCGCAAAAAGGCCGAGCGCGACGCCAAGGCCGCGGGCGAAGGCGGCAAGGAGAAGTGATTCGCGTCGCAGTCTCCATTTCTTTTCTGAACCTGCTATCTTTTCCTTATGGAGGGGCGTCCGCACTTCGGGCGCCCTTTTTACCAAGATTTTTTTCTTTTTCCCTCTATGAAAGTTCACGGTCTTCCCGCCCGCAGCATCCGTTCCCTCGAGGGCGGCGAATCGGTGGAAATCATCGATCAGACGCTTCTTCCCTTCCGCTTTGAGCGCCGCGTTCTCACGACCTGGGAGGACGCCGTCGAAGCCATCCGCAGCATGCGGGTGCGCGGGGCGCCCCTCATCGGCGTCACCGGAGCCTGGGGCGTCGTGCTCGCGCTCAAGACCTGCCGCGACAACGAGTCGCTTTTGAAGGCGGCCGAAGTCATCCGAAGCGCGCGCCCCACGGCGGTGAATCTCTCCTGGGCGGTGACGCGTATGCTCGGAGCGCTCCTTCCGCGCGAGCCCAAGGACCGCTTCTTTACGGCCGTGCGTCTTGCCGAAGAGATGACGCAGGAGGACGTCGAGCGCTGCCGCCGCATCGGCGAGGCGGGACTCGGGGTTCTGCGCGAGCTGTATCAGGAAAAGCGCCGGCCGCTCAACATCCTCACGCACTGCAACGCCGGGTGGCTCGCAACCGTCGACTACGGGACGGCTCTTTCGCCCGTCTATCAGGCGCACGACGAAGGGATTCCCCTGCACGTCTGGGTCGAGGAGACCCGTCCTCGCAATCAGGGGCTTCTCACCGAGTGGGAGCTTCGCGAGCACGGGGTCGCCCACACCCTCATCGTCGACAACGCGGGCGGCCACCTCATGCAGCACGGAGACGTGGACGCCGTGATCGTCGGGGCCGACCGCATCACGCGCCGGGGCGACGTCGCCAACAAGATCGGAACGTATCTCAAGGCGCTCGCCGCCCACGACAACGGCGTTCCCTTCTACGTGGCGGCGCCTTCGTCGACGGTCGACTGGCGTCTTCTTTCGGGCCGTCGGGAAATCGAAATCGAAAACCGCGGCGCCGAAGAAGTGCTCGGCGTGCACGGCGTGGACAAGAACGGCAAGCCCGCCGTGGTGCGGCTCGCCCCGGAAGGCACGCCCGTGGCGAATCCCGCCTTCGACGTGACGCCTTCGCGTCTCGTGACGGCCTTCTTCACGGAGCGCGGCGTCTTCAAGCCCGAGGATCTCTATTCGGGCTTCGCCGATCAGCTGAGCGCGTTTCAGTAAAGGATTTCAGATGCGGGAATCGAGCCTTTCCGAACGTCTCATCGCCGCGGCGCGCGGCATGAACGAGCGCGGCATCAACGTGAACAAGTCCGGAAACGTGTCGGTGCGCGTCGAGCGCGACGACCGTCCGGGGTTTCTCGTGACGCCCACGGGCGTCCCCTATGCGTCGCTCACGCCCGAGGATCTCGTCTGGATGCCGCTCTGCGCGGCTTCGGTCGAGGACCGCGAAGGGACGCTTTTGCCGTCCTCCGAATGGTCGCTTCACCGTGCGGTGTACGCCGCCCGCCCCGACGCGGGCGCGGTCGTGCACACGCACTCGGCCTACGCCACGGCGCTCGCCTGCCAAAACATGGGAATTCCCGCCTTTCACTACATGGTGGCGGTCGCGGGCGGTTCTTCGATCGACGTCGTGCCCTATGCGACCTTCGGGACGGAACTTCTGGGCGAACGCACGGCCGAAGCGCTTCGGGAGAAGAACGCCTGTCTCCTCGAGCACCACGGCGTCGTGGCGATCGGACCCTCGCCCGAAAAGGCGCTCGATCTTGCGGCTGAAATCGAAAACCTCGCGCGACAGTATGTGATCGTGAGGGGTCTTGGCGAGCCGCATCTTCTTTCCGACGAGGAGATGGCGACGGTGATCGGGCGTTTCCGCACCTACGGCAGGCAGCCTGCTCTGGAAGGGGAGGAAATCCGATGACGTCGCCCGAGCGCTGGCTCAGAAAGGACGGTACGGTCGTCTCCTGCACGGAGAGCGTGAAGGTCCTCGCCGAAACCTGGGAGGAAACCGAAACGGCGCTCCAGGATTTCTTTGAGGATGCCGTGCTTCTCGGCGTCGCCAAGTCCGAATGGAAGGCGAAGCTCCACGAGCTCGTCGACTCGCTCGAGTGCGACTACGAGGAAAAGACCGCGCCCGCCGAAGCGCTTCCTCCTGAAGGGAAGCGTTGACGGGGATCGGAAAAGGATCGAAAATCCCGAACACAAAGGGAGGATCAGATGTCTCTTCAGCAAAAATTCCGTTGCTTCGCTCTGACGCTCGCCTGCGCCGCTCTCCTCGGAGGCTGCGCGCATCCGCAGCTCATGGAGCCCGGCATGAGCCTCACGGCGGTGGAGTCGGAGCTTGGCGCTCCGGACGCCAAGGTGGCGCTCGAGACGGGCGGCATGCGTTTTGTCTATTCGCTTCAGCCCATGAGCGAGCAGGTCTGGTGGATCGACTTCAATGAAAAGGGCGAAGTCGTCTCGCGCCAAAACGTGCTCGATCGGGAACATTTCGCACTCATCCGCCCGGGCGTCGATACAAAGGAAACCGTGTGGAACCTCTTCGGAAAGTGCGCCGAGGAAAGCCACTTCGCGCTTGTGAACGAAGACGCCTGGATGTATCGGTTCCTCGACGAAGGCTTCTTTCACATGGCCTGCTGGGTGCAGTTCGACATGAAGGGCGTCGTAACCGAAGTGGGCTACACGATCGATCCGTGGTGGGATCGGGACGGACTCTTTTTCTGACCCGATCGGAAACCCGATAAAAGACGGGCGCGGGGTGACCGCGCCCGTTTTCATCTCTTTTCGAAAAAGAATGGCCTTACGCCGGATTCGCCGGCGTGCCAAGGGCGTAGTCGGCGTGCCCCTTCACGGTCCGCGCGTACGACAGGAAGACGGCGGCAAGAAGCAGGAGTCCCGTCGCAAAGAGCGCGGCGCGGGAATCGGCCGGGTCGATAAAGAGCCCGCACAAAAAGGTGCCCGCGGCCGTGCCGAAATTCGCGGCCGTGAGAAAAAGGCCGTTCGAGAAGTCGGGCGCCTCGCGGGCGGCGGCGCTGATCATGTACTGGCCGCTGATGTTGATCGCCCCGGCGCTCACGCCGAGAAGAACGACGAGGATCGCCGCGGCGGTCCGGTCCTCGGCAAAAACATAAAGAAGGGCGTAGAGCGCGAGCATCACTGCGGGGCCGACGCGCGTGAATAATTTGCGGCAGCGTCCGAAGACGCGACCGCCGAGCATGTTGCCCGCGATATTGGCGAGCCCGTAGGCAAGGAGCACGGTGCCGACGGCGTCAAACGAAAAGCCGCTCGCCCGGTGCAGAAAATCGCTCATGAAACTGAAGAACCCGAACATGGCGCCGTTGATGCTGGTGAAGGCCGCGACGCCGAGCCAAAGCGAAGGACGCTTGAGAACCCGCAGCTGATGTCCCGGGTTCATGCGCTTGGCGGGCATGTCCGGAACCAGCAGGTAGGTGGTCGCAAGCACGGCGGTGTTGATGAGCCCGAAAATTCCCATTGCCGCTTCGTAGGAGACGTGCGTCGTGACAAAGGTCGTCATGGGAACGCCGAGCACCATGCCGGCGGACACGCCCACGAACACGCGGGCGATGCCGCGGGAGGGATCGTCTTTTGAAGCCTCGGCCGCAAGCGTGAAGGCCATGGCCACATACACGGGATGAAGAAGTGCGGGCAGAGCGCGCGACGCGAGCAGCAGGGCGAAGGAATCCGTGACGGCAGCGACGAGGTTCGAGAGGGCAAAGAGTAAGAGCGCCGCGAGCATCATGAGTCTGCGGTTGACGCCGGAGAAGAGGAGGGGCAGCACGGGGGCGGCGGCCGCGACCACGAGCGCGAAGATGCTCACGCACCAGCCGGCTGCGGAAATCGGAACGCCGAAGCGCTCGGCGATCTGGGGAATGATCCCGACGACGCCCATTTCGGTGTTGATGATGCCGAAGACGCCGAGCGTGAGGATGCCGATCAGAAGGTTTTCGTTGAGGATTTTGCGGGTCATGAGAAAAACGTCGAAAGAAAGCGGAAGACGAAGCGTCTCCCGAAGTTCGAAAAGTCTACGGAAGACTCTTTGCAATAACAAATACTTTCTTTTTACGGTTCGCCATGCCCGTAGGGCATAAGAAAGGGGGACTTGCCTTAGCGCACGGCCTCGCTCTCTTCCTCTTCCTTGAGAAGGGCGATCAGGCGTTCGGCCGCCGGCGACAGGTGGCGCGTGCGGTCCCAGGCGACGAGGATGTCGCACTCGAGTCTGGGGTAAAGCGGCAGCCATACGAGGCCGGACTCGGGCGCCGGATTGACGACGCCGCCGAGCGCGATGACGTGGCCCACGCCCGCCGACGCGAGCACGTAGGCGTTGTAGAGAAGGTTGAAGGTCCCGACGATGTCGAGGTCGTTCTTGAGGTCGTTGAGCCACCCGTCGAATTCATTGCGCCGGTGAGATTGTTCTGAACAGAGAAGGGGTTCGCCGATCAGGTCGGCCGCCTCAATGCGGTCTTTTCCCGCGAACGGACCGTTTTTTGGGGTGAGTACGCCCCAGACGTCCTTTTGCTTCAACTTGATGGCGCTGTAGCCGACCGTGTCGGCGGTGCCGACGAAGACGCCGAAGTCGGTGAGACCGGAGTGAAGTTCCGACTTGACTTCGGCTTCCGCGCCGCTCGTGATGTGGAATTTGACTTTTGGGGCTTCCTTTTGCAGTCGGGCGATGGCGCGCGCGAGACTCGCGAGCGCGGGCGTCTCGCCCGCGGCGATGCGGATTTCGCCGGCGAGTTCGTCCTCGGCGCGGATTTCCGCCTTGGTGCGCTCAAAGAGCGTCACGATGGAGCGCGCCCGCTCGTAGAAGAGCTCTCCCTTAGGTGTGAGGCGAAGCTTGCGGTTCGTCCGGATGAAGAGCGCGTGTCCGAGCTCTTCTTCGAGCTCCATGAACTGGCGGGAAAGCGTCGGCTGCGTGACGTGGAGTTTTTGCGCCGCTCCCGTGATGCTTTGTTCTTCGGCCGCCGCAAGAAAATAGCGCAGAACGCGGATGTCCATGAAGTCCTCCCGAGAAAAACGATTTCCATGCCTTGAAGGCATAGTTTACCTGTCTTCATCGGCATTTGACGCTGTATGCGACGTGCCGTTACGCTCTCCTCATTGGAAATCGCCGACCTTTGCCTGAATTTTCGAAGGAGGACCCGTCATGTTGCGAAGAGACGTCCTGGGTTTGGGCGCGTTCGGATTGTGCGCAGCGGCGTTGCCGCTTCGGCCGACGACGGCCGCCGACGCCGTCGGGAAAAGAGAATTCGATCTGAAGGAGAAAAACGTGGAACTCAACAGCGGTTGGAAGATGCCGATTCTCGGACTCGGAACCTATTCTCTTCACGGAGGCGTCTGCGTGCGCTCGATTCGCGCGGCGCTCGAATGCGGCATGCGGATCATCGACACGGCGTCGATCTACGGCAACGAACGGGAGGTAGGACGGGCGGTGCGCGAAGCCGTGCGAAACGGCCTCGCGAGAGAGGAGATCTTCGTGACGACGAAGCTATATCCCCCGCAGTTCGACCGTCCCGAAGAGGCGCTGGAGGAGTCGCTCGCGAAGCTCGACATCGGCTACGTCGACCTCATGCTGCTTCATCATCCCGGAAGCGGCGACGTTGCGGCTTACCGTGCGATCGAAAAGGCGGTGGAGCGCAAGCTCGTGCGCTCGATCGGACTCTCCAATTGGTACGTGAAGGAACTCGCCGACTTTTTGCCGAAGGTCGACACAACGCCCGCTCTCGTGCAAAACGAAATTCATCCCTTCTACCAGGAACAGGACGTCGTTCCCTTCATGCAGGAGAAGGGAATCGTCGTGCAGAGCTGGTTTCCTTTCGGCGGCCGAGGTTGGACCGCCCCCATTCTCGAGCACCCAGAGATCGTCCGGATCGGCCGCGCTCACGGAAAGACCGCTGCCCAGGTCATTTTGCGCTGGAATCTGCAGCGTAACGTCGCGGTGATCCCGGGCTCGAGCAATCCCGCTCACATCAAGGAAAATGCGGAAGTATTCGATTTTGAGCTCGCGCCCGACGAAATGCGGCGGCTGGCAAAGCTTGATCGGGGCGAAAAGCACGACTGGTACTGAAGCTTGTCTTCGCAATCGAAAAAAAAATCCGCCTTCCCGAACGATCCGTCCGGAAAGGCGGGAATCTTGCGCACTGCGGTCAGAGAAGTCCGATCTCCTTGAGCCAGTCGCGGACGTCTCCCTCGAGACCCCAGGCGGAGCCGCGGATGGTGAGGTGTCCGAGATGCTCGTTGTCGGGAAGGATCTTCAGGAAGTCCTCTTCCGTGTGCATGCGGCCGCCGCCTCCGTGGGTGTTGAAGTGAGCGACGGTCTTTCCCTTGAGGTCGACGGACTTGATCCAGGTCTGCAGCGCCTGTGCGACGTGGTGCCACCAAGTGGGCGTCCCGAGGATCACGACGTCGTACTTTGAGAGGTCCATTTTCGGCGCGACGATTTCGCGTTCGATTCCCTTTTCGATTTCTTCCTTCACGATTTCGGTGGTCGGCCCGTATTCCTCGGGATAGGGTTCCTTCGTCGTCACCTCGTAGAGGTCCGCTCCGGTGAGGGAACGGATCGTCTCGGCCACCTTGCGCGTATTGCCCGTCTTCGAGAAGTAGACGACGGCGATGCGCCGCGTGTTGGCGGGTGTCGCGGTTTCGGCGGCGCCGACGCGGGACGCGAGTCCGAAAGCGCAGCCGGTCATGAAGACCGTCTTGAGAAAGTTTCGCTTGCTCTGCAACATGGTCATTCTCCCCATGAGTGGATTCGTTTTCGACGTTTACATCCTAAAAAGGGAGGCCCGGCGCTTCGTGCGGGATTCTGGCCGATTTTTGCCGAATTCTTCCAAGAGGCCTTTTTGCGGTCCGATTTCATCGCGCGGCGAGGTGGAAACGAAGAAAATGACCGCAAGACAAACCCGCCGCGTGTTTCGATTGCGTCGTTTCGGCACGTTCTCTTTGCATCACGGCGGCGGGCGCAGGGAGCGGTACGAATGATGAGAAGAAATTTTCTGCGGGCGGCCGGCCTCATGGCCGCGGGCGTTTCCTTTCATTCCCGAGCGGGAGAGAAAGTCATGGAAGGGAAGGGGGCGGACCGTCCGATTTCCCTCGACACCACGATCGGCGAACTCCTTCGCCGTCCCGAGTTTGAAGGTTATGCCGAGAATTTGCTTCCGCTCGAATTCGGATACCGTGACGACTGGACCATGCGCGACATCCCGCGTCTTCTTCCCTATCACACGGGCGTCGACCCCGAGGCTTCGGTCGCTATTCTCAACCGACTTTCCGAGCGGGCTAGGCGGGGTGAAAAGCTTTGGATCGGACTCGGACGGGAAGACGTCGGACTCTTTTCCTTTCCGGGGCGAACGGGAGCACCCTTCGTGATCGTCTGCCCGGGCGGAGGGTTTTCCTACGTGGGGTCGATTCACGAAGGCTTTCCCTACGCCGAAGCATTTGCAGCCGAGGGAATGAACGCCTTCGTACTCCAATACCGTACGGGAAGCGGACGTTGGGCCTGCGAGGATCTCGCCGACGCAATCCTTCGCGTCCGTACGGCGGACGACGTCGATCCCGACGGCTACGCCTTGGCTGGGAGTTCCGCGGGGGCGCGCATGGCGGCCTGGCTCGGCTCCTACGGGACGGAGGCCTTCGGGCGTCCCGCCGCGCCTCGGCCCGCCGCCGTCATCATGGCCTACACGGGGCTCTCGGAGTGGCGGGCAACCGATCCCGCCACCTACATGATCCAGGGAACGCGGGACGGCATCGCTCCCATTTCCGTGACGGACCGCAGAATGCGGGCGCTCGAGCGCGCCGGCGTGAAGACCCGGTACGAGCGTCTCGGCGGACTTCCACACGGCTTTGGTCTCGGAAAGGGGACCGCTGCGGAAGGTTGGATCGCGAGGGCGACGGCGTTCTGGCGGGAGGTTCGAGAGGAGAGTTGACAACTTGATTTTCGTGACGCTCTTTCCTGAGGAAGGCTTTCGGATCGGCAAGGACAGCCAGATTGTCCTCATCCTCGCCGATGAGGACAATATGCCGTTTCTCTTCCACGAGTTTCCCGAGGAGCGTAGTCTTTCCGACCTGTCGCGGTCCCGGAATGATTTCTGCCCGACGAGCTGCGCCGGGCGCTCGGAGGTCCTGCTCGAATTGGCGGGGAAATACGGAAAAGTCAAACATTTTGGTGTTGTAATCCCAAAATGTTTGACTTTTTTGGGAGTGTAATCCCAAATTGTCTAATGTTTGCGGTTTCTACGTACTCTTCCAGTTTCTGCCGCGCGAGTCTGCAGAGACACTTTCCGGACGCATGCGGCCCTCTGAAGGCAATGTTCAACGGAGCTTTACGGGGTCATACGTGCTATCGTTCCCTCTCCGACCTTTTTCCATTCGCCTCTCCATGTTGAACCCGATCGAAGCACTCGACGCCTTCTTCTCCGATCCGCACCATCCCGCCGCCCCCGTCGTGGCCGCGGGACTTTCGGGCGGGCGGGACTCCGTGGCGCTCTTTGCGTCGCTCGTGCGTTGGGTGCGCGCGCACCCTGAACGTGGCGTGCGCGTCCTGGGCCTGCACGTGCATCACGGACTGAGCCCGCATGCGGGGGAGTGGAGCGGCTTTGCGGAGGATCTCGGCAAGCGCTTCGATGTCCCCGTCGAAGTACTTTGCGTTTCCGTACGCGAAACGGGGGAGGGGCTTGAAGCCGCCGCCCGCCGGGCCCGCTACGAAGCGCTGATCCGGGCGATGCGGCGTCACGGCGCCCGCATTCTTTTGACAGCGCATCATCGGGACGATCTTCTCGAAACCTTCCTTTTGCAGTGGGTGCGGGGCGCAGGAATCGACGGGCTCTCCGCCATGCCGATCCTTTCGACGCTTTCGCGTTGGGGCGCGCCCGAGTTGCTTCTTGGCCGACCCTTCCTGACATTGTCGCGTGAGGAGATCACGAATTTTGTGATCGAAGCGAACCTCCCGTGGGTGGAGGACGAAAGCAACGCCGACAACCGCTACGACCGAAACCGCATGCGAAACCGCGTCCTTCCCGTCCTCAAGGCGGCCTTTCCCCATGCCGAGGCGCCGGCCGCCCGAAGCGTGCGCTGGTGCGGCGAGGCGGCCGAAATTCTGGCGGAGAGGGCGGACGAGGACATCGCCTGCGCCCGCCGCGATGACGGCTCGCTCGACTTTTCCGGCCTCTCTCCGGCACGACGAAAGAACGCACTGCGCCGGTGGCTTTCGACCGCTTTTGACGTGACGGCCTCGAGCCTTCTTACCGACGAGTGGGAGACGCTTCTCGCTTCGGGTAAAACGGCGCAGCGCGTTCGCAGCTTCGGAGAGCAAACCGTGCACATTCATCGCGGACGGATTTGGGTGCGTCCCGCGCATCGGGCGGCGCTCGAAGAAACGGCGCTTGTTCCCGCCTCGGGCGTCCTGTGGACGAATCCCGACCAAACGCTCTCCCTGGCGATGGAGGAGGCAAGGGAAAATGATCCGGACGCCGTGTCTCTCTCCTACATCAAGCGGATGGGGATTACCGTCGGTCCCCGCAGGGGAGGGGATCGCCTTCATCGAACGCCCGACGGTCCGGGGCGGATTCTCAAGGACCTCTGGGCCGAACGGGGCGTACCCGCCTTCGACCGTCCCTTCCTTCCCGTCCTGCGGGTCGGAGACGACGCTCTTTCGGTTGCGCTTCTCGGGACGGACCGAAAAACCGCGGCGAAACTCCGTGGCGAAGCCCCCTTCGTCAAGTTCGTTTGGGCGACGCCAAAGCCCGAACGGGAACCAAATTTCCCTCATTGATCGACCTTTCGTCGACCAATGAAAGGTATAATTTTAACCATTGAAATTTTTCTTTCTTCCTTCTGAGAGAATGGGAATCGGATAGAGAAAACGCCTTAGGCGAGAGGGTTCGTCTTCCGATATGTTGAAAGCGTCGGATGCGGCGGAGATGCCGCGCCAAACTTCCGAAGACTCGAACAAAGGATTCACCATGCTCAATCGCCGCGCCTTCTTCCTCGCCGGTTCCGGCACCCTCGCCGGCCTTACGCTTTCTCCTTCCGTCTTTGCGGCCGTTCCCGCTTCCGCCACGAAGGAAGTGACGCCGACGGCCGAAAAGCCGATCCTGCTCAACTTCAATGAAAACAGCCTGGGGCTCGCGAAGTCCGCGCAGGACGCGATTCAAAAGCAGATCGCGACCGCCTTTCGCTATCCCGACGCAGTGCGCTCGAAACTCATCGCCGACATCGGAGCGCATTACGGTCTGAAGGCCGAAAACGTCACGCTCGGCAACGGCTCCTCCGAAACCATTCAGGCGGCGCTTGAAGCGCAGTTCCACAAAGCTGCCGAGGCCGGACAGAAGGTGCAGGTGATCGCGCCCGATCCCACCTTCGGCGTCGCGCAGGCCTACACGGAAGCGGCGGGCGTCCCCTACGTTCCCGTACCGCTCGTTGAAAAGACCCTCCAGGCCGACGTCGCCGCCCTCAAGGCCAAGGCCGAGGCCTTCGACGGTCTCACAGTCGTATACTTCTGCAATCCGAACAATCCGACGGGCGTGGTTTCGCCCGCGACCGAGTTCAACGCTTGGGTCGAAGAGGCGGCTCAGAAGAAAGCGAACGTCTTCTTCCTCGTCGACGAAGCTTACGGCGAATATGCGGACGACCCGAAGTTCGTCTCCGGGATCGAGCTCGTCAAGAAGGGGCTCGACAACCTCATCGTTTCGCGCACCTTCTCGAAGCTCTACGCCCTTGCCGGTCTGCGCGTGGGCTACGGCATCGGCACGGCTGCGACCGCGAAGGCGGTCGACGCCTTCGCCTCGATCGACAACACGAACGCAATGGGTGCGGCCGCCGCGAGCGCGACGCTCGCCGACAAGACCTATCTTGCGCTCTCGCTAGAAGCGACGAAACTCTCGAAGAAGATCGTCACCGACGCCTTCGACGAACTTGGAATCGAATATCTGCCGACCCAGGCGAACTTCATCTTCCACAAGACGAAGAAGGGCGTCGACTACAAGGCCAAGATGGCGGAAGCCCACATCATGGTGGGCCGCGCCTTCCCGCCCTACGACGACTGGAACCGCCTCACGCTCGGGACCCCGGGCGAAATGAAGGCCTTCGTCAAGGTTCTGAAGGACTTCCGCAAGAAGGGCTGGATCTGATTGCTTCCCGAACGCCCGCCCGTCGAAAGGGGCGGGCGGCAACGCCTCGGACACGACGTTCGGGGCGTTTTCCGTTTTGGGGAAGACTCTTCGACGGGAAAGCATAGGGCTTTCAGCGTAGCGGGTTCGGAATACGGCAAAAGGCGAGCGGATATTTTCCGCTCAGCGAAGCCCGATCGAAACGGTCTGCGTAGAATGGTATTTCGTCTTTTGCATAAGGAGGAGACCGTCATGTCCACTACATTTCTCCCTTCCTACAGCGTCGGTCCCGACGCCTATGAGGAAATCGGGTTCGTCACGAAGTTCTACGGCAAGACCGTTGCCGTCGTGGGCGGCGAAACGGCCCTGAAGAAGGCCTCGCCCCGTCTTTTGCCCGCGCTCGAAAAGGCGGGGCTCGCCGTCTCCTGCGTGGAGGTCTACGGGAAGGACGCGACGCGCGCAAACGTGGAGAAAATCCGCACGAACCCCGCGGTGGCGCAGGCCGACATGATCTTCGGCGTGGGCGGCGGCCGTGCCGTCGACACCGTGAAGACGGCGGCGGACCTGATGGACAAGCCCTTCTTCACCTGTCCGACGCTCGCTTCCAACTGCGCTCCGGTCTCGGCGATCGCGGTTCTCTACAAGGAGGACGGGTCGCTTGACGGCTATCACTTCACGAAGCGCTGTCCGAACCACTGCTTCATCGACACGACGGTCGTTCTCGACAGTCCGGAAGAGCTCTTCTGGGCGGGGATCGGCGATGCCCTTTCAAAGGAGTGTGAATCTGCTTTCTCTTCGCGCGGCAAGGCGCTCGCACATACCCCGATGTTGGGCGTTCAGGTCGCCGCGATCTGCGAAGGGCCGCTTCTTCGTTACGGCAAGGCGGCGCTCGACGACTTCCGCGCGGGACGCGTCACGGAAGCTTTCTCGGAAACGGTGCTCGACATCATCATTTCGACCGGGATCGCATCGAACCTTCTCACAACGGAACACGCGCACTACTTCAATTCGTCGCTCGCGCACTGCTTTTACAATTCGACCATGGTGCTTCCCGCGGGTCACAGGCATCTGCACGGCGAAACCGTGAGTTTCGGTTGCCTGGTGCTGATGGCCTTCGACGGCAATGACGAAGGGCTCGAACGCCTCGCCCGCTTCAACAAGTCTCTGGGTCTTCCCGTGAAACTCGCCGATCTCGACATGACGCCCGACGATCTCGATCCCGTCATCGAGCGCGCCCAAACGCTTCGCGAATGGACCTGCGTTCCCGAAGGCGTGACGGTGACGCCCGAAAGTTTCCGCGCCGCGATCCTCAAGGCCGACGCCTTCGGACGCACGCTCGAGTGACCGCTCTCGGAAAACGGCCCTTTCTACAACGCCCCGCAGATCGCCGCCGCGGGGTGTTTTTTCATTCCCGTTCGGGAACGTTTCTTGCGCCGTCCTTTTCTCCGGCTGCGCCTTTTTCTTGTGCGACGAGTTCGCGCAGGACGCCGAGGAATCGTTCGGCAATGGGCGTCACCGATGCGTTCTTGCGCCAAATCAGATAAGAGCGCACGGTGAGCGCGGGCTCAAGCGGACGGCAGGCGAGGGGGCTTGACTCTCCCGTGTCGACGAGGCCTTCGAAGGTGAGCAAAAAGCCCAGTCCTTCGCGCACGAAAACGGCTCCGTTGTTGGGAAGCGTCACGTGGCTCTCGAGCGTCAATTCTTCGGAGCGCCCGCGCGACCATCTCTCGATGTCGCCACGCCAACCCTGCATCGAGCAAAAGAGAGGAAGCCCCTTCAGGTCCTCGAAGGTGAGTGCGGTCTTCTGCGACAGGGGATGCTTCTTGGGGAGAATCAGCACCCAGCGGTCTTCGACGGGGAGTTCGACAGCGTTGAATTTTTCCGTGTCGGGCGCTTCCACGACGAGTCCGAAGTCGAGGATCCCTTTTTCGAGGAGCATCGTCACGATCGCCGTATCGCCGCTTTCGATTCGGCACAGAAGCTGCGGGGCCGACTCCTTCAAACGCCTCACGGCCCGGGCCACGAGTTCCACGGCGCGAGCCTCGGCCATTCCGAAGGCGAGCGTGCCGCCCAAGGGTTCGCGCAGATCTCGGAATTCCGACTCGATCTTGTCGTGAAGACGCAACAGTTCCTCGGCACGCTCCTGAAGTCTTCTCCCTTCGTCGGTGAGTTCGATCGAAAAGCTCCGGCGGCGAAAGAGTTTTGTCTCGAGACGTTCCTCAAGAGCAGCAAGGCGCTTCGAGAGCGCCGACTGAGAGATGTGGAGGCGGTTCGCCGCCCGCGTCATGTTTTCTTCCCGGGCGATTTCCACAAAGTAGCGAAGCGTCGTCAGATCCATGATTTCCAAAGGGTTGCGTGCAGGGAGAAGGAAAAACGGCGGATGCAAAGGCATTCCTTTTCGGAATGACATGTTAGCAAGAAATACCATTCGCGAAGAACATCGGGGCGTCGTAGGATCCGTATCAGCAGCGTGTTTCATCCATCCTTACCGCTACGCTATTTAGGAGACCGCCATGCAGAGAAGAACGTTTTTGGGATCCACCGTTTTGGGAGCCACGCTTATGACCGTTGCCGCACCGGCCGCCAAGGCCGAATCCGCTGAAGTCTGGGACAAGACCTTTGCGCTCGACGAACGCGTCGCGCACGAAAAGGTCCGCTTTGCGAACCGCTTCGGCATTGAACTCGCCGCAGACCTGTATCGTCCGAAAAACCTCGCGGGAAAACTCCCCGCGATCGCTGTTTCGGGGCCGTTCGGCGCCGTCAAGGAACAGTCTTCGGGGCTCTACGCCCAGGAGCTCGCTATCCGCGGTTTCGTGACCGCCGCCTTTGATCCGTCCTTTACGGGCGAGAGCGGCGGCGTCGCGCGCAACGTAGCGTCGCCCGACATCAATGCGGAAGACTTTTCCGCGGCCGTCGACTACCTCTCGCTTCGCGACGACGTCGATCCCGCGAAAATCGGCATTTGCGGCATCTGCGGCTGGGGCGGCTTTGCGCTTCGCGCCGCCATGATGGACACGCGCATCAAGGCGACCGTCACCTCGACCATGTACGACATGTGCCGCGCCACCGGAAACGGCTACTTCGACTCGATCGACGCCGAGGGCCGCTGGGAAATGCTCGAGAAGATGAATGCGCAGCGCACGGTCGACGCGAAGAAGGGCGAACCCGCCCGCGCCGGAGGCGTGCCCGACAAACTCCCCGACGACGCACCGTGGTTCGTGAAGGACTATTTCGACTACTACAAGACGAAGCGCGGCTACCATCCGCGTTCTCTCAACTCGAACGCGGGCTGGAACGTGACGTCCTTCTTCCCCTTCGTCATGTCGACCCTTCTGGGCCGTCCCGAAGAGATCCGCAACGCCGTGATGCTCGTTCACGGCGAGAAGGCGCACTCGGTCTACTTCTCGAAGGACGTCTTCCCGAAGCTTAAGGGCGACAACAAGCGTCTTCTCCTCGTTCCGGGCGCCGTTCACACGGACCTTTACGACAAGAAGGACGTGATTCCGTTTGACGAAATCGAAAAGTTCTACCGCACCCATCTCGTCTGATTCGCAAGGGTACTAAAAACCCCGAACGGGAATCCAATCCGCTCGGGGTTCTTTTTTGTCGATATCAAACGGGAGCGCTCTTTGCCGGAGCGCTTCCTTTCGGCTTTACTCGTTGCGGTTCGCCCAGGCGGGGCGCTTCGCTTCGAAGGCCGCGATTTCGTCCTCGTGCTCGAGCGTGAGCGAAATCGCGTCGAGGCCCTCCATGATGCAGCGGCGGCGGAAGGGATCGAGCGTGAAGGGGTAGGTCTTGCCCGCGGCTTCAACCGTCATCGTTTCGAGCGACACCGTGACGGTCATCCCCGGATGCGCGTAGAGCGCGTCGAAGATCTCCGAAATCTGCGCCTCGGGAAGTTCCACCGTGAGAAGGCCGTTGCCGAGGGCGTTGTTCTTGAAGATGTCCCCGAAACTCTCGCTGATCACGACCCGCACGCCCCAGTCGAGGAGCGCCCAGGGGGCGTGTTCGCGGCTCGAGCCGTTGCCGAAGTTGCTTCGAGCAACGAGGATCGAAGTCTTTCGATACGGTTCCCGATTGAGTACGAAATCAGGATTTTCCATCGTCTCGGCCGCGTCGAGGTAGCGGCGCTCGTGGAAAAGGTGCTTGCCGAAGCCCTTGCGGTCGACGGCGAGCAAAAACTGCTTCGGAATGATCTGATCCGTGTCGACGTTCGCGGCGTCGAAGGGGGCCGCAATGCCGGTGTGGGTTTTGAGCGCTTCCATCAGTGTTCTCCCAAGAAGGTGCGTACGTCGGCGATCGCGCCCGTGACGGCGGCCGCAGCCGCCATGGCGGGGCTCATGAGGTGCGTGCGGCTCCCACGGCCCTGACGGCCCACGAAATTGCGGTTGGAGGTCGACGCGACGCGTGATCCCTGCTCGGCCTTGTCGTCGTTCATTGCCAGGCACATGGAACAACCCGGAAGCCGCCACTCGAAGCCGGCGTCCCGGAAAATCCTGTCGAGGCCTTCTTCTTCGGCGAGGCGCTTCACTTCGCCGCTTCCCGGCACCGCGAGAGCTCGCACGCCGGGCGCGACTTTCCGGCCGCGCACGATTTCGGCGGCGGCCCGGAAGTCTTCGATGCGCCCGTTCGTGCAGGATCCGATGAAGACCGTGTCGATCCTGGTGCCGAGAATGGGGGCGCCCGCCTTCAGTTCCGTGTAGCGAAGCGCCGCTTCCGCGCCGGCGCGCTCGACCGGGTCCGTCATGTCGGCGGGAACGGGGACACGTTCGTCCACCCCCATCACCTGGCCCGGGTTCGTGCCCCAGGTCACCTGCGGGGCGAGATTCGAAACGTCGATTTCGACCGTCTTGTCGTAGACGGCGTCCTCGTCCGTGCGAAGGGTCTTCCAGTATTCGACGGCCTCGTCCCAGTCCTTTCCCTTCGGGGCGAAGGCTCGGCCCTTGAGGTAGGCGAAGGTCGTTTCGTCGGGGGCGATCATCCCAGCCTTTGCGCCCACTTCAATCGCCATGTTCGAGAGCGTCATGCGGCCTTCCATGGAGAGCGCCCGCACGGCTTCGCCCGTGAACTCCATGGCGTAGCCGGTGCCGCCCGCGGTCGTGAGCTTCCCCGCGATCGCGAGGATCAGATCCTTGGCGGAAAGTCCCCTGGGGAGCTTTCCGACCGTCTTCACGTTCATCGTCTTCAACTTTCCCTGCTTGAGGGTCTGCGTCGCAAGGACGTGTTCGACTTCCGACGTTCCGATTCCGAAGGCGAGCGCCCCGAAGGCGCCGTGGGTCGCCGTGTGGGAGTCGCCGCAGACGAGCGTCGTGCCGGGGAGGGTGAACCCCGTTTCGGGCCCGATGATGTGTACGATCCCCTGGTGGGGGTGACCGAGCCCGTAGAGGGTCACGCCGAAGTCGGCGCAGTTCTTCATGAGGGTCGTCACCTGCGCATAGGCCTGGGGCGAACAGGCGTCGAGCGTCTGCACCTGCGTCGAGATGTCGTGGTCCATCGTGGCGAGCGTGAGGTCGGGGCGGCGCATCGGACGGCCCGCGGCCCTGAGGCCCGCGAAGGCCTGCGGCGACGTCACTTCGTGTACGAGATGGCGGTCGATGTAGAGAAGCGGCAGCTCTCCCTCGACCCGGCGCACGACGTGCGACTCGTAGACTTTTTCATAGAGTGTCTTGCCCATTTCGTTTTCTCCTTTCCGGGGTCTTCTTCAGGCCTTCGTTACGCGGGCCGCAACGGCGTCGCCCATTTCCTTCGTCCCGACCGCGGGGCCGCCCAAGGCGATGTCGCCCGTACGGATGCCGTCGGCCAGAGTTTTCGTGACGGCCGCCTCGATCGCGTCGGCCGCTTCCGTTTCGCCGAGCGAATAGCGGAGCATCATCGCGGCCGAGAGAATCTGGGCGATCGGATTGGCAATGCCCTTGCCGGCGATGTCGGGGGCGGAGCCGCCCGAGGGTTCGTAAAGACCGAAGCCGCCCACGCCGAGGCTCGCGGAGGGGAGCATGCCCATCGAGCCCGTGATCATGGCGCATTCGTCCGAGAGGATGTCGCCGAACATGTTGGAGGTGAGCATCACGTCGAACTGATCGGGGTTCTTGATGAGCTGCATCGTCGCGTTGTCGACGTACATGTGTTCGAGCGCGACGTCGGGATAGTCCTTCGCGATGCGCTCGACGGTTTCGCGCCAGAGCACGGAGGTCGCAAGAACGTTCGCCTTGTCGACCGAGGTGACCTTTTTGCGGCGGCCCCCGGCCGCCTCGAAGGCGATGCGGGCGATGCGCTCGATTTCGGGAACGCTGTAGGTTTCGGTGTCGAAGGCGCGCACTACGCCGTCTTCGGTGACGCGGCCCTTGGGCTCGCCGAAGTAGATCCCGCCCGTGAGTTCGCGCACGATCACCATGTCGAAGCCCCGCGCCGCGATGTCCGCGCGCAGGGGAGACATGGCCTCGAGTCCCGGATAAAAGCGTCCCGGACGCAGGTTCGCGTAGAGCTTGTAGCGCTTGCGAAGCGGCAGCAGGGCGCCCGCTTCGGGCCGGTCCTTGTGCGGGAGATGGTCCCACTTGGGGCCGCCCACGCTTCCGAACAAAATGGCGTCCGCCTTGTCGCAGGCGGCGAGGGTCGCTTCGGGCAAGGGGGTGCCGCAGGCGTCGATCGCGGCGCCGCCGACGAGGGCCTCTTCGGTTTCGAGCGCGAATCCGAAGAGATCTCCGGCGCGCTTTACGACCTTGAGCGCTTCCGTCATGACTTCGGGGCCGATGCCGTCTCCGGCGAGTACGGCGATGCGATGGGTACGGGTCATTTGCGATGTCCTTGGAATGAGAGTGAGTGAGGCTTGCGTCGGAGGGGAGGAGCCCCTCCGACGGGGTGTAGGGTGAACGGCGGAGGACGTCAGAGAAGCGTTCCGATGGCGGGAAGCTTGAAGGTCTTGCCGTTGCGCGCCGCCTGGACGCGAAGATGCCGCACAACCGCGTTCACGGCGTTGATGTAGGCGAGCGCCGACGCTTCGAGAATGTCGGTCGAAAGGCCCATGCCGTGGAAGATGCGGTTGTCGTACTCGACCGTGACGTTGACGCGGCCGAGCGCGTCGCGGCCTTCGCCGTTGGCTTCGATCTTGTAGGTGAGAAGCTTCGTCTTGATGCCCGTGAGGCGCACGATGGTGTTTAGGATCGCGTCGACCGGGCCGTTGCCGTAGGCGGATTCCGTACGGGTGCGACGTCCGGCGAAAAGACGGACGCTCGCGACCGGAATGACGCCGCCCGAACCCGAGACGACGTTGAACTGATCGAGCACGAAGGCTTCGTCGTCCTCTTCCTGACGCATCGTGAAGAGGAGGGCTTCGAGGTCGTAGTCGTAGACCTGGCCCTTGCGGTCGGCGAGCGCGAGGAAGCGCTTGTAGAGGGCTGAGAGGTCGTAGGATCCCGGGGGATAGCCCATCTGATCGAGGCAGGCCTTGATCATGTGACGGCCCGAGCGGGCCGTCATGTGCATGACGTTCCCCGTGAAGCCCACGGATTCGGGCGTGAGGATTTCGTAGGTCTCGCGGTTTTTGAGGACGCCGTCCTGATGAATGCCGGAGCTGTGCGAGAAGGCGTTCGAACCCACGATCGCCTTGTGCGCGGGGATCGGCTCGTTGGTGATCTTCGAGACGATGTTGGCCGTGCGGGCGATCTTGGAGAGGTCGATTCCGGTCTTGAGGCCCTTGAGGTATTCGCGGCGCAGATGAATGGCCGCGGCCACTTCTTCGAGCGAGCAGTTCCCGGCGCGCTCGCCGAGCCCGTTCATGCAGCATTCGATCTGCCGCGCGCCGTTTTGCACCGCGGTGAGGGAATTGGCCGTGGCCATTCCGAGGTCGTTGTGGCAGTGAACCGACAAGACGGCCTTGTCGATGTTGGGGACCGTGTTCCTGAGGTGGCGGATGATCCCGCCGAACTCGTCGGGGAGGGTGTAGCCCACCGTGTCGGGAATGTTGATCGTCGTCGCTCCGGCGTCGATCGCGGCCTCCACCATGCGGCAGAGTTCGTCGAGCGGCGTGCGTCCGGCGTCTTCGCAGGAGAATTCCACGTCGTCCGTGTACTTCGTCGCGCGCTTCACGGCCGCGACCGCCATGTCGCGGATCTGACCGTAGTCCTTGCGCAGCTTGTCGCGCACGTGAATTTCGGAGGTGGCGATGAAGGTGTGGATGCGGCGGCGCTTGGCGAGCTTGAGCGCCTCGCCGCAGGCGTCCACGTCCTTTTCGAGGGCCCGGGCGAGGCCGCAGGGGACGCAGCGCGTGAGCGTGCCGGCGATCGCCTTGACGCTCTGAAAGTCGCCTTCCGAAGAAATGGGGAATCCCGCCTCGATCACGTCGACACCGAGCTCTTCGAGCGCTTCGGCGATCTGCAGCTTCTGTCGTAGGGAGAGACTCTGGTGCAGCGCCTGTTCTCCGTCTCGAAGGGTGGTGTCGAAAATTACAATGTGATCGGGATCTTGTGTCATGTTGACTCCATGGCGTCGGTGCCGTTCTCGGCACCCTGGTTTTTTGCGGGTCTCTTCTTTTTGCAGAAGAAGAGCTATTGCACAGTAAGAAACTCTACGGATTTTACAGAATCTCGTCAAGAAAAGAGGAGCGAAACCTGCGGAAATAAGCGATTTGTCCTAGAAAATGCAGGGGTTGTGGGTTCATTTATGCGAACATTGCCGACGCTCCTCAGCCGGACGGGCGAAATTTCTGAAACGCTCTTTCTGCGAACCACAGACCGATGCATCCGCCCGTTTTTTGCGCGCGTCGGACACCGATCACCTCGAGATGAGAAAATTTTTCGTTCTCAATATTGCAAACGATTCCCATTTGCTGTATTATCTCTTCCATGGAAACGGAGCGCCGCAAGGATGGAACCTGAGGGGTCGGGTTGAGCGGCGCAACCGGGTGTAAAGCCCGGCCGTTTCGGGTCTCCTTGGATCGGGTGGGTCGTTTCGGCTCACCCGTTTTTTTTTGGTATTCCGAAAAAGAAAAACCGCTTCGCCGCGGGGAGAACGGGCGAAGCGGATTCAGCGTCGTCAATGCGTTGCGGTCAGAGGCAGCGCTTGAGAATTTCCACGACGTCGTCCTTACTGAGCGGGCGGATCGCATGCGAGAAGTCCCAGAGCTTCATGCAGCTCTCGGCCATGGCTTCGAAGTGTTCGTCGCTCGTGATGCCGACCTCCGAGAGTTTCGATGGCAGGCCGATCGAGGCGAAGAAAGCTTCGAGCTTTTGGAAGCCCTTTTCGGCCATCGCGTAGAGGTCCGCTTCGAAGGGGACGTCGAAGACGCGGTTCGCAAGCGTCGCGAAGCGGCCGACCGTCTCGTCGTTCAGACTGTAGCGGAAGAAGACGGGCGTCACGATCGCGAGGCCTTCGCCGTGCGTGATGTCGTAGAAGGCCGAGAGTTCGTGCTCGATCCCGTGGCACACCCATGCGGCAAAGGAGTTTCCCGTCACGCAGATGCCGTTGCAGGCAAGCGAGCTCGCCCACATGAGAGTCGCGCGGGCTTCGTAGTCGTCGCCCTTGTCGTAGGCGCGCTTGCCCATTCCGAGGACGGCGCGCAGCACCGTTTCGCACAGGCCGTCGGAGACGAGGTTCGAATCCTTGACGCAGTACTGCTCGAAGATGTGCGACATGATGTCGGCGCAGCCCGCGGCCGTCTGCTTCTTCGAAACCGTGAAGGTGTATTCCGGGTCGCAGATCGAAACGCGCGGATAGAAGACGGGCGTCAGAACGCCGATCTTCTTGTTTTCGTTCATGTTCGAGATGACGGCCGCGGCGTCGTATTCGCTTCCCGTCGCGGAGAGCGTGAGGACCGTCACGAGGGGAAGGGCCTTCGTGATCTTCGAGGGATCCGTCACGATGTCCCAGGCGTCGCCTTCGTAGTAGCGGGCCGCGCAGATCGCCTTGGCGCAGTCGATTACGGAGCCGCCGCCCACGGCGAGGACGAAGTCGACGTCGTGCTCGCGGCAAAGGCGGGCCCCCTCGTTGACGCTCGTCACCTTCGGGTTGGGTTCGACGCCGGCGCATTCGTAGATCTCACAGTCGGCAAGAAGCGTCTTCACCTTGTCGTAGATGCCGAGCTTCTTGACGGACCCCCCGCCGTAGACGAGCAGAACCTTCTTTCCGAATTCCGCCGCCACTTCGGGGAGGCGTTCGATCTTGCCGCGCCCGAAGAGAAGACGGGTCGGCGTGTTGTAGTCGAAGTTGTGCACTGCGTAAGCCATTTCTTTTCTCCTTGGAATAGAGGCCTTGTGGACGCAGAAAAGTCTAGCGGCCCTGCGGCGGAGAAGGTTGAGAAAAGGTGCGTCGAAATTGTCCGATTCTCTCGGAATTCCAGGGGGCTTTCGTCATTTTCAGGGTTTTGCCCCGACTTTCTCTCGAAAGGGCATTCCAAGGATGCGCCCGGTTTCGGGAAGCCGCAGTTCGCCCGCGGCGTCGCGGCGGTCTTCGAGGAAACGCTCGAGAAGCTCCGCTTCGAGGGGACCGCGCGCCAGCGCCGGGGGAAGGGCTTTGAGCATACTGAACTGATCGCCCCCGTCAAGGAGATAGGCGGTCGTGACGAGGCGGTAGGTTCTTTGCGGATCGAGCGGGAACCATTCGCCGCCGCGCCGGATTTCCGCCGCCGCGACGCGCGAGCCGATCGGACGTTCGGGCGCCACGCGGTAGCGAAGCCCTGACGTCTGCAGAAGACGGGGACTCTTGAGGTCCGGTTCCGAGAGGCCGTGCTCGATCGCTGCAAGGAGGACGCTTCCCGTCATCTCCACGACCGCGGCGTGATTTCCGAAGGGATGAATGTCCAAAATGTCGGCGTGCGTCACGGGGCCGATCGGAAGGGGCGCGCGCAGCGCCCCGCCGTTGAGGAAGGCCGCTTCGGCGCCAAAACTCCGTCCCCAGTCGAGAAGAGCGTCCGCCGTCCACAGGCCGGCGAGACACTCGCCCTCCCGGCAGTCGTCGAGACCGTCGAAGAAGCGCTCCCGATTCGTCGCAAGGACGCGCTTTCGCTCCTTTTCCACCGCTTCGCCGGAACGGAGCACGAAGCGCTCGGTCGCAGCGTCGCGGGGCATTTCGGGCGTCAATTCCGTGAGGTCGCCCTTGTAGTCCGCCACGTGTCCTTCATTGTCGAAACGTACCTTGATCACGCCGAGATATCGGGTCGAGCGTCCCGCCTGAACGACGAGCGTTTTATTCCCGTTCGGGTGTTTTACGACGGTCGGATAGGGACCTTCGGAGTTCGGGTGGCCGCCGAGCACGCTGTGCGTGTGTCCGCCCACGATCACGTCGACCTCGGGGACGGCTTCGGCGAGTTCGATGTCCGCCTTGTAGCCCACGTGCGTCAACGCGACGATGTGGCGCACGCCTTCTTTTTCGAGTGCGGAAACGGCCTTTCGGAGAGATTCGGCGCGGTCTTCGAATTTCGTCGCCGGACAGGCGGCGGAGACTTCGCGCCCTTCGTCGTTGGCGATCCCGACGATGCCGATGCGCACGCCCGCGACCGTTTTCACGATGTAGGGCTTGAACGGAGCTTTCGATGCCGGGCACTCGGGACTCGGGAGAATGTTGGCCGCGACGACTGGCATCGGAAGGTTTTCGACGTATCGAAGCGTCTCGGCGCACCCGGCGTCGAACTCGTGGTTGCCGAGCGTTACCGCATCCCAAGGAATGCGCTTCATGGCGGCCAGGGCCCACTCGGGGCCGCCCGTGCGAAAGAAGTGCGTTCCCTGCCAGAAGTCGCCCGCGTCGAGCGCAAGGAGCGCGGGATTTTCCTTCCGGAGCGCACTGACCTGCGCCACGATGCGGGCGTAGCCGCCCGTGCAGGCGACGTCCTCGCGGCAGGCGGCATAACGATCGTCAATCCCGGCAGCAGCCGAATGGGTGTCGTTCGCGTGCACGATCGTGAGTTCAAAGTCGGCGGCACGGGAAGCTTGGGAGAGAAGAGGCGCCGCCAGGAGGGCGCAAAGGAGGACCGAGAAGCGCATGGAAATCGAAAGGGGAGAGCGGGACGCCGCACATTCTATCGCCTCGCCGCCGCGAAACGTCGTTCTACGCAGGGAAAAGCTCGCGGCCGAGAGGTTCGGTCGAGGGACCGGAAAAGGACCCGTCGAAGGCCACAAGCCGACCGGACGGGCAACTGCCGAGGATTTCTCGGTAGTTTGCCGGGAGCTTCGGCCAATGTTCGCGGTGAAGCCTTTCGAATGCCGGGGCGCCGGCCGGGTGTCGGTTGTCAAGGTTTTCTTGACAACTGCCCGGAAAAGGGCGCTATTCCTTGCGCGGAAAACGTCATTTTCGCTTCCGGCGATTTCTAGAATTTGACAAACTGGTCGTGGTTCATGCGGTTGCGCAAGAAAGGATCGGGGCGCTACCTTGAGGGAAGGACAATCGTCCTCTCCAAGGAGTTAAATGCTCCGGGTATCGCGTGGAACCGCATTCAGCGCGTAGAAGACCCCAAGGCCCTGCGCATCCACTACTTCCGTACGTCGTGTCAGCATTGCGAGAATCCGGCGTGCCTTGCCGTCTGTCCCGTCAAGGCCGTCTACAAGGGGCCCTTCGGGGAAGTGCTCGTCGACGTGAAGAAGTACATCGGCTGTCAGCGTTGTCTCGCAGCCTGTCCCTACGGTGTTCCGCAGTTCAATACGAAGGGCGTCACAAGCTATTGGCCCGACAAGGCGCCGCTCGTCGAGCGCGTTTTCGAAGCGCATCAGGAAAGAACGCCGGGCAAGGCCGAACACTGCACGCTCCGTTCGCACCGCCTCAAGGAGGGCCGCAAGCCCGCCTGCGTCGAGCATTGTCCGACGGGGGCCCTGCGCCTCGTGGACCTCGAAAACCCCGGGGAGCGCAAGGCCTGGGACGCGGCCCAAAAAATGACCGAAAAGGCCGGAACCGGACCCAAGGTGCGCTACGCGAGCTCTTCGGTGGACTTCCGGACGAAGGACCTTAAGGCGTAAGCGCCGAGTCGCCCGACGGGGTGTCGGCGGCGCCGCAGGGGAAGGGGAGCGGCGTTTTCGTTCCCCTTTCTTCTTGAGCGAAACGGTGGGCTTCGCAGCAGGGTTCGGGCTTTCCGCTACCGTCTTTTCCTTATTCCTCTTGTGAGCCTCTTTGTGTTTGCGGGATGATGAAGGTGTTTGTTTTTTTGGGAGATTGTCATGAAAACGCTGGGCCTTCTGGGCGGCATGAGTTGGGAGAGTACCGTCACCTATTACAAGGAAATCAACGAACGCGTCGCGAAATCGCTTGGAGGCCTGCATTCCGCGAAGATCCTCCTCTACAGCGTCGACTTCGCCGAGGTCGAAGAGCAACAGGCCGAGGGCGACTGGGCGGGAAGCGCCGAATTGCTCGGGCGCGCCGCCAAGGGACTCGTCGCGGCGGGGGCCGACGCGATCGTCATCTGCACCAACACCATGCACAAGGTCGCCGACGAAGTTGAACGCGCCGCGGGGGTGCCGCTTTTGCACATCGCCGACGCGACGGCGGACGCGCTCCTTGCGGCGGGGCTTCGCCGCACGGCATTGCTCGGCACGAAGTACACGATGCTGCAGGACTTCTACAAGTCCCGGCTTCTCGCGCGCGGACTCGACGTTCTGATCCCGACGCCGGAGGACGTCGAGGCCGTCAACCGCGTGATCTACGAGGAACTCTGCCTCGGCGTGATCCGCGACGAGTCGCGCCGAGAGTTCGTGCGCATCATCCGGGATCTGAAGGAAAAGGGCGCCGAAGCCGTGGTGCTCGGCTGTACGGAAATCGGTCTTCTCGTCCGACAGAAGGACTCGCCTCTGCCGGTCTTCGACACGACGATCCTTCACGCCGAAAAGGCTGCGGCCTTTGCGGTTTCCGACTGACCGCAGGGACGCGTCGATGCAGCTCTTTTTCTACCACCTCGAACTCTGCGCGCCGCTCTTTTCGCTCGTCTTCATCGGCTGGGGGCTCGCGAAGATTCACTTCATTCCCGAGGCGGCGCAAAAGGCCCTGGGAAGCGTCACCTTCAAACTCCTGATGCCGGCGCTTCTCTTCAAGATGCTTTCGCACCTCTCGGAAATGCCGCCCGCGGACTGGCGCGTGCTGATTCCCTTTTTCGGATCCTGCCTCTTTCTCTTCTTTTTCGCGCGCGGCGTCTACGCCAGGCTCTTTCGCTGCGGGGCGGCGGGGACGACGGTGCTTGCCATGGCGGGGATTTTCGGCAACAACGTGCAGTTGGGCGTGCCGATCGTCGAGGTGAGCCTCGGGCCCGCAGCCATGCCGACGATTTCGCTTTTGATCGTCTTCAACGTTCTGCTTCTCTGGACGCTTGCGATTGCGTCGGTCGAGTTCGGACGCGCGGACGGAAAGCCCGATCTGGAGCGCATCCTCAAGTCGCTCTTCAAGGTCGTCAAAAATCCGGTGGTGCTCGGGATTCTCTGCGGCACGGTCTGGGGGCTCACCGGTTGGCAGCTTCCCAAGGTGGTCGATCAGACCGTCGGGCTCGTCGCCGCGAGCACGACCCCCATGTGCCTATTGGCGGTCGGCATGGGCTTGGCCCGTCACAGCTTCTTTGCGTCGCTCCCCAAAGGATCGGTCGTCACCTTCGTGAAGATCGTCGTGCAGCCCTTTTTCGTCTGGGGGCTCTGCCGCGCGATGGGGCTGGGTGCACTCGAAACCGATGCGACGGTCCTCCTCTCGGCGCTCCCCGTCGCGATCAACGTCTTTCTCATGGCGAACGAATTCGAGGCGGAAGAGGGGGCCGCGAGCAACGCCATTTTTCTCTCGACGCTTCTCTCGGCCGCGGGCGTGCCGCTGGTTCTCACGCTTCTCGGCGTGGCGCCGGCCGTCTGAGAGCGCCGGAGAAATGGAAGAATACGAAGGGGTCGCCAGAGGGCGACCCCTTGTCTAACGTTCCCGACAGGGAATGAAACTATCCGGGATTCTCTCAGTCGATCGAGGTGAAGCGGTAGTGAGTCTTGCCCACGCCCACGGCTTCTGCGTCGCTCGTGAGATAAGTCCCGTGATGCTCTTCCCATTCGCGGCGAAGCTCCGGCGTCGCCGCCGCGCCGAAGGTGATGTCGATGGCGGCTTGGTCGATTGCGACGGGGTCCGCGCTCGCGAGAATCCCGATGTTTCCAAGGTTCTTGGCGCCTTCGCAGCCGTCCGTCGGATCGACGGCGTCGAGCACCGTGAGGAAGACCCAGCGGTCCTTTTTCGCGTCCGTCACGCCCTTCACGTAGTCGGCCATGGCCTGCGTTTCGATGTGATTGTCGCTCGGCGAAAAACCGCTGTCCGTTTTGCCGGCGCTGTGGATGAGCCATTTGCCCTGCATCGGCGCGATCGCGATCGAGAGGTTTTTGAGCATCCCGCCGTAAAACTCGATGTGGTGCGACTTGAATCGGATGAGTCCGATCATCGTGTCGTAGTCGTTGTAGTGCGAGCCGATGCGCGAGAACTTCAGGTGCTTGCCGCCCCGGACGGGGAGGTCGACCGTGCCGTCGGCATCGATGATGTCGATGCGGGACGTATCAAAGCCGTTCCCCTTGGCGACTTCTAGGTGCTTTTCTACCGTGTCTCGGGGCGGATAGTAGGTGCAGTCGAGAAGCTTCCCGTTTACGTGGTCGGCAAACGCATGAACGAGATCGGGGTCGAGATGGGGACCGTTCGGTGTTTCAAAGCACACCTTGACCCCGACCTTTCCCCAGCGCTTCTGGCCGAGCCGCTCGTAAATCCTGATGAGCCCGGCGGGAGAAATGTCCTTCGTGAAGAAGACTTCCGGTGCGGACGCGTCCGTGACGGCGTGCGTGAGCGGGTAGGGGAAGGGGCTGTCGTTCGCGGCCGACGCCGGGGTCGGAAGACTCGTGGAGAGCGCGAGAGCCGCGGTCGTCTGCAGAAAAGTGCGTCGCTGCATGGTCGATTCCTTTTTTCGGTTCGATGGGAAATTCGGTCGATGGTTCGGTTCGAACCATCTCTTTCAGACTATCCGCAGGCGACCGGCCGGTCTTCTCCGTTTACTTTCAATTCTTGCCGAAAGCGCTCGGGATTTGCAAACAAGCCCGAGGCGACGACAAACCGCCCCGCGCCGTGTTGGGGAACGGCATGCTTTGGAGCATCCGCTATTTAACGGGCGGCAATGAGACGGGAAGTCATAAAAATCGCCGAGAAGTCCCCGCCTTCCCTTTGCATGATCAAATTCAAATGCTTTGATGAAAAAAGAGCCGGACGCCCGGTTTGGAAGGCGTCCGGCTCGTCGAGGAGCCAAAGGAGAGAGCCGGTTTGCGCACGACGCCCGAACCCTGTCGAGGTGAAAAGGAGACAAAACCCGCGGGAGGCGCTTCGTCCGCAGAAAAGATTCTGCCCGAATCCCGTTTGCCTTCCTACCTCTCGGGGGCGGTGTCCGTGAGCGGAGCCGCGGTCAGTCCTTCGGAAAGATCCTGAGGCTCATCGCGAGCACTACGGCCGTCATGAGGGCGACCATGAGGAAGGCTGTGTCGAGTCCCGTATGCCGCGCGATGAAGCCGATTGCGGCGGGACCCGCGAGAATTCCCGCGTAGCCCGTCGACACCACGAAGGAGAGTCCCTTCGAGACGGATACGCCCGGCGTGTTCCCTGCGAGCCAGAAGGCGATCGGAACGAGGTTCGAGTAGCCGATCCCCATCAGGAAAAGCGCCGCGTAAGCGCTCCGGAGTCCCGGAATCGCGAGGAGCACCGCATAGCCGAGAATCGCGCAGAAGGTGCCCGTAAGAAAGACGCGGCGACGTCCGAAGCGCGCGATGATCCGGTCGCCGAAGGTGCGCCCGATCGTCATTGCGGCGGAGAAGACCGAGTAACCCAAGGCGGCCGCGGCCGTGTCGGCGTTCTTCAAGTCGCGAAGATAGAGGGCGCTCCAATCGAGCAGACTTCCTTCCGTAAGAAAGAAGGCGAAGCAAAAGAAGGCGGTGACGTAGAGAATGAGGGGCTTTTTCGAACATTTCTCCCGCACGTTTTCGGTCTCGGCACCGTCCCTTTCCGTTTCCCCGGGTCCGAGCGACCAGGGACTCCAGGCGGTTGCGACCGCGACCATCAACGCCGCCCCCGAGACCACGGCCGCCCAGACGGGGAGACCGATTCCTACGAGCGCCGCAAAGAAAAAGCCGCCCGACATGCCGCCGAAGGAATAGGCTGCGTGAAAGCCCGAGAGAATCGCCCGTTTCTCGCGCTTTTCCGCAACGACCGACTGCACGTTCATCGAGACGTCGGTGACGCCGAGCGCTCCGCCGAAGAGAATCACGAGCGCCGCCGCAAGCCACACGTTCGTCGTGAAGGCGAGCGCCGTGATGGCCGCCGCCATGAAGGGGAGACTTGCGCGCATTACCGCGCGGCAGCCCCAGCGGGCGACGAGCCTCCCGGTCACTGGCATCATGACGAGCGAACCGATTCCGAGGCCGAGAAGCATGGTCCCCAAGACGCCCTCGTCGACGTTCAGGGCCGACTTGAGGCTCGGAATGAGTCCCGCCCAGAGGGCGCTGATCATGCCCGCCGCGAAGAAGACGACGTAGGTGACGTTGCGAAGCGGCGGGAGCGTTTTCAGAAAGCCCGGCCAAAAGCGCGGACCGATTTGCTTTTCCGTTCTCATGGTGAAGGAAGACGGGAGAAGAAGGGCCGACGCGGAAGATCCGGCCGGCCCTGAAGGGTTGTGTTTGATAAGACCCGATCAGGCCTTCTCGACGAGCGACGTTCCGGTCATCTCGGCGGGCTTTTCAAGGCCCATGAGGTCCAGGACCGTCGGCGCCACGTCGGCGAGGACGCCGTCGCGGACGTTCTTGACGCGGTGGGACACGACGATTATCGGGACGGGGTTGAGCGAGTGCGCCGTGTTGGGCGAGCCGTCGGCGTTCACCGCGTTGTCGGCGTTGCCGTGGTCCGCGCAGATCAGGACGTCGTAGCCCGCCGCGCGTGCGGCCGTCACGACCTTTTCGACGCAGGCGTCGACCGTCTTGACGGCTTCGACGATGGCGTCGTAGACGCCCGTGTGGCCCACCATGTCGCCGTTGGCGAAATTAAGGACGATGAGGTCGGGCGCCTTTTCACGGATGCGCTCGACGAGACGGTCCGTCACTTCGGGCGCGCTCATTGCCGGCGCGAGGTCGTAGGTCGCGACCTTCGGGGAGTTGACGAGAATTCGGTCTTCCCCTTCGAAAGGCGCTTCGCGGCCGCCGTTTAAAAAGAACGTGACGTGCGCGTACTTTTCGGTTTCCGCAATGCGAAGCTGCGTGAGCCCCAGGGACGACACGTATTCCCCGATCGTGTTCTTCACTTCGTCCTTCGGGAAGAGGGCCGTGAGGCCGGCGAACGTCGGATCGTAGGGCGTCATCGTGTAGTAGTCGAGCGAAAGGCGCTTCATCCCCGCTTCTTCGACGTCGCGCTGCGTGAGCGCGATCGTGAGTTCCTTCGCGCGGTCGTTGCGGAAGTTGCAGAAAACGACCGTATCGCCCTCCCGAATCGTCCCGACGGGACGGCCGTCCGTCGTCGTCATCACGACGGGCTTTACGAATTCGTCCGTGACGCCTTCGTCATAGGAGATCTGCAGAGCGGCGACCGGGTCTTCGGCCTTCACGCCTTCGCCCAGAACCAGCGCGCCGTAGGCTTCGCGGATGCGCTCCCAACGCTTGTCGCGGTCCATGGCCCAGTAGCGGCCCGTCATCGTCGCGAAGTGCGCGCCCGAGGCCTTCAAGGCGTCGACCGTTTCGCGCACGAACCCGATTCCGCTCTTGGGATCCGTGTCGCGCCCGTCCATGAAGGCGTGCAGGAAGACGTTTTCAACCCCCGCTTCGCGCGCAAGGCGCACGATCGCAAGAATGTGCTCGAGCGAGGCGTGCACGCCCCCGTCGGAGAGAAGTCCCATGACGTGAAGGCGACCCGACTTCTTCGCGGATTCGAGCATCTTCGCGACGCCCGGTACCTTGGCGAGGCTCCCGTCCGCAACCGCGCGGTTGATCTTGACCAGGTCCTGGTAAAGAACGCGGCCGGCACCGATGTTGAGGTGGCCGACTTCGGAATTCCCCATCTGACCTTCGGGAAGCCCCACGGCGAGACCGTCGGTGCGAAGCGTCGCATGGGGATTTTCGAGGGCGAGCTTCGTCATGAAGGGCGGGCGCACGGTCCCGATCACGTCGGCCTTGTCGCCGCGGCCGATGCCCCAGCCGTCGAGAATCATGAGAAGAACTTTCGTCACGGAAGGCTCCTTAACTGTCCGAATCCATTGAAAAGAGGGCGGATGCGCCCCCGAAATGCGAAGCAATCATACCACGGCCGAAGCTCTCGGCCCCTCGGGATTTCGGGCGGCGCACGCATCGTTTGCGACGGCGTCGACAAAGCGCCGCACGGCGTCGCGGGCGTTCTTTGCGTAAACAGCGGACGTCCAGTCGAGCGGAACGTGCCGAAAGAGGGGATGGGTTTGCGTCCAACAGGCGATGTTGAGGATGAGGGCGCCGATCTCGGCGGCGCGGTTGAAGGTTTCCACGTCGAGAAGCTCGAATTCGACCGTCTTGACGTCGGGCGCGCCTCGAAAGAGCTCTCCGGCCGCTTCGTCGAAGTCTTCGAGCATACCCCTTTTCGGAATCAGAACCGTGCGGCCGTTCAATTCCCGAACGGGAATTTTGTCGAGTCCCGAGAGGGAATCGTGCGCGGGTACCGAGAGGCCGATCGGAACGCGTTCGATCACGATGCCGTCTGCGCCGTAGCGCGAGAGAAACCGTTCGTCGAAAACGCCCGCGATGAGGTCCACTTCTTCGCCGAGGCGCGAAAGCGTTCGATCCACCTCGAGCCGCGTGTTTCCGTATGAAATGAGCCGAAGTTTCACGTCGGGCAGTGCGGCGCGGTGTTCTTCGAAGCGGTCGAACACGTAGTGGCCGGGAAAAACGGTCGAGGCGCCCACGCGGATTTCGTCCGAGTCGGCCGCGCCCGCACGAAGCACGTCGCGGCGGATCGAGTCGGAAAGCGCAATGAGGGCGTCCGACTCTCGGCGCAGACGCTCGCCCGCGGACGTGAGCTTGACGCCCTGCGTCGTGCGATCGAAGAGCTTCGCGCCGAGCCCTTCTTCAAAGGCGTTGATTCTCTTGATGAGGGCCGTGGGCGTCACGTAGAGAATCTGCGCCGCCCGAGTGAAACTTCCCGTCTGCGCGCAGGCGAGAAAGGCGTCGAGATGTCGATTGTAGAGACGAAATCCGGACATGGCTTTGTTGCGAAAAGCCTCCGACGGTCGAAGGGAGCGGCCGCGGAGGCTTTCGTTTCGGGCGCCCGAAGACGCCCGGCGGAAAAGAGGAAATTACTTGGCGAAGGCCTTCTGCACGTCAATCGGCAGAGCGCGGTAGCCGAGCGTATTGTGGAACTTCAGTTCGATCGAGGGCTTCGAAGCGCCCCACTTGAATTCGGTCAGAACCGGAGCGGGACCCTCCTTCGAGCCCAGGCCGATCGAAGCCCAGTAGACGACGACCGAGTCCTTGTCCTTCTGGTATTCGACCGAAGACGTGATCGGTGCGTAGAGTTCGTGACCGCGGTTCTTGCCGTATTCCCAGATCTGCTCGACCGTCATCTTCTTCTGGTCGATCTTGTAGACGACCGCGCGGCTGTACTTTTCCTTCGGATCGTCGGGCTGCACGAAGGCGCGTCCGTCGCCGTTGTCAAAGACCGACACGTAGATGATGTCGCCCTTGCTCATTTCGTTGATCTTCCAGCCGGTGTGCTGCGTCCAGGTCCAGTCGAAGTCGCCTTCGCACTTGCCGAGGCGGCACTTGAGCGGATTTCCGTCCTTGTCGACGGGGGTGAGGACCTTGTCCTTCCACTCGTCGCGCCAACCGTTCGGGGCGGCGAGAATCCACTTCACCTTCTTGTCCCGACCGATCTTGACGACGGAAGACTGATGACGGGACGAAATGATGATCGAATCGTCTTCGGGGTCGTAGTCGACGGAATTGACGTGCGCCCAGTTTCGGCCCGCGCCCGTGCCGGTGATGTCGCCGAAGGCGTGCTGCGCCTCGAGTTTGGCGAGCTGTTCGGCCGTAAGCGTCTGGCCCGACTTCGAGAGGTCGACGTTGAGACAGACGGCCCCCTGATCGATCGACTTCAGGACGATGTTGCGCTGCGGATCGAGAATCTCAAAGAGACGCCATTCGTCGACGACGTTCCCCGATTCGGGATCCACTTCGATGATCACGTCGCGCACCGTGCGCACGTGCGTGTTGTCGGCGCGGCGAAGGTCCGACGACGCCACGCGCAGGAACTGATGTCCGTTTTCGCCCACGCTCAAGGCGTGCGAAAAGTCGTTGTAGTTGGGGGAGATCAGGCGGTTGTAGACTTCGCGCCCCATGATGTCGTACTTCACGTAGCGCTGACCGTAGCCCCAGGTGAGGGTGCCGTCGTCGTTCTGATGGAAGCCCATCATGATCCCCGACTTGAACGGGTCGCGCGGATCGTAGATGGCGTCGGGCTTCATGAACCAGCGGGTTTCGCCCGTCGTGTCGACGACGGCGTTCTGCGGATAGTTGGCCCATTCCTGAGCGCCGCCCACCGGATTGTTCCAGACGACCTGCGAACTCTTCGGACCCGGGGAGAGGAGGTTGTTGATGAAGTAGAGACGGTCCCGGAATTCCTTCGAGGGACGGGTCTTCACGTCGATCTCGAAGGCGCCCGGAGACTGCACGCGGTTCCCGGTCGCTTCAAAGTAGACGGGCGCCGTGCGGATCTTGTAGGTTTCGGTCTTTTCTTCGCTCTTTCCCTGGAAGACGCGCGTGTAGCGCACTTCGACCGTGTTCATGTAGTCGGCGTAGAGGCCCCAGACGGGAATCCCGCCGTGGGTGAGAAGGGTCTGCGGCCCCACGTCGTAGCGGATTTCCTGTCCTCCCTTTTTCGGGACGATGCGCACCGACGCCTTCGTGAGGACGTAGCCGCCGTTGCGGATCACGGCCGTGAGCGGCGCGATGTCGTACGGATTGATGACGACCGTGCCGAGTTCGCCCTCGACGATCCAGTCGATCTTCGTGCCCGAGGCACCGCCCGAGGCCATGACGGAAAGGGGTAGGGCAAGCGCGAGCGCCGCGGTCAAAAGGGACTTTTTGCAGTTCATGTGGACTCCCTTGGAATTTGTTTTTACGACGCCGACCGTTCGTATCTCCCCGCAGGGATGCCGAACACCGTTCTCCCAATGTTCGGTGCGCCGGCGACGTTTCCTATGATAACGGTCGGCCCGAGGCAAAGGCTTACGGCAAACTTACGCGTCGGCACCTCGAGATTGGGAGAGCAGTTTTTGATGTGAATCAAGAAACACGCTTTTCTTCACGAAAAAGAGCGGATTCTTCGATCGCTTTGCGCAAAAACCGAAGTAGGATGGATCCGTCCGAAACGCCCGTGTAGGCGCTGAGGACCCGGACGGGCGTCAAAACCCGGCCGAGGGAAGGAGTTCGGAAGTGCTTCCGCCCGACCGAGCCTTCCGGAGACGGACGATCCCGTCTCCGTACATAGACAATCCGCACTTGAAGTTCCGTTTGAGGCCGCTTGTGTCCGGCACTGAACGGAACGGCCACCCGAGGAGGGTCCGGCTGTATGAGAGTCCCCGCGGCGCGGTTTCCGTTTGTCGAAACCGCAAAGCATGTGAACGATACCCAGAGGGACGAGTACAGGCTGCACAATCCGCCCGTTATATCGAGGCCCTTCATCATGGCTAACACCAAAATGTTTGCTGCCGTCGCAGCCGTTTCCGCCGTTCTCATCGGCTCCCTCTTTGCGTCCCTCTCCACCGAATCGCAGGACGCGTTCGCCAAACCCGTAGACGTTGCCCGACCCGCCGCCCAGAAGGTGTTGCGCGTGGGGTCGCTCACGGCCTATCCGCCTTTTGAATATCTTGATACCGAGAGCGGTCGGTATGAAGGTTTCGACATGGACCTCATCCGCGAGGTCGGAAAGCGGATGGACCGCGAGATCGAAATCGTCTCGATGGGTCTTGACGCGCTCGTTCCCGCGCTTCTCGCGAAATCCGTCGACGTGGCGGTTTCGGCCCTGACCATCACGCCCGAGCGCGCGGCCAAGGTCGACTTTACGAAACCCTACTACGACGCGGGTCTCACCATCATGACGACGAAGGCCAACGCCCCCAAGATCACCGGCCCGGAAAGCCTGGAAAACCAGTGCCTCTGCGCCGAGATCGGGTCCGCCGGCGCCGTCTACATGAAGCGCATTCCCGGCGCGACCATCCGCACCTTCAATTCCGCGGCCGAAGCCTTCATGGAATTGAGTCAGGGCGGGTGTTTCGCAATGGTGAACGACCGGCCCGTCAACGAGTACTTCCTCGCTCAGAAGTCGTCGAAGGGGATGGGACTCACCGAGATGCCCTACGTTCTCTCCGAAGATCAGTACGGCTTTGCCGTGAACAAGCAAAACGGCGAACTCCTTGCGCAGCTCAACTCGACGCTCGACGCCATGAAGGCGGACGGGTCGTTCGACAAGATCTACCGCAAGTGGTTCGGCAACTGACGATCCGACCGGCGGGCGGTCCTTTGCAACCGGCCGTCGGAGCGTGCTTTGTCGGGGAAAGGGGCGGCGCCTGAGGGTTCCGCCCCTTTTCCGTCTTTTCTCCGCAAAATCGGCGGCCGCTCTTTTTCGAGGTCCTCGGCCCCGCTCGTGACGTCCAAAAAGAAGACGTCCGGCCATGCCGTTTCATCCAAGCGAAATCGTTGGCCGAGCGGTTTTTTCGGCAGGCTGCGCTTTTCGCCGATCCTGCGGATCCCGGTGCTGTGCACCGCAGGCGGCGGGTTCGGGCTTTCCGCTAGGCAGTGCCGATCTCGCAGGAACTGAAACCACCCCGGTTTTTCTTCCGACAGAATAGAAACGCGGCACTCTCGAGAGACGTCTTTACGATTCGGGCGAAGCGCTCGGACATCCGAAATCCGTCCGTTCTGCACCGCATCCGCATCGACGCAACACGTTCGAGGACCTGCACGATGCGCTGCAGAAACCTTTCGGACGATTTGTACGGCCAACTTCAGGTGCTTGGACCTGCTTCCCGACATGTCCCCGGGTGAACGGAGGCGATGAGCGGAAGCGAAAGCGCCGCGAAAGGCGGATAGCTCACTCGACGAGACCGATTCGCCTGAGCCAAACGCCCACGCTTTCGAGATCCCGAACGCCTTGCCATCCGTACACGTCGTGAGGATCGAGCAGCAAGGCCTTCGGTTCGATTTGCGCTAGCTCCCCGTGACTTTGGCCGAGTCCGCTTCCGCCGTGGGTCGTCACGTGCGCGACGCGCTTCCCGGACAAGTCGACGGCGTCGAGGAAGGTACGCACGGGCATCGGCATGTGACCGCCCCAAATCGGATGCGCGAGAACAATCGTGCCGTAGGCAGAAAGGTCGGGGAGGACGGTCTTGAGGGCCGGCCGTGCGTTTGCCTCCCGCTCCTTCTTTGCCCGCTCCGTCGTGAGGCGGTATTCCGCGGGATAGGGTTCGACCGTTTCGAGGCGAAGAATGTCTCCGCCCGCGAGACGACGGACCTCTTCGGCGACGGTCTTGGAACTTCCCGACCAGGAAAAGTAGACGGTCAGAAGTTTGGCGTTTGCGTTCTCGGCCGCGCGGGCGGCGCCGAAGAAAGAGAGCGCCGTCGCGCAGGAGGCGGCTTTGAGGCAGGTGCGGCGAGAGAGGCGCGGCATGATGAAACTCCTGTAGGGAAACGGTTTTCAGAACAGTGCGCACAGCGGAGTGCTGTTCATTCACTTTAACGACGCACCTCGCCCCGGCATTGCCCGATCGGCTCGCAAACGAGACGAAAACGACCGAAATCGCCGGAGGCTGCGTTTAGTTTTTGATTTCCACGACGCGAAAGAAAACCAGAAGACCCGACGACGCGTACATTGCGTGGAGACAACCAAAAAGATACGGGCGGGCAGATCCCGGTTTCCTCGACGGACGGTACGACGCCGGGGCGCCGTCTGCCTGCGACGGAATCCGTCGCACTACTCCGCGATGATTTTCACAGAACACGCTCCTGAGGAGGATTCGCCATGCAGATTCAAAACATCTTTGTCCGACGTGCCGACATCACGACGCTTGCCGTCGACGCCGTCGTCAATTCCGCCAACCGTTCTCTTCTGGGCGGCGGGGGCGTCGACCGCGCGATCCACCGCGCCGCGGGCCGCGAACTCCTATGGGCCTGCGCCGATTTGGGAGGATGCGACGTGGGAAAAAGCAAGATCACGCCGGGCTTTCGCCTTCCCGCAAAATTCGTCGTCCATACGGTCGCGCCCGCCTGGACGGGCGGCCGCCGGGGCGAAGCCGAACTTCTCGCTTCCGCCTATCGCTCGGCTTTGGATATGGCGCTCGAACGGGATCTCCATTCCATCGCCTTCTCCATGCTGAGCCGCGGCATTCACCGCTATCCCGCAGAGGCCGCGGCGGAAATCGCCTGGAACGCCGTACTCTCCCATCCATTTGAGGGTATCGCGGTCTTCGTTCCCTTCGCCGACGAGGACGAGCGGCTTTTCACCGAGATTCGGACCCGTCTGGCCGCATCGTCCGTTCCGACGGTTTGGTGCGCCGGCGAGTCGTTCCGCGTAAACGAAGCGGGAGCGGCGCGGCTTCGGGTTTTGGGGCGCCCCGAAGAACCTTTTGAACCGGCCGCCTGGCTGATCGGTCCCGAAGGAATTCGACGGCTTGCCGGCGAGGGGCTCGCGCTCGCCAGAAGCTGCGCCCTCTGATTCTCAGACCGCGAGGTTCGTGAGCGGGTTGAGAACGAGCGTGAGGGCGATCGAAAACATCACGAGCGCGATGAAAAGATCCAGGCATTGCCAGGAGCAGGGCTTGCGAAAGAGCGGCTGCAGCCGTTTCGCGCCGTAGCCGAGCGACGTGAACCACGTGACGCTCGCCGTGCAGGCGCCGAGCGCAAAAAGCCAACGGTCGGCCCCGGCAAACTGCGTCGAAATGCTCCCGAGCATCACGACCGTGTCGAGATAGACGTGGGGATTGAGAAAGGTGAAGGCCAGACAGGCCGCCAGAACGCGTTGCGGCGAGACGACGGGACCGTTTCCCGAGTCCGACGCGACGCCGAGCGCTTCGCCTCCCTTGCGGGCCCGGTTGAGCGCGAGGCATCCGTAGTAGCCGAGAAAGGCCGCGCCGCCCCAACGGAAGATCTCGAGCACCAGCGGGTGCGCCTTTACGGCGGCGCCCATGCCGGCGACGCCCGCCAGGATGCAGACGACGTCGCCGAAGATGCAGGTGAGCACCACGAGTCCCACGTGCTCGCGACGAAGCCCCTGACGGAGAACGAAGGCGTTTTGCGCGCCGATGGCGATGATGAGACCGGCACCCGTACCGAAACCCGCAAGCGCGGCGGAAAAATTCATGAGTTACCTCGCAAGGATCATAGACCGTCCGGCTTCATCGGTCGGTCGCAGTGAAGAGACGGACGTATCTTACCGATCCTCCTGCATACAGTAAAATAAAAAAAGATTCAGCAAATGAAGTAAAACTAATGTCTTTAGAAAAGGAAATCCGTCGTGGCGCTTCTCCATCCCCAACTCGAAGCCTTTTTGGCCGTGATCGAAGAGGGCGGTTTTGAAAGGGCGGCGAGGCGCCTTTGCATCACGCCTTCGGCGCTTTCCCAACGCATCAAGGGGCTCGAAGACCGGCTGGGCGCCGTGCTCGTGCGCCGCTCCGTACCGGCCGCGGCCACGCCCGCGGGCGAAAAACTTCTTCGGCGCGCGCAGTCGATGCGCCTTCTCGAATCGGAGACGCTCGCCGACTTTCGCCCGGGCGAAGAGATCGATCGTGTGGCACGCCTCACGATTCTCGTCAACAACGATTCGCTCGCAACCTGGCTTCCGGAAGCGCTGACCGATTTCGCGCTTCACGCCGGATCGTCGGAGAAAGGAGGACAGCGGGTTGCTCTTGACGTGCGCACGGACGATCAGGATCACGCGCTCGAGAGTCTGCGAAACGGAACGGCCGTCGCCGTGGTGACCTCAGAATCGGCCCCCGTTCCGGGCGCCCGCGCGACCGCTCTCGGATCCATGCGGTATGTTGCCGTTGCGTCGCCCGACTTTGCCGAAACCTTTCTCCGCGGCGATCCGAACGAAACGCTTCGGAACGCTCCCGTCCTCTGTTTCGACCGCAAAGACTCGCTGCAGGAACGCTTTCTGGCGGGCTTTGGCATCGGGCCGGGCGAACGTCCGGGCGTCGTTCACTACGCACCGTCTCCCGCCGCCATGATCGAACTCACCGTTCGGGGACTCGGTTGGTGCATGGCGCCCGATTCGTTGGCGCATTCCCTCATCCGAACCGGGGAGCTCGTCGAATTCGTCCCCGGGCGCACGATCGACGTTCCGCTTTTCTGGCAGTGTTCGGCCATTCGCTCGGCGCTTCTCATGCGGCTCGGCGACGTCATACGGAAAACGGCCGCGAAAAGACTGCGGCCGATTGGGCAGTGAACAAATAGGAGTTTCGCCGTGGTCAGTCCTGCGGCGCTTTTTCTTCGCGGGTGTCGATGTAGCGCATCACTTCGCGCGCCCGCAGGACGCCGACGTAGGGAACCGCGAGCACGAGCGCCGCGCGCAGTTCTTCCTCCCGGTTTCCGAGGCGCAGATTCATTTCGACGAGTTCGTCCGTCGTGTCGGCGTCGGCTCCGAGGGCCGCGCCCACCACGAACCAGATGAGGCCTCGGAGCGGAAGAGACAACACGCCGCGGCTTGCAATGTCGCCGCAGGCAAAACCCTTTAGGGCCGCTTCGTTCAAAATCGTCACGGCCGGCGAGTCGGAAGGCTCGGCCGCGAGACCGAGATGACGAAGAATCTCTTCGCCCGCCTCCATGCGCGTTTCCTCCGTGACGCGCCCCGCATCGGGGAGGGGCAGGGGAAAACCCGCGAGCGAAAGGGCGCCGTTCACTTCCCGCAGGGCCGCCTGCGCCTTCGGAAATCCGATCCAGGGGGCGATGTGATAGATCGTCTCCTTGATGGATTCGGGCGAGGCGCCCGTACGAAGCGCCGCGCGCGCGTGCGCGGCGATCGTCTCGCGCTCGCCGATCGTCGCGAGTACGGCGAGCGACACGAGGGCCTTCACGGCGTCCGAAAGCGCAACGCCTCCCTGGATGTCCCCGAAGACAAAGCGGTCGCGAAGCTTCGCAAAGACGGGATCGGTTTCGGCGAAGACGCGGTCCGTCCCGCCGAAAAGCGTGCGAAGTTTTCCTTTCGATCGTTCAATGCGGTCGGTCACAGCCGGTCTCCCTTCGTCATTTCCTTGAGAAGACGTTCTTCGAGTTCGGGCCAGCCGCCGAACGTGAAGTCGGCCTTTTCGTTGAGTTCGGCGCGTTCGGCGTCGTTGTGGGGCTCGTCAATGATGCCGACGGCGAGGCCCGCGCGTCGGGCGGCGTCCAGACCGATGAGCGAGTCTTCGAGGACGAGCGTTTCTTCCGGACGGACGCCGAAGCGCCGCATGAGCGTTTCGTGGCATTCGGGAGAAGGCTTGATCTCCTCCACGTCCTCGCGCGTCACGACCGCGTCAAAGAGGTCGTAGAGAACCCCTTCTTCGCGCATCCCTTCGTTTTCTCCCGAGTAGACGTCGACGTTTCGGCGCTTCGTCGTCGTGGCGACCGCGGTGAGAAAACCGCAGTCGCGAAGCGCCTTCACGAAGCTCACCGCGCCTTCGCGCCAGGATACGCCCGAGACGAGCATTTCGCGCGCCACCTCGTAGCGCCTGGCGTGGAGTTCTTCCTTCGAAATGTCGAGATGCCAGCGCTTCGCAATCGCGCCGCAATAGAGAACATAGGCGTCCTTACGGTCGGCCACCTTGCGGAGCACCTCCTTGCGAAAGGCCTCCATTTCTTCGGGCGAGGGCTCCGTGCCGCTTGCGAGGCGAACGATTTTTACGTCCACGCGGTCCCACATGTCTAGCGAATCGATGAGCGTTCCGTCCAAATCGAAAATGACGAGCCTTTTACCTCTAAACATTTCTCCAGCCGTCTCGGTTTAAAGGAACGAGCTTAACAGAGACGGGGTCCCCGCGGAGGATTCCGCTACGGAAACTCTCGGTTCGATCCATGTTGGAATAAGGGTTTGCCCTGTACACTGTTTCGAAAGACGTAGTGCGGTCTTTCGCGGCCGTTTGTGCCGTCCCGCCAAGATCGGACCGTTCTTTCTACGGGATGCTTTCACAACATTTTTTATTTTTCTTACCCCTCGAGGAAATGCCCATATGAAACATCCCCGTTTTCCCAAGGCCGGGTCTTCGGTTCTTCGCCGCGCCGTTCCGACGATGCTCGCCGCAAGCCTCGCACAGCTCTGCTCGTCCCCGATTTCGGCCGAAATTTTGCATGAAGCGCTGACGGATTCCCGCAGCTTTGCCGAGGACACCCTCGTGGACGTGGACGGAGCGTTCGCCGTATCCGCCAAGCCGGACTCGGACGTAGTTTTTGACGTCGCTCCCGATGCAACCCTTACGATTCGTTCCCGTACCTCCGCCCAATGGCAGGCCGAGCACCCCAAAGGTCCGAACAGCGCTCCGGCGGCGATCAATCTCTCGCACGTCATGGGAAACGCCGCATCCACGCTCACGTTTCGCGGCGGGTCTATTGTGGTGGAACGCGATCAGACTGAGTCTCTCTACGGAAACGAATATGTGATGGGCCTCTTTAGAGTAAGGAAGCCCGTTCGTTTCGAAAATCTTTCCACGACGCTCCAAGGCAACGTGTCAAGAGGAATCTACGCGGCGTTCGGAGGTCAGATTTTCTTCACGGGAGCGCTCGCCGTACACCTCGACCGAAGCTCGCTTCCCGATACCGGGGTGTCAGACTTAGAAGCCGTCAACCTCATTGACAAATCGTTCCTGGAAGCGGACGGGCCGGTTGAAATCGATTTGAAGGCGGCGCAGGGCGACCGTTTCGCTCATGGGATCACGCTGGCCAGAAAGAGTTCCGCCCTCTTTCACGATAAGGTCGACATAGTTTTCCGGACCGAAAGGTCTCTCCGCAAGGAAGAGTTTGGGGTTCGGGGGATCGGATCGACGGGGGATTTCGGCAATCCGTCCGACGCTCCCGTGACGTTTGAGGGTCCCGTCTCCATCCGTCATGTCGATGATTCGGGCGACCCCATACGTTTCTTCCAGGGTGTCCTCGTGAGAGATTCGCAAAGCGTGAGATTCCTCTCAAGCCTCGACATGGACGTATCCTCCGCAAAAAAGGTGTCCGGTCTCTACATCGCTGGGATTTCATCGTTGGAGGTCCGCAGCCTGCGCCTCGCCGCACCCGACGCGCAGGAAGCGTACGGCGTTCATCTCTCCGTCAACAACAGGGGGGAAAATCCGGCTTTCCACGCCGGGGAGGTAGAACTTCTCCTGCCGAACAATCGAACCGAATCGTCGGGGATCCGTGTGGAAGGCGGAAACGCCCGCGTCACCGAACGGCTGCTGGTCAGCGCCGACACCGCGCTCGAAACCGTACACAACTGGTACCAAGAGTCGAACATCGTCATCGAGCGGGACTTTGAAACCCTCGGCTCTTCGCGCATCCTCTCGGACCGCGGTCGAATCGTCGTGAACGAGGCCGGGAACGGCATCGTACGCTTCACGGGCGAAACCACGGCGAAGGACGCCGGACTGCTCTCGCTCACCATCGGTTCCGATCGGTCTGAAACCTCCTATTGGACGGCATTTCCGAAGTCGACGCTGACGAATCTTCGGCTCGGAGCCAACGCCAGGCTTCAGTTCTGGGTGGGAGAACCCGATGCGACGGACGGGTCGCCCGCGGAAGGTTCGGTAAACGGCGTCGTCGTGACCGTCACGGGCGAGACGCCCGTGCTGCTTTCGGGAAACGCCGATTCGGGCGTGGCTGTTCTCGCGGGCCGAAACCTGAAAAAGGGGGAAACGGTCGAGCTTCTCGAAAGCCGTGCCGGGTTCGTGCGCGAAGAGGGAGGGGCTCTTCTTCCCGCCGACGCGGACCTCAACGACATGAAGCGCGGTCTGCTCGAAGTGAGCCGCCCGTCGATTGCGTCGCGCACCTACCTGGCCCTCTCGCCCGACGATTACGCCCTGCATCTGCAAAGCGAGAATCTGCTTGTCGCCGACATCCTGGCGGACGCCGAGGTCGTTCCTCAAACCCGGGGAAACGCTCGGCTCGAGTCGCTCTCGACTTCCGTTCTCTCTACCTTCGGCACGCTTTTCACGGCGGACGACCTCCTCGTCGACACGATTCTCGCCGCGGATCCGGCCGCAAAGAAGGAGGGGCCCTTCGCCGCCGCCCGCGCCGGGCGATGGGGAATCGATGCCGACTCCCGAATGACCGAAAACGTCGTCTCCGGTCTTCTCGGCTTCGCCGGACGCGTCGCCGACATCCGATCGGGCGCCTTTCTGGAAGTGGGAACGGGACACATAAAAACCCGTACGGGAACGAAAGACGGGGTCGTCAACGGGAGCGGAACGCACAACTACGCGGGAGCGGGCGTCTTTGTCGACCATCCCGTCGAAGCGATCGGCCTCACCCTTACGGGCTACCTGAAGGGAGGTGTCGTCTCGTCGGACTTTCGTGCGCCGCTTCTCTCCGTCGACGCCTCCTCGTCCGACTTCGATCGAAGCGCGCTCTATTGGGGCGCGCATCTCGGAGCGTATGGGGACGTTGCGGCGGGGCGCTGGACGCTTCGTCCCTACGTCGCCTACCACTACGACGCGCTCGAGGGCCGGTCAGTGCGCATAGAGGGCGTCGGAGACGTCGAAAGCGCCGACGTCCGCTTCGGACGAGCCGACGCGCACCGTGTTCGTGCGGGGACGCTCGTCTCGTATCCGACGTCGCGATCGGGGCGCTTCATCCTCGGAGCGGCTATTGAGGAAACCTTCGGATCGCGCGTCTCGGGACGAGCCTCGGACGGGATCGCCGATCACGGGATCGGTGAGGAGGATCTCGACGGGCTCACCGGGACCTTTACGTTCGGGTGGTCGGGCGTGCGCGACGCGGGGCGCCTTTCCTACGGGTTCGATCTGTCGGGCGCCGCGGGCGTTCGCAACGGCGTTTCGGGAAGCCTCCGAATCCTCAAGCGTCTCTGAGAAGAATGGGGGAGGGGCGCGGATTTTCTCCCGGACCGATCGCCTCTCCTTTTCTCGACAGCTCTGCGATAATGCTCCCTCTACAAAATCACAACAGCGGAGCAATTGGTGTCCGAACAAGAAAACGACTGGGTCGCCGAGGCCCGTTCCATCCTGCACGAATATTTCACGAACGGCGAACTCGAGGAACTTTGCCAGTTCTGGCTCGATTTCCCCGAGTTCCCCTACGATTCGTCGGAGGTGGCCTACATCTTCAGCGCGGCGCAGATGTCGCAGAACTCGGAGGTGGTCGTCAACATCTGGGATCGTCTGAATCAGCCTCTCGACATGAAGTGCAGCGTCCTTCTCTCCATCATTTCCCATCTCATGGAACTCGACCGCGAGGAAGACGCCCGCCGCGCCTGGGAGGCTCTTGCCAAACGATACGAGGAGAACGGATGCGACTACGACGCGAATTTCACGGATTCGCAGGAGGCTTTCGGATTCTTCCGGCTCGGCCTCGTGCTCGCATTCGGCATGGGCAAGGACGCGATCGACCGCTGGGAGAAGATCCTTCATTCGCTCGAAGCGACCCGAAAGAAGCTCGATCGGCTCCGATACGATCTTCTGCAGAGCGTCCTCGGCGATTTCGAGGACATGTCGCTCTATTCCCCGGAGTACCGCGAAAAGGAATGCCCCGCGCAAAGCGAATTCCTCATGCGGTTCGTGAAGAGCTGCGAAGACCTTCACGTCCGTTCATTCGACGACGCGCCCTATGCCGTTCCCGACGCGGAAGCCGCCTTTCTGCGCGAAAAATGGCTCTCGGGCGACATCGAAGGCGCCGTGGACCGCGCCGTAGAGATCGTCGCAAAGGCGAGAATTCCGAAGTCGGAACCCTCGGCCTTCATCGAATACCTGAACGTCGTTTGGGAACCGCCCGTCATGCGAAACGCTCCGGCCGTGCCCAAGGCGCTCGCGCAAACCGCGACCGAGGGCGAGGTCCTCGCGGCGCTTTTTGCTTCGTGGGACGGTCAGACCTACCGCAATTTCTTCGAAATCTTCCGAAACGTCGATTGGGAGACGATTCCTCCCTATTGTTGCGCCATGGTGGGCATCGCCTGCGCGGTCGCCGTGGAGGAAGAGGGGCTCAAAAACGCCGAAACCGTCCGTCTCGCCCGTCTTTTCATCAAGAGCCTTACCCTCACGAAAAAGCGCGGCAAGGTCTTTGAAGTCTATGGAAGACTCTCCGACTGGTTCCTCTCCACCTACATCGATCCCGCCGACGTCGAAGAGGTCCTGCGGGAGCGCTCCGAGGGACTTCGCCTTCTCATCGACCTCTACGACGGCGACCTCGTGAACGCGGACTTCACGGATCACTGCGAAATTCTGCAGTCCGTCTGGTCGACGAACTTCTATCTGTATTCGGATTACGAACCTTTCCGATTTGAAGAGGCGGCGTCACTCCTCTTTTCGGCTCCGTTCGACGTCTGCGCCGACGAATCGAGCATCCACTACCGCATCGCCCTCATCGACAAGCTCATCCGATCGAAGGACATCTCGGACAAGGATCTGCGCGAAATCTGCGAGGAAGCGGTCGAAGCGATCGACGAAAGCGACCTTTCCGATGAGGACAAGGAGTTCTTCTACCGTTGGTTTACTCGCCGCGCTCCGAGCTGCGATCCGGACGACTTTACCCTTGACGCGGACGACAACGCGCTTGTCGACGAACACCTCGAAGTCGACTGCGATGCCGTCGGACGCATCGCCGAGTGGAACGACTGCGAAGTGCTCGACTGGCTCACCGTTCGTCGCGGCGTCAAGGCGGCGCTTCTTCGGCGCCGAAACGATACGGGCGAGCGCTGGGTGATCGTTGCGCACGGCTTCGTCACGACGAATCCGCAATACGGCTCCCGATACCTTCTGCCCATCGGTGAGAAGGTCGACTCCTTCGCCGCGCTCACCGCGAAGAAGGCGCTGCTCTCTCTCATCAAAAAGCTTGTCCTTCCGGAAATCCGTGCGGGCTTTCCCGCCCCTCCGGCCGCGACGAACTGGGTGTTTTCCATGCGCCATTTCTCGGACGAAGGATTCGAAAAGTGGATTCAAGGATACGACTACGTGGGTTACGTATGCGCCATTCCCCGCGTAATCGCTCATCCCGCGATTCTCTTCCAGCCTGAAGCCGAGGGACATCTCCCCGAAGATCAATTCATGAACCTTGTCGAAGAAGACCAGGGTAAAATCTGCGGGCGCGCGCTCCTCGAAGTGATTCCGCTTCTGCCCGACGAGGTCGCTCTCTTCGAGCGCGGCATCCGCATGGAAGACTTCTATGCGATTCATCCGGACAAGAACTTCGCTTTCTTCGCCGCGGAAAATCCCAAGACCGTTGCGGCGCCCGCCGCCCGCATGCCCTCTAAACGAGCCCCGAGTCTGCGTGCGGTGCGCAAGCCCTCAAAGCGTTCCTGACGGGCACCGTCGCACGGGTTTAGGCCGGGCTTCGCGCCCGGCTTTTTCATGGAAAAAGGAGTTCGACTTGCGTCATGCGGCAGCAAGACGTCGCCTTCCGGCTCCTTTTCGACTCGGACGGACATTGCCGGCAAAAGGCAGCTCACCCGGGAAGATAGGCCGGCGAGCTCCTCGAAAAACACCTCCCGAAGCTTGGGACCCGTACGGGAAGGGAGCGACGAACCGCCGGGCTTCGCCTCGCTGCGTTCACGGGTAGTCCATCGGATGAATCGGAGGATTCGATTGACCTATGTCCGTCGACGGATCGAACCTCTTGCCGGGCTTTGGTATTCTCTTTTCTTTCGAGAATCCCTTTCCACTGCAGGAATCGTCCCATGTCCGTCCGCCTCAAGAACCGCAGTCTCCTTTCGCTCGTGCATCACACGCCAGAAGAAGTCGATCATCTCGTACGTCTTGCGGTCGAACTCAAGGAAGCGAAGCGCCTCGGCAAAGAAAGGCAGTGCCTGCGGGGAAAGAATATCGCCCTCATTTTCGAAAAGGCCTCCACGCGCACGCGTGCGGCCTTCGAAGTGGCCGCGCACGATCAGGGCGCGCTCACGACGGTGTTCGATTCCCATACGTCGCATTTCGGTCTAAAGGAAAGCGTCCGGGATTCCGCGCGCGTACTCGGACGGATGTTCGACGCGATCGAATATCGCGGGGCCTCGCAGAGGACCGTGGAGGAGCTCGCCGAGTTCGCCGGCGTTCCCGTCTTCAACGGTCTCACCGACGAGTGGCACCCGACCCAGATGCTCGCCGACCTCATGACGATGCGGGAAGCGAGCGGCAGACCCTGGAGGGACATCGCGTTCGCGTACCTGGGCGACGCACGCAACAACATGGGGCATTCTCTTTTGATGGCGGGCGCCAAGATGGGCATGGACGTGCGCATCGGCGCGCCGGCCATCTGTCGGCCCCGACGCGAAGTCGTCGACTTGGCCCTGGAAATGGCGAAGACCTCGGGCGCGAAGGTGACGATCACCGAGGATCCTTTGGAGGCCGTGAAGGGATGCGACTTCCTACACACGGATGTCTGGGTGTCCATGGGCGAGCCGGCCGACGTCTGGGACGAGCGCATCCGTGCGCTCTATCCCTATCAGGTAAATGCCGGTCTCCTTGCTGCGGCCGGGAACCCCGACGTTCGGTTCATGCACTGTCTTCCCGCCTTTCACAACGCCGAAACGAAGGTCGCCCGGGCGATCTGCGAACGTCATCCGAATCTCGTCGACGGCCTCGAGGTGACGGAGGAGGTTTTCGAGTCGCCCAACTCGATCGTATTCGAACAGGCGGAAAACCGCATGCACACCATCAAGGCTCTGCTCGTGGCGACACTTGCCTAAGAAACTTCCCGAACGGATTCCGACGGTGCCGTGGTGTCTAGGGAAGGGGACGACGCCCGCGACGAGCGCACGGTCGCCGAGTCTGCGGTCAGTCCGGAAGTCCTCAAACACCGTCCGGTGCAAATCCGAGAGCTTCGTCTGTCATGCGATATCATCAGACAATGCGGATTTGATGCACGGATGCATCAAATCCATTGGTTTTTGATGCATCGACGCATCAAATTCATCAGTATTTGATGCATTAATGCATCCTATTCCATAGGATTCGATGCAGTCTTGCATTAAATCCCGTAAACTGAGGATCACCTACCCGTACAGCAGGAGAAGAAAAGATGCACCGAACTGCCATGGACAAACTTGAGGCATGGAAACTGTCACCGCATCGAAAACCTCTCATCATTCGGGGTGTTCGGCAGGTCGGAAAAACTTGGTTGATGACGCGGTTCGCACAAAAACACTTTGAAGGGCATTTCCATTATCTGAACTTTGATATGGATCCCGCCTTGTGCCGGCTCTTCAATGAATCGCGCTCTCCAAAAGCCATTTTGGAGGCTCTGGCATACCGCAGCGGGCGTCCTGTCGCACCGGGCGACTTGCTCATTTTCGACGAGGCGCAGGCTTGTCCCGAGGCTATTCATGCGCTGAAATATTTCTGCGAATTCCGAAGCGACCTTTTTATTCTCTTGGCGGGCTCGCTGCTGGGTCTGCAGCTCGCGCATCCCAAGTCGTATCCGGTTGGCAAGGTTGATTTTTTGACGCTCGAACCGATGAGTTTCAGCGAATTTCTTCTTGCTCAGGGAGAAAACGGACTGGTCGACTGTCTGCGAGACTCCTCTGAGTTGGAACCGCTTCCGGAGTATTTGTTCGAGCCACTCAGCACGAAGCTGCGGCACTATCAAACCGTCGGCGGAATGCCGGAGGCTGTTTCTGCGTGGTGCGAAAAGCAGGATCTGCGCCTGGCGAGGGAAATTCAGCTGTCGATCATGGAAGCCTATCGACAGGATATTTTCAGCCATGCCAGCGCCATCGATGCGCCAAAAATCCAAAGAGTATGGCAGTCGCTTCCCCGACAGCTCTCCCGTGAAAACAACCGGTTCCGTTTCAGCGAAGTGGAGGCGCGCTCGAATGCACGTAAGTACGGCGATGCTCTTCAGTGGCTCGTTGATGCTCGCATGGCTCGTTGCGTTCACCGTGCCTCGTTGCCGGGTATTCCGTTGTCCGCCTACGAAGACCCGGGCGCGTTCAAAGTGTATTTCGTCGACATTGGTCTCTTCGCTCGACTCTCCGGCATCGAGCCTTCTGTTTTGCAGGACTCTCCGACTCTTTTCCGCGAAATGAAAGGATCAATGGCTGAGAACCTGGTTCTGCAAAGTCTGAGTTCTCAGTTTGAGGAACCTCTATGTTACTGGTCGAATGCCAGGCCTCAGGCCGAGGTGGATTTTCTGGCATCACTCGGTGGAGTGGTTGTTCCGATCGAGGTCAAAGCCGCTACGAATATTAAGTCGCCGAGTCTGCGTGTTTTTATGGACAAATACGGCGAGCAGACCCCTTTGCGCGTTCGGTTTTCCATGCAGAACCTCAGTCTCGACGGTGATCTCCTCAACATACCGCTCTTTATGTCCGATGAAGCGAGACGCTTGATGTTGCTCGCTTTGGAGAAACGAAGAGTCGACGTTCGCTCGTGAAAAAGGTTTCGGTTGTTAATCATGGGATTTCCGAGACCGCTTCCTAATGCAATCCGAGAAACAACATGGGCTTTTCTGTTTTGGCGATGGAAAAGCCATGTTTCCGATAAAAATCCTAGGCTTCCTTCGAAATAGGGTGAACAACGAGAGCGACAACCACGATTGATTCCGAAGCGAGTCCGGCAATTCCAACTGCTTCGCCAAGCAAAGACTCTCCCAGTCCATACCGTTGATATCGCTTGCTCGCGGCTAAACGGCCAAGCAGGATGACCGGCAAAGGGGCTGGCTGATTTCGTCGAAGCTTTGCCCGCAGTTCTTCATGCTCAACGGAATGGAAAGACAGAGAAAATTAGCCGGCCAATTCCCCCGTTTCCGTTGAAAAAGAGATAAAGTTCGGCTTCCTCCAGCGATTTCATTGGACAACGCTTTGGTTTTGAGCCATAGGTCAAGCGCCCGCTCGCCACACTCGAATTCTTTAAGTGCTTCGCGATGTTCCGGTTTCAATCGAACCGGTCTTGTAAACGGCACCATTTCAATCTTCCCAAACAGGCTTGATGTTCACAAGCCGTTCGCGGGCCAAAAGCACCTGAGGATCTTTTTCGCCTTCTTCGAGTTGACGCAAAAATGCATCAAATTCATCGGTCGAAAGACGAGTGACTCGATCTTCGTCACGCATGGCGTTGTAAAGAAAACGAAGTCCGTCGATCACAAGAGCGGTCTTGGTTTCACCCGTAATCTGAACAAGATTTTCCAAAATTGCTGCATCAAATTCGTTTAACCGTACTGTCAAGGCAGTCATAGCGGACGCGGGTATTGTATTTCGACGGGCTAATGATGCTGCAATTTGCAGTATCCCGCAACCCGTTCATATTCGACCTTCCATGTACCGACAGAGTCAGCAATGACTATAAAAATGAAAAAAAAATTGCTGTAAGTCGCGACATTCACCCTACATGATGAAAGTCACAACTTTTCTCTCATGAAACCGAGCCATTCCGCAGGGGCTTCGCCGTAAGAGCGCGGGCGGAAGGGCATCCGAAAGAGAGAAGGGCGTCCGACAGCAATCGAACGTCCCTCTCCTTATTTAACTCCCGTACGGGTCTTTATTTATCCTCGGACTCAGAGCACGCCCTTGTCGAAAATTGCGCGCCATTCCGTAAAGGCAAAGAGTCCTTCCGGACCGCCTTCGCGGCCGAGCCCGCTCGCCTTCATGCCGCCGAAGGGCGCCGTAATGTCGCGCGGGCCGTCGTTGACGTACACGTTGCCGGCGCGGATGCGCTTGGCCATCGCGACGGCTTCGTCCTTCTTGCCCCAGACCGCCGCGTTGAGGCCGTACATCATATCGTTGGCGATCGAGGCGGCTTCGTCGAGCGTCTTGTAGGTCAGGACGCAGAGAACCGGCCCGAAGATTTCCTCGCGGGCGATCCGCATGTCGTTTCTCACGTTCGTGAAGATCGCGGGTTCGATAAAGTAGCCGCCCTCGGGTTCTTCGGGCGGCACGGCGCCCGAGAGAAGCGTCGCGCCTTCTTCAAGGCCGAGCTTCAGATAAGAACGAACCTTCCGATACTGCGCGAGAGACGAGAGCGGCCCGACGGCCGTCTTTTCGTCCATCGGATCGCCGGTCTTGTAGGAGGGAATCTGACGAAGGAGTTCCTTGACGACGCGGTCGAACTCCGCTTCCGGGACAAGAAGGCGCGAGAGCGCCGTGCACGTCTGGCCCGCGTTGAGGAAGATCGAATCGAAGAGCTTCTTGACGGCGGGCTCGAGGTTGTCGATTCCGGGAAGAAATACGAAGGGAGACTTCCCGCCCAATTCCAGATGCGGACGCTTGAGCGTGGCGAGCCCCTTTTGACCGAGCATGGAGCCGACCGAGGTCGAACCCGTAAAGCTCACCATGTCCACGTCGGGATGCGTGGCGAGACGGTCGCCGAGACTGCTGCCGCGCCCCGAGACGAGGTTGAAGACCCCCGGCGGCAGACCCGCCGCCTCAAAGGCTTCGGCAAGGAAGTAGGCGGTGAGCGGCGTATGCTGACTCGCCTTCAGAATACAGGTATTCCCCATCAGAAGAGCGGGCGGCACTTTCTGCACGACCTGGCCCAACGGATAGTTCCAGGGCGTGATGCAGGCGACCACGCCGACGGGTTCCCGCGTGCAGGTGGACTCGGGAAAGTCGTAGTGATCGGGAAGCTTCTCGGCGAGGTCCGTAAAGGAGACGATTCGTGCGATCGGGTAGTTGACGTGTAGATTGCGCGTGAAGGTGACCGGAGCGCCCAGCTCCTTCACTTCAAGCTCCGTGATTTCGTCGGCATGCGCCTTGAGCCAGTCGATCACGCGGCGCATGAGCGCGACGCGCTCGGCCATCGGAACTTGTGCCCAGGCGGGCTGCGCCGCCTTGGCGGCGGCAACGGCGCGGTCGACGTCCTCGACGGTGCCGTCGGGGACGGTCGCGAAGATCTCACGTGTCGCGGGGTTTTCAACTTCGATCTTGGCCTCGGAAGTGGACGGTATCCACTGACCGTTGATGTACTGACAATCGAAACGATGGGTCATGCAAATTCTCCTTTCGGTTCGAATCGGGTCGCCCGAAGATCAGGCGGCAAAGGTCCTCACGCCTTCGGCAAAGCGCTGGAGGATTTCTTCGAGACGTTCGGGCTGCGTAGCGGGATTGAGGCGGATCCACGCGCGGCCGTTGCCGCGGAACTGGCTTCCGGGCGAAACGACAAGGCCCGTCGTCCTGCGGATGTGCTCGACGAGCTTGTCTGCGTCGTCGGTCACGGCGGAACAGTCGACCCAGACGAGATAGGTGGCTTCGCGGTGCGTCGCCTTGAGCTGCGGCAGTTCCGCATGAATGAACGAAACGACGCGCTCCTTGTTGCGTGCGAGCACTTCGCGGACTTCCTCCACCCAGGCTTCGCCTTCGCCGTAGGCGGCTTCGGTCGCCTCGATCGCGATGGCGCTCGGGAAGCCCACCTGGTCGCGGTCCAGTCCCCAGAAGACGCGGCTGCGAAGCGCCGGGTTCGGAATCACGACGAAGGACGTGTTGATCCCAGGGACGTTGAAGGTCTTCGAGGGAGAGATCGTCACGATCGCGTTTTGCGCGCACTCTTCATTGACCGACGCGAAGGGCGTGTAGACCGAGCCAGGATCCGTGAGATCGCAGTGAATTTCGTCCGACACGACGGGAACGCCGTATTGTGCGGCGAGACGTCCGATTTCGGCGAGTTCTTCGCGCGTCCAGAGTTCACCCGTAGGATTGTGGGGGTTGCACAGAAGGAGGAGGGTGGTCGAGGGTTCCTTGAGAGCCGCCTCCAGAACGGCGGGGTCGAAGCGATAGGCGCCGTTTTCGAATGCCGGCGGCGCTTCACGCACAACGCGGCCGTTCCATTCGATCGCATGGAAGAAGCAGTGGTAGACGGGCGTCATGACGACGACGCCGTCGCCCGGCGCCGTGAGGCTCTTCACGATCGAGTGGATCGAGGGCATCACGCCGGTCGCAAAGTGCATCCACTCGTGCCGCATCGTCCAGCCGTAACGGCGGGTCCACCAGGAGGCGACCGTCCCCAGGAGTGATTCGGGGATCCAGGAGTATCCGAAAATCCCCTTGCGGGCCTTCTCCATCACGGCTTTGGTGATCGCCGGCGCCGTCTGAAAATCCATGTCCGCCACCCAGGCGGGAAGTTCGTTTTCGGGCCCGTTCCACTTCATCGAATTGGTTCCGCGACGTTGCGTGAGCGTTGCAAAGTCGTACTGCATTGATTCTTCTCCTTGTTGTCGATTCCGACCGGGCGCCGAGCGTTTCTCGATGTCCAGAAATGATGCGACAAGTGTAGCGCCGTCAACGGCTTTCCATGGAGCGGCGTTGTGGCGACGCAAAAGATCGCAACCGCAGTCCTTCCGAGCGATTCCATTGTTTCGAAAAGAGAGGTCTCTTCCGAGACGGGAACTTGTCGTACGGTCGGCGCAACGCACCCGTCCTTCTTCAAAGCCGTAATACGGTTGCAATGTTTACGTTGCAGCATAGTGTAAACGACAGTCCGTAGCCTTCCGTTATTCCGCATAGGGAAATCGATTGTTGTCAGAGAGGTCCGAAATCAATACAGTTATCCCGTGACCGTTGGGTCCGCATCATTTTTTCAAGGAGTAAAAGCCATGCGAATTTCCGCCCGCAATTGCCTCAAAGGCAAGATCGTCGTCATCAAGGAAGGTCCCGTCACCACGGAAGTGACCATCGAAACGGCGGCCGGCGAGAAAATCGTTTCTTCGATCACGACGAACTCCGCCAAGAACCTCGGCCTGAAGGTCGGCGACAAGGCCTACGCCTTCATCAAGGCCTCGAGCGTGATGGTTGCCGTCGACTGATCCCGATTCCTTCCAAAAGCGAGGGGCACGAACCGGATGGGGTTCGTGCCCCTCGTCATTTTTGGAAGCTTCCGCACAGACAGTTTCGTTCGGCAGACCGCCCAAAGTACGTGTGATGAAAGATCAGTCTCGTCCCCGAAACGCTCCGCAAGTCGGCATAATTGAGGTTCCCTCTTGATATGTTGCCGGGGCGTTTGCCCCGATCGTTCCGTACATCACTTCGAAAACTCCATGTCCATCGTCGCGCAACAGTTCAACGTACGTTCTCCGCAGATTCTTTTCCTTGCCATGTCCATGCTTCGTTTTGCCGCGAAGTACCCGAGGAAAGTAGGGGGAAACGGCATTCCCGTTCCCTGGCGAACGGGCTTCGCGCTCTTCGGGCCGCTCACCGTCTCGAAGACGATTCGCTCTTTGCGCGGTGTCTGGGCCTTGCCGTACGGACTGGAGGACGAATCTCTGGAATTGAGCGTCTTTACGCGTCAGTACAAACAGCCCGGTTTCTGGATTCCGGCGGAAAAGCAGGAAGAGTTCGGCGAGATGGACGAAAAGGAAATCTATGAATGGGAGCAAATCTCCCTGACGCCGAATCCGGAAATTCTCGCCTCCTGGGTGGGCACACTTCGCTCGGACGATCTTACGCCGCTCGAACTCTCGTTTTTCTTCGGCAACGAACGCAAAGTCTGGACGGCCTACGAGCTCACGCGGGAAGAATTCGAAGGAAAGCTCTCGCGTAAGACGATGGAGGAGATTCACGAGCTCTGGATCGAGCGAAGCAGTTCCTATTGATGACGCCGCGTTCGCGCTCCGGCGAAGCTTTTGTTGAAGGGCCGCTTTCCCGAGAGGAAGCGGCCTTTTTGCCGTTCCGACGGCAGAATAACTCTTCTTCAATCCATTAATACGGAAATTCATTGCAACACAGCCTATTCAAAACGACGTCCCAAAATGTAGGGAAGGGTGGTTGGCCGGAAATCAGCGCAGAGATCTTCGAGGGCGCAAAGCTTCGTTCCGACGACCGGCGCAAGGACGACGCGCCGTCGCGTCGACGACGTACGCATTGGAACGGACCGGACGGGACGCAAGAACCGTACGGCATTGGATGTCGGCCGTGAACGGACAAGAGAGAAACAGTCCGACGCAAACGGACCGTTCGTCAATCGAACCGCGTAAACGGCGCGGAACACGACACAAGAGGCAGCCGGAAACGGCGTATTCGCGGATCTCGTGGTGCGACGGATCCGGAGGCTACCAAGTCCAAGACCGCGGACCCGCAGATCCGTCGAATTTTGGGAGGGAAAAACCGAACGGCCCCGATCCGGAAATAACGAAGAAGAAGACGTAAGACTCCTGTCGGTCGTACGGAAGACCCGCCGAAGAGTCGGGGCGTTGCGAGAGCCGAAGAATGAGAGAGATCGACGCGGGACCAAGATTCGACGAACCAAGCACGGGACAACGGTGTCAGGCGATCGAAAGATTCCCGAACGGACACTTAAAAAGCCGTAAACAAAATGCTGAGGAGCGGATCCGGAAATCAGGCCCGATTTTGCGTTCTTTGCTCGTTATTCTTCATAACTGCTATTATGTTGAATAATATTTTCGACTTTTTCGCCTTTTACCAGTTCCGGATTCTGTTCCCGCTTCATTCAGAATCCGTCGATCGTCAACCGACTTTTGAGCGTCGCAGGCACCGGCCGCAACACGACCGGCAATGTCGCCAGCCTTTCGTGCAGTTTTCGGCGCTCCACCGAGGGTCTCCAATCGAAAAGCAGCGTCTCAAACGGTTTCCAGAGCGCCACCCAACCCAACACCAGAAACCCTTCCGAGATCGTGTTCGTCAGCGTCGGATGTTCGGGAAAATCCGCGAGAACGCCGATGATCTGGCAGACGAGCATGAAGGCAAAGCCCCACGCCAAGGCGGACAACGAAGCCCCCATGGCGCGTTTTTCTTCTCGTTTGAGTTTCGCGAACCGAACGCTTCCGTAGATATTCAACACATTGTTGAGTTTTTGTTCGAACCCCGGCTGAATTTGCTCCATTGGCAGATACACGACGATCCGCGCCTCTTCGTCTCTCCTCTTCGTCTCTCGGAACCAGCTGCGCAACATCCTCGAGATATTCGAGTACCTCAGCGTTGAGTCTGCGGTACGGCAGCGGCAACGGAATCGTCGTCCCGCTCGCCTCCGAGACCGTTTCGAGAACCAACGGCAGTTCCCACACACCGTTCGCACCGGTTTTGGGCACGTAGAACGACGCGTAGATCTCTTCGTTGAAATCGCTCTCGTGCTGGAACATCGCCCTCTCCTTCTTCTCAAAAACTTTAATAAGCCAATACGTTATTAAAGATTTCATTCGATTTCTTTAATAACCGGCATCAAACTCCGTACGGTCGGCGATCCTTCAACTCAATGCCTTAGCTAGAGCGGTTCGGTATCTTTTCGCAGAACGGTCAGATACGGCTCGTATGAGAAGATACGGCTTCTTCTCCGTCCGGTGGTCTCGGTCAAAATCCCGGCTGCCATGAAGTCCTTCACGTATTTGGACGTGGTAGGGAAACTCCAACCCAACTCCTCGGCGGTCCGACCGATTTCAATGATCGGCCTTTTCTCAAGATATTCCAAAAACGCGAGGCGCTTGGCGCGGCGGGCGGTTCCCGAACACCCGGCCAGAACGGCATTCGCGGACTTCGCTTTCACGTCACGAAGTTTTTCAATGGTATGCAAAGCGTCCTCTGCCGCTGCGTATGTGGCATGGAGAAAAAATTTCAGCCAGCTCTCGTAATCGCCCTTTTCCCGTACGTTCATCAGGGCGTCGTAGTATCGAGTTCGATTGAGTTTCAGGAAGTATGAGACGTAAAGATACGGTTCCGAGATTACGCCTTGCTCAAGCAAAAAGAGCAGAATCAAAAGCCGCCCGATTCGTCCGTTGCCGTCGGCAAAAGGATGGATCGTTTCAAATTGGTAGTGGATCAGGCCGGCGCGCAGCAGAGGATCCAGGTCGGATTCATCGTGAATGTAGCTTTCCAGAGCGTAGAGTCCCTCTGTCATGTCCTCGGGGTTCGGCGGGACATAGGAGGCCGACCGCAAGCCGCAGCCGGCAGGGCCGATCCAATTTTGCGTTGTCCTGAAGCTTCCCGGACTTTTCTCCGCGCCGCGGGCATGCGTGAGCAATACGCGGTGGGTTTCCTTCAAAAGGCGAAGGCTCAGCGGGAGACCGTTTAGGCTCTTGATTTGACCTATCGCGTAGAGTGCGGCTCGAACATTGTCGGACGCTTCCGCCACGTCGCGGTTGCCGTTCTCGTCGATGCTCGGATCAAGGATGTCGTCGAGCGTGGCCTGCGTTCCTTCGATTTGAGAGGAAAAAAGCGCCTCCTTTCGAACGTACATGGAAAGGAAAATCTCAACGTTCGGGATGTGCCGGGCCTCGGCCTGCAATGCGGCGAGCTTCTCGCGGGACAGGCTCAGAAGCTTCTGCATGTCCCGGTCCAACGCCACGGGAGGCACCGGCGGGAGGTCGGCCGGCACAAAAGAGGCGTATGCGAGTTTCCCGGTGAGATTGGTCCGCACCCAACCGGATCGCGTGGATTCGTGCTTCATCGGCGTCAAAATCTTTAATAGGAATGATCGTTATTAAAGATTTTAGTCGATTTCTTTAATAACGTCCGTGTGGGGTCAACTCTGACGCTGATCGACTAGAAAGAACCGCCTCGATCGTCCCCTCTTCCGCAAGTCTTTTTCGTGACGTCGCCGTCAACGCTTCGAGACAAAAATTCGTGCCGCTAAAATCTTATTCCCCTTACGGTAGTTGAGTTGCGAAGCTATTTGATCATGTCACGCCTTCTTCACGATCCTCTTCTTAGACTCGTAGCGTTCGAATTGCGTGACGATCCTGAAAAATCCTTCCATGGCCGACTGCCGTCAGTGTCGGCGCGGACATCTCACGCGATGCCCGCGATCGGCCGACGCCTCGTTGGCGTTGTGCCTTCGGACCTTTCCGACAGACGTCGTCGTCAACGAGGTTCATCGGCAGCTTGCGTGCGCCACAACCAACCAAGCTGCGGATTCCGTCGCCGCATAAGGAGGCCGCACTTCGCAGAGGGTTTCCGAGCGGGATCTTAAAGAATAAAACCGCGCCGTCCCTTCCATTCCTGGCGGTCGCGTCCAAAAGAAGGCGTTCGCTCTCCTTGGCCGAAACCTCCGAGAACGAACGCCTCCGGTGTCTCGGATGCAAAGCATTCCGAGGACCTCACCAATCGTCATTTTCCCGCGTTTTTTCAACCGATGCAAATGATTGTCGATTGTGCTTCTCAATGAAGCCGATAGATCTCGGCTCCGCTTCGGTGCGTCAATTTCTGACGCATCATCCAATTATGATCTTCTTACCGACAAGCAAGGAGATCACAAAAATGGCCGCGACTCGAAAGACACCAACGTTCAAGGATCCGTATTCTCCCCTCATTGAAACGTGGATTGCACGTCTGCTCCTCCAAAACGGATTGTGGCGCCAGATCAAACTTCGCAGCTGCATGGTGACCGAAGACATCACGACCTCCGTCGTCGTCCGTTCTCTCGTCATGAACATCACCGAAGTTTTTTCCGACCGCAAGGCCAAGGCCTTTCTGAAAGACGGCTCCGCCCCGTCGTTTCGAAAGTTCGTCAAAGAGTTCTTCCATTGCGATGAGGAAGACGCCAGCGAGTACATCAAGGGCTCGCGTTCGGCCGGCGCCCGGATCCGAGACGATGACGGTTCGGAAACCGAATTCGTTCCCCCGCTCGCCCAATCCGAGCGCAGCAAGTTTCTCAAGGCCTTTCTCAGTGACCACCGGCAGTACCTGGAATCCGGACAAATCCTCTTCAACCAAAGCAGAGCCGACAATCTGGGAAACTTCTGGCTCAAACTTCACGGACGCGGAACGCCCAAGGCCCTGACCGATTGGCTTGCCCGACTCGAACGCGATTACGGGAATACCTCGGAAACCCGTTTGGAAAAAGCGCTTGCGCCCTTCCTGCGCAAGAACTTTTCCGTCGTCTCCGAAGCCTTTCTGCTCTCGCCCCTGATGGTGGAGGCGATTGCCTTTCTTCATCTTGCCGAAAAGTCGGAGGCGCTGCAGGCGGTGCTTGATCTCGACAACTCCAGTTATAAGACCTACTCACAGGGACTCGACACGATCGCCTGCGCACTCGACGTCAAACGTTCCGAAGTCGAAGCCCTCTTTGCTGACGACGGTCCGCTCGTCGCATCGGGACTCATTCGCTGCGTGACGGAGAGCGACCGCATCACCTTCGACTTTCTTGAGTTTAGCGGCTGCATTCCGTGGAATAGCTTCTTTGAACGTGAGCTCTCCGAAGAGGCGATCTTCGGCGACCTCGTGCGCGCGGCTCCGATGAGTGAACTCGGGAAAAAGGACTTTCGCCACCTTCCGCTCGTGGAAAGCACGTTGTTGCCGTATCTGCGCACCGCACTCGAAGAGAAGCGCACGGGCGTGAACGTTCTTCTCTACGGGCCGCCCGGGACGGGGAAGACGGAACTCTCGCGTCTGGTCGCGGAGGAACTGGACGCCCATCTCTACGAAATCCAAACCGATGCGGACGAGGGACGTCTCAATTCCTGGCGCACCGCCTCCGTCTACCTGAAACGCAGCGGTCGTACGCTCCTCGCGCTCGACGAAGCGGAGGACGCCTTTTCGGAACGCATGTCCGCGCGCAAGGGCGATTCGGACAAATTCGTCAGCGTTTCGTACGGGAAACGCAAGGGCCGTCTGCACCACTGGCTTGAAACCTGTCCGGTGCCGACCTTCTGGATCACGAATTCGATCGACGAAATCGATCCCGCCACCGTCCGCCGCTTCGACATCGTGCTTGAAATGACCGGCCCCGACATGGAAGGCCGTCGCCGCTTCATACGGGACATGACGGCGCTTCGTCTGACGGACGAAGCGGAGGAACGGCTCGTGCAGACGAGTGCGCTTACGCCGGGCGTCATGGCCCGCGTCACCCGCGTCGTGGACACGGTGGGACCGTGGGGCGGGAAGCCGTCCGACGAGATGGTTCTCTCGCTCGTTTCCGAGACGCTGCGCGCTCAGCGCTTCGGCGACGTGGCGCCGGGCATCGGCATTCTGCCGGAAGTCTACGATCCGACGCTCATCACGTCCGAAATCCGTCCCGACGAACTCGTAAAGGGCATCGAAGGTGCGGGGTCCGCACGGCTTTGCCTCTACGGACCGCCCGGGACCGGAAAGACCGCCTTCGTCATGTGGGTTGCGCGGGAACTCGGACGTCCGCTTCTTCGCCGCACCTACGGGGATCTTGCGAGCTGCTGGGTGGGCGAAACGGAACAAAACATCGTGAAGGTCTTTCGGGAAGCGAAACGCGACAAAGCCGTTCTTTTGATCGACGAGGCGGATTCGTTCTTCCGCTCGCGCGAGATGAGCACCCGTTCTTGGGAAACGACGCAGGTGAACGAAATGCTCGCGCGTCTCGAGGATTTCGACGGCGTCTTTTTCGCGACGACGAACCTGATGCGCGACTTCGACGAAGCGGCCATGCGGCGCTTCGACTGGAAGGTTTCCTTCGGGTTCCTTCTCCCCGAAGCCCGTCTGACGCTTGCGAAGCGCTACGCCGAGAAGTTCAGTCTTCCGTGGACGAAAAGCGCCGAAGCGCTTCTGGCGACGCTTGATAAGCTGACCCCCGGAGATTATTGCGCCGTCGCCCGCCAGGCGCGCTTCCGTCCGCTTTGCGACGCCGATGACCTGGTGGTGCGGCTCAAGGCCGAGGAAGAAGTGAAGACCGTCAACGGTCCCCGGAATACGATCGGTTTTGCCTGAACCATGAGGTCCCGAAGAGGTCTCCTCAAGGATCCTCTTTCCATGGTCCTTCGCCTTCCCTTCCGACGAGGTCGGGCGGGAAGGCGTCAGTCGACTGCCGGCAAAGTCGGGAGACTTTCCGGCACGTCCCTCTCGAAACTCAATCCAGGAAGGACGGGCTCGATCATCGGAGGCGACGCCCGATCGACCGACCGCTTCACCTTTGCCGCTTCAGGGGACGTTTCCTCGGGAAGCTCAAAAAGCGTCGCCTGCACCGAGGCAGACTCGAAAGTGACGACGCAAGGTTCAGCAGCCTCGGTGCACGCCGCCGGCCCCCCTGTTTCCTCCACGGGACGCTGCGGCAAGACGAAAGGAAAGTCTGCGAGCGGCGCAAGATCGTACCAAGCCGGGCGAAGGCGGTAATAAGACCCCCGCACTTCGTACAACTTGTGATTCCTCTTGAAGAACTGCGTGATCTTTTTCACGCCGATCCACTTGTTGGGGAAGGAACCCAGCCGTCGGCAGACGTAGAAACCAACCGCCTGAACGGGCGTCCATCCGTCCATCCGACAGTGCGCCCAGAGTTCCCCCAAAACCTTGTGATACGCAAGTTTTCGGATGTTGTCCGATTCCGATGTCAACCTCTGGAAATCAACGGCTTTCCGTGCGTTCAGCTGCCGTGCGATTTCCTCCGTACGATCCATGCACCACTTCTGCGTAGCTTGGGTTTCCGGCGGCACCGTCGAGATTGTCGATGCGTCCGCGATGCGTCCCGGGGCAGGCCCCGGGGAATCGGCGCAAACGACCGGTTCCCCTTCAAGATGGTGGTATCGCGTACAGGCGGCCGCAAGCGACGGCGCCCCGGCGCGGCCCGCGCCGATGACGACGAATCCCAGCTCCCGAAGCCGCACGGCGAGCGGCGTGAAGTCGCTGTCCGCCGAGATCAGGACGAATCCTTCCACGTTGCGGTCGAAGGCGAGTTCCATTGCATCGATCGTAAGCGCGATGTCCGTAGCGTTTTTTCCCATCACGTTGTCGAGCTGCTGTCGGGCGCCGAATCCGGTTCGACGGCAAAAATCCGACCACGGTGCGAGGGAAGGCTTCGACCAGTTGCCGAAAACCCGTCCCATGGTTACGTTGCCGTAGGCGGGAAGTCTCTTGAGGAAATTTTCGACGGGTGCGGGCGGTTGGTTGTCGCCGTCGATCAGGACCGCGAGGCGAAGGCGCTCTAAAGGCGCCCCTTGAAATCCCCATGACGAAAAGGGATTTTCTTCGGGAAAGCGCACGGAAGACGCCGCAACTTCCATCTTGGCGAAAGCGCCCGGTGCCTCCGTCTTCTCAAGATCCGACGCCGATTCGCTGTGATCCGCGCGGGCGGCAGTTTCTTCTTTTTCCTTTTCGTCCATGAAAATCTCCGACATTTCGCGGATTCACCACCCGACGGGACATCCTAGCACGAGGATGCGACAGAAACGGTCGCCCAAAAAACGACGACTCGCGTCGGCAACTCTTGAAATTCGGCAAAACACCCCCATATTTCTCCTTGTCATAGATGAAGGACGACGTGTCGTCCGATGAGGAGTAACAAACGAAAATGGCTGCCGAAGTCCATGGTTTTCAGACGGAAGTTTCGAAACTTCTGAAGCTTTTGGCCAATTCTCTTTATTCCAACAAGGAAGTGTTCCTGCGCGAGCTCGTCTCGAACGCTTCCGACGCAATCGACAAGCTGCGCTTTCTCGCCCTTACGAATCCGGACCTGACGAAGGACGATCCGGTCCTCCAAATCCGCGTGAAGGCCGACAAAGAAGCGGGGACGCTCACGGTGTCGGACAACGGCATCGGCATGACGCTTGAAGAGGCGAACCAGCACCTCGGCACGATCGCGAAGTCCGGCACCGAAGAGTTCCTCTCGAAGCTCTCGGGCGACGCCGCCAAGGACAGTCAGTTGATCGGTCAGTTCGGCGTGGGCTTTTACTCGGCCTTCGTCGTGGCCGACCGCGTTACGGTCGTGAGCCGCAGCGCGACGGCGGGCGCCGACGAAGCCGTCCGCTGGACGTCCGACGGCAACGGCACCTTTGAGTCCGAACCCGCCCACCGCGACGCGCGCGGCACCGACGTGATCCTGCACCTCAAGGACGAAGACAAGTCCTTCCTTGACGAGTGGACTCTTCGCAGCACGATCACGAAGTATTCCGACCACATCGCAACGCCGGTTTATCTCTGGACGAAGGCGCCCGAACCCGCCGACAAAAAGGAGGACGAAGTCGTCCCCGAAGGCGAATGGTCGCAGGTGAACGACGCCAAGGCCCTCTGGACGTTGGCCCCGAAGGACGTGACGGAAGAACAGTACAAGGCCTTCTACAAGCACCTTGCCCACGACTATTCGGATCCGCTCGCCTGGGCCCACAACCGCGTGGAAGGCGACCTCGAATACACGTCGCTTCTCTACCTCCCCTCGGAAGCGCCGTGGGATCTTTACAGCCGCGACCATCAGCAGGGTTTGAAGCTCTTCGTGCAGCGTGTCTTCATCATGGAAAAGGCGGACGCCTTCCTTCCGAACTACCTGCGTTTCGTTCGCGGTCTGATCGATACGAACGACCTTCCGCTCAACGTCTCGCGTGAACTCCTGCAGGAAAGCCGCGTCGTCTCGAAGTTGAAGCGCGCCGTGACGAAGCGTTCTCTCGACATGATCGAAAAACTCGCGGAAGACGGCGAAAAGTACCGCACCTTCTGGACGCAGTTCGGCCGCGTTCTGAAGGAAGGCGTCGTCGAAGACGCCTCGAACCGCGAAAAGATCGTGAAGCTTCTTCGTTTTGCCACGACGAAGGAACTCGGCACCGCCGAGGAGCCGGGGCTCGTCTCGCTTGCCGACTACGTCAAGCGCATGCCCGAAGGTCAGAAGAAGATCTACTACCTGATCGCCGGCAACCGCGACGGCGCGGTCAACTCGCCCTACCTTGAAGCTCTGAAGAAGAAGGACGTCGAAGTCATTCTCCTTTGGGACCGCATCGACGAGTGGATGATGTCGGAACTGCGCGAATTCGAGGGCCACGGCTTCGTGAGCGCGACCGCCGCCGACCTCGAACTCGGCGACCTCGCCGACAAGGAAGAGGAAAAGGCCAAGGAAGAAGCCGCCAAGGAAGCGGCCGACGACGTGGCTCGCCTCAAGAAGGTCCTCGGCGACAAAGTGAAGGACGTGCGCGTTTCGAACCGCTTGGTCGACAGCCCCTCCTGCGTCGTGGGCGACGCCGACCAGATGATGACGCCGCAGATGCGCCGCATGTTGGAGGCCGCCGGCCACGCTCTGCCCGAAGACAGCTACACGCTCGAAATCAATCCGCAGCATCCGCTCATCAAGCGGGCCTTTGCGGAAAAGGACGAAGCCCGCTTCGCCTCCTGGGCCGAAGTGATCTTCGACCAGGCGCTCCTTGCCGACCAGGGCACCCTGAAGGACCCGGCCGGGTTCGTGAAGCGCCTCAATGCGCTCCTCGTCGGCTGATCCCCCGAATCGCCCTCATCGAAAGCCCGGTCCCCGAAGGCCGGGCTTTCGCGTCTCTACGCAAATCGCCCTATTCCGAAAAGGAACGGCACGTGCTAACTTGTCTGTCATGATGACGAACACGATCACACGCCCCGTTTGCGGTTATTACTATTACCCTCTCTTCCAATAGAGCGGGTTGGACGCGTTCGTCCCCAAAGATTCGAAACCGACCCGCGACTTGAGCGGGTTTTTCAGTTTTTGGGATCTGCGAAAAGTCGCGCAAGTCCTTCGATTCCCAATCCGGCCTCCTTCGGGAAGCCTCCATCGACCAGGAACCTGATCATGACGCACGACTTTCCTTCCTCTCCTTCTTCCTTCGCCTTTACGCGCCGCCGCTTTGCCGCTCTCTGCTGCGCCGCGCTCGTTACGGGCCTCACCGCAGGCTGCGACAAGCAAGCGACACCCGCCGCTTCGAGCGCCGCCGGCGCCGCCGACAAAATCCCCGTGGGGATTTGCGAACTCGTCGAACACGAAGCGCTCGACTTGTCCGTGAAGGGCTTTCTCGACGAACTCGCCGCCCGCGGCTTCAAGGACGGCGAGAAAATCGCTGTCGACCGTCAAAACGCCCAGGGCGATCAGGCGACGCTGCAGAACATCGGCGCGCGCTTCCTCTCCGAAAAGACTCAACTCATTTTCGCCGTCTCCACGCCCGCCACGCAGGCGATGGCGCGGGCGACCCGCGACATTCCGATCGTCGCGACGGCCGTGACGAGCTTTGAAGCGGCCAAGGTCGTGAAGACGAACGAGAAGCCCGGCACCAACGTCACGGGCGTCTCCAACATCGGCCCGATCGCGCGGCAGCTCGACCTTTTCCTCGCGCTTACCGGCAACGCCAAGACCGTGGGCGTCCTCTTCAACGCGGGCGAAGTGAATTCGGCCTTCCAGGTGGAAATTTTCAAAAAAGCCGCGGCTGCCAAGGGCGTGGAGGTCTTGGAAGCGACGGTCTCGTCCGTGAACGACATTCAGCAGGCGGTGACGAGCCTTTCGGGCAAGGTGGCGGGTCTCTGGTTCCCGACCGACAACGTTTTGGCGGCGGGCACGTCCATCCTCGCCAAGGCGGCCAAGGACGCCAAGATCCCGACGATTCCGGGCGACGAAGCCCTGATCCGCGGCGGCTGTCTCGCGACGATCGCCGTTGACTACTACACCCTCGGGCGCATGTCGGGCACGATGGCGGCCGACATTCTCGAAGGGAAATCGAAGCCCGCCGACATGGCGATTCAGACGCAGGACGCGCAAAAGCCCCTCATCAACCTCGCCACCGCCAAGGCGATCGGACTGACGATTCCCGAGGATATCCTCAAGAACGCCGCCGTCATCGAGAAGTGACGAAAGAAGAAAAGGACGTGCTAAGGACGGACCGCGTCTTCGCGCACGGTCCGCCTCAAAGAATGGAATTGCGCTCGGGACACAGCAGGTCCGATGAGACGGGCCTGCCGGTCTCGGCGACGCGGAGACGGCATGCGACGCCCCGGGATCGAGCCGGATGCGAAAGACGGAGAATCCCGTCCACGTCCCCGTCGTCGACTTTGTCATTTTCAATCTCTCCGATAAAAAGGCGGATGACGTCCTTTCCACCGAATCGCCCGTCTTTGCGGTAGTCTATCGATACACTACAGATAAGAATCTCTCTCAATAAATTTCCCGCATGCTCGATTCGCTTTTCCTCGACACTCTCTCGCACGCCTCCCCCGTCGCCGCGGCGGCGGGCGCCACGGGCTTCACCTTCTTCATGACGGCCGTAGGGGCGGCGGTCGTGCTCCTTCCCGGACGCGTGCACAACGCCTTCATGCAGACCGTCTCGCTCGGGTTTGCCGCGGGGGTGATGGTGGCCGCGTCCGTCTGGTCGCTCCTCATCCCGGCGATGGACATGGTGGAGGCGCGCGGCGACTCTCCTCTCTTACCCGCCGTCGGCGGCTTTCTCATGGGCGTTCTCTTCATCTTTTCGCTCGACCGGCTGCTTCCGCACCTGCACCCGGGCGCCAAGGAGTCGGAAGGCCCGAAGACGAAACTGGCGCGCTCGACGCTTCTCTTTCTCGCCGTTACGCTTCACAACATCCCCGAAGGAATGTCCGTGGGGCTTTCGATCGGCATGGCCGCGGACGATCCGTCGCTTCTGGCGGGCGCCCTTGCATTGGCGCTCGGCATGGGCATTCAGAACATTCCGGAAGGCGCGGCCGTCGCCTTGCCCCTGATGCAGGACGGCATGCCCCGCTGGAAGGCCTTCCTTGCGGGATCCGTTTCCGGGCTCGCCGAACTCGTATTCGGCGTGCTCGCCGTGCTGCTCGTCGGCACGACCGGAGCGCTTCTGCCGTGGTTCCTAGCCTTTGCGGCGGGGGCCATGATCTACGTGGTCGTCGAGGAACTGATTCCGTCGGCGCATCTCACCGAACACTCCGACGCGGGGACGCTCTCGGTCGTCGCGGGGTTCGTCCTCATGATGGCCCTCGACGTCGGTCTCGGGTGACTGTCATCCTACCTCCGATAGGATTTATGCCCATACGATCGTTCTTCATTCGGACTCTTTCTGATCAGTCGAAGTTTTTTTGGGCTCTTTGTTTCTCCACTGATCTTTGCCCTGCGCGCGTCCACATCGCCGTTGAGTGCGTCATTGACGCTACCCGTGGTCGTTAGAGACAAATCTTGGATCTGGTTGTCGACGACTTCGAAGTCCGTCGTATCCAGAGCAAGCGTAGCTTCCGTAGCGTCCAACGTTTCAATGTAGGAGGTGTCACCAAGACCAAGCGTCGCCTTCGTCAAGGTGAGCGAACCATTGCTGACGATGCCGCTGTTGAGAGTCGTCGTTCCGTCGGCAACCGTCAGTTTGCCTTCGTTCTGGATGTCGTTCGCTTCGCCGTTGGCGGTGTTGTCGAAGAAATTGTTGTCGCCCGTGTGGGCGTGCGCTACAGTTTCTGATAGTCAATCGGAAGTACTATTTCTTGCGAGAGGGCAGGTAGTCGAACCATTATCACCTCTCTGTGAGAAATGACTCGGCCCGGTGTTCCTGCACCGGGCCTTGTCGTATTCGCAATCGGCATTTCTGCCGGTCGCGGGCCTACAGGCCGAAGTCCCCATACAGGAACCTTGCGGCTGCAAAATTCGTTGGAAACCGAGTACCGGGATTCTCCGAGATGATGGTGCAGGTTGGACGCCGCCGACGTTCTTTCTCGCGCACCGGTGTTCTGCGTCAGGCGAAACGGTACCTCCTGTGAGGCAACATAGAGGAGCCCCCGAGTCTTTTTGATATGGAAAACCAAAAAATGCCGAAAGCCCCGTCCGATTACTCGAACGAGGCTTTCTTCAGCTTATGTCGGGCGTTGGAGACACCCGATAAGAGACTGATTAGAAGTAGTGGATCAGGCCGACACCGGCTTCGATGTCCTGTTCTTCGATCTTGACACCGTTACCGTTAAGCCGGGACTTGAATTCGCCTTCGTTATAAGTGGCGAAACCATAGAGCTTCGTGCGCTTGCTGAGCGGATAGTCATACCCGACCGCAACGCCCCAGCGCTGAATGTCGCCTTCGATTTCAACAGCACCCGGATTCTGACCCGAAGCGGTCCACGTGAAGTTCGACGTACCTTCGACTTCACCGTCCATGTAGCTCACGGAGGTGTAGAGGTTACCGCCCATAAGAGGCGTAACCGCACCGAGCGTCACGGCGTAACCGGTCAAGCCTTCGTTATCCACCATATCTTGATCGATGTAGTTGCCACCACCGAGGTCATAGCGGTCACCATCATAGTCGGTGAGGGTGAAGCCACCAAGGTTATTTTCGTTTTTGCCGTACTGGACCAAGATCATGGGCTTCGTGACGCCGAGGTCATACGAAGCGCCCCACGACACACCGAGGGAGTCTTCCGTGTTCTTCGAGGCGTCGTCACGGCCGTTCATGATCGTGTCGACCACGAGACCCGTGCTGAAGGCACCGAGGTTGTACGTGGCGCCCAAACCGGCATAGCGCTTGTTCACGCCGGTGTGTTCGTCTTCCTGACCGTCGGCATCAAACGAATACTGAGCGTAGACCTGCACGCCGGCGAATTCAGGCGAGCGATAGGTAACCGTGTTGTTGAAACGGCTACGGTCGTCGAGGTTGAACTCACCCTTGGTACCGGCATAGTCACCCCAACCCGTGCCCCAAGGCGAGAAGCCGTAGACAACGTTATAGGAACCGACACCGGACGAGAGGACACCGACGCGGCCCATAGAGAAGTGACCGAAACCGCCTTCCAAGTAGACGATGGCTTCACGACCGAAGATCTTGTCTTCCTGAGCAAGAGCACCGTCATCGGAATTAAAGCCGTTTTCCAACACGAAACCGGCCTTCATGCCGTTGCCAAGGTCTTCCGAGCCTTTGATCGTGACGCGGGAAGACGAATACTGACCGGTCTTCATACCGAAGGAGTTGCCATCTTCAGTAACTTCGCCAGCAGTCTTATATTCGTAGTCGTGGAAATTGAGACCCGTGTCGATACGACCCGAGATCGTGATGTCGGCAGCCATGGCAGAGCCGGCGAAAGCCGTGAGGGCAGCGACAGCAATCAGAGACTTCTTGAACATGTACAAATATCCTGTTATTTCTGGATCTGAAAACGGGATCCGACGGGATTGGAAAGGTCGTCGGACCCCACATCCGTGACGGTGTTCCCAGCCCGCTTGCCTTTGGGCCAGGGATTTCTTCACCTCGGACGAGGGCATGTTTTCACATGTTTTACCCCTCCCTATAGGGGTTTACACCTACGATGATCTCAAATCGTCGGCGACACTACGTCGAAACCAACGACAACATGTGATTCAGCATTTGTTACACGAATGACAATCCGCCCTCCAACCTCTTTCTACGCACCTTGAACCACTCAACTTGAAGGATTCTTCGAAAAGCTCCGCCGAAACGCGAAAGGGCCACCCTATTTCGACTACAGCTCCAACGAAAGACGAAGAACCACCACCTGACTTACAAGGTGGGAACACTGCCGCCCTCGTACTCCGTTTCCACCTCCATTTCCATCTTTTCAATTGCTTTGGAGATCTGCATCATGTCCGCCGTTATCACGGGCGGAAGCGTCAACACGGTCTTGGGCGGGGAAAAGTGCATGTACGCGACCGTAGCCGCGCCGGAGAAGCAGACGGAAACGAAGGCGGTCGTCAGGATTGTGCCGAGCGTCGGTATCGAAGCGGATGTCAGGTCGGACGGTTGATGCGACCGAAAATCGTGTGCATGTCCGTTCTCGAGTTTTTCGGAGCTGTTTGTTTTGTTGCCGGAACCGACAGTTTCCGATTAGAAGGATTTCTTCATTCACCGTTGGAATACGCGTGAATTCACTGCGAATCAGACTGAGTGACCTGAGCCGAAAAAGAAAAGTCGGTAGACCGATGTTTTCCATAAATGCCGAAGCTATCGACAATTCGTTTTCGTCCGACGACCCCAACGGCGAGTATGAGAGGCGCGGCGTTCACCGCTAGCAGGCCAACAGGCGCAATCCGTCCCTGTAGGCTCCCTGACAATCGAAAATATTTTCCTCGCAGGATTCTCTTCGTATCGAAGATAGGATTTCAAGCGGCGAAAACTTTTCAAAGTCCTACAATACAATGGACGAGCCTACTTTTTCTCTCGAGGGCATCCGTTATGCGAATGATTTTCACCCCCCCCCCTCAGGGATTTTGATTTCCCAATAACCACTCTGGCAGTGGCTGTTTTACTCACCCTGCCGATTACAGTCTCGGCGGAAACCGTCTACGGGAACCTCACCGTTGACGACGATACGGCACCGGTTTACACCGAAGATCTGACGTATTACACGCAGAATGTCGGTTTGGACAGCGATGTCTTCGGCATTCGAATCGAAGGGAGCGGCAAGCTTACCGTTGCAAGTGAAAACGCCTTTTTCACGGTTCGCAACATGCCGGACGAATCCGGTAACGGCGACGAGGGCGCTGAAGCGAACTTCACCGGAATGAACATCACGCTCAATGCGCTGGGCGCCTACGGTGCGCAAGGCGTGACCTTTACGCACACCGGCGATGAACCCGCCACGGTGAACTTCAACAATTCCGGTACATTGAACAACGCGTTTCTCGTTGACTTCACCGCCTTCGGGATGAAGATAGACGGCGACGAGGGCGCTGAAGCGAACTTCACCGGAACGAACGTCACGCTCAATGTGCTGAGCGCCAACGGTGCGAAAGGCCTTGGCTTTGTGAACACCGACGGTGAGGCCGCCACGGTGAACTTCAGCAATTCCGGTACATTGAACATCACGGCCGTCATTGAAGGCGACGGCATCGCCACAACCAACGCCATCGGCATTCAAGGAGGCCGGCAGACCTTCTACTTCGGCAGATCGCTCGACGCCGTGAACGTTAGCGTTTATGGCTCCGGAGTGTTCAACGGCAGCGCGCTCTTTTCGAACGGCACGTCGGGACTTTATTTCCGCGGCGATACGGTGACGATCGACGCCAAAGCCCTCAACGTAACCGTCATTTCGGGACAGGACTACACGGCGCAAATCGAAACGGCGCCGGGAACGTTTGAAACGGTCGAGGTGGATTTTAACGAACTGGCTGCTGAAGCCCTCGGCGCAAGATATGCCGTGACCTACGGCCTCAACAACAAGGGCAACACGACGATCAGTGCCGACACGACGACCACGATTACCGTCCACGACGGTTTCTGGAACGCCGTCGGTATCAGTAACGATCCCATGTACGCCAATATGGACGGCGAAAACAACTACTCCAAATACAACCTGTCCAACCTAGAAATTCTCGGGAACGTCTCCGTTAAAGCCATCGGTTCGAGTCTCGGTGCCGGGTTGGATTCGACCCTTACGGGCGGCATCGAACGCCTTACGGCAACCTATGGGCTTTACGCGGGCGTTACCGCGATCGACGGCGTTGCCGACTACGACAAGCAGCTGAGCCGAGTGGTTCTCGGGAGCGATGGAAAGACCGTTGAGGTGTACGCCGCCAATTTCACGGAGGGTGCCGAAGGCAACGTATACGGTCTTTACGGCGACAAGGCCGACATTTCGCTCAACGGCGCAAGCTCAACCGTAACGGTCGAATCGTCCACCACGGGGAACGCATACGGCGCGGCCATCGAAAACGCTACGAAGCTTACCTTCAACTCGATCTCAAACCACATTTCCGTCAAGGGTGCCTCGGCAGTCGGCGTGTCCGCCGAGGAGGACGACTCTGTCGTGAGCTTCCTGAGCGAGAGCACGAGCATCACGGTAGAAGGCGAGAATTCCATTGGTCTATCTGTGGCCGGCGGCGCGAAAGCAGTCTTTACGGGTGAAGCACAGATTACGGCGGATCAAGCCGTTGCCGTTTACGACGACAGGTCAACTTTGACGATCACCGGGGAGACGGCGAATGTCGTCGCTTACGGCCTGGTGAGGAATGCCGGGACGACAACCATTACGGACGGCACGCTTTCGATGACGACGGACGGTTCTTCGCTCAATGTCGTTGAAGGCAGCAACGCCACGGTTGTCGTAGGTGCCGGAAGCTACAGCATTTCCGACTATTCGGGCAGCGGAAACACTCTGCTCGCCACCGATCTTCCCAACCTTGAATCAGCGTCGATTGAAAAGGCCGACGATCTGACGGTAGCCACGAGCGCTTCTTCAAACGACCAGTATGAAAACGTCGATGCCGCCGTTCGGGCGCTTCAGGAAAAGGTGACCGTCGGAAACGATGAAGAATCGTCTGCAACGCGTTACCGGATCGATGCCGGCGCCGTCAACGACGGTCTTGTGATGACCAAGAACGAAGACGGTTCTTGGTCGACTTACCGACAGGAAAACGTTTCGATGGCGGTTTACTCGGACGTCGTGGCTTTAAGCGCACTTCAGTGGCGTGATCAGCTCAACGACCTCAACAAGCGTATGGGCGATCTGCGGGACAATCCCGGGGCCGTCGGCGCATGGGTTCGCCTCTACGGTTCAGAACAGGAACTCGGCAACATCACGGGTAAGAGCGCGTCCGTACAGGTCGGCGCCGATTATCAGATCGGCGATTGGAAGGTTGGCGGCGCCTTCTCCTACACCGACGGATCTTCCGACTACGACTTCGGTGATGCGGACAACGAACTCTATACGTTTGCCGTTTACGGGACGTGGCTCGCCGACAACGGCATGTTCGTCGATCTGATCGGAAAATACGGTCGTCTCACGAACGACTTCCATGTCGAGCAAATGAAGGGATCGTTCGACAACAACGCCTACTCGCTTTCTGCGGAATTCGGGTGGCGCTTCGAACCCTGCTCCTACGGCTCTATCGAACCCCAGGTGGAAGTCACTTACGGCCGTATCTCCGGCGACACGTTCACTTCGAGCAACCACGTCCGCATCGCTCAGGATGACTTCGATTCGCTCATCGCCCGTGCGGGCGTCCGCGTGGGCGCCAAATTCCCCGAGAATCGCGGCAACATCTACCTGCGTATCTCCGGCGCCTACGATTTCATGGGGGAAAGCGAAGGAGAAGCTCGGTTGCTGACGGGCGCGTCTCACCGGAAGCTTGAGGAAGATCTTGGAGGAGCGTGGCTTGAAACAGCCGTCGGCGCCAACTTCCAACTTACTGAAGCCTCCAATTTGTACGTCGATCTCGAACGCACCATCGGCGGTGAGGTCGTCGAAAACTGGCGGTGGAACGTCGGCTTCCGCACAGAGTTTTGACAGCATCTCCCGCGTATTCGATTCAATGTGAACGTTCAGAAATCACGAATAAGTGAGAGAAAAGAGGCTTCTTTCTTTATCTGAGCCTTGATAAACTTCGAGGCGGTCGCTGAATGAAGCGACCGCCTGTTTTTAAGCTCCCGATCGGATCTTTATCTCAGACAACAAGCTTTCTTCGCGAGCGTCTTCACATAGATGTCGGCGAGGTCTTCTCGCGTGAAGGGCACGGCGTCGCGCTTGAACTGCTTGGTGCCCGTAGCGAGAACGTTTTCGACGAGCCACTCGACGTCGTCCGGCGCAAAGCCCCAGGCCGAAGCGTCAAGGTCGAGCACGCCGCAGGCCTTCTCGAGGTTTGCGAGCGCGACGAGAAAGTCCTCGGGACGTTCCGCACAGGGGTGACCGAGGCACTTCGCCATCGTGACGAAGCGCTCAAGCGAGGCGCCCTTTTCGATCATCTTCCCGAAGTAGTGAAGCGAGAGGAGAATGAGGCCCGCGCCGTGGGGAAGTTCCGTGTGCAGGGCCGAGAGGCTGTGCTCAAGCGCGTGCTGGCTCGTCAGACCGCCCGTCACCATGACGAGCCCCGAGAGCGTGCTGGCAAACGCCACCTTGGAGCGCGCTTCGAGGTTCGATCCGTCGCGAACCGCAACGGGAAGATGCGCGGCGAGAAGCCGCACGGATTCCTTCGCAAAGACGTCCGACATCGGCGTCGCGACGCCCGAGACATAGCCCTCGACGGCGTGGAAGAGCGCGTCAAAACCCTGATAGGCCGTGTAGGCGGGAGGAACCGTGAGCATGAGTTCCGGGTCCACGACGCCCACAGTCGGGAAAAGACGCGGATCGCCGAAGCCCAGCTTTTCCTTCGTGACGTGGTTCGTGATGACGCCGCCCGCGTCCACTTCGGAACCCGTCCCGGCGGTCGTCGTGACGGCGATCAAGGGAAGCGGATCGTTCGCGAAAGCCTTCTTTCCGCCCGTGCCGGCCTGTGCGTAATCCCAAAGGGTTCCGACGTTTGTCGCCATGGCGGCCATGAGTTTGGCCGCGTCCATGACGGAGCCGCCGCCCACGGCGAGAAGCGCGCCGCAGCCGTTTTCACGAGCGGCCTCGGCCCCCTTCATGACGGTTTCATCCGACGGATTGGGCTCGACCGACGGGAAGGCGACGAATTCGACTCCTTCGCGCGCGAGCATGGCTTCCACCTTGGCGAGCGTGCCGTTTCGCCGGAGACTTCCTCCGACGCCCGTGACGAGCAGCACCTTGCGCGCGGGGATGTCTTTCCCGGAGAGCTGCGAGAGCGAGCCCGCGCCGAAGAGAATGCGGGTGGGCGTAAACGCGGCGAATCCTTTCATGTGTTTCTCCTTGAAGAGCCCGTCAGGGCTCAAACGGGGCGATTTCGTAGACGCCCTTTTCCAATTGATAGAGCGGGAACCAGTCGTGCTTGGCTTTTCTCAGGCCCGGCACGCCGAGGTCCTCTTCGCGGTTCAGCACCTTGACGGTTTCGGGCAGAGCCTTCGCGAGCGAATGCGCGAGATAGGGGTAGCCCCCTTCTACGTCGCGGCGGGACTTTTCGATGTGAACCGCGTAGGTGTCGGGCGTGACGAGGGCGCCGAGCGTGAGGCCGAAGATTTCGTCGCCCTCGACGAGCATCCCGCCCGTCACGCCGCACTCGTCCCATCGACAGAGGACGACGTCGAGGAACTTGCGCTCGAAAAAGAGCGTTTCATCGAGCGGTTGGTTCGCGTCGTACCATTCGGCGAGAAAGGTCTTCCAACGCTCGAGCGTCTTGTCGTCGGGACTCTTTTCGAAATAGACGAACTTCGCTTCCGGGTGATTTCGCTCGAAGCGGCGGCAGAAGTTGCGTTTTTTCGCCATGGGGCGCCCCGCGAGCGTCGCGAAGATCTCGCGGCTGTAGCAGTAGTCGTAGAGGTCTTCGTTCGTAAAGCACGTACCTTCGAGTCCGAGCTTTGCGAGAAGCTTTTCGACTTCGGACTTCACGCCCCCCAACTGGAGCGTGCGGCCGCGCGCGGCCTCAAATTCGGCGAGTTCCTTGAGAATCCTGCGGTAAAAATGCTTTTCTCCGTCGGTGAAGGGCGCATTGTCCGTGAGTCCTTCCTGAATCAAACGGTAGAAGGCTTCGCCGAGGAGGTAGTTGTCGCGAAAGACGAAGAGCGGCTTGCCGTTCGGAGCCGTGAGTTCGGCGACGCCGAGGTCACGCTCCCAGGAGCGTCCGCAGATGGCGGCGACCGTCATGCTGCAGTCGGCCATCGAGGTCTTGCAAAGCGACATGCGCCGCAGCGCCTCGAGCTCGGCCGAACGCCGCACGATGCAGTCCGTCGTGTAGGAGGTGAAACGCAGCGTCATGCCTCCTCCTTTTGGCGTTCGTCCCCGTAAACGGAGCGCCAGCGGCAGACGGCCTTGCAGTTCTTCTCGACGATGTCGAGAATGCGGCTGTGTTCGGCCAATTCCTCGGGATTCGGCTTCGGGACGCGAAGGGTCGACTGATCGTTCATCGGCACGGGCTCCGTGAGAAGGAGCGCGTCGACGTCGATCGCCTGCTGACCGCCCGTCATGGCGAGCCAACACTCGGCGAGGATGAGCGAGTCAAGAAGTGCGCCGTGGAAGGTTCGGTCGATGTGGTTGAGTTCGTAGGTGCGGGCGAAGTTGTCAAGGGTCGGCGTGCGGCCGGGATGTTCGGCCTGATAGAGCGCCATCGTGTCGATCACGGCGGCGTAGTCTTCGATGTGCCCGCGGCCGATGCGCTCGAGCTCCATGTTGAGGAACTTCACGTCGAACTCGGCGTTGTGAATGAGGAGGACCTGCCCCTTGATCATGTTGATGAAGTCGTCGGCGATCTCTTCGAAGGTGGGCTTCGAGCGCAGGAATTCGTTCGTGATCCCGTGCACCTTCGTCACTTCTTCGTTCATGTCGAAGCCGGGATTGATGTAGCGCTGAAAGTGGCTCTCCTCCTTCGGATCGATTTCGCGCCGGTGGATGACGACGATGCCGATTTCAATGATGCGGTCGCCGTCTTCGATGCTCACGCCCGTCGTTTCCGTGTCGAGCGCAAGGCACGAACCTTTGTGCACGTGAACGATTCGGTAGGCATCCTGTAGGGCTTTGGACATTCGTGTTGTCTCTTTCGTTCATATATTGAGGAAAGAAGGATGATAGCACGCGCCCATCGTTTCCCGACGAATCCCCGTCCCGATCGGACGTTAGGTTTCATCGGCCCCGCTTCGGCCTCAGGCCGAACGCTCCAACGTGCGGAGCGCTTTTTTCGGCGTTCTCTGTCAGACGCCGCAGACGAGCAGGAGACGCCTCACGCTCGACGAGCGGATGCACGTCCGTCGGGCGCCCTCCTTCGCGGCCTTCCCGAGTGAAGCGGCGAAGGCGCACCTCTTCCGGCGGCGAGCCCTGCACAATCTTGGCCCGACTCTCCGGCCGGACGATTTCTCGACTTCGTCGCCGAACGCCTCGCCGCCGACAATGCGGGCCCGATTCTTTGAAAGAACGTTGAGAAGCCTCCCTCTCTTGCCCCGGCCGCACGATATCTTTTCAGAAATCAGGGAAAATCCCTTTTCCCTGAAAAACAAAAGACCGCAGGGAGTTCCTTTTCCTTGTTTTCCCCTTCCCGCAGTTTCTTCCCTCCTTAACACCGGCACCGTTATTCATATTTAGCATAACGTAATGCGTTTCCCGGCTCGGGTTTTCCAGATGGAGGGGGAGAAAAACAGAGCGTTATCCTTTGTTACAAAGCCGCTTCGTCAAGACACTCTACAAAACATCGATATCAGCGGGCGGCGACGTCGGGGCCCCTGGAAAAGCATCGGTCCCCGTCGAAAAGAAAACCAATCGGTGCGCTCCGTCACGCACGCCAACCATCCATCCAATCCGAAAGGAGACGACCATGACCCAACCGTTGTCGCTCTCGAGAAGAAACCTCCTCAAGGGTGTTCTCGCCTCGGGCACGCTCGGACTCTCGTCGGCCCCCGTTTTCTCGGCGGCCAAGGAAAGCGACGAGGTCTGGACGGGCTATACCATCTGCGACAGCTGCAACCACATGCCGATGTGCGGTCTGCAGTTCAAAGCCCGCGGCAATCACGTCATCAAGATTGAAAACTGGAAGGAGCATCCCAACAATTCGCTCTGCTCCAAGGGCATTTCGACGCTGCAGCGCCTCTACAACCCGAACCGCCTTCTCTATCCTCTGAAGCGCACGAACCCCAAGGGTTCGAAGGATCCGGGCTGGGTGCGCTGCTCCTGGGACGAAGCGATCAAGGCGATCGTGAAGAATCTTGCCGAAATCAAGGCGAAGTACGGTCCCGAAAAGGTGATGTTCTTCTGCGGCGACCCGAAGGAACCGCGTCCGCCCGTCATGCGCCTTGCGCGCTACTACGGCAGCCCCAACTACTGCTGCGAAAGTTCCGCCGCCTGCAACCTCGCCTACGTGCACGCCGAAGAACTCTCCTGGGGTCAGGAAATCGCCGGCGGTCCGAACCCGAAGGCCAAGTGCCTCCTCATCATGGGCAAGAACGGCTCCTGGGCCCAGCCCCACGGTTTCTTCCGCGGTCTGCTCGCACAGAAGGCCCGCGGCATGAAGCTGATCGTCGTCGACGTCCGCCGCACGAAGGTCGCCGAACAGGCCGACATTCATCTGCAGCCCTATCCGGGCACCGACGGCGCGCTCGCCTGGGGCATGATCCGCGTCCTCGTCAAGGAAGACCTCGTCGACCACGAATTCATCGACAAGTGGTGCGTCGGCTATGAAGAACTCGTGAAGTACTGCGAACGCTTCACGCCGGAATACGTCGAAAAGGAAACGGGCGTTCCGGCCGAAAAGATGGTCGCCGCCGCGCGCATGTTTGCCGACGGTCCCTCGGCGATGCAACTTCCGGGTCAGTCGGTGCCGCATCAGCACAACGGCTGCAACAACGTGCGCGCCATGTCGCTTCTCATGGCCCTCACGGGCAACGCCGAGAAAGCCGGTGCGAGCTCGATCGCCAATTGGCCCAAGGACTACATCCGTTGGGACGAAGGCTACACGCGCACCTTCATCGACGAACCCTGGTTCCGTGAGGAAAAGCAGCGCAAGACCCGCATCGACCGCGAATTCGCGCCGATCTGGAATGAAATGCAGGTGCTCTGCAGCCCGAACAACCTCCCCGAAATGGTGAAGGAGGGCCGCATCCGCGCCTTCTGCGGCTGGGGCGCCAACCTTCTCATCTGGCCGAGCCCGCAGGAATACCAGGAAGCCGTGCGCAACATGGACTTCTCGTTCTCGACGGACTACTTCTACCGTGACGAAACGCATCACGACATGGACTTCGTCCTTCCTGCCGCGATGAACTTCGAACGCTACGCCCCCTTCGGCGTGCACGGCCGCAAGGTCTCGGCCCGCCGTCCGGTGAAGCCCCTGGGCGAAGCCTGGGAAGACTGGAAGATCTCCTGCACGATCGGTTCCGCCCTGATCGACGAAAAGCTCTTCTTCGGAGGCGATCCGGTGAAGGCCTGCGACTCGATCCTGAACGGCTGGGGCACCTCCTACGAAAAACAGGCGTCCACGCTCCCCGAAATTACGGTCTGCGAATTCTTCCCGCCGCAGGAAATGGCCAAGCACGAAAAGGGACTGCTGCGCTTTGACGGCAAACCCGGCTTCCGCACTCCCTCGGGCAAGGTCGAACTCTTCTCGTCGATTCAGGCCAAGCACGGCCAGCCCGGTCTTCCGGAATACGTCGCGCCTCCGAAGCCCACGAAGGAATGGCCCTTCAAGCTCATCAACGGTACGCGCCGTCCCTACATCACGCACTCGAAGACCCGTGCGGACCAGCCGTACCTCCTCGAACTCGAACCCGAGTCGACCGTGAACATGCACCCGTCCGACTGCCAAAAGCTCGGCATCAAGGAAGGCGACCAAATCTGGATGGAATCCCCCTACTACAAGGGAAAGGTCCGCGCCCGCGTGCGCGCGACGATTCTTGCGCAGCCCGGCACCGTCGACGCCCAGTACGGGTGGCGAGGCGACCAGGAAACGCAGGTTCTCATCCCGCGCAAGAACTGGGACCCGATTTCGGGCTACCCCGCCTACAACGACGTCTGCATCAAAGTCACGAAAGCGTAAAGGAGACCCGTCATGTCACGATTCGGCATCATTGTTGAGGTGGATCGCTGCGTTGGGTGCCAAGCCTGCGCGATCGCCTGCAAGGAAGAAAACCAGGTTCCCCCCGGCGTTTTCTTCCTCAAGATTCTTCGTAGTGAAAACATCGAAGACAACGTAGTCAATTATTACCGTGCTTCCTGCCAGCACTGCGACAATCCCGCCTGCATGAAGATCTGCCCCGCCAAGGCGATCTCCAAGGGCCCGCACGGTGAAATTCTCGTCGACCAGAAAAAGTGCATCGGCTGCCACATGTGCGAGAAGGCCTGCCCCTACGGCGTGCCGGTCTTCCCGTCGGGCGTCACGAGCTACTACGGCGACAAGAAGCCTCTTTACGAACGTCCGCTCGAAGCGTGGACGACGCACCCGGCCGGCAAGGCCGCGCACTGCACGCTTTGCTCGCATCGTCTCGAAAAGGGTCAGCTCCCCGCCTGCGTGGAAGCCTGCGGCATCCATGCGATCACGCTCGTCGACTACGACAAGCCGACCGAAAAGACGAAGCCCCTCATTGAGAAGGCCGTCGCGATGAACGAAGCCGCCGGCACGCAGCCGAAGGTCCGCTACATCGCCAAGCACATGGATTGCAAGACCTTCAAGATGAAGCTTTGATCCCGCTCGGGCATGAGAGAGGAATCGGGGCCGAGCGCCCCGTCCTCTCCTCTTTCGGATTCACCCCCGTCACGGCAACGCGGCGGGGGTTTCCTTTTGGCGACGGCCGATCAGTGCGCGGCGAGCTTCAGGAGGACGATTCCGACGACGATGAAGGCGATGCCGGCAACGCGCATGAGGGACGCGGATTCTCCGAGAACGACGATCCCGACGAGCGCGGCGCCCACCGCTCCGATCCCGGTCCAGACCGCATAGGCCGTCCCGAGCGGAAGCGACTTCATGCCCTGCGAGAGGACGACGAAGCTCAGAATCATGAAGAAGACCGTCGCGAGGGACGGAAGAAGTTTCGTGAAGCCCTCGCTCGCCTTGAGCGAAAAAGACCAGACGACTTCGAGAATGCCGGCGATGAGAACGTATGCCCAGGCCATGATGTTTGTCTCCCTGCGGGGCCGTCCCCATTGATGTACGAACGGCTGCGCGGGTCGTCCCGCACGGCCGCTTCGGAGAGATTCTCTTTGCGCGACTCCGAAGCCCCCGAATGGTAACCGAAAATGCGAATCGCGGCGCTCCGGAACGACCTTTTCTTTTTTCGTCCGTTCTTCGTTTAGCGATCTGCAACAAAACCCTTCTATCTTCTTTACCGACCCGCGATTATGATGAGATCAACAGAGAGGGGACGCGGAACGCGCGTTCCGCCGTCTCCGACTTGTGATTCATCACCTTTGCATGACGCAAAAAAGGAGGCTTCATGACAAACCGCAGATCGCTCATTCTGGCGTTGACCGCCGCGGCCCTGACCCCGACCGTGACGTTCGCCGCCGAAGCCGGAGACATTTTCGGCGGCATTCTCCAAGGCATTAAGGACCGAAAAGAACGCGAGTGGTACGAGAAGAACCGCGACGAAGGACGTTGGGACGGCAAGTACTTCTGGGACCGTGAGGACGGGAAACGCTACACGCGCGACGAATGGCAAAAGGAACTTCGCTGGCGCTACGACGAAGAGCGCGCCGGCCGCGACTGGCGCGCCAAGCGCGGCCGCAAAGCCAAACACGACAACCGTCGCGACGACCGTCGTGACGACCGCCGTGATCTTCGGCGCGATGACCGGCGCGACGATCGCCGTGATCTTCGGCGCGACGATCGACGCGACCGCCGTCCGGATCCGCGCCGCGACGATCGGCGTGACCGCCGGGATGATCGGCGGGACGACCGTCGCTGACGAACCCCTTCGCTCCGAAGTCGAACGCAGGACCTCGGGGCGAGGTTTTTCCGGCATCTCCCGCAGAGAGGCGCCGGATGGCCGTCTTTCCCTTCCTTCGACAACGCAGCTCTCGGTCGGAAACCTCTCCTGAGAACCCATCTTCTCCTCTCCCGCACGAAAAAATCATTCTTCTTTGTTTCTGCGCAAATTACGCGCGTAATCCGAGACGGGAAAATCTCTCCTTGTAACGCCTGCGGGCTTTTGCAACCGAATGAGGAGACCCACCATCATGCAGACTTTTTCCCGACGCAGCTTCCTTTACGGGACGGGCGCGGCCCTCGCAGCCCTGTCCGCTCCCGGCGTTCTTCGGGCCGCCGCGGCCGACGTGTCGCACACCCCCGTAGAAGTCTCGACGCCGCTCGGGCGCATTCGCGGACTCGAAGGGGACGGCATCCGCGTTTTTCGCGGCGTTCCTTTCGGAGAGGATCCCTACGTTGCCGAACGACGCTTTCTTGCGCCCTTGAAGGCAAAGCCCTGGACGGGCGTTCTGGACGCCACGAAGCCGGGCGCCATCCCCCTGCAGCCCGACCGCAAGACGCCCTCCATGATCGGCGGCGGCAACGCCCTCGTCCTCAACCTCTGGGCGCCCAAAGAGGCGAAGAACGCGCCCGTCATGCTCTGGATCCCCGGGGGCGGATCGACGCGCTGCGACAACAACGATCCGCGCTTTGACGGAACGGCCTTCGCCAAGCACGGAATCGTGCTCGTCGCGATCAACTACCGCGTCAACGTCGACGGCTTCCTGAAGCTCGAAGACGGCGACGCCGACAACGGCCTTCGCGACATGATCCTCGGTCTCGAATGGGTGCGGGACAACATCGCGGCCTTCGGGGGCGACCCGAAGTGCGTGACGGTCTTCGGACAGTCCGCCGGCGCGACGCACATCACGAGTCTTTTGGCTTCGCCCAAGACGAAAGGACTTTTCCGCCGCGCGATTCTCCAGAGTCCCTCGGCGATCGCTCAGTGGACCAACGAAGAAGAGGCCCGCACGGCGACGAAGCGCCTCGCGGACTTCTTCGGCGTCGCCCCCACGCGCGAAGGCTTCATGAGCCTCTCGAACGAGAATCTCTTTACTTTCGGAAAGTTTGTCGGAAGCCTCGCCTCCGACCCCGAGTGGCTCGCCTTCTCGCACGGCAATTCGGCGCTTTTCAAGCCCTACGTGGACGGCGAGGTGCTCAAGGTCCGCCCCGTGGACGCCCTGCTCGCGGGCGCCGCCGCGGGCGTTGAGGTCATCGTCGGATGCACGCGCGAGGAATGGCGAAACTATACGGTTCCTTCGGGCGCGATCGACAAGATCGGTCCCGAAGCGACGGAGCGCCTCGTGCGCGCGATGGGATGGGATGCAAAGCTCCTTGACCGCTATCGGGCGGCCGGACACGGTTCGACGCCGGGAGAGATCTTCACGCGCATTCAGGGGGATCTGATTTTCCGCATGCCCGCAAACCGTACGCTGGAAAATCTCTCGAAAGCGGGCAACAGGGTTTGGGCGTATTCCTTTGACTGGAAGAGTCCGATCCTTGGGAAGTCCGGCAAGGCCCGGGGCGCCGCACATTCGAACGACGTGGCCTTCGTCTTCCATACGCTCGACTCCAAGCCCGCGATCGCCCTGAACGGCCCCGACGCGCCGACGGCCCTGGCCGACGCCATGCACGGCGCCTGGGTGCGCTTTGCGAAGACCGGCAACCCCGGTTGGGCCCCGTTCGACACGAACCGACGCGTGACGCGTCTCTTTGACATTACGGTGAAGGACGTTTCGGATCCCTGGGCCTTTGAGCGCGAATGGATTCGCCTGCCGTAAGGTCCGGCATCCTCTTCTCGGAATGAGTCGGGCGCACCGCATCTCGTCACGCGGCGCGCCCGACGCGTTTACATGTCCTGTGGTGGGACGACCTTCTTCAACGAGGAAGGAGGATCCCGGCCTCTTTCGTCGGCGGAACACGGACGGAAAAAAGGGCTCGTCCCCTGTTAAGAACGAGCCCCGTAAGTTTCGAAGAACAGGTACCGCAGCACCAGACCAAGCTTTGGAACTGCAGCTCGATGCTCCGAGACGACCCCTCATCTCTTTTGGTGGAACACCGCGTCTTCCGTTGAGATGAACTTTACAGGATTCGCGAAGGGTTCTCAAGCGAATTTCCGAAAATTTTACGTTTTGGTTGAGGGTAAACCTCCCCCATAAAACCCCCTAATCTCTTCCTTAAGCCAACCTTAGGATTTGAAGACAATCTTTTCGCATCCTTAAAGGATGTTTTACTGTACTGCAAGGAAAACGAGATCCTTACGCGATTCTTTCGGGAACTTTAAGAAAGTCTTCAGACTGCATGATCCTGACCAAGGGGCTACGTCATTTTGTAACTACATGTATCCACGATCTTCTCTCAATGAGGTTCTTCTTACCTCTTAAGCATGTCTTAAGCTGAGAATTCATCTTATCAAGAACGATTAAAAAAGGAAATCGACCGGTTCAGCGGAATACAAAGCGCTCATCCACGCTGTTGCGGTCGATTGGCTCTCAGTCTTTTCCAGAGACAAAACGGCGAAGGATTCGCCCGAGAAGGAGTCCCGCAAGCGAGAGCGCCAGACCGACCGGCAGCATGATCCATTCGGGCGGCGTCGGGTGCGAAAAGGCGGCCATGTTGGCGAGACGAAAGGTAAAAAAATCGCAGAGCATGTAGCCCGCTGCCAAAGCGATCGGGAGCATCCGCAGCGACCGGAGGGACGGAGCATTCCGTGCTGCTGCGGTCGAAATGCCGACGATCGCAGCGGGATGCAGAAGATAGAGGTGCAAAAGCGTGAACCCGAGCGCGTCGGAGGCGCTTCCAAAGCACCAGAAGGAGACTACGGAAAACGTCCAGACGGTCGGATAGGCGAGAAAAAGAGCCTTTTCCTTTCCGGTCATTTTCAATCTCCCTAAATGTCAGGTCGTCAATGAACGGTTCGGGCACTTTCGTCCGCCCGGCATTCGCGTCCGTGCGGATCGGAAACGTGCGGATGCCCAACCGGATGTGCGGCGTCGTTGCGCGCCGATCCGGCGCCGCGGAGTCGGCCGCTACAGAATACCTTTGCGGATAAGGACGGGAAGCCGCACGGCGAAACGCCCCGGAACGCCAAACGTCACTCTCTTGCGTGCGCCCTCTTCCAATCTCAATCGGTCGTCTCGCCGAAGGATCGGAGCGCCGCCGACAAAAAACGGCCGCGAACCGAAGCCGCGACCGTTTTCCTCTCTCTTCCCTTCGGGCGTCACACCTGCGTGTAGGCGAAGAACGGCGCCGTGTAGGAGGGACCGAGCCCGCCCGCCTTGTCCTTGAAGCCCGAAATCATCGTGCGGAACCACCGCCCTTCGATGAAGCACATCACCATCTGGGCGCGGGCGTCCTCGTTGAAGTGCATCGGAAGAAGCCCCGACTCCATCGCCGCGCGGTATTCGAGGCGAATCCGGGTCTCGAGCGTCTTGAGGAGTTCGAGCATGCGGCGGCGCAACTTCAGGTCCTCCATCAGTTGGTCCTGACAGAGAAGAATTCGGCAGAGACCGGGATTGGCGTCGACGAACTCGAGGAGCACGTTCACCATCTGCTGCACGTGCACGAGGGGCGACGTCGTCTTGTCGTCGCGGATCTTGCCGAAGAGGTCGAGAAGCGTCGTCTCGATGAAGTCCACCACGGACGAGAAAATCGCCGACTTGTTGCGGTAGTTGCGGTAGATCGCCGCCTCGCTGATGCCGACCTTCTCCGCGATGCGCGACATCGACACCTGCTTGTAGTCGTCCTCCTGGAGCATTTCCAGGACCACCTGCAGGATCTGCGTGCGGCGGTCGAGCTTCGTGCGTCGGACCAGTTTCTTGTAGACGGTCTTGCGTTCGCTCTTCTGAACGATCTCGTCGAGATCGGGGTACTGAACGGCGTTTTCGAGCATTTTGAGTTCCGGTGTTGTTCTTCTGACGGCGCCCCGAACGGGGCGCGAAACGGGAACATTCTACCGACTTGACCGCGTTTTGTGGGACCTGCGGGAGGGGGCGTTTTGGCGAAACGCATGTTTTGAAAACGCTTCGGCCGGCGCGCGGATGAAGCTTGAAAAGCCCGGCGAAACGGGAGGGAGCGGCGGCATCTGCAAAGAATCGTGTCGGCGGACAAATATCGAAACACCGCTTTACGTCACGATGCCGTGACGACGTTCCCCGCATGGGAAAACCGTGCTATCGTCTTTGTACAAGATCGGGGAGTGCATTCTCTCCATTGACAAATCCAGTCCCAAGAGAAGACGGAAAACAACCATGCGCAACAAAATTCTTCCTCTGACCCTTCTCATGAGCGCCGTGCTCGTCACCGGATGCGCCGCCAACGGCGGTCATCAGTACCGCGCCGACGTCTACAATCCGAGCGCCGTAAACCGCGCCCAGGAAGTACGGACGGTCGAGATCATCGCGATTCAGCCCGCTCAGGTCGTGGTCGACAATTCCGACAACCGCCGCGATTCGCAGGCGGTCGGGGCCATCCTCGGCGCCATCGCCGGCGCCGCGATCGGCAACCACGGCAACCACTCCACGTCCTCGCGCGTTTTGGGCGGCCTCGCCGGCGGCGCCGTGGGCGGCATCGCCGGCAGCGCGCTTTCCGACCGTCAGGAATACGTCAACGGCGTGCAGCTCGTTTATCGACTCCCCGACGGCCGCATGATGCAGTCGACCCAGGTGGGCGAAATGTGCGAATTCCGTACGGGCACGGCCATCATGGCTTCGGGCCGCAGCGGCGAAACCCGCATCCAGCCCAACAACCCCTACGGCTGCAACCGCTGATTTTGAAGATCGAGGAAAACCGCAATGGTGAAGAACATTCTTAAGACGGGAGGCGTCGTCCTCGCGGGCGCCGCGTTGCTCGCGGGCTGCCAGTCGACCGAACCCACCCGCGCCCAGATGGACGCCGCGGCCTATCAGTCGATGCAGAACATCGAGGTCGTCCGTCAGACCGAAACCGCCTATCAGGAAAAACTCGAGAAGCAGGCGGCCGAAGAAGCCGCCGCCAAGGCCAAGGCCGACCGCGCCCGCGCGAACGCCAACGCCAAGGCTTCGAAAGCCAGGGCCGAAAAGCAAAAGAAAATCGACGCCTACAACGCCCGCATGAAGGAAATCGAGCTCGAACTCAAGGAACTCGATCTTCTCGAGCGCCGCGCCGCATCGGAAAGCCGCACGCTCGAATCAAACGTGAAGGCTGAAAAGGCCCGCCAAGAGCTGGAACGTCTGAAAAACGAAGTCCGCACCCTCGAAAACGAGGCGGCTCCGCACACGACGTCGCTCTGACTCTTCCCGCGTGCCGCAGAGTGCCGACACCCCTCCCCCGGGGCGTCGGCATTTTTTTAACCCCCCCCTCGGCCCCAAGGGTTTCGATCGGTTCGATAGTCTTCCTTTTTCAGCAGCCGCCCGATTTTGCGAATCGCTCTCAACATAAAGAGATTCGAAAACAAAGCTCGTCGGCCTTGATTCATTCTTGCGCAAGGCTGAAGAGGCTTCTTTCCTTGCCCATGTTTCTGAGAGGCATTCTCATCACAAATTCTTTGCAAAGCTTTTCCGAGAGGGCTTTGCGGGAAAAATCCGCCTTTCTTTTGCGGCAATACTCTCTACAATGTGGGCAACGCGAATACCCGCAACGATTAGAGGAGACCCGACGTTGACGAAACATCTGCACGCGGATCGGCGCGTACCGATCGACACCGACAATTTCGCGATCGAGCGCATTGAAGAAAAGTGCGTTCTCTGCGGCCTCTGCAAGACCGTCTGCCGCGACTACATCGGCGTGGAGGGGCGCTACGACCTCGCGAAGACCGGCGACCGCGCGATCTGCATCAACTGCGGCCAGTGCGCGAACGTGTGTCCCGTAGACTCGATCGTCGAAAAGAGCGAAGTCGCGGCCGTGGAAGCCGCCCTTGCCGATCCGGAAGTCACGGTCGTTTTCTCGACCTCCCCCTCCGTGCGCGTGGGGCTCGGCGAAGCCTTCGGACTCACGGACGGCACTTTCGTCGAAGGCCGCATGGTGGCCCTTCTGCGCGCGCTCGGCGCCGACTACGTGCTCGACACGAACTTCGCCGCCGACCTCACGATCGTTGAGGAGGCGAGCGAATTGGTCGAGCGCATCGTGAAGAAAACGGCTCCCCTGCCGCAGTTCACGAGCTGTTGCCCCGCCTGGGTGCGATACGCCGAACTCTTCCACCCCGAAGTCCTTCCCCACATCTCGTCGGCGAAGAGCCCGATCGGAATGCAGGGCCCCGTCGTGAAGTCCTACTTCGCGGAAAAGAAGGGCTTGGATCCCAAGAAGATCTTCCACGTCGCGGTCACGCCCTGCACGGCGAAGAAGTATGAAATCCGCCGTCCGGAAATGAACGCCGCGGGCCGCCGCATCGGCTCGCCTGAAATGCGCGACACCGACGCCGTCGTCACGACGCGCGAACTCGCCGCCTGGGCGAAAGCCCGAGCGATCGACTTCGCGGCGCTCGAACCCTGCGGCTTTGATCATCCGTTGGGCGAAGCCTCGGGCGCGGGCGTCATCTTCGGCAACACGGGCGGCGTCATGGAAGCCGCGCTTCGCACGGCCTACCGCTACGTGACGGGCGAAGAAGCTCCCGCGGAACTCCTCTCCTTCACCCCGGTGCGCGGCCTCGAAGGCGACATGAAGGAGGCGACCGTGCGCATGGGCGACATCGACGTGCGCGTCGCCGTCCTCTACGGCACGGCCCGCGCGGGCGAACTTCTCGACAAGATGAAGAAGGAAGGCGGCCTTCCCTATCACTTCGTCGAAGTCATGACCTGTCCGGGCGGCTGCATCGGCGGGGGCGGTCAGCCCAAGCACATGGGCGACGCCGCGCAGAACGCCGCGCGCTCGGCCCGCATCGCGTCCCTTTACAAGCGCGACGGCGAACTCACGCTTCGCCGCTCGCACGAAAATCCCGAAATCCTGCGTCTCTACGAAGAGTTCTTCGGAGAACCCCTCTCCGAAACCGCTCACGAGATGCTTCACACTCACTACCACAACGCCTCTGGCGAATTAGGAGACTCTAAAATGTCGTATCGTTGCAAAGTTTGCGGCTACATCTATGAAGGCGACGAACTTCCCGCCGACTACATCTGCCCGCTCTGCCACAAGGACGCTTCCTTCTTTGAAGAAGTGAAGGCCGCTCCCGCCGCCTGCGGCAACAAGCTCGCCGGTACGAAGACCGAAGCCAACCTCAAGGCCGCCTTCGCCGGTGAAAGCCAGGCCCGCAACAAGTACACGTACTTCGCCGAAGTGGCCCGCCGCGAAGGCTACGAACAGCTCGCCGAAATCTTCCTGACGACGGCCCGCAACGAACAGGAGCACGCCCGCCTCTGGTTCGACGCTCTGGGCGGCATCCAGGGTACGGCCGCCAACCTCAAGGCCGCCGCGGAAGGCGAAAACTACGAATGGACCGACATGTACAAGACCTTTGCGGAAGAAGCCGAAGCCGAAGGCTTTACGGAAATCGCCGCGAAGTTCCGCCTGGTCGGCGACATCGAACGCGCCCACGAAGCCCGCTACCTCAAGCTTCTGAAGAACGTCGAAATGCAGCAGGTCTTTGAAAAGGCCGGCGAATGCATGTGGGAATGCCGCATCTGCGGTCACCTCGTCGTCGGCCGCAAGGCGCCGGAAGTCTGCCCCGTCTGCGGTTACTCCCAGGCCTACTTCGAAGTCCGCAAGGAAAACTATTGATCTCCGGCGTGACGGCTCGGTCAGGATTCACTTCTCCCCGAGTCGAACGTACTGATCCATGAAATTCGCCGCTCCTCTTACGGAAGAGCGGCGATTTCTTTCGGGGCAAGGTTGACGGGTTACCTGACTCATTCCTCGATGAGGAACATAGACATAGACAGTCAGACCTAAAATTCCCCGTCTCGAGCCATAACTTGCGTGACGTTTTTTTTTCTGTTGGAACACAACCGAAAACCACCCGCATTCAACGGCGAATTTCCGGCTGCCTCCCGACTTGTCGAGAAAGAAATGGACCCCGAACGCCTTCATTCGAGTCCCCGTCCGACTTCCTCCAAAGGTTGTCGCTTCAGCGCCCCGAAACCTGAATCGTGACGGTCTCCGACCCGCTCTTCACGATCGCTTCGAGCGTCTCGGGCGCTACCTCTCCCAGGATGAAGAGATCGTTCGACGCACGGAAGGGCACGCGAAAAACGCAGAGATTTCCCCAAGGCTCGTAAACCGCGAACGTCCCGGGCTTGGGCGCTCCGTGATCGGCCTTTCCGGATAGGGAGAGCTCGGGCTTCACGTAGGCGATGCGCTCGTTTGACCCGAAATCTTCAAAAGTCACTTCCAGCGGCAGCCGTTCAAGCAGTGCCTGCGCCGCACCCGAGTCGTTCAAGGTGCCGGGATAGACCTTGCCGCCCACCACGAATTCAATCTCCGCGGCGCCCACGACGCCCATTACGCCCGCCAACGCAGCTCCGATCAGCGCTTTCTTCTTCGACATCATTTTCTCCCTTTGCAAAAAATCGACTCCTTCGAGTCCGATGAAGTCATGGTAGGCTCAGCGGACACTGCGGCGCCAATGCCGATTCCTCATCGACTTCCATACGTTTCGAGTATCGATTCTCTTCACCGTCAATCCTTTGCAGATGGTAACGGCCGAAGGTTTCGGGCAAGAATTCGATACGAACGTTTTTCATTGAGCCGGCCAAGTTTCGTAGGATTAGGATGTACTCAATCCATCCGTTCTTCGAACCATGGCCCTTACGCGACGCAAAACGATTTCTCTACTCTTTGGCGGCACCCTTCTTGCGGGAACGGGCGGCGTTCTCGCGCGCGAAGACTTCGGCGGAGCGCCGAGCGGCCGCAGACTCGAACGGATTCTCGCAAGCCCGTACTGGCAGGACGGGGAATTCCGCAATCTCTATCCCTTGAAACCCCGTCCCACGGAGAAGTCCTTCGCGAGGAACATGGTCGACTTTCTTTTCCGGTCGAACGACGGGCGAAAGCCATCGGGCGTCGTCCCGCACGTGAAGACAAGACTCGCGGACGTCGGGCAAAACGAACTCGTCTGGCTCGGGCACTCCGGGTACTTTTTGAGAGTGGAAGGCGTATCGATCCTTATCGATCCGGCCCTCACCTTCGCCGCGCCCGTACCGGGCGTCGTGAAACCCTTTGCCGGGGCGAACGTGTTTTCGCCCGCAAATCTTCCCGCGGTCGATCTTCTTCTCATCACGCACGACCATTACGATCACCTCGACCTGCGCGTCATCCACGCGCTGAAGGGCCGCGTCGGGCGCGTCGTGACGGCCCTGGGCGTCGGAGCGCATTTCGAGCGCTGGGGATGGCCCGCCGACCTCATCACGGAATTGGAGTGGTGGGAGTCCGTGCAGCCGCTGCCGGGCGTCGAGATTACTTTCACGCCGTCACTTCACTTCTCGGGCCGAAGCCTCAAGCGGAATCAAACGCTCTGGGGCGGTTTCATGCTCGACGTAAAGGGCTGGCGCGGGTACTTTTCTGGCGACGGCGGGATCGGTCCGCACTTTGCGGACGTGGCCGAACGCTTTCCGAACATTCAGTTCGCCGCGCTCGAAGACGGTCAGTACAACGTCGACTGGGCGGACATTCACCTGATGCCCGACGACTGGGGCCGGGCGGCCCGCACGCTCAGGGCCGACTACACGATGCCCTGCCACAACGCGAAGTACGACCTCTCGGTGCACCGCTGGATCGATCCGCTCAATGCGGCGTACGACGAGGCCCGCAAAAACGACGTGCGGCTCGTTCTCCCCCGAATCGGCGAACGGCTCGCCTTGGCCGACCTCTCGGGGCACGAAGCCAAGTGGTGGCCGGAGAAGCCCTGACGATTTCCCGGCGAAAATCGGGGCGCCCCGAGGCGCCCCGACCGCTTTTCCGAGAGCGGCCGCTCCCTCAGACGTGATGAAGACGTGCGAGTACCCCCGTGAAGACCCGCCAGGCAAGAAGCATCGCGTCTTCGTCCTCCACGTCGAAGTCCGGGCGATGATGCCCTTTGTGGCGCGTTCCGAAACAGAAGAACCCGGCCTTGCCGCCGAGGCTTCGCACGCGCTCGGCCAGGACCGCGCAGTCTTCACTCCCGCGCTCCGTCGTGAAAACCGTCGCCTTGGTTTTGTCGGGCAAAGCTTTGGCCACGTCTTCGAGAATCGCAACGGCTTCCGGGTCGCAGACGTATCGGCAGGATTCGCCCGTCTTCACGACCTTTCCCTTAACGCCGTAAACCTCGGCCATGCCGTGCACGATGCGGTGGACTTCGTCGGCGAGAAAGTCGTTCACCTCCTTCGTGGCGCCGCGGACTTCGAGTTCAAGCCTCCCGTGCGCCGCCACGACGTTCCGGCCCTCCCCGGCTTCAATGCGTCCGATCGAAACGCGCGAGTCGCCGCCCGAGTGACGCGGCAAGCCCTGAATGCTCATCACGGCCGCGCAGGCGGCAAGAAGCGCCGAGCGCCCCTTCTCGGGGTCCGACCCGGCGTGGGCGGGCGTTCCTTCAAAGAAGACGTCCATCTTGGTCGTTGCAAGATAGCCTTCCGTCAGAATCCCGATTTCGTCGGGACCGAATTCGCAGCCCACGTGTGAACCGAAAAGCCATCCGCAGTCGTCGACGACGCCGCTCTTCGCCATCGCGGCGGCCCCGCGCACACCCTCTTCCGCGGGCTGAAAGAGAAGCTTGACCGTGCCGGTCAGCTCGTTCGCGTGCGACGCAATCCAACGGGCGACACCCAAGCCCACAGCCGTGTGGGCGTCGTGCCCGCAGGCGTGACAGACGTTCGGGACGGGAGAGGCAAAGCCGAGTGCCGCGGGCCGATGCTCGGGCGACAAGGATTCGGTGACGCCTCGAAGCGCATCGATGTCAAAGCGCAACGCCGTAACCGGGCCGGGGCGTCCGGTCTTCCAGACGCCGACGCATCCGGTCAAATCGCCCATGCGGTCGAGAATTGTCGCATCGGCTCCTTCTTCGAGCGCCTTATTTCTCGCCGCCGCGAGGCGTTCCCCAACCACGCCCATGCGGGCGTCGGGGGCGATCACGTCCTCTCCCGTGAGAACCGCAAAGCCGAGGTTCTCAAGGACGCGAACGATCGCAGCAGTCGTGCGGAATTCGCACCAGCCTTCTTCGGGGTGCGCGTGAAAGTCGCGCCGTTGGGCGATCATGCCTTCAAGCGCTTCGGTTTCTTCCCGCGTCTTCGGAATCTGCATCGAAAATCTCCTCAAAGAAAAAGCGGAGCGCTTTTCCGTCCGTGAAAAAGGCTCCGCTCTTTTCAGTCACGAGTCACACTCGGAATCAGCCCACCCACTTGCGGGCGTTCCAGAACATGCGCATCCAGCCCGAGACGTCCGTCCATTCGGCCGGGTGCCACGAGAGCTGCACGGCGCGGTGGCTGCGTTCGGGGTGCGGCATGATGATCGTGAAGCGGCCGTCGTCTGTGGTGAACGAGGCGCGACCCTCGGCCGAACCGTTCGGATTGAAGGGATAGACCTCCGTCGGACGGCCCTGCGGATCGACGTAGCGCGCGGCCGTGCGGGCGAGCGCGGCGTCTTCGGGCGAGAGGAACTGCACGCGCCCTTCCCCGTGCGAAGTAACGATCGGAAGAACCGAACCCGCCATGCCTTCGAAGAAGATCGAGGGCGATTCGAGGAGTTCAAGATTCACCACGCGGGCTTCAAACTGTTCGGAGAGGTTGCGAACGAGCATCGGCCAGTGCGAGGCGCCCGGAATCAGGTCGCGAAGCTGGCTCATCATCTGGCAGCCGTTGCAGATGCCGATCCCGAAGGTGTCGTCGCGGTGGAAGAACGTGCGGAAGACTTCCGTCAGACGGTCGTTGTGAAGGACCGTCTTGGCCCAACCGCCGCCCGCACCGAGGACGTCGCCGTAGGAGAAGCCGCCCGGGCAGGCGAGCCCCTTGAAACCCGCGAGTTCGATGCGGCCCGAAAGAAGGTCCGTCATGTGCACGTCGTAGGCGTCAAAGCCCGCGCGCAGGAAGGCGGCCGTCATTTCGTTCTGGCTGTTGACGCCTTCTTCGCGCAGCACCGCGACCTTCGGGCGAACGCCCGTGTTGATCATCGGAGCGGCCACGTTTTCGTTCACGTCGAAGGTCGTCTTCGCAAAGAGACCCGTGTCCGTCTTGTCGGCGATGCGGGCGAATTCCTGATCGGCGCAGGCCGGATTGTCGCGGCTGCGGGCGATCTGATGCGAGACCTCCGTCCAGGCGGTCTGCAGTTCTTCGCGCGTAAAGCACGCGTTCGGGCAGTCGTCGCTCGAAATCGTGAGAAGTTCCCCTTCCGTCACTTCGCCGATGAAGTGACAGAGGTGCGAGAGGCCTTCTTCGCACATCGCGGCGACGAGTTCTTCGACGCGGTCGGCGCGGACCTGAAGGACGGCGCCGAGTTCTTCGTTGAAGAGAACGTTCCAAAGGTCGGCGCCTTCGGCCTCAAGGAGACTCGAGAGATTGAGGCTCACGCCGAGGCGGCTGGCGAACATCATTTCGGCGAGCGTCGCGAAGAGGCCGCCGTCGGAACGGTCGTGATAGGCGAGAAGCGCACCCGAATCGGTCAGACGGCGCACCGTCACGAAGAAACGGGCGAGTTCGGCCGCGTTTTCGCAGTCCGGCGCCGTGTCGCCGAAGCGCTGCGTCACCTGCGCGAGAATCGAGCCGCCGAGACGGTTCTTCCCCGCACCGAGGTCCACGAGAACGAGGACCGAAGCGGGATCTCGCTTGAGTTCGGGGGTGAGCGTCTTCGAGACGTCTTCGACGGGCGCGGCGGCGGAGACGATGAGGCTCACCGGGGACGTGACGGACTTCTGCTCGCCCTCGGCTTCCCACTTGGTGCGCATCGAGAGCGAATCCTTGCCGACCGGAATCGAAATGCCGAGCGCGACCGAGAAATCGGACGCGGCCTTGACGGCGTCAAAGAGACGAGCGTCTTCGCCTTCGGCGCCGCAGGCGGCCATCCAGTTGGCGGAAAGCTTGATGCGGGGAAGCTTGGCGTCCGCGGCGGCCATGTTCGTGACCGCTTCGCCGATCGCAAGACGCGAAGCGGCGGCGGAATCGATGACGGCGACCGGCGTGCGTTCGCCCATCGACATCGCTTCGCCCTTCAAACCTTCGTAGTCGAGCGTCGTCACGCCGCAGTCGGCGACCGGGACCTGCCAGGGACCGACCATCTGGTCGCGGGCGACGAGACCGCCCACCGTGCGGTCGCCGATCGTGATGAGGAAGGATTTCGAGGCGACCGTCGGATGACGGAGAACGTCGAGCGCCGCCTTTTTGAAGTCAAGACCTTCCGTCGTGAAGGGAACAAGCTTCTTTTCGACGTGCTTGACGTCGCGGTGCATGCGCGGGGCCTTTCCGAGAAGGACTTCCATCGGCATGTCGACGCAGTCGGGTTCGGGGGCGTTCGTGAGCTTGAGGTGCGCATCCTCGGTGATCGTGCCGAGCACCGCGAAGGGACAGCGTTCGCGCTCGCAGAAGGCCGTGAAGACTTCGAGCTTCGCGGGATCGAGCGCGATCACGTAGCGCTCCTGACTTTCGTTGCACCAGATTTCCAAGGGGCTCATGCCGGACTCTTCGACGGGAATCTTCGTCATGTCGAAGGTCGCGCCCTTCCCCGACAGGTCGGCGAGTTCGGGCATGGCGTTCGAGAGCCCGCCCGCACCGACGTCGTGAATGGCGAGAATCGGATTTTCCGCGCCCATTTCCCAGCAACGGTCGATCACTTCCTGCGCACGGCGTTCCATTTCGGGGTTGCCGCGCTGGACCGAGTCGAAGTCGAGCGCTTCGGAGTTGGCGCCCGTCGCCATCGAGCTCGCGGCGCCGCCGCCCAGACCGATGCGCATGCCCGGACCGCCGAGGACGATGAGAAGGCTGCCCGCAGGCGGGACTTCCTTCTTCGTCTGGTCGTCGCGGATGTTGCCGATGCCGCCCGCAAGCATGATGGGCTTGTGGTAGCCGTAGCGCGTTCCGCCGACGTTCGCCTCAAAGGCGCGGAAATAGCCGAGGATGTTGGGTCGGCCGAATTCGTTGTTGAAGGCGGCGCCGCCCAAGGGGCCGTCCGTCATGATGGAAAGCGGCGTCGCGATGCGCGAGGGCGCGCCGTAGAGGGCGTCGGTCTTTTCGCCCGTCACCGTGTCGGAGTCGTTTTCCCAGGACTGCGGGGCGTCGGCCAAGTGCAGCGCGGACGTCGTGAAGCCGCAGAGACCCGCCTTCGGGCGGGCGCCGCGGCCCGTGGCGCCTTCGTCGCGGATTTCGCCGCCCGAGCCCGTAGAGGCGCCCGGGAAGGGAGAAATCGCGGTCGGGTGGTTGTGCGTTTCCACCTTGAAGACCGTGTGCGTCATTTCGACGTTGCGTTCGTACTTGTCGCCAAAGACGCTGTCCGTGCCCGGACGCGGATAGAGACGGGCGGCTTCGGCCCCTTCGAAGATGGCCGCGTTGTCGGCGTAGGCCGTGACGGTGCCCTGCGGCGCCATCTGGTGCGTGCGGCGGATCATGCCGAAGAGCGTTTCTTCGCGGTCTTCGCCGTCGATCGTCCAGCGGGCGTTGAAGATCTTGTGGCGGCAGTGTTCGGAATTGGCCTGCGCGAACATCATGAGTTCGACGTCGGTCGGATTGCGCCGGAGCTTCGTAAAGGCATCGACAAGATAGTCGATTTCGTCGTCGGAGAGCGCAAGACCCATCGAAACGTTCGCTTCTTCAAGCGCGGCGCGGCCGCCCGACACGATGTCGACCGTCGCCATGGGACGGCCTTCGAGCGTTTCAAAGAGCTTCGACGCGTCAAAGTCGACGGGCACGACCGATTCCGTCATGCGATCGTGGAGAACGGCGGCGAGCTTCGCGGCAAGTTCGTCCGAAACCGGAGCGGAGAGAGAGAGCGAGAAGATCGTGCCGCGCTCAACGCGGGCGACGCCCTGAATGCCGCAGTTCTTGACGATGTCGGAAGCCTTCGACGCCCAGGGAGAGATCGTGCCCAGACGCGGCACCACCATGAAGGCGAGGTCTTCGCGCACCGACACGGCGGGGTCGCCGTAGGTCAGAAGCGCTTCGAGTCGGCTGCGTTCGTCGTCGGTCAAAGCGCGTTCGGCGTGCACAAAATGCACGAAGCGGCCCGAGACCGCTTCGACAAGGGGAGTAACCTTACGCAAAGACGCGAGCGCACGGGCCGCGCGGAAGTCCGAAAGAGCCAAACCGCCCTTGAGTTCGAAAACCGTTCCGTTCTGTTGGTTCATTGCAAATGAATCCTCGTAATCCGGCCGATCGAGGAGATCCGGGCCGGGATAGGAGTTAAAGGAAAAAGGTTGCACGGGATTATATAAGCCGCGACGCCGAAAAATGGCCGCAGGCCTTGTGTTTCTTCTCGTTGCGGCGATTCTTTATCTTCTCTGAAAGCTACTTTGAGGCTGCAGCCTGAGGAAAGCATTCGCGGCGCCGAACTGCTTCGAGCGCCCCGAGTTCTTCACAGACATTTCCAGGCCGAAAAGCCTTTGTTCTCGACATCGAAAACAAGCGCCATACGAATCACCTGTTTCCCGGGGCTTTTCCTCCCGTAATGTTAAGTGACGTTAATGCGTGAACAATTCGGACGCATAAAACTGAACACGACTTCGGACATCGGACACGTAAAAGTGAACACGGCCCCTATTTGTCAGAATGTCTTTCCAGGAGCACTAAGCAATCTTGGAGACCAAAAAAAGCGCAGGCGATCTGGGGGGACAAGGAAAACTGATCAGTGACCAAGATCGCCGCGAAGCCTACGAGCTGATCACGGAAGCTGTGAACAACGGCTCTTCGTTGCCGAAGGCATGTCAGTGCCTTGGGTTGACCGACCGTGCCTTTCGCAACTGGCGCAAGCAGATTACTGAGGGCAAGGAACTCAAGGACGGTCGGCAGGATCGCTTCAACTTCAAGCCGCACAACGCTTTGTCCGAGGAAGAGCGAAAGACTTTGATCGAGCTTTGACGCGCCCCGACGTTGTCGACTTGAGCTACGCGCAAGCCTTCTGGACTCTGCTCGACAAGGGCTAGTACTACGGTTTGCTCTCGACAATCCACCGCGTGATGAAAGACGCGGGACTCAATGTGCGACGCGACGGCACACGCCAGGGCGTAAAGCGTCACAAGCCGACCAGCTTCGAAGCAACGGGCCCCAATCAGGTGTGGACGTGGGATATCACCTATCTCCGGGACGCACGTTACAAAGGGAAGTTCTTCTACGCCTATGCCATTGTGGACGTCTTCAGCCGCCTTGCCGTGCACGCCAAGGTCTACGACGCGGACAACGCTGAATACGCCAGGACGTTTTTGAACGAGGCCTTCCACAAGTACGGTATACGACCGCGCTCGTTGGTCGTTCACTCCGACAACGGAGCCTCCATGACGGCCCATGAAACGAAGGCATTACTCGACAATGAAACGAAGACATTACTCGAGGAATGGGGCATCATCAGCTCCCACAGCCGGCCACGTGTCAGCAACGACAATCCTTACTCGGAGTCGTTCTTCCGATCGCTGAAGTACAGTGGGCGCCACCCTCGCAAGGGATTTGAATCAATTGAGGCTGCTCAGCAGTGGCTCGAAGGTTACCTGTTGCGTTACAACGAACAGAGCTATCACAGCGGCGTCAACTGGGTCACTCCCAAGAGCCGCTTCGACGGGACCGAAGAAGCCATCTTGAAGGCTCGTAAGCAGGTGCTTGAACGAGCACGTGAGCGTCACCCTGATCGCTGGGTCCGTAGCCGCGTATGGGACTGCACGCCCTCCCCGGAAGCCAGCGGCACTTGGACAAGCTCGACGCGCCCAAGACTTAATAGCGAAAGGGCCCTGCGCGTACGCAGAGCCCTCCCTATTCACGTTTACGGTCATCGGGATCCCTCCCTGTACCGTGGGGGCAATACTATCAAACTAAGCCACATTGCGCCCCCCCTATTCATGTTTTGAAAATATCCTGAGGTAGCGAAGCGTAGGGGCAAAGCCCCTGTACGAAGTTTTAATGGCTCAGAACGGTTGAATATTTTCGGAAAGACCGCTTGACAAATACCGTTCTTTGCCGGCGTTCTGACCGGACATCGGGGTGAATTTTTCGATCTTGGGAGCCCCGTGAACGACGACGCTAGTGGAAATGTCTTGGAAGTCAGACATATTGAGCCTCAGTAACAGAGAAGTGATCGGAACCTCAGGCAGAGCCTGAGGCCTGTTACAGGGGAATTGCCAAGTGGAAGAATATCTGAAAAAACAAGCTCCCGTCGCTTGCAGAATGAGAAGAATGTGCTTAAAATGACAGCAACAGTTCCCGAAGGCCTCTGTTCGAATCGTTGGACATGCATACAAAGAGGGACGCTTCGCCGGTAATGCTTGCGTTACCGGCATTTTCATATCTGCATGTTGTGAAATACACTAAACCTGCTCTTTCTCTGGACGCCCAAAAGGCTCTGTTGACCGAAAGAGGACTTCGGATCAACAGTGATGTGTTGCTACGGAAGCTTCTTCGTGATTATGGGTTTGCTCGATTGGATGCATATTGCGAAGCTTTTGTGCTTTCCTCCGGAACACGGAATTTCCGAAAGTCAACGTCTCTTTCGCAGGTTTGGCAGGTCATCAAACTGGACGAAGATCTGCGTAATCTTCTTTTTCCTTACCTAATTCGAATAGAACTTGCGATCAAAGCTGGCTTGGTGGAATATCTTGCACAAGAAGGCGGAGCCTTCGTTTACATGAACCGCGAGATTTTCCACGATCAAGCTCTCCATGTAAAGCTACTGGCTCATGCTTCGGAGACATGGCTTCGTTCATCAGATCAACAGACGCTGGCGTTTAGAAGAAAATACAACGAGACAAAAATGCCTCCGATCTGGTATTTGATGCAAGCCCTGCCTCTCGGCTCAGTTTCGAAATGGATCAGTAACTTAAAAATTCCATTTAGTCAGGATTTGATGAATGCACTTCATTTGCCTACGCAGAGAAATTTCATCAAAACCGGATTACAAGGGTTAACAATTTTGCGCAATTTTTGCGCTCACGGCGCTCGAATTTGGAATTGTGTTTTTCCTGTTTCTTTTATGGTGGATCAGACAATTCCTAGGGAACTTAATCCTCAACGCCTTGCTGCGGCGTTGAGTCTTGTCGAGCTGTGTTTGGATAGGCTTGACCTAAATGTTGAACAATTTAGGACTAGGCGCTCTGCCATCTTGGCAACTGTGCCGAGATGGCAGCTCCAACTGATGGGTTACCCGTCTAATTACCAAAACTAATTCATGGTCCTTAGCCGTGAATGGTTCCCCGGAAGGGTTGTAAAACGACAAAGCCCATCGCAGCAACTATGGGCTAAGTCAAATTAGGTGCCAAAATGCCAAACGCTCTCCTTGCTTCGCGTCAGGTTATACCACAGTAGGTTTCGGTTTCTATCGCAATCAAGTGATGGTCTCTTTCTCATTGCGGTAGTCCTCATGTGTTGTTATTGAAGATTCTGTGGCATAAAGTTTAGACACATAAGCGATAGCGTTGTTTGGGGCTTCCTTTCGGTTCCATCGGCTCCAATTTTTTGTCGGCCACTAACTTCCTCACGTGATTTCCAATTGTCGAACGTGAGAGACCAGACATTTTCTTCATTGAGTTCTGGCATAGAAACCTCACAACCTACCAGCCAAATGTTTGGTTGATGGTTGGTTACCTGCTATTTGACGCCTAAATACGCAGTTACCTACCACTTAATTGCCATCTGGTTGGTAGGTAACAGGTAGCCGAAAAATCTCTCGTAGCTACAAGGCTATCGCTCAGACGTCAGATGGTCGTAGGACTTTGGACCCTCCTTATTGCCTAAATTGGGATGTGGAAGGATTTTGAAAGCCAATGGAAGAATTGGGATGACGACGCTCACACCGTAGCGTGCCCGTTGCTCAACAGTCGGAAGCTGATCTACTACCGTACGCCCACCGGTCTGCCGGGCAAGAGCGCGCCGGAACGTGACAACGAAAAAATCAATGAGGCCATTCGCTACTTCGGCTTTTTCTGTGATGTCTCAACCATGCCGGCCAGGGCGGCGGAAGTCTATGACAATTATTGTGCAATAGACTTGATTGAGAAGGCCTTTGGGAGCGGAAAGAGCGATGTCGAGATGAATGTGGCTCGGGCTCACAGTGACGTGACTCTGGAAGGACGATTCCTGATTTCGTTTATCGCTTTGACAATCCTTACGGACCTTCATCGTCGAATGAAGCAAAAGACCACGCGCATCGTCAAGGGAAAAGCGGTCGTGGATCGTCCTATCGGAGACGAAACGACTCTCAAGGAGATCCGCAACTACCTGGCCTCGATCCGGTTGATCAATGACGGTCGCGGCAACCGCATCTGGCAGGAAGTCACCGTTCGTCAACACAATATCGCCCGCCGTCTCGGCTTTCCCGACCTGTATCGTGAGTTGCCGGACTGGGTCCAAGATGATCTATTCCTACCTGTGCAGGTTCTCTATACGGATTCTCCTATCCTAATTTAGGGAGGGAGAGCTCTCCGGCTTCAATCGATAGGACGCCTGATCTGCGCAAAGTCTTGCATCGGCACCCCGTTTGGCTGACAGTCGTCACACGGCCCGAGCCAATGTTCAGGTCGAAGATCGGGTTTCCCTGCCAACATCTCACCGACAGGCCATGGGCCAAAGGACATGGCGAAGGTGATGAACGGTACCGACGTAGATTCCTCGCATAGTACCGAGGAGAGAGGGAATTTGTTAAGGGACGCTCTATAATGCCGTGGCTTTCCCTCCTTCCTTATGTTTTTTCCCATGCCACGATTCGTAAAAACCTTCGATGAGCTCACCGTCGACGAGCTCTACCGCATCCTCTCCGCCCGCGCGGCCGTGTTCGTGGTCGAGCAGAAGTGTCCCTATCAGGACGTAGACGGCGTAGACCGAATCGCTCTGCACGTGTGGCGTGAGGAAGACGGGAAAATCCTATGTTACCTGCGCGCCTTTCCCGTGAAAGAAGACTACTCGGTCTTTCAGATCGGGCGCGTTCTCTCCACGGTGCGGGGCCGGGGCCTCGGCGCCCTCGTATTCGAAGACGCCATGGAGGCCCTGGCGGAGCGCCATCCCGTGCAGCGCATCGTGCTCGAAGCGCAATGCTACGCGACGGGATTTTACGAGCGTTTCGGCTTCAAGACTTCGGGCGAGCCCTTTGACGAGGACGGGATTCCGCACATCCTCATGGAAAAGACGTTCACGCCGCCGCAAGTCTGACGCGAAAACGGCGAGCGCAGCAAGTCAGTTCATTTAGATTCCCGAAAGGGTCTTTAATTTTCACCTTCCCCGGAATCGGGCAATTCGAGTCCTTCAACCGTCACGCCGCGAGACGCGAAGACTTCCTTGGCGGTGAAAAGCGCGTTCAGGGTCCGAGGAAAACCCGCGTAAGGCGCCATATGAAGGAACGTCGCGACGATCCGCTCGGGACGCACGCCCACATTGAGCGCCGTCTGAATGTGCGAACGAAGCTCCCGCTCGCATCCGCCCAGAGCCGCAAGCGTCGTAATCGTGGCTACGGCCTTTTCTTCGTCCGAAAGCCCTTCCCTTGCGTACACCGTCCCGAAGACGAAGTCATGGATCCACTTCTCGGCATCAGGCGCGATGTCGCCCAACTGATCCGTGAGCCGGTTCGGAGTCTTTCCCGTGAAACGGTCGAAGACGGAACAGTCGTTTTCTTTTTCCTGCATGGTCGGGCTCCTAATGATGGTCACTTCGAACATTCTACGTCCACCCATCCTAACCGTCGGGAGAGAGCCGAGCCTCCCCGCTCCTCCCGAGGCATGATCTTTTTCCGATTGCAAAGCACTACAATATGTGATTGCGAACCATTCGCATCTAAAAAAAGGTGGAATCATGTTCAAAACTACTCTGGTCGTTGACGGAATGATGTGCGCCATGTGCGAGCAGCACGTGCGCGAAGCCGTTCAGAAAGCCCTCGATGAGCGCCGCATTTCCGTGAAGAAAATCACCGCCTCGCGCAAGAAAAAGGAGGTTGCGGTTCTTGCGGAAACGCCCGTTGAAGAGCGTCTGCTCTGCTCCGCCGTTCAGGCGACGGGTTACGACACGGGCGCCTATCGGAGCGCTCCGTACGAAGAGAAAGGCTTCTTCTCGAAAATCTCCTCTTTGTTCGGCTGACCCGCAATATTCGGATCGGCGAACGGCCCCCGGCGTGATCGCTTCGTGACGACATTTGGCCTCGGGCAAAGAAGGCGTCATCTCCGATCAATCGACCATCCTTTGCCCGGAAAACGGCGCGACAATGCCTTCGTTATTCACCGGACGCGTTGCCGCGTCATCTTCCCGCATGTCCTCTCCTTCCGCCTCCGCCATTCCCCGCACCGTCTGGGCGCTCGGGTTCGTGAGTCTTCTCATGGACGTCTCGTCCGAGATGATTCATGCCCTGCTGCCGCTCTTCATGGCGGAGACGCTCGGCGCAGGCGCCCTTTGGATCGGACTTGTCGAGGGTCTCGGCGAAGGTGTTGCGCTTCTTACCAAAGTCGTCTCGGGCGTCGTAGCCGACCGCTTCGGGCACAAGAAGCTCCTGGTATTTCTTGGCTACGCTCTCGGCGTCCTCTCCAAACCGGTTTTTGCTCTTGCGGGCGCCATGCCCGTCGTTCTCGGCGCGCGCGTCGCGGACCGCATCGGAAAGGGACTTCGCGGCGCACCGCGCGATGCGCTCGTAGCCGAAGTTACGCCGGAAGCGGTTCGGGGCGCCGCCTTCGGGCTTCGGCAGTCGCTTGACGCGGCGGGCGCCTTCGTGGGACCGCTTCTCGCCTCCGCCCTTCTCCTCTTCTGGACGGACGACTACCGCTCGATCTTCTGGGTGGCGCTCATCCCGGGCGTTCTCTGTCTCCTTCTCATTCTCTTGGGCGTCGAGGAAGGCAGGACTCCGGACGACTCCGCTCACGAAACACCCGCCAAGCGTTCACTCCCCAAACTTCACGTTCTTTCGGATCCCGCCTTTCGATCGCTCGTCGTACTCGGGTCGCTCTTTGCCGTAGCGCGCTTCTCAAACGCCTTCATCGTGCTGCGCGCCGCCGATGCGGGTTTCGCCGCAGCCGCGATTCCGCTTCTCATCATGGGCATGAACCTCGTCTTTTCCGCCGCCTCCTATCCCTTCGGCCAATGGGCGGACAAGACGAATCCTAAGACGCTCCTTGCGGTCGGGATCGGCATCCTGATTCTCGCCGACCTTGTCTTCGCATTTCTTCCCGCACAGTGGGGCGTCGTGATCGGGATCGTCCTCATGGGTCTGCATCTCGGCGCCACGCAGGGAATCTTCTCCATGCTCGTCGCCGAGACCGCTCCTAAAGCCGAGCGGGCGAGCGCCTTCGGAATCTTCGGGTTCGCAAGCGGGCTTTCCGCCATAGCCGCGGGACTCCTTGCCGGCGTCCTCTGGGATGCGGTCGGACCGGAAGCGACGTTTCTGAGCGGTGCGGTCCTCGCCCTTTGCGCTCTGGTTTGGCTCCGTCGTCACCGTTGACGAACCGTGTGACCGTAAATTCTGCGCATTTTCTGCAAAATCAGGGGTCTTACGCTTGCCCCGCTATCGCTGGATATCCCCCGCATTGCGGATTTCGCAAATTGACTTTGCGCGAACTTGGATTTTGAAATTTGCCCCTTTTTCCTATCGTTAGAGGCGTCGATCAACCTCTCAGCTGGAAAAAAAATGAAAAGCTTCAAACTCTCTGTGATCGCCGCTGCGGCGTTTCTCGCTTTGTCCGGAACCACCCAAGCCGCCGACGTCGAAGTCTACGGCCTTATCGATCAGGGCCTAAAAGTCACGCGCGACGGCGGTGAAAATACCTTCGAAATGAATCCCGGACAGATCGCCGGCTCCCGCGTGGGATTGCGCATCAAGGAAGAAATCTCCCCCGACCTGAAGGTCTACGTCAACCTTGAAAACGGTTTCGACGCCGATACCGGCGCGATGGGCGATGAGGATCGCCTCTTCAACCGCAATTCGGTCATCGGTCTCGAAACCAAGTACGGCACCTTTGAAGCGGGCCGTACGGGCGCCTTGGTCGCCGGCGTGACCGGCGGCATTTTTGCCGGCAAGGTCTCGCCTTTCGGCATCACCTGGCAGGAAGCCCAAAGCAGTCAGATTCTCTCGGGCGCCGTCGGCACTCGTCTCGACAACGTCATCCGCTACGAATCGCCGAAACTCGCGGGCTTCAACATCTACGCGGAAGCTTCGAACGGGATTGCGCTCGACGACTCCGTTTCGAGCAGCCGCAAGGACCGCTACGCCGCCGTCGGCGCGACCTACAAAAACGGCCCCCTCATGGTGGTCGCCGTCGTTGACCGCATGTTTACCAAAAATGCGTCAGACACTTCCGCCTTCCTCGGTGACGACTACTCCACCTTCAACCTCGGCGGCACCTACGACTTCGGCCCGGTCAAGATGTTCCTCGGCTACCAGTACGGCGACGGCGTAACGCGAGTGGGCAAGATTTCGAGTTCCGTCAAAGGTGTGAACACCGGAAAGGATCGTGAGAAAAACACCACGGGATACGATACGCACGCCGTGGTACTCGGCGCGAACATCGACCTCCTGGGCGGTACGCTGAAGACGGCCGGCGGCTTCGTGAAGGGCGAGCGCGATTACGACACGTACAACGACGACGGCTCGTTCCATTCCAAGAATTCGAATGACGTGAAAGGTTGGCAGATCGGCATCGGATACCTCTATCCGCTTTCCAAACGAACCGATCTTTATGCCGGAGCGGCTTACGTCCATAAGAAGGACTCGACGGATTCCGACAGCCTGACGGGTTCGTCGAGTGAGGGTTCAAACGAGAATATTCGGTCGTTCATCCTTGGCATGCGCCACAAGTTCTGAGTTTTGATCTCTCGGACGATCGGCCTGAAGAGGAGTCCCTCTGCTCACAGGTCGATCGTCGGGCCGCAAACTCTTTGGAAGATACCGCCAAAAGACCAAAAGGAGAATCCAATGCAAATGAAGCAAATCGCCGCCGGTCTTGCCGCCGCCCTCTTTCTGGCGGGCTCAGCATCGGCGCTCGAAAACACGGTGAAGCCCGAAGTGACGGGACCGCTCGCGAAGTCGCCCAAGGTGGCGCTTCTCGTCGGAAATTCGTATTCCTTCTACAACTGCGGCGTGCACACCTATCTTCGCGGCCTCATGAAGGCCGGCACCCCGAAGGAGAATATGAAGACCCGCCTTCTGACGATCAGCTCGGGTTCGCTCTCCTTCCACGACATGAAGTTCTATCTGTCGCCGCACGAACAGGATCCGTATGCCGTTGTCAAGGACGGCAAGCTCGAACACCCGATGTTCGACGTCGTGCTGATGCAGGGCCATTCAGCAGCCGCAACTTCGAAGAAGCGCCTCCCCTTCTTTGAGAAGTACGCCAAGGCGCACGCCGACACGATCCGCGAGGCGGGCAGCACGCCGCTTCTCATCATGACCTGGCCCAAGAAGGACAAGCCTGAAGAGATCACGAAACTCGCCGACAACACGATCCGCATCGCCAACGAAGCCAGAATGATGACGGTCCCCGTGGGACTAGCCTTCATGGAAGCGATCAAGGCGAAGCCGGACCTTGAGATGTACATGCCCGACAAGAGCCATCCGTCCGCGGCAGGTTCGTACCTTTACGGTGCGGTTCTCTATTCGACGCTCTTCCACCGCACGCCCGCCGACATCAACTACCTCGGCGAATGCGAGAAGCCTCTTTCCCCTGAAACGGCCAAGTTCCTGCGCGATGTCGCCTGGAGCACTGTGACGGAATTCTTCGGTTGGGCGAAGTAGTTTCTCACCGTCTTTTTTCTCCTACCTCATAGGAACGCGCTCCGTCCGATCCGCCAAGCTGTGGACGGAGCGCGCTTTTTTTTTCATATGAGAGAAGCAAAAGCTTGGATGCAAAACGACGACCGCGAGGGCAGAAAAGACATTGCCGCGAAGATTAGTTTCGCTCGCTGTTCGCGACTGGTGCGTACAGCGCCGCGTGAACTTGTCGAAGTTCTGCAAGGAGCTCTCGAAGCTCGGCATTCTGCTCTCCCGCGGAGAGCGGATCACTCTGGGTAAGGGAACGACGGTAGCCTCGTCTCAACAACGCTGTTGGGATTTGGACATGAAGAAGATTGAAGGAGAAAACGATGGCGACAAGTGAAAAGACTATCGCTGAACTTTTGGCGCAAAATGTGGACTTCGCTCTGGTGTCCCGCAAGCAACTCGCCGAACATTTTGGAATCACCCCTCAAGGTTGGGACATGTGGGTTCGCCGAGGCAAGGCACCCAAGAAAGTCACCCCCGACGGGATGTTCCCCCGGTGGCGATTGAGCGACATTCGAGAGATGCTTGAGCGACAGTACGTTCAGGGTGTGAAGTCTGACGCAGAGAAAAGTAACGAATCGTAATGCTTCGTAGCCCCTGTGGAGCCCCCTCCACGGGGGTTTTCTTTTGCTTTCGCCCTGTTGGTAAGGCTGTTGGAAAGCGGATCTTTTCAAAAGTTTCTTACCTCAAATCCGTTGCAAAAGAGGGAGTTTGTTTTTTGCACGGGATCCGCAACATCCGCTTCGACAAGGACCTCACGCTCGTATTCCTAGGGCGATTCGTAATCTGTCCGCTCGTGTGCCTTGGGCTCACGAAGGCCTTCGGACTCTCGCCCCTCTACGTGAGCGTCTACGTGATCCAGGCGTCGCTTCCCTGCATCACGCAGATTGCGGTGCTCGCCAAGTTCCATCACGCCGACACGAAGTTCGCCACGACCGCCGTGGCCGGGACGACGCTCGCATCCGTCGTGACTTTGCCGGTGTGGATGATGATACTGACGGCACTCGTTTGAGTATTGCCAAAAAATGGACAGAAAAGCAAGGTTTTTCTACTTTTCGTACCGCCCCATTAAAATATAAAAATCTACCATCCTAAAGAACCGCTTTGCGGCTGCCGAAAACCGAACGTCCTGAAAGGGTCTTCAGGCCGGCAGGGAGTCGCTGCGCATGAGCCGCTCGACGAGTCCCGTTCGACGCTTGTGAGCGTCGGTGCGCTTGACCGCCGCCTCCAAAGCTTCGGGGTCGCCCGCAAACACGACGAGCTTTTGCCCGCGCGTCACGGCCGTATAGAGAACGTCGCGCCGCAGCATGACGGACTGCTCCATGGAGAGAGGAATGACGACGCTCGGAAATTCGTTTCCCCGCGCCTTGTCGACCGTCACGGCGTACGCCTGCGTCAGTTCGTCGAGCTCCTCAAAGGCGTAGCAGACGATCCGCTCGCCGAAGCGCACGTAGAGTTCGCCCTCCTTGCGGTCGATCTCCGTGACGACCCCGATGTCGCCCGGGTATGCTCCTCGACAGCGGTTCTCGACGACCTGCATCACCCTCTCCCCCTTGTCAAAGCGCCCGAAGCGTTCGATTCCGCCCGTAAGGCCGGCGAGATCGTACCGAAGCAGCTCGTTGAGGGCCCGCGAGCCCGTTTGGCCGCAAGTCGTGAGCGTGAGGAGCTGCAGGTCGCGTTTGCCATGGATTCGGTACGCATCGGGAAGACGTTTGAGGAGGAGATCCTTCAGAGCCTCGGGAAGCTCTTCTTCGTCGTCCACCCGCAGGAAATAGCAGTTGCCGTCGTCGGCCTTGCCCGGAAACTGCGGCACCTCACCGGAGCGAATCTGATGCGCAACCTTGGCGATCCAGCCCGCGGGACCGTCCTGAACCACCTCGGAGAGCTTCGTCACCGGCACGACCTGCGAATCAATGAGGTCCGCGAAGAAGTTCCCGGGGCCGTGGGACGCAGGCAAATCGGCGTCCCCCGCGAAGAGAACGGCCGCGTGAGAAGGCAGGGCCGCGAGCAGCCGGTGTGCAAACAGGATGTCCAACAGGCTGCTTTCGCACACCACGATCAGGTCGCAGTCGACGGGGTGATCGGCATTTCGACGGAAGGTTCCGTCCGCACCGTTGAATTCGAGGAGACTCGGCACGCCGATGGCGACGCGTCTCATGACTTCCGTCAAACGGTCGGCGGCGTTTCGCGACGGCGCGCAGAGCCGAATCTTCACGCCTTCTGCGTCCAGGATCGAAAGGATCGTCTTCAGGATCGAGGTCTTCCCCATTCCGGGACCGCCCGCGAGGACCGACATCTTGGACGAGAGCGCGGTGACGACGGCGTTTCTTTGCGTTCTCGTGAGCGCAAACCCGAGTTTCCCCTGTGCGGCGTCAATCCCGCCGTCAAGGTCGAGGTCACCCCACGGAAGGGTTCCCGAGGCGAGTCGACGAATTTCGCGTGCGACCCCCTCCTCCGCGCGCATAAGTTCTGCGGGATAGAGACTCTCGGGATTCGGAATGTCCGAGACCGCGATCGTCCCCTTCTCGATTTCCGCATCCACGGCCTTGGCGATCACACGCTTCGGAACGCCGAGAAGTTCCGACGTCATGGTCTCAAGATCCGCCCGGGGAAGGAAACAGTTTCCAAGTCCGGTCGACACTTCGTGGAGCACGTAGTCGATCCCGGCTCGAGCACGCACTGCCGAATGAGCGCCCAAACCGATGCTCTTTGCGAACGTGTCGGCCCAATGGAAATCGATTCTCCGCAGGTCCCGTACGAGACGATAGGGATCCTCTTTGACGATCCGAACGGTCTCGTTTCCGTAGGTCCTGACGATCTTTACGGCGAGTTCCGACGAGACCCCATGATCGATGAGGAAGTTCACGGCGATGCGCTCGGCCTTCCGGTCGGCCCAGCTTCGGGCGACGAGATCGCAGCGCTTTTGCCCGAGGCCCTCCAGGGCAAGAAGCTTCTCGGGGTGTTTGTCGAGCACGTCGAAAACCTTTTCGCCGAACGCCTCGAGAAAGCGCTTCGCATAGGCGGGGCCGATCCCCTCGACGAGGCCGGAGCCGAGACACTTTCGGAGGTCCTCCGTCTCGGCGGGGAGTTCCGTGCGGATCGCTTCCGCCCGAAGCTGATGGCCGTCCTCGCAGGACTGCCAGCGGCCCGTCGCATGAATGAAGAGGCCCGCAGATACGGGCGACGCAAAGCCCACGACCGTCTCGGTTCCCCGGTGTTTCCGGTCGGAGACGCGAAGAACACTGAAGCCGTTTTCCGGATTATGGAAGGTGACGCGCTCGACTATGCCTTTCATTTCGGCGGGCGGGCGAGACTTTTTGGCCTTAGGTTTTTTGGGGTCGACAATGAAAGGCAGGGCGGACATGGTCTATCTCAAAGTGGTTCTCAATGAGAAAGATCATAGCAGACGAAACATCACGAAATTTCCAAAAACAATGCAAATACCCAAAATGCGTCATCACGCAAAAATGTCACGGGAAATTCCCGCCGTTCACGGAAAGCCGACGACAAGTCCATTCGTCGAATCCTAAATTTCCGAAATATCCGCATCCACCGGAATCAAGAAAGGCGAATGTCCGGCGGAGGCCCGAATCTTCAGAAGATTCTTCTTCACCATGTTTCGAGAGGTGTTTGCGTAGCAATAGGCGCAGAAATTCGCACAGGTGTCGTACATGCCGATATCCTTGCTCTCGATGCATCCGCATTCCTTTCGCTGTCCTTTGTCCTTGAGCGACAAGTTGCTCACAATCGGAATCGTTCGGTCGAGTTCCGAGAAAAGACTCGCCTGCTCCGAAGTCGTCTTCTTTTTCGTAAGGAACGCCGTGAGAGCGTCGTCCTCGGGAAAGAGTCGGGCGAGGAGTTCTCCGTCGACGCAGCTGTTTCGCCCGATTCTAAAGCGGCCGAGGTCAATCCGTTCGGCGCAGGTCGCCACCGCAAAGTCCCAGCCGCGGCCATACCAGAAGGCTTGAATCTTCGAGAGCCCCACGGCGATCTCTTCGATCTGCGCTTCGTCGGGTTCGGCGAGCGCGACGTTTTCCGGAGAATAGAGTGACGGCGCCTGCCTAACGAGATTGCGCCGCACCTTTGCGTACGCGTTCACGTCGGCAAAGGAAACAACGAGCTTTTCGGTCGCTCCCCGAAGTCTCTTGCTCAGATTCCAGATCTTGTGGAGAATGTCTCTCGCCGACTGCCCGTCATGAAGAATGATCGGGTCGAAACGCCAAATCACGCGTTCGGGTCCGATCTTTTCGGAAAGCCCTCGGAAGGTTTCGATCCGGCGGTCAAGCGGCGGAATCTTGGGCTCGAGTCCTTCCGCTTCGTAATCATTGAGCGTGTACTGGAAATAAAAATGAAATCCCCGTTCCTCGATTTCGTCGAGATACGGAAACAAGGGGGCGGCGTGTTTCGTCCAGAAGACAATGGCTCTCGTATTTTCCAAGGAAACGGCGTAGCGCTTCCGATTGAAAGGATTCACCCATCCGAACCACCCTTTTCGCAAACGATCCATAAACCATTTCGCGTGTCGTGCGGGAATGTCGGTAGAACGGCTCGCCGAAAGAATTACGGGGGCGATCACGGGATATTCTTCAGGAATGGAGGCGCGGACAGTAGACATGATTTCCTCCCGCTTCGCTCGCAAGAAAATCGAAACGGGTGAGTTTCGGACGGAAGTAACGGTAAAGAGGTGAGCGGCAAAAGACGCGGCAGCAGACTTTGGAGACGCCGCGCGCCGCGTGAGGATTCAAGCGGTCGAAATTGCTCTCGCGGCAGACGAACTGATTGAATCCGCCGCAGGGCAACCCGCGCTTTGCGCAGTCTCGGCAGCCCGGTGGCAACAGACATTCGAACCCGTCGTGCCGACCGAGAAAGGCAAGGGTTTCTTCGGAAAGACGCTGAGAGATGTAACGCCCCTCCCTCCGATCGTTCACGTCGATCACGAAGCAGAGACCGTTTTGCGCGAGATGCGGAAGATAGGTTTCGAGGAACCGGAAGTATTTCCTCTCGACGGGAAGCTCGTTCAACATCTTCGAGGTCAGGATCACGTCGTACCTCGACTCGTCCCCGAGGAGATCGAAATGCTCCGAATCGATCCGGGCACGCTTCAAGCGGACGACAACCTCGGCCTGCGCTCCGGGGGCCTCGAGCCTGCGCAGTTCTGCGCGCGCGAGGGCAAAGGACTCGGACGCAAGAATCCGCTCGAAGGTTCGAAGAGAAGCTTCGTTGGCGTCAAACCCGTCGACGAAGACTTTTCGCACGCCGAAGCTCTCGAGTACGGCAAAGAGGAGTCCCGCCGAATCGCCGCCGAGGCCGCAGCCCAAGTCGAGAATCTTAAGTTCCCCGTCCGTGCGGACTTCCGTCCCGAAAATCTTTCGAAAGAGTTCGGACGCGATGTCGTAGGTTTCGAGAAGACTTCTTGGATAATACGTGCCGAGATAGCGGCGCAGGTCCTCTTCGGCATACCCAACGGATCTTTTCACCCGGTCGAAGTCCGGCGCGTAGACGCCGCGGCATTCGCAAACGAGCGAACGGATGAATTCTTCGAGATGGTCCGGTCGGGTCTGAGGCATCAAATTGGAAGCGAGGTCGAAGAGGCGAAGTTGCGAAACGGATAAATTTTCATTATAGGGCGGCCCTTCTTTCCGCGTCAGCCGACGGCAAACCGCCCCGGCAACGAAACCGAAGTTTTGTCTTCTCACGCGGCAGCGTTTGGAAGTTACTTCCGATCCCCATTTGACTTTGTCGGGGCTTCCCGCCGGCATCGGCAGGTTGCTCCGCCCCAAAAAGCGCGTTGCGCTCCGGATTTCCGCACTTCACGAAGTTCGATTTTCCTCGCTTCTTTCGGATAACACCGTTCTTTCGCATCGGTTTTCTCAAATTTGTCGCGATTGAAAGCCGTTTCAAAATTCAGCTCAAGCACCGCATCGCTCAAACCGCAGGAAATCGCGCCGAGAGCGGGTTCTCCGCCTCCCGGAAAATCCGCCTTTTTCCGTACTTTTTCTCGTTAGGCGATATAATGGTACTTATAGTGCGTAACTCTAAGGCCCAAAGAGCCCTTTTCTGCCCTCTTTCCCCTGATTGGTGAACTCGGTTTTGCCGGGAAACTTCAGGATGGAAGGAATGCGGTCGGCTTTCCTCCGTCGGGGACCGGACCGTTTTTTCCGCGTCCCGTCGAACACTTTTCGCCGGATGTTCTCCGACGCTTTGCTCTGGCTTGCGCACACCGAACCTTCGTTTTTTTTTCGTCTCCACTCCTTTTCGAACATGACCGCCGAACTCGTCTCTCTCTCCGACGCCTACGCGCTCGCCGACTCCGTCGCGATTCCGCCCGGCGCAAAACCGGCGCTCATGTATCTCGGAGAACTCCATACCGAATATTCGAAGCGGACCATGCGCTCGGCACTCAACCTGTTTGCCCGATGGGGCGGAGCCGAGAGTTTGCTCGATGTCGAATGGGCGAAGTTGACACCCGTCGCGGTGTCGTCCTTCATGCGTCAGCAATTGTCGGCAGGAAAATCCGCCGTCTCAGTGAATCTCTATCTCTGTGCTTTGAAGGGCGTCGCGAAGGCGGCCTGGCAGCTCGAACTCCTCAACCACGACGCGCTCGATCGAATCCGTTCGATTAAGCAGGTTCGAGTTTCAAGACTTCCCGTCGGGCGGGCGCTCACCTATGCCGAGTCGGCCGCCCTCCTTGCCGCCGCTGCCGGAGACGATCCTCAGAAAATTCGGGACCGCGCGATTCTCACCCTCTTTCTCGGGTGTGGACTTCGACGGGCGGAGGTCTGCGGTCTGCAGATGGACAAGGTGGATCTCTTCGGAGGAACGATCCGACTGATCGGCAAGGGGAACAAGGAACGAAAAGCCTTCCTCACCCCCGACATGCAAAAGACCGTGGCGACGTGGTTGGACGTGCGCACCGAAGCACCGGGGTATCTCTTTGGGAACTTCACGGTCGGGCGGCGACTGCGGGTGGACCGCCCGTTGAACCCCTCTTCCCTCTCCCGGATTCTGAAAAAGTATTGCGACGCCGCCGGGGTGGACACGGTGACGCCGCACGATCTGAGAAGAACGTTCGCGACGCGGTTGATCGACAAGAACGTGGACCTCGTGACCGTGAAGAACCTCATGGGGCACGCGAACATCACGACGACGTCGCTCTACGACCGCCGCGGCGAAGACACCATGCGGCGCGCGGCGGGGATGGTGGAAATTTGATTTCCGGGCATCCTTCAGCATGAATCCCGCCCCCTCAACCCTCGAGACGAATGGAGTCATCTTGAGGCTCGGTGTTTCAAAGATTATTTCGCCGGCTCATCACGGCCCCTGTCTCCTCGGCATCTCTTCCTGCTTGGCATCCATGCTCATTCGTCTTCCGACACTGCATAATCCAACAGACAGGAACCTGTCTTTTTGCAATCCTTGTTCTGTTCTCCTACTTTCTTGCCCTAATGTTCAGCGAAGCGCTTTTCTTCTATCCTGATAAGGTAATGTCTTCAATTCCATCCTCGGAGGAACGGCCATGAGATTGTCTCCTTCCCAAAACGGGTCTTTCGCCCGTTCCCTTCTCTCGACAGCCACACTCTTAGCGCTGGGTCACAGCGCGCTAGCTTACGAGTTTACCCCCCTCCCCCCGCAACCCCCTCTCTCCCAACGAATCCACCTGACCAAAACTTTTTGATCGATTCTTCGGCAACCGCCAATCCCGGCACGTCCAACCCCGCCTCCAATTGGGAGTGGTACGGCCCCACCAGCAAAACCGCGTCAAACCATGACATCCATGTCTCCATAACCAGCGAATGTCATGACGTTTTCGGCGGTTGGTCCAACAACGACTCGACCATCGCATCCTTCAACCGCGTCGTCATCGATGAGAGCGCCACGATCATGAATGCTTACGGCGGATACTCCAAGAACACAAATACCGAACGCAACATAGTCGAAGTCTTCGGGAGAGTATCCGGAGAAGATTCCGGAATCCATGGCGGCTCGAGTTCTACAAAGGGCGATACGCTGGACAACAAGGTGTTCGTCCGCAGCGGAGGCTCCGTTTACGGCAATGTATCCGGCGGTCACGCTCAGAACGGCCGAGCAACCGGCAATGTCGTCGTGGTCGAAGAAAACGCCGTCGTGGCGCAAGGCAGCATCAACGGCGGGTACGGCGCCCTCGAAGCCTCCAACAATTCCGTTTTCATCTTTGGGAAATACGGCGATCCCGCCCAAAGTCACTCGCTGTACGGAGGTCAATCCAACACTGGCGGGACCTGCTACGACAACACGGTCTACATCGGCGAAGGAGGATTGGTCGAAGAGGAGGTGTTTGCGGCCTACGCCCCGCTGGGAACTGCGTCCGACAACATCCTCATTATCGAAGACGCCACGGTCCGAGGAAACGCCGGAGCCGTAAACGCGTACGCCGGAGGAGTCTATACCCAAGGCACCGGCAATGAACTTCATTTGCTCGGCAACGCGATCGTGACAGGGGGAGCCGGCGCACACTTTGACGGATGGCAAGAGAATCAAACCCACGGTTTTGATGGACTCGTACACATCCGCGGAACGGCGACGGTCGGCAGCCTTTCCGGATTTGACCACTTGGTGATTGAATTGACGGATGACAACGTGCACACCGCAGCCGTCACCATCACGAACGAGCATGTCGTGATTTACGAAAGCGATCCGGTTCTCGACCTGACAGGCGTCGACACCCTCATTGATGCGGACGCTCTTTCCGATTCAGCTCAAGGCGCAAGACTCCTCCAAGTCACTTCCGAGTCTTCCGACACGCTTCGACTCCTTTTGGATGAACAGACCGTATTTACAGACGAATCGAGCGTCTTTGTGGATCGTGCGTGGATTCTCGACGAAACGATTGTCGCCGAAGGCGAGATCGAAGTCGACAGTGTGTACGTCGATCCTGAAGGGAATATCGTGAGCGCTTTACGCGGTACCGAAACGATCCTTGGACAACGGACGGTCACCGCCGCAACAGAAAGCAAGACCTTGTCCGAGTCCTTCCTCGGCACGATCGCCTTCTTGAATCAGGGCGCCGAATTCATTGCGGACGAAGGGCTTCGCGCCATGACCGCTTCTGCCTCGCCGGGCAAGGTTTCGGCCTTCGGTGCAGTCCACGGAGGTTCGTCCCGCTACAAATCGGGCTCGCACGTAGATGTCGACGGCGTGACGCTCTCCACCGGCGTGGTTACCAAGGTGGGCGGCACCACGCTCGCGGCCTTTTTGGAGGCGGGGTGGGCCAGCTCCGAAAGTCATGTCTCCGGCACCAAGGGAGACGGAGACCACGACAACTGCGGCTTCGGCGCCGCGTTTCGACATACCTTTGCAAACGCCTTCTACTTTGACGGATCCGCCCGATTCGGTCGGGCATCGACGAAGTTCGACGGCCGTTACGCCAATGCCAACGCCCGATACGACGCCGACGGTCTCTACGGATCGCTCCACGTCGGCGCAGGGTACGTCTTCACACTGAACGACATGATGGATCTCGATCTCTATAGCCGCTATGTGTTCACCTATCTGGAGGGCGATACCGTTCATCTCGATTCGCCGGAGCGCGAAAAGTTCGACATGGACGACACCGTTACGCATGCCTTCCGGATCGGAGCCCGCCTCACGGGCGACCTTCATGAGTCCGTGCATTGGCGCGTTGGTCTTGCGTACGAACGCGTCGCCGACGGCGATGCCGATTCCGACGTCATCGCCTCGGGCACCCGCGCCTCGTTGGATGTTCCGACACTTGAAGGCAATACCGGCATCGTGGAGACCGGCATTACGATGCGTCCGAAGGAGAAGAGTCCCTGGTCGGTCGATTTCGGTCTCAAAGGATACGTTGGTGACCGTCAGGGCATCTCCGGAAATGCTTCGGTCGTTTATTCGTTCTGACCCTCATCGAGGATTTGCATGGGCGCGGTCTCCGGACTGCGCCCGTGAACCCTCCATAGAGACCAACGAGCTTTGGAGATCTCCTGCCCGGCATTGACGCCGCGGCATTCGAAGCTCAATTTCGATTGCGGCGCGTTCGGACGGACGCGAAATCCGGGCGAACGCGGCCGAACGACGAGGAGGACCGGGAGGTCATTTTGCTTCTTCGGTAGCTTCGGTTTCTTTACGCACGAGGCTCACGACGTCGAGCGCCGCCACGTCGGGCAGGTGCACGAGTACGAGGCGCTGTCCCTGGAAAACGAAGTTCTTCTTCGACTGCTCGGCGTCGCCGAGCGCGTTGACGAAGGACTGGATCTGCGCGTTGAGCTTGTCGGGGCTTTCTGCGTTGAAGGGAACGGTCAGCGTCTGGCCGCCGCGAAGATATACGTTGAGTTGCTGAACATAACGGGGCATGGTTGGCTCCTTGTGTGTGTTTTAGGGAAAAGAAAGGGTTGCCCCACCCCGGCCGATCCCGAAGGATCGACCGAGAGGAGGAATGGTCGGTCAGAAGTTGTACTTGAGGCCGAGCATCACGCCGGTGCTGTTGTAGGCGTCGTCACCGGTGACGTGGTGGACGTCGCCCCAGAGGTTAAGGTGACGGTTGAACTGGCCTTCCAAGCCGAAGCGGAATTCCGCCATGTCGCTGTTGTCATATTCGACGGTGCTCGTGCGGAATTCGTTCGTCATCGTGACGGACGTCTGCTTCGTGTTGCGCAGGTAGTTCGCCTCCACGTAGGCGCGGACGGTCGGATCGCCGTAGGTCGGCGTGACGGAGTGCGTCACGTCCAAGGTTGAGCGGAAGCCGACGCGAACGGCGATGTTGCCGTCGCCCTTCACGCTGAAGGTCCGTCCGGCGTCGTCGGTCGTCGAATCGGCCGACACGCCGTTCCAGTGCGCGCGCACGTGCGGTTCGATGCGCCAGTACCCCGTCTTGCCGCCGAAGGTGCGGAAGCTCGAGAGCGTCTTCGTGTAACCGAGTTCGCCCTGGATGGAGAAACCGTCGCTCGTGTACTCGTGCATCGCTTCACCCGAAGGACCGGCTTCGTTGTCGAAGCGGTTCCAACGGACCTGCAGGGACCCGAAGGCGCCGTCCATGCCGGCGGGTTGGAAGGCGGCGTAGCCGCCCACCGACCAACCGGTGAATTCGCCGTGCGCCTTGCGGTTGTCGAGGTCCGACTTCACGTCGAAGTCAGCCTGAGCGTAGGCACCCAAGAGACCGAGATGGACTTGATAGCCTGCGTCGGAAACCCAACTCTTGACGTCGCCGCCGATCGTGGTCGTCATGACCTTGCCGTCCGTCGACAACTGCCCGCTCATGTCGTCCCATTCGGACCAGTCGCCGCGCTGCAGGATCCAGAGGCTCGTGAGCTTCTTTTCACCCGTGAGCTGATCCACGTACGGCGTATTGCCGATATGGTTGTGGAGACTCAAGTCGAAGGCCGTCTGCGAAGCCATAAGGAGGGCCGCCTGAGCGCCCGCCGCCGGTTCGCGGATTTCGTTGCCGTCGATGTCGCCCGTGCCCTTGTTGAAGGCGTGGAGGTAGTAGCCCGCACCGTTTTCGGCTTCAAGGAGGTGCCACTCGTAGCTGCCTGCGTCGATGACGTCCTCTTCACCGTGCTCGTTCACAAGCGTGAGGTCGAGGTCGGAGAGATTGCCGCCCTCACCCGCCTGCACGAGCCAGGCGTCCGTACCGACGCCGCCCGCGCCTTCGCCGAGCTGCGTGACGAAGATCGAGCCGTTGCCAGAACCCGTCCCGTTCACGACGATATGGTCGATCGTCCAACCGTCCGATTCGAGCACGCCGTTGAGGTTGATTCGACCACCGTCGATCGAGAAGTCCTGAGTCGTGAGGACGTTGCCGGCAACAGCATCTTCCGCGTTGACACCGACATTGAGCGTGCCGCTGCCAACGTCGGTCTTACCGGCGACGCTCACGTTGATCGGCGACGTGCCTCCGCTCGTTCCACCGATCGTGAACGTGTTGTTCGAACCGATCGTGAGGTCCTTGAAGAAGCTGTCCTTCGCCACCGATGCGGTGAGACCGGAGCCGGACATGACGAGCGTTGAATCAGAACCGTCTGCACCGAAGCTCGTGAAGTCGACGTTTCCGGATTCAATCGTGAAGGTACCGCTCGCCGCGTAGCTATTGAGCGAAAGACCGCCTTCGCCTCGCTTGACAGCGTCCGTCGTTCCGGAGATGACGGTCGAGAGCGTCGTATCGTCCACAAAGTTAAGGATGAGCGAATTGAGCCCTTCCGCAACGGCAACACCGATCACGTCGGCACCGCCAAGCGCCGCCGCATCGAGAATGGTCATTGTGCCGTCCTCAAGCGAGAAGGTCCCGGTGAAGCCGGAGGTGCCTTCGGTCGCGGCATTGTCACCCGTCACGGTGACGTTCGAACCAACGATCGAAACCGTTCCCGAACCCGTGAAGTCATTACAGACTTCACCTGCAACGCCGTCGAGACGGTATTCACCCTCAACGGAAACCGAGGTTCCCGAACCGACGGCTGCAACATCTTGGGCAATGAGGGTCGCACCATCAGCAACCGACACGTCACCCGTGTAATTGGTGTTGCCATTGGAGACCATCAAGAAGCCCGACGAAAGCACGAGATCGCCACCGCCTTGCAAATTGCCGTTGATGACGGAGCCGTCATCAGCATTGGAAGCTTCATCCGCAATGGTGAAGGTCGTTTCATTGTTCAACTGAAGGTTGCCGTCAACGTTCACGTAGGACGTCGTATTGTCCCCGTCGTTTTCGTAGGTCCCGTCTTCCGCAACAATGAGACCGTTTTCACCAAGAGAACCTTCCGTTGCCGTCAGCGTGGCGTTCGCGAGAACACTCGTCGTGCCTTCATAGTTGTTTCCACCGTTCTGAAGGACGATGTGTCCGCCCGTCACAGCAAGACTGCCCTTACCCGTGAGGGTCGCCGTAAGCGTATTGTCACGGAGTCCCGTCGAGCCGTCCGTCGACGCAGACAGATTGAGCGTACGGTTTTCCTCGATCGCAACTTCGGTGAGCTTGTAAGAAATGCCGAGTTCATTTCCGTCCTCGGAAACCTGCAGCGCGTAGTCGTACGTGCCCTTCGCATCGGTAACGCCCTCCTCATTGCTGACGATATCGACCGTCACGGAGTCTTCAGAAGGCGCCCCGGTGACGAGCTCGGCTCCGTTGTTCGACACGCCGTTTTCAGTCGTGACGAGCACCGTGAGAAGCCCCGACTCGTCCTCGCTCAGAACGTCCTGCGCCGTCAACTGAACGTTTTCACCAGGCTTGTCGTCGGGATCAACCTTGAGTCCGTCCATGTCGACTTCAACTTGAGCACCTGCCGCCAAGGTGAGCGAATCGGCGCTGATATGGCCTTCCGCGTTGAGATTCGTATCCGACGGATTCTCTTCGTCGTAGTGACCCGGAGCGATATTGCCCGTGAACTCGAGTTTGCCGCCGTTTTCCACCGCAACGTCATTGAGCGAATACTCTCCGTCACCAACGACGGCAGTGGCGCCGGATTCAAACGAAACGTCGCCCGCCAAATTCGACGTGGTGTCGTTGAGCGTCAACGTCGAATTCGTGAAGTGGTACGTACCCGTAAAGTCCTTAACGGTATCGGCACCGGGTTCTCCATTGTCGGCGAACTGGAATTCTCCACCGCCCGCCGAAATGTGGAGGTGCCCGTTGCCGCTCACGTTGTTCGCGAGCGTCCACCCGTGGTCTTCGTCCATCGAAACACTTGCTTCATCGCCAATGACAACGGTGTTGCCGGAAGCACCCAAGAGGTCCGAGATCGAAACGTCGTCGGCCGAAGCGTTGAAGATCAGGTCAGTGTATCCCGTAGCCGTCCAACTGCCCGTGAAGGCATTGACGCGATCCACCGTGAGGAAGGCGTTGTCGACGTCCACGTCCCCCGTTCCTGCGAGAGCGGCAGTAAGCACGTCATGACCGGACGCCGAGCCGGCACCGTCCACAACGAGGTTGTTGTCGTGCAACGCAACGGTACCATCACCGAGCGCCGCGCCGTCATTAACGGTGAGCTTGTGACCCGAGCCAAGAAGCTCAACGTCCGCATGGAATTCAGTGTTTGCGCCGTTGACATAGGACGTCATCACGTCGTCGCTGTCGGCAACACCAATCTTAAGCGTCGTATCAAAGCCAGACTCGCTACGAAGTTCACCATCGGAAGTAAGGCTCAGCACGGTCTGATTGAAGCGACCGAGATCGACCGTCGCGCCACTTTCTACGTCAAGCAGTTTCGTATTGCCGAAGCCTTCGTTCTTCGCAAGCGTCACCGAGCCGCCATTGACATACGTTGCACCCGTGTAGGTGTTAGCGTCGGACCCGACTGCGCCGACAACGATGTCGCCGCCGTCGAAGACAATGTTGCCGTCACCCGTGATCAGCATCTTGAGGTCGGCGTCATCGCCCTGCGCATCGGCAGAAGCCGCAACGTGCAGACCGTTGTTGTCACCCGTGTAGGTAAGTTCGAGTTCATCGATCGTGTATTCAACGTACACGTCTTCGTGAACGCTTCCGTCTTCGGCATCGTGCAAAGCGCTGCCGAAGTTACCAAATTCACGATGGACGCTCGCCACCTCAACGTATTCGCCGCCATCTTCAATTTGCTGACGAATCGTCTGCGCGCTCTCCGAATTACCCAGATTAAGCGCAAGATAGTCGTTCAGATCACCCGTCGAATCACCTTCGCGGAACACAATGTCGCCGATGTTTTCGAAGAGATTGATCTGCGCCGTATCGTCGGCCACAAGCAACTCGGCACCGTCGCCCAGGTAATTTGTGGCACCGTCAGCCAGATGAATCGAAGCGGTCGAACCTTCCGCAATCTGCGAAAGATCCAAATCCCCGCCGCCGAGATTGAGCTGCCCACCGTATTCCTTGTTGTTCGACTCGGGGTTGTACACCAAACCGCCGAAGGAAACGGTGCTGCCGGACCCGAGCGCGAGCCCCGCGACATATCGGTCGTGGAAGTCGGGCGTAGGATCGCGAACATCACTGCCGACATTAAGTTGACTGCCGTTACCGAGAACGATCACAGCCTGTTCCACAACGCTCTGATTGACGTCGGTCGAGGCATCAAGCGTGAAGTCCGCACCGATAAGTTCGAGCGTACCGGTGAAGTCGCCGGTACCATTCGCAAAATTGAACGCAGTACCATCGGCCGCGTCTGCGAGATCAATGCGAAGCGTTCCGTTGCCTTCGACGGCGTTTTGAAGCTGATAGTCTTGTCCATCGGCGGAAGGTCCGAGATCAAACTCAACCGTGCCGGAGCCGGTTTCGGCATTTCCGGTACTGATGAGCCCCGTCCCCAGCGAAGCGATGTCATCAACCGTAATCGTGCCGTTCGCGGCAACGCTCGTCGTGCCGCTATAACCGGCATTAGCACCGGCAACAGAAACAGTACCGCCCGAAACCGTCAAGTTGCCGGAACCGGTGATGTCGCCCGCGATCGAACCCTTTGCGTCTGCATCCAATGCAACCGTGAGAGTCCCGGACGTCAACCACAATTCGCCGTCACGTTGGACTTCAATGCCACCGACCGTATTGTTACCTGCGTTTTCGTAGGTTCCGGCGGTCTCAACCGTTAGACCGGACGTCTGACCGAGGGCACCCGCGGAGGCCGTAAGCCAACCGCCGGCCTCGACCGTCGTTGAGCCCGTGTAGCTGTTGTCAGCGTTTGTCAACTCAACGTGACCGCCAAGCACAGCAAGTCTGCCGGAACCGTTGTCTTTATCGGAAATGGTCGCGGAAAGGACATTGTCCTGACCTTCCACGCCGGTGAGTTCAAGCTTTTTACCGTCGTAAATGGCAATGTTCGTCAATCCATACGCCAGGTCGAGAGTCGACTCGTTATTGCCGGCTACAAGCTTGAAGCCGTAGGTACCGTCGGCAACCTCTTCTCCGAGGTCGCCGGAGAGAATCGAAACCGTCGCGGATTTTTCTTCAGCATCTACGTACGACTGCGAGTTTTCATCCCAAACCAGGACGTCGAGCGTCAGATTGCCGACCTCGCCGTCCGTAATGGAACCAGTACCGGCAGTGCTCGAAATGAGCGTCACCTGAGATCCGACATTCTGTTCGTTGAAGATGTCACCGTCCGTCATGGTTAGGGATTCATTCCCTTCACCAAAGTCGGGATTCACTCCCTGATCAACATTGATCGAGACCGTTCCGCCCGCCTCTCCGACGGTGAAGTCCGTCGAAATGAGCGAGCCTTCATACGCCGTTTCGCCGGGGGTATAAGACGCCGTGAACTCGACGCGCCCGCCGTCAAGCGCAAGTCCGCCAATCGTAGCGCCGTGCTCGTCTACAACAAGGCTGCTGCCTTGATCGAACACCCCATTCGTCTTCTGAAGGTTCGATTCGTTGGCTTTGGCATTGGCGTTGCCGTTGCCGACGGCAACCGTCAGACCTTCAAAGACATAGGTACCGCCTTCGAACAAATCACTTTGATTCGCGTTGGCGAAGGTGAAGTTGCCCGTTCCTTGGAAGACAAGCGTTCCGTTGCCGTTTTCCTTGCTGGAAACATCCGTCGAGAAATTCCAGTCCGTTTGATCGTTCACGAGGGTCAGCTTTGATCCGGCATCAATCGCGTAATCACCCGTAAATCCGGCAAGATCACTCGTATTGATGATCACGTCGGCTGTAGCCTCGTTGTCAGCCACGAACGAAACCGTGCCGGACCCGGCAATGTCGGTTGTAAAGTTCCCGGACACGCCAGACATGACGAGCTCGGACGAATCCTCGGCAAGCGTCACACTCGTATTGTGGCCTTCGATATCAACACCAAGAGAATCAACTTCACCGATGGTGAGGGTATGATTGCCGCCCACCTCGAAATCGCCGTGGAAGTTCGTGTTGTGACCGAGAATGGACGATTGGCCGTTCTGTTCCGTGAGCGTGTACTGTCCAGTACCGGCAAGCGCATCGTCGCCTTCGGCCTCAATGTTCGGCGTTGCCTGATTGAACGCACCAAGATCAACGGTCGCACCGTCGCTCACGATCACGTCGGACGAGCCAAAAGCATTGTCCGCCGCAAACTTAATCGTTCCGCTTTCAAGGAAGGTCGTGCCGGTGTACTCGTTCGCTTTTTCACCGCCAAGAGCAATAACGCTCTCTTCGTCCCCACGGAAGACGATGTTGCCTGAGCCGTACAGATGGGCGGAGAGCGTGTCTGTGTCACTCGTTCCCGTCACTACGAGACCGCCGTCGTCACCCTCATACATGAGCTTAATGTCGCTCACACTGTAATTGAGATAGAGATCGCTCTTGCCGTTCTCGTTCGTTTCGATTCCGAAAATATTCCCGTTTTCGTCACCGAAGACACGATCAACGATCGCAACCACCCGCGTGGACTCGACACCCGTCTCATCCACGTACCTCTGACTGATCTCTTGTTCGGAGTTTTCGACTTCCAAACTGAAGTCAAGCGCCCCGACAGTACCATCGGCACCGTTGAGAAGAGCGTTGCGCTCGTCTTCCGAGAGATCCGCAAGATTCTTTCCGTTCACGACCACTGAGGCCGCTCCCTGAATGAAGTCGACCTTCGTCCCGTTATCGGCAAGAAGTACTTCGGTTCCCTCCGCGCTCAGCGTGTTCGTCGCACCGTCACCGAGGTGAACAGTCGTCGGACCGGACTGAGAATCAATCACAAGGGCGCCAGTCGAACCTTCCCAACGACCGAGCTGCAATTGCCCGCCGTCAACTCCTCCCGACGACGCTTCCCGCGTGTAGAAGAGACCGCCGAAATAGATGTCGCCGCCGGCAAGCGTCAGCGAACCCACATCCTTGTCGATGTAGCGATTCAGCGGGTGCTTGTTCGTACTGACGAAAAGCTTGCCGCCATCGTTGAGTTCAACATGCGCCTTGCGGGCTGCAATCTGGTTGGCGGTATAGGGAGCACCCTCTTCGTCCGTCGCATAGGCAAGCGAATAACCCCCCTCATCAATGGCGATCGTGCCGGTGAATTCACCCTGGTTCTCGTTGAAACTGAAGAAGGACACATCCTCCGCGGAAGAGGCGTTTTCGGTGTTTACAGCAATTCGCACGACACCGTCGCCTTCGATCGTGTTCGAGAGCGTCACCGTCTTGGAGGCGCCGCTCACGGCGTCAAGAGAGAACTCGCTCGATTCATTTACAAGGTTGACCGTTCCGGTGCCAAGCGAATGGGCATTGTTCACCGCAACGATGGCCGCCGATTGTTCGGTACCCACCGAAACGTCACCGGAATAGCCTTCATTGGCACCGTCAATTTCGAGCTCTCCGGCCATTGCAACAAGGTCGCCTGTGCCGGTGAGCGTCCCGGAAATCAGGCTCGTCGAGTCTCCCGTTTGATCGATCGTAAGGACCGTGCCGTCGGAAAGGCTGAGCGTGCCGGCGACATCCAGACCGCCGACCTCGTTATCGCCCTGGTTGATGTAGGTATTCCCATTTTCGACCGTCAGCTCCGCCGTATGGCCGAGCGCTCCTTTAAGGGCGGTCAGAGTGTGTCCGCCCGTCACCTTCGTTTCGGCCGTGTAGTCGTTTTCATCGTTAGTGAGCGTGATGTCGCCCGCTATCGTCAGCGACTGAGCACCGTCTTCGTTCGAAATGAGCGCACCAAAGTCACCGTCTTCCGTGAGCGTAAGCGTCTTGTCCGAAAGGATGTTTACAGCCGTCAGACCGTAATTGACACCGTACGCAGAATCGCGGATCTCGTCCGAATAAGAGAAGGTGCCTTCAGCAACCGGACCGACGGTTCCGTCCATGATGTTCGTCGTAACGGTCGAAGCACCATCGACTGTGAGCTCAACGTCGTCGGCATCGCCAATGATCGTACCGGCCGTGATGAGAGCCTCAAACGTGCCGTCTTCGGCAAGCGAAAGGAGATTCGACTGATCCACCGTCCCGACGGCCGTCTCGGTGCCAGTCACCGTAACGGTGCCGCCCGCCGTAAGGTCAAGCGCATCCGTCACGTTCAGGCGACCGAGACCATCCGAACCGACATTGAGTCCGAGCGTACCGTCGAAGTGAACCGTACCGCCTTCAAACGTCAACCCGTCAAGCGTCTGTGCTTCATCGCCCTTCGCAACGGTCAAAAGGAAGTCTTCGCCAACGTGGACGGTAGCATTCTGAAGCGCATCCGCATTGGAAGCCCCTGCTGTTCCGGTCGTTCCGCCGAGCATCAAGTTCGAGTCCGTAAAGAAGACCGAACCATGGATGTTGGCGGCATTCTGACCGGAGAGATTGATGGTGTTGGCGATACCGCCGGCGGAGAGATGCAAGGACGCACCATCATCGAGCGTGAGCGCTTCATCAAGCGTCCAACCCGTCGTTCCGTTCAGGGTCGCCGAACCACCCGAAGCAATGTTGAGCGATTCGAACATCAGTCCGCCCTCAACATCGTTGACGCGCAGATGCCCGTCACCCATGACGGAAGCCGTTTCAAAGTGACTCGTGTGATCAGTCAGCTCGACATAAGCCGACGCCTCATCCTGACCGCCGCCGATCTGAACTTCGCCGCCGTCGATGTGATTCGAATAGATGCCGTAAGCATTCGACGTGCCGAAACCGTCGAGAACGAGCTTCGTCCCTTTTTTCATCGAAATCGTCATGCTGCCCGTCGCCAGAGCATCATTGAGCTCAAGCGTGGTGCCGGCATTCTGAAGTGCATACGTCCCCGTAGCACCGTTGTTCGCACCGGCAATAAGGGAATCGCCCGCGCTGAGGGTGATTGACGCACCGTTGGCCGAGAAACCGGCCCCTTCTTCAATCGTGAGCGTACCGAGCGTCTGAGAATGTCCGCCGAAATTGACGGAGCCACCCGAAACTTCCAAGTCGTTTTGCGCGGTTGCTTGACCGAGCACATTGTCGCTGCCGAGTTCGAGCGTGCCTCCCGTTACATAGGTCGTGCCGATATAGCTGTTGTCTTCATTTGCAACGGTTACCGTGCCGCCGGAGAAGGTGATGTTGCCCGTACCGCTGATGAGCGCGGAAATCGTTCCAGATTGAGTTTCCTCAGACGACGCGGAAACATTGAGCCCTGCTCCCGTGGCGTCTTCCAGAGCGATTTCGGTGAGATTCCACACAGCCTCGACGGAACCGTTGTTCGAATTCAACTGTCCGCCGCCGTACGTGAAGGTCGCGACATGAACATTGTTTTGGAGAATCGACTGCTCAAGTGTTCCCGATTGGCTGGAGAGCACCAACTTGCCGTCCAATGCGACGATACCGTCATAACCCTCAATGAGGGTCAAGGACGTGCCTGCATCGAAAACGGAAGAACCGTTGGCATCTTCCACACCGCCGAGCGAGACCACGACTTCGGTCGTACCTTCACCCAACCGGAACGAATCGGTGACGATTTGTCCTTCATCACTGCCCGCCGTCATCGTGCCGAAATTGAGCACGCCGCCATCAAGCGACAGCGAACCGAGTTCACGATCCGCTACCGGGCTGTCTTCGTTATTGACAACCACGATCGAACCGGCGTTCGTCGCGAGTTCGGCGTTCGCCATGGCGCCCGCGTCGGTCGTGAGGTCGTAAGTGCCCGTCACCAAATTGAGCGTGCCGGCGAAAACGTTGTCTTCCGCAACCTGACCATTCGCAAATCGGAAAATGTGACCGGAGTCACCCAACGTGACGTTGATCGTACCTGCGCCCGCCACGCGATTCGTGAGCGTCGTGTCCGCAGAAGCCGTCAGATCAACCTTACTGTCGGCATGTTCGAATCGAATCGTTCCCGTACCAAGACCCGCAACGTTCGAAAGCGTCATGGAGGCGGAAGAATCATCCGCACCGAGGAGAATGTCCCCGCGGTAACCAGTGGTTTCCGTGGAATTAACGGTCAACGTACCGTCGTGGACCGCGAGTGCACCCGAACCCGTCACGCTGCCGTCGATCTCGCTATTGCCTGCGTCATCGGCGTGTTCGATCGTCAAAGTGCCGGAGGTCAGGCCCAAAACACCGCCCTCTTGAACGTCGAGGCCGTCAACGGTGTTGTCGCCATCGTTCTCATAGGTGCCCGAAACGATGAGTTTCGAATCGGCACTGAGCGAATCGGCCTTTGCCGTGAGCGTAGCGCCGGACAAGACCTTTGTATCACCTTGGTACGTGCTGTCGCCCTCTGCTGAGTGAGCGAGGACAACATCGGTACCCGAGGCGATCGTGATGCCGCCCGAACCGGTGAATTGCTGATCGAACGTTTGATTTTCGGAAAGCGTCAGGACTTGGTTCTCGTCGATGTCGACACGATAGAGGTCGTAACTGATGCCCAGGGACTGCGTGGCCCCGCTGCCGTTCGTGGCGAGACCATAGCGGTAGAAGCCCGTTGCGACCTCAGTGCCGTCAGCAGTCACAATCTGTTGCTCGGCCGTTACCGGATCGGTCTGACCATTGAGCGACACATCCTCCAGGTTGATCTCGGAGCCGGCAGTCTGAGAAATCAGGGTTTGGAATCCTTCGCTCGAAGCGAATAGAGAGCTTTCGACAATCGTACCCCCGAAGTCCGCATTGCCGTCCTGCCCCGCATCGAGAGAACCGACGACGATGTTGGCGCCCGCCTGAAGCGTCAGCTCGTCCACAACGAGTTGACCGAGTTCGGAGGTTTGGGCGTTCAGAGCAAAGGTCCCGTCAAACTCGACGGAAGCACCGTCTCCAACCGTAAGCGTCCGGAAGGTGTCGATCGCCTGATCGGCCGTCTCCACCTCCAACACGGAACCGTCGCGAAGAACCGCGTCCGCACTTGCCATGTTGAAAGCATTGTTTTCGGACGTCGTGCCCGCCCCTACGGCAAAGCGAATGTCCGACAGATCCAAAACGCCCTCAAAGACTTGCGTCCAACGAGTGGAGAATCCGAAAGATTCGCCGGCATTCGTTCCGACCACGCGGAGGGTACCCTCGCCCGACACCGAATTGTCGATCGTCCAGTCGCCTCCGACCGCCTCAGAGAGTATGAGCGTCGAGCTGGATGCGATCGCCACATTTCCGCCTTGGCCGAGGAGTTCATCAGCGCTCTTACCGGATGCATCCGTACCTGCCGCCGTGAGGGTCGAATTCTCTTCAATGGAGAAGTCGCCCGTAAAGCCAGCGTTGGAACCGGTGAGCGTAATGTCGGCTTCTTCCTGAAGCACCACATTGCCGGATCCCTCAAGATCGCGACCGTAATCGCCGTCGGCGCCCGTGAGAATCAAGCTCGAACCATCGGAAATCGACATGACCCCGCTCGTCCCGAGACCCGCAGCATCAGTCATCGTGAGGGTATGGCCGTTCGTGAGCGCTATGCCCCCGGCGTAATCGTGTGCTCCAGCAACCGAGGACGACGTTTCTGCGTAATCGTCTCCGCCAAGCGTAAGGTTCGCCGTTTCTTCACCTGTGAAAACGGTTCCTTCTTCGAGACTCAACGCGCCGAACGTCACGTTGAAGGCGTCAATGTCAACGCCGGCACCGTCCGTCACGTTAAGAAGCTTCGTGTTGCCGAAGCCCAACGCATTTCCGAGGGTAACCGTTCCGGCATTGACATTCGTGGTGCCGGTGTAGTCGTTGCTGCCGGTAACCCGAATATCTCCGCCACCATACGTGATCGTGCCTGCCACGTCGCCGTAGTTCGTAATCGTCGCCGAAAGGGTCCGGTCGACTTCCGACGCACCGTCGGTAGCTTGGACGACAAAGCCTTCGCCGTCGGCAAGCGCCAACTGCAACGCATCCACTTCGTATTCAAGACCGATCGTCTTGTCGCCTGCGTTATGAACGACACCACCATTTTCCCCGACACCCTGCCAGGTCACGTACGCAGTGACAACATCGTCGGCGTTCCGAATTTCGGAGGCATCAAGACTTTCAGCGTTGAAGCCGATATTCGATACATCACCCTGAATGGTGCCGTAGTGAATGAGCGTCTGGGCGTACGTGTCGTCGTCCGCTTCCAAAATGTTGAAGGCGGAACCGATTTCAGCGCTCACGGAGAGCGTGCCGCCGTTGGTAACGTCAAGAGTCCCAACGTCAAGCACGTAATCGCCCGCACCGGAGCCCGCAGCGGAGAGCGTTGCATTAGCGAAGCTCAGATTGCCGCCGTTGAAGACCAGATTGTTCAACGAATACGACTGACTCGCACCGCCAGAGGTGGCGCTGATTCCCAAGTCAGCGTTTTCGCCGAGCGTAATGCCCGCCGCTTGTCCGAGAATTTGGTAGTTGACGTCATTGATCGAATCAAAGAAGGACGTCGTCACGTTCTTGAGCTCGACGTTGATGTTTCCGAGTTTGGACTCTTGATTCGTAAAGTCAAGTTCTGCGTATGCCGTTTCTCCTGCGGTCGGAGCGTACTCTCCGTCGATGACGAATTGGGCCGTACCGTTCGTGGTCGTGGATTCGTAGGAAACGGCATTGCCGACTTCAATGAGTCCGTCCGTACCCGTGTAGTCAAGCGTGAGGGTCGAACCATTACCGAGCGTAATGGCGCCCGAACCCGCGACATCACCGACCGTCTGAGTCAAACCGTCCTGCAGGTGCACGGATCCTGTCCCGTCAACCTGCAAGAGCTTGGTTTCGCCGAATGCGTTGTCAATGGCGAGCGTTACCTCGGCCCCATCGCGCACATAGGTGGCTCCGGTATAGGTATTGCCTTCCGAGTCCTTTTCGCCCGTCACAAGAATCTTGCCGCCCGCAAAGACGATGTTGCCCGCCCCCGTCACCAGGGCGTCGAGCGCGGCATTGCTCATGCCGTCCGCATTGAGCGTGAGGCCGTTGTCGTCACCCGTCCATTGGAGATCAATGCGGCGGATGCCGTAGGTCATATAGACCGTATCGCGGCCTTCGTCATAGAAGAACTCACCGTCGCCACCACGATAGAGCTTCGCGACGAGTTCCGGATCTCCGCCCGCAACGATGTCCTGATAGTAGTTTTCGTTCGAATCGGCAAAGGTTTCGTCCGTGCGCAGATTCCCGACATTGCCTTCGAGACCCGTCACGCCAGTGATGATGTCAAGCGAGAAAACGCCGCCTCCCGAGAGGAGCGCCCCGCCCGTCAGATCGGTCGCATAACGATCGCCCGACGTAGTTTCGTTTTCCGCGAAGGAAATCGTGGTTTCGGCGTCAATGCTGAGCGTCCCGTTGCCGTCCAGATGAATTTGACCGGCGGTGTTGTCGATGTTCCCGAGGTAGAGTTCACCGCCCGAGAGCGCCAACCCCCAGACATTCTTCGTCGCTTCGCCGTCGGTGGAGAGAATCGCGCCGGAGCCGACAGTAATGTTGAGCTTGTCCGCGACCGTCAGGTTGTAGGCGCCATCCCCGTCGGCGAGCTCATAGCGTACGTTCCCGAGTACAAGCCCCGAACCCTCAGCCAGATCGGCCTGATTTGTTGCAAACGTGAAGGAATTGTCCGAAGACGACAGATTCACCTGCAGCGTCCCCTTGCCGGTGACGGCGTTCGCAAAAGCGACGTTCTCGTCATCGAAGATTTGAACCAACGAATCTTCGCCAAGCAGCGCGATGCTACCCGAAGCCAGAGCGCCGCCGCCCTGCAGGACCAATGTGGCCCCATCCTGTGCGCCAACCGAAACCTGCCCCGTCCAATCGGAGGCGGCGTTTTCGGTGATCGTCAGCGTCCCGGTTTCATAGGCCAGACCGCCCGCGCCGGTGAGTTTTCCGGCAAACGTACTCGACGTCCCGACATCCGCGTGCGAAAGCGTAAGCAAGGTTTCATCGGAAAGGTTCAATTCACTGTCGACCACCGATCCGGTCAGACCGCCGACCGTGTTGTCGCCGAGGTTTTCGTACGTACCCTCGACAGTGAGCCATTCGCTTTGCCCAAGACCTCCCGCAAGCGCCGTCAGCGTTGCATCAGCACGGATCGTTGTAGTACCGCCGTAGGTGTTGCCGCCGTTGTCGGTATGAGTCAAATGAACCGTTCCCGAAGCAATTTCCAAATTGCCGTCTTCGCCCGAAAGGAGAACCCCGAGCGTATCGGCGCCTTCCGCACCGGTGAGCGTGAGCTTCTTACCGGCTTCGATGGCAACTTCCGTCAAAGTCAGTCCGAGGCCGACATCCGTCTCATCTTGCGACAGTCCGAGTTTCCAGCCATAAATTCCGTAGGCGACAGTCTCCGTTCCATTCGAAATCGCCTGTCGGGCGGCATCCCCGGAGTCAACTCCGCTCGCGAGATGTAGATTTTCAAAGCCTTGAATCGTCGAGTTCGTCTCTATGAGGGTTTCAAAAGCGTCCTGGTTCGAACCAAGCAACAGATCCGTCTGAGAGAGCGAACCGTTGAGCGCCACAGTGCCGCCCGATTCCTGCATCGTCACGTCAAGAACACTCTCCGACTCAATCGTGAGAGAACCAAGGACGAGCTTCGCCTGATCGGTCGTGGACGAATTGAGGCCAAACGTTCCGTCGAGCTGAATCGTCCCACCTGCCAACGTCAGAGCATCAAAGGTATCGACCTCGTCGGCCCCCGTCTGAACTTCGAGAACCGCACCCGACCGAAGATTCGCATCAGCCGACAGCATATTCGCGGCATTGTTCCCGGCCGTCGTGTCACCCGCCCCTACGGCAAAGCGAATGTTCGACAGATCCAAAACGCCCTCAAAGGCTTCCGTCCAACCCGTGCCGGAGAATCCGAAGGACTCGTCAGCACCCGAGCCCGTTACAACTACGGTACCGGAGCCGGAGAGAGAATTGTCGATCGTCCAGTCCTGATCTCCCTCTTGAGAAAGTCTGAGCCTCGAACCGGATGCAATCGCCACGTTTCCGCCGTTACCGAGAAGATCGTCAGCGCTCTTGTTGGATGCATCCGTACCTGCCGCTACAAGGGTCGAATTCCCTTCAATGCTGAAGTCGCCCGTAAAGCCGGCGTTGGAACCGGTAAGTGTAATGTTTGCTTCTTGCTGAAGCACCACATCGCCGGAGCCCTCAAGGTCGCGACCATAATTGCCGTCAGCGCCCGTGAGAATCAAGGTCGAATCTTCGGAAATCGACATGGTTCCGCTCGTGCCAAGACCCGCAGCGTCGGTCATCGTGAGGGTATGGCCGTTGGCGAGCGTCACGGCACCCGAGAAGGCGTTCTCGCCGGAAACTTGCGATTGCGACGCACCACCGTCGATGCCGATCGTGAGAGCTCCCGTCCCCACGAGATTCGCATTCTCAGTGATATTGAGCGAACCAACCGTCTGACTGTAACTGCCGAGCGAAACAGAACCTGTACCCGTAACATTGAGCGCCGACGTCGCTCCGAACGCAGAGTCAGCCCCCGCCGTCACGCTGCCGGAGACGTTCGTGACACCGGTATAGGTGTTCTTGTGTGAAAGAACGTAATCCGTTCCGGTAAAGGAAATCGTCCCGGCCACACCTTCATGATTTCGAATCTCTGAGGAAATGTTTCCGCCCGTACCGTCCAGAATCAATCCCGTCGTCGTGTCCGCGAGTTCAATGGCCGTAAGCTGCGTCGTCAAATTGACGTTCTTTTTGGTTACGTCAATCGAAACACCACTCGCAGCCCACTCCGCATAAGCCACCGTCGACCCGTTGGCTTCGTTCTTGATTTCGGACTCGCCGAAACTGCCCGCCGTGAGCTCACCACCGTTGACAAGATTACCCGTGTAGTGCGCAACGACCTGACTCACGCCGTCGTCAGCCTGCAGAATGTCGGCGGCACCCACCAAGTTGATGCCGGAAGCGGAAACGGTTCCGCCCGGTTCTGTTACAACAAGATCACCGTTGATCGTGAGTTTCGCGTCATCCGCGCTGTCGAGGTCAACGGCGCCCACGGCAAGTTCACCGCCGTCAAACGTGAGACCGGCAACAGAATTCCCCGTCTCATCGGCGTCAAAGACCGACCCGGACTGAAGGACAAACTTCACCCCTGAAGCAATCTCGGCATTCTGAGCCCAAGAAAGCGCGAATGTGAGATCAGACAGCGCAAAGGTTCCCGTGAATGGATTCTCAGTGTCCACGTTCGTGAACCCGAGCGCATTGTTCGTGGCGCCGAGATCCACAACGAAGGTGCCCGATCCGGCAATGACATTGCCAAGCGATGCACTGCCAGACTTTTCCAACGTCAGCGTCGAGCCGTTCTCAAGGTTTAACTTTCCGTTGCCGGAAAGGTCGCCGATCCACTGTTTCACGCCTTCCGCAAGCGTCACCGTCCCCGCAACCGTCAAAGCCGACGTTGTGCCGAAAGCGCTGTCCGCCTGAAGAGTGACCTCCGTGTTTTCCGCAACGATCGTTTCTGCCTTGTAGCTGTTGTTTCGGTTTGCCGCACCGACTGCAATCGTACCGCCCGTGAACGTAATGCTCCCCGAATCCCCGGTGATTACCGCAGTGAGATCCTTGCGTTCTTCGGCTTGACCTACGATCTGAAGGTCGCCGAGAATTTCAATCCCGGTCAGAAGCACGTTGCTCGTGAGCGAATTGCCTTCGGTGGTTTGGAGCCGATCAGCGATGAACCACGTCGTATTCGCGACTGGATCGTCGTTCTGCGTATAACCGAGCGTTATCGTTTGTCCGCCCGTCGCTGCAGCTGCATCCGCAGCCGTAAAACCGATTTGACCGGTTCCGGTGACGATAACTTCTGCCGATTGGATGAACGATTGATCGTAGCCGCCGTCATTGTCAAAATCGACCAATGCGATGTTGTCGGCGACTTCAACGCCGACCACCGCTTCGGCGTTGCCGTTGAGAATAATGTTCCCGGTAACTGTCAGAGACGGATCGCCGCCGATCACGAGGCTGTCGGCCGTGAGTTTGTTGTCTCCGTCAATCGTAAGGGAGCCAATGGTCGAACCATTGGACCAGTCAAAGTTAGCGCCCTCGTCCAAATGAATGTGGGCGGCCTGCGCAAAATCCTGCGATGCTTCGGAGCGCAAGGAGAACGTTCCGTTCGTCAGAGAAAGTTCGCCCGTAAAGCCCGATTGAGTGCCGGTGAATTGCAGAACGTTGTCGGCACTTCCGAGATCAACCGTAAAGATGCCGACACCTTGGATGTCGGTTTCAATTTCCGCCGATTCGTTTTTGGAAAGTCCGAAGTTCGAACCCTCGTTAAGAAGCACCCAACCCTCGCCCGCAAGGTCTCCCACTGTTTGCGCAACGCCGTTTTGGACTGTCACGCCCGCACCGTCACCGACGGTCAGTCCGGAAGTTTTTCCAAGCGCGTCGGTCTTGGCGAGAATCACCGTTGTATCCTCGCCTTCGACAACCGTGCTCCCCGTGTACGCATTGGGGTCGTCGCCGTTGATTTCGACGTCATGTCCGCCCGTCACGGTAAGACCGCCGTTTCCCGAAATCAAAGCTGAGAGATCACCGTCCTTCTCCGCGTTGAGGACGTAATTCTGATCCGAGTTTGTGAGTTTCAACTCCGTCAGACGATAGCCAACGTCGTAATGTTTACCGTTGAGCGTAAGTTCGTCGTCAAAATCCCAAACGGCTTCAGCGACTTTGGTGCCCTCGCCTTCAGCACTCGGCTGCTCAATCTCCGTCGTCTGCGAATCAATGGCTTCGCCCGAAAGAACAAGCGTATGGCCGTTCTCATTGACGTTGCCGACCACCTCAATGATCGTACTGAAGATGCCGTCGTCCGCATCCAGAATGCTGGTGTTGGCTGCATCCTGCTCGAGTTGCGTCGTATTGATGTCGTCAATTGCGACGACGGCGTTGCTCTCCAACGTCAAGTCGCCCTGAACGGTGAGCTTGCCGGTACCAAGATCCAACTGTTCGAAGCGAATCGCATTGTCGTGCTGAGCCCAGGTCGAATTGGGATCTTTCGACTCCCATCCTTCCGCATTCGCAATGACAAGATTATTGACTTCTCCCTTGCCATCTACGGCAAGCTGACCGCCCGTTTCCAACCGAAGCGTAGATCCCGAAGCACCCTGATCAGCGCCGGAAATGATTTCATTGACATTTCCCGCTTCGTTGTCGAAAGCCGTCACGAAACCGCCCTTGAGCGAAATAGTGCCGGTGAAGTTCCCGGTCGTGGCGGGATCGTCGGTAAAGACCACCTCGTAGCCTTCCGTCTGAGAAGTCTCGCCCTCCTCGTGCGACGTAAGGTCGATTGCGAGCAAAGCGTCCCCGGAACCGGAAATTTGGTTGTCGATCTGAATTTGAGTTCCTTCGACATGACCAGTAGCGGTCGACGTTTGATGGAGCGTCAGTTTCGCTGCACTTCCCAGATTAAGCTGTCCCAAACCAGTGAGGCCGTGAACCGTCTGCGTGTAGTTCTTGTTGTCATCCCATCCGCCAAACTTGACGTCGGAACCAGCCGCCACATCCAAATTCGCGGTGCCGCCGAATGCATCCGTTTCCCCGAAAACGATCGTTACGGGCGCACTGCCCTCGCCACCCACCGTCGTTTTGCCAGTGTAGTTATTGGAAACGTCATCACTTTCGTCGCCGATCGTCAGCCAACCTCTTTCATTGTCGTCTGCGATTTGGAATTGAACGTTCCCGCTCCCGGTCAGTTCTGCGTTAAGAATATTTTCGGGATTGTCGTTGGCAGCCACATCAATCGAGAGATCTGTTTTGAGGACGATCTGATGAAGCGTGCGTTCCAAGTACCACCGACCGTTTCCTCCACTGAGGAGGGACGTATAGTGAAAGTCGGCGTTGGCTTCTTCGATTACAAAAGTGTTATCACGAACACCATTAACTTCCAGGACTACGTTGATGCCGGTCCAATCATCGATACCGAGACTGCTGAGATCCACAACCCCTGCGTTGCTCACGATGTTGTCCTGGAAATACAGGTCCCCACCCTGAGCAGGCGTTGTAACGTCCAACCGCAACACAAGCGTATCGCCCGGTTGTGGATTCCCTTGGAGGGTCGGCGTTCCCAACAACGAGTTGTTACCGATCTCCCAAGTCAGACCTTCCACCATATACTCCGCCGCGTGCCCCGCGATTGGAAAGGCCAAGATAGCGGAGCTGATGGCGGCGACAATTCCCGCTTTTTGGAACGAACCAACTGAATCACTCTGGCAAATCCGGCTAAGACTTTGGTTCGGAGTCACGATCCTACTTACAGAGGTCTTCTTGCCACGGTTGCGAGTCAATTCGTTGACGACCTGGAATACTCGTAAGGCGTCGTTCCAGATGACTTTGTAGATGGTATTCATAGCGTTGATTCTCCCAAGGGTCAGGAAGCTCGCGCTGTCGCTTCAAGCGAGCGATTCAAGTGGTCCACATAACGCGCGGTCGACCAAAGAGCGAAGAAGGCGTCGACATACCGGGCACTCCGGCAACGCAAACGACCGCACGTAGAAAATTCAGAGAAGCGGGATTGAGGCACACAGAGACCCTCCGGTCTTTCTTGCCGGAAAGCCACACAACGGTATCTTTCGTTGTCAAAAAGAAGAAACGTCCGTCCAAGTCGCCGCTGAGGATGGTGACGCTTGCATCGGAGCCATTCCGGTTATCCAACATGTGCCTCGCTGATCAGCGCGGAAACGATGAATCAGAGGATCGAGATGGAGAAGCCTTGATCAAGGGCAGTTCTCGGTATAGAATTCATCTTGCCGCATAACGAGAATCACATTTTATCCACCCTCCGTCAACTAGTAATAACCCTAGATATCCGTAACTTTCTTCAGGCGTCGGTCGGGCACACCTGTGCGACGTTTCCAACGGAATGAACATGCAGACCCACACCACGTCTCAGGTACTATCCAAACCCGGCGTCAAAGGACAGCAGACTTCTTCAGGGGATTTGCAACTCCCCGTCCGAGCAAGAATGCTCATCGAACGGGAATGTATGATTTTTGTGTACATCGAGCCCTGGTATGGGAAGGTAGCAATCTCTCCTCCTCGTCTTTGACGTAGGGGGACCGCGTAGGTTGCAACGCCGTTCCCGACGAACTCGTCTTCGGCCGCACTGCAGGTCTCTCTGCCTCCGGCAAGGACTATCTATCTCGGCAATGCCGTCGACGACCTGTCAAGCTTGGGAGCCGAATATGAATTATGCGAAATCATCCGAGAACAAGTTCTGAACGAAGATTCGCTGCATCTGAATACTCAAAAGGCCCGATCGCAACCAAGCGTCGGGCCTTTCGTCATGCGGAACAATACCCTGTCCGCGGGTTGTCCTTATCCGATCACTTCAGGTAATCGGCAAAGTCGCGGGCAAGGCGGTCACGCAGAACGCCGCGGAGTTTCTCGATCTTTTCGCCGTAGGCTGGATCCAGATTCGCGGGCGTGCGGTCATTGCAGAAACGGCCGAGGTTGCGCATGTCCTTGCCGACCGCGGCGTCGTCATCCACGACGCGGAAGGCGAACATCCACGTTTCCCATTCCTGCGGGTTTTTCGCGAGCGAATCGCCGCTCTGTCCCTGCCCCTGACCGAGCCAGCCCGCATTCATGATCGTGTAGAAGGTCTTGCCGGGAAGAAGTCCCACGCGCCCCTTCGGACCATCGTCGTAGCTGAAGCCCTTCGTGAAGACGCGCAGTTTGTAGCCCTTCGTAAACATGGGGTCGCTGTCCTGCCAGTTCGGCTGCACGAAGATGATGTGGTCGGCCTTCTTGACGAAGCCCTGCTCGACCTTTACGTCGGGCGGCGTCGGCCCGAAGCCGTCCTTGGCGTTGTAAAAGGCTTCGCGCGTCGTGATGAGGGGATTGAAGTTCATCGCGATCAGATCGCGAAGAGCCACTTCGAAGCCCTTCTCTTCGAAGAACTTCATCGCCGTCACGCAGAGGTCGTAAGTGACGGACTCGTGGCGCGGATCGTCTAGGACAAACAGAACGCGCTTTTTGTCCTTCGCGTCCGTAAAACCCTTGGGTTTGTATTCCGTCTGACGGAATTTCGCCGGCCCGACGGAAGCCGACGTCACGGCGTCCACGTTGTCGGGCAGCTTGTCGCCGCCCTTGGCGGCCATGGTGCGCACGCCTTCGAGCGCGGGCGCATCCGCCGTTGCGGCAGGCACTTTGGAAGCGGAGGAAACGGCGTCCGCGGCAAGAGCAAAATTCGAGGACGCAAGAAGGGAAGCCGCGAGAACTACCGCGGCAAAAGTCGGATTGAGATGGTGGGTCACGGAAGGAACTCCCGAGATCGAAGGAACTCCCGAGATCGTTCGTTTTAACCGATTGGCGCTGGCCTGCCGCGTGCCCCCTGGTATTCGAACTCTTCGATTGCGACTGGCTGCTAGGTAATCAACCGGGCGAACAGGACCGATCTTACCCCGTCTCCACGTATGTCGTGATTAGAGACTTTCCCGTCCGTAGAAAACTGGATTTTCTTCATTGCGATCATCTCTTCGAACGCACCCTTGCCGCAAGCGCGGTGATCAGAACGAAACGTCACTTCACAATGAACGGCCTCGCCCTCTTTCTCAGCCCGCGAACGGATTCTGCTAAGCTCATTACGGACAATGGAACGCCATCAACCCCATTTTTTGTGGTCCCGTACTTAGATCTGCATTGTGATGAGTCCCTCGATGCCTTACCTTGACTTGCCTTCGAAGGAACAACTGGAACAAACCATATCACAGGTCCAAGTCCTCTTCCCGAAGGAATTAACCGGCATCTACCTGTACGGTTCGGCCGCTTTGGACGGCCTGCGGCCGGAGAGTGACCTCGATCTATTGATCTTCATCGACCGTCCTCTTACGGAATCGGCCCGCGCTTCTTTCACGCAAGAACTCCTTTGTCTTTCCGGGCGTCCCCATTCGGATAGAAGACCCATAGAACTCAGCGTCGTAAACCGCCATGCCATCGACCCGTGGCGCTTCCCGCCGCGATTCGAATACATGTTCGGCGAGTGGTTGCGCACAGACATGGAGAACGGAACGGTCCCCCAACCTTTTTCGGATCCCGACAACATCCTCCTTCTCTGGCAGGCCCGTCTGCACGCCATACCGTTGACTGCTCAAAGTCCGGCCATCGACAAGCTCATTGCGCCCATTCCATTTGAAGAGATCCGTCGGGCGATCCGCGGTGCGTTGCCGAATGTCCTTTCGTCGTACAAAGGGGACGAACGAAATGTGCTGCTGACTCTCTCCAGGATGTGGTACACACTTGACACCGGCAAGTTCGCATCCAAAGATCAGGCGACGCTCTGGGCCGTAAGGAAGGTCCCCGCCGAACACGCTTCGCTTTTGCGTCTCGCCCGGGATGCCTATCTCGGCAACCGCTCCGACCGTTGGGACGATCAGGAAGACAACGTGCTTTGCCTTCTCGCTTTCATGCGTCGTGCGGTGATGCACACCATCGGGCGAAAATCCTCGGAAACCGACACCCTCTCCGGCGTCGATCCTTAGATCGTCGAAGTCTCGGCCGGCTCTTCCCTTACTTGCTTCTCGGCAGAAGGTAAATTAGGTTGAGGACCATCAAACCCCACGGAAACTTTCAAACGCAAACCAATTTTCTTATTTAGAATTATTCTCATTACCAAAACGCCTGAACTCTTATTTTGGAAGGAAAGACTCATGGCTATCAATCTGAACCGACGCGGCTTCATCGGAGCCGCGGCAGCGGCGGCCGTCGCCGCCCCGACTTTGGCCAACGCGAAGGAAAAAACTTCGGACAAACTTACGGACAATCCGGCTGCAAAAGGTAGTTCCGCTCAATTCGACCATTCCGTCGCCGCGCACGACCTCGAACTCACCGACACCTTCAATCTGGGAAAATCCACGATCGACACGGGCGAAGTCATCACCGCCGCCCGTTGGGGCATCTTCCGTGCCCATGTTCAGGGCGGCAAACTGACGCATCTCACGCCCTTCGAACACGACTACGCGCCGACCCCGAACATCAGCGGGCTCGCTCAGCTTCCCTACACTTCCTCGCGCATCCGCTATCCCATGGTACGCGAAGGCTACCTTAAGAACGGTCCCAAGTCCCGCGAAGGACGCGGCTCCGAAAAGTTCGTCCGCGTTTCCTGGGACAAGGCCTTGGACCTCGTCGCTTCCGAAATGAAGCGCGTATATGGCGAGTACGGCCCGTCCGCCGTGTTCGGCCGCTCCTACGGATGGATGTCGACGGGCAAGGTGAACGCCGCCATCAATCTGCAGCAGCGTCTTTTGAATTTCTGCGGCGGCTTCATCGGCTGTGAGAACAGCTATTCGACCGCGGCCATTTCCAAAATTCTCCCCTACGTCGTGGGCACAGGCGACCCCCGCTCCACCTCCTGGGACGTCGTCATCAAGCACGCCGAACGCATCGTCTTCTGGGGCGCCGACCCGATCGTCACGAACGACATCGACTGGCTCACGACGCTTCACAACGGTACGGGTTACGTTCGAGCCCTCAAGGCCAAAGGCACGAAGACCTATTCAATCAATCCGGTCGCCACCGACACGGGCGAATACCTTGGATCCGAATGGATTGCGCCCCGTCCGGGCACGGACTGCGCCATGATGCTCGGCATGATTCAGGAACTCGTGAAATCCGGCAAAGCCGATATGGCTTTCCTTGAAAAGTACACATCCGGTCACAAGGAATTCCTGGACTACGTCATGGGCCGCACGGACGGCGTCGAAAAGACGCCCGAATGGGCCGAAGGAAAAACCGGCGTCAAGGCCGACGTCATCCGCAAGCTCGCCCACGACTTCCGCGAGCACCGCACCATGATCATGATGGGTTGGGGCATTCAGCGCACACAGTACGGCGAACAGCCCCACTGGATGGGCTTTGCGCTTGCCGCAGCTCTCGGCCAGATCGGACTTCCGGGCGGCGGCATCGGCACGAACTATCAGTACTCGAGCGGCGGCTCTCCCACGGCCTACGGCCCCTTCCTCGGCGGCATTTCGGGCGCCGTCAAGCCTCTGAAGCCCTCCACTCTCCCGTGGAAGGGCAGTCAAGTGATTCCGGTCGCCCGCTTCGTCGAATGCTTCCTCAACCCCGGAAAGACGATCGACTTCAACGGCCGCAAGGTCACCTATCCGGAAGTGAAGCTCGTCATGTGGGCGGGCGGCAATCCCTTTACCCACCAGCCCGACACGAACAAGCTTGCCCGCGCCTGGAAGAAGCCCGACACGGTGATCGTGACGGACACCGTCTGGACCGCCACGGCCCGTCACGCCGACATCGTTCTTCCGGCCGCCACGGTCTTTGAGCACAACGACATCACGAACATCGGAACGTACTCGAACGACGGTCTCGTCGCGATGCAGCAGGCCATCAAACCGCAGTGGGAATCGAAGCCCGACTACTGGATCTTCTCCGAACTCGCCAAGCGCATGGGCTGCGGCAAGGAATTCACCGAAGGGCTCGACGAAATGGGTTGGATCAAGCGCCTCTACGCGGAATCGAAAGCCATGGGCGAGCGCATCGGCGTGAAGCTCCCCGAGTTCGATGAATTCTGGAAAAAGGGCTACGTCCTCTACGATGTTCGGGCCAAGGACCGCAATTTCATCGCCTTCGAGGATTTCCGCAAGGACCCGAAGGCCAACGCGCTTACGACCGAAAGCGGCCTCATTCAGCTCTACTCGCCCAAGATCGCCGGCTACGGCTACAAGGACTGCCTCGGTTATCCGAGCTACCTCGAACCGACGGAAGGCGTCAACACCCGTACCCAGGAAACGCCGCTCGCCCTCATGGCCTGCAAGAGCCGCTACCGCATGCACTCGCAACTCGACGGCACCATGAGTCATGATTTCGCGAACATCGAAAAACGCGAACCCTGTTGGATCAACCCCGTCGACGCCAAGAGCCGCGGCATTGCGAACGGCGACGTCGTCCTGGTGAAAAACAAGCGAGGCGCGATTCTCGCGGGCGCCTACGTCACCGAACGAATCATGCCGGGCGTCGTCGTGGTTCACCACGGCGCTTGGTACGATCCTCAGAAGACGCACGAAGGCTGGATCGACGTGCACGGCAACTCCAACACGCTGACGATGGACGAGCCGACGTCGAATCTCGCCTGCGGCAACATCGCCTCCACCGCGCTCGTGGAAGTCACGAAGTGGAAGGGCGACCTTCCCCGCGTCTCCGTCTACGACGCACCCGAGGAAGTCCGAAGCTGACGAAGCTCTTCGGACAGCCTGACGGCGGCTTGACGCGACAAATCAAGACGCCGTCCCGCGAAGGGCCGTTCGGATCATGCCGAGCGGCCCAAATTTTCTCAATTTCCTGCCAATCGGCGGCATTCAGAACTTCCACAGAAGGTGCGCGGCGCCCCAGCCGCCCGTCACGCCGCCTCCGAAGACGCCGCCCGCGGTGAGCGCGGCGCTGAAGGTTTCGTCGATTTTGCCTTCGATCGAAACGGATACGCTTCCCGTGTCGCGGGCGCGGTCCGAGTCGTCGGCCGTAAAGGAGACACCGCGCCAGTCGGCAAAAGAGGCGGTCGCGCCGCCCGCGTCGTCGATGAACTCGTGATGCCAGAGTGCGGAAACCGTGACCTTCGCATCCCACGCCCGTGCTGACGCGTCGGAAAGCGCAAAGGTTCCCTTCAACCCGAGCGAGGATCGAAGCGATTGATAGGTTTCCGAGCGAACGTGCAGAGCGGCGCCGTTGGTGCTGTCTTCCGTCACGTCGGGGCGATGCGCAAAGGCGTAGTCGAGCCACGCCGCCGGTCCCAGGGTGATGCCCGGCGCCGCGGTGAAATTTTGCTCCGCGCCGAAGAGAAGGTTTCCGCCCCAGGCCGTCCAGTCGCTCTCCGCCCGATCGCGCCAGGTGCCGAATGCGGCGCCGCGCTCAAGGTCCGCGTTTTCCACGGACATCTGCGCCACCCCGAAAAGAGTCAGACCGGGGAGAGCGTCGGGATCGTAACGAAGATTCGCGCCCGCAACGAGCGTCTCGGCGTCGAGGCGGCTTTTCTCGTTACCCGTGAAGACGTCTTTGCGCTTCACCACCGCAACATGCCCGCCTGAGCGGAGCGTCCCGCCCTCGAGCCTCGCCGCCGTCTGCAGCCCCACGAGAACGCCGCCGTAAGTGGAGCGCGCGTCGCTTTGACCGTCGTGCAGATACCCGCCCAAGGGAACGGCGTACACGTTGGGGCCGTCAATTCCGGCCGTAAGATGGGAAGACGCGACGTTCTGCAGTGCGTTCGACACGTGTCGGAAGACGTTGAGCGAAGCCGCGCCCGCCCGACTGAAGACGTCGGGCGTCAGGGATTCATAGGCGTTTTGCAGATCGCTTCCGTCTTCACTCGAGAAGTCGAGCGCCGCCACAAGATTCCGCATGCCGCCCTCGGCAACGGAGGCGTAACGGTCAAAGGCGGCCGCCACCCGGCGGGCTTTCTCCGTCGAGGCGTAACGGCCGTAGGCGTCCGCATCCCGCTTCACCTCCACCGTCAGAACGCCCCCCGATTGGTCGAAAGTGCCCTTCATCGACAGCGTGGGAGACGCCACGGCAAGCGTCTGCGGGGATTCCGGGTTTTCCACGGTGATCTTTCCGAAGGAAGTCGATTCGTTTCCTTCCCCGTCCTTCTCCACGATCGTCACGGCCTCGGAAAAATCCGCCGTGACGTTGCCGGTGAAGTACCCCTCCGCCGGCGCGAGATCGGCCGCAAAGGTGGGATCCGAGCCTCCTTCCTTTCGTGCGGCTCCTTCGATCACGATCCTGTCGGTCTGACCCGAACCGTCGAATTCGAGCGCAAGCCGCCCGTTGGGACCCTCGACGTAGTCGCCTTGAATCACCATCGTTCCGATGCTGTTGCCCGGCGACAAGGTCCCGTTGTTCGTGAACGTCTCGAGTTTGTAGACGGCGTTTCCCCCGAGGACCGCGTTTTCCGCGACCGTGAGGCGAAGAATGTCGGCAACGCCGTTGAAGGAGAGCGTCCCGCCCTCCACGTTCATCACGATCGACGCCTTCTCGGTTTCCCCCGTCGCTTCCTTCCATCCGCCGAAGATGCGGCCGTCGTAACGGAGGGAAAAGTCCGGGTCGGCCGCGTAATCGACCGTCGTCACATCCCCCGAGACGTGCTTCACCCCAAAGTTGAGCGTCGTGACGTAGTCGTCCGGATTCTCGCCGTCGGGGAGCGTAACGTCTTCGGAGTTCGGATCCCAATAGGAGAGGATGTCGCCGGAAAGACCTGCGCCTTGAAGCACGTTGATGCGCTCCACGAAGGCGCTCTCCCCGATGTAAATCGACGCGAATCCTCCGACGAGCGTTCCGGCGACGTCGAAGTTCTTCACGAGTGCGCCGTCCAAACCGGACTGCTCAAGCCTTTCTTCCGGCGTACCGTACGAGTAGTCGGGATCGAGAACGGAAATGTAGCTCCCCCGCTTTTCGATGCCGTCTCCCAAAATGTTGGAGCCGAAATCAAAACGGGCGGCCACGCCTTTCGCGCCGAGCGCCGTGACGGTACCCCGGTGTTCGATCCGATGATCCTTGCCGTAGGAGACGAGAATGCCGCAACCTTCCTCCCCGTCCGCGGCAACCACGGTGTCGGACGCGATTCTCAGCACGTTTCCAGTACCTTCCAAACGAATGCCCGTTCCGTAGGCGCCCGTCGTCAGAAGGTCGGCCGCCTGCGTTACGTCGTTGTAGCTTCCGTAGACGTGAAGACCGATCCCCCAGGCGTTGTCGTTGGGCACTCCGACCCTCCAGCCGTCGCCCGCATCGTTTCGGTCGTAGTAGGGATTGGCATTGACGAAGACGCGCCGATTCTCTTCCGATTCGCCGCTTTGATAGATCGAGTATCCGAACCAGTCTCGTCGATCGATCGCAAACCCCAGATCCTGCATGACGGCGAGCTCCGCCTCCATCGGCACGGTCCAATTGCGCCAGTTCTGATGGCTCAGCAGGCTGTTCTGCAGTTCAAGGTGACTGAGTTCCGGATAGAGGATCCATTCATCATTATTCGGCATCATCTCCCAACCGACGACGGGAATGCCGTTCACGCGGTAGTCGGAACCGTTGTTCGGATACGCAATTTCGGCGTCCTGGATCACTTCGCTCACGTGCTCGCCCGTAAAGTACACGCCGTTCGCGCCTTCCGCACCTTCGGACACTATCGGCATGTTGAACTCGTCGCGGCTGCCCGTGTCCTCCCACGAAATGATCATCCCCGGCCGGGCGCGGTCGCCGTCGACGTCGCGCAATCCGTCGATCCAGACGGAGGGAGCCTCGTTGAACCGCGTGTCCAAAAAAGGAATGAACTGACTTCCGTACCAAATCCCCTCGTCAGAAATCGTCTCCTCCGACGACAGAAGGGCCATCACGCCGAGTGCATGGGTGAGCTCGTGAATCAAAAAACTGGCGAGATGCGGCTCGTCGCCGTTTTGAGCGAGCGTGTGCAAAGACCCTGCGTACCAGTCGCCCTCGGGGTCCAACGGCAACTCCAACAGGATGACCGCGCTCCCACCGTTTTCGGAATACGAAAATTCGTTCCGAAGAAGCGCCGCAGAAAGCCAGGTGTTTCCGTCCGTTCCCGCGAGTAGGGAGAACGCCGCCGCGTTGCCGGAGGGATTGCTGTACGGAACAAACTCGACAACCGCCGGGGCGGTGTTCTTGAGCGCATCTTGGAAAACGGTCCCCCAATATCCCAATCCCGACGCAATCAGTCCGACTTCCCTGTCGGTGAGCTCACGCTCGGCCGTAAACCGCTCTCCGTCCCAGTCGGACGATGTTTCGCCTACGTCGAACACCTTCACGGTCAAAAACGGGTCGCCGTTCGGCGTGTTGACCGTGATGTTCTCCGCGGCGAGGACGACCGCCGATGCGAGAAGCGTCATGCTGCCGAAAGCGCCGAGAAAAGGAATTTTCATAGGGATGTCCGAAAACGTTCGCAGAGAACTCAACGGGAGAAAAGCGAGGGGGAACGGGACGAACAAACGGCGTTTCGCCGTGTCCGCCTTCAAAATCCATAATACACAGTGCGACCGATCGATGCATCCGTGTTCTTCGGATGCCGCTCATTCGGAAAATCTCCTCCGATCTTCGTCTTCCTTCGATCATCCCGATCGTTTACGGTTTTCATGTTGATTTGCGTTTACGTTCTTTGTAGAATCTTCTTGTCACTTCAACGAAGTCCGCAAATCCAACATGAGCCCAAAGAACTCCCCCAACTGGGGCGGCCGCCGCGAGGGCGCCGGCCGACCCAAGGAAGAAAACGCCAAGCGCGCACTCATTTCCGTTCGCGTTCCGGAAGACGTGGCCGCCCGTTTCAAGGAATTGGGCGGGAGCGACTTCCTTCGCCCCCGCATCCTTGAGATCATCCGGAACACCTCGTCCGCAACGAACGACGTTTCCGACCCGCTCGACATCCGCACGTTCCGCCTACCCTCTTCCACGCCGGAACCCAGAATCGCCCGCGTGGACATGACGGTCGCCTGCGGCTTTCCGTCGCCCGCCATGGATTATGCGACCGACCAGCTCTCGCTCTCCGAACTCATGATCCGCAACGAACTCTCGACCTTCTTCGCGGAAGCGACGGGCGACTCGATGGTGGACGCCGGCATCTGCGATGGAGACACCCTCATTCTCGACCGCTCGCTCGAACCCCGGAGCGGCGACATCGTGCTCGCCTTTCTGCACGGGGACTTCACTCTGAAACGACTTCGCATCCGCGACGGCAAAATCGAACTCTGTCCCGAAAACGCCGCGGCCGACTATCCCGTCATCTGCCCCGGCGAAGGCGACAACTTCAGCATCGAAGGCGTCCTGACCGGGATCTGCCGCAAATTCCGCCGCTGAAAGGAAACGGTCATGGATCTTCCGCCATCGCGCCGCGTCATTCTGCACACCGACGTCAATTCGGCCTACGCCAACATGGAGCGGGTATTCAACCCGAAACTGCGCGACAAACCCGTGTGCATTCTCTCGAACAACGACGGCTGCATCGTCGCGCTCACGAAGGACGCCAAGGCGCTCGGCATCAAACGGGGAACGCCCTACTTCAAGGTTCGGGATCTCTGTGAGAAGCACGGCGTCGCCGTCCTCTCGTCCAACTACGAGCTCTACGACGCCATGTCCTCGCGCTTTCACAAAATCGTCGCGGGATTCGGACCGGTGCACGAAGCGTATTCGATCGACGAGGCCTTTCTCGACCTGACGGGCGTGGAAACGGAGTCCTTCACGGAACTCGGCCGAGCGCTGAAGGCGCGCCTCTGGAAGTGGATCGGTCTGCCCGTCTGCGTCGGGATCGCCCCCACCAAGACGCTGGCGAAGCTCTGCGACCACTTTGCGAAGACCTATCCCGTCTACGGAGGCGTCGTCAACTGGCTCGACCTTTCGCCCGAGCGCCGCAAAAAAGCGCTCTCCATCACGCCGATCGGCGAAGTCTGGGGGATCGGGCGCAAGACGGAGGAAAAGCTCCTTCGCGAAGGGATCGAGAACGTCTGGCAGTTCTCGCAGGCGGACGTCTTCACGCTTCGCCGCAGATACGGCGTCGTGCTCGAGAGAACGCTCCGGGAGATTCAGGGCGTCTCCTGTCTCCCCGTCGAGTCCGTTCCGAAGCCCAAGGAACAGATCCTTCGCTCGCGTTCCTTCTCGCACGCTACGAACGACCGCTCCGTTCTTCTCTCCTCTGTTTCCACCCACATGACGGAGGTGGCGAGGCAGCTGCGGCGAGAGAAAGCGGAAGCAAAGAAGGCAGGCGTCTTTTTCCTGACGAGCCCCTTCAAGGAAAACGAACCCTGGCACGCAGCCGAACCCGTCACGGAGCTCACGCTTCCCACGTCCGACACGATGCGTCTCGTCGAAGTCGCCTGCCGGCTCGTTGAGGCGCACTGGCGCCCGGGCTTTCGCTACTGCAAGGCGGGCGCCTTCGTGACGGACCTGATTCCGGAAGGATCCTGTTCGGTGACGGGATCGCTCTTTGATCTCCCCGACGAAGAACGGGATGCAACGAGGCGCCGCCTCATGGAATGCCTCGACGATCTTACGCGACGCTTCGGCAAGAGCGTCTGGAAGATCGGAAGCTCCGGCCTCGCCGACGGCTGGCAGATGAAGCGCGACCGCCTGACGCCCGCCTACCTCACGAGATGGGCGGACATCATGACGGTTTCGTGAGGAGCGATTTTCTTCTCCCGCAACCGGACGACATCGAACCAGACCGCCCGGCGGCGCCAAAAAGGAAGCCAAGCACTAACGTAAAACACCCGTGCAGGAACCCTATTCGCGATTTCCCGCAGACATTGCCGAACACGTCAAGAATTGACGCATCCGGAATGCACAATGAAGATGTCCTACAAAAGGAGATCAAGATATGGCAATGACGGAAACGCCGAAGGGAGAAGTTTGGAAGATCACGGTTACGGCCACGTATGCCGAAAGATGGCTCTCAGGGCTCAAGAAGCTTTGCCGCATCATGCGCCTTCACACGTTGACGCTCCCCGAGGAGAAGACGATCTTCGTCTGCGGGGACGAGGGCACCGCACTCGTGCGCTCTCTTGCGTCGCTTGCGGCGCGTTTTCCGAAAGAACTCCGAATCCGACGCTTCGATCTGCCGAAGCAAATGCGAATGCGGTTCGAGTGGGAGAAGCCGTCGTTTTTCTGCTGGCACGGAGGGCTGGCGCTTGAAACCGTCCGCAAGTCGATCATGCAGTCGTCCGACATCGATCCGCTCGCCCGATTCTTTCGAGCGGCCATGGAGAAGACCGCCCCGACCGACGGCGTCGACAAGGCTTCGCCCGTCACGGACGAAGACGTCGAGCGCGCCTGGCTTGCCTTACCGTCGCTTGACCGCTTCGAAGCCTTCTTGAAGCGATTGCCCCCGGGTTGATCTGCGGTTACAAGGGGGCGCATACGCCGCGCCTTCCGTGCCTTTGTACGATTTCGTGAGTGCGACGACGAAAAATACGAGACGCTCTGAACGAAAAAGCCCCGAAGTGGTTAGAGATGTATACACTTTCTAACCTTTCACGCAGCAAGCAACCCATTTCGCTACGACTTCGAAGCTTTTACCGAGACTCATTGTAGGCTGAGCGAAACAAAAACACAGGGCTGGTAAAGGGTAAGTTTCCCAAAACCTCGCAAGAGGCAAAAAATGGGTATGGAGGCGACGCATTCACCCTACATGATGAAAGTCAAACTCTTGCTTTCATAAAAAAACGCCGCAGAACCGAAGCTCCGCGGCGAATCCAAACCCTCAAAAAAACTCAACCCTTGGCTGAATCTCGAATAGACCTTGGAAGTCCCTTTCGATGGTTGAACTGTAGCAAATGCTTCGTCGGAAGGTATTTCCAAATCCTCGGAAAGTAACAAAGTGTTGAACGTCCGAGGCCGCCCGGCAGAACAGCTTGCCAAATCCGAGCGAAAAAAGCGTCTTTTCATCGATCAAGATTCCTTCCGCCGCAATATTTTTCAAAGTCAGGCCAAACGACCTTGCGGCCGCGAATCTCCCCGCCCTCTCACGTTTCGTTACGAAAGGCGAGGTTTTTCGTCCGAGCTGAAGCAAACTGTCTTCCTAAAAAGATTGTGCGATACTGAGGGATCGTCTTAGAAAACAGAAGGAACGGAAGATGACGCATCCCCGCATTGAAAAGACTGCATTCCTCGCTCTTCTTCTCGCAGCCGTGCCGGCGCTCGCCGCGCAAGCGCCCGCCTGGGTGGAGAGCGAAGTGAAGGCCGCGGTGTCCGACCTCACGGCGCTTCGCCACAAGCTTCACGCCATGCCCGAACTCGGCAATCAGGAAGTGAAGACGCAGGCCGAAATCGTTCGGATTTTGAAGGAAGCCGGCATCGAGACCGTCGTCGGCACGAAGAACGCCCCGACGGCCGTGCTCGGCATTCTGAATCCCGAGAAGAAGGACACGATCCTTCTTCGCGCCGACATCGACGCCCTTCCGATCAAGGAGCGCACGGGGCTCCCTTATGCGAGTCAAGTGAAGGGAACCTACTGGGGCCGCGAAGGCGTTGACGTCTCCCACATGTGCGGGCATGACGCCCACATGGCGATGCTTCTCACCGCCGCGCAGATTCTCGCGAAGCACAAGGCGGACGTGCCCCGCCGCGTGATCTTCGCCTTCCAGCCTGCGGAAGAAGGCGACTCGATCGAGAATCCCTTCACGGCCGAGAAGCCCCGACTCTCGGGCGCCAAGGCCATGGTGGCGGACGGCGTGCTCGAGAAGTACGACGTGAAGAATGCCTTCGGGATTCACGTGATGGCCCGCGCGCCATCGGGGAAGATGCTCGTCTCGCAGGGCGCGGCCTTGAACAGCGCCGATGCGTTTGAAATCAACATCAAGGGCTCGCAGGCGCACGGCGCCATGCCCTGGACGGGATCGGACGCGACGCTCGCCGCCTCGCAGACGGTCGTGGCGCTGCAGCAGATCGTTTCGCGCAACATCGACCTTACGAAGGGCATGGGCGTGATCACGGTCGGCAAGCTCACCGCGGGCGAAACCGGAAACGTCATGAGCGGCTCCGCCTACATGATGGGAACGATCCGCTCGAACCACCCCGACATCCGCGCGAAACTCCTCGAACGCATTCCCGAAGTCGCCGACGGCACGGCCCGCGCGGGCGACGCCGAAGCCAAGACGAAGTTGATCGAAATCTATCCCGTCACCTGGAACGATCCGGCGCTCGCTCTCACGACCGTCGAAAACCTCAAGGCCTTCGGCGTGGACGCCGAAATCTCGAAGTGGAACCCGGGCGCAAGCGAAGACTTCTCCTTCTTTGCCGAGAAGGTGCCGTCCGTCTTCATGTTCCTGGGCGTCGACAAGCCAGGCGTGAAAAACGCTCCGAACAACCACTCAGATCAGTTCACGATCGACGACGCCGCGCTCCCCGCAGGCGTGCGCGCCCACATCGCGGCGGCGATGAGCCCCGTTGCGGCAAACTGATTGCCCCTTTGCACGCTTTCGGCCCGGACTCTTCCCGGGCCGAAGCTTTTTCACCCTTCTCTTTCCTTCGCTTCGGTCTTCTGCTTTCTCTGCGCCCAAAGCGCGCTCCTATTCTCAAAGAATGAACGGGAACGTTTTCAGTCTTCATTACGAAATCTTCCTGTCGAATCTCTCCGTTTTTTCTTTTCGCCGCGCGGTAAAAGCGTTCCCATACAACGCACACCCCCGGGGCGCAATGCTAAAATTCGCGTCTCTCAAAAAAAATAAGACCCGACCATGACGACCCCGATCACCCTCAACGACCTTCCCATCGGAAAGACCGCCACCGTCCGCACGGTGGGCGGTCAGGGCGCTCTGCGCCAACACTTTCTCGACATGGGACTCATCCCAAACGCCGCGGTCACGATGGTGAAGCGGGCCCCGATGGGCGACCCCATCGAAGTGCGCATCAAAGCCTACGAACTCACGCTGCGCGCGGCCGAGGCCGCGGAAATCGAAGTGGTCGACGTTCGCGACGACGCGCCGTCCCTCACCCCGAACGCCTCGACGGACGGCTCCGACGTCCTTCACCCGGGCTTCGGCGAAGGCGGGAAGTATCACGTCAAGACGCATGAAAACCCCCTTCCCGAAGGGACGGAACTCACGCTCGTTCTCGCGGGCAATCAAAACTGCGGAAAAACGACGCTCTTCAATCGTTTGACGGGGTCCAATCAGCACGTCGGGAACTTCCCCGGAGTCACGGTCGACCGCAAGGACGGGCGCATCATCGGTCACGACGACACGCTCGTCACCGACCTTCCCGGGATCTATTCGCTCTCGCCCTACACAAACGAAGAAATCATCTCGCGCGAATTCATCCTGAAGGAATCCCCGAAGGCGATCATCAACATCGTCGACGCAACGAACATCGAGCGCAATCTCTACCTCACGATGCAGCTCATGGAGCTCGACCGTCCGATGGTGCTCGCGCTCAACATGATGGACGAAGTGCTCGCCAACGGCGGCTCGATCCGCATCAACGAGATGGAAGCCCTTCTCGGTCTCCCGGTGGTGCCGATCATGGCCGCCAAGGGCGAAGGGATCAACGAGCTTGTCGACCACGTGCTGCACGTCGCGAAGTTTCAGGAACCGCCCGCCGTACAGGACTTCTGCGGTCCGGAAGACCACGGCGGCGCCGTGCACCGGTGTCTGCACGGCATCATGCACATCATCGAGGACCACGCCAAGCGGGCCGGAATTCCCGTTCGCTTTGCGGCGAGCAAGATCGCCGAAGGCGACCGGCTCATTCTCGAGCAGCTCGAGCTCGACGTAAACGAAGAGCGCACGATCGAACACATGCTCAAACAAATGGAGGCCGAGCGCGGACTCGACCGCGCCGCCGCCATGGCCGACATGCGGTTTGCCTTCATCGACCGCATCTGCCGCAGCACGGTCGTTCGCCCGCATGAGAGCAAGGAGCACCTGCGCAGTCTTCAGATCGACCGCATCCTGACGGGCAAATACACGGCGATTCCCGCCTTCATCGCGATCATGGCGCTCGTCTTCTGGCTCACCTTCGACGTGATCGGCGCGTGGCTGCAGGAAATCCTCGAGGTCGCAATCGGGTGGCTCACCGACATCGTCGACGGGCTCCTCACGACCTGGGCCGTGAACACTTCGATTCACGGACTCGTGATCAACGGGATCTTCAACGGGGTCGGCAGCGTGCTGAGTTTCCTGCCCACGATCGTGACGCTCTTTTTCTTCCTCTCCTTTTTGGAAGACAGCGGCTACATGGCCCGCGTCGCGTTCGTGATGGATACGCTTCTGCGCAAGATCGGGCTTTCGGGCCGAAGCATCGTTCCGATGCTCATCGGCTTCGGCTGCACGGTCCCGGGCGTGATGGCGAGCCGCACCCTCCCCTCCGAGCGCGACCGCAAGATGACGATTCTGCTCACGCCCTTCATGAGCTGTTCGGCGAAGCTTCCGATCTACGGCTTCTTTACGGCCGCCTTCTTCCCCGGAACGGGCGCCGCGATCATGGTGGCGCTCTACTTCCTCGGGATTCTCACGGCGGTTCTCCTCGGCTTTGCGATGCGAAAGACCCTCTTCAAGGGCGAGGCCGTTCCCTTCGTGATGGAACTCCCGAACTACCGCATGCCGGGCGCGAAAAACGTTCTCTTTCTCCTCTGGGAAAAAGCCAAGGACTTTTTGGAGCGCGCCTTCACGGTGATTTTTGTCGCGACCATCGTCATTTGGTTCCTGCAGTCCTTTGACTTTCAGTTCAACCCGGTGGAAAGCTCGCACGAAAGCATGCTCGCCGTCGTGGCGGGCGGACTCGTGCCGCTCCTCGAACCCCTTGGGTTCGGCGACTGGCGCGTCGCCACGGCTCTCATCTCGGGATTCATGGCCAAAGAAAGCGTGGTGAGCACGATATCCGTTCTCTTCGGATCGGTCGACACGCTCCTTGCCGCGATCACGCCGCTCTCGGCCTTGGCTCTGCTTGTCTTCTGCCTTCTCTACACGCCCTGCGTCGCATCGATCGCGACGATCCGCCGAGAATTGGGCGGCAAGTGGGCGGCGGGCGTCGTTCTGATGCAGTGCGCGGTCGCATGGGTGGTCGCCCTGATCGTGCGCGTTCTTGCCGCGCCCTTCTTCTGATGCGGGAGAGATCTTCGTGAATACGGCGAGCTGGATCGTTCTCTTCCTTGTTGCGGCGGGCTGTCTGTGGGCCGCCCGCCGCATCCTCAGGGGTTCGGGCGGTTGCGGCGGATGTACGAATGAATCCTGCACGGCCCGAAAAAAGGGGAACTCGCCCTCGCCGATTCACTTTGTGCGAAAAGGCGAAAAACTCCCCTCGGGTTGTCCTCGCGAGAATACGCCGAAACGCTGATTTTTCCTCCGGCACCCTCAATACCCCGATATAACGCATATCACTGAGGGAACGTCGACTTCCCCGCCGCCCATCGTGTGGTGCACGGCGAGCGCGCGCATTTCGGCGTAGTAGGTCCTTCGTAAAGCGCCACGTTCGGCGTGCGGGAGGAGCGTCCGAAGTCGGGGGCGACCGATTGCTTACGGCCTTACGGCAGATGTTATTCCACTTCGCAACCGTTTCGCCAAAACCAACGGATCCATGCCGACCTTCTTGGCAAGCTCTTCAATGGTCGGCGCTTCGCAGACTCTCTTCGCCATCGAGAAACTCTTGATGCTCTGACCCTGCGCCGTAATGCCGTTTTCGTCGACCTTGGCGTTCTTCACCGTGGTGATACGGTAGAAGACACCGTCGGGTTGAGCGGGCGCGGCGCGCGAAAGAACGTCGCAGCGTTCGAGTTCGTTGACGAAGCGCATCCTTCCTTGTTGAGCATGAAGCTCCTGCGCAGTCCCAACAGCATGCGCCGTTCCTTGGGCGACGATCTCTTCGAGTAGTGCTCGAAGCAGACGATCAACCGGCCGAATCCGTCGTACGACGGCTTTCATGCAGGCGGCGAATTTTGCAATCGATGGCGGCAATGACAAACAGAAAGGTGTGCCCGTTTTACGGGAAAAAATCGCCTGCCTTGCACAAGCTTACGATGGATAAGCTTACCAACCATAAGCTTACCGTCCATAAGCTTACGAGCGGTAAGTTTCCACGAAAAACCAAACGCCCTCTCCTCGACAAAAGGCGAGGCGCTTGACGCCCGTGAAGGCGATCCCGTCGGATGTTCTCCGGTTGACCGAGGAAACGGTCCCCGGATCGACGATTGAACGATCGACAGATGCCGGATGTCGCCTTTCGAAAACGCTCCGGCAAAAACCGCCCCGAACGGGCTAACCCGGACGGAGCGGCTGATTTCGCGCTGCGGGCGGTCAAAACCCCCCTTTGGCGGTTACTCGACGATCTGCGCCTTGGCGGCGGGATGGATCACGAGGTTGGGCTTCGTCTTCGAAGGAGACGGAAGCGGCACGATGTGCGCGCCTTCGCCGTATTTCTTGCGAAGTTCGTCCACGTAGCCGAAGTCGAGCGCGCGCTGCGTGCAGGCTTCCACGCAGACGGGCAGTCCGCCCTTCGAGATGCGGTCGACGCAGGCGTCGCACTTCGTCATCTTGCCGGCCTTCTTGTCGAGGACCGGAGCGTGGTAGGGACAGGCGGCCGCGCACATGCCGCAGCCGATGCACTTATTGCGGTCGATCAAGACCAGGCCGCCGAGTTCGGGGTGCTTTGCGTGCGCCTTCGTCGGGCAGACCTTCACGCAGGCCGGATCGTCGCAGTGATTGCACGACACCGACACGTAGCCGTGAAAGACGTCCTGATGCCAGGCGCCCGTGGCGCGGTCTTCGCGCCAGGATCCCGACTCGTAGGGCAGGACGTTGCGGAAAACGCGGCCGTCCTCGAGGCCGTTCTTGTCGGCGCAGGCAATCTGACAAGCCTTGCAGCCCGTGCAGCGGGCGGCGTCGAAATAAAAACCGTATTGCTTCATTTCATCCTCCCCTGCTTAGAGCTTCTGAACTTCGACGAGATTGGTGTGCGAGGGATTGCCCTTCGCAAGCGGCGTGGCGTCAAGCATCGTGAGCGTGTTGATGCACGCCCCCTTGTCGACGCCCTTTTCGTCGGGCGAATACCAGGCGCCCTGCGGGAGCGCCACCAGGTGCGGGATGATGCGGTTCGTCACGAACGCGGGAATTTCGATTTCCCCGCGGTCGTTGAAGACGCGCACGCGGTCGCCCGTCCGGATGCCGCGGGGCTCGGCGTCGACCGGATTGATCATGAGCTGATCGGGATGCGCCGCGCGAAGCCACGGAACGTTGTGGTAGGTCGAGTGGGTGCGGCCCGCACCGTGGTAGCCGTAAACTTCGAGCGGATACTTTTCTTCCGTCGGGTCTCCCTGACCGCGCATTTCCTTCGTGGCGATGAACTGCGGAATCGGGTGGATTTCCTGTCCCTTTTCCTTCGGGAGTTCCCACGTGCGCGCGATTTCGGCGAGACGTTCGGAATAAATTTCGATCTTGCCCGAGGGCGTCGGCAGCGGATGCTTCGCCGGATCCCCGCGGAAGTCCTTGAGAACGATGCCCGAGTCGTCGCCCATGCGGTACTTGACGACGCCCTGCTTCCAGAATTCGTCGAAGCTCGGGAACTTCTTGGCGTCGGCCAACTTTTGGGCCTTCTTCAAGGTTTCCTCATAGCCCCAGCGGAGCCATTCCTTGTAGGTTCGGCCCTCGGTGTAGGCGTCTTCAACCCCGAAGCGCTTGGCCATTTCGCGCATGATTTCCCAGTTCGGGCGCTGCTCCCATTCGATTTTCGCCGCCTGCGGGCAGGCGACGAGGTAGTTGTAGTCGCCCACGGCGTAGGCGTCGGCCTCGAGGTCGTCGATTTCCTGATTCATCGTGTCGGGAAGCAGGTAGTCGGCGAACTTCGCGCTCGGCGTCATCTGGTTGTCGACCACCACGATCGTTTCGACAAGCGATTCGTCTTCGAGGATCTTGCGAAGCGCGTTGATCCCGCCGTGCTGGTTGATGAGGGTGTTGCCCTGCGTGTTCCAGATGAACTTGATGTTGTGCGTGAGGCTCTCCGCCCCGCGGACCGCGGAATTCTTCGCCGTCATCGACTTGGCGTCGGTAACGGCCTTGGGCCAAAGGAAGACAGGGAAGGATACCTTGACGGGATTCTTGCCGACGGGGAAGCCCGTGTCGATGCCGTAGGAGTCGCCTTCGCGCGCGCCGGTGTTGGTGCCCGGAAGCCCCACCTGTCCCGTGAGCAGCGCAAGCATGGCGATCGACGTCGACTGCGTTTCGCCGTTCATTCGGCGCTGCGGACCCCAGCCCTGCGAAATGAAGCAGGGCTTCGTCGTACCGATTTCACGGGCGAGGCGCTCGATCGTTTCGACGGGAACGTTCGTGATGCGCGAGGCCCATTCGGGGGTCTTCGGGGTCTTGTCGGCGCCCTCGCCGAGAATGTAGGACTTGTAGTCGCTTCCCTTCGGCGCGGACTTCGGGAGGGTCTTTTCGTCGTAACCCACGCAGTACTTGTCGAGGAACGCCTGATCGACGAGGTTTTCCTTGATCATGACGTAGGCCATGCCCGCGGCGAGCGCCGCGTCCGTGCCCGGACGGATCGGCACCCATTCGGCGTCGCGGCCGGCGAGCGAGTCGGTGCGGATCGGGTCGATCACGACCATGCGGGTCTTGCCGAGCCGCAGGGCTTCAGCGAGCTCCCACGTCTGACCGCCGCCCGAGGCGCGCGTGACGGCCGGGTTGTTCCCGAACGTGACGTAGAGCTTGGCGTTCTTGATCTGGCTCATGTACGAGCCGACGCCGGGATTGTTCGAGCGCACGGCACCGTAGTTGAAGCCGCCGAACATGAAGGGCCAGATGTTCTGAATGCAGGCGGCCGAATAGTCGGAATACCAACCGACGTTGCCGCCGATCAGATTGAAGAAGCGGAAGGTGCAGTTGCGGTTGTTGAAGAGGCTGTAGTTGCCCGATCCGTGCATCAAGAGGATCGACTCGTTCGTGTGCTTCTTGATGGTGTCCTTCAGGCGAGCGCTGATTTCGTCCAATGCCTGATCCCAGGAAATGCGCTCGAACTTGCCTTCGCCCCGCTTGCCCGTGCGCTTCATCGGGAACTTCAGGCGTTCGGGCGAATAGAGGCGCTGACGGATGGCGCGGCCTCGGTGGCAGGCGCGCACCTGCGGGAACTTCCCGTCGGCCACGCCCGCCTGGGCGTCGCCCGTGTTGTCGGTTTCGATGCGGATCACGCGTCCGTTCTTCGAGACGCAACGAAGCAGGCAGCGGCTGCCGCAGTTGATGGAGCAGGCCGACCACGTGACCGATTCGATGTCGGCGGCAGCGGCCGCGACCGCGCGGCTCATCGGGGTCGCCGCAAAACCGGCGGCGGTGCCGACAAGAGCCGAACTTCGCAGAAAGCTACGTCGGGAAATCATAGATAAGAGTCTCCTTCCAAAATAAGAAAGACGCCGAAAAGAGCCGCCGCACGCTTCCCGCAGCATGGAAAGCGGTTCACGAAAGCCGGACGGACAAAACGAACGGGCGCGGATGCACGCCGGTTTTGTGCGAATGCCCGGCAGAGGGAGGCTCGCAAAGCATCTTTTGGGGTCGCCATGGCTGCGTCATGGCTCATACCCTTTCAGGGTAATTCCTAATATGTCTGATTGTAGAGTACAGAGAGACCGGAGGGCAGATGGGATTTCCCTGCCGCAAGACAAGAAATCGATGAAGTTTGGAATGAGACTTCTTTTCAACGCCCTTCCCATTCATTTGAGAGATCCTTTCCGACAGACGGTTACCGGCGAAGAAGTCAGGACGTGAAGAGCGAAATGCCGGCGACGCCTATCGTTTGTCGTTCCCTGCGAAACTCGAAAATTCATTCGCAGGACGTACCGGCGTCTTTTGATCGGGTTTCTCGAAGCACCGATCGACGGCCTCCGCGAACGTCGAATCAGCCTTCTATAAAGAGCTCCGCCGTGCTGTAAAGGACGGCCTTGCCAGCCATAGCGATGCGGTCGCCAATAAGTGTCCCGCCGCGGCGCGAAGCCTGATGCGCCGCAACCGTGTCTTTTCCGAGACAGCGCATCCAACAAGGAGCGATGTGACGGTGACCCGATCCGAAAACGGGATCTTCGTCGACGGAAAGTTTGGGCGCAAAAGAGCGGGAGACGCAGTCAAAGCCGCTCTCGGCTTCGCCGGGAGCCGTCACGTGAAAGAGCAACCGTCGAGTTTCTCAGCGCTCGAAAGTCGGGCGTCATCGCCCGTACGGCTATGGGATCGTCAAAAACAAAGACCGATTACGCAAAAAGGGCCGAGACGGCGAGCCCGAGGAACAAAACGGCGCTGGCGCGGTTCAGGAGGCCCGCCCACTTGGGATTGCGCAGGGCCGTCGCCAGAACGCCCGCGGCCAGGGCGCAGGCCGAAAAGACGACCACGGTCGCAATGAGGAAGATCGCCCCCTGCCCCGCCATCTGCACCGCCAGGGCCATACCTTCGGTGCCGGGTTTGACGAACTGCGGGAAAAAGGCCAGAAAAAAGATCTGCACCTTCGGGTTCGTGATGTTCATGATGACGCCGCGTCGCACGAGCTGCCAAGGCTTGAGGTCGAGCGCACCGCCCTCGCCCGGCACGTCTCCGGCATGCGTCCACGCCATGTAGGCGAGGTAGCAGAGATAGGCCGCGCCCGCAATCTTGATCGCCCAGAAGACGGCGGGAAATTCCTGAATCACGATCGCCAGCCCCAGGGCCGCCGCGATCGTTTGAACAAGGAGTCCCCCGCAGAGACCGAGCACCACATAGAGTCCCGCCCGGGCACCCAATACGGCGCTTTGGGTGAGAACGAAAAGATTGTCGGGACCGGGCGCGACGGCGAGCACGAAGCTCATCCCGGCAAAAGCGAGCCATTCGGAAGGCGACATGACGAAATCCTTGGTCGGAACAACCGTTCCATTTTATTGGCTTTGTCCGTCCCCTCCCTCGGGCGAATTGCTTAGGCCGTCACGCCCGATACACAGACTTCCTCGGGAATTTTGGGCATTGTCGAATCCGAACGGGGCGTCGGATAATCGGAAAATCCAAGAACTGCGCGTTTGTCGGCGTGAAAAACGGAATGTCCCGTTCTCTTTCACCCGGCACGGACGCCGTCGAACCCGAAAAGGAGAATCTCATGCAAAACGCTTGCGCCGAAAAACCCGGTCTTCGTCCGCTCTGCGCACTCCTCTGCGCGGCGGGCCTTCTTTGCGCGCCGCTCGCGCTCGCTCAAAATCTTTCGCCCGACATCCTCGTCGTGGGCGCGGGCGGCGCAGGGATGGCCGCCGCCATTGAAGCACACGAAGGCTCGGGCGGCAAGGCGAAGGTCGTGATTCTCGAAAAACTCCCGTTCGTGGGCGGAACGACGCTTCTCGCCTCCACCGCCTACAACGCGGGCGGATCGAAACTGCAGCCCGACTATTCTGCGGACGACTATGCCCAAAAGCTCCTCAAAGGCTTTCCCAAGGCCGACGAACACGACCGCGCCAACATTCGGCAGCTCGCCGACCTCTCGGGGCCGACCGCCGACTGGCTGATCGCGATGGGCGCCGACATGTCGCGCGTCATCAACGGCTCGCAGATGACGCCCGCCGACGGGAGCGCCTACGGCGCCATGATCGTTCCGGTCCTCAAAAAGCGCGTTGACGCACTCGGCATTCCCGTCGTAACGAACGCGGACGTGCAGGAACTCGTCACCGACGAGGCGGGACGCGTCACGGGCGTGCGCGCCGTTCTCAAGTCCTCGCAAAAGGAAGTGATTCCGGCCAAGGCGCTAATTCTCGCGACGGGCGGGTTCGCTTCCAACCCTGAACTCGTGAAGCGCTTCACGCCGCAGTGGGCGGGCTATCCGTCGACGGCGAGCGTGGGTGCCGAAGGGGACGGCCTTCTCATGGCCGAAAAGCTCGGCGCAAAGCTTGACAACATGGCGCTTGCCGGTCCGCAGACCGTAGCCTACGACACCGGACACGGTGCGGTGTCGCTTACGAACGTGCGCTACAACGGCGCGATTCTCGTGGGGAAAACCGGAAAGCGCTTCACCAACGAGCTCGGCAACACCGCGAAGATCGGCGTCGACATCAAGGCGCAGGAGGGCGGCGTCGCCTTTCTTGTCTTTGACCGGGCGAGCGTCGAGAACGCCGCGCTCATGAAGAAGTACGAAGCCCAAGGCTACTTTGTGAAGGCCGATACGCTCGAGGAACTCGCCCGAAAGTTCGGCATCGACGAAGCGAATCTCAAGGCCACGGTCGAGCGTTGGCGCGGGTTCTACGACCAAAAGAAGGACGGGGATTTCGGGCGCACGCAGTCGATGTTCTCGCGAATCGACAAGGCGCCCTACTACGGCCAGAAGATTTCGCCCGCCAGTCAGACGACCTACGGGGGCGTCGAGCGCAATGCAGACGGCGCCGCGCTCAAGGAGGACGGTTCGGTGATTTCCGGACTCTTCGTCGCGGGCGAAACCGCCGACCAGTACGGCCAGGGCGTCTCGCTCGGGATCGTGACGGGCCGCATCGCCGCGCGCGGCGCGCTCAAATCGATCGAAACGAAATAACGCGGCGAGTTGACCTCGAGGAAGCCCCGACCCGAAAGGATCGGGGCACGTTTTCCGAAAAGAAGGGAAACGCCGACTCAAAGGGAGAATGAATTCCTTTCCGACGGAAAGCCGCCTACACCGCCTTCCAAGCCGAGAAAATCCGTTTCGGAACGGAGTAGACCATGGCAATCCGCAACAGAGATTTGCCGCAGTGAGGCTCTCCGTATTTATTGCTCTCGATTTGCTCGAGCGCCTCGGCGAGGCACCTTTCTTCGTCGGCTTCCGTTCGGGCCATTTGCAGTTCGAAGACAACATGACGGTTCGTTCCGTCGAACTCGAGATCGCTTCGACCAAACGCATTGTGGCGTTCCACTTGTACAGCAAGTCCCGCCCCGTTCAGGAACATCTGAAGAAGCGATCGGCAGTAAGCCTCTTTGTCGATCGGATGCGCTTGATAATCGAGCGCCATGAAGACATTGTTGATCACGGACACGATTTTCTCCGCCGGCGCGTTGAGAAATACGTCCCTCGCGCCTTTTTGCCGGCCCCGGCGGTCTGCAACCGGCGTCCCCGTCGCACGCAACGACGATGTCGAAGGTCTCTAGCATTCTCGGGAAGGTCTGCCGAGGACTCTGCGGCCGCCCGTACGCCGGGCGAGAGCGCGGCGTCGAAGGAACGGAGCGAAAGATCGGACTTGCCGTTCTCCTTTGTAGGCTTGGTCGACGGGAAGATTCCAGCGAAATCATCCGACAGGCGACGACCCCGAGAACGTCCGTACCGATCGGAAATTCTGCGCGTGCACCCGGATGACGAACCGTCGTTCGCTCATAAGAAGACCACGGGCGCAACGCGAAGCAAACACGATGCGCCCCTGGCGTTCGGGATACGGATTCCCGCGGGGCCCGACAGGTCCGTCGTCAATCGAGATAATCAAAGAAGAATTTTTCTTCCGCGGCCTCGCGAATCTTGTTGAGTTGCTCGGCAGTAAGCGACTTGATAATTTGACCTTCCTGCACGGTCTGACCGTGCAGCGTCCGCTGCAGATAGTCCGAACAATAGCGCCAGGAAGCAACTTGCTCGGCGGTGCCCGGAACTTTCTCCAGAATACGAAGGGCGTTTTCCATCAGCGTATCGTTCGAACGCACGAGCGAAGAGATGCGGTTGCGGAAGTTTTCGGCCGAACGGCTTCGCGCGTCGAAGCACGCGTCGTCCGTGGGAAGCGCCTCGTTAAAGAAGCTCCTGATGGAGTCCGCATTGCCCTGAGCCTTTCCCCAGGCCGAGAGAATGTTGTCGAGGTAGCGCTCGAGCTCGCTCATGAGCTTGAGCCCGACGAGGTAGTCCTTCTTGGCTTCGAGCGTCCCGAGGGAGAGGCCGTGCGCGACCGACCCGTCGCTCAGACCGTAAATAGCCTGCAGATTTTCGAGCGCCGCGTCGGCCTCCGCAACGCTTCCGATCCCGTTGATTTCGTCAAGGAGCGCCGGGTGCACCGTAAGAGCCGTCCGATCGGCGAGGAGCCGAATCCCTTCATCCGAACTCCGATAGAAGGCCTCGCGAACGGCGGGCAGGTTTTGGGCGAGATTTTCGAGCGACGTCACCGCCATGTACTTGAGTTCATGGGGGGGTCATGACGCGGGGCGTGAAAAAGCCCGAAATCGTGCGGCAGATCGAGGCGAGAATCGGATGCCCCGTCTGCGCATAGCGCGTGGCCTTGGCGCTCCACCAACGCGAGAGCGTGTCGTAGGTGCGCCCGCAAAAGGTGCGCGTGTCGGGGCGCACCTCTTCTCCGCGGTCGAGCGCCTCGGAACCGCCGAATTCCGCTCGGAAATCCGTGCGAAGCTTTGTCTTGACGTCGGCGAGCACCTCGGTCTGAGACATGCCTGCAAACGCCTCGAGTCCCTCCGTCATGGGCGCGGTCACGCGCACGTCGGCGTCGAGCGGTCCGCTCGACGAGACGTCGTGCGAAGTCGCCGCAACGCTCTGCGCAACGTCGACGTTCTCGTTCGCGAGCGCATAGTCGCCCCAATCGTCGTCCTCGTACATGGCCGCCTCGATTGCGGCGAGGTCTTCCTCGCTCATGCCCGAGAGCGCGAGGATTTCGCCGGGATCCGGCTCGTCGGGAAGCGCTTCGCAAAGGTGCGCGAGAGACTTTGACGCCGCCTCCCTGCTCTCTTCGGTGCCCGAGGGGACGGCGGCTTCGGCCACCTCCTCGGCTTCGGGCGCGGGACGGGATTCCACGCGCACGTCCTTCGCGGGCGTCGGATCGGAGACTTCCTGTGCCCTGCGCGCATCCGCGGCGGCGCCGATTTCTTCAAGGATCCGCACGTGTTCCGCGGCGGCCGTCCCTTCGGGACGGGCCGCCACCGTACGGCCCAAGGTGACGGACGTCGATTCGCCAACCCCGCCGGCGTCCTGCGTGACGGAAGTCCGTTGGGTTTCGGGAGAAATGCCGCCCACGGCGGCGGGATTGATCTTGGTCATTGCAATGCCTGCCGAATGAATGGCTCTTCTTAACGAGAAGGTTCTCAGACGCTCAGCACGCCGGGCCCCTGTATCCAGGAGAGATCGGCGGGTTTCGCGACGACGTCGTCCGTCTCGGAGAAGTCCGCGCGAATTTTCTTGACGCAGTCGGCCGCCCCGAGAAGCGCGGCCTCAAACTCGCCGTAGGCGAGCTTTCCCGGTTTCATCCGAACGCTGTAGACGAGAAGCGATCCGTCGGGGAGAAGCCCCAGAACGCCCTCGCCCACTTCCCGCGAGAAGGCGTTCATTCGCAGCGCCTTCTCACAGAAGGCGAGGCGCTCGACTTCACCTTCGGGGCGCTTTGCCGCCGTAGACGCGAGTACGAGGTCGTCCGTCACGGGAAAGTACCGAAGCGTGAGCGACGCGCCGTCCAAAGACAAAAAGAGCGTCCCCTCGTCAGAAAGCGTCAGAGCGGGCAAACCCGCAGCCTTGCCGAAGGTGTTCAGAAACTCGCCGAGGCGAGTCGTTTCGTAAGACATGTCGTTCTCCTTAAGTTGCGCACTCGAGGCTCTTCACCCAGCGAAGCACCTCTGCGACGGGCTCGAGCAGATCGCGCGGAACATAGTTGTTTTCGACGCCCTCGCTGTAGAGCGCGCGGGCAAGCGGCACGTTTCTCATGATCGGGATCCCTTCTTCCTTGGCGACCTCGATCATGCGTTGTGCGAGCGCCCCTTCGCCCTTGGCGAGAATGACGGGCAAGGGCGTCTTCTCCTCGTCGTAGTCAAGCGCCACGGCATAGTGAGTGGGGTTCGTGACGAGGACCTTCGCGCGGCGGACGTTTCCGAGCGCGTTCTGGTTCATGAGCTCGCGGTAGAGCTGCTTGCGCTGACCGCGGATCTGCGGATCGCCCTCGGAGTCCTTGTATTCTCGCTTCACTTCGTCGATGCTCATCATGTGTTCGTGCGTCCACTTGTACTTTTGATAGAGATAGTCGAGAACCGCCACGACGGCGAAGGCCCCCGCCGAATAGAGAAGGAGCTCCCCGACGGCCGAACCGATCACGCCCCACATGGCGCCGAGACCGCCCTTGGGAATTTGAAAGAGTACGGGAAGGTAGTCGGAGAACACGAGCCAGACGATCCCCGTCAACACCGTCACCTTTACGATGTTCTTCGCGAATTCGAAGAGATTCTTCATCGAGAAGACGCGCTTGAACCAGCGGGTCGGACTCAGGTTCTCGAGCTTCGGGGCCGCCGCCTTCGGGGCGAAGAGAAATCCGGTCTCGGCGAGAAGCACCATGAGGGCGACGCCCATCACGAGTCCCACCACGGGAAAGACGATTCCGAGCGATACGTCGACGATCAGGCCTGCGCACTTGGCGAGCGCCTCCTCGTAGGGGAGATGAAAGACTTCGAGCGGCACCGTCGTCATCTGCACGAGCTCCTCCCAGACGGTTTCGCCGTTTCCGATCGCGTAGAGCGCAAAGGCGAGCACCGTCGCCGCGGGCGCGAGGTCCTGCCCCTTGGCGATGTCGCCCTTTTCGCGCGAATCCCGAATGCGTTTCGGTGTGGGTTGTTCGGTCTTTTCGCTCATGGCATCATCGCGCGCAGCGTCGACACGTCAATGCCGAAGAGCCCGAAGCGCTCGGGGGCGTCCGACATGAGGACGGCAAAGTAGAAGATCAGAAGGAAGGACGCGAGCGCGCACTTGATCGGAAGCGACAGAATGTAGACGTTCAACTGCGAGGCGAAGCGGTTGATGAGGCCGAGCGCAATGTCGGTGAAGAGACATGCGAGCACCACGGGCGCGGAAATCAAAAGGGCCGAAGCCGCGAGCCGCGCCACGGCCTCGCCGAAATGGAGCGCCGCCGCGGTATTGCAGAAAAATTCCGTCGGGATCGCTTCGGCGACCGGCCACCATTCGTAGGTGCTGTAGACGACGCCGAGCATCGCGAGAAAGGCGCCCGAGGCAAAGAAGAGCACCGCGACGCTCTGAAAGAGGAAGGATCCCGTGGGAGAGGTCTGGTCTCCCGTCAGGGGATCGGCCCCCACCGCCTGCGCGGCGCCCCGCTGATTGTCGATGAAGAGCCCCGCGCTCTCGACCGCCCAGAAGACGAGTCCCGCCGTCCAACCGAGAACGAATCCGAGAAAGACCTCCTTGAGCAAAAGCCCGCCGAGAAGCGCCAGAGCGCCGGGCGAGAGGGGCGAAAACACCGGGATCGTCGAAACCACCGCAGGATGCACGACGAGATAGAGCGCCATCACCACGGCCGAACGGACCGTCATGTTCAGGACGGCGTTCCCCATGAAGGGCGCCACGGCGGCAAAGACCATGAGCCGCGTGGAGCCCAGGAGAAAGGCCTGAAAATGCGTCGTCAGGTCGTACTGCAGCAGAAAGTCGAGCATCCCGCACGCCCCTTAGCGCAGAAGGTGAAAACTGTCGAAGATTTCGCTTGCGAAGCGCAGGATTTCCCCCGACATCCAGCCGCCCAGGACGAAGATCGTCCCGACGACGGCGATGAGCTTCACGCCGAAGACGAGCGTCTGTTCCTGCAGCTGCGTCACCGCCTGAATGAGACTCAGCAGAATCCCGATCACCGAAGCGATCAGGATGGGCGGAAGCGAAATCATGAGAACGAGGTAGAGACACTCGCTCGCATATTCCATCGCCATCGGGTTCATGCCGCGGCCTCCGTCGGACGGAAATAGATGTGGATCGTGTTGGCGCCTTCTTCGTAGGCCCAGTCCTGACGGGCCGAGACCTGCTTGATGAGGAAGATCCCGAGTCCGCCCACGGGACGCGCCTCGACGTCGAGCGTCAAATCGGGATCGGGCACCTCTTCGAAGGGATTGAAGGGTTCGCCCCAATCGCGCACGGTGAATACGAGCCAGTCTTCGTCGGAATCCGAACCGTCTTCGCCCGCCGGAGCGGGCGCGGTCTCGAGGTTGATCTGCGCCTCGCCCGTGTCGCCCTGCGGATAGGCGTAACTGAAGACGTTCACAAGAAGCTCTTCGGCGACGAGCTGAACGTTGTTCCACTGGTCCGCAAAGCGGGCGGGCAGGTTCTCGCGAAGATAGGTTTTGCAGGGCTCGAGGTTCTCAAGCCTGGCCGGCACTCGAATGGAAGGCATGGTTACCTCCGTATCAAAAGGTTGAACGTCAGGCAAGGTCCTCGACCGCGGAAGCGGTGTCGGGCGCGGTGCGCAGGATGTTCGTGAAGCCCGAGAGCTTGAACATCTCCGCGACCATGGAGCGAAGGTCCGAGAAGATCACCCGGACGTTCCCGGCCCTGGCCGTCTTCGAGAGCATCAAAATCCCGCGCAGTCCGGCGGAACTGATGTATTCGATGCCTCCCAAATCGACGACGAGCTTCGTTGCGCCCGCGTCGAGCGCGGCCTTCCATTCGGCGTCGAAGTCCGCGACGCTCGCCGCGTCGAGACTCCCCGAGAGCGCGATGACGGTGACGTCCGAAACCTGAGAATTCACAATCTGCATGGTGTTTTTCCAAGGGGCCGAATGCGTTCGGCCTTAGCGATAACTCAAAAGAAGTCCCTGCGTGATCTTGAGCCACCCGTCTAGCGTCACGAAGAGAAGGAGCTTGAACGGCAGCGAAATCGTCATGGGCGAAACCATCATCATGCCCATGGCAAGGAGAATGTTCGAAATGATGAGGTCGATCGCGATGAAGGCGAGATAGAGGACGAACCCGATCTGAAAGGCCTTCGTCAATTCCGTGATCGTGAAGGACGGAACGAGGACCGCCCAGTCGTCGCTCTTGACCGAGTCGCGCATCGCTTCGGGCCAGATGCGCTGCGCGGTCGAGACGAACATGTTCGAGACGCGCTCGTCGGTGTTGACCGTGAGGAAGCGCTTCAGGGGAGGCGACACCTTCTCCGCGACCGCAAAGACTTCCGTCGGCGCGATCGTCTCGCGACCCGCCGTTTCCTTCTCGAGAAGCGCCATCGTGTCGTAGCCCACGGGCGCCATGACGAAGACGGTGAGGATCATGGCGAGGCCGTTGATCACCATCTGCGGCGGAATCTGCTGCACGCCCAGGGCGTTGCGCACGAGAAGGAGGACCACCACGATCTTCACGTAGGAGGTCGCCATCATGAGAAAGAGCGGCATGATCCCCAGTCCGACGCCGAGGACGATGAGCCATACGGGATCAAAGCCCATTCGCTTCCCCTTCCGGCTTCACTTCGGCCTGCGGCGCGGAGGCCGCCTCGAGGAGTTCGACGCCGAGCGTGCCGTTCAGATCCACGAGACGCCCCTTCGCGACGCGGCGGCCGTTGGCGCGGATCGTGACGGGGGCCTGCGGATCGACGGCGAGCGGCAGAACCGTGCCCTCGCGCATGCGCGAGAGTTCGCCGAGGGTGACGAGACGCTCTTCGAGCGTAAAGGAGAGTTCCACGGTCAGTTCTTCAACTGCGTCCATGACGGTTTCCTCCAAGGGATGAAATTCTTCGGCAAGGCACACCCGGCCGTCTTCCATTCGGGCCGAGGCGGCCAACAATTGTTTTCCGGGCGACGCAATTTCGACGCGCACATCGTCGGCCCCGAACCATTCGTCGGGAACGAGAACGTCGCCGACCGCGAGATCGGCATAAGCCGAAGCGGAGAGCCGCAGGCTTCCCGCCCTGCGTTCGAGCCGGAAGGGAAGGGTCGGGAGCACGCCCGACAAAAAGTCGGCGTCCTTTGCGGCGACGCTTCGGAGGCGCTCGACGAGCGCCAGAGCCGCGTCAAGCGGCGAAGATTCTTCGGGACGAAGAAGAATCCGCGTCTTCTTGTCTCCCGCGGCGAGGGAAAGCGAAAAAGGCGCCGACACCGTCCGCCCGTCGCCGCCTCGAAAGTCCGACGCCGTCACGACGGCGCCCGAAAGGGCGGAGAGCCCCTTCGTGAAGACCCCGCAGAGCGCTTCGGCGATGAGGCCGAGAAGCGGCTCGGGCAGGGATTCGGGCGCAACGTCACGGATCGCCTCCTCCGAAAAAAGGGGATGAAGCGTAAGGAGCGTGCGGTTCTCAAAATATGCGCGCCAGGGGTGTCCGTCGACCGTGACGGACATTTCGGCAACGGGTGCAAAGGCGGCCGCGCGGGGAAAGACTTCCAAAACCGCCGGAACGTCCTCTCCCAAGGCGAACGACACGGGCAGACGCTCGAGCAGAGCGTTTCGAAGCGGCATCGCCCAGGCTTCGAAGGTCGGAAGGGAACAAGTGTTGGGCATGACGATTTCTCCTATCCTCAACCTTCGCCCGATTCATCGAAAAGGCCGCGACCGCGCGACGATCGGCGGGCGTCGTTTTCTTCCCGATCGGTTTCTTTTTGAAGTTCCACGAGAACGGGGAGCGTTTCGCGTCCCGAAAGCCTCGCCTCGAGTTCCGCGCGGGCCGAGACGATCGTCTGGAAGGCCGCCGCGTCGTTCGTGTGAATGCGCACCGTGAGTTGACCGCCCGCATCGCGCGCGAGCGTGATTTCGGTGTTCTTGAGGACCGCGTCCTGAATTTGGAGGCGCACTTCGGTCTTACCGCTCTCGGGACGGCTCACGAGAATCCGGGAAACGAGCGTTTCGAGCGCTTCGTTCGCGGACGTACCTTCCAAAGCGGCCGGACCCGCGGTCTGCGCGGCCGCTTCCGTTGCGCCCGCGCCCACCCCGCGAAAGAGCGAAGCGAGAAAGTCCTGCGCCTTCTGCGCGGAAGGATCCGTGGGCAAAGCGTCGTCCGCGGCCCCCGTACGGGCGTGTCCGGACGATTCCGCCCTCTCGCGCGCGCCGGCTTTTTCAAAGAAGGCCGACTTCTCGTCGGGGGATCCCGAACGCGATTGCGCCGCGTCCCGAGAGACGCCCTCCTTCTGGGCGTCTCCCCGGAGAGCGCGCTGAAAAGCCGCGACGTCGTCGCGTGATGCGGTCCCGCGCTCCGCAACGCTTTGCCCCGCATCCGGCCGTTGCTCCGAAAGTCCGGCACCGCGCAAATTGTCAATCGTGTTCGTCATGATCTTTTGATCTCCCTTCCGGTGTACGGGGTCTACTCGCCGTCGGGGGCTTGCGCCCCGAAGCGGTTGACGGGCTTGAATTCTTCGAGCGCCCGATCCTGGGCCTGCTCTTCGAGTTTTTTGGCTTCCTCCATCCAAAGGGAACGGTGTTTCTCCATTTTCGCACAGCTTTTTCGGGCCTGGAGAGCGGCCTTCTTCGTTTCCTCGAGCGTTCGGCGCGAGGCTTCGACCCGCTTTCGGGCCTCCTCGAGCGACATTTCGCGCTCGAGTTCTTCCGAAGCGAGCGACGCAAGATTCTTTTGAAAAACTTCAAGTCCCGCGATCGTGGTCTTGTGTCCGATGAGCCCTTCGTAGCGGCGCGAAACCTCCTGGGCGTACCAGACGCGCCAACGTTCGAGCGCCTCCTCCTTGCTCTTCACCGCTTCCTCGGCGAGGCGGCAGTCGTTTTGCGCGGCCGCAACGCGCCGGCCGGCGCTATCTTCGCGAAAGCGCCGAAGCGAGAGGAGAGATTCGAGGGGATAGGCTTCCATCGTCGCCCTCCCTTACCGTACCGCGGCCTCGAGCGCCGCCACGGTTTCTTCGAACGTGCTCTTTTCGCCGAGGCCCTGCTTGAGAAAAGCGTTCACGCGGTCGACGTGCGCAATCGCGTCGTCCGCCGCGGGGTCGGCGCCCTGTTTGTACTCCCCGATCTGTACGAGGAGTTCCACTTCCGCGTACTTCGCGAGAATCTGGCGCAGGCGCTGGGCGTTTTTCTTGTGTTCCTTCGTCACGATCGCGTTCATGAGGCGCGAGACGCTCTGGTTCACGTCGATCGCGGGATAGTGCCCCTTCGAGGCGAGCTTTCTCGAGAGCACGATGTGGCCGTCCAAAATGGAACGCGTTTCGTCGGCGACCGGTTCCGTCATGTCGTCGCCTTCGACGAGGACCGTGTAGAGCGCCGTGATCGAACCCCTGTCGTTGTTGCCGGCGCGTTCCATAAGTTTCGGAAGTTCCGAAAAGACCGAGGGCGGGAAGCCGCGCCGCGTGGGCGGTTCGCCCGCAGCCAAACCGATTTCGCGCTGGGCGCGCGCAAAGCGCGTCACCGAGTCCATCATGAGAAGGACGCTCTTGCCCTGATCGCGGAAATATTCCGCGATCGCGGTCGACGTGTAGGCGGCCTTGAGGCGCTCCATCGAGGAGCGGTCGGAGGTCGAGACGACGAGCACCGACTTCTTTCGCCCTTCGGGCCCGATGTCGTTTTCGATGAATTCGCGCACTTCGCGGCCGCGCTCGCCGATCAGGGCCAAAACGCAGACGTCCGCCGTGCAACCTTTGAGAATGGTGGAGAGAAGCGTCGACTTGCCGCCGCCCGCCGCGGCGAAGATGCCCATGCGCTGTCCCTCCCCGCAGGTGAGCACCCCGTCGATGGAGCGAAGCCCGAGCGAGAGAGGTTTCGAGATGCGCATGCGCGTCATCGGATTGGGCGCGGGCGCGAAGACCGGATAGTGTTCGCGGCAGCGAAGCGCGGGTCCGCCGTCCAAAGGTTCTCCGAGACCGTCGAGCGTGCGTCCGAGGAGTTCCGGTCCGACGGGAATCGAGAGGATTTCGCCCGTCGGGATCACTTCGGTCGCAGGGGAGACCCCCTGACAGCTCCCGAGCGGCGACAAAAGCGCGACGTTTCGGATGAAGCCCACGACCTCGGCCTTGAGTTCAAAGGACTCCCAGGGATTTTTGAGCAGACAGAGCTCCCCCACCTTCACCCCCGGGACCACGGCCCGGATGATGGTGCCCACGACCTGTTCGACGCGTCCGCGCACGTCGATCGTCGTGGTCGTCTGCACGGCTTCCTCAAGAAGCGGTCCGATGTATTCGAATGCCATGACTTACTGCCGAATCTTTGCGCTGAAGGCGTGCTCGAGGGCTTTGAGCTGCGTGGAAAGCGAAGCGTTGATGACGCCGAGGTCGCTCTCGAGAATGCAGCTGTCGGGTTCGAGCCGCGCGTCCGCCACGACCGTAAGAAAAGACCCCGCCGTCTGGGCGGAAAGCGCTTCCGAAACGATCGGCTCGTCCGAAGGGGCGACGCGCACGGTCACCTTCTGTTGGCCGCGAACATTCGCCAACGCCGTCTTCACGATCGCGCGGATGCGGTCTTCGCGGCTCGTTTCGCCGAGGATTTTCCGCACCGACTGCATGACGACGTCGACCACCGTGCCTTCGATGCCTTCGATGAATTCGACGCTCGCCATGACGGTCTCCATGACCTTCTCCATGTTTTCGAGGCGCCCGGCCTCGAGTCCATCGGCATAGCCCGCTTCGTAGCGCTCCTTATAAGCTTCCTCGGCCTTGCGTTCGATCTCGCGGGCGCGCGCTCGGGCGGCCTCGATGATCTCGCCCGCTTCGAGGAGCCTGGCGCGCTCGTCGCGCTTCACCACCTTGACGCCCGGCGCCACCGAGGGTTCGGGTCGGTTCATCTGAAGAGGTTTCGACACGCTTCGTCTCCTTCGCTTCGAATGAGTTTCAACAGAAAGGCGCGCACCCGCCGGCTGAGCTGCGGATCGTCGGGCGTCTCCCCGACGGCTTCCCGGTGCCGCGCAAAACGGGCGGCGGTCTTTTCGCGAAGACCTTCCGGCCACCCCGCCCACAGAAGGACGGCGACGAGGTGCGAAAGACGCTCTACGGCGTCGGGCAAAGGAAGCCCCGCGCAGAAGCGCTTGAGATCCGCCGCAAGCGCCCCCGCCTGCCAGCGTCCGCGAAGGACCGCGTAGCGAAGCAACTCGTCGCCGAGGCGCGTGCGAAGCGCCTCGCGTTCGTCGCGCTTGAGGGTCACGGCGATTTCGCCTCCGTAGACGGCCGCGGCGGCGCGCAGCATCAGCCGACCGAAGTCTTTCTCCGAGAGAAGAGCAAAGCGCTCGCTCGTCTCGGCAAAGCCCCAGTAGCCGGACTCCGAGGTTTTTTCGTCGGATCCCGCACGCATTCGCGCCCTCCCGCAGAGGTCCGGATGCCGGGCGAGGAGCGCCGCCCAGTCGACGTCCGACGCGGCGCCGATCCCGAATTCCTCGGCAAACCGCGCGCAGGGAGACGCCGCGGCGCCCCGGTTGAAGGCGGCGATGCGGGCGAGAAGCGCGGGGTTCTCCTCGAGAAGCTCGCGGTAGAAATCCCTTTCAAAGGCGGGAGGCGTCGTCATCGGAACCGTCCTTTCGCGTCAGACCGAAGGCGTCAGACGCGTTCGCCCGTGCGGGCGCCCGACTCGGACGATTTCGCGGCGCCCTTTTGCGCCTTGACGCGCAGATAGAGCACGACCGCTCCCGCAAGCGCTCCGAGCCCCACGATCAGGGCGCCCAACGCGCCGTAGAGAAGCGGGAAGTCGCTCTTCGCACTTTCTTCTTCGAGCATCGGCACGGTGATCGTTTCGCGAACGGGAACGAGCATGACGGAGACGCGGTCGGACGAAAGTCCCGGAACGGCGTTCGCGGCGAGCTCGCGGATGCGGGCGACGAGTCCCGGCGCCTGCGAGTCGGGCGTGTGACGCAGGAACACCGCGGCCGAAGCGGGCGTCGTCTTCCCCGTCGCGAGGTCTTCGGTCTGCAGCACCACGTGCACGCGGGCGGTGAGCACCCCGTCGATGCGCGAGAACGTGTCGGAGAGCTCCTGCGAGAGAGCGTAGGTCATGCGGGCCTTTTCTTCGGTCGCCGACGAGATCATGCCCTTCGCCGCGAAGACGTCGCCCATCGTGTCGAATTCCGAGCGCGGGAGATTGTTCTCGCGCATGAGCTCAAGCGTCTGCGTGACGCGGTCGCTTTCGACCGCGATCGCATAGCCTTCCTTGTCGGAAGTCTTTTCGGGCTCGATCCCGTTTTTGAGGAGCACCGCCATCATGGCGTTCGCCTGCGTTTCCGTAAGCCCGCGGTAGACCTCCGTCTTGCAGCCCGCCAGAAGCAGGGCCGCGCAGGCGCCCAGAACCAGGGCCCGTCCGATGCGGTTGGGCGCATCCGTTTTGTGCATGTCACACTTCCTCGTGTTACGACGCCGACCGCAACTGGGCCTCGAGATCCGAAGCCGTCCGGTTGCGTATGGCGGAGAGCGCCTTGACGTCCATCATGTGTAAATTGACCGAAAACTGCAGCCGATAGAGTTCCGTGGGGGTGAGGGTCTGCGCCTCCCGAAGGGGTTCGACGCCCGACGACGCGGCGTGGTCGACGGAGCCGACATCCTGCGCTCGAAGGGTCTCCCCGTCCGTCGGACGAACGCCTTCAACCCCCTGCGGAGCATTCGCGTGAAAAGTCGACTCCGCCGTCTGCGGCGGGAGAGTCGCCCCTTTCGGTCCTTCCGGAGCGCCCTCCACCATCGCGCGGAAGGCGTCCGCCACTTCGCGCGGCACGGGACTGCGGGTCGCGCCCGCTCCGGCGCCCGGGGTTTGCTCCCCGATCCGCTCGAAAGCCTCGATGAGGCGCCGAGACGCCTCGAGGTCGATCCCGCTCACGGTCCGTCACTCCCGAACCGTCAATGCTCGGCCGAAAGCGCGTCGGCCATCGCTCTGGCGTGCGTGCCTTCGGGAACCTTCGCGAAGATGCCGCGCGCTTCGTCCTTGCGTCCGGCAAGGAAGGCGCTCAGGCCCAGATAGACGAGCGCGTCGGGGTCTTCGGGGTGCGCTTCGAGCACCTTTGCGAGGATCCCGTCGGCCTCCCCGTACTGCCCCACGGCGATATGGCTCATCGCAAGGCTTACGAGCGTGGGCACGTGGTTGGGGCGACCCGCGAGGATCCCTTGGTAGACCTTGCGCGCAAGCGCGACTTCGCCGCGCTGAACGCCGGCGTTGGCCACGTCGAGCAGCCGGGTGATTTCGGATGCGGTAAGCATGTCGTTCTCCTACAATCCCGGCCTCAGTTCGCGCGCTGCGCGATCTGCTTAGCTTCGTCGGTGAGCGCCTTCGAAACGGTCGAGGCCATTTCGAGCATCGTGTTGTACTGATTGAGCTGGAACTGCATCTTGAGCATGTCCTGATCGCTGATCTCGTCGCCCATGCCGTTGAGCGTGGTATTGAGTTCGTCGCCCTTGGCGGCGATCGTATCGGCCACGCGTTCAAACATGGTGTTGATGTTGAATCCCACGGAGTCCGTCATGACTGTCTCCTCATTCAAAAATGTGCGAGAGGATTTCCTCTGCGGCTTGGGCGGCCTCGAGCTCTTCACGCACGACCTTCATTTCGTCGGGCGTGAGGCCGCGGTCCATTTCGCGGCGCAGACGAAAGGCGATTTCCGCCACTTCGTCGCGCACTTCCTTCTGCTCGCGGGCGAACCCGGTCGGGCAGACATCGGCAACGGAGATGAATTCACTCATTTGCTGCTCACCTTCAGAGGATAGTTGATTCGCTTGCCGTTCTTCGAGAGCGCCAAGCGGTTGTGAGAAATCGATTCGAGCGTGAAGCCTCCGGGGAGACGTCCGCCCGCAAAGACCTTTTCACCCGTGGAGAGCGTCACGAACTTGAGCTTTCCGCCCGAGACGCCGACCACGCGGAAGTTGGGGGTCATGCCGTCCTTGCCGGCCCTTTGCTTCGGAGCCGCCGCAGGCACGGACTTCCGGGCTTCGCGGTTCACGAGGGCGACGCCAAGCGGCACCCCGGCTTCGCGCTCGACACCCGCCACGGCGCGTTCGAGCCTTCCTCGGACGTCGGCGGTGAGCGGCGCCGAAAGGCTTACGCTCCCGGGGTTGTAGGTGACCGTGACGTCCTTGACGCCCTCGGCCTTGAAGGCCTTCTCAAAAAGATGCTTCAGATCGGATTCGTAGAGGATGCGCCGCTTCGCGGCGTCGGGTTTGACGCCGAGTTCCGCGGCGACGGCGGCGAAGGCCTTTTCTTCGACCTCCTTCGTGCGCATGAAGGCGGCGACCGAAAGAACGGGATCCTGGGCGGTCCCTTCCATGCGGACGTCGGGCCGGAAGCCCCGGGCCTCGAGAGCGGCGAGCCACGGCGCCGTGCGGTCCGTGTCGACGTCGACGTCGAGTACCGCGGGAACCGTGAGCGAGCGCGCGAGCTTCACGAGGCGTCCGCGCTCGGCGTCGTTGACAACCCGGCCCGAAAGGTGCCACACGCCCGTTCCCGCCTTTCGGGCGGAGACGTTCGCAAACCCTTCTTCGGAGAGTTTCGCGCGCAGACCCGCGACGAGCTCTTCTTCGGGGACCGCCTCGGGCGAGAGCCACCCGAACCGCGCGAGAAGACCGTCGGCGCCGAAGACGCCCGAATAGAGCGCCGTCACGGCGTTGGGATTCGTCTTCGCGAAATCCGCTTCGACCGTCCGGCGAAGCTCGGCGTCGCGCGCAAGCGTCCAGCCGCCCGCGAGCAGGACCGCCAGAAAGAGAGCAGTCCCAACGAGAACGCCGTGCCCCCTTCTTCGCGCCTCGGGCTTCGATTCGGTCTCGACAGCCGTCTCGGCGGCGCCTCGATGCGCACCGTCCCGCTCAACCTTGCGGTCGGGCGCAGCGTCGTTATTCGACTCCGCGGCGGGGGCCGCGGGCGCGAGCGTTGCGCGCCAGCGGGAGCGCAAATCCGACCAATAGTCCTCCGACTCCGCGGACGCGCCCCAGGCGACGGCGACCGTTCCGAAAAGAAGGACCGTCCCCTTGGGCCAGACTTCGTTTGCGACGGAGCGGCCCTCGAGCGTCGTCACCTTGCCGTCGAGCGTCACGATGCCGACTTCGCCCGACTTCACGGAGACCGAGGCGTGACGGGGCGCAAAGCCCTCGTCGGCGAGGATCAGGTCGCACGAATCGTCCGATCCGATCACCCAGTCTCCTTCGGTGAGTTCGATCCGGGCTCCGGCGTGCAGTCCCGAGAAGAGTTCGAATACGGCCGCGCGCATATCAGCCCTCCCCGTCAGCCTTGTCGGCGGATGCGTCGGCCTGCGGGAGCGCCTTCCATTCATAGTCGGCGCCCGTGGCGTTTCGCCCGAAGCCCGGCTGATTCACCCGGGCGGGAACGTTGTCGCCATCGGCCGTCACGATGCGCGGCGTAATGAGGATGAGCCGCTCCATCTGTCGGCCGCTCGTCGAGCTCGACTTGAAGAGGTGACCCAAAATCGGAATGTCCTTCAGAATCGGAACGCCGCTGTCGCCCTCGGACTTTTGTTCGTAGTAGTAGCCGCCGATCAGAAGCGACTGTCCCGCCTCGACCATGGCCTGCGTGTTGATTCTCGTCTGCTTGATGGGGTTCACCGTCAGGGTGTCGCCCGACTCTCCCACCGTCTGATAGCCCGACGAAGCGTCGTTCTGGTCGTCCTGCACGCTCACGGCGAGCTTGATCGAGGTCTTCCCCCCTTCATGAATGATGTGCGGCGTCACGCGCAGGACCGTACCCGCCTCCACGCGGTAGAGATCCACCGCCTCCTGTCCGCGAAGCGGAATGTAGTAGGTCGTGGTGTTCTCGAGCACCGCCTCCACGTTGTCGACGGTGAGGACCGACGGACGACCGAGCATGCGCGCGGCGTTTTCCGATTCGAGCGCGTTGATGCTCGCCATGAAGTAGTCCGACCCGTGCGTGTAGATCGTGGAGAGGAGCGCCCCGCCCGAGGAGAGGTCCGTCGAGATGCCGGGCGTGTCGCCTCCCACGGGCGTGTTTTCCGAGCCAAGCGACCCTCCGCCCTGCCAGTTGCCGCCGCCCTTGCCGCGGAAGTTGACGCCGAGCTCGCGGCTTGCGTTCGTGTCGATGTCGACGATCGCCGCGTGAATTTCCACGAGTTCGACGGGTTTGTCGAGACTCCTGATCACCTCTTCGTAATACGGCATGCGGTAGGCGAAGTCGGAGACGAGCACGGCGTTGACGCGCGGATCCGCGATGATGCTCACCGCCCCCTGAGCGACGGGCGTCGCGTTGACGGGCCCGGGCTGCGCATCGCGCTTCTTTTGCCTCGAGAGTCCCTCGGCGCCGAGACTCGGCACGCTTTCCGCACGGGCCGGCCCGTTGGCGCCGCCCGAGACGGTCGTGCCGCCCACGGACTGTCCGAGCACCATGCCGCGCAGGATCGACGCGATCCCGGGCACCGTGACGGTGCGGTCCATGCTCGAGAGTTCGATGTCGTCGGCCCAGGCGTGGCGGATCGGGAAGACCCGCATTTCGATCTTCTCGGACTGCACGGCAAGATAGGCGTCCGCCGCGGCGCGGATCGACGTGAGATAGGCTTCGGGCCCCTTCAACGTAAGCATGTTCCCTTCGGCGTTCACCGAGACGGGGAGCTCCGCCGCGACGAAGCCCGACCGCTTGAGCGAATCGACGAGCGCCTTGGCGGAACCGCTCGGCACCGTAAGGAATTCCTTGCGAACGTCGGACGCGGAATAAAAGTGAATCGTGTCCCCGAGAACGTAGTGACCCACGCCGTAGGCTTCGCTCATGGCGGAGAGGAAGTCGTTCGGAGCGACGCGCTGAAAGCGCCCGCTCACCCTTCCCTTCACCGCGTTGCCGTCAAAGGCGACGGAAAGCCCCTGGGTCTTCGCAAAGCCCGTGAGGACCGTGCGGAGCTCATGTCCGTTGGCGAAATAGGAAAAAGGCTTCTTCAGTTCGGCCGAGAGGACCGTCTCGGGCAACGCGGCGCCCGCGCCGAGCAGACAGACAACCCCGACGCCGAGAAGAGACGAAAGAAAACGACGGTTCATCACGATTCGCCCCCTCAGAATTTCAGACCGGGCGCGAACCAGTCGGACCCGAACTGCGAAAAGGGAGAATCGGTCGGACGCGGCGCCGCGCCCGAAGCGCCCTCAAGCGTCTTCTTCCAACGGGCCGCCTCGTTGAGAAAAACCTCCGCCTCGCGCACCGCACCGTCGCCGGAAAGGCCGTCAAGAGAAAAGTCGCGCACGAGCTGCAGCCGTCCCGAGTCGGCGCAAAGACGCGCCCGACCATAGGGCATCAGGGCGGCGCACACCGTCCCGAGACGATCGCTCTTTTCCGCGTAGTCGGGTTCGTTCTCCGAGGGCGCCTCTCCCATGTCCGAGGTCAGAATGCACAGTCGTCCGTCGGGAGAATGAAGAGCGAAGTCAAGCCCGTCTTCGAGATGAAAGCGAAAGACCCCGTCCGCGCCGGCCTTGGGCATCGTCCAACCGGTTTCGTTCGTGAGGGTCTTCAGGGCTTCTTGAAAATTCATGGATGCATCTATCGTGTAAACCGCGGGGAAAGGCTGCGCGGGATCTCTCAAACCGCGCGCGGAGCGGGGGCCTGAGCCTACTCCCGTCCATTCGACCATTATGCCTCAAAATCCGTCCCGCCTACGCCCCCGCGCACCGAAGGCCATCCTATCGTTTCCTTTTATTCCCAATCGACCGAAACGCAAAGAACGGAGCGAATGCACACCGTTTACAATGATCTTTTATAGTCCCCTCCCGCTTTTTTCGGATCGGGAATTTCTTCCGGGTCGTCCGGATCATGTTTCACGATCGTTTCCGAACCTCGATTCGGGACGATCCAGCCAAAGGAGCCGTCATGGCGGAAGACAAACTGCTGCAGCAAAAGGAAGCGCTCGAGCGCATGAAGGGCGAACTCGCCCGTCTAAACGTTGCCTTCGACCAGGCGAAGAAGGCTCTCGGCGTCGAAGGGGATCTTCCCCCGGCCCAAGACGAAGAGGTTCCGCCCGCGCTTCGCGAAGCGCTCCAAAAGAGCGTCGAGCGCGCTCAGGAAGCGGGCCGCTCGGCCGTAAAGGAAATGCAGGGCCTGGGCGCCTCCCGTCCTGCGGGACGCGCCCGCCGCGGCGCCCTCTCCATCTGATCGGACCGTCCGCTCCGAGTCCCTTTTCCGATCTTTTTCCGAGGTTTCGCTCATGGCCATTTCCGAACTCAATCTTTTCCCGAACGGCACCTCGTCGCTCACCGCGGACAAGCTGCGCGAGCAACTCACCTCGCAGTTTCAACCCCTGCTCAACAAGGCCTCCCCGCTCGACGGCCCCGACAAGTCCGAGGAAAGCGAAAAGACCGAAACGACCGATTCCACGCAATCCGCCGGACAAACTCAGGCGCCTGCCGAGGATCCCGACGAGATCGCCTTCAAGGGGAGCATCCAGTTCCGCTTCGCGCTCTATCAGTTGAACTACGCCAATCAGTGCCGGCAGAACGCCGTCAACTACATGGGGCAGATCGAGCAGATCCAGGACAAGGCCGAAGAGGCGGCCGAGATGATCACCAAGGCCCGCGACGCAGAGGCCAAGGGCTCGGGCGTCCCCGCGGAGGTCGTGAGCTACATGAACACGAACAAGCTCGGCATGAAGGGGAGCGCGAGCAGCTGCTCGAGCGATGAATGGAGCTACAACCTCGCCTCGCTTACGCAGTACCAGGAGTCGATCAGCAGCAAGACCCAGACCCTGATGGTCTATCTGCAGGACTTCATCAGTCAGTACAACAGCTATCTGCAGGGCGCCAACGCCGCCGTTCAGGAAAGCGCCTCCACGATGCGCGCCATCCTCACCGGCCGTTGATTCCCGCATACAAACGGAGAAATACCGTGACGAAACCCGTACTTTCCCCCGAGGCTCTGCTCGCCCTTTGGCAAGCCCTCGAAAACGGTCCCACCGCCAAAGAGATCGCCGCCGTCGACGACGCCTGCGTCGAGTCGCTCTATGCGCTCGGGCACGACCTCTACAAGGCCGAAAATTTCCGCGACGCCGAAGCGGTCTTTCGAGCGCTCGCCTTTCTGAACCCCAAGGACCGCCGCTTCTGGATGGGATTGGGCGGCGCGAGACAGGGCCTCGGACACTTCTCCGAGGCAAGCGACGCCTATCAGCTCGCCGCCCTGGCTTCGGGCCTCGGCGACCCCGAACCCCTCCTCTACGCCGCGCAGTGCTTCCTGCAGATGAAGAAAAAAGACGAGGCGAAGGCGGGGCTTGAGGCCGTTTTGCGAACGGGCGATCCCTCGGACGCGCGCACGGCCGAATGCCGCAGCCGCGCGGCCGCGCTTCTCGAACTGCTCTCGGGCGCGCCCAAACCCTGAGACCGACACCGACACGGGAGGATATTCCTTTGACCAAGCACATCATTTCCCAGGAAGTCGTCGACAGAATCGTCGCGGCCGTGCGCAAAGGCGAGACCGTCGCGCAGATCACGGGCACTTCGCCCGAAACGCTCGAACAGCTCTACGCGCTCGCGCACAATCTCTACGGATCGCAAAGCTTTGCCGACGCCGAAACGCTCTTTCGGGCGCTTTGCCTCTACAACCCCCACGAACCCAAGTACTGGATGGGGCTCGGCGGTTCGCGCCAGGCGCAGGGACGCTTTGAAGGGGCGTCGGACGCCTATCAGATGGCGGCCCTCACGACGGGGCTCTCCGATCCGGAACCGCTCTTCTTCGCCGCGCGCTGTCTTCTGAAGATGAACAAAAAGGCGGAGGCCGTCGAAGGACTCGAAGGTCTTCTCGGCATCGGCGACGAGGCCAATCCCCGTCACGCCGACGTGCACCGCCGCGCCGAATCGCTCCTTGCGCTTCTCAAGGGAGGGAAAACAGAATGACGAACATCGACAAAGTCGGATCCGCCGGATTCGATCCCTCGGTCACTTTCACGGATCCCCTCGCGAAGCTTGCGAACCGCACGCTCGAGGACGTTCCCCCCGCCGCGGACGGGGAAACCGCCCCCCTCTCGGACCTTCCGACGCTCGAAGCGCCCGCGCACGCCTTGTCCATCGAGCGGCTCGTCGCGGCGATCGGAAACGAAATGCGCCGTCAGGGCGTTCGCGAAGGACTCGACGCGATTGACTCGCAGGCGCAGGAGATCGATCAGAAGTACTCGGAAAAGCTCGCGGAAATCGCCAAGGAAATCGACAAGAAGGAAAACCAGTCGATCTGGGACAAGATCTGCAAGGTCTTTCGCTGCATCGGCATGGCGCTCGGCTTCATCGCCTCGATCGCGACCATCGCGGCGGGCTCGGCCATGGGGAACCCGGCCCTGGTCGTCGCGGGCGTCGCCGCCCTTCTTCTCACGATCGACAGCGTCGTATCGGAAGCGACGGGCGGCAAAGTCAGCCTTTCGGCCGGATTTACGGAACTCGGCAAAGTCTTCGGCTTGAGCGACAGCGACGCGAAATGGTTCGGCTTCGGCATGAACATGGCGCTCACGGTCGCGGCCGTCGCGATCAGTTTCGGCGGCGCCGCGGCGAGTTCGGCCGCCTCGGCCGTGAGGAGCGCGACCGACATCGGCGCCAAGCTTCTCAACATCACGAGCAAGGCTTCGGTCGTCACCAACATCGGCCAGGGCGTCGTCGGCGTCGGCACGGGCGTCTCGAACGCCGTGCTCGCTTCGATCAACTACGACATCGAACAGATCAAGGCGCGCAAGGTCGACATCGAAGCCATCCTCGAGCGCATGCGCGCCGACATGGAAACCTCCGAAGAGTTCGTCGAGCACGAACTCGAGGTTGCCAACGACCTCATGGAAAAGGTGACGGAAATTTCGCAAAACTGCGCCCAAACGACCGCCGCCGTTCTGACGAACGCACCCGCCACGGCGTAAGAAGGAGACCGACATGATTGATTCCATCCGCAACGCCCCCATAAGCGCAATGAACGCCCCCGTCGTCGGGGACAAGCAGCCGACCGAAAAGACGGGCTCTTCGTCGGAGTTCACGCTGCCGCCGCTTACGGCCGCCTCCGCGAGCCTCGGAAGCGCCCTTCTCGCCAAGATTTCGGAAATCAGCGAAGAGCAACGGCGCGCCAACGCCATGGTCCGCGCCGAGCAGACGGTCGCGACGGTGAACAAGCTCCACGATCAGGCCGAAGAAATCCGCAGTCAGGCGACGGCCGCGTTCGCGTGTTCGATCTGTTCCTCGATCATCTCGATCGGCGCCTCGGTCCTCTCGATCGCGGGCACCGGCAAAGCCATGTCGGAAAACGCAAACATCAACGACGCGGCCGAACGCGCGGCGATGCTCACGGCGAAGACCCAGCGCATCGGAGCTGTGGCCGAATCGATTCAGGGCACCGCCAAGATGTTCAGCGCCGGGGAAACTTTGGCGACGGGCATCGGCCAGGCGGCGCAGACCCACATTCAGGCCGAAATCGAAATGCTTCGCGCCTCGACCGAAGAGGTCAACGAATTGATCGACGCGCTTCGCGAAGTCGTCGACAAGGCGACCAGCGCCCAAAACGCCATCCAACAGTCGGAAAACCAGGCGCGCACACGCATTCTCGGGTGATCCTTAGCGAACCGGAAGGCCGTGCGCGGCTTTCCCGCGCACGGACGTCCGTCCCTTTTTGTTCCGGCCCCCGCCCTCTTTTTGCAGAGTTTCAATATGAACGGCATCGACGCACTGAGCGGACAAAACCGCTTCAACACGGACCTTCTCGTTGAACACCGCGTCAACCTTGACGACGTTGCTCCAAAGTCTTTCTCCACGGCCGCCAAGGTCATCGTCGGGATCTTCACGCTCGGGATCGGAGCACTCGCGATGGAACTCGTCGAGTTGCACCGGGTGACCAAGGCGATTGATCTCGCCCGCGACATCATCAATCTCAAAGACGAGCTCGGCCGCCTGCCCGCGGACGAGCCGCTGGAAGTGACGATCGGCGGCAAAAAAGTCCGGCTCGAGCAGACTCAGCCTTACGAGCACCTCACGGTCACGATCGAGGAAAATGGAGAGGAGTACCAGTTCAGATCGGACTTCAGCGCGGACTCGCTCATCAAACAGCTCGAAAACGACATGGTTTCGCACCTCGAGTTCTACGGACGGCGCGAAGCCCTCAGGATCCTCACGCGGGAGATCCGCGACGTCGCTCCCGCCGACCGCGTCTCGACCGGCGAGTGCCGCCTGAGGGAACTCTCGCTTCTTACGCTCGAGGGCGCGCTCGATCCCCTCACGGACCTCGACGACCTGAGCACGACGAGTACGGCGCTCGTCGCCCAGTGCGCGGTCTCCGCCGCCTGCGGGCACCTACGCTACGAAGCGGACCTCTTTGGTCTCCTCGACAAAATCGAAAGGTCGCACAGCGTCAACGACGAGGAAGTCATCCAACTTCTCCAGGCACTTGACGATCAGATCCAGGCCAAGGGTCCCGCGAGCGTCGACCGCGTCGTTCACACCGACGTGTTGCGCAGAGCCGAACCAAAGGCCGACGTGGAGAACGCCCCGGGCACGGCGACGCGGCTCCTTCTCGCGGACCTCATTCTCAACCGCGAGACGGAACTCTACGACCACCACGCCAAGCATCCGGAAGAACGCATCCGTCACACCCTTCTCGCGCACGTCGACACGCTCGCGCATCTCCTCAAGGATCCTTCGGGACTCCAAAGCCTGCCCGAACCTCTTCGCCCGGGCCTCGAAGACCTCGTCTCGGGCTATCGGACGATCATGCTCACGCACGTCCCCTTGGATGCAATGCCCGAAAAGGCGATTGCCGATCACCTGAGCGAAATTCTCTCGGACGAGTCCAACCCCGTAACGAAGCAGATTTTCGTCCAACTCGATCTAAACATCTCCCGGACGACGGCCGAGGCCTCGGCGGACATTCAACAGACCGTTCGCGAGCGGTTCGCCGACCTCATGGCCGACCGTGCGGACGACGACGCGCAGGCCGATGCCGCGCCCGAACCCCGGCACGGCACCGTCGAGTGGCTCGACCACAAACTCTCGAAGAGCGGCGTCGACCTCGAGAGCGACGGCTACGGACGCTTCATGCGGATCGTCCTCGACCGCTACTTCGACGCGATGCCCGAGGTCGATCAGCGCGCCATGCTGAGCGCGATGCTGCGCTACTCTCCCGACAACGCCTCGCCCGGACAGCTTCTCGGGGCGCTCCTCAAGGGAGCGGGCCCCATCATGCAGAAGATGCTCCAGGGCCTCAACATCGCCGGGATGGATCCCACCTTCCGCGAGGCGCTTCAGGACATGAAGAGCAACCTCGCCCCGATTCCGGAAAACGTCGTCAGAGCGCATCTCCTCCACATGGTCCAAAGCTCGCAGGGCCGCATCCGTTCGATCGACGTCGTACGCTCGCTCGGCGCCGCCTCCGTCGGGCAGGCGCTTCTCTGCCGCATGACGCTTTCCGACCGCTCGACCCGCGAAGTCGTCGTCAAGATCCTGCGTCCCGACGCCAAGCTGCGCGCGCAGCGCGAAGCGGCGATCTTCCGCTCGGCCGCTGCTCAGGTGAACGGCATGCCCGTAACGTTTGAGGGACAGCTCGATCGCATCATGGACGAACTCGATCTGCGCGTCGAAGCCGAGAACATCCGAAAGGGCCAGATCTACAACCTCAAGTCGGCCGACGGAAAGCCCCCCGCCATCGCGAGCATGTCGCTTTGCGAGTTCGTCGAACCCACGGCCAACACGCTCGTCATCGACAAGGCGCCGGGGCAAACCGTCGACAAGTATCTCGCCGACGTGGACCGAAGGCTCGGAGAAATCATCGATCCGCTCGCCGCTTCGGGGAAGGCCCCCGCGGGACGGATCCGCACGTGGACCCACGAGCGCATCAGTCAGGCCGACTCCCTCGAGCGGCAGCGCAGTCTCCTCGAACTCCATCACGAAGTCTACGAGCGCTATCAGCTCCTCGCCCACTTCGCCAAAGAGTGGGTGACGGAGGGGATTTTCGGGGAGGGCTTCTACCACGGAGACCTCCACGCCGGGAACATGATGATCGACGACGGGCGCCTCACCGTGATCGACTTCGGAAACGCCACGACCCTCTCGGCCGACGAGCAAAAGCAGGTGACCCGCATGGTGGCCTCCGCCGCCGCACGCGACTCGCAGCTCTTTCTCCAAGGTTACCGGGAGCTCCTGAGCGACGCGGGCAAGCGGCTCTTCAAGCAAAAGGAGGGCGAAGTTCGCGCGGTGGTGGACGACGTTCTGCGCTGCGGCACGGTCGAAGACACCGCCAAGCGCATTGCGGTCATCCTTTCGGAACTCCAGAAGCTCGGTCTCGAACTCCCCGCTCCGATCTTCAACTTCTCGCAGTGCCAGATGCGTCTTCAGGGCGCGATGGAGGAAATGTCGGGACTCTTGGGGGAGATCCGCACGGCCTTCTTCAAGGCGGGCGGCCACAGCGAAACCTTCGACGCGCTCGATCCCCTTGCGCTCGGTTGGAACGTGGCCGCGTCCGAGGACTTCGTCGGAAATGAGAGCGGCTACAATTCGGTTCGGACCGGCGTCGACGCGCCCTTCTCGGGAACGAACCCTCCCGACGAATTCGGACTGACGAATTTCGTCGAGCAAAGTTTCGCCAAGGTCTTCAAGGAAGGCCCCCGTTCCCCGCTTTGGAAGGCGAACGAGGAATTCATGTGGGCTTACGGACCGCACTACGACGCCTACACCGCCAATCTGGCGGGGAACCGCGACGAAGCGTTCGGGCTCGTGCGCAGCTGCGCCGCGGCGCACCGCTCCGAGCAGGCGGCCCACTACACCACGATGTGCCGTCAGGCGGACGCGTTGATGCGGGAAACTCCGCCGTCCTTCTTCGACATCATGTCGGTCGTCATCGAGCAGCATCTGAAGTCGGCCGTTTCCCGCCTGGGCTTCCGAGCGTCGTACCGCTACAGCCACAGCGACGTGTTCTGACGGAGAATCCATGGCGATCGAAGGCATTCACAACCCCTTTGCCGCGGGCTTCGGCGCGGCTTCGGCCGCGCACGAAGCCCAAGGCCCCCGGGGCCTCTTCATGGGGCACGCGGTAAAGGTGGAGGCGACTCCCGAAAAGCTTCTCTCCGACGCGGCCGAAGAGATCGGTTTTGCGCTCGACAAGACGCAGGACTACGAGATCAGCCGCAGAAAGGAGCGAAATGCCGCGCGGATTTCGGACGAGGTCCTCGCGCGCTACCGCGCCCACCTCGAAAAGGCGGGCAGGTCGGAGGCGATGCATTCGACGATCGAATCGCTCAAGCACGCCGCCGACGCCAAACGCTTCCGGGAGACCTTGGAAGAGGCCTTCCCGGATCCGGCCGACGCCTGGGCGGTGCTCGAAGCCACCCGCGAAGCCTTCGCGGACGATCCCTCCGTCACGAACGACCAAAAGGCGACGCTCGAGCGCGTCGCCGAGGAATACTTCGCAGAGAACCGCCGCGACATCGCGCTCGGCATGCGGGGCGCCGTCACGGGGCTCGACTACGGAGACCTCGACGGCGCCTCGTCGCTCGGAAGTCTTTACCGCGACACGGTGGGCGAATTCACCGACGTGAACGAAGTCTATTCCGACATCTCCGCGCGTTACGGCGAAAAGTTCGACAAGGCCATGGACTTTCTCTTCGCCGCGATCAGCGCCGACATCGAAAGCGCCTCGCCGAGCATGGACGTCGCGCACCTCGAATCGGTGCACCGCAAGCTCGGCGAAGTCCGCCTCACGCGCAGCGCCCACATCCTCTGCGAGGGGCTTCTCGAGCGCTGGAAAAACGTGCATGGGGGCGAAACGACCCTCACCCCCATGTCCCTTTTGGGAGAACTGGTGGCGCTTCGCAAACAGCCCTTCGTCGGAGCGCATCAGATCGACGAGATCGTCGGCAGGGCCCGGCCCCGCGACATCGAGCACGAAGTCCTCTTTCTGCAGGAATTCTTCCGCGCGGTGCGCGATCTCCCCGTGGAATTCTTCCCGGACGACGCCCACCGCCTTCAGCTCGTCGACGCCGTGCAGACGGCCCTCGACGGCGCCATTGAACGCGAAGACGAGTGGCTCGCTTCGCAAGAATAAGGAATGCTCACATGTTGGAACGCGAATTGACGGACTTCGGCGAGCGCATCGGAATTCCCACCCTCGCCTGGAGCGAAGGAGAGGCCCTCACGCTCGCCTTTGACAACTTCGGCACGCTGACGCTGGCCTGCCCGCAGTCGGAGGACGACGACTTTCTTCTCTCCTTCTCGCGTCCCGCGCGGCCCGAAGAAGCGCGCAAGGCCTTTTGGTCTGCGCTCGCCTCGGCCCGCTGGAGCGTCCGACACCCGTACGCCCTCGTCACGGGCGTGCACCGGGACCGTTGGATTCTGGGACTCAAACTTCCCGTCTCCCGCGTGAGCGGTGCGGAACTCGAAAGCGCCCTGCGGTACCTTCTTCAACTCGAGTCGTCTCTTTTTGACGGCCATTGACTGCTCCCGGACACGCCATGCCCACGCGCATCGACTCGCTCCTCAATCCTTCGATCGGCATCGCCGATCTTCTGCCCATGCCCGACGCCGCGACTTTGCCCGAAGCCCGCGACCTCGGCACGAACCTCCTGCAGGAGTCGGGCCTCGAGAATCTCTTTCGCACGGCCAACAGCCGCTCGGCGCTCGAAGCGCTCCTTTGTCCCGACATCGGAGACGGATCGCTCGTGAGTCCCGAGACCTTCGAAGCGGACCTCCACGCGGTGCTCGAGAAGCTGGGCAAAAGCAAAAATCCGAAAATTCAGGCGCTCGTGCGCGAAGAAATCGAGCCGCTCCTTCAAAACGGTCTTCTGCTCACCGCCTACCGCAACCTGATGCTCGGAGGTTGACGCCGTGCCGCAAAACGAAATGCCATCCCTCACCGAGGACGAAAAGAAAACCCTCTCGGTCCTTGCCTTTCTCTTTTTCCGCCTGGGCATGGAGGAGCGCGCCCGTCGCTTCTACGAAACGATCGCGGAGCTGAGCGCTCCGGGAACGCCCGACTTCCGCTTCGCGAAGGCGGGTCTTGCCGCCGCGGCGCTTGAGGCGGGCGACGCCGAGACGGCGCTCAAGGAAGTGCGTGAGGCCCTTGCGGGCGGTCCCCTGTCGAGTCGGGACGCGACGCTTCACTGGCTCAAGTCGCGCGCCCTCTGGGCGCTCGGACGAAAAGAAGAGGCCCGCGCCGCTCGGGAAACCTTCCTTTCGATGCGCGGCTCCCCGGCGCGAGCCGAAGACGAAGACGCCGTAACGCTACAATAAACGTCACGCCCCCTCAGAAGCTCAACTCAAGAATCAGCATGCCGTCCCTTCTTCAAAAAGCCGGATCCCTGACCACCTCGATCGCGCGGCACAGCGACGTCGCCATGGTCGTCCTCATCGTGGTGGTGATCGCGCTCATGATCATTCCGCTGCCGACGCCGCTCGTCGACACGCTGATCGGCGCAAACCTCACGCTCTCGTTTCTCATGCTGATGATGGCGATGTACGTGAAGACGCCGCTCGAGTTCTCGGTCTTTCCGACCATGCTCCTCTTCACGACGCTCTTTCGCGTGGGGCTCAACATCACGACGACGCGCCTGATTCTTCTTCAGGCCGACGCCGGCGAAATCATCTTCACCTTCGGCGAATTCGCGACGGGGAGCAACTTCGTCGTGGGCGCCGTGGTCTTCCTGATCCTCACGATCGTGCAGTTCCTCGTCATCGCAAAGGGGGCGGAACGCGTCGCGGAAGTCGGCGCGCGCTTCACCCTCGACGCGATGCCGGGCAAGCAGATGTCGATCGACGCCGACCTGCGCGCGGGCGTGATCGACATGGAGGAGGCCCAGCGCCGCCGCGACGACGTGCAGATGGAGAGCAAGATGTACGGCGCCATGGACGGCGCCATGAAGTTCGTCAAGGGCGACAGCATCGCCGGGATGGTCGTGACGCTCGTCAACATCGTGGGCGGCACCATCATCGGGATGACCCAGCGCGGCATGTCGGCGGGCGACGCCCTGCAGCTCTACGGCGTCCTCACGATCGGCGACGGTCTCGTGAGCCAGATCCCCTCGCTTCTCGTCTCGATTTCCGCGGGCATCCTCATCACGCGCTCGGGCGACTCGCGCGAAGACATGGGATCCCAGGTCGGCAAGCAGTTCTTCCGTCAGCCCCGCGCCCTGGAAATGGCGGGCGCCCTCATTTTCCTCTTCGCGCTCATTCCGGGTTTTCCCAAGCCGCAGCTCTTCACGCTCGGCTTTGCCGTCGGAGGCTTCGGCTACATGCTTCGCCGCATCGACGAAAACCGCGCGGCCGAACCCGCGCCCGAAGCCGCGCTCGAGAAAACCCTCGCCCCCGTGGGCGCGAAGGCAAAGCCCAGGCGCGCCGTCTCGGGGGACGAATTCTCTCCGACCGTGCCGATCATTCTCGACATCGCGCCCGACATCGGCGAATCGATCAACTACAACGACCTCAACGGCGACCTCATCGAACTGCGCCGCGCGCTCTACTTCGATCTCGGCGTGCCCTTCCCCGGCATTCACCTGCGGCCGAACCCGAATCTGCACTCCTTTGCCTATACGCTCAACCTCAACGAAATTCCGATCGCTACGGGACAGCTCGTGAAGGACTGCGTGATCGTGCGCGAAACGCCCGAAAATCTCGCTTTGCTCGACATCGAATGCCGCGAAGAGGCCCCCTTCCTTCCGAACGTCGACTCCGTCTGGGTGTCGGCCAAAGACGAAAAGCGCCTCACGGCCGCGGGGATCGCCTGCATGAATCACTCGAAGATTCTCGCCTTCCATCTGTCGCTTCTTCTCACGCGTCATGCGGAAAGCTTCATCGGGATGCAGGAGACGAAGTACCTCCTCGACAAGATGGAGGAGCGCGCCCCCGACCTCGTGCACGAAGCGACGCGTCTTTTGCCCGTGCAGCGCACCGCCGAAATCTTCCGGCGTCTCGTGCAGGAGCGCGTCTCGATCCGCGACCTGCGAACAATTCTCCAGGCGCTCATCGAATGGGCTCCCAAGGAAAAGGACGTCGTGATGCTCACGGAATACGTCCGAAGCGCCTTGAAGCGCCAGATCTGCTACATGCACTCGAAGGGCCAGAACATGCTCCCCGTCATTCTGATGGAGCCGCAGGTCGAGGAAACGATCCGCAAGGCCGTGCGCCAGACCTCGGCCGGCGCCTTCCTCTCGCTCGATCCGGGCTCTTCGCAGCGCATTCTCGACGCCCTCGAAAAGTCGGCGGGCAAGTACCGCGCGAGCACCCAAAAGCCCGTGCTTCTCGTGAGCATGGACATCCGCCGCTACGTACGGCGCCTGATCGAGTCGAAGTTCTACGAACTCCCCGTCATGGCCTATCAGGAAGTGACGCCCGAGATTTCCGTGCAGCCCGTGGCCCGGATTCACATCTGAGCGCCGCCGCGGTCCAACGCAAAAGGATCCGCACGCCCGTCGGGACGCGGATCCTTTTGCTTTTCTTGGGAGACGGGCTTCGTCACTTCTGCGTGACGAAAGCCTTTTCCATGGTGACGAGCACGCCGAAATCCGGCGTCCAACCGATTTCGAGCGCGCTCACTAGGTTGATGACGAAGCGGGTCCGCTCGGCAAAGACCTGCGGACACTTGCGCGGGGACGTCCCTTCTAGGACGCGTCGGATCACGTCCGCTTCAAAGGCGCCGTAGCCCTCGAAACTTTCGTTCCCGACGCCAAGCAGGATTCCGTGCTCGACGAACTCCTCTCCCGACTGCGCAAAGCTCGCCATTGCGTATTCCGCGAGGAGACGCGTAAGCTGCGCATATTCGTCCGAGGTCGCCCGGAACCAGTGAAAGACGACCGCGTCGCATCCGCGGCGGTGCGCCTCGCGAACGGCTTCGAGAATGTCCGCGAAGCGCTTGGCGGCTCCTTCGCCGTCGTCGGAGTACGTAATGCACTCAAAACCCGCGCCCAGACTCCGACACGAGGCTTCTACCTCCCCGGCGCCCGCCTTCTCGACGGACGACGCCGCGACGACGAGCGCGAGCCTCTTGAAGGGACGAAGCGCATGAAAGCCCCTCACCTCTTCTCCGTACGGATCGCGCCGCACGAGCGCATGGAGGTTCTCGCGGCCCGAATCCGTTTCCGAGGCGACGATCCCCGTTTGAACGGGGTTCGAGCTTCCGAGCGAGAGAACGGGAATTTCCGAGGTGAGCTTCGGGATGTCGAGACCCGCCTGCGTGCCGAAGGTGAAGATCATGTCCACGTCGCGGCGCGTCCTCAGACGCTCTGCGATGTCGGCATTCACTTTCTCGCGCACGTCCCTGTCCCACTGATAGCTGTAGTGACCGTCGGGGAGAAAGCGAAGCGCGCCCGAAGCGTGCGTCAGCGCCTCCCACAGGTCCGACGTGTCCTCGCGGTCCGAGTCCGCCACGTGCGGCACGTCGCGCACGAGGCCGAGGGCTTCGAGTCCGGCGATCGTGGCTTCGAAAATGCGCCGGTAGCGCACGTAGTCGCCGCCCGTCACGAGGATGACGTTTTTGGGCGTTCCCGACTGAGCCGCCTTCGCGGCCGATGCGCCCGCCGCAAGGAACGAAAGAAAGAGAAGCGCTTCACGTCTCGTCAGCATCATTCTTTCTCCTCCGTGTGCCGAATGGCGAGCATCGTGATGTCGTCCGACTGCGGCATGGTCTTTCGCCAGGCGACGACCGCTTCGAGCATGCCGTCCACGAAGGCCCGCGGGTCGTTCGAAGAGCGGTCTTCGGCGGCCGCAAGGATCCCCTCTTCGCCGAAGAGTTCCCGGTTTTCGTTCATGGCTTCCGATACGCCGTCGCTGTAAACGAAGAAGAGGTCCCCCGGTCTCAACTGCAGGGCGTAGCCCTGGTACTGCGCCTCTTCGAAGACGCCCACGAGCGGACCGCTCACGTTGCGCACCGCCTGCGGCGGCTTGCCGCGGTCGGCCGGGAGCCAATACGGTGGACAATGTCCGCCGTTCGCATAGGTAAGGAGTCCCGTGTCGGGCTCGAAAATCCCGATCCAGAGCGTGACGAACATGCAGTTTTCGTTGTTCGCCGCCAATCGGTCGTTCACCGTCTTGATGACGGCGGCGGGCTCGAACCCGTTGCTCAAGGCGTTTCGGATGAGCGTGAGCGTCACGCTCATCATGAGGGCGGCGGAGACGCCCTTGCCCGAGACGTCGCCCAACACGAGCGCCCGCCGTCCGCCCGGCAGACGGATTACGTCAAAGAGATCGCCCCCGACTTCCTTTGCGGCCACCATCTTCGCCGCCGCATCGAAGCCTTCCGCATGAAACGCTGCGTCGTCCTTGGGAAGCATGCTCGTCTGAATTTCACGCGCGGCGTTCAATTCGCCTTCGATGCCGTGCTGCTTCGCAAGCGACGCCTTCAGGTCGCGCACGTTCTTGTCGAGCGCCACGAGCATCTGCGAGAAGGCGCGCGCCACGTTGCCGATTTCATCGCGGCGCTTTGCCGGAAGGCTCCCCATGAGGGAGGAAAGGCCTTCGCCCCCGGCATCGTCGAACCGATAGGATTCGAGCCGCTTGGCGGTTGCGGAGATCCTGCCGAGCGGATTGAGGATTCTCGTAACGAGCGCAATGCCGAGAACCGAGATCACGCCGAAGAGAAAGAGCGCGATCCGCACGAGCTCGAGCGCGTGACGCGAGGCGGGCTCCGTAATGGTCGAAACCGGCACGGCCGTGCGGATCGACCAGTTGAGCGCGGGAAAGCGCCGCTCCAAGGTCAGATACGGAGTGCCCCCGAGCGTCACGGTGCCCGAAGTGACGGTGTTCCCTTCATTGAGCGCCAACCGCTCCGTAGGGGCCGACCAGGCCATGGGGAAGGAACCGCGCCAGACGATGTTGCGCCCCTCCCCGTCCACGACGGCGAGCGACGCGTCCTTCGGAAAGTCAAGCGACGCCACGCGGTCGGAGAGGCGCTCGGCATAAAGTTCCCGCTGCTTTGCCGGCGGGACCTCCAGATAGTCGACGTTCTGCAGGACGACCGCGATCGCGTAGCCGATCTTGCGGAATACCGTGAGATAGGGCTTCTCTTCTCCCCTCTCGTTTCGTACGCGAAAGAAGGTGCGAAAGTCCCGCTGAAAGTTTTTGTCCGTGTCGGAGACGATCGTTCGGAAGGGTACGCCGAGCCAGTCGGCGCCGTTTGTGCCGTAGAGCTGCTCAGCCACGGGAGACGTTCTCACGAAACGGCCGTCCGGATAGAGGACCGCCGTGTGGGTGTCCCATTTCTCGAGCATATAGGTGAAGACGTCGTCCTTCTTCTCGAGGACACCCGAGCGCCACCAGGACTCGATCGCGTCGAGCTCCGAGCGGATGTCGTCCATTTCGATCGAGATCTTCTGCGTGACGAGACTCTGCTCGCTCAAGACCGAGAGCCGCAGGTCCTCTTCGAGCATTCTCGAGAGGCTCACGAACCGGTCGCGGGCCGCTTCGATCGAATGGTCGTAGACGTCCCGGTATCCCATCCAGATCAACGGGAAGCTCGCCATCGACACGATCGCGCCGATCGCAATCACCAATTTCACGCGTAATGAGAACATGCTTCCCTATCCAAAGCCCTGAGACACGCGGGCCACGGCGCCCGTACCCCCCATTGTAAGAGTCACGTCCCTTCCTAGCGAGCAAAGTGACATGCGAATGTAAATGCACGTCCAGTACCGTCCAACGTTCATCAACTACAACATTCACAATCAACGACCGGATCAAGTGACAAAACGTATGGCCTGCGGTAACTTTCCGCGATTCATTAAATACCAAAACCCAAAAAATATCGGGTTTACACCTATTGCGAAAAAGAAACATTTATGAAATCCATTTCGAAATGCGTTGTGTAGCAATGCATTAAAAAGAATAACCCTAATTCTTTATGGAGATACTGATGTTTTCATATCGTCGCTCCCGCCTCAGCACGGCTATCGTTTTGGCTACGTTGACGGCTGCTTCTCTGACCGTGGAAGCCGCTTACGATCCTGATGTCATTTGGAATTCTGCAGACGTTCCCTCAGTGAGTTCTGATCCCATCGAATTTGCCGGTAATGACCTGACCGGACACTGGGCCGGAGTTCTCGTGGAAAACGGCGCGTCGGGTAGCCTTAACAACATCAAGCTCGATGTGAGCGCCATCGGCCCCAAAGATGGAAGTAGCCAAGATAATCAGATCTACGGCATTGAAGTCCTCGGCGGCACGAATCCCACGTTCGGCGGAGATTCGATGCACGTTTCCATTGAAACCGACTTCATCGGCGGCGGGAATAATCAAGCTACTGCCTTCGACGCTTACACGGATTCCAACGTTACGTTGTCAGCCAATTTGGTTGATTTCAGCGTCACCTCGAAGAGTCAAAACGGGAAGTCTGTCTATGGCCTCGGCAAAGGAAAAAGTGGCACCCTCTTCGTTACAGGCGAAGCCTTAAACATTAATCTTTCAACGGCCACCGATCGCCAAAATTCCGCAGCTGACAATAGTTATAGCGAAGCAATCGGCATTGACATTTACGGTGGGGTGCTTGACATCGCTGAACAGACTAAGGTGAACATCACCGTCCACTCGTCGGCATCTACGATTGCAGACAGCGAAAAGTTTGAGAATGGTGCGAGTCCCGCCACTGGGATTAAGTTCGAAAAGGGTCAGGGGGTGATTCGCGGAGATGTAACGTTGGACGTTTCCTCGAACGGTGGTCTCGCCAACGGCATTTGGGTCACTAACTACTTCTACAACACGTCGCTCGGAGAAAACTTCAACGATGCGGCGGCAACTTTGGGCAACGTGAAGGCCACGGTGTCGAGTACGGCCAACAAAGCTTACGGCATTGTAGCCACCTATAACCCCAAAGAAGGCGAACAGAATACTGTCATTCTCCAGGCAAATGGCACGACGGATCTTGACGTCACCACGGAAACCGGCTCTGCCGTCGGCATTGGCGTCTACGGCAATACCACTGTCGAAATGAACGGCAACGTCAATGCCACTGCCACCGCGACCAAAGACGGTGGCACGGCCTATTCGCTTTATGCGGATGAAGGTACGATGACGCTTGCCGGCCCCGCCAATCATCTGACCGGTGATGTCGTTGTTAATAACGCCGGCACTCTCGAGTTGGGTTCTACCGCCCATGCGTCCGAAACGACCCTTACGGGCAATTTGACTGCAGACGCTTCGTCGACCGTCAAGGCTACCAACCAGACCATCAGGCTTGGTCTTGACAACACGATGAACGTTGCCGGTACCTTCGCAGGCGAAAACGCCACGGTGATCTATGACACCGATGTCGAAGGCGGGGTCACTATCGCCAACAACACCGCTTCCAAGGCGCGCATCCTCGCGAGCAGCCGTCTGACGGACCTCTATGATACGCCGCAGGAACTGGTGGAAAAGGGAGTTGTCAACGTCACGCACGGAACGGAAGGCATCACCCAAGGTGGCGAAGCCGGTACGGTGGCGGGCGCCTGGACGATCGATGCCGACGGTAATGTGACGCAGGAAGCCAATTACTCCATGGCCGCCCTGCAGCAGTTCAATGCTTCGACCTTCGTGCAATGGCGCAACGAAGTGAACCATCTCTCGCAGCGCCTCGGCGACGTTCGCGGCAATCTGCGCACGGCCGGTGCCTGGGCCCGTGTCTACGGCGGCGAATCGAACGTCAAGCAGGACGTGACGACGGACATTCGTTCCACGACGATTCAAGTCGGTGCCGACGCCACGGTCAGCGGCAATTGGATCGTCGGCGGCGCGTTCAGCTACACCAACATGGACGCCGACATCTCGAACGGCTCCGGCGAGTCGGACGGCTACACGCTGGCGGCGTATGCAAGCGGGTTCTTTGACTGCGGCGGTTATGTGGACGTGATCGGTCGTATCGGCCGCCTCTCGACCGACATCACCGCGTCGAACCTGAGCTCCGCCGCTATGTTTGACGGTTCCTACGACAATACCGCCTTCGGTCTCTCCGCTGAAGTCGGCTATCACTGGGCGCTTTCTCAGACCTTCTGGCTGGAACCTCAGGTTGAGCTTGCCTACGGCTACGTTCTCGGTGACGACTTCACGGCCTCGAACGACGTGAAGGTCGAACAAGACGACATGCAGACCCTGATGGGTCGCCTCGGTGCCCGTCTTGGCGCGAGCTTCCCGAAGAATGCCGGTGAGTTCTACGTGCACGCCTCCGTCAATCACGAATTCCTGGGCGACAACGACTTCGATGCTACCCCTGCTGCCGGACGTACGCGTTCCTTCTCGAACGATCTTGACGGCACTTGGGTGAGCTACGGCGTCGGTATGCAGCTTAACGCCACCGAACAGTTCGCCTTCTACGGCACGCTTGAACGCTCGCACGGCGATGACTACAACGACAGCTATCGCTACAGCATCGGCGGCCGCTACGTCTGGTAAGGTTTCGTACCTGCTCTAAGCCTAACTTTGAGCGACCAGAGATCCAAAACCCCCGTTTCTGCGAAGGAACGGGGGTTTCTCGATCGATAGCCTATGGAACCCGTAACTACCTATCCGAACCTCGGCACTAAGTTACAAGGATCACTTTTCGGACTCGCAAAAAATGAATCCGCTCACATCGGCACGTGCTTGCGAGTGGGACTGTTGCGGCACGATCCCGTGGTCAGGCTCGTGATGGAACTCGAGGAGTGTCCGCAGTATTTGCATACGTACCGGCTCTTCTCGTCACCTTCATAAGGAACGTGCTTTTTCGTCGGGCTGTTTCGGCATGATCCCGCTGTCAGGCTCAAGATGGAACTCGAGGAGTGCCCGCAGTACTTGCAAAAGTACTTTCGCTTTTCCTCGCCCTCGTAGGGAACGTGTTTGCCCGTCGGACTGTTGCGGCAAGATCCCGCGGTCAGGCTCGATACGGAACTCGAAGAATGCCCGCAGTACATGCAATAAAACTTCATGTCTTCTCCTTTTGCTGGGACAGGGAAGCTTGGGATCGGAGGTTCACCCGAACGAATTTGCGTCCCGCCATGCGAAAACCATAGCACCGTGGTCCCCGGATGCGCAAAGCCCCCTCGGCCGAAGCTTCGGGGGCTTGTCGTTCTCGGGGATGCCGAGTCGGAAACTTCTTAGAAGATCACCGGGTCAAAGTAGCCGGCAAAGAGCACCGCCGCACGGAGCGCGAGCGCACCGCAGAGGGCGCACACACCGCCCAAGGCCACCATGCCCTTCGAAGACTTCATGAAGAGCCCGATGAGGAAGGGAACGAGGATCCCGACGCCCACGGCGCCGCCCAGAAAGAGCGCGGCGTTGTCGCCCGAAAGGAGCGACTGCGCGCCCGCCGCGGCACCCGGCGTACCGGCCAAGGCGACCTGCACGAAGGCGAAGATCACGAAGGCTTCGCCGATGTGCACGCCGTTGGCGGCGCTGCCGAGCCAATGCGGGTGACCCGTTTCAAGCTTGCCCGTCGAGGCGAGGATTTCAGCGAGACCCACCGCGCAGGCGAGACCCGAGAAGATCCAGAGGACCGGCAGAACGGCGGTCGTCCAGAGCGGAACGCCCACGGCCTGCGTCAGGAGGAAGCCCGAGTAGGCCGTCGCGGCCACGCCCAGGATCGCGTCGATCATGAGAAGACCGCAGGAGTCCGCCCAGCGGGCGTTCTTCCACATGCCCCAGGACTGAATGAGCGTCAGCACGCAGAGCACCGCGAGGATGCAGATGCCGATGAACATCCAGCTGCCGAAGTTGAACTTCCATTCGATGAGCGCGTTGATCGCGGCCATCGGGAGGTTCAGCATGCGCGCGAGGTGCGAGACCACGAGAAGGGTCCCGATGATGGCGGCGGCCGTCGCCACGTAGAAGACGCGCTTCGAGCGAAGCCACCAATTGAGGAAGAGGCTCATGCCTGCCAAGCCCACGAACCAGAGGAAGAACGCGATCGTCCACCCCCAATGCGCCGTGGCGGCCTGGCTCGTCAATTCAACAAATTCGTACGTCATTTCACCACCACGAAGTAGTTGGGTTTCGTTCCCTTGTGGGGAAGGAGCTTTTCGGTCTTCGAGACCGCGATCTTGCGGGAGATGTCGGAGTCGGGATCCGACACGTCGCCGAACATGCGGGCCGAAACCGGACAGGCAGAGACGCAGGCGGGAAGTTCGCCGTTCTTGACGAGCTCTTCACAGCCGTGTCCCATGCACTTCATCGGAAGACCGGTGTCGGGGTGCGACCAGCGCACGTCGTAGGGGCACGACGCAATGCAGTAGTTGCATCCGACGCAGCGGCTTTCGTCCGTCTTGACGAGCCCCGTTTCCGGATCGCGGTAGTTCGCGCCGAAGGGACACGTGTCGATGCAGGGGGCGTTTTCGCACTGCTGGCACTGAACCAGCATGTGCACCGGGCGCTTCGCGCGCTCGAGCGTCACCTTGCGGATGTTGGCCGCCAACCAGTCCCAACCTTCGTTGGGGCGCTCGAACATTTCCGGATAGTTCGTCTGCGCGCACGCGACGATGCAGGCGTTGCAGTCAACGCAACGCGTGGCGTCAAAGAGGTGCGCCAGCTGCTTTTTGGATTTCGTAGTCATGGCTTCTCCTTCAGACGCGCTTGACGCGGACCGACGTGTTGTTGTTCATGTTGCCGCAGGCGACCTGGCTGACACCTTCGGTGAGCCAGTTGGAATTGATGCCTTCGCGGACCCATGCGTAGTTTTCGGGGAGCTTCTTCGTGCGAACGCCTCCCGCAAACCCGTGAACAAAGAGAGAACCCACGCGCACGCGGTTGGTGACCGTGATCTTGACGCGGCCCTTGACGTGATTGTCGAGACCTTCCACCTCCACGGTGTCGCCCGTCTTGATGCCGAGACGATCGGCGTCGACGGGGTTCATCCAGAAGGTGCGGTCGCCGAGGTACTTCGTCGGCCACGTGAAGATCGTGCAGCCGGCCCCCGAAACGCCGTCCTTGCCGGAGACGAGAACGAATTCGTCGCTCAGGGGCTTGGGCGCCGTGTAGGCGGTGACCGGAACGTATTCCGGAATCGGGCGGATGCCCTTGCAGTGCGGACGCTGAACAATGAAGAAGGAAAGAAGTTCGGCCTTCCCCGTAGGCGTCGGGAAGGGCTTCCGATAGGGCACGTTGTCGTACTTCTTCGGAATCGTGAGCGACCAGCCCTTTTCGTCGACGTCCTTCTGAATGCGGTCGCCTTCACCGGGTTTGGCGGCGTTCTTCGAGGCGATCCACTTCTTCCAGCCGGCTTCGACGAGCCCCTGATCCCACCAGGCCTTCCAACCGGCGCGGTCCTTGATCTCTTCGGTGTAGCCCACGTGCGCGGCGCGTTCGGGATACGCACGGCGAAGGATTTCGAGGAACTGCCAGATGTCGTGGCGGGCTTCGACGCCTTCGGGCGGATCGATCTCGGCGCTCGAGCGCTGGACGTATCCGTCGCGGGCGTACGTGACGCCGAGGTACTCGTGGTTTTCCAGGAAGAAGGTCGACGGCAGCACGTAGTCGGCGTAGTCGTTCGATTCCTGCGGCATCAGATCCTGCGAGACGATGAGGTCGAGCGCCTTGAAGGCTTCGATCAGGCGTGCCGAATTGGCTTCGCGGTGGAACATCGCGCCGCCCGTGATGAAGAGCGCGCGGATCGGATAGGGCTTGCCGGTCTTGAACGCCTCGAAGGTCGAATGGAAGCTTCCGATGCCTTCCGGATAGTATTCCTTGTCGAGGGGTTTCCCCTTGGGCGGATCCCAGGTGACGCCCGTGGGGCCGAGGCACATGCCGTCCTTTCGCTTGATGCCCGGCGCTCCGCCGTAGCCGCCGCCCTGCGTGGCGATCAAACCGCCCTCGCGGTCGAAGCGGCCCGTAAAGAGGTTGATGACGTTCATCATGCCGAAGGCTTCAACGTCGTTGGCGTTGCGCGACGAATACCAGCCGTCGTCGCAGACGCCCTTCAACTTGAAGAAGTCGCGCGCCGTTTCGACGAGCGTGACGACGGGAATGCCCGTGATCTTCGAGGTCTCTTCGGGCGTATAGCGGTCGTTCACCTTCCTGAAGGCGTCAAAGGCCGTCGAAACGCGTTCGACCTTGCCGTTGAGGAAGGTGACGTCGGTCGTGTGCGAGAGGAGAAGCGGCTGCAGAGGATCGTGGTCGAAGCCGACGACCGCGCCTTTTTCGTTGAGTTTCGGCCCCTGCCACATGAGCGTGCCCGTGGCTTCGTCGACGACGGCGAAGCGTCGGGCGGAACCGCCCTCGACCACTTCGTTTTCCGTGACGGGACGCAGGTCTTCATGAACGAGCACGGGACCGTTCGTCCAGTGCTTGACCCAGTCGAGATCGCACAGGCCTTCCCTGAGGCCGATGTGAACGAGGCCCTGCAGGAACGCGCCGTCGGTGCCCGGCTTGATCGGAATCCAGGTGGCGTCGCCCAGAGCGCCTTCCGGCATGCGCGGGTCGACGAAGACGAGCTTGCAGCCGTTTTCACGGGCCGCGGCGGCGTGACCGAAGATGCCCGCGGCGCAGTTGAGGGTGCGGCCCACGAGAAGGAGGTAGCGCGCGTTGCCGTAGTCGGGGTCGACGGCGCCGACGCCGTTGTAGGCGGGACCGAAGACCATGCGGCGCCCGAGGGTCGAAGCGCTGTTGCAGGTGGCCGAGTGGTTGATCACGTTCGGCGTGCCGAAAGGCTGCGCAAACCAGGCCTGATACCCCGTGAAGTTGTGCGACGTGAGCATGACGCTCTTTTCACCGTACTTCTCGGTGATTTCCTTGAGTTTCGCCGCAATTTCGTTCAAGGCCTGATCCCAGGAAATTTCCTCGAATTCACCCGAGCCCCGTTCGCCCTTGCGCTTCAACGGCTTCCTGATGCGAAGCGGATGGTTCCAGAGCCAAAGCGTCTGCGCTCCGCGGCCGCAATAGCCGCGCTGGGGATGCGAGGGATTCGGGAAGATGCGGACCGAGTCGGGACCGGGCTTGGCCCCCTTCTTCTTCATGGCGAGCAGGCCGCAGCGCGCGCCGCACATGCAGCAGGCCGTGGGATGCGCCTCCCAGCCTTGCGCCTTCAACTTCTCAACGGTCTTTTCAACCTGAGCGAGCGAGAGCCCGGCAAAACTGCCGACGCCGACGCCCGCCGCGGTCGCACCCAGGAGGGTGCGGCGGGAGATGCCGACGCCCGAAGTCGGGTTCGGTTTTTGGTTCATGAATTGTCTCCTTCCAAAAGCGAAATTGCGGAATCTTCATACAATTTCACCCCCCGAGACTATCACGAAGAAACGGGAACGCACTTTCAGTAATTTCCCAAGTACCCTAACCAATACTCGCAGTGGTAAACCTCACTCCGAGAGGTAATTTCAACCGCAGCACCCAAACGATACAGGTAAGGTTTTCATTCCCGAACGAACCCTTTTTTCAGCACGCTCAAAGTCTCGTAAAAGAATGAGCCTCCCCCCGCGATCTTTTACCGCATTCGGCGGCAGGCCACTTTCCGCAAGCCCGGCGCACCCGTCACGACCTCAAGAAAAACTTTGCCGCTTCTGCACTCGAGGCAAGCCTCTGCACAGCGGGGCGCAAAAGGACAACCGTCGGGCACGTCCCCTTCCGTCGCAGCGTGCTTCGCCGCGCACCGTTTTCCGCCGTCAATCCTCGGGACGGAATCGAGCAACATTCTCGTGTAAGGATGCAAGGGATCTTCGAAGAGCGCCTCCTTCGGCGCCCACTCGACGATTTGTCCGCGGTACATCACCCCGACCGTGTCGGCGATGTGACGAACGACGCCGAGATTGTGCGAGATGAAGAGCATGCTCAAACCCCGTTCAAGCTGCAGGGTTTTGAGAAGGTTCAGCACCTGCGCCTGGACCGACACGTCGAGCGCGCTCGTCGGCTCGTCGCAGATCAGAAGGTCGGGGCCCGCGGCGACCGCCCGCGCGATCGAAATCCGCTGGCGCTGTCCGCCCGAGAACTCGTGGGGATATTTTTCGAGCGCCTCTTCGGGGAGGCCCACGAGGCGTGCGAGTTCGCGAAGCTTCGCCCTGCGCTCGGACGCGCCCATTTCGGGACGCAGACTTTTCAGGGGCTCCTCCCAAATGGCCGCCACCGACATGCGGGGGTTGAGGCTCGCGTAGGGGTCCTGAAAGATCATGTTGACGTGACCCGCACCGAGCACCTTCACGTCCTTTCCGTTCACCGTCACCTTTCCCCCGTCGGGGGCGAGCAGCCCCGCGGCGATTCGTGCGAAGGTGGACTTGCCGCAGCCCGACTCGCCGACGAGTGCGACGGTTTCGCCCCTGCGGACCGAGAGGGTTACGCCGTCGACGGCGACCGTCACGTCGTCCCTTGCGCCGGCGAGCCGTTCGATGAGCCCCGCACGGCGAAGCGTGAAGATTTTGCGCACATCTTCCACCCGAAGAATCTCGGGCGCCGTCCCGAGCGCTTCGAGGCGCCTGGCTTCGAGCGTCTTCCAACTCCTCTTCAGGGGAGGGTGAAACCGCACGACCGAATCGGGAACGCTTCGGCCGTTGTCGGCCGCAAGCCAGCAGGCGGCCGAAGAACCGCCGCAATCCGCGAGCTCGGGGCGCTCCGTTTCACAACGCTTCTGCGCCGCGCGGCAGCGCGGATGAAAGGGGCACCCCGACGGCCGCTTCGCCGGATCGGGCATGACTCCGTCGATCTGCTCGAGCCAGAGTGACGACGACTCCGTGTCGGGAATCGACCCCATGAGTCCCTTCGTGTAGGGATGCTGCGGCGTCTTCATGAGGGATTCCGTATCGCCCTCCTCCACCACGCGTCCCGAATAGAGAACCGCCGTGCGGTCGGTCGTCTCGGCGATCACCCCCATGTCGTGGGTGATGAGCAGTACCGCGCAGCCGCGCTCCTTCGCAAGACGCCGCAGGAGCGCCGTAATTTGCGCCTGCACCGAAACGTCGAGCGCCGTCGTCGGCTCGTCCGCGACGAGAAGAATCGGATCGAGCGCGACCGCAAGCGCAATCACGACGCGCTGCCGAAGGCCGCCCGAGAGCTCGTGGGGATACTGTCCGAGACGCTTCTCGGGTTCCGGCAGTCCCGCCTCTCGAAGGAGCGCGGCCGAGCGCGCACGAAGTTCCGGCTGCGTCAGGCGCACGCCGTGCGCGGCAAAGGTCTCGCGAAAATGTTCCCCGACGGTGAGAAGCGGATTGAGGCTCCCGAGAGGATCCTGCAGGATCATCCCGATTTCGGGCCCCCGAATGCGGCGAACCTCTTCGGGCCGGAGATTCTGAATCTCCCGGCCTTCGAGCGCGATTCGTCCGCCCGTTCGCACGACGCCCGCGGGAAGAAGGCCCGCGACGGCGTTTCCGATCATGGACTTTCCGGCGCTCGATTCTCCGACGAGCCCGAGGATTTCGCCCGCGTTCACGGTGAGCGAGACGTCTTCCAAAAGGGCCGCCCCGTCGGCGCGCCGAACCGTAAGACCCTCGACCTCGAGGATCGGGCTTTTCTTCGTGCTTTCTTCCAACATCTCGTTCACCCTTTCAGAACCGGATTGAGGACGTCGCGCAGACGGTCGCCGAGGAAATTGACGGAGAAGACCGTCGCCGCGAGCACCGCGCTCGGGAAGAGTGCAATCCACCATTCGCCCGAGAAGAGAAAGTCGTTGCCGATGCGGATGAGCGTGCCGAGCGACGGCGTCGTGGGCGGGACGCCCACGCCCAAAAAGGAGAGCGTCGCCTCCGTCATCACGGCGGAGCTCAGATTGAGCGTTCCCAAGACGAAGACCGGTCCCATGACGTTCGGGAGCACGTGACGAAGAAGAATCCTCCCTTCCGAAACGCCCGAGAGCTTCGCTGCGCTCACGAAGTCGGCCGAGCGCTTCGTCCTCGCGAGTCCCCGTACGGTGCGCGCGTAGGGAACCCACCCCGTCACCGTCATGGCGATCAAAAGGACCGCGTAGAGCGTCCCCTCGCCCGCACTTTCGCCCAAGACCGTGCGCAGAACCCCGTCGACGAGAAGCGCCGCCAGAAGCGTCGGAAAGGCGAGCATCACGTCGCAAAGACGCATGAGTACCGCGTCGACGACGCCTCCCGCATAGCCCGCGACGAGCCCCGCCGACACGCCCAGGACGAGGGAGAGAAGCGCCGCCGTCACCCCGATCGCGAGCGAAAGCCGCGTGCCGCTCAGAATGGCCGAGAAGAGATCGCGCCCCTGATCGTCCGTACCGAGAAGATGCGCGCCGCTGCCGTCCGGGAACCACGCGGGCGGGAGGTTCGCGTCCGCGATGTCGAAGGCGGCGAGATCCGTCGCGTCGTACGGCGAGAGCCAGGGCGCCCCGACCGCCGCGATCAGGACGGCGGCAAAGAGCAAGGCGGAGACTTTCGAGACGGGCGTGGCGAGGAGTCGTTCGAGCATCATGAGTCCTTATTGGAGTGCCGCAAGGCGTTTTTCCACGAGCCGCACGAAGAAGTCGGCCGTGGGTCCGAGCGCGAGGTCGTTGTAGTCGAAGTTCGGATGATGGTGATTCGCCGTGTGCGTTTCGTCGGCGATGCCGACGCGCGGGAAGCACCCCGGACGCTTTTCGAGGAAGAACGCAAAGTCTTCCGCGCCCATCGAGGCGGCGTGACTGCGCACCCGTTCTTCACCGTAGGCCTCCAGCGCCACCTGACGGGCGAATTCGAGCTGTTCGTCGTGATTGACGAGCGGCGGATAAAGGCGGACGTATTGAAAGTCGATTTCGGTGCCCGTCGTCGCGGCGACGCCCGCGCAGATTTCGCCCATGCGCCGCTCGATCAGATCGCGCTCTTCCGGGTAGGCGCAGCGCGTGGTTCCCGCGAGCTTCACTTCGGCAGGCACGACCGAGACGCCCTGCGGATCGCCGCCGTGAATCGAAGCGATCGTCACGACTGCGGGCCGCATCGGATCGACCGAACGGGAAACGATCGTCTGCAGCGCTCCGATCAGAATCCCCGAAGCCACGACCGGATCCACCGTCTTGTGGGGACGCGCCCCGTGTCCGCCCACGCCCTTCACGGTGATGCGGAAATGATCGGCCGCGGCGCACTGCGCGCCCTTCGTGAAGCCGATCACGCCGAGCGGAAGTTCGCCCGCGCAGTGCACGCCGTAGATTTCGTCGACGGGGAAACGCTCGAAGAGGCCGTCCTCGATCATTTCCCTCGCCCCGGCATACCCTTCCTCACCCGGCTGAATGACGAGGACGACGTCGCCCGCGAGGTTTTCGCGGCGCTTCACAAGCGCGTGCGCGGCCAGAAGGACGCCGGCCACGTGACCGTCGTGCCCGCAGGCGTGCATGCGGTTTTCGACGACCGAAGCCCAGGGATGCCCCGTATGTTCTTCGAGCGGCAGCGCGTCCATGTCGGCGCGAAGCGCGATCGTGACAAGATGCCCGGGATTTCGCTTGCCGCCGCGGATCACCGCGGCGACGCCGGTCTTGCCAATTCCTTCGACGACCTCGTCGCAGCCCATGGCGCGCAACGCGTCGGCCGCAATCTTGGCGGTGCGGACTTCACACATGCCGAGTTCGGGATGGGCGTGAAGGTCGCGGCGGATCGCCGTCATGGCTTCGAGACCCGAGAGAACTTCCGGAAGCAGGTTTTCGTTGAGAGCGGACATGTCAGACTCCTTCCCTGCGCAGACGCGGGTCGACCGCGAGGTGTCCCAGGTCCGCAAGCAGATTGATGACTACAAAAAGAAAGGCGATGAAGGTGAGATAGGCGGCGAGCACCGGGATGTCGGCGAACTGCACCGACTGCAAAAAGAGCATCCCCATGCCCGGCCACTGAAAGACCGTTTCGGTGACGACCGAAAAGGCGATGATTTCCCCGAACTGCAGCGCCATCACCGAAATGACGGGAAGCGAAGCGTTCCGAAAAACGTGCGAGAGCGCGATGCGCCGCTCGGTGAGTCCGCGGGCCCTCGCGAACTTCACGAAGTCGCGCCGAAGGACTTCGAGCATTTCGCCGCGCACGAGCCGCACGACGAGCGCCGTCTGAAAGACGCCGAGCGTAAGAGCGGGAAGCAAAATGTGCCGCAGTCCGTCCGCCGTCAGAAGACCCGTCGTCCAAAACCCGATCGAGACGGTTTCTCCCCGCCCGAAGGCGGGAAGGAGTCCCGTCATGACGCTGAAGATCATGATGAGGAGAATGCCGATCAGGAAGGTCGGAAGCGACATCCCGAGAAGCGTGGCGCCGAGCGCAAAGCGCGAGAGAGCGCTTTCCGGACGAAGCGCCGTAAGGATCCCGATCGGGATTCCCAAAACGAGCGCGATCAGGACGGCGAGGCCCGCGAGTTCCACCGTCGCGGGGAGACGCTCGAGAATGAGGTCCGCCACGGGCGCGCCGTGCCGAAGGCTCATCCCGAAGTCTCCCGCGAGAGCGTTTCCGAGAAACCGCAGATACTGCACGAGGGGCGAATCGTTGAGACCGAGCGCCTCCGTGAGCGCCGCGCGGTCCGCGGCCGTTGCGTCGGGCGGAAGCATCTGCGAGACGGGGTCGCCCACGAATTGAAAGAGCGCGAAGGCGACGCCGCTCACGACGAGAAGGACGAGCAGGCCCTGCAAAATCCGCTCGGAGAGGAGTCGAAGCATGGTCACTTCCTCATTCGTTCACCCGCACCCGATCGAGCACGAGCGTGTTGTCCGGACGAAGCGGCGCATCGACCGACTTCTTCATGACCCAGCTGATCTGCGGCTCGAGAAGCGGAATGTGGAGCACCTCGCGCTTTTCAACCGCCAGAGCTTCCCGGGCGAGTCCTTCGCGCTCCTTCACATCCTCGGAAACGGCGAGGCGCTTGAGCAAAGCGTCGAGTTCGGCATTCGAGGCGCGCCCGACGTTGCTGATGCCGTCGCCCGTTGCGGCGTCGAACGTGGCCGAAAGCGACTGCAGCGGCCGATAGGCGTCGAGCGTCGTGGAGCCCCATCCGACGAGGCAGGCCGACGTGTCGAAACTCAGGACCTTCGGGAAATACTGCGCGCGCGGCATGGAATTCACCGTCACCTTGAGGCCGATCTTCGCCCACATCGACGCGAGCGCCTTGACGATCGCCTCGTCGTTCACCCAGCGGTTGTTGGGCGTGTCGATCGTGAAGGAAAAGCCCTTTTCATAGCCCGCCTCCTTCATGAGCGCCTTCGCGCGCTGCAGGTCGAACTTCGGCGCCGCGCCGAGTTCCTCGCTCCAGCCGAAAACGGCGTGAGAGACCACCGTGCCCGTGGGGAGCGCCTTGCCGCGCATGACGCCGCGCACGAGCCCCGGGCGGTTCACGGCGATCGACATGGCTTCCCGTACGCGCTTGTCTTTGAAGGGGTTCGCCGTCGCGGAGCTTCCGTCCGAATTCTTCACGTAGGGCGTCGCGTCCCGGTTCAGGTCGAGCGCCACCATCATCACGCGGTCTTCCCCCGTCGAGAGGACCTTGAGGTCGGGATTGCGGGACAGTCGGGTGAGGTCCTGAACCGCAGGATCCAGAACGAAGTCGACTTCGCCGGAAAGGAGCGCCGCCGTGCGGGTCGCGGCCGAGGTAATCGGCGTGTAGATCACGCGTTCGACGTTCCCCTTGCGGTTCGCTTCATCCCACCAATCGTGGTTCGCCGTGAATTCCGTTCGTACATCGGGTTCGCGAAGCGTGAGGCGGAAGGGACCCGTGCCGTTTGCGTGGGTCGCCGCGTAGGACTCCTCTCCCGCCACGTAGTTTTGAGGCTCAAGCGCTCCGTGCTTTTCGGCCCAGGCCTTGTTGAGAATCCGCAGAGTCGTGAGCTGCCGCAGGAAGACGGGCGAACCCGACACGGTCTTGACGAGCACCTTTCCGTCGTCGGTCGCGACGGCTCCGAGAATGCCCGCGGCGGAGCTTTTGAACTGGCTCAAGGGAGCAAGCGCGCGGTTGATCGAGAAGACCACGTCTTCAGGCGTCAAGGTTTCGCCCTCGTGGAACTTCACGTTCTCGCGGATCGTGAAGAGGAACCCTTCGGAGACGCGCTCGTACTTCGTCGCAAGCGCGGGCTCGACCTCCATCTTTTCGTTGTAGCGGACGAGACTCTCGTAAACCGTCGCGCAGGCGGAGGAATTGAGCGTTTCATTCTGGGCGTGGACGTCGAAGGTGAGAAAGTCCCCGGCGCTCGTCCAACGGAAGTCGGCGGCCGATGCGGCATGAAGGCCCGAGAGGATCGCGGCGGCGAGGAGCGTCTTGAGGGCGCGGCGGAAGATATCGGATCGGTTCGTCATATCATGGACCTCGGTCTTTGTTCGGAGACCCCGCGGAACCGTCGCTTTGGCTTGATACAAGAAAACCCGCGTTCCGCGGGTCCCTCGTTGAAGAAATTTTCGGTTTCTTTACGGCAACACTGTGCCCGGCACCCGCTTGAAGTTCAAGCGGCGCCACCAGCGGCGCAGGCCGGCGTGGAGTCGGGGGCAGGTGTTTGCAGTCATCATGTGTTTGACTATACAGGACTGACGCGATCCGCGCCATAGTCTATTTATCGTAGACCGCTCCGCCGGGCGAACCGCGCTATCCTTTGGAAAGGATTTCTCAGACACCGCCCGCCGAACCACATGGAGCCCGCCGCACACGAAAAGCCCAAACCCGCCGCCGAGTCCGCCCGCAACGCCGCGGCCCGGACGTTCGAGCGCATGACCACGGAACCCGTCGCCAACCTCATCGTGCGGCTCGGCGTTCCCACCGTGCTCTCCATGCTCGTGACGGCCCTCTACAACACGGTCTCCACCTTCTACGTTTCCTACCTCGGGACTTCAGCCGTCGGCGCCATGGGGGTCGCCTTTGCGCTCCAAATGGTGATCCAGGCCTTGGGCATCATGGTGGGACAGGGCTGCGCCTCGCAAACCTCCCGCCTTCTCGGTGCCAAACGCTACGCGAGAGCCCATGCGACGGCGAGCACGGCACTCTTCACTTCGTTTCTTCTCGGCACCTTCTTTGCCGTCGCGTCTCTTTCGGGACTCGATCGTCTTCTCGCAGGAATGGGCGCAACCGACACGATTCTTCCTTACGCCGTCGCCTACGCAAAGCCCGTGCTCTTTGCCGCTCCCTTCATGGCGGCCTCCTTCACGCTCAACAACATCCTTCGTTCCGAAGGTCTTGCCTTCGTCGGAATGATCGGGCTCGGTATCGGCGGCATCCTCAACATGGCGGCCGCGCCCCTCTTTCTCTTCACGTTCGACCTCGGCATCTCGGGCGCCGGTTGGGCGACCGCCCTCTCGCAAACCGTTTCCTTCGCGATTCTTCTCTCCTTCTTTGCCTCAGGCCGCGGTTCGATCCGTCTCTCGCCTCTGCTCGTTTCGAAGAACCTGCGCACTTACGGAAAGCTTTTTCGCCTCGGTCTGCCGTCGCTCTCGCGCAACATTCTCGGCGCCGTCGCCGCTTCGGCGCTCAACCTCATGGCGGGCGTATACGGCGACGCGGCGGTCGCAGCCATGTCGATCGTCGGGCGCGTGATGATGGTAACGTCAGCCGCCATGATCGGGATCGGGCAAGGCTATCAGCCGGTCCTCGGCTACAACTGGGGCGCAAAGCGTTACGACCGCGTACTCAAGGCGGCTGACGCGACGCTTGCAATGTCGACCGCCCTGATGACGGCGTTGGGACTTTTGGGATTCGTTTTCGCCGAGGAAGTCGTGGCGTTCTTCCGCACGGAAGACCCGGCCGTCGTGCAAATCGGCGTCGAAGCGCTCCTTCTCCAGTGCCTCGTCGCCCCGATCATGCCCGTAAGCGTCGTCTCCAACATGACCTACCAGGTGCTCGGGCGCGCAGGGATCGCGACCTTTCTCGCCTGTCTGCGCCAAGGCGTCTTCTTTCTGCCCTTCATTCTGATCCTCCCGCAGTTCTTCGGACTGCGCGGCATCGAGTCGGCGCAGCCGCTCGCAGAACTGCTGTCGTTTCTCGTCTGCATCGGGTTCGTCGTCCGATTCCGGCGGGAGGCCTCGCACCTTGCGGCGGACGAAGGCGCCCAACCGCACCGAACGGAATCCCTTCTTCGTTGAAGTTCAACAGTAGTCCGAACCCGTCCCAACTCCATCGAGAGACAACATGACTTTCCGAAAAATCGACCGAACCGCCTGGCCTCGGAACGAAGTCTTCGAGCATTACTTCTCGACGATTCCCTGCACCTACAGCCTCACGGCGAAGCTCGACATCACGAACATCCGGGCGAAGCAACTGCGCCTCTATCCCACGATGCTCCATTCGATCTCGACCGTCGTGAACCGGCACGAAGAATTCCGCACGGCCTTCGACGAGGCGGACGAACTCGGCGTCTACAGCGAAATGCATCCCTGCTACACGGTCTTCCACAAGGATTCGGAAACCTTCTCGAACCTCTGGACCGAGTACACGCCGGATCTTCGCGATTTCATTCGTTGCTATGAAGCGGACCTCGCGGCTTACGGCGACAACGCGGCTTTCATTGGAAAGCCCGACCTGCCGAAGAACAGTTTCACCGTTTCCATGCTTCCTTGGACAAGCTTTGACGGTTTCAACCTCAACCTACAGAAAGGCTACGCCTACACGCTTCCCATCTTTACGCTCGGAAAATTCTTTCCGGAGAGCGACCTCACGCTCATGCCCGTCGCTCTGCAGGTGCATCACGGCGTATGCGACGGCTTTCATACCTGCCGATTCCTCAACGAACTGCAGGCGCTTCTCAACGACGTCGAATGAGCCGTGGCGCTTCGGTCTGATCTCAGAGCGCTCGGATCTGTTCGAGTTTGTATGCCGCTTCATCCCAGGGCGTAGCTTGTACGGTAGGCGACCTCGACCAGCTCCCATTCTTCGGGCGAAGCGCCGCGTCCAAGGGCCTCGGCCAGACCCGGGGCCCTTGCGACCGTTTTCCGGCATGCCTGGTCGCCGTAGGCGGCGAGTCACTCGGCGTGCGGATTCCCCTCAAATTTCGTCATGCCCATGCGTTCGTAGACGGTGAAGCGCGGCAAAGCGCCCGATCGTCCCCTCCGTGGCGGTTGTCGAATCGTTCGAAGGAGAGCGCATTCTTGTCGAGGCAGTGGAGATTCTGCGCGAAGTACCAGGTGAACGCGTCGTTGGGAGAGCGTTCCCGCAGCCGCATCCCCGACGAAGGGGCATCGGGTACCGCGGCGGTCTCCGAACCGCCCGCGTTTACCACCCGCAATGCGGACGGATGCCAAGACAGTCCGCGACGATGCCAATCAGCGGCCGGAAAGATGCCAGAAGCTCGCCCCACTCACGGCCCCCCGACTTTGGGAGAAATGTGCCAGTTTTACGGGAATAAAGCACACATTTCATTGCGCCGCAATAAAATGTGAACGATCCGCCATGTTCTTTCCCAGAAAGACCTCCGAAACATGGTATAAACACCTATACCGAAATTACCGTTTCGCATATTTCGGAGCGTTCGTTTCGCATCTATATTGAAAGCCTGTCTCTAGGAGCACATGAATTCATGTCCGACACTTCGTCCGATCGGTCGGCCCACCGTATCGCCGCTTTTGCCGCCCGCGAACGGGACCCCTCGCCGATCAATCTCACGCTGCCGGAAGAGATGGTGCCTGCGGCACGGCGCTCTTTTCCCAAAAAACGCTCGACGCACTCCCGCGGCGCGTCGGAGGAGATCTCCTTGCGTCTGGCGGAATCCCGCCTTCTTTCGCTTGTGAAAGACGCCCTCTCCGGAAGTCGGGGAAAGCTGATCGTTCTCTGCGGTCCCCGGAACGCCGGACGGGAGCGACTTTTTTCGGAGATTCTTCCCCAAACGCCTTCGATCGATCTGATGCGCCCCGAAGATCGGAAAGACGCCGAGGAGGCGCCGCTCTCGCTCTTGAGCAGCTACGCTCCGTTTCCGACGCTTCTTGTGCGCAACATTCATCTCTCGCAGAAGCTTCTGTCCGTGATGCTCGACCTCGCGGGGAAACCCGACCTTCGAGAGAAGCTGAAAATGCCCAAGGTGGTCGTAGCGGACTCGTTCGTACGCATCCCCGAAGTGGAATCGGCCGCAGAAAGGCTTTCCGACGTGGCAACCCTTCGCATCCGTACGCTTACGCGCGGGGAAATGACGGGCGGCGGACGAGACTTTCTCGAGCGTCTCTGGACGCTGGACTTTCCCGGCAAGCTCTCCTACGACGAATGCAACCGCGGCCTTGTCCTCGGTGAAGCGATGCGAGGAGGCTATCCGACGTGCCGAGACGGCACGCCCGACGAAAGGCACGACTTTTTCCATGATCTCATTCGCGCCGTCTGCCACACCGACCTGCCCGTAATCAGCCGCCTCAAGAATCCGCAGACCCTGCGCAAGGTCTACCGCATGGTTGGCGCCGCTTCGGGCGAAGTGCTGAATCTCACGCAAATCGCCAGGGTGCTCGATATCGGTCGGCCGCTTGTACGGCGCTGCGTTGAGGCGCTTGAATCTCTTTATCTCGTCGAGGCGGTTCCCGTTTGGTCGGGGGCCGACCGATTCGAGCGCAGCATCCGCAGTCCCAAACACGTCGTTACCGATTCCGGGTGGCTCTGCGGGTTGCTCGGACAGTGTGCCGTAGACCCGAACGTCCTCCCGAACGTGAGGCCCGACGACGTCCGACGACTTCTTTCGGGATGGACCTGGGCGCAGTTGGCCGCCCTTGTCGACGACGACTCTCCCTGGGCGCTTCGGCACTTTGCGCTTCGTACCGGTCTCACCGTCGAGTGGCTGCTCGAACACCGGGAGAACGGCCGGCTCATTGCGCTGCAGACCTCGTCAAAAGAAAATGTCGGCCCGGAAGACTTCTCGATGCTCGCGAAATTCCGGTCGCTCGTCGGCGAGGATCAGCCGGTCCAAAGCGTACTTTTCTACTGCGGACAGAGCGTTCGCCGCTACGACGGCGTCGGGGCGGCGGTTCCCTTTGCGCACTTGTGGCGTTGAGGGTCCGCGCCCCCGGCGTTCGTGCCGGACGAAGCGAAATGCGGACTTTCTCAACGTCCGGACGGCGCGTCAGCGGAGATCTGGCTCTTCCAGAAGATACGCGGCCTCAAAAAGTCGACGCTCAAACCCGCAACTCGTACGGTATGCCGTCCGGGCGCGCTTCCACTCCTCGGGCGAAGCTTCCGAACCAAGCCGCGCGGCCAGGTTTACCGCCCGATCGACAGTTTCCGAGTACGCCGGATCGCCGTAGGCGGAGAGCCACTCGGCATAAGGATTCCCTGCAAGCTTTCGCGTGCGCGCAATCGTCGTGCCCATGCGTTCGTAAACGGTGAAGCACGGCAACAGCGCGGCAAAGCCCGCCAGAAGCGGCGCGTGTTCGGCGGACTCCCGCTCGTGGCGCATGTAGGCGACAGTCGTGGGACGCAGAACGTAGAAAGGGCTCTCCTCGGGCTTGCCGCCTACGATCTTCGTAAAGAGCCCTTCGGTCCACGGCTTCATCGCGCGCGTTTCTTCGGCCCAACGGCGGCAAAGCGCCCGATCGTCCCCTTCAAGGCGGTCGCCGAAACGATCGAACGAGAGCGCGTAGTTGTCGAGGTAGTGAAGATTCTGCGCGAAGTACCAGGCGAACGCGTCCTTGGCGAGCGTTCCCGCAGCCGCTTCCCTGACGAAGGGTTCCGCAAGCACCTCGGCGGTCTCCGATTCGCCCGCGGCGAGAAGTTCGGCCAACCGGTCGTCCGTCGGACGCGTCCCCTTTCCCAACGCGAACGCAGGGACCATCGAAATGGCTCCGAACATCGTCAGCAGATTACGTCTTTTCACGGTCATTCCTTCTTTTTAGAGAAAAAAAAGAAGCGGAACCTCCTTCTGCGGGAAGTTCCGCTTCGTCGTCGTTTTCAATCAGTGTTTCGACTTCTTTTCATAGGCGGCGAGCTTCGTCTCAAAGTCGTTGAGCGAATTTCCCACCACTTTGTGCAGAGCGATCAGCGCCACCAAGTTCGGGAGCACCATCAGACCGTTGAAGAGGTCGGCGAGCGCCCAGACGAGGTCGACCTTGAGCACGGCCCCGACGCCGATGAAGAGGCACACGATCACGCGGTAGGGAAGCACCGCGTATTCGCCCCAGAGAAAGCGCACGTTCTGTTCGGCAAAGAAGTTCCAGCCGATGATCGTCGAATAGGCGAAAAAGAAGAGGCACACGGCCACAAAACCCATGCCGAAGCCGCCGAGCCCCTGCGTATAGGCCTTCTGCGTGAGTTCAATGCCGGTCGTCTGAAAATCGAGGACGCCCGTAACGAGAATCACGATTCCCGTGAAGGTCACGACCACCACCGTGGCGAAGACGCCGAACATGGCGACGAGCCCCTGAATGGCCGGGTGTTCGACCTTGGCGACCGCGTGGGCGTGAGGCGTCGACCCCATCCCGGCTTCGTTCGAGAAGAGACCGCGCGCCACACCGAACTGCATGGCCTTGGCGACGGTGAGACCGAGTGCGCCGCCCGCGACGGCCTGCGGATTGAAGGCCGCCTCAAAGATGAGCGCGAAGGCGGGACCGACTTCGGAGAGATGTTCGAGGATCACGTAGGAGCCGCCGATCAAATAGACCCCGGCCATGATCGGAACGAGCTTTTCCGCGACGCTCGCGAGACGTCCGAGACCGCCGAAGAAGACGAGCCCCGAGATGACGGCCGTAATGACGCCCGTCACCACAAGCGGCGCCCCGAAGGCCGTGTTCATGGCCTGCGAGATCGAATTCGACTGCACGGCGTTGCCGATGCAGCCCAGCGCGATGATGATGGCGATCGAGAAGAAGACGGCGAGGGGTTTGAATTTCTTGCCGAGCCCCTGCGTGATGTAGTAGGCCGGACCGCCCACGACGTGGCCGTTGGCGTCATGTCCCTTGTAGGTCTGCGCGAGAACGGCTTCGGCAAAGATCGTGGCCATCCCGAAGAAGGCCGCAACCCAAAGCCAGAAGAGCGCCCCGGGACCGCCCGAAACGAGCGCCGTGGCGGTACCCGCGACGTTGCCCGTGCCCACCTGAGCGGCGATGGCCGTGGCGAGCGCCTGAAACGAACTCATCCCCGACTTGTCGGCGCGTTTGCCGAAGAAGGACGCGCCGCCGAAGAGGTAGCGCGCGGCGAGCCCGAACTTGCGGATTTGAACGAATCGAAGCTTGATGGTGTAGAAGATCCCCGTTCCGCACAGAAGCGGAACGAGGAAGAATACGCCCCACAGGACGCTGTTGATTTCTGATACGAGATGGTTGAGGTATTCCATGGCGAGGGCAACCCGGAAACGTTGGAGGAGAGGCTCTCTACGGAGCTGTTTCTCTCGATCATAGTCGCCCCGACGCAAAGGACTTTCTGGATGGAAAGAATTTCTCAGAAAAAAACTTAGTATTTGATATACATCAACACAAACAAGGGGATACCCCCATTGTTAAACAGTGAGTTTTTGCGTTTTCCCTTCTCGAGAAGCAAAGTCAGCAACAGTCTCCGCCCAAAAAATGGGCGTGAAGGAGACGCCTTCACCCTACATGATGAAAGTCAAATTCTTTCTTTCATGAAAAAAGGGCCTCCGAAAAGAGGCCCGCAGAGGATCGAAAGCGCTTACCACTCTCCCGAAAGCGCCATGATGACGTTCGTGTAGGTGTCGTAGAGCGTCGTGAGGTAGCGCTCGTCGAAGTCGACGTTTTCCGTCGTGTGGACGGGCTTGCCGTCGCGCGTCGGCATGGCGCCCACAATGAAGTAGCCGGCCTTGCCGCCGCGTTGCTGCACGCGGCGGAACATGACGGTCGCGTCATCCGAATAGGTGACGGTGAGATGCGGCTGAATATTGCGGCAGTACCGTGCGCGCTTTGCGCAGACGGTGATGAGCTGACTCACGCTGTCGTCGGGGGTGAAGTCGACCGCTTCTCCCACGACGCGGTGCTTCATCTGCACGTCAAAGGCCATCGCCATCCCTGCGCAGCGCTGCACGGCCTCGTGCGCGAGATAGTCCTTGATCTTTTCGTTCGCGCCGCGCACTTCGATCTGCATCGTGGCGTGCGCCGCCACGACGTTGCGGCCTTCGCCCGCATGGAGGTTTCCCACGTTCACGCGGGTCATGCCGTCTCCGTGGCGCGGAAGCGCCATGAGGTTGATCGCGGCGTTGGCGGCGGCCATGAGAGCGTTGCGCCCCGTCTGCGGGTGCATGCCCGCATGCGAGGGACGGCCGATGAATTCAAAGTCGATCTTTTCCGTACAGAGGAACTTGCTCGGCGCCGTATAGACGGTTCCGGGCGGCTGATCGAGTCCGAAATGCGCGCAGATGATCGTGTCGACGTCGTCAAGGACGCCCGAGCGCACGAAGGCGTAGGCGCCGCGGGAGCCTTCTTCGGCGGGCTGGAAGATGAACTTGATCTTCCCCGTGAGGCGCTCCTTGTTCGCGGCGATGAATCGACCTAGTTCGAGGAGGACCGCCTGGTGACCGTCGTGCCCGCAGGCATGCATGACGCCGGGGCGCATCGAATGGAAGTTTTCGCGCGCCGGAAGGTGCTCGGGATCCTCGGGTTCGCTCACGTAGAGGGCGTCGAGCTCGGCGCGGATGCAGACGGTCTTCCCCGGACGTTTCGTGTCGAAAACAGCGACGCAACCCGTGAGACCGCCCATGCGGTCGAGGAGCTGACGGGGCACGCCCTGATCCTTCGCATAGAGCTCCGCGTGCTGCGCCTCTTCCGGGTCGCGACCGCGCACGTAGTCGGGCTGAAGGATTTCGCGCCCGACCTTCACTTCAAATCCCAGACCGCTCAGCACTTCCGCAGCCCGTGCGGTGCTCAGAAATTCGCACCACCCCACTTCCGGCGTCATGTGGATCGCGCGGCGGCGCTCGATCAGATCGCTTTCGTGAACGGGGTCCACCCAGTCGGGGAGAAAACCTTCCCGGGGCGTATCGACAACGGAAATCGGCATGAACGGTCCCAAAAAATGAATGTTTGCAGAAAAAATCCCCGAAGGCCGCCATGGAGACGGCTTCCGGGGATGCTTATTGTACGAGATCGGCGCCTCGTACGGGGTGAGCGATGCAGTCGCTTACTTGACGGCTTCCTTGAAGGAAGCGCCGGCCGTGAACTTCGGGGCCTTGCAGCCCGGGATCTTGATCACGGTGCCCGTCTGGGGATTGCGGCCCGTACGGGGAGCACGTTCCGTAAGGCCGAACGTGCCGAAGCCAATAAGGCGAACGCTTTCGCCCTTGGCAACTTCATCGACGACCGTTTCGAGGAAGGCGTCGAGCATGGCGCCGACCTGCGTCTTGGCAATGTCGGTCTTGGCGGCGATGGCGTCAATAAGTTCCGTCTTGTTCATTCCAGTAAACTCCTTCGGAGGGACTAAAACATCGACCCTTGATCGGGAGACGGCCCGATCCAAAGCGCCGTTTGAAGTTTGAATTCGACGCTTTGTGGAACACGGTCTCACAAGGGCTGCAGGGATTGTCGCCAAAAAGTTTGAAAAAATCAAGGGTTCCGGATCACGAAAATTCCTTCGCTCTGTTGGAATTTCAGCGTTTACGACGCTTCCCGAGACAGACTAGGATTCCCGAACGGGCTTTTTAGTTTTCACGCCGGCACCCGTGCGACCAAAAGGACGTACATATGTCCAACTCTCGGAAGCAAGATGCGCATCCCTTGGTTTTCACCGAGGTTTTAAAACACCTGCCGCTCCTTGCGTCGCCCTCCGGCGGCCCATACGCCCCGCATTCCCCACGAAAGGAAGACCAAATACTTCCGTTCGACGGAAATTTCCTAGGCGCCCTAAGGATTAGATCTGCGCCACCGTGACTATTTGCTACATTAATGATCTAAAGCAAACCCGCTTGTTGCAACTTTTCCTATCCGAGCACCGAAAATCCCCACCGCAAGGACGCATCACGGCCGTTCTCGTTCCCGTCAGCGGGTTTGTGCGAAGAGGACTAATCCGCATATTCAGGGAGATTTCACCCTGGCATGCTGAAGAAAATCCTTTGCGGGACCTTTCGCATGCGGTATGAATTTCTCACATCGACCGAACATGCGCTCTTTGACGCGGCCTTCGATCTTCATGAATTGAGCTTCCCGCCGACCCTTCGGCGAAGCCGGGAGAGCTTTGCCCGCGCCTTCTCGGACCCGGACTTCGAGTGCATTGCATTCCGCGAGAGCCAGGCGGTCATGGGCTATGCCACGCGGTGGTTTCTTCCGGACGCCGTCTATCTCGAGTCGATCGTGGTCGCCCCGGAATTCCGCGGGCTCGGCCTCGGCAGACAGCACCTGCGCGAAATCGTCGCGACAAGCCGCAAGCCCGTGGCGGCGCTCGTGGCCGACGAGCTGCCGGGCGCCCTCGCCTTCTTTCTTAAAAGCGGTTTTCACCTGAACGACACGGACGCGGTCGTCCCGCCCTGCCTGCCGGGTGCGGGCAAGCGCCGCTTTGCGCTGGTCACGAGCCCCCGTCTTTGGGACGAAAAAGAAAGGGCGACTGCCCTTCAGGAGATCGCCCGCAAGATCTGCCCGGGAACCCAGGCCCAGGAGTCCGCTCTCAGCTCGCCCGACGCGGACTCGGCGCGCCCGTAAGCACGAGCGCCCATTCGGCGGCCAGTCCCTTGAGCTTCTTCTCGAGACGAGCGACGGCCTCCTTGTCGAGGTCCTTCTCCTCGCTCTCGCGCTTCCAGAAGGCGATTTCCCTATAAACCGCCTTATAGTAGGCGAGCACCACGTCCTTGACGGCCTTCACCTGTTCCTCTTCCTTCATGACGGCCGTCACCGGCGTCGACGCGAAGAATTCCGGGTGATGCGCCGCGATCTGTTCGAGAAGAAGCGCCCCGGTGAAGGGAATCTTCGTTTCGACCAGCGGATGGTTTCCGTAGAGAACCGCCGCCATGTTCGCGGCCATGGATTCGTCCGTCTGCGCCGCGGCGCCCTCCGAGATGAGCCCCTTCTGAATGCGGTCGACGTTTGCGAGCACCGTGAAGGCGAGATATTCGAGCTGTCCTCGAAGACCTTCGGCGTCGAGCACGGGTTTCTTTTCTTCCTCGGTTGCGGACGTATCTTCCACGCGGTTTTCTTCAGTCATCGTTTTTCTTTCCTTTGGGTTGCGGACCGCTCTGCTGCGACCAGATCGCGGCGAGAATGTCGTCGGTGTCCGCGGGTTTCTGCAAAATCACGGGAAAGCGCGAAAGCGTCAGGACGCCCGCTTCCCGCATGGACCGGAAGTGCGATTCAATTTCTTCGCGCGCCACGGCCGTGAGCACCACGACCGGAATCGCGCGCCCGAGTCTCGCTTCGACGAGCGCGGCGACCTCCAATCCCGACATTTCGTCTTCGCCGAGATTGTAGTCGGTGACGAGCGCCGCCACCTCCCCTTCCTTCTCGGAGAGGGCCGCAAAAAACTCTTCATCCGCCGCGGCCGCGGCGAGCACCGTGGCACCTCGGCTCTCGAAGACGGGAAGAAGCGCGTTTCTCAGAATCGGATTGTCTTCCACGAGCGCGATCGTACCGGTGAAGCTTCGCGCCGGATCGCGTACGGGCGCGGACGCCGATTCGACTTCGCGGCGGGGACTCGCCGCCTCGGGAAAGCCGAGCCGAAAGACCGATCCGCGCCCGGGATGCGAATCGATCGTGAGTTCCGCACGGAGCGCCTCGGCGATCCCCCGCACGATCGAGAGCCCGAGCCCGAAGCCGCTTCCCGGACGGCGCTTGCCGGCTTCGCCTCGGAAGAAGGCGTCGAAAATCTTGCCGCGCTCCTCCTTGGTCATGCCGTCGCCGCAGTCGTAAACGCCGATGCGCACGAAGCGCTTGCCCTGCATGATGAGTCGACGCGCGGCCACGACCACTTCGGGACGAGAACTCTTCGGGTTCGAATAGTTGATGGCGTTGGCGACGAGGTTTTTGAGGGCGCGCTCAAGCATCACGGGGTCGGCGTCCACCGCAACGTTCGTCGGAACCGTCCGGAAGACGAGGCCCTTGGCTTTGGCGGCGGGTCCGAATTCGGCCTCGAGCCGCGTGAAAAGGGAGGCGAGTTCCATGCGCTCGATGTGGGGCTCCTGCCCGCCGAATTCCATGCGGGTCACTTCCAGAACCTGCTCGACGAGAGTCGAAATCGATTCGCTCGTGAGCGCGAGCTGATCGACGACGGGTTTCGTCGCGGGCATGCACTTTCGCTTCAGGATGTCGAGATAAATCCCCATCGCCTGAAGGGGTTGCCTGAGGTCGTGGTTGGCCGCCGCAAAGAAACGCGCCCTCCGCTCGCTTTCCTTCTGCGTCGCGCGCCGTGCGTTTTCGGATCGTTGCACCTCGATGCGCAGACGCTCGACGAGGCGCGTGTTTTCGGCGTCGGCCAAAACGCTCGAGGTGATGAGTTCGTTCAACTTTCGCCCCGAATAGAGAATAAAGCCCGTCACGACGACGAGCACCGTCGTGAGAATGACGGAACTCACGCGGTACTGCCCCGCGACCGCCATCGTGAGGGGCGTCATCGAAAGGAGCGTGAAGGCCGTGAGCGAGGGCATCCAGCAGGAGTACACGGGCCATCCCGCAAACGTCACCGCCACCGTGATCGCGACCGTCATCACCTGCAGAAGTCCCGAGCCCTGCACGACGAAGAGAATCCCGGTCAAGCCCCAAATGGCCCCCGTCACGACGGCGAGCACCGTCCAACGGCGCACCCAGGCGCGCACGTTTTTCACGCGCGCGTCGTCGCGCCAGAACTTTCGCACGAAGACGAGCGCGACGATCACCTGCGCCAACCAGATCGCGGTCCAGGAAATCAGAAAGACGCGGCTGTACTCCGTCTCCCAATACATGAGAACGAGGCTTCCCATCCCGATGATCTGCGCGGCGATCGCGACGGGAAAGAGCCGAAGGCTCCGCAAAATGACGCTCGAGAGCGTTCTCGCCGTAAGACTTCTCGTGCGCGAAATGCCGAAGAAGCGCTTCAGAAAGTCGAGCGTAATGGCTTTGGTGAGCGGCATTTCCTGTTCCTCACTTCGTAAGCGTCACGGCGCGGCCGTCGAACGCGAGCCGAAGCGTCGCCCCAACGGGAAGCGTTTCGCGCCTCGCACCGTGTCCGACGGGAAGACCCGTAAAGAACCTGAGATCCGGCCGGGTCTTCGCAAAGCGCGCGAGCGCCGTCCCGAAGTCGTAGCCGCCCTGACGGTTCGCCACGCGGTCGGAGCCGAGGAAGTCCCCGAAGAGGACTGCGCGGCAGCCGTCGAACATCCCGGCCTGGGAGAGATGAAGAAGAGAGCGTTCGATTCGCCAGGCGGGTTCGTTGACGTCTTCCAGGAAAACGGCGTGGGGACGCCCCGCCAGACGCCGCGTCGGAACGTGAGGCGTCCCGGCAAGAGTCGTGAGCATCGTAAGATTCCCGCCCCAAAGCGTCAGGTCTTCCGTGAAGGAAGCCGCCTCACCCGACGTCCGTCTCCCCCCTTCTGCGTACGCCGCCTCCGGTACGAACGAAAGGCGCCAGGCCTCGTTTCGGGGTCCGAAGGCGGCCGCCGCGCGCGAAAGCGCCCCGAAGGGGTCGCCTTCGATGCGGCGCTCCGGATCGAAGTCGCCGCCCACGGGACCGTGAAGCGTCGTACGGCCCGTATGGGTCCAAAGAGCGTTCAAAAGCACCGTCACGTCGGAATAGCCCGTAAGCAACGCCCGGCCCGAACCCAGTTCGTTCCAGGGAAGCTTCGAGAGCAGACACTGCGACCCGAAGCCCCCGCGAAGCGCGAGCGCAAGATCGGCCGAGTCGTCGGCGAGCGCCGCGACGGCGTCCGCCAGACGCACTTCGTCGGATCCCGCAAAGCGGGTCTCGGCACTTCGTACGGAAGGAAGTTCCGCGAGCGCAAAGCCCTTGGCCCGGATACCCGCCGCTATGCGGTCAAGCCGTTCCGTGTCGAGCTCGTTGTCTTCCGTCAGATATTGTCCGGCCGGCGCAAAAAGGAGAATTTTTTCCATGACGCGTCCCTTTCAGCGGCGTTCATTGTCGTCGACGGCCGCCCTGCGTTGCGCGAAGAATTCCTTCAGCAGCTTGGAAGCCTTTTCGGCCTCCACCCCCTTCGTCACGAAGGGTCGGTGGTTGAGCTGCGGCAGATCGAAAAGCCCGAAGACGCTTCCGAGCGCGCCCGAGCGGGGCTCCGCCGCCCCGAAGACGACGCGCTTCACGCGGGCGTTCCAAAGCGCTCCCGCGCACATGGGACAGGGTTCTAGCGTCACGTAGAGCGTCGCCCCGGTGAGACGGTGATTACCCAGAACGCGCGCCGCCTCCCGGATCGCGAGCACTTCGGCGTGGGCCGTCGGATCGCCCGAGGTGAGCGTGCGGTTGTGTGCGCGCGCAATGATTTTTCCCTCCGCCGCGACGACCGCGCCGACGGGAACTTCTTCGAGCGCCCTCGCCCTTTCGGCTTCCAAAAGGGCTTCGCGCATGAAGCGGCGGTCCTCTTCTTCATCCGCGAAGACGGTCGACCGGTTCACGTTTCGGTTTTTCTCCTGCAGGGCCGTTCGCACGGCCGCGCGCCGGCGGGCGAGGATTTCGCGCGCGCTCTCGAGTTCGTCCAAAAGTCGTTCCCGCGTCAACTGAGCGGGCCGCTCGATGCGGTTGCGGAGCGTCTCCCCCGAATCTTCGAGAATGCCTCGCCCGAGCGCCGCCTCGAGAATCATCCCGGCGTCGGCCGCGAGCCACTCGCCCTCTTCCGAGAGAAAGCGTTCGGCTTCGGCGAGAAAGACTTCCCGCGGCGCACTCTCGCCAGCCGACGAAAGAAACGCGGCGCAAAGAACGATTCTCAGGTCTTCCGGGTTGGAAAAAAGCCGGTCGAGCGGCAGTCCCCGTCGAAGGCTCAGTTCGTTGAAGCGCTCGAGGTCGGGGAGAGAAAACGTGGCCGAAAGAGGCAGCTGATACATGTTGCGCAAAAAAGTGTGACATCTCGTAGGAATGCACCATTCTACCGAGCTCGCCGTGCCTAGAATGACGTAGTCGCAACTCTTTTCGGAAACCCGTCATGTCGATTCGCGCCGCAAGCCTTCTTCTTTCCTCCACGCTTCTTCTCGGCACGCTTTTGCCCGCTGCGGCGCAGGCGAGCGCTGCAAGCGACGAACTCGCGGCCTGCCTTGAAGAAAACATCACCGCACAGGACCGCAAGGTTCTCGTGCAGTGGGCCTACGTAACGCTCTCGAAGACGAGCGCCGCCAAGGAAATCCAGACGATTCCCTCCTCCAAGGTGAAGAACGTCGAGGCAAAGGTCGAAAAGACGCTCACGAACCTTGTCCTCAAGCGCTGCGTGAAGCCCGCGGGAAAGGTGCTTCTCAAAGACCCGAAAAACGGGCTTCAGGACACGCTTGAGACGCTTGCCGTGCGGCTCGCGCGCTCGGAACTGCAAAAACGCGCGAATCCCGTTCTCCCCATCACGATCACGGACCTGCTCCGTCGCTGAGCCATGCCGGTCATCCGCGATGCGGACGCCGCGGTCCGCTACATCGAGTCCCGCGGCATTTTGCTTTTTCTTCCCTGCGGCGTTCCGGGATTGTCTCTCTATGAGAACATGGAGCCGGACCTCTTTGAAACGGACGAGAAATCGCTCAACCCGTGGTATTGGCGTTTCGAGTTCGCGTATGCGGACAATCTTTTTTACGGACAATTCTTCGACGGACGGCTCGGATTCGTGCGGCGCGACCTTTTCCCGGCCTTCGCCGCTCTGCGGCGCGGGAGCCGAACGCCCGAAACCATGCTCGAAAGCGATGACCTCACGGCCGACGCCAAGACCTTTTATCGGGCGCTTCCCGCTTGGGCGGAATGGACGCTCGCCGACGCCATGACGCGGGTTCCTCCGCTCGAAACAAGGCTCGAGACGATCGCGAAGGAACTGCAGACAAAAACGCTCCTCTTTACGTCGGGCTTTCGATACAAGCGCAAGAAGACGGGCGAGGAATACGGCTGGCCCGCGTCGCTTTACGCACGCCCCGACGAAGAATTCGACGGGCCGCTCGCCGATCTTTTCCCGCCTCGCGACGAAGCGCTCGCGTTGCTGCGGGAAGCGACGGGTTGGGAGGCGCTCGACGAAGCGAACCGCAAACGTCTCGACGAACTTCTTCTCGGCAAGAAAAAGCGCGGAAAACCTCGGGGGCGTCGCAAGCACTGACGCCTTATGTCTCAGCGCGGCATCGTCGCCGCCATAGCTTCTTCGAGAAGGGTTTCGACGCGCGCGGGACGCGTGTAGGGACTGTCGCTTCCGTCACAGTGACGCATCCAGTCGTGCGCTTCCTGCAGATAGGCGCTGTCAAAGATCAGAAAGTCGCCTTCGCGCTCAAGGCCCGCTCGGCTGCGGCAGTCGGCGAAGAGTTTGTCGAGCGTCACGTCCGAGACGCTGATCACCGTCGCGATGTGGCGCGAGCGTCCCGGTACGGGCACTCGCACGCGTTGCCCTCTGGGCCCCTCCTCGATCGTGCCGAAGTAGACCGACCATGCGAGCAGAAAGGCCGCGAATTTCTGCTGTGCGGGAAGAATCGCCGTGATCGTGAGACCCATTCGGTCCGAGAGATTGATGAGCTCCTGAATCGAAAGCCAGAGACGGATCACCGCGGGATCCTTCAAAAAACCGAGCTCGGCGCCGCGCGCGTGCGAAATGCGCAGGGTTGTAACTCTGCTCAAGGCGAAATACTGCCCGATCTGCGGTCGACGCGTCGCAAAGTTAAGATTGCCCGTCGCCACGCGGTTCGGAGTCGACAGTCCCATGGCCCCCGCGCCCGACTGACCGTTGAGCGTCGCCGCAACGCGGCACGAAAGCCCCGAAACGATCATCTGCATGCCCTTGACGACCGTTCCTTCGATGATGGAATCGCCGGGTTGGAAGTGGTGCAGTTCTCCCGCTTCGCGAAAGTGTCCCCGGACCTCGGGGGGAAGCGGCAACGCAATGAAGGGCATGATCGGCGCGCGCGGTCCGTAGACGCTCGGCCACGTCTGCGTGAAGCGCTCGACCGCGAGTGCGTCGTACCAGGCTTTCGAATAATTCTTCACGATCGGTCTCCCTTTCCTCAGACGTTGCTCGAAGCGACTTCTTCGAGGAGCGTCTCGATGCGCTCGGGTCGCGTAAAGAGGCTTTCATTGCCGTCCGTCCCGCGCATCCATTCGTGCATGGGCTGCAGCGCGGCGCTCTGGAAAATCCAGAAGTCCCCGTCGCGCTCGAGCCCTGCGTTCTGCCGCATGTCGGCGATGAGTTTTTCGAGCGTCACGTCGGAAACGCTCACGACGGTCGCAATGTGACGCGCCCGCCCCGGAATGGGAATGCGAACGCGCTGTCCTCCCGATCCCTCCTCCACCGTTCCGAAAAAGACCGCCATCGCGATGAGAAGCGACGCAAAGCGCATGGGGGCGGGCAAAAGCGCCGAGATGGTGAGCGCCATGCGGTCGGAAAGATTGATCGACTCCTTCACGGACAAAAGCATCCGCATGTTCAAAGGATCGGTGAGCCAATCGAGCCGTTCGGCGTCCAGGTGCGCAATGCGGCGCGTCGTCACCTTGCTCACAGCACGGTATTGGCCGATCTGCGGACGGCGCGTCGCGAAGTTCAGGTTTCCCGTGGCAAACCGGTGGGGAGCGGCAAGTGCCATGAGGCCCGGTCCCGCCTGCCCTTCGAGCGTCGCGGTGATGCGTGCGGAAAGCCCCGATTCCACGAGCTGCAACCCCTTCACCACCGCACCTTCGATGATCGAGTCTTCGGGCTGAAAATAGTGAAGCTCCCCGTGCGTACGGAAAGCCTCCCGCATTTCCGGAGGCAGCGGTATCGTCACGAAGGGTAGAACCGGAATGCGCGGACCGAACTCGTCGGGCCACGCATCCGTTAAACGCTCCGTCGCGAGCGCATCGTACCAATCTTTCGAAAAATTTTTCATGGTCGAAATCTTACCGAGGAAAAATCGTTCCGAAAGGAGCCGAAATTCCGGGAAAAAACTGCGAAAAATCGCGCCTCAAGAAAGAAAAGCGCGGCAAATGCTTCGACGCCCAAGCGCCCCGTGTTCGCGAAGCAACCGTCCATGCGCCCGAAGCCCCGAGAACGCGGGTGACCGAAACGGCGCATGCGTCGTGAAATAAGCCGAAAGAAGTATATAGAAAAAGGCTCTCTCTGAAAATCAATGTTTCCGCGTAAGAATGCCACAATTCCAAACCCTTGAAAGAGTAGGACTACCAACACAATTAAAAGAAAACAACCCAACCTAGGGTTAACGCCCAAAAGTCACACCCAAGCAGTTGGGTAGTTAGAAAGGATTGATTCTCCTTAGACTTTCCGCTGTTCTCATAAGACACCTCTTTCGATCACTCAAAAGGAGACAAACCATGTCGGTTCTTTCCCGTCGTTCCTTCCTCGGCGGCGCCACGCTCGGTGCGGCCGCTCTCGCCGGTTCGCCCATCGCCGCGTTTGCGAGCACGAAGGTTCCCGCCAAGTGGGACGAAACCACGAGCTTCCTCATCATCGGCACGGGCTTTGCCGGCCTCGCCGCCGCTCTCGAAGCCCACGGCCTCGGCATGAAGGCCAATGAAATCATGGTCGTCGACAAGATGCCGAGCCCGGGCGGCAACTCCATCATCAACGGCGGCGCCGTCGCTGCGGCCGGCACGGACATGCAGAAGGCCGAAGGCATCGAAGACAATCCCGATCTCCTCTACAGCGACATTCTGAAGGCCGGCGGCGGCATTGCGCATCCCTCGCTCGCCCGCCGCATCGCCGACGAATCCGTCGAAAACTTCTACTGGCTGCGCGACAAGATCGGCGTCAAGTTCAAGGCCGTCACCTTCCACGGCGGTCACTCCGTCAAGCGCTCCCACGCCGTGACGAACAACTCGGGTTCGGGCTTCATCAACCCGATGCTCGCCAAGTTGAAGGAATACGGCATCGAACCGCGCCTGCGCACGATCGTCGACGAAATCATTGTCGACGACAAGAACTGCGTTCTCGGCGTCAAGGCCCGCGTCAACTATCGCTATGGCCGTGAAAAGTCCGGCAAGGTCACGTACATCCGCGCCACGAAGGGCGTGCTCCTCGCTTCGGGCGGCTTCTCGCAGAACGTCAAGATGCGCATGTCGCACGACCCGCGCCTCACGGAAGCCTTCGGTTCCACGAACCACCCCGGCGCCACCGGCGAAATGATTCAGGAAGCCCAGATGATCGGTGCCAACACCATTCACATGGACTGGATCCAGATGGGGCCGTGGACCTCGCCCGACGAACAGGGCTTCGGTCTTGCTCCGCTCTTCGTGGAATCCGCCATCGGCTACGGCCCGATGATCGACCCGGCCAATGCCCAGCGCTTCATCCAGGAATCGGGCAACCGCAAGGTCCGCGCCGACGCCATCGTCGCCATGGGTCACCCCGCCGTCATCTACACGACGCTGAAGAACGCCGAAACGGCCATCATCGGCAAGAACATGACGAAGGAACTCTATGACCGCGCCGTCAAGAACGGCGTCATCAAGGTCTATCCGGACCTCAAGGCCATGGCCGACGATCTGAAGATCCCGTTCGACGCCCTCAAGAAGACGAACGACACCTTCAACGGCTACATCAAGGATCAGAAGGATCCGGACTTCAACTGCATGATGTTCAAGAACGCCGTGCCCAACGTCGAAGGCCCCTTCCTTGCCGTTCGCCTCTGGCCGCGCGTCCACCACACCATGGGCGGTCTCGAAATCAACGACCAGGCCCAGGTGCTTGACGTCCGCGGCAACCCGATCCAGTGCCTCTACGCCGCCGGCGAAGTCACGGGCGGTGTCCACGGCATGGTCCGCCTCGGCACGGTCGCCGTCGCCGACTGCATGATCTTCGGCCGCATCGCCGCTCGTACGGCCAATGCCTGCAAGGGCTGCGGCACGAACTGAGCCGATAAGGCTTAAGGATCCTCAGGATCCTGTCTGACAACGTCGCGAAGGGAGCTTCGGCTCCCTTGCGGCGTCCCTGTATTTACCATCCAAGACCCCGAGAAAATGAACAAACTTGCTCTTCTTCTCTTCTCCGCCGTCTCGGCCGTCGTGATGGCCGCGGGCAGCGCCCAGGCCGCCGACTTCGGCGCCGACCGCCACGCCGCCAAGGGTCTCAAGTGCGAGTCCTGCCACGGTCCCGACGCCAAGAATCCGGCCTATCCCGACGAAAAGACCTGCCTGCAGTGTCACAATCGGGACGAGCTCGCCAAGAAGACCGAAAAGTTGGAAATCAATCCCCACAAGGCCCCGCACAACGGCGACTGCACGCTCTGCCACATGCAGCACGAGCCTGAAGTCAACTACTGCGCCCAGTGCCACAAGGTCTCTTTCAAGATGAAGCACGGCGAATAACCGGGCTTTTTCTGGAACCGTCCACCCTTTTTTCAGCGCCGGACCTACGTCCGGAACTTAGATTTTTCGGAGACGCTTCTGCGTCTTCAGAACAGAATCCGAAAAGGAAACTACAATCATGAAAAAGAGTCTCATCGCCCTCGCCGTCGCCTCCGCCGCCATGGCCGGCAGCGCCTACGCCGCCAACGTCGAAGTCTACGGCTTGATCGACACGTCCCTCGCCTATGTTTATGCCGACCCCGACGCCTCCGGTGTCGATGGTTCCGGCAAGTTCACGATGGAAAACGCCCGTGAATTCGGTTCCCGCTTCGGCCTGCGCGGTTCGGAAGACCTCGGCAACGGCATGAAGGTGGGCTTCGTTCTTGAATCCGGCATCAAGTCGGATTCGGGCGAGCTCGACCAGGGCGGCCGTCTCTTCGGTCGTGAAGCCCACATCAACCTGACGGGCGACTTTGGCTACCTCGCCTTCGGTCTGCAGCCTGTCTTCGGCAGCACGCTCGGCCAGCACGGCCTCTTCCGTGCGATCGACCCGCTCTTTGCGAACTACACCGAGGCCTTCGGCTCCGGTCATGCTTCCGCTTCCATGTGGACGCGCGTCGACAACGCCATTTCCTACGTGACCCCGAACTGGGCCGGCTTCAACTTCTACGGCATGTATTCCTTCGAGAACGACAGCACGAAGCCTTATGATCGAAACGCCGACGAAGGTTCCTCGGGCGTTGACCGCTACGCCGCCTTGGCCGCCCGTTATCAGCAGGGTGCCCTTGAAATGGTCGCCGTCTACGACACCACGATGTACGGCAATGACCGCCAGAGTGCCAAGTACGACGACAACGGCCAGACCTTTACCTTCGGCGGCAACTACACCTTTGGCAACGGTCTCAAGGTTCTCGCCTTCGGCCAGTGGTTCAAGGATCAGGAACTCAATCGCGCCGGCGTGATGAGCTCGGCTTTGGAAGCCCATAATTTCGGCAAGGGTTACGGTTTTGTCGACGGTTACGGCGTGAGCCTCGGCGTGAACTACCCGATCGGCGGCGGCGTCGCCAAGGCTCAGGTCGCCTATCGCGACATGGAAAACCAGAACGACGTCGAATTCAACCGCTGGACGATCGCCGCGGCCTACGACTATCCGCTCAGCAAGCGCACGGCCGTCTATGCCATGACGGGCTACACGCAGGAAAGCATGGAAGGCGTCAACACCAAGGACAACAAGGTTGACGCCGATCCGAGCGGCTACGAATTCACGGTCGGCATGGTCCACCGCTTCTAATGAGTAACTTCGGACGACGCGGCCGCGCCGTCTGAACCAGACCTCTCAACGACCCCCGACGGGAGACGTCCCATCGGGGGTCGTTCCATTTCCGCTTTGGGTTCGGCTGATCTCGCCCCTGCAGGACAATCCCCGAAAAAGAACGTTCGTAATTACGCCCTTCGCACGCTACAATGTGCGGCGTGATCAACCCGGCCGGGCGTTTCCTGTCAACCCGTTCGGCCGTTTCATGAGGACCCAACCCATGTGCACTACCATCATCGTCGGCGAACACGCCACCGTTGACGGTTCCTTCCTCGTCGCGCGCAGCGCGGACAGCTCGTCCCTCAAGGCGCAGCACTTCGTCATTCACCCGGCCGTCACCGGCCAGTCGGGCGTCTATTCCTGCAAGGCCCACGGCGGCGTGAACGACTTCAGCTATCCGCTTCCCGAAAACGCCATGCGCTACACGACGGTTCCCAACTGGAAGACCCAGCTGCACGGCGCCGTCGGCTTCAACGAAGCCGGCCTCGGCCTCACGGGCACGGAATCGATCTTCGCGAGCGACGAAGCGCTCTCGTTCGACCCCTACAACAAGGCCTCGGGCATCACCGAAGACGACATCCCGAACGTGATCCTGCCGCGCTGCCGCACGGCCAAGGAAGGCGTCCTCCTTCTCGGCAAGATCATTGAAACGCAGGGTACGGGCGAAGGCTTCGGCGTCGCCTTCGTCGATCAGCACGACGTCTGGTATCTCGAAACGGGCTCGGGCCATCAGTGGATGGCCGAACGCATCCCGGCCGACAGCTACTTCGCTTCGGGCAACCAGGGGCGCCTCGGCTTCTACGATCCCGAAAACGAAAACCAGCTCGCCAGCCCGACCCTCGTCTCGTTCGCCGCGGAAAAGGGCCTCTACGACCCGAAGAAGGGCCCCTTCCACTTCTCCGCCGCCTACACGCGCGACGACGGCCGCGACCGCGTCTACAACGACCCGCGCGTCTGGATCATGCAGAAGATCCTGAACCCCTCGATCGAACAGCCCGTGGACGACGGCCGCAACTTCGCCGTCTACCTCAAGCCCGAAAAGAAGGTTTCGCTCGCCGACATGAAGGCGATCATGCGCGACCACTATGAAGGCACCCCGCACGATCCGTACGGCGAAAACCTGAACGGTGCCGAACCCTGGCGTCCGATCAGCGTCTTCCGCACGTATGAAGCCCACGTGATGGAAGTCCGTCCGAATCTGCCGCTCGCCATCGGCGAAGTCGTGCACGTCGCCTTCGGCATGGCCGACCTCTCGGTCTTCGTTCCCTTCTACCACGGTCTTGAAAGCGTTCCCGAGCAGTACGGCCTCGGCACGGACCACTGCGACAACCGTTCGGTCTACTGGAAGTACCGAAAGGTCCAGACGCTCGCCATGACGAACTATCTAAAGTTCGCCCCGATCGTCAAGAAGGCCTACGGCGACTTCGAAGCCACGATCGACGAAGAACGCCGTCAGTTTGAAGCGCGCTACCTCGAACTCGTCAAAACGGACGAAAAGGCCGCCAACGCCGAGCTCAACCGCTTCAACCTCTCGGTTCTCGCCCGCGCCGAAGCGATCGCCGAAAATCTGCAGAACGATATCCTCACGCAGATGACGGCCGACACCGAAGAGAGAATCGTCTTCAAGAACAACAAGTCCAAGGACTAAGCTTTCGTTTCCGGGCGGCTTCGCGCCGCCCGAATCACCGAGCGGCTCCCCTAGGCGGAGCCGCTTTTCGTTAGAATGTCTCTCTTTACATTTCAGGATCCGCACTTCGAGAGCCTATGGCCCACACTCCCAACAAACCGCTTCGCACCAAGTTCGTCTACCGCCGTTGCCACCCCGGCGACTATCAGGCGCTTCGCTTTCTCGTTCGGGAATCCTGGCCCGTCGACATGCGCGATCAGGTCGACGACATTCTGAAGGACGCCCTCACCCATCCGGATTCGACCGCGATCTTCGCGTGCTTCGCAAACGACGACGCGGTCGCCTACGCACAGGTCTCCGTTCGCCAGGAATATACGGAAGGGGCCTCGACCTACCCGATCGCCTATCTCGACGCGCTCTACATCCGTCAAAACCTGCGCCCGCTCGGCGTCGGCCAGCGTCTCGTCGACCTCGTCACGACCTACGTGAATTCTCTCGGCATGGAAGAGCTCGCCGCCGACTGTCTCTCGAGCGACCTGCAGCAGTTCGAACTCTTGCTGCAGTCGGGTTTTGAGGAAGTCTCGCAGATGACGCACTTCGTGAAGTCGATTCCGCTAAAGATGCGCCGCAGCTGACGATTTCGGCAAAGAAAGTTTGTTAAGCCGTAACAAGTCTTCTCCGACGGTCTTTCCGAGGAACACTCGGTACTACAATCGGAGAAAAGAAATTTTCCCTTCCGACCATCCCATGCACATTCTCATTTCGAACGACGACGGTTATCGCGCGCCCGGCATTCGTGCGCTCGCCGACGCGATGAAGCGCTTCGGACGCGTCACGATCGTCGCGCCCGAGCACAATCATTCGGGCGCTTCCAATTCGCTCTCGCTCAACCGTCCGCTCACGGTCGAGCACATTCCCGGCGACAACCTCTACGTCGTTTCGGGGACGCCCTCGGATTGCGTTCACGTTGCGCTCACGGGGCTTCTCGACGAACGTCCCGACCTCGTCGTCTCGGGGATCAACTGCGGCGCGAACATGGGCGACGACACCATGTATTCGGGCACGGTCGCGGCGGCGATCGAAGGATATCTCTTCGGAGTCCCCTCGATCGCATTCTCCCAGATCGACAAGGGATGGGCGGAACTCGAGAGCGCCGCCAAGGTCGCATCAACCGTCGTCGAACGGTTTCTCGAAGCCGACCGCGAAGCCGGTCCCGTGCTTCTCAACGTGAACATTCCCAATATGCCGTTCGACCGCCTTCAGGGAATCCGCGCCACGCGCCTCGGGCGCCGCAGCTGCGCGGACGACGTCATTTGCGAGATGAGTCCCCGGGGTTTTCCGATCTATTGGCTCGGCGCCGCGGGCAAGCCCGCCGACGCCGCGGAAGACACCGACTTCTGGGCGACGCAGCACGGCTTCGTCTCCGTCTCGCCCCTGCAGACGGACCTGACGAACCACCGTCAGGTCGCCATGGCTCACGACTGGGTGGGCGGCCATCTTTGATTCGAACAAAAGGAAGAGCACGATGCGCAAAAACAAGATTTACACCGCCTTGCCGGCGCTTGCCGCCCTCCTCGTTGCGGGCTGCTCCACGGTGGACACGACGACCGTCCCCATGGTGGACCGTTCGAGCTACGACAAGGACACGGCCGCTCCGATTCTCTCGAGCACGGCCGACGGCACGGGCGCGATGACGCTTCTTGCGCCCGGGTCCGTCAAGGACTCCGGACGCGTGCACACGGTGGCCCCGGGCGACACGCTCTACAACATTTCACTGCGCTACGGATTTGAACCGCAGGCGCTGGCCACCCTCAACGCCGTGAGCGACCCGACGGCGCTTCGCATCGGTCAGACGCTTCGCCTTCCCGTCTCGACGAAGGCGCCCGTAACGACGGCGAACCCGACCGTGCGCGTGTCCCGCATCACCGATCTTTCGACGAACATCCCCGAACCCACCTCCACCGAACCGGCCGAGGAAACCGAGGCCGCTGCGCCGGTCTCGGGCAAAACCGCCTCCGAAACGAAGCCCGCCGCCAAGGAAGAACCCGCACCGCAGCCTCCCAAGACCGTTCCCGGCACGCGCATGATCTGGCCCGCCAACGGGAAGATCCTCTCGGACTTCTCCGCCAACGGCAAGGGCCTTGACATCGGCGGCGTGGAAGGCGACCTCGTCGTCGCCGCAGGCGCCGGCACCGTGCTCTTCGTCGGCGAAAACGTCAAGGGTTACGGCAACCTCGTCATCATCAAGCACAGCGACAGCATCGTGACCGCCTACGGCCACAACCGCAAGATCGTCGTGAAAACGAACGACCGCGTGAAGGCCGGCCAGAAGATCGCCGAAATGGGGTCCAACAACGGCGTCCCGCAGGTCCGCTTTGAAGTGCGTCTGCGCGGCAAGGCCGTCAATCCTTCGGAATATCTCCCCGCCCGCCGCTAAAGGCCACGGCCCGGGCGGCAGGGCGACGCCCGCCGCCATCAAACCAAAAAAATCCCGGCGTCCGACGACGAACCGGGATTTTTCTTGTTTCTTCCGTATCCGGATCCAAGCTCTCCGGCTTCCCGGAGGTCCGGTTTCATCCGGGACTCACGGGAACGGCGCACTGCGGCAAGCCGAAGGTCGTCCGAAGGCACTCCGTCCGGCTTCGGTGTCCGGCGCCGACCTTCTCCTTGCTCATCCCCGCAGCTCGAAACGAATCGGGAAGCGAAGCCGCACCGTCTTCTGCGGTTTGGACCAGAGCCCTTGCGCACGCCGTACGGCCTTGAGGGCCATTTTGTCCAGCAGGGGCTTCCCGGCCGACTTGTGGAGTTCCAGCGACTCAAGACGCCCCGACGCATCGACCACAAACTGCACGACCGCCGTCCCCTCCATGCGCATGGCACGGGCCTTTCGGGGGTATTCGAGCACGGACTCGACACTTCGCTTCACTTCCGCGAGGAACGGATCGTGGACTTCGCCGTAGACCATGGTTGCGATGCCGCCCTGTTGACTTGCCGTCACACCCCCGGCCTGCGCAACCTTCGAAGGTGCGGGCGACGTCGCCCCTTCCCGAGCCCCCGAAGACGTCGCATCAGGCCGTGTTTCACTTGGCTTGTCGGAAGTCGCTTTCCGGGCAACGGTCTTGGGCGCCTCCTTTTTCGTCGGCTTTTTCGTAGCGGGCTGCGGTTTCACCTCTTTCCTCGCCTCCGGAACGGGCTTGGGTTCCGGCTTCGGTTCGGGTTTGCGCTCCGGAGCCGCTTTTGGTGCGGGAACCGGCACGGGTTCCGGCTCGGGTTCGGGTTCGGGAACAGGCTCCGGCTCGGAGATCGGCTCGGGAGCCGTTTCTTCCGCCGGTTGCGCAACGGGCTCGGACACCGGTTCGGCGTCCGACACGCTCCGGTCTCCCGCGGGCGCCACGGGGCCGCCCCCGGTGAGTTGCGCAAAGGTCAGCGCGAGGGTCGCCTGCGTGCCGGCGCCCGCAAAGTTCTCGGTCGGCAGCGTCGTAAGAAGCGCCAGCAACGGCGCATAAACGCCGCATGCGAAGAAAAAGGCCTTTCGCGATTCGTCAGGCGCCTTCTTTTTCCGCGGCGATGGCAAAGTTTTCATGACGGTGTTTTTTCAGAAGGTCGATGACGCGGATGAAATGGTCAAAACGCGAATCTTTGTCGATCCGCAAAATGATGCGTTCGTCCCGGGAGAGCGCGGCGATGCGTCCGTCGAGCGCCGTCCAGTCGACCGCTTCGCCCGCCCAATGGAGAACGCCCGCCTCATCGATCTGTACGAGGGTCGGCTGCGGCTGCGCAGGGGTTCCCGCCGTTTCCGACTTCGGGAGCGACACTTCGATCTCGCCCTTGGCGATGAAAGTGGAAATCGAGAGCACCATCGCCAGAAGGACGAGCATGATGTCGATGAAGGGAACGATGTTGAGGGGTTCCTTCTTCGGAATCTCGATCATGGCGCGCTCCTCAGGCCGACGCATCCCGCCAGCGGGCGGAAAGCACGTTGATTCGGCGCTGCAGGCCGTTGTAGGCGATGAGCGTGGGAATCGCCACGGCGAGACCGAGAGCGGTCGCCTTGAGGGCGAGCGAGAGTCCCGTCATGATGTCGGACGCGTTGATGTTCCCCGACTGTCCCATGTCGTAAAACGTGATCATGATGCCGATCACCGTCCCGAGAAGGCCCACGTAGGGGGCGTTTGAGTAAATGATGTAGAGCGACGTCAGGTTTCTCGTCAGCGCCTCGTCGTACTCGTCCTTCGTTTCAAAGTGCGAGACGTCGACCCCGCGCAAAAAGAGGAGCCGCTCGATCGTGAGCCACACCGCGACGAAGCCCATCAAACCGAGGATGAAGAAGATGATGTAGTCGATGCTTTCCTTGAGAAATTCCATGCTGCGCTACCGATAAGAAAGAGTTCGGCCTGCGGTTGCCGTCCGCTCCGAAGATCGGACGGCAACCCGTTCAAGAAGTTCGCACTCCTCAGAAGGAATACGTGTACGAGAGCCACAAATTGCGCCCGTCGACGTAGTGGCTGTACGCATTCGCCCAACTGCCCGACGACCCCGTCACCCAGTCGTTCGTGCTCTGATCGAAAATGTTGTTGACCGCCACGGCGAAGAGGTGATTTTTGTCGTAGCGGTAGTTTGCCCCCAGGTCGACGATCGTGTAGTCCCGGTACTTCTTTCGTTGCGGCGCATTCTTCGTCGACGGATCCACGGCCATGTCGAACTTCGAGAGCGACTTTACGTACACGTTCAGATCGCCCAGGTCATAGTCGACGCGCGCCGTGAGCGCGTGTCGCGGCAGTTCATTGGGACGTTCCCCCTTGTCTTCGCCCGTCGTGATCTCCGCGTCGGTGAAGGTGTAGCCGCCCGTAAAGCGGAATCCGTGGAAGGGCGCCGTCTTGAAGAGCACCTCCACACCCTGCGTGCGCACTTTGCCGTAGTTGATGTAGCGTTGGTCGTAGCCGCCCGAGCCGTCGGTGTGATCGGCTCCGTCCATGTCTTCGGTGGCGATCATGTTCTTGAAGTCCGTATAGAACCCGCCGACCGTGAGCTGCGCGTACGGGCCGAAGTCCACCGTCGTGGAGAGTTCGTAGGACCAACTTTCTTCAGGCTCGAGATCGGGGTTTCCGTACGTACGGTCCCCCACTTCCGCCCCTTCGACGGCGCCGTTGAAGAGCTGCTTCACGTTCGGCGTCTTGTAGCCGGCCGCCACGCCGCCCTTGATGCTCAAGAGCGGATGAGGACGGTAGACGAGATAGGCGCGCGGCGCAATGTGCGCTCCGAAAATGTCGCTCCAGGAGAGGCGGCCGCCCAACGTGGCGATCCATTCTTCCGAAATGAAGTATTCGCCCTCCAGAAATCCCGAGGCGACGGTTTGATCGAGTTCCTGATGAAGAAGCGGCCCCGACGTGGAGTCGTCCACGAAGGTTTCGTAGTTGACGTCGCCGCCCGCCGTAAGCTTCATGCTGCCCCATTCCTGAAAATCAAGAGGTGCCGTCAACTTCGTTGCGGCCGTGTAGGTGCGTGTCGACTTGAGAGGCGAGCCGATCGATCCGTGCGTACTGCTCCCCTCACCGCCGGACCACGGATTGAGGTCCGTTTCGGTCTTGAGCATGTCGAGCGCGTTGAACTGCAGATAGGTTTCCGTCTCGCCGAAGTCGTAGGTTCCGTGATGTCCGGCGATCGCGGAGTACTTGTGGTACCAGCGGCGCGACTGAATCGAATTCCTCGACGTCTGCATGGAACCGCCCTTGAAACGCGTGAAGTCGCCGTCCACATAGAAGTGGTTTTCCGGATTCACCGTCATGTCGAGACGCGCTCCCAGATTGGCGTTGTAGGTCTCCGTCGACGTGTGCGTCGCGTAGCGTCCCTGAGGCGTCTTGATGGTCGACTTCCCGGTTCCGGCATAACGTCCGCGCAACGTGAGCGACAGCACGTCCTCCTTGATCGGCACGCCGAGGTAGAAACTCGTTCCCCCCTTGTTGCCGTACTCGTCGTGCTGCTGCAGCGTTCCTTCGACGGTGAAGCTGCCGGTAAATTCCTTCGGGTGACGTTTGGTAATGATGTTCACCACGCCGCCCACCGCGTCGGTTCCCCAAGCAACCGACGCCGGACCGCGCAGCACCTCGATGCGCTCGATCATGCCGACGGGCGGCATGAAGGCGGACGTCGGGTCGAAACCGTTGTCCATCATGGCCGTGCTGACGTTCTGACGTTTCCCGTCCACCAGAATGAGCGTATAAGCGGAATCGAAACCGCGGATGGACACGGAAGTGTTCCCCATTTTCGTGAAGCCGATGTCCACGCCGGGCACGTCCCCGATGGCCGAACCGATGTCGTTGTAGGGTTTTGTCTGCAGTTCACGGGCCGTCGTCACGGAAACGCTCGCCGGGGCTTCCCGCGTGTCCTGCTCGTAGCCGGTCGCCGATACGACGGACGTGTCCAAAAGCGTGTAGCCGTCGCCCGACTCCGCGGCGCAGGCCGACTGCACCGCGAGTGCAAGCGGCACGAGGGCAAAGGGAATGAGAAAAGGAGTTGAGTTGTGCATTTTGGTTGGGAATGAAATTTTCGTCAAACCGCCTCGGTCGAGGCGGAAGGTGAACGAATCATACATGAGAAACATTCTCGTTCGCAAAATTTATACCGTACGAAACAAACGATCCGTCTTTACAAACCATCAGGATTCATTCCGACAAAGCCCGTGAATCCCCCTGGTTTTGCACAATTTCCCAAGGAAAATCCATAGGTCGCCGATCCGTACGTCCTCATGAAAAAATGCGTGAATAAAACACAAAGAAATGCATCAAAATATTTCTACGTAGGAATGAGAACCATTCCTACTCATTTCTTCCGCTAGAGTTGCCTTCCGACGTGACCCGACGCAATGCCCGCCGGATGTCTCTTCACTCTCCCCTTTCCCTACTTGCATGACACGATCCACGATTGTTCTCTTCGTTCTGACCGTCGTCTTCTCGCTCGTTTCGCTCGGGACGGGTGCCGCCGACGTTGGTCTGGCGGATCTTTTGACGGGTGATACGGAAGCATTCGAAACGCTTCTTATTTCGCGTCTCCCGCGTCTTCTCGCCATACTCTGCACGGGTGTCGGCATGAGCATCGCCGGCCTCATCATGCAGCAGCTCTGCGCGAACAAATTTGTCTCGCCCACGACGGGCGCGACCATTTCGTCGGCGCAGTTCGGCATTCTCCTCGCTCTTCTCTTCTGGCCCGACTCAACGCTCTGGGGGCGGGCGCTCTTCGCCTTTCTCGCCGCCGTCGCGGGGACCTGGCTCTTCGTCGCCTTCATTCTGCGCATGCCGCAAAAGGACGTCGTGCTCGTGCCGCTCGTCGGGATCATGTTCGGCAACGTCATCGGCGGCGTCACGAATTTCCTCGCCTACCGCTTCGACATGACGCAGGCGCTCTCGACCTGGATGGTGGGGCACTTCTCGCTCGTGCTGCGCGGCCGCTACGAGCTCGTCTATCTCGTCGTGCCGCTCGTGATCCTCGCCTTTCTCTACGCCAAGCACTTCAACATCGTCGGCATGGGGAGGGACTTTTCCAAAAACCTCGGCGTTCCCTACACGGCCGTGCTCTTTTTCGGACTCAGCCTCTCCGCCATGATCACGGCCTCGGTCGTCACGGTCGTGGGAAGCATCTCCTACATCGGCCTCATCGTCCCGAACGTCGTCGCGATCTTCAAGGGAGACGACCTGAGAGCCACCCTGCCCGACACGGCGCTCTTCGTGCTCGTGTGCGACCTGATCGGCCGCACGATCATCGCTCCCTACGAGCTTCCCATCGAACTCATCGTGGGCTCGCTCGGCAGTCTCCTCTTCATCGGCCTCATCTTCTACCGTCTGCGGTTCGGCCGCAAGTCGCTCGACCGATCCCGCCTTCTGGCGGCCTTCGGCCTCAACCGTTCCGTGCAACCCACCTGCGGAGATGTTCGATGAAACCCGCAAACCGCCGTCGCAGCATGACCATCGCCCTCGCAGGTCTCGTTTTCGTCACGGTCCTTTTCGCGCTTCTCTACCAGTTTGCCTTCGTCAATCCGAAGTTCTTCGACTACGCCATGAGTCTGCGCGCACCGCGTCTGGCCGTCATGCTCACCGCAGCCGTCGCCATTGCGGGCGCCTCGCTCGTTTTTCAGACGTTGATCCGCAACACGATCGTCACGCCCTGCCTTCTCGGAATGAACTCGCTCTACGTCCTCATCCACACGGCCGTCGTCTTCTTTCTCGGCTCGGGAAGCCGGTTTGCTGCGGACCCCCTTCTCGCCTTCGCGGTCGACATTGTCGTCATGGGCATCGTCGCTTCGGTCGTATACAACGCGATCTTCGAGAAGACGGGCGGCAACGTTCTCTACGTGCTTCTGATCGGGACGGTCCTCTCGACCTTTTTCTCGAGCGCGCAGTCGTCGCTCACGCGCCTCATGGACCCGAACGAGTATGACGCGCTCCTCAATTCGCTCGTCGCGAGCTTTACGAACGTGAACGCCGCGGTGCTCCTCCCGGCCGTTCTTCTCCTTGCGCTCCTCGCCTTCCTTCTGCGCCGCGACCTTGCGCTCCTCGACCTTCTCGGTCTCGGGCGCGAGACGGCCGTGAACCTCGGCGTTCCCTACGACCGCACGGTTCGCCGCCTCATGACGGGCGTGGCGCTCGCGATCGCCGTCGCCACGGCGCTCGTGGGACCGCTCTCCTTTCTCGGCCTCATCACGGCGAATCTCGCGAGACAGCTCTTTCCCACCTACCGCCACGACATCCTGACCGCCGGCTCGATCTTGATCGGCATGGCGATTCTCACGGGCGGACAGTTCCTCGTCGAACACGTCGCCAACTACGGCGTCCCCGTGAGCGTCTTCATCACGATCGGGGGCGGCCTCTATTTCCTTTTTCTTCTTTTGCGAAGCGTCCGACGCTGAAACGCCATGCTCACACTCAAGAACCTTCGAAAAACCTACGAAGACGTCCCAGTGGTCGACGACGTCTCGCTGGAACTCCCGCACGGGAAAGTCATTTCCTTCATCGGTCCGAACGGCGCCGGGAAATCCACGGTCCTCGGCATGATCGCGCGGCTCGTCGAGCGCAGCGCCGGTCTCGTCGAATTCCGCGGTACGGACGTTCGCGAATGGGACGACCGGGAGCTCGCGCGTCACCTTGCGATTCTCACGCAGGCAAACAACGTCCAGATGAAGCTCACGGTCCGCGAACTCGTCTCCTTCGGACGCTTTCCGCACAGCGGTACGCACCTCACGGCCGAAGACCGCGAGAAAGTCGATCAGGCCGTCGCCTACATGGAACTCGAACCCTTCGCCGACCGGTTCATCGACGAAATGTCGGGCGGTCAGCGTCAGCGCGCCTTCATCGCGATGGTGCTCGCACAAGACACGGATTACGTCCTCCTGGACGAACCGACGAACAACCTCGACATCTATCACGCGACGCAGATGATGAAACTCGTTCGTCGGCTGTGCGACGAGCTCGGCAAGACCGTCATTTTGGTTTTGCACGAAATCAATCTCGCCGCGTTCTACTCGGACTACATCTGCGCCTTCCAAGACGGACGCGTCGCGCTCTTCGGAACGGTGGACGAAGTCATGACGAAGGAAAACCTTCGTTCGCTCTACGGAGTCGACTTCGCGATCCACCGCATCGACGGACGTCCGCTCGCCCTTTTTCATTGATCATTCCCACCGACAGAGGATTTTTGACATGAAACGCCTTCGCCGTACGGCCCTCGCCCTTTCGCTCTGCGCCTCCCTTCTCGCCGCGCCCGGCGCCTTCGCCGCCGAGATTCAAAGTCTCAACGGCAGAAGTGAAACCGTCACCGTCACGATACCCGACTCGCCCGCACGGATCGCCGTGATCGACGCGGCGGTTCTCGACATGCTCGACCACTGGGGGCTCGGCGACCGAATCGTCGCGCTTCCCAAGACGACAAAGATCCCTGCTTTCGAGCGCTACTACGCCGACAAGGCGATTCTTGACGTCGGCACGCTCAAGGAAGTGTCGCTTGAGCGTCTCATGGAGAGCGAACCCGACGTGATCTTCATCTCCGGGCGTCTTGCCAAGAAATACGACGAACTCTCGCGGATCGCTCCGGTCGTCTACCTCACCCCCGACCGCAAGGGCGGGGCCTTCGCGAGTTTCGCGAAAAACCTTCGCCAGGTCGCCAAGGTGTTCGGGCAGGACGTGGAAGAAATGGCCGAGGCCGACATCCGGCGCTTCGAAGAGCGTCTCGCCGCCATTCGTGAGAAAGCGAAGGGCCATACGGCGCTCGTCGGACTCGTGACGAGCAGCCACGTGAACCTCCTCGGCAACGCCGCGCGCTGCTCGCTGATCGGCAATGAATTCGGCTTCACGAACGTCGCAGAAAAAGCCAACGCGAACCACGGCAACGAAGCCTCGTTCGAACTCCTCGTCAAGCACGACCCCGACTACTTCTTCGTCCTCGACCGGGATTCGGCGATCGCCCGTCCCGGCGCGAAGCTCGCTCAAGACATTCTGAACAACGAAATGGTCGACCGCATGCGGGCGAAAAAGAACGACCGCATCGTCTACCTCACGCCCGCCACCTGGTACCTCGCCGAAGGAGGCGTCAAAGCCATGGACAGCATGTTCTCGGACGTCGAAAAGGCGCTGGGACTGCGCTGACGGCGTCTTCGGCCCGGCGTTCGGCACGGCGCCGGGCCGGTGCCGGATGAGACCTCCCTTTGCCGCCGAAGGAGCGGCTCAGAGCCTTCGTTCGAGCACGATCATGTCGACGAGCCGCACGCCCGCCTCGACGATCGGGTGCGGGTAGTGATCGATGAAGAAGTTCTTGATGCGGCGGGTGCGCACGAATCCGAGTCTCTCGTAGAAGGGAAGCGTCGCCGGGCTCTCGCCCGTTCCGACGCGCAGCACGGCGAACCGCCCCCGATAGGTTTGCGTCAGGTGTTCGATCAGGGCCCGCGCATACCCTTTGCCCTGATGCTTCGGAACGGTCGCGATGTTCTTGATTTCCAGGACGCCGTCTCCTTCGTCCGTCACGACGCATTCGCTTTTGACGCCGTCGTCCTCGAGCACGTACATCGTGCCGCGCCCGAGGTAGCGGTCGATCATGGCTTCCTCTTCGTCCGCAAGGAGAAGAAGTTCTAGAAATTGCTTTTTGTTCTCTCTGACTTCCCGGATTTCCATGAGCGGCGCTCCCGGCAACAGACGGTTGTTCGTGACAAGAACATTCTCGCCGAAAACGTTCCCGAAAAAAACGCCTCGGCTTTCGAAGGCGGCCTTCTCCATAACCTTGCCCAATCGTCCTCATTGTCGGACCTCCATTCGGCACATCGCCGCTTTTTTCACATTTCCTACTCCTTTCGTCGAGTATTAGGCGATATCCTCTCGGCAAGAGCCGATTCTTGCCATTCCTACCACCCTCCTAACAGAAAACCCTTACGCCCTATTTCCATCCTTTGGCGGATTCGCAAACGTACGGACCGGGCAGAGAATCAAACGTAAAGAAGCGACCGAAATGTTGATCGACATCACGTTTTTTTTCGGCCGCACGTTTCACTTTTGGAGGACACCACTATGGAACTGCGTAAGGAATACGGCCTTTTGATCGGCGGCGAATGGGTGGCTGCGCAAGGCGGCAAAACGACGGAAACGCGCAATCCCGCCACGGGCGAAGTGCTCGCCCGCGTCGCCGCGGCCTGCGCGGATGACGTCGACCGCGCCGTGAAGGCCGCGCGCGCCGCTTTTGACGGATGGTCGAAGACCTCGCCTGCCGAACGCTCCGCCATTCTTCTGCGCATCGCGGACGACCTCGAGAAGGAGGCCGACTTCTTTGCGAAGATCGAAACGCTGGACAATGGCAAGCCCATCCGCGAGACCTCGCTCGTCGACGTTCCGCTTTCGGTCGACCACTTCCGCTACTTCGCGGGTTGCCTGCGCGCCGAAGAGGGAAGCGCCGTGCGCATCGACAACGACACCATGAGTCTCGTCCTGCACGAACCGATCGGCGTCGTAGGCCAGATCATCCCCTGGAACTTCCCGCTCCTTATGGGCGCCTGGAAGCTCGCCCCGGCACTCGCCGCCGGAAACACTGTCGTGATCAAGCCCTCTTCCACCACCCCGCTCTCTCTTTTGCACCTCGCCGAAATCATCTCCCGCCACGTTCCCGCGGGGGTCGTCAACGTCATCACCGGTTCGGGGCGCACGGCGGGCGACGCGATGCTCAAGCACCCGGGCTTTGACAAGCTCGCCTTCACGGGCTCGACCGAAGTCGGCGTCGACGTCGCCAGGGCCGCGGCCGACCGTCTCATTCCCGCGACGCTCGAGCTCGGCGGCAAATCCGCGAACATCCTCTTTGCCGACTGCAATCTCGAACGTGCAATCGAAGGCGTGCAGATCGGGATTCTCTTCAATCAGGGTCAGGTCTGCTGTGCGGGCTCGCGCCTCTTCATCGAGCGCAAGATCTACGACCAAGTGCTCGAGCGTCTGTCCGAAGCCTTCAAGGCCGTGAAGGTGGGCGATCCCATGGATCCCGCCACCCAGATGGGCGCGCAGATCAACGAGGCGCAGGTCGAACGCGTTCTTCGCTACGTCGAAATCGCGAAGAAGGACGGCGCGCGCATCCTCGCCGGCGGAGAACGCGCCAAGGTGCCGGGCCTTGAATCGGCCGCCTTCATGCAGCCCACGCTCATCGCCGACGTCAAGAACGACCAGTGCGTCGCGCAGGAGGAAATCTTCGGGCCGGTCGTCGTGGCGATTCCGTTCGACACCGAAGAGGAAGTGGTCCGCATGGCCAACGACAGCGAATACGGCTTGGGCGGCGCCGTCTGGACGCAGGACATCAACCGCGCCATGCGCGTCGCGCGCGACGTGCGCACGGGCCGCATGTGGGTGAACACCTACAACGAACTCCCAGCGCACGCCCCGTTCGGCGGCTACAAGCGCTCGGGCATCGGCCGCGAAACCCACAAGATGATGCTCGAACACTACTCGCAGGTGAAGAACATCTTCGTGAGTCTCGCCGAAGGGAAGCGCGGCTTCTTCTGATTCCGTTCGCTTCGGGTTTTTCCGCGTCGGGTCTTCTGCTTTTCGCTACAATGCGGATCTTTCGAATTTGGTTCGCGCCTTCGGCACCGTACGGAGGCAATGGAGAAAAGTCACATGGCCCGACGCAAGGAAAAAACGCCCGAATACTTCACCGTCGACGTCGAACGCCTCGACCAGGAAGGTCGGGGCGTTGCCCGTCGAGACGGCAAAGTCGTCTTCATTCAGGGAGCGCTCCCCGGCGAAAACGTCACCTACGAGCGTCTTCGCAACAAAACGTCCTTTGAAGTGGGCCGCGTCACGGCCGTGCACCGCGAGTCCGTGCAGCGCGTAAAGCCCGCCTGTCCCGCCTTCGGCCACGGCCCGGGCAGCTGCGGCGGCTGCGCCATGCAGCACCTCGAAGCCCGCGCCCAGGTCGCCTACAAGGAAAAGGTCCTTCTCGACACGCTCTGGCACATCGGCAAGGTCCTCCCCGAATCGGTCATTCCCCCGATCTACGGTCCGACCTGGCACTACCGCCACCGCGCCCGCCTCACCGTGCGCGACGTCCCCAAGAAGGGAGGCGTCCTCGTGGGCTTTCATGAAAAGGCGAGCTCCTACGTCTGCGACATGAAGAGCTGCAAGATTCTTCCGAAGCACGTCTCCGACATGCTCGTGCCGATGCGCGAACTCGTCTCGGAACTCTCCATTCGCCAACGCATGCCGCAGATTGAAGTCGCCGTCGGCGGCGACGGCCGCACGGCGCTGGTCTTTCGCACGCTCGAAACCCCGACGCCCGAAGACATGGAGAAACTCCTCGCCTTCGGCGACAAGTACGGCGCCGACATCTGGCTGCAGCCCAAGGGACCCGAATCCGCCCACGCCGTTCGCCCCGAAGCCGAACACGCGCTCGGCCTCCACCTTTCGGAATTCGACGTGCGCATCGGCTTCAAGCCGACCGATTTCACGCAGGTGAACCATGCCCTGAACGAAACGATGGTGGGCCGCGCCGTGCGCCTTTTGGGCGTGGAACCGCACCACCACGTGGCGGACTTCTTCTGCGGTCTCGGAAACTTTACGCTCCCGCTCGCGCGCCTTGCGAAGACCGTGATCGGCATCGAAGGCTCCGAAGGTCTCGTCGCCCGCGCTCGTCAGGGCGCCGCCGACAACGGCCTCAAGGAAAAGACCTCCTTTACGGCCCGCAACCTCTTCACCTGGTGCGAAGCCGACTGGGACGATCTGCGCGCCCGCTACGGCACGATCGACCGCGTTCTCATCGACCCGCCGCGCGAAGGGGCGCTCGCGCTCGCGCGCACGCTCGCCGCGACGGATCATCGTCCGGAGCGCGTCGTCTACGTCTCCTGCAATCCTGCGACGCTCGCGCGCGACTGCGCCGTCCTCCACCATGAAGGCGGTTGGCACATCCGCGCCGCGGGGATCATGAACATGTTCCCGCACACGGGCCATGTCGAATCGATCGCCGTACTCGAACCCGGTCCCAAACCCGAAAAGAAGACCGAAGAGGCCGAAGCGATCGAACGCCGCATCGAAGCCTCGGGCGACGACAAGGTGACGATGCACCTCGACGCCTGACGAAAACCGAGAAGCAGCCGGCCCGCTCCGACACGCTCGGCGGCGGGCCTTTTTGCGCCTCCCGTCTCGTAATCCGCCGAACCGTTGCCAAGGGTTGCGTATTTCTCGGTATAGGCAGAAAAGCCGTCTCTGCGTAAGATGGGCGGATCCGAACGTTCGCTGCACGCCACCTCACAGATGGCGAACGGCCGAAACAAAACCATACGAAAAAACGCGTAAAGCCCGACGAAGGTCCTTTTATGCTGAGCATTCTCCTGATTCTCCCCGACTTCCTCATCATTCTGCTCGGATATCTCCTCAAGCAGGGAAAGCTCGGACAACACTTCGGCGAGGGCTTCTGGAAGGGCGCGGAAAACATCGTCTTCTACGTTCTCTTTCCGCCGCTTCTCTTTACGTCGGTGGCGAATTCGAAACTGTCGCTCGCCGACGCGGGGTACTTCCTCGCGGTGGCCGTGGGCACCATGTTTCTGGCCGTACTTCTCTCGTGGCTCGTGAGAAAGATCGTTCCGGCGGACGACGTGACGCACGCCTCGGTCTTTCACTGCGGCTTCCGCTTCAACAGCTACGTGGGCTTTGCGATCATCATGCGCCTCGCGGGGGAGGAAGGCTTCGCCTTCTTCGCCTTTCTCATGGCCTTCTGGGTTCCGATTTCAAGCTCCATTGCGGTGAGCGCACTCGCGGGTGCGGTGGCGCGGGCCGAGAACGCCCGGAAGAAGGGCGGGCTCTGGAAGAAGACCGTGAAGACGATCTTCACGAACCCCCTCATCATCGCGACCGTCTCGGGCCTTCTCGTAAACGTCTTTGCGGTTCCGATTCCGGAAGTGCTCATGCATTTCCTCAAGTCCCTCGGGAACGCTTCGCTCGCGATGGGACTTCTCTGCATCGGCGCGGGTCTCAAGATCGAGAATCTGCGCGCGCATTTTCCGCTCATCGCCGCCTCGACCGTGGAGCGACTCGTCGCGGTCCCGCTCGTCGCCCTGGGAACGGCCTGGTTTTTCCAACTCGAACCCTTGGGCGCGGCGGCGCTTCTGGTTTTTGCGGCCCTGCCCACGGCTCAATCCTGCTACGTCATGACGGCGAGCATGCGGGGAAACGCTCCGATCGTCGCGGAAGTCACGACGGCCCACACGCTCGCCGCCATGGTGACGCTCCCCGTCTGGGTGGCCGTGATACAAAACGTTTTTCTTGCGGGCTGACGCGCCACGGCGCCGTAGAATGACAGCATCCCTGGTTGTGGAGGAAATGTTTCGATGACCTCAGAAATTCAAAACGCGCCGATCGGCAAAGGCGACGTCGCGCCCGACTTCACGCTGCCCGCCGACGAAGGCGAAGTGACGCTTTCCGCGCTTCGCGGCGAAGGCGTAATTCTCTATTTCTACCCGAAGGACAGCACGGCGGGCTGCACGCTCGAGGCCCGCGACTTCACGGCAAAGGCCGACGACTTCGCGAAGCTCGGCTACCGTATTCTCGGCGTCTCGCGCGACTCCGTCGCCTCGCACTGCCGCTTCAAGGCGAAGCAGGAACTGACGATCACGCTTCTTTCCGACAAGGAGGAGACCGTCTGCCGCGCCTACGGCGTAATGAAGGAAAAGATGATGTACGGCCGAAAGTGCTTTGGAATCGAACGCTCGACCTTCGTCATCAATCCCGAAGGCGTCGTGACGAAGGCCCTGCGCGGCGTCAAAGCCAAGGGCCACGTCGAGGCGCTTCTTGCCGAACTCTCCTGACGGACAAGTGCTTCGACATTTTTTACGAACCCTCCGCAAGGTCAAGTGCCGCGGAGGGTTTCGACTATTTTGCGTTTTGTTGTGGTATTACCCGACGGTCTTTCCCATTCGGAAGCGGGGCTTGGGCAGAATGGATTCATCGACAACAAACATTGCCCGGAGGCTCCCATGCAACGACGCAACCTTCTCTCCCTCGCGGCGGCCGCCGCTTGTTCCGCTCTTCTTCTCGGCACGGCCGGATGCTCCGACAAGGCGGCCGACGAAAACCGCATCCGCGTGGGCGTGACGGCGGGTCCGCACGCCGACATCGTCACGAAGGCCGCCGAAACGGCAAAGACCAAGGGACTCGCCGTGGAAGTGGTGGAGTTCACCGACTACATTTCGCCCGACCGGTCGCTCGCCGACGGGGCGCTTGACGCCGTCGTCTACCAGCACGAACCCTTCCTGCAGAATTTCAACAAGGTCAACAAGACGGATCTGCGCGTAGTCGGCAAGGCGGTCGTGCAGCCGATGGGATGCTATTCGAAGACGATCCGCAGCGTAGAGGAAATTCCCGAAGGTGCGGTCGTGGCGATCCCGAACGATCCCACGAACGGCGGACGCGGCCTTCTTCTCCTCGAAGCCCAGGGCCTTATCAAGCTCAAGGCCGACCGCAAAGACGAAGCGGTGCCCGCCGACATCGTCGAAAATCCGAAGAACCTCAAAATTCTGGAAATGGAAGCCGCTCAACTCCCGCGAAGCCTCGACGACACCGCCGTGGCGGTGATTCCGATGAACTACGTCATCAGCTCGGGCCTCTCTCCCGAAAAGGAAGGCTTCGCCTTCGAGTCTCTTGACGCGGCCTACGCCCTCATCATCATCGCGGCGCGTCCCGACAACGCCGAAAGCGCCGCAGTGAAGACCTTCGTCGAGAGCTACCGTTCGCCCGAAACGAAGCGCTTCGTGGAGGAAACCTTCCGCGGCACCATCCGCCCGACCTGGTAAGTCTTCTTTGTAAACGTTCAGTCGCGACGCCCCTGGTAGCGGCCTTGGGCGTCGTAGCGACGACCGGAAGAATCTTCGCGGCCTTGATACCGGCCCTGGGCGTCGTAGATCCGCCCCGAAGAATCCTTGCGTCCGAGATAACGTCCCTGGGCGTCGTAGCGACGCCCGGAAGAATCTTCCCGACCCTGATAGCGCCCCAAAGAGTCGTAGACCCGTCCCGAATCGTCCGAGCGCCCCTGATAGCGCCCCTGGGCGTCGTAGCGGCGACCGTTCTCGTCCACGCGTCCCTGATAGCGTCCCTGTGCATCGTAGCGGCGCCCCTCATGGAAATCAAAAGCCTTGCTCTCTCTCGGGGCGACCGTCGCGCCGGAGCCGAAGATGAGAGCCTGCAAAAGACCGAGGAAAGTGCGTCGAGTCATTCGTTGCTTCCTAAGGAAAGAGGAGATTCTCTCACTCTAACACGCCCGCGAAGAACCTGCGAGCGGGGAGATTTCGTCGTTTTCCTCGGCATGAGGGCGACGCGTCCGTTTCGATCTGAGAGCGACTCTCAGCGGTTCGCCCTTACTCGGCGATGGAGGATTCTTAAGGAAGCCGCCGCAAAACCCAAGAAAACTCGTCGGGTTTTCTTAAGAAATGAGAGAAGAGCATCGCATCATCAAGGGAAAACCCGATTGTTTGAGCGCGTACAGATGAGAGCCATTCTCACGCTTAAACGAGCCTTAGACTTTACGTTCAAGGGGATTTCTGGCGATATTCCGGTGTCGCCGAAACGGTAAAAACAGGCCGACAAAAGATGCAAAGAGAAGCTTTGTTTTCGATTCGCCCTTGTCTAAGGCTTCTCTCCATTGGAGTTTATAAGGTTTGCGTAAGCCGGAAAAGATTTCGTAAAATTCATTTCAGAGACGATGACAAAGTGTTGCGCTCGATCAAGCGAATGTAAAAAAGCATGTCGGAACCCGAAAATCACTTGAGAAGTCATCTCATGTTCTGTATAGTTGATCTCAACGGAAAACGAGATGTTCCACACAAAGGACTGAGGGGTCGGTCCGGAACATCACCCGACGCGAAGCTTGGACCGTGACGGGAAAGTTTTCAGGTCTCCTGGGGGAGCGCGGAATACAGGGCCGCGCTCCCCATTTCTTTTCCGGGCGGACGTTTGTCCCGCGCTTTTGTTTCGAGCGGGCGGATTGCGGTCCGAAAAGACAAGGGCGCCCGAAAGCGCCCCCCGCGAAAGTCGCAACGACGTCGCGTCAGCCGTTCGAGACGGCCTTTTCCTGCGGCATCTGCGAGAAGATCCAGGTGAGGAACCCGCCCTTGTTGCGCGAGCACACCCACACCTTGCCTTCGCCCTTGAACTTGAGAACGATGCCTTCGCCCGAGAGCTGGCTGTGAAGGACCTTGCCGAGAAGGCCGGAGCGAGCCGTGTTGATCGAAAGTTCGTAGTCGAGTTCGCGGTCCCAGGCGACGAGATGTCCGTTGTCGACGATGAGCTTCTGACCGGGCTTCACGTCGACCGCCTGAATGGAGCCGAAGCCCGAGAGGGCGATTTGTCCGCGTCCTTCGGTCGCCATGAGAAAGAGGCCGCCCGAATTGCCGAGAAGAGCGCGCCCGAGGCTCTGCGTCTTCGTTTCGAATTCCACTCCGTCGGTGGCGGCGAGGAAGGCGCCGTCCGAGAGCATGTACTGACGTTCTCCCACGTCAAGGAGCACGACGTCTCCGGGGAGATTCGGCGCGAGGAGGACGCTTCCAGGTTCGTCGTCCGCGACGAAGGACTGCTGGAAGAAATTCTCGTCGTTCAGAAATTTGCGCGCGAGGCTTTTGAAGAAGCCTCCTCGGGTTTCGCCCTTGAGCGAAATCGAACCGTCCATCGCCACCATGGCGTTGGACTCGGCGGCGACGCTCTCGCCGGGTTCGAGTGTGATGCGAAGGAGAGGATCGATCTGAGAAAGAACTTCAAAGCGGGCCATGAGAAATGATGAGAACGGAAAGAAAAGGAAACGGACGATGCGGCGCGTCTTCACCGCGCCCGTCCGTCATTCTATCGGGCCAAGAGCTTGACGTGGCTCGGCGCTTGCGATCGGCAACCGTTGGGGACGCCTTGAAACATTTGCCTTACTCAAATAAGCAGGACGATTTTCCTTGTCCCGCCCGAAGCCCCGCCAACCTGAGGAACACTCGAATGCCGGGGCGCCCGTCACGGCGTTCCCCGGCATTTCTCCCATGGAAAGGCGAATCCCACTCAGCGAATCGCCCCCACTTCATGAACCTTCGCGATGTCCTGCGCCGTGTGGCAGGAAGCGCAGCGTTCGGGTTCCGTCACGGGCGAGGTGCCGAACAAAACGCCTCCCATGTCGAGGATATGACCTTTGGCCGCGTCGTTCCAAACGGCCTTCCCTTCGGCGTCGCGCTTTTTCGCGTGACAACTGTAGCAGGCGGCGGCACGGTGAAGCTGTCGACGGGCTATCTCGACGCCGAAAACGACGCGGATTCGTCCATCGACATCCGTCGCTACACGGTCTCCGCGGGCTACGAATATCCTCTCTCGAAACGTACGTATTGTTACGCGATCGTCGGCTACCAAAAGGACACGTACGGACGCCGGGACGTGGACGACGCGGATTCGATCGGCGTAGCCTCCGGTCTGGTCGTGCAGTTCTGATCGTCCCAAGCCGCGCAGTTCGCGTGCGACCTCGGTCGCCGCGCCCGCCCGGAAGAACCAAGACCACCAATCCGCCGAAAAAAAAGCGCCTCCCGCAACCCATATTGCGAGAAACGCTTCCGGGGAGCGCCGCAGCGCGGCGGCGCTCACCCGCACTCAAACGATCATTCGATCATGATCGTCTTCTTTTCGGGAACCGCGGCTTCCTTCTTCGGAAGCGAGATCTGCAGGATCCCGTTTTCGAACTTCGCCTTGACGTCCTCTTCCGTCAGCGCGTCGCCCACGTAGAAGGAGCGCGAAAGCGATCCGCTGTAGCGTTCGCGGCGCAGGTAGCGGCCTTCTTCCTTGCCGTCCTTCTTTTCGAGGCTCTTCTGAGCGGAGATGGTGAGGTAGCCGTCCTTGAGTTCGGCCTTCACGTCTTCCTTCTTGAAGCCCGGCAGGTCGATGTCGAGCTCGTAGCCCGTTTCCGTTTCACGCACGTCGGTGCGCATCAGACGGTCGGCGCGCTTCCCGAAGAGGGGATCGCGGCGCTGCGGCATGTCCATGAGCCCGAAGAAGTTGTCGAAATCATCGAAAATGTTGTCGTGGTAAAGAGTCGGAACAAACATATCATTCTCCTGTCGTTCGTCCGTCCTTTGACCGGGAGGTCTCTCGGAACGTTGGCGTTCCGGCGGCCCTCGATGCGAGGGACATCGTTGTTATCAAAGGGGCTTTGGAATCTTTTCCTTCCCCCTACACCTCATAGATGGGGTTGAAGCTCCCCGCTTCAAGGGGAAGAATGAAACAAGATGTATCAGACTTTTCCCGCCCCCTCCCCCTTCTCTTTCTCTTCGGACGTCCGAGCCTGCTATCCTTTTCCCGTCGCACACCGCGCACAGAACAAGATTTCAAGGAGAACCCCATGGACCCGTACGTTCAAACACTGGCCGATCTCTGCCGCCACTTCGCCCTCTTTTTCCGAGGCGGCGCCGACGAAGCCTGGTACAAGGCCTGGCCGCAGGTGGCGGGCGTGCTGCTCGCCCCGGCCGACGCCACGGAACCCGTCGCGATCGAGGAACTCGACCCCAACGCCGTCGCGCAGAGCGAGGCGAAGCTCTTTTACGGGGTATCGAGCGTGACGCTCCCGCTCACCGAGAGCTCCTGGTCGAACGCCGCGCAGCTATACTGCCAGACGGAGACCTTCGCGACCCGCGCCGCCTATCGGGAAGAAGGCCTCGCGCTTACGGACGACCTGAACCTCCCGGAAGACCATCTCGGAATTTCGCTCGAATTCCTCGCCTACCTCCTGGAAAAGGGCAAAAACGACCGCGCCCGCCTCTTCCTCTCCGAACACATCCTCAACTGGTGGCCCCGCGCCTCGGAAGCGATCCTTGCGCGGGACGACTCCGAACCGATCCGTCCGGTCGTCAAGGCCCTCACCGCGCTTCTCGACGAGGTGAAGGCGACGCTCGAAGAAGCCTGATTTCCGAAGATTCGCCCCCAATACAAAACCGCACCCGACTCGCGCCGGATGCGGTTTTTTCGTCAATTGCGGCAGAGGTTTAGCCGAGTACGCGGTGCGTCATGTCGACGAAGACCTTTACGCCGTTTTCCAGGTACTTCGGGTCAAACGACATGTTCGCGGCATGCAGGCCCGGCGTTGCGCCGACGCCCACGCCGAAGTAGGCGGCCTTGATCGAAGGCTTCGCCATCTTGAAGTTGTGGAAGTCTTCACCGCCGCCTCCGCAGTCCTTGGCGAGGGCTTCCTTGCCGAAGAGCGAGACGATGCTTTCGGCCACCATGGCCTTGAAGTCTTCGTCGTATTCGGCCGCGGGGCAGGAACCGCGTTCCGTCACGACGGCCTTGGCGCCGAAGGCGGCGGCCGTGTTTTCGACGGCGCGCTTGAAGGCGGCGCGCAGTTCGTCGGCGAGCGCGTTCGTGCCGGCGCGGCAGTCGAACGTAAGGCTCGCGTGCGGCGGAACCGTGTTCGTCGCGCCCGCATCGGCGTGGAACTGCGTGCACTTCATCGACCAGACGCCGGCCGGATTGAGCCAGATTGCCTGAACGGCCTGCACGACGGCGGTGCCGACGTCGATCGCGTTGATGCCGAGGTGCGGACGCGCGGCGTGGGCGCTGCGGCCTTCGATTTCAACGAAGGTGGTGAGCGAAGCCGAGTGCATGACGCCCGCGCAGATCTGACCGGCGGGAACGTCCTGGATCGGGCGGATGTGGGCGCCGAGCGCGTAGTCGACGTCGTCCAAAACGCCGTCCTTGATCATCGCGGCGGCGCCCGTGATGTTTTCTTCGGCGGGCTGGAAGACGAGCTTCACGGCGCCCTTCTTGATCGTGCCGACGAGGCGGCTCGCGGCGGCGAGAAGCATCGCGGTGTGCGAGTCGTGGCCGCAGGCGTGAATGGCGCATTCCTTGCCGTCGATCGTGAAGGGAAGCGCGTCCATGTCGGCGCGCAGCATCAGAACCGGACCGGGTTCTTCGCCGCGGATGTAGCCCACGACGCCCGTGCCGCCCACGTTGCGCGTGACGGGAATGCCGAGGTCTTCAAAGGTCTTGGCGACATAGGCGGAAGTCTTCACTTCCTGCATGGCGAGTTCGGGAATCTGATGGAGATCCTGCCAAAGGGCTACAGGATCGAGAATCTTGGACATGACAACTTCTCCTTCGAGTTGCGTTGTTTGGGGAACAAAGAAATTTTAAAGGATGGCGCCCGCAACAAGCTTAGGCGAAATACCTATCCGGCCGTGTTCTTTACGTTGCGTCACCGATTTTTTGCGGCGCATCCCGTCGCTCCGCGCTAGGATGGAATGGAAACCAGGGAGACTTTTTTATGCGACGCGCACTTCTTTCACTCTCCGCCCTATTGCTTCTTTCGGGCTGCAGCACCTACGTCACCGTCGTAACCGAACCCGAAGGGGCCATGATTTCCGATCCCACGGGTTCGCAGCTCTACGGCTATTCGCCCGTGAAAATCGAGTACGACACGGACCTTCTGCGCAATCAGGGAGGTCTCGTCCCGGGCTACCGCGCAACCTGGCAGTCGGGCGCGACCGCACAGACGGAATCCCCCTTCTACATCAACGACCTGCAGTACGGCGCCACCGTCAAGCTCGTGCGCCCCGAAGGAGCGCCGGGACTCGAAAAGGACCTCGACTTCGCATTGAAGCGCGCTCAGGAGCGCGCCCGCCAGGCCGAAGCCGAGCGCGACCGAGCCTACCTCTACATGGACCACGGCTGGGGCTGGGGGCCCGGTTGGGGATGGGGTCCGGGCTGGGGCATCGGCGTGGGCGTTCCTTTCTGATGCCCGACCAGGTTTCCTTTAGGTTCGCAGGATAAATCCTTAAGCTTCGCGCAGGAGTGCCTGCGGTAGAATGCAGAACGAACCGCGGGCACTTCGCCCGTACCCTTTGGAAGGAGAATTTCCGATGAATCTTCGCACCCTCGCTCTCTGCGCCGCCGTGGCCGCTTCGTTTGCCTTCGGCTCCGTCCAGGCCAAAGAACCGGTCGAACCGCAGCCCGCGACTCCGCTCACCTACGTGAACCCGGCCTATCACAAGATCACGCCGGACGTCGCCAAGAAGATGATGGAATCGGAAAAGGTCGTCATCCTCGACGTGCGTACGCCCGAAGAAGTGAAGGCCGACGGCTACATCAAGGGCTCCGTCAACGTTCCTCTGGATCAGCTCCGTCCGGGCGTCAAGCTTGAAGCTGCTCCCGACCTCAACCAGAAGATCCTCGTTCACTGCAAGTCGGGCGTCCGCGCCGAAAAGGCTTCGAAGATCCTCGTGGAAACGGGCTACAAGAACGTCTACAACTTCTACGGCACGCTGCAGTGGCCGTATGAACTGACGAAGTAATCTTCGGCTTGCTTTTGCCAAAAAGGGAGATCCCGCGGGGTCTCCCTTTTCTTTTCCACGAACTGCGGCGGGTCCCGATACCGAACATTTCCCTTGAGTTTCTTTTTCCATCGGTTAGAATGCTAGAGGTTTCAGGCGTTCCGGAGGATTCCCCGATGATTCTGCGCACCGAAAGAACGGTTCTTCGTCCGTGGCGGCCGAGCGACCTTCCCGCCTTCGAGAGGCTCTGCGCCGACCCGCGCGTCATGCGCTACTTTCCTCGCACGCTGCCGCCCGAAATGGCCGACGCGCTCGCGCGGCGCCTGATCGACGAAATGGAGAGAAACGGCTTCGGCGCCTGGGCGCTTGAGATTCCGGGTGAAGCGGACTTCGCGGGGTTCGTCGGACTCGGAATTCCTTCGTTTCGATCCGAATGGCGCGAGATTCTCTGGCGGCTCGATCCCGCCTTCTGGCATCGTGGCTATGCCACGGAAGCCGCCGAAAAGGTTCTGGAGACGGCCTTTGAATCGCTCGGCTTTCACGAAGTCGTCGCCTTCACGTCCTATTGGAACCTTCCCTCCATCCGCCTCATGCGCCGACTCGGAATGAAGCGCGACTGGGCGGGCGACTTCAACCACCCGGCGTTGCCGATCACGCACCCGCTTGCGCGCCATTGTCTCTTCCGCATGAGCCGGCGCCGCTGGTCGTCGCAGTTCGACGACTTTTGATCGTCCGGCATTCAGTCCATACAATCTTTCCCGATGCAGAAAGGCCCGGAACCTTCGAGAAGTTCCGGGCCCATGTTTCGGTTCATCACCCGTCCCGACGGGACGGGCGAGAAACGTCGAAGGCGAAGAGGTTACTTCGCGGCTTCGGCAGCGGCCTTGCCGGCGATGCGGCCGAAGACGATGATGTCCGTGTAGGCATTGCCGCCGAGGCGGTTCGTGCCGTGCGTGACACCGGTGACTTCACCCGCGGCCCAGAGACCCGGGATCACCTTGCCTTCCTTCGTCAAGGCCTGAGCCTTTTCGTTGATGCGGATGCCGCCCATGGTGTGGTGGGTCGACGGCACGGCCTTGATCACGTAGTACTTGCCCTGGCTCATGTCCATGAGGCCGCCGCGGTGATGGAAGTCCTTGTCGTTGCCCTTGCCGGCCATGGAGGTGACGCGGTCAACGGTCTTCTTCAACTGATCGAACGGGATCTTCGTGAAGTCGGCGATGCACTTGAGGTCGTCGCAGGTCTTCATGATGCCCTGCTTCGTGAAGGCTTCGTATTCGGTCGTGTGGGTGCCGACCGTGTTGGAGATCTTGCCGATGTTGTCGTTCCAGAGAACCCAGCAGTAGCCGCCCGTCTGATTCAGGATGGCTTCGGAGAGCACGTCGCGGCGGTCAAGTTCTTCCACGAAGCGCTTGCCTTCCTGGTTGAGCATGATGGCCCCGTCAAAGCGCGCGTCGGCGATCAGTTCGATCACGCCGGAGATCGGGTCGCAGATCGGGTAGGTCTGGATGTAACCCATGTTGACGAGTTCGGCACCGGCCTTTTCGGCGATGTAGAGGGCTTCACCCGTGGTACCCGGAGCGTCGGTCGTCATGAAGCGTTCGTCGATCTTCGGGTTGTACTTCTTGACCATTTCCTTGTTCGCGCCGAAGCCGCCCGTGGCGAGAACCACGCCGCCCTTGGCGTTGAACGTGTATTCGGCACCGTTCATCGTGGCCTTGACGCCCGAGACGCGACCGTCCTTGTCAAGGATGAGGTCCGTCATCTTCATGTTCGTGATGACGGGAATGCCGAGTTCATCGGCCTTGGCCTGGAACTTCGTGATGAATTCCGTGCCGGTGTGGCCGACCGGAATCAGAGCGCGCTTGCGGCTGTGGCCGCCGAAGAAGAAGAGGTTGTCGTCTTCGAAGCGAACGCCGAGGTAGTCGCGGCACCAGAGCGCGGCGTCGAGGGCGTTGTGCGTCATCACGTTGATGACCTTCATGTCGCCCTTCATGTCGCCACCCTTGTAGGTGTCTTCGGCGTGGAGTTCGGGGGAGTCGTCGTTGATGCCGAGCTTGGGCTGGACCCAGTTCTTGGCGGCGTTCATTTCGGCGCCGGAGATGAGCGAGTTGCCGCCGACGGCGGGCATCTTTTCAAGCAGCACGACGTTCGCGCCGGCGTTCTTGGCTTCGATGGCGGCCGAGAAACCGGCACCGCCCGCGCCGACCACGACGACGTCATAGGTAGAGTTCTTCGGAAGGTCCTTGACGACCTTCTTGATGGCCTTCTTGTCGGCCTTCGAGAGCGTAACGCCGGCCTTCTTGGCGGCGTCCTTCACTGCGTCGAGGAAGCCCTTGGAGGAGAACGTGGCGCCAGAAATCACATCGAGGTCGGCCGAGTTCGTAGCGATGACCTGATCCTTCAGATCCGTGTAAACGCCGCGGGCAAGAACCTTGTTTTCCTGTTCCTTCACGACCTTGATGTCGGTGATCTTGCCGCCGTCAAACGTGACGGCCACCGTCACGTCGCCGTGCTTGCCCACGCCCGTGCCTTCCGTCGTAACGGCAGCTGCCATGGCACCGCCCGCAAAAACCGTGGCGATCAAGGCCGTAATCAACGTCTTCTTCATCATGATTTGTTCCACACCTTTGTGAATTGCCGCCCCGTCCCATTCCGACGGGCCGACGATGCAAAAGAAAAAACTTCCGCACTTTCGGAAGCTAGGCGGAGTATATTCGACCGTTCGGTCGGTTTCCAGTCAGAACTAACCCTAATGCTCCCGTCTCTCCCTTTCTCAGTGCGAGAAAGAGACACCTAGGCATTTTCACTAGTTTACCGACCGAACGGTCGGAAGTCGGGTTGGGAAGGAGGACGGCAACGGTCGGCTGCGCTGACGCCGCATGGAAGGCGTCCCGCTTCAGTCGCGCTCGAGGAGCGCTCGCATCTCGGCGAAGACGGCTTCCTTCTGATCGGCCGTCATGCCGTCAAGCGAAAACTTACGGGTAAAGAAGAGCCCCTCCATCGCCATGAGACAGAAGATGACTTTGGAGCGAACCCGAAAGGGAAGCGCTTCGGCCCGCGCGATGAGCCGCCGGTACCAGGCGCGCACGGGTTCCAAGAGTTCCGGATCGTGCGAGGCGAGCGCCAGAAGACTCACCCCCACCTGAGCCCACTCGCTGCTGTCGGCGTCGAATTCACGGAACCAACGCACGTAGGCGGCGATGAGGGCTCGGCCCCGAGCCTCTTCGTCGTTGCGTTCGGCCTCGTTCAGGTTCGAGACAGCCCAGGCTTCGTTTCGGCGCAGGCGCTCCGTCATGTGCTCGGCATACTCTTCGATGAGCGCCTGAAGAAGGGCGCGGCGGGTCTTGAAGTGATACATCACGGCGCCCTTGCTTTTTTCGCACCGCAGGGCGAGCTGATCCATGCTGAGGCGGTCGATCCCGCGCTCCACGATCAGTTCCCGCGCCGAACGCAGCATGGCCGCGCGCGTCATTTTGGCTTTGTCGGACGACATGAGGTTCCCGGCTCCGTGAGTTTTCAAAATTTTCTTCCTGACGGACCGACAGAACCCTCCCCTTCTCGGGGCAAAGCCGCATCACAAAGTCCGTTCGAGCGTGACGGTCATTGTATAGGAAAGAAGACCGTCCCTAGGAAACCGATCCGAGCACGGGGAGTCGTCCGAAAAGGCACGAAAGCGAATGAGCCGTAAATCTTTGTTTCTTCATTTTCAGAACATTAATTTTTCTCCTGACGTTTTCTCTTTCTCACCTTTCGAGGCTTTCTCGAGGACTTTCCCGACGTCGGTTTATCCTCCGTCAAAATTTCTACGGATTCCCCTTCACTTTCCCGTATTTCCTCACCAAAATAAGAGGTAAGAAAAAAGGATGCGCCGTGATGCGGATCCTGCCGGCATCGCACCTGAAGGGTGCCGGACAACCATTCACTGTTGGAGGACTTTATGAGAATTCTCGTTCCCGTTGACGGAAGCCAACACAGTCGTCGCGCACTGCAATTTATTCGCGAAGCAAGCGAACTTACGGGCACCCGTCCCGAAGTGGAGCTGTTGAGCGTTCAGTCGTTCGTCTCCGACGGCATGGCCCGCATGTTCGGGGCGGAAGCCGTTAAGAAAGCCTACACGGACGAAGGTCTCAAGGTCTTTGAAGGCATGGGCGAAGAGATCGCCGCCCTCGGCGAAGGCGTCAAGAAGGAAGTGGGCTTCGGCGACCCCGGCGCCGCGGTGAAACAGGCTGCCGAGGAATTCGGAGCCGACCTCATCGTCATGGGTTCGCGCGGACTCAATCCGGTTCAGGGCTTCTTTATGGGTTCCTTCACGAACACGGTTCTCTCGCAGACGAAGCGTCCGGTCCTCATCCTGCGCGACACGACGCCCGCTCCGAAGACCGGAAAACTCCGCGTCGGCGTGGCGCTCGACGGCTCGAAGTACGGCCGCGCCGCGGTGGACTTCGTGATCCAACATCCCGAATTCTTCGGCGAAGCGTCTTACGAACTCATCAACGTGACGCCCGACTACGCCTTCCTCGCCGACACGTCGCCCGACGTCTCCGACACGATCGGTCACGAAAGCTTCTCGACGGCCTATGAAGACGTGCAGAAATCCGTCTTTGCGGAGACCGTCCGCGAAGCGATGGAACGCTTTAAGACGGCCGGCAAGCCCGTGAAGGGCGTGCACCTGGAAGGCGACCCGGGACGTGTGATCGGCCGCTATGCGAAATACAACCTCGACATGCTCGTCATGGGGTCGCACGGTCGCGGAAACTTCACGGCCGCGGTGCTCGGTTCCGTCGCCATGCACGTGGCGGCAAGTACCAACATTCCCATCTTGATCATCCCCCGCTGATCTCTCTTGACGACGCGGCGCGTTGAGTGCCGCAGGGGCCTCGCGACGGCCGTCCCGCTTCGGGCGGCCGTCGGCGCTTCTCTCTCATTTGTCGCGAATCTTCCGCTTTTGACGCGATTTCGCTTTCAATTTGCGTCATTTTCACAATTTAAACTTGTAACGCTTTGTAATCCCTCATCCCCTTAGTCTTCACGGGGATTTACCTGGAGGAGGGTGCATGAGTTCGACTCCGCATAAACCCTCATTCGATAGTTTCAGGCAATCCCATCAAAAACCCGTGTTACCCTGATAAGCATTCCGCGGATTCAAAAGCCAAGGGGTGCAATGAATTCAGACAAGCCCCGATATTCCTTTGATTCCGCGATCCGTCTTATGACGCACCGACCGTGAACGCAGGAAAGAGGAAAATGCATCTTTTCAGGGCTTCCGTCGGGCGTCCTTTTTCAAGGAGTCCCTTTTGTCTGAATCCGGTGTTTCTCTCTCCGATCCCTCCATCTCCATTACGGGCCGCCGCACGAAAAGCGGTCTCGTGATCCGCCGCAGCGTCTTCTGGCCCGCCGTCCTCTTCATTCTCGTCACCGTCGGTCTCGCCTGCGCATACCCGAACGCCATGGCGAATCTTTTCTCCTCGGCGCAGGACTTCATCGCCGCCAAACTTTCCTGGTTCTACATTCTCGCCGTGGCGATCATTCTCTGCGCCATGACGCTCATCGCACTGTCGCGCTTCGGCTCGATCCGGCTCGGCCCCGATCACGCGCGTCCCGCCTTCAGCCTCCCCGTGTGGTTCGCCATGCTTTTCTCGACCGGCATGGGCATCGGCATCATGTTTTTCGGCATCGCCGAACCGGTCATGCACTTTCTCGCTCCGCCCGAGGGCGAGGCGCAGACCGTGGCGGCGGCGCGCTCCGCCCTTGAAACCACTTTTTTCCACTGGGGGCTGCACGCCTGGGCGATTTACGCCGCCGTGGGACTCATGCTCGCCTACTTCGGCTTCCGCCGCGGACTGCCGCTCACCCTCCGCAGCGCCCTCTATCCGCTGATCGGGGATCGCATATACGGCCCGATCGGAGACGCCGCGGACGTCTTTGCCGTGACGGGCACCGTCTTCGGCGTTGCAACGTCCCTGGGTTTCGGAGTCCTTCAGATCAATTCGGGCCTCGGCTACCTCTTCGGCGTTTCGACGAGCACGAGCCTTCAGATGGCCCTCATCTTCGGGATCAGCGCGCTTTCGGCCCTCTCGGCCGCTTCGGGCCTCAACCGCGGCATCAAGCTTCTGTCCGAAGCAAACCTCATTCTCGCGGTGCTCCTTCTTGCGCTCGTCTTCGCCGTCGGCCCCACGACCGAACTTCTCAAGCATTTCGTCGAAAACACGGGGCTCTACCTTTCCGGCCTCATTACGAAGACCTTCACGCTCTACGCGTACGAACCGCAAAACACGGAGTGGCTCGGCGGCTGGACCCTGCAGTATTGGGGATGGTGGATATCCTGGTCGCCCTTTGTGGGACTCTTCATCGCGCAGATTTCGCGCGGGCGCACCATCCGCGAATTTCTCGCGGGCGTCCTCCTCATTCCCGCGGGCTTCACGCTTCTCTGGATGACTGCCTTCGGCAACTCCGCGATCGACCTCATCATGAGCGGCACGGGATCGGCGCTTGCCGCCGCCGTTTCGAACGACGTCTCGACGGCCCTCTACAAGTTCTTCGAATACCTCCCCGGAACGCCGTATCTCTGTGCGATCGGTATGGGCATGGTCGTCGTCTTTTTCGTCACGTCGGCCGACTCGGGCGCCTTCGTGTCCGACACCATCGCGAGCGGCGGCGCACGCCGAACGCCCCCGGCGCAGCGCGTCTTCTGGGCCATGCTCCCGGCCGTCTGCGCAGCCGTTCTTCTGAAGGCGGGCGGCCTGCAGGCGCTGCAGACGATGACGCTCGTCTCGGCCCTTCCCTTCGCCGCGGTGCTCCTGACGTCGCTTTGCGGTCTCCTTCGGTCGCTTCGCTACGACGACATGCGGCGCCGGACGCGCCGAAGCACGGTGACCTCCTCCGCAACGTCGGATCTGCAGGGCGACTGGCGCAAACGCCTGCGTACGATCGTCACCTACCCGACCGAACGCGAAGTCAGGAAGTGGTTCGACCGTACGATCGTTCCCGCCCTCGAAGACGTGTCGGCGGAATTTGGACGGGCGTCGCTTGCCGCGCGGGTCGTCCGGCGGAACGACGCCGTCTCGCTCACGGTCGCCTATCCGGAAGTGCCCGACTTTCTCTACGAGGTGCGGCTTCGCCGCTACGAAAGTCCGGAGACGACGCCCGAGAGCGATCAAAGCGCCTTCAGCCGCGCCGAAGTCTTCCTTCGCGAAGGAAGCCGCGACTACGACCTCATGGGCTGGAGTCGAGAGCAGATCATCCACGACGTGCTCGATCAGTACGAGAAACACCTCACCTTCCTGCGCGCCGTCAATGCGCCGAGCGTAGCCTCCTAACATCCCAAAGCCTTCGCAAGTCCGGACGGACCGCAACCCGACCGGTCCGATCCGTCCGAATCATTTGAGAACGACGACGGCTGAGAATCCGGCTCCTCTCTCGGGTTTTCAGGATCTTCCGCATTTTTCAAAGCGCTTCCGGGGGCGCGACGAACAAAAGGACCGCAGAAAACAGCTCGGATTGACGCCGCACAAAAGCCCTCCCCCTTCTTCCCGACGTGCGGCGCCGGAGCGCTTGCTACGATCGTAGAACGCCTTCACGCCGGGGGTTCGCGAAGGCGGTCCTTTTCATATGTTGGAGGAGCAGCTTCATGCTTCGTTTTCTGTGCGCCATGGGGATCTTCGGCACGATCGGACTCTTTGTCCGATGGGTCGACCTGCCTTCCTCCGCCATCGTTCTCTGGCGGGGCATCTTCGGCTCGATCGCGCTCTACGCCCTCATGCGCCTCGCGGGCAGGCGGCTCAACGTCGAGGCGATCCGCAGAAACGGGCTGCGCCTCCTCTTCACCGGCGTTTTCTTGAGCGCCAACTGGATTTTCCTTTTCGAAGCCTACAACCGCACGTCGATCGCGACGGCGACGCTCCTCTACTACATGGCGCCGGTCCTGCTGATCCTCGCCTCGCCCGTTCTCCTCAAAGAACGCATCACGCCCTTCAAGTTCGTCTGCGTGCTCTTCGCGCTTCTCGGCATGGCGCTTGTCTCGGGCTTTCCGGGCGCCTCCTTCGACGGGAACTGGGACGGCGTTCTCTGCGGGATCCTGTCGGCGGTCTTCTACACCGCGCTCATTCTCAACAACAAGTTCCTCAAAGACCTCCCCGACGACGACCTCGTCATCGCGCAGTTGGGCGTGGCGGCCCTTCTCACGCTCCCCTACGTCCTCGCGACGGAAGACGTTACGAGCTTTTCACTCGACCTCACGGGGGTTGCCGCGCTTCTCGCGATCGGGATCCTTCACACGACGATCGGCTGCAAGCTCTACTTCACGAGCCTCACGCGCCTTTCCGCACAGCGCATCGCGATCTTCTCCTACCTTGACCCCGTCGTGGCGATCTTTCTCTCCGTGGTCGTTCTCGGAGAGGCCATGACTCTTTCGTCCGCGGTCGGAGCCGTCCTCATCCTCGGCGCGGCACTCTTAAGTGAAACGGTCGGACGCAAGCCGGTCGAAAAAGAATCTAAGTAAGATTCACTATCATTTGTTGCGTTTTTGGCACAACGGTCGGATCCAAACGCGGTTTCGGCCGTTTTTTTTCTTCTTTTTTATTGATATTGTTTCTCATTCTTTCTGAAAAAGGCGTAGGATAGATGCCACGACTTCACCGACACGGTGAACCGCAAGAGTCTTCAGACATAACCGCACTACAGAGATTTCCCTCATCATGAAAAAGAGTCTTATTTTCCTCGCCCTCGGTTCCGTCTTCGCCACCGCTCAGGCAGCCGACATTTCCGTCTTCGGCGCCGTCGACACCGGCCTTATGTTCTCTCACAGCAAGGCGAGCGGCGAATCCGCCGAAAACACGCTCTCGATGGAATCGTCGATGAACGAAACCTCGAGCTTCGGCATCGCCGGCTCCGAAGACCTCGGCAACGGCATGAAGGTCGCCTTCCACCTTGAAAACGAATTCGCTTCCGATTCGGGCTCGATGGCCACCGAAAACAAGCTCTTCGACCGCGAAGCGCGCGTCACGCTTGAAGGCGGCTTCGGCGCCCTCTCGTTCGGCCGCATGGGCACGCTCTCGGGCGCCACGGGCACCTACGACATCGTCTACCTCGTGGGCGACAGCTTCGACGGCGGCGACAACAACATCTTCGGCCTCACGGGCGCCGGCGTCTACGACAACATGATCACCTATCAGACGCCCGAATTCGCGGGCTTCCAGGTGACGGGCCAGTATTCCTTCAAGAACGACTCCTCCAATGAAGGCGGCGTCGAAGGCAAGGCCACGGCCGACCGCTACGCCGGCATCGCCGCGACCTACACGATCGGCAATCTGCAGACCGTCATCGCCTACGATCAGATGATGTGGGGTTCGAAGGAAACGGGGTCCGACCGTCAGAAGGATCAGCACAACGTCTACCTCGGCGGCAACTACGACTTCGGTTTTATGAAGCTCTTCGCCATGGGCCAGTACGTCAAGGGCGCTCGTGACTTCGCAGGCACGGAAGACTTCTTCCCCACGCTGGAAGAGGACGGCGTCACCTTGTCTTCCCGCGAAGGCTTTGACGGCTGGGGTCTCCACCTCGGCACGGTGATGCCCGTCGCGGGCGGCGACTGGACGGTCGCCGTCTACTACGCCGACGGCGAACTCGACGACGGCGCGGGTTCGATCGACGATCCGGCCGCCGCACTCGCCGACGTCAACGTCGACATCAAGTTCTACGGCATCACGACGCGCTACGTCTATCCGCTCTCCAAACAGGCGAGCCTCTACGCGGGCGCGGGCTACGGTGAGCGCAAGTACGACGTGAGCGGAACGTCGACCTCCGCGGGCGCTTCTGCCGAAGGCTTCAGCGGCTCGCCGAAGGAAAAGATCGGTCAGGTCTACGCCGGCCTTTCCTATGTCTTCTAAGGTTTCCCCACGCCCTCTTCTCTCGTGAGCGGGCGTGAAGCAAGAATCCTCCCGAGGGGAGCGGCGGCGCCGCTCCCCTTTCCGCATTCAGCCCCTGCTTTCAGGGTTCGCGCGGAACGGAAAGAAGACTCTGCGCGCCCGTCCAGAAGTTGTCGCACGGCGCAAGAAGCCGCTCGTATCCGGCACGGCGAATGGCTTCGAGGCTTGCGGATTGCGCACATTCGAAGACGTCCGCCTCCGACACCGTGAGGACTTTGCGCTCGCGCATCAAGGCCCTGCCTGCAACAAAGACGTCCGCCACGTCTCCGGCGTTGCCGTAGAGCATCAGCTGATGGATCGGCATGAGCCGCGGCATCAGGTGCGGCGAGGTCATTTTGATCGTAGCAATGTCGGCGAGTTTTCCCGCTTCGAGCGACCCGAGGTCCGCCTCGCGCCCGATCGCGCGGGCGGCGTCGATCGTGATCATCGAAAGGAGCTTCCCCGCAGGGAGAATAAAAGGGTCGTTCGCCGCGGACTGCTGCAAAAGCGCCGTGTCGCGCGCCGCGCGGAAGAGGTCGAAGGGCATGGCGGGCGCGGTGCCGTCGGTCGTGACGGCCACGTTTGCGCCGAGTTCGATGAGTTCCGGCACCGGACAGCGTATCTGCAGCTGATGCCAGGCGGGCGTCGTCGTGACGTTCGTCCTCGTTTCGGCGAGGATCATCGCTTCGCCAAACGAAATGCCCTTGCAGTGCTGCACGTGCACGTCGGGACCGAGAAGCGGGTCGTCCGCCTGTGCGGCGAGGCGAATCATGCCGCCGAAGGCTTCGGTGTGAATCCGAACGTGCTGACGGCGGGCCATTTCCCGAACGGCCTTCATCATGCGCCGGTCCTGATCCGAAAGGCGACAGGCCAGATCCGCAGGCGTCGCCTTGGACCCTTCGACAGAACTCACCATCACGAAGGGGGCGGCAAAAGCGCCGATGAGACCCTCATGACTGCCGTTCACGAGCTCGATCGCTTCTTCGGCCTTCGCCATCAATTCGTCAAACGAGAACCGTTTTTCGACAAGCCTCCCGTTTTCTTCCTGCGCAAAGGCGCGCGGGTACGGAGGATTGGAGGGCCCGACCGCGGGATTCTCGCGCGTTCCCACTTCCGCATGGCCGCGAACGTGTTCGACGACGATGCGAGGATCGTCGCAACGGGCGGCGTTCGAGATCACCGAGACGCCGCAGGTGATGCCCGCCTTGAGGCGCTCGAGCGCGGCAAGCCGTCCCTCGGCGTACCAATAATCGGGCGTCGTCGAATGATGGTAGATCTTAGTCAGATAGTCCATCCAGCGCGTACGCGAGTCGAGCCCCAAGGAACGGTTGAGGCAGTGGCCCGCATGCGTGTGCGCGTCGATGAGTCCGGGAAGAATCATTTTTCCGGAGCAGTCGATTCGCTCGACCGCCTCCTCGCCGATCCTCGCGAGAAGGTCCCCGGTCTTTCCGACCGCTTCGATTCGTTTTCCGGCGATCAACACCGCACCGTCTTCGATGCATTCGAATTCGGCGTTCATCGTCACGACATATCCGTGGATCAGCAGCTTGCGTTCGGTCATGGTTCTCTCCGTAGCGTAGTTCAGCGGCGCCTCTTGCGCTCGGCGCCGCAGGCATTGATGCCAACCGAGCGTAGCCTTTCCTTCGACTTTTGTATCGAACCCGGCGCGGGAGCACAACATGTTGTCGCGCGCGACCAACTCTCTCTGCGGATTTGCCGCCTCCGAGCACCCCCGGCTCCTTTCCTTATCCGACGTTTTCTCTTTGTCTACTCTCTTTTATTTAGGGAATTTACCGAAGACGTCAAAAGGTTTCTCTCCTAGACTCTGTCGGATGCCGACCGGCTCCCGGTCGACGCCAACCACAGGACCAACATCATGAACAAACTTTTCGCTCAAAGCCTCGTCGCCGCCTTCGCCGCCTTCACCGCCGTCGGCAGCGCCCAAGCCTGCAGCACACTAGTGATCGGCAAGGACGTTTCCGTCACCGGCAACATCATCGTCGCCCACAACGAAGACAACGGCGGACGCCTCTTCAACATGCAGCATTACGTTCCGCCCGCCAAGCACAAGAAGGGCGAAATGATTCAGTTCGAATCCTTCGCCGCGAAGATTCCTCAGGTGGAGGAAACGCTCGGCTTCTACTGGACGCAGACCTTCGTTCCGGACGGCGCGAGTTTTGCGGACGGTTTCTTCAACGACGCGGGCGTCGTGGTCGCAACGAACTGGTGCGGCGAAATCTTCGAAGCCGACCGCATGGAAGTGAAGGACGGCGGCATCGGCTACGGCATCCGCCGTCTCGTTGCCGAACGCGCCCATTCCGCCCGCGAAGCGGTCGACATTGCGACGGCGCTTTTGAAGGAATTCGGCTACTTCCACGACGGCCGCACCTACACGTTCGCCGACGCGAAGGAAGCCTGGCAGCTCGCCATCCATCAGGGAAATTCCTGGGTTGCCCGCAAGATCCGCGACGACGAAGTCGTCTACATCCCGAACGTCTTCATGATGGACGCGGTCGACCTCAAGGACACCGAAACCTGGCGCATCGAACCCGGTCAGGTGGAACGCGCCGACAAGGACGGCCGTCACGACGCCAAGGATCCGATCTTCAACTGGCGCAAGATCGTCGCGCCCGAAAGCATCCGCGCGGAACGCTGGAACGCCAACCGCAACGTAATCGCCTGGAAGTTCCTCACGGGCAAGGAATACAACGATCCCGAAACCTTCCCGTACAGCGCCAAGATCGACCGCAAACTCGGCGTCGCCGATGCCATGACGCTCCTGCGTCTGCACGAAGACTATATCGGCGAAGAACAGGAACTCTATCACTCGGCCTCGGAAGGCATCTGCCGCACGACCTCGCACGACTCGATCGTATACAACCTCACGGCCGATCCCACTCTTACGGAAGCCTGGAAGACCGTGGGCCGTCCCTGCCAGTCGGTCTACATTCCGCTCTATCCGCTCGCGGGTCCCGCCAAGGGCACGGCCTTTGTGGACGGCGCCACCGCCACGAAGGAGCACTTTGCGGGCACCCCCTCCATGTTTGACTTCCGCGCCGAATTTACGCCGCACAGCGTCTTCAGTGCCGGCACCAACGCAATCGACTATCTGCGCGGCGATGAAATCGCGCACCGCACGGAACTCATCGGCAAGATCGAAGCGAAGTACCTCGCCGAGCGCGCCGGCGTGACGAAGGAAGCCGCAAAGCTCAAGGGCGACGAACGCCGCGCCTTCCTGCACGACTACAACCAGAAGGTCTACGACGAAATCCTCGCCGTCATGAAGGACGAAAACGCCCGTCTCATGCCCTACAAGGTCGACATCCTCGCCGACAAGGTCGAGGCCGACTCGGATGAAACGGTCGCCTTCGCTCTTCTTGGATCGAAGGACCATCCCGTTAAGAGCGCCAACCTGTCGGCGACCCGCGCCGGAATGAGTGCGAATCAGCTCAACTCCACGCGCAAATTCCAGAACTTCGCTCCCGCGCAGAAGATGGAATACAAGGACGTCAACGGCGACGGCATTGAAGACGTCGTCTTCACCTTTACATCGAAGGACGTCGCCAAGGGCGCCGTCGCGGGCGCGACCATGGACCTCTGGCTCTACACACAGGTGAACGGCCACCGCGTGACGGGCTTTGACGTCGTACCCGTCGAAACAAAGGAAGTGAAGGCCTCGACCTCGCGCGACGGCAAGCACCTCCTCTAATTTCCTTCGCAGCCCCTGCGCTTCCCCTTCACTCGACGCCCGGACGGCTCCCGAAAGGCCGCCCGGGCGTTTTTCGTCCCCTGCGCGAGGACTTCTGCGTCGAGTACACTGTTTGCCTCGGAACACGATCCCGTCCGTTCAAAACACCAATTTCCGGAGACCGCAAAACATGACCACGCTCACCCTCAAGGAAATCGAGACGCCCACGGGCGTGATGCGCTTGGGCGCCACCGAAGACGCCCTCGTTCTTTGCGACTGGCCCGACGCACAGGGCGCAGCGCATTGTCTTTCGGCGCTCTGCAGGCGTCTCGGCGCCGTGCCCGTTCCGGGCGACTCTCCCGTTCTCGAGAAAGCCGAGAAAGCCCTGAAAGACTACTTCGCGGGACGGCTGCAAACCTTCGACATGCCGCTTCGTCCCTGCGGCACGCCCTTTCAGGAAACCGTCTGGCGGGCGCTTCTCGAGATTCCCTACGGGAAAACCGCTTCCTACGGCGACATCGCCCGCCGGATCGGACGCCCGACGGCCTTCCGGGCCGTCGCCCGGGCCGTGGGCGCCAATCCCCTCTGCATCGCCGTTCCCTGCCACCGCATCATCGGTTCCGACGGCTCCCTCACCGGATTCGGCGGAGGACTCGACCGAAAAGTCCTCCTGCTCAAGCTCGAAGGTCATGCGGGCTTTTGATTCTCCTTAAGGGTTTTCACCGCGTTTTCACGCCGTTTTCTCTTATTTCGCACCCATACAATAGGCGGGTGAACAAACGTTCGCTCCAAGGGAAACGAAATGAGAAAACCCGTCTATCGCCGTACGCACTCCGAGAGAGAACAACAGATCATCGACATTGCCTCCCGTTCTTTCCGGGAACGCGGCTTCGAGGGCGTCTCGCTCTCGGACCTCGCGCGCGAAGCCGGCGTCACGAGAAATCTCGTCTACCACTACTTCCCCAACAAAGGGGCGCTGTTTGAGGCGGTGCTCGACCATCGGGCCGAACACCTCCTCGAACGGCTTCCCGAACCCCGAGGGACGGAAGCCGACAAGGATCTTCTCGCCCTCATTGAAGCGCTCGTGCGGCTCGGAGACGACTGCCGCGCCATTCTGCGTCTTTCGCTCGGGAGTCCGATGCGAAAGCAGTTTCTCTACGCGCACACGGCCTGGGCCAAGGAAAAGATCGAAGAACGCCTCGCCCGGGCCCTCGGACTCGCCCCGGAAGATCCGTCGCAAAAGGCGGTTTCCGCCTTCACGGGCATGCTCCTTTCCTTTCTGATGGACAACATGTCCAACGAGCTCTTCCGAAACCGCGAGCACGAATGGGCCGAATATTTCGTGCGAATTCTTCGGGAAATGATCGAACGTCTCCCCGTCACCGAACCCAAACCGTTCCAATAAGAGAGAGAAGCCATGCTTTTGGGACTTGACCTCGGATCCACCACCGTCAAGTACGTGCTGCTTGACGACGAGCGAAAACTCCTTGCGCGCGACTACCGCCGCCATAAGAGCGACCTGATCCAAACCGTTCGCACGCTCCTTTCGGAACTCAACGGGCGCTTTCCCAACCGTCCCGTGCGGCCGGTCTTGAGCGGCTCGGGCGCACTCGCCCTGAGCGAAGCCCTCCGCGTCGCCTTCCTGCAGGAAGTGGCGGCGGGCGCGACCTTCCTTGCCGAACGTCTTCCCGACGCGGACGTCGCGATCGAACTCGGCGGCGAAGACGCAAAGCTCCTCTACCTCACGAACGGACTGGAACTGCGCATGAACGAGGCCTGCGCGGGCGGCACCGGGGCCTTCATCGACCAGATGGCGGCGCTTCTTTCGACCGACGCCGCAGGCCTTGACGAACTCGCGCTCTCGGCCTCCGCGTCGCACCCGATCGCCTCGCGCTGCGGGGTCTTCGCAAAGACCGACCTCGTCGCGCTCCTCAATGCGGGCGTTCCCCGCTCGGAAGCCGCACGAAGCGTCTTCGACGCCGTGGCGGAACAAACGATCTCGGGCCTCGCCTGCGGGCGTCCGATCCGCGGAAAAATCGTGTTCCTGGGCGGTCCCCTCTCCTTTCTCAAGGGGCTTCGCGAGAGCTTCATGCGTAAGCTCGAGGGACCGGGGACGAGCTTCACGGCGCTCGACGACGCCCACTTCGCGGTCGCCTACGGGGCTGCGCTCACGGCCGACGAATCGGCGGAACTTCCGAGCCTCGGCGTTCTGATCGACCGGTTCGCCTCGGCGCGCGTCGACGGGGAAGCCGGACGTCTGCCCGCGCTCTTTGCGAGCGACGAAGAGCTCGAGCGCTTCCGCGCGCGGCATGAAAAGGAAAAGGTGGAGCGCGGCAATCTCGCCGACGCCCGGGGCGACCTCTATCTCGGGATCGACCTCGGCAGCACCACGGTGAAGGGCGTTCTGATCGACGGCGAGGGACGCTTCCTTTCCGCCTGGTACGAACGCAACGAAGGAAATCCGCTGGAGCGCCTCTTTCCGCGCGTCAAGACTCTCGCGGCGTCGATCCCCGAAGGAGCGCGCATCCGCTCGATCTGTACGACGGGCTACGGAGCGGAACTCGCCAAGGCGGCGCTCGGGGCCCACTGGGCCGAGGTCGAAACGCTCGCGCATCAGCGCGCGGCCGCGCACTTCGCTCCCGACGTGAGCTACGTGATCGACATCGGCGGACAGGACATGAAGTGCCTCGCCGTCAAGGACGGACTGATTTCGGGCGTGACCCTGAACGAAGCCTGCAGCTCGGGCTGCGGCTCCTTTCTGCAGACCTTCTCGGACCAGCTCGAACTTACGCTCCCCGAATTCGTGGCGGCGGCGCTTCGTTCGCGCGCGCCCGTCGACCTCGGGACGCGCTGTACGGTCTTCATGAATTCCAAGGTGCGTCAGGCCCAGCGCGACGGCGCCACCACGGACGACATCGCGGCGGGTCTGTGCCACTCGATCGTGCGCAACGCCCTCTACAAGGTCCTTCGCATCCGCAATCCCGAAGAGCTCGGCAAACACGTCGTCGTGCAGGGCGGCACCTTCCTCAACGACGGGGTGCTGCGTGCCTTCGAGACCCACGTCGGGCGCGAAGTGATCCGCCCCGACATCGCGGGTCACATGGGCGCCTACGGAGCGGCGCTCATCGCCAAAGAGCGCACCTCGGCCGAAACGCCCGTGCCGGAACTCGACGAAAAGACCTTCGATCTCACCGACGTGAAGCGCCGCGAATTTCTCTGTCGCGGCTGCAGCAATCACTGTCACCTGACGCTGCACCGCTTTGCGTCGGGAGAAAAGTTCGTGAGCGGAAACCGCTGCGAATTCGCCTTGAAGTCGCTCGGGCGCGCCGCCAAGGACGAAGTCTCGTTTCACGATGAAAAGACCGCGCTCCTTTTTGACCGTCCCTCGTCGGAAGACAGCCCGCGCGGCACGATCGGGATTCCGCGCGTTTTGAACGTTTACGAACACTATCCCTTCTGGCACGCGTTCTTCACGAAGCTGGGCTTCAAGGTCGTGCTTTCGCCCGCCTCGAACCGCGACATCTCGGCGAAAGGCACCGAAACGATCCCGTCTCAGACCCTCTGCTGGCCCGCCAAACTCGCGCACGGCCACGTGACGTGGCTGGCGGAGAAAGGGGTCGAGCGCATCTGGCTTCCCTCCGTAGCGCGCGAAGGAACGCCCTTCCCCGAAGGCGACGCCCGCTACGCCTGTCCCGTGGTCGGGGGCTACCCGGAAGTTCTCCGGCTCAACCTCCTGTCGACCTTCCCGAAGGTCTCCCTCATGGCGCCCTTCATCGATCTCGAGCGCGAGGACTCGGTCCTCTCGGGCGTCTGCGAATCCTTCCCCGAACTTGACCGCAACGAAGTGCGCGAAGCTTTCCGGGCGGGGCGCGAAGCGCTTTCGCACTACCGCGGACAGCTGCGCGCCCTCGGCGAAGAACGCGCCGCGCTCGCCCGCGCCAAGGGCGTGCCCCTCATCGTGCTTGCGGGTCACCCCTATCACCTCGATCCCCTCGTCAACCACGGGATTCCGACTCTCATCGCCTCGATGGGGGCGGAGGTCGTGACGGAGGACGCGGTCGCCCACCTCGTTCTCAATCCTCAGCCCCTCTCAGTCGTCAATCAGTGGACCTTCCACAGTCGTCTCTACCGCGCGGCCGAATACGCGCTCGAGCACCCCGACGTCGAAGTCGTGCAGCTCGTAAGTTTCGGCTGCGGTCTTGACGCCGTGACGAGCGAACAGATGAAGCGGCTTCTCGAACCCGAAGGGAAGCTCTACACGCTCCTCAAGATCGACGAAGGCGACGCCTTCGGCGCCGCTCGCATTCGCCTTCGCTCCCTGATGGCGGCCTTGGACGACCGCCGCCGCACGGAAAAGCACCGCGTCATCCCGATCGCCTCGATCCCGCACGGACACGCGGCGGCGGACGACGAAAAGACGGAGCAGCCCAAGCTCGAAAAGGGCTCGACCCTCTACATTCCGCAGATGGCGCCGATTCACTTCCCCGTCCTCGGCTCGGCGCTCGGATCTTTGGGCTACGACGTGAAGCTTCTCTCGGACGTGCGCCCGAACGCGCTGGAATTGGGGCTTCGCTACGTCAACAACGACGCCTGCTATCCGGCGATCGTCGTAATCGGACAGTTCCTCGACGCTCTCGCCTCGGGCGAAATCGACGCGGAAAAACCCGTTCTCGTTCTCGCGCAGACTTGCGGACCCTGCCGCGCGACGAACTATCCGAACCTTCTTCGCTGGGCGCTCCACGACTACGGACGTCCCGAGATCCCCGTCTATTCGATCTCGGCGGGCTCGATCGACCCGGTTCACGCGCTTCCGATCGGCGTCAAGGGACTGCACCGCCTCACGCATGCGGTGCTCTACGGCGACATGCTGCAGCGCCTCACTTACTCCGTGCGCGCCCGCGAAGTGACGAAGGGCGACGCAGAAGAACTCCGCAGGAAGTGGACCGACATCGTGTCGCTTCGCGTCAAAAACGGTTCCTACTTCGGCTACACCGACACGCTTCGGCGCATGACGGCGGACTACCTGCGCGTGCCCGTGCGGGCCGAGCGCATTCCGCGCGCAGGCGTCGTCGGAGAAATCCTTCTCAAATACCACCCTGACGCCAATCAGCGCATCGTCGACGAAATGATCGACCAGGGGGTGGAGCCCGTCGTGGGCGACCTCTCGAGCTTCTTCCTTTACTGTCTCTACGACGACGTATACCGCGCCGAACAGTACGGCGACTCCAGGGGAAAGGCCTGGGCCTCGAAGCTTCTCATCGGCTGGATCGAGTCGCTTCGCAAGCGCTCCGCATCGGTGCTCGAAGGGACGCCCTTCCCGAAACCCCGCAGCCTCGCTTCGGGACTCGCCCACATCCGCGGAGTGGTCTCCGCCGGGCAACAGGCGGGCGAGGGGTGGCTCCTCACCGCTGAAATGATGGAAAGTCTCGAAAACGGCATTCCCAACGTCGTATGCCTGCAGCCCTTCGGGTGTCTCCCCAACCACATCACGGGGAAAGGCGTCATGCGCACCCTTCGCGAACGCTTCCCCGAGGCGAACCTCTGCGCCATCGACTTCGAAGCGGGGACGAGCCGCGCCAACGTTTCGAACCGCCTCAAGCTCTTCCTGCGTCAGGCGAAGGAGCATTTTGAAAAGGAGAATGGCAAACCTTGATTTGCACACAAATAAGGCATTTTCAGCAACTTCCGTGACATTTCCATGACAATGCCCGGAAAGTTCTGCACCGTTTCGGTGGACAACTTTCCGGGCCATTCTTTGTGGACAACCTTGTTCCTTCAATGCCGCAGTGGAAATTCCGGAAAAATTTTCCCTTCCATGCGCAGAAAGCGAACTTTTGCGCTTTCAACGGGACGGGAAAGAGTATGTTCTCGCGCACGCTCATCGCGGGAAAGAGACGGTGGTTCTGAAAGACGAAGCCGATTCCGCGTCTTTCGGGAGGAAGGCGCACGCCCCAAGCGGTGTCGTCGAAGACCCTGTTTCCGATCGCAAAGCGTCCGGCGTCGGGCGCGGTGAGACCCGTCATGAGGTTGGCGAGCGTCGACTTCCCCGAACCGCTTCTCCCGAACACCGCCGTAAGACCGCTCATCGGGAGGCGGCCCGCCAGGTGAAAGGCGGGGCCTCCTTCAAAGCGCTTCTGATAGTCGAACTCGATCACGGCAGGGCGTCGCAAGAGGCCGACATGCGCATCTTCACGTCGTGAGGCCGCCCGAAATAGGGCCAGGACGTGACGAGAAAGTCCGCGCCCGCCCTCGCGTAGTCGGCCGCGTTCGCGGCATTGACGCCGCCCGCGGCGGAGATGACGAGCACGGGATGCGCTCTCTTCGCCGCAGTGACGAGCACCGCCACGTCTTGCGGCGTCATCTTGTCGCACTGCAGAATGTCGGCGCCGAGTTCCGCCGCCCGCACGCCCTCTTCGACGTTTCCCACTTCGACCGCGACCTTGCGTTCGGGATCGAGCCGGCGAAGCGTCTGCAGACGCTCGGCAAAGTCGGTCGAGAAGACCCGGTGCTGATCGAAAATCAGAATCGATTCCGAAAGCCCCGTGCGGTGCACGAGGCCGCCCCCCGCTTCGACGGCGAGAAGCGAAAGGCGCTTCGTCCCCGGGAAATGCTTGCGGGTCGTCACGACGCGGCAGTCGGGGTTGACGCTTTGCGCCGCCTCAACCATCGCGCGCGTTCTCGTGGCGATGCCCGAAGCGTATTCCATGATGTTTTGCGCAACTTTGTAGACGGCATGGATGCGGTCGGCTCTGCCTTCGGCGCGCAGAAAGACGGTCTTGGCGGAAAGCACGTCACCGTCCTGCGCCGTGCGGGTCACGGTGAGCCCCGCCTTGCGAAAGAGTCGTTCGGCAAGTTCCGCTCCCGCGAGAACGCCCTCTTCCTTGAAGAAGCATTCGACCGCGCCTTCGGCCTTCTCGAGTCCGAGAAGACGAGAAGTCAGGTCGCCGTAGGGAACGTCTTCCGAGAGAATCGCCTCGAGTTCGGCGTCGGGAAAGAAGTACATGGCGCCTCCTCTCAGCGGACGCCCGCCTTCTCAAGGACCTTTTTCCCCTTGGGCGAAGCAAGGCACCCGAGGAACTTCCGCACGTCCTCGTCCTTTTCGGCGCCTTCGACCACGGCCGCGACCATTTCAACGGGTTCGTAGCCGTCCTCAATGACCATGACGCCGCCCAACTTCGCGCGGTTCTTCTGCGCGGCCTGCCAGTTGACGAAGCCCGCGTCGACTTCGCCCTGCAGCACGTAGGACATCACCTGCGGCACGCCCGCGACGCCGATGTTGCCGCCGAAACTCTTTTCAATCGGCGCGGCCGTTTCGTTTTTGCAGACTTCGACGAGCTTTTCGACCATCGGCACGTATCCTGCGCCGGTCGTGACCGTGACGGCGGCCGAAGCACCGAACGAAAAGGCGATGAGCGAAAGAGCGGCGAGCGTACGTTTGGGCATGAAAATCTCTCCCTGAGAAAATGCGCGGATGATACCCAAGTATGCCCTCGTTATTCCAAAAAAGCAAAACGCCTTCGGGTATTCACGCCCCCGCCGTCATCATTTGCCTCGCAGGAAGGCGAGCACCTCTTCGGTCTGCCGCTCGAAGTGCGGATTGTAGGTGAGCCGAACGTAGACGTGACCGTCGCGGTCCTCGCCCCAGGCGCCGTACCAGATCCGCGACTCCGGCACTTCGCAGTGAAAGCGAGGCCGCGGATCGTTTTCGGGCCGGCACCATTCGGCTCGCGCACCGCGTCCGTAATGGGGATTTTCCGGCGAGAAATTAACCGAGAGGTGCGAGAAGCTGCGAATGTGTTCCCGCTCCAGATGAGAGGGAAGTGAAATCACTTTCATCTGAGTCGTATCGGGCGTTTCGTCGCCGTACCAGATGGTGCGCGAGCGCGGATGGAGAAAGCTTTCGTCCGCGGCTTCGAGCATGCGTTCCGTATCGACGATGGAATCGAATTCGGAGAGCACCGTGAGGACGGGCTTGCGGTAAGGTTTCTCGAGCGCCTCCTCGGCATGGTCCATCGTGTCGCAATAGGCGACGAGCCCCGTCATCGGGATCGTGCGGTAGCGAAAGGCCGTGGTGCCCCCGCCCGCTTCCTCGGGCGTTCGGAGCCATTCGAAAAAGAGGGACGCAACCGGCACGAGTCCCACGAGGTTCGTGCGCACGTAGGGAGCGGGCGAAAAGAGAAGAAGCCCCTCCACGTCGGGGTCTTCGGCTCCGAGCGTGACGGCGATGTTGCCACCCGTCGAAAAGCCCGCGAGCCACACGCGGTAGCCTTCGTTTTTCAAACGGTCCTTTTCGCGGCGCACGACGTCCTCCCAGGCCTTGCCCGACGAGCGTGCGATCATGTCCTCGGGCTTCGTGCCGTGTCCTGGGAGAAGTACCGTGCGCACGAGCACGCCGTCGGCCGCGAGGCGCCTTGCGGTATCGAAGAAGGTCCAGGGACCTTCTCCCAAACCGTGCGCAAAGAGAACGGCCCGCCCGTCGGGGTGTTCGGGGCGCATCTCCCACGGGGAATTCCAGTCGATTTCGGCTTGATGGTCTGCAGTCGCAAAGCGCCGGTCGCGCTCGACGAGCGCGCGGGTCCTCTCGACGTATTCGGCGAAGGTGGCGGGCGCCTCCTCAACGGCAACGGAAGGTGTCCCGCAGCCCGCGAGCGTGAGGAGAAGCGGTACGGAGAGCGCCAGAAGGCGCGGGGTGCGAAGGGACATGAAAATTACTCAAAAAAGACGTCGGGAAAAGTATAGAGGCGCCGCCCGCGGCGTAGATTGGCAGATTCTCTCGATCTCGGATCGATTCTTCCTCGATGCGCCCGTTCCCTCGCATCACTTCGTCACGAATTTTTCTCCCGACGCCTTTTTTCTCCACCCCCGAAGCCGCGCGCCATTCACTATGATTTCGTCTTGTTTTATACAAATGCATAAAAGACATCCATGCTTACTCTTCACGCCGACGTGAACGATCTTCCCGACGCCCTGCGTCGACTCTGGAACGCCCACGATCTGGGCGGCGCCTGGCGCCTCGCCCTGGAACTCCCCGACGAAGAGCTGACCGCGGCGACGCGCTCCCTTCTCGTCGCCGCCGCCTTCGACGGAGACGCAGGGCAGACCGATTTCCGAAGGATCGCGGACGTCCTCGAACGGACCCAGCCCTCGGATCCGACGCTGCGCGACCGCTTTCACCTTGCGCTCGCGCTCGCGCGCTGCAACGCCTATCGCCGCGCCCTCGCGCTCTTTGAAGAAATTCCCCTCGAGGAACTCGAGACCGACGAGGCGATCGTCGCGCGCGAGGAAATGCTGCGCCTTCGCATCTCCCTCTTTTCGCCGAAATGTTCCGACGAAGAATTTTTGCCTCTTTTCGAGCCCCTTATGCGGCCCGAAGCGAAGCCGCAGCGCCTGGCCGTTTTGCGTCAGCTCTACGCCGACATGAAGGTCGCGGCCGATACGAGAAGCGAAGCCGTCAAGGACGGCATCCGCCGTCTTCTCACGCTTACGGACGACCTCACCCCCCAAGAGCGCGCCCGGGTCCTTCGCATGCGCATCCGCATTCTCGATCGGATGGAGAGCTACATGCCGCCCGTCCTCGACGACTGCTTTCGGCTCCTTCGGGAATTTCCCGAAAGCGACGAGGCGGCCGTCACGGCGTTCGAACTCGTCAAGTGCCTTCTTTTGCCAGCGAACGCCGTCAAGCCCATCGGTTCGAGCTACGCCTGGGCCGGGGTCGAAACGGGTCTCTGCCCCGATTGGGCGAGCGACGACACGAAGCTCTTTTACCGCGTTGCAACCGACGTGATCGACGGCGCCTTGCGCCGCGCGCACGACGTGATCGTCGAATCGAGAAACAACTCGGGCTTTTTCCTTTTCCTTCGCGGTTGGTGCGCCGTCTACCTCTTCATGGACTCGCGCGACCCCGAAATCGGAGCGGAAGCCTTCCGCTCCCTCGACTGGGAGAAGCATGATGCACTTCGTCCCTTCCACGTCATGCTCAAGTTCTGGCTCGTGTGTCTCACGGGCATGTGGCCCAACGAAGTCGAGTTTCCCGAAGAGTCGAACCTCTCGGTTCCCCCTCTCACGCCCTGTGAAGCGAAGCTCTCGCCCGAAGTGATGAAATTCATGAACGGGCACGTGCAGCGGCATTTCCGCCGGAGCCTCGACACGCAGACCCATCGGCATCTCACCGAATGGTTGAAACGCACCGACTCGCTCGAAGCCGCCGAGGAAAAATACTGGAAGGAAAGCGCCGCAAAGCTTGTAAGCTGTCCGGGCTCGCAGCACCTTCCCGTCTGGTGGGAGTGCGCTTTGAATTTCCCGCCGAAGTTTCTCGGACCGGACACCTTCGAAGGGCTCTGGGCGGCCTTTCGCTCGGCCCTCAAAAAAAGCCCGCGCCGGCGCACCTTCCGTCCGATCGCCCGCTACGAACCTGCGGCGCCCGTCCCGTCCGCGCGCATTTGGGCCGGCACGGCGCTGCGTCTGCCCGAACTTCTTCGTCCCCTCTGGATGCGCTTTCACGACAAGGTCGGCGTGACGTCGGAATGGTTCTGGCTGCCTGAACACGACGCTCCCGCGGCGATTCTTCGCGACTGGCCCGACAACAGGATCCGTCTCACGACCGTACTCGGCGCGACGGCGAGGGAGTTTTCGGAAGACAACTTCGAGTTGAGCCTCACGCTCGAGGACGTCCCGACCGAAGCGCTCGACGTACGCCTGCAGAACGTGATCTTCGAGGCGCTCGCCGCCGTGCGTGCGGACGAAAAGCTTCGCGAGAAACTCGGCGCAGGCGGACTGATTCCGGGCGAAGGCCTTGCCGTCGATACGAAGGACACGATGCCCTCCCTTTCGGAGGCGGGCTTTGCGAAGCTTCTCCTGATCGATTCCCGCGAAGCGAAGACGGCCGTATTCGTGCCGCCCCTTCACGGCTGCAATCTCCTGCGCTATGAAATCGTTCCGCTTCGCGCGGGCGAAGCGAAGCTTCTCGAGACGCTCGGAATCGACGGTTTCCTGCAGCTCTTTTCCTTTGAAACGCTCACGCCCTTCTCGTTTGAGCGCGCCGACGCCGCGCTCACGACCAATCCGAGCGGCATGAGGGCCTCCTGACGTCTGCGGCCGCATCCGACACCAACGGACCGTTTCTCCCCGGGGAGGACGGTCCGTTTTGCTTGCGCGCGGCATTTTTCGGCAAGGATTCGAAACGATCGAAAGATCCCCCGCCCGAGGGCGTCCTTAGGATGAAGACAAGAAGATTCTTCTCCTTTTCATGAGGAATTTGCCATGCAACGCCGCACACTTGCCGCCCTGATTCCCGGTGCCGCTCTGACGGCCGCCGGCGTGGCTTTCGCCAAGGAAAACGACATGACCAACATCGATCTCTCCGTGACGGATCCCGATCTCATTGCGATCCGCGAGCGCTTTTTGAAGAAGGACGTCCCCTCGCACACCTCCGCCCTCACCGAACGCGAACGCTTTCTCGTGCAGGCGACGACACTCACCACCCTCTCGGAGCCGCTTTCGCTCAAACGCGTCGTCAAGGAAGCGCTCGCAGCGGGCGTGAAGCCCCTCGAAATCCGCGAGGCCGTCTATCAGCCCTTCGCCTACATCGGCTTTGCAAAGGTCGAAACGGCCGTCCTCGCCATGAACGAAGCCTTCCGGGAAGCAGGCGTGAAGCTTCCGCTCGAATCGGCCGCGACCGTAACCGACGCCGACCGCTTTGAAAAGGGGCTCGCCGAGCAAAAGACGATTTTCGGCCCGGCCATCGACACCATGCACAAGAACGCAACCGACGACGTCCGCTTCCTGCAGGTCGATGCCCTCACGGGCTGGTGCTTCGGCGACACATACACGCGCAAGGGACTGACCCTTGCCGAACGCGAACACCTCACCTTCGTCACCATCGCGACGCTCGGCGGGTGCGAACCGCAGCTGCGCGCCCACACGGGAGGCAACCGCACGATGGGCGCGACAAAACAGAAGCTCATCGACACGATCGCCGCCATGGCGGGCTACATCGGCTTTCCGCGCACCCTGAACGCCCTTGCGATCGTGCAGGAGGTCTTCAAAGACTGACCCCTTCGAGCCGCATCTCTCCTTAGGAAAGGCCGGCCGCCCTCACGGGCGCCGGCCTCTTTTTTCGGCGCAACGAACCGAAGAACAGGCTTTCCCTGCAAAATAAAGGTCCCGCACGGGAGAGACGCTTGCGGGACCGAAAAGGCTCGGGCGGGAATCAGCGGCCGGCGTACTGATCGTCCGTCACGGCTTCCTGCCAGACGACCACGACGCCCGGATCCTTTTCTTCGCAAATCGAGATGTGGGTCATGGCCGAGTTTTCGCTCGCACCGTGCCAGTGTTTGACGCCGGCGGGGCAGCGCACGATGTCGCCCGCACGGATTTCGACGCGGGGCTTCCCCCATTCCTGGGTGTAGCCGACGCCGTCGGTGACGATCAGAACCTGTCCGACCGGATGGTAGTGCCAGAAAGAGCGGGCGCCGGGCTGAAAGGTGACGGAACCGCCCGAACTCTTCATGTCGCCGTAGGTGCCGTAGAGTCCCGTCACGGTCACATTGCCCGTGAAGGTGGCGGAGGAACCTTCGATCGTCTTCAGCTCGCCCGCACGGGTCACGACTTGTTCGGTGAGGGTGTCGGCGGCCCGGGCGCCCGCAGCGAAACCGAGCGAAGTCATCAGGATGCAGAGCATCGTCCATTTTGCATTGCGCGTCATTTGAAACTCCTTTTGAAACGGGAAAGGAATTGATTTCCTTGACTTTCATTTTCTCGGAATCGGAGGGTGCGCTCTTCGTCAAAAATTTCAAGCTCTTGCAGCATTCTCTCGGAAGATCGACAGGCGGCAAGCCTTCCTCCATCCACATAAAATCCGCAGAGAATTTTCGCACTCCGGTAAGGTATTTCGGCATTCATTCGACCTTTGCAATCCGAGAAATGCAGGCCGGTCCGCAGGGAACAAAAAAAGGGAGCCGAAGCTCCCTCTTTTGTTTCAGACGAGACGAAATCAAAGCGTCGTGGTCTTGATGAGCATTTCCTCTTCGGAAACGCCGTTTTCGATCGCCTCCTTGAACCACTTCGGACGGCGGCCGGACCCCGACCAGGTGCCTTCACCGTAGGGATTGGCGTACTTGGCGGGCTTGCGGTCGCGGCGGTTGTTCTGATGCTGACCCAAGTCGGCCAGAGTAATGCCGTATTCCTTCATCGCGACGAGAATTTCGTCGACGAGCTGGGCGCGAACGGATTTGGCTTCGTTTTGCAGACGCTCCATTTCTTCGTTGATTTCCTGCAGGCGAACGGCATTTTCAAATGGCATATGGTGAACCTCATTCATAAAAACGTATTCGAAAGGAACCTTTTCCTTTCTTTGACTTCCTGAATTCTAGCAGATTTCGAACAAACCGGATTCAAACGTTTCCCGCATTTCCGTTCGTTCCGCATTCCACAAAAAAAAACGAAGCGCTTCCGGGAGAGAAACGCTTCGTTCCGACAGGTTGGAATTCGATCCCGAAAGATCGAATTCCGATTGTCCCGCAATTACTTGGCGAGACGACGCCAGGTGTCGACCACCGTGTCCGGATTGAGCGAGATCGATTCGATCCCCTGCTCCATCAGCCAGGCGGCGAAATCGGCGTGGTCGGACGGCCCCTGACCGCAGATGCCGACGTACTTGCCCTTGGCGCGGCAGGCCTTGATGGCCATCGCCAGAAGAGCCTTGACGGCCGGATCGCGTTCATCGAACGAGGCGGCGACGAGACCCGAGTCGCGGTCGAGACCGAGGGCGAGCTGCGTCATGTCGTTCGAACCGATCGAGAAGCCGTCGAAATATTCGAGGAACTGGTCGGCAAGGACGGCGTTGGACGGGATTTCGCACATCATGTTGAGGCGCAGGCCGTTGACGCCGCGCTTCAGACCGTGGCTTTCCATGATTTCCGTGCAGCGGCGGGCTTCGTCGAGCGTACGCACGAACGGAATCATCAGTTCGACGTTGGTGAGGCCCATTTCGTCGCGAACGAACTTCATCGCGCGGCATTCCATGGCGAAGCATTCGGCGAACTGGTTGGAGATGTATCGAGAAGCGCCGCGGAAGCCGAGCATCGGGTTTTCTTCGTCCGGTTCATAGAGCGCGCCGCCGATCAGCTTGCGGTATTCGTTGCTCTTGAAGTCGGACATGCGAACGATGACCTTCTTGGGCCAGAAGGCGGCCGCGATCGTGGCGACGCCTTCGGCAATCTTGCGCTCGAAGAAGTCCTTGGGCGAGGCGTAGCCCGCCGACAGGCGTTCGACGGCGTCGCGCAGTTCCGAGGGAACGCGCGGATAGTCGAGGATCACCTTCGGGTGGATGCCGATGTTGTTGTTGATGATGAATTCGAGACGGGCAAGACCCACGCCCTTGTTCGGGATCGACTGGAATTCGAAGGCGAGCTGCGGGTTGCCGACGTTCATCATGATCTTCACGGGGATTTCCGGAAGAGCGCCGCGGCGGACTTCTTCGACGGCCACTTCGAGGAGGCCTTCGTAGATGTTGCCCGTGTCGCCTTCGGCGCAGGAGACCGTCACCTTGTCGCCTTCGACGAGACGTTCGGTGGCGTCGCCGCAACCGACGACGGCGGGAATGCCGAGTTCACGCGCGATGATGGCGGCGTGGCAGGTGCGGCCGCCGCGGTTCGTGACGATGGCCGAGGCCTTCTTCATCACCGGTTCCCAGTTCGGGTCGGTCATGTCCGTGACGAGGACGTCGCCCGCCTGGACGCGGTCCATTTCGGCGGCGGACTCGATGATGCGCACCGTACCCTGACCGACCTTCTGACCGATCGCGCGGCCCTGAACGAGAAGGCGGCCCTTCGTCTTGAGCGAGTAGCGCAGCTGCACGTCGGCGCTCTTTTGCTGGGACTTCACAGTTTCGGGACGGGCCTGAAGGATGTAGATCTTGCCGTCGATGCCGTCCTTGCCCCATTCGATGTCCATCGGGCGACCGTAGTGCTTTTCAATGATGCGGGCGAACTTGGCGAGTTCGATCACGTCTTCGTCGGTGATCGAGAAGCTGCGGCGGTCGTCGGCGTCGACCTCGACTTCGCGCACCGAACGGCCCGAAGCGCCCGTCGTGTCGAATTCCATCTTGAGGAGCTTGCTGCCGAGCGTCTTGCGGATGATCGGGTACTTGCCCGCTTCGAGCATGGGCTTGTGCACGTAGAATTCGTCGGGGTTGACGGCGCCCTGCACGACCATTTCGCCGAGACCGTAGGAAGCCGTGATGAAGACCACCTGATCGAAGCCCGATTCGGTGTCGAGCGTGAACATGACGCCTGCGGCGCCCTTGTCGGAGCGGCACATGCGCTGCACGCCGGCGGAAAGGGCGACTTCGGCGTGCGTAAAGCCCTTGTGGACGCGGTAGGAAATGGCACGGTCGTTGTAGAGCGACGCGAAGACTTCCTTCATGCGGGCGAGCACCTGATCGATGCCGACCACGTTGAGGAAGGTTTCCTGCTGACCGGCGAACGAAGCGTCGGGCAGGTCTTCCGCGGTGGCAGAAGAGCGAACGGCCACGGAAATTTCTTCCTGGCCGTCCTTGAGCCATTCGTAGAATTCACGGATTTCGCGTTCGAGCTCGGCGGGGAACGGAGCGGCTTCGATCCAACCGCGGATTTCGGCGCCGGCTTCGGCCAGGGCCTTCACGTCGTCGACGTCGAGCGTTTCCAGACGGGCGTGGATTCGTTCTTCAAGTCCGCTTTCCTTAAGGAAGATGCGGAACGCTTCGGCAGTCGTGGCAAAACCGTCGGGAACGCGAATGCCGGCTTCGGTGAGCTGGCTCAGAAGTTCGCCAAGCGATGCATTCTTACCGCCCACGCGGTCCACATCGGTCATGCGAAGTTGACTAAAGGGAAAAACGTAACGACCCTGTACCATTTGTGTCCTCTTTGCCCGCATCACTCGGCTGACGGCAATACGGGCGTAGATTAAAAATACGATGAAAGCGCAGGAGGCACCCAGTCCCCCGTTGCGCTTTCAGTTTCCGAGCGGATTGTATCACAGCGCTTTCGCACAGCCCAAGGCTCCGATGCGGCTCAAAGGGTGAGAAAACGCAAGAAAGTCGACATTTTTTCGTCTCGGGCGCCTCAAACGTCCGCAAAAACGCGTAAAAATCCACCAAGTGACAAACACGCAACAAATTTCTCGACGAAAAACGCTCCATCTTCTCGTTTTCCCTTAATCCGTTCCGAGGAGAACGCCGATTTCGTCGTCGATTGACGCAAGCGGCGCAGGCGGGCGGCCTACAATGAAACGGTTTCCTCTATTCCTCTCCGCGATGAGGTTCCGCATGGTTACGCAGCAGGTCGAACAACTCGCCCGTCAATCCTATTTCGATGCGCTCGCCGAGCTCTTCGTCGCGCCCGATCACGCCGACACCTGCGATCGCCTTCGCGACGCCCTCCACGCCGTCGCGGGACTCGCCGCCGAGGTGGGGGTCGACTGCCGCGAACTCGAGGCCGCGCTCGAAGATCCCCTCCCTTCGCCCGAAGAAGCCGCGGCCGAATACGGCGCCCTCTTTCTCACGGGGGAAATCCCGCTTCCTCTATACGAATCCGCCTGGACTGAAGACGCCTCGGCCCCCGAGGTCTGTCGCGCGTCCTACGAAAAGGCGGGGCTCGGCCTCACCGGAGACTTCGGGATGCCCTACGACCATCTGACGCTCGAATTCGCCTTCCTTTCGGTCCTCGTTCTCAAGGGCGCGCAGGGCGAGGCCGAAGACTTCTTCGCGGCGCATCCCGCCAAGTGGCTCCCCGCCCTCTCGCGGGCCCTTGTCAACCACCCCGACGCAAAATTCTTCCGCACGGTCGGATTGGCGCTCGCCGCGATCGTCTCGATCGAACATTGGCGTCGAGAAGACCGCAAATGACGAAAAGGCGGCCGAAAATCCGGCCGCCCCGCATGACGGTATGGACCGAGCTCCTCGCCTGAAAAGCGAAGAGCCCTTCTTTTAACCAAAATATGTGAGGACCGCAAGGATCACGAAGACCGCCGCCGCGATGCGGCGCATCCAGTCCATTGAAATCTTCTCCGCGATCTTCTCGCCGAGGTACACGGCGGGCACGTTGGCGATCATCATCCCGAGCGTCGTCCCCGCAATCACCCAGAAGGCTTCGGACGCGTAGCGCGCCGACATGGCGATCGTGGCGATCTGCGTCTTGTCCCCCATTTCCGCCAGGAAGAAGAGCACGAAGGTCGTCCCGAAGACCCCGAAGCGCTGCGCCTTCTTCTTAAAGTCGTCGTCCTCCATCTTGTCGGGAATCAGAATCCACACAGCCATCGCCAGGAACGAGACGATGAGGACCCAGCGGAGCACCTCGTAGGAAATGAGGGAGGAAAGCGACGCCCCCAGGGCGCCCGCAAGCGCATGATTGAAGATCGTCGCAAGAAGAATGCCCCAGATGATGGGCTTCGGAGCACGGTAGCGCGCGGCAAGGAAGATCGAAAGGAGCTGCGTCTTGTCGCCGATTTCAGCGGCGGCGACCACGACGGTGGAAAGTCCCAGGGTCTCTAACATTTTTTGTTCGTGGGGAGAGCATCGAGCGGCGGAGGGATCAAAACCGTAACGGCGAACGCACTCCGGCCGCTCTTTCGCTCTTCATGAAAGATCGGAGTCGTCCGCCGCAGGTCTTGCCGATGGATGCCGTAGGAGGATTCCATTGTCCGCGCCATGGAAAGGGGTCGTTCCAAGCGTGTTGACGCGAACGCCGCCGATGGAACCGGCGGCAGGCTACTCCCCTGAGGAGGGATGACGGATTGTAGCGGACTTCGATCCGACGGAGTGTTCCGGCGCCTTCTTTTTTCTCTTTCTCAAAAGAAGTTTGCACCGGAGTTTAGTTCAGTTTACAAGGAACTACACGCAGACCGTGAAACGGGCTGCTGACAACAAACGGCGGTATGCTCCCGGAGAGGGCAGCATACCGCCTGTTTTGTTGTCTGGGGTTTCCAAAGGGGCTTGCCCATTGGCACACGACTTTGCTTGCAAAGTATAGTGTGTTATACCTGCTGGCGTGGCTGACGGGGGAAACGGGGTGCGGTGCTTTATGCGCCCCGTTTGCTCCGACAGGAAAACAGGCTAAATTTTTGCGAATGGGAATGAGCGAAAAATCGGGCTGTTTTCAGAGAACGGGGGCAGGTATATTGAAGCCCCGTCCCTCGTCCTACGCTCCGACTTGTGGACAAAGTGTCCCGAAGTTGTGGCCACACTCCCAGAAAAGTAGCAGGACAGCGGGCAACCGTCCTAAATTAGGATAGGAGAATCCGTATAGCGAACCTGCACAGGTAGGAATAGATCATCTTGGGCCCCAGTCCGGCAACTCACGATACAGGTCGGGAAAACCGAGACGTCGGGCGATATTGTGTTGACGAACGGTGACTTCCTGCCAGATGCGGTTGCCGCGACCGTCATTGATCAATCGGATCGAGCTCAGGTAGTTGCGGATCTCCTTGAGAGTCATCTCGTCTCCGATAGGACGATCCACGATCGCCTTTCCCTTGACGATGCGCGTGGTCTTTTGCTTCATTCGACGATGAAAATCCGTAAGAATCGTCAATGTAACAAACGAAATCAGGAATCGTCCTTCCAGAGTCACGTCACTGTGAGCTCGAGCCACATTCATCTCGACATCGCTCTTCCCGCTCCGAAAGGCCTTCTCAATCAAGTCTATTGCACAATTATTGTCGTAGACTTCCGCAGCCTTGGCAGGCTTGGTTGAGACGTCACAGAAAAATCCGAAGTAGCGAATGGCCTCATTGATTTTTTCGTTATTACGTTCCAGCGTGCTCTTGCCCGGCAAACCGGTTGGGGTACGGTAGTAGGTCAACTTCCGACTGTTGAGCAACGGACATGCTCCGGTGTGAGCGTCGTCATCCCAATTTTTCCATTGGCTTTCAAAGTCCTCCAGATCAGCAAAGAACGCCTGGGTTTCCGTGGAGGATTTGGAGTCCGATCGGAAGACGTGAACCCAAAGCTCACGCTCGACACCATCTTCAAACTTGGGGTGGACGGGGACCGTCACGCCGAAGACGTCGCCGCGGATGTGCGAGCCGGCCTCCCACAGCGAAGTGATTGCCTTTTCAATCGCCTCCCGAATCCATTTCACATCCATTGTCGCAGCGACGATAACCCTGCTGTCGTGGTCGACAAACTTTGCGAAGTTGTCCAAGGAGAAGTACCCGCGGTCCATCACCGCAGCGAAGATTTTCTTTTTGTCGTTGATCTCGTCGAACCGAAGAAGCATGTCGGCGACGGTGCTGACATCGGCGATCTGGCCGGGGAACATCCGGAAGAAAACCGGCATGCCGGTCTTATGCCCGAGCAAAAGCGCAAGTCCGACCTGTTTCTGATAACCGCCTTCTTTTCCCTTGCCGCATTGCACATATGGGTTGGCAACAGCCTCCGTGGCGATCCTCGTGGAATCGTACGAGAGGACTTCATCCTCGGGCAGTCTGGCGATACGGGCGTTGAAGAATGTTTTCCGCCAATCCGGTTGCTCGGCGAGTTCTCTGAAGAACTCCGTCATCTCCCTCGATTCCATGGAGTCCCAGTACGGCAAGAGTTTCCCGTTCACCCACGACTTGAAGAGATAGGCGGAATTCGAACTTGTATGCATCCAGTGAAAGGTGATGGCGAGGATCTTGTTGGCGTTGTCCGCTCCCCATGTCTGCGTGAGATCCTCCAACAAACCGGTCTCCTTTGCGATCGCATAGTAGACGGGAAATTCAGCCACCAGGATCGAGGAGAGAGACGACAAAAACGTCTGAGTGGACGGATTCGTCAAATCAGCGGTCATATTTTTGCCTTTGCCCATGGAAGACTGGACTTTCTTCAGAGCGCAACGCTTCGTTCCGTCGCGGTGAAAGAGGCGGCGGTAGTCCTCGGTTGCGTAGTACACGTTGTCCACAACGTACCCCAGGTACTCCCGTTTTTCCTTACCGCGTTGAGCAACGGAGTCCCAGTAGTAGCGCCTGACAATCACTCGGAAGTTCCCGTAGGCATCGCGGATGATTTTTGCCTTTTTCTCGGAAAGAGGGAACCCGGCGACATTCGAAGGATCGGGCAGGAGATTCACAGAGGCTTCAGAGGATAGGGAGATAGTTTTAGGCATGATTATACGGACTTTTGAGATGTCTTCATTATATCATAAAATACGTATGCATCAAAAAAGATGCCTTCTGCGAGAAGACATTCTGAAGATTTTTCTTACAACTCCGTACTTCCACATCCCAATTTAGGTCTCTTCTTGTCTGCTCAATAAATGGCAATTGTCTAAGATAGTAAAGCCGTCCCGCTTGCAATTTTTTCTTTTATCGCGGAAACCGTATCTTTAATTGTGTATGTCGTTGTATCTATAACATTTGATTCATATACGCCTAAATTGGAAAACTGTTCCCACATCGTTTCCACTAATTCAATATTTGTTTCTCTGTCTAATTTCGCGCGTTCCACAGCTCGCTTTAAGTTTTCTTCTTTGCTGGCCCTTAAAACAATATAATGTACCTCATAGTGTTCTCGGACAAGACTTTTCCAAGGCCCTAAAAACCACGGCCCTACAATGCCATCTACAATTACATCATATCCGCCACGAACATATCGCTTCGCAGCTTCTAAAAACGCTTCAATGACAATCAAATTTTGCTCATTTGATTCCGGCAAATGCGGCGGTATAGCCCCTTTGCTCAAATAATGATAAAAATCATCTGTGTGCATATTCACGGATTTATCCATGTCGGACTCTTTTGCAACAAGAGAGGCCATCGTGGTTTTTCCTGTTCCCGGCGCACCTGTAATTATAACAATTCTTCCTTGATTCATCTATATCTACCTCCGAAATCCCGATTTACCGTTTTGTTTCTTCCATTCTACCTCAATTCCGAGAGCGTGGAAATAGAGAGTTTTCCAGGCGGATTTCCTACCTCTTGGATATACGGGACGGGCGGTCATTTAGGTGTAGACTTTAAGCTCTAATTCCCTAGCAGATGTCGATACTCGGCATTATTTGAGAAGGTTTTCAGGTCCGATAAAAAACCTACAAACTGTTGATCCACAGTAAAAAAGGCGACTTTTCTCTTGTGTGAAAGCCGCCTTTCTTTTATAATGTAGTATCGATATTATATCTCCTCTACGTTTTGCCATGCATATCGCCAACAATCTCCGAAGCGGACGCCTTTACGCCTCCGTCGTCACCTCCGTACGTGAAAACGGAAAGGTTCGTAAAAAGTTGGTCCGCTACCTGGGTCGAGTCCTTGATGCAGAACGCGGCATCTACCAATCCAAGGAAAGAGGAGTTTTTTCTACGATTTGAAAGCGGATACGATTAGCTCCGCCCCCGAGAATTTTGTTCCGAATATTCGTAGAAAGAATGCTCGGGAAGAATTACTGGTTGATTTTGGCGACACCCATGTGTTTTCCGAATTTCTGAGAAAAATCGGTTTGGATGGCGTAATTCGATCTATTCCATACGGTAACTTGGATTCGATATTCGGCCTGCTTCACTATTACACGCAGGCTAAAGAAAGTAATGCACACGCCGAATGCTGGTTCGAAGGGAATTACGCTCGCATTCTTTACCCCAACGCCAATTTATCGAGCCAGCGCATCAGCGACATGCTACATGCCGTCGGACGAGAAGACTCCCTGCGCGCTTTCTTCAAGGCTTACCTTGAATGGCTTGGAACGTCCGTAACCCGGGACGCAAATATCTTGATCGACAGCACCGGCGTACCCAACAGCATCCGGTTCCCGACTACGGCCGTAAGCAATCACAATGGCCAGATCTCAGAAGAGGTGCGTCTGATTTACGTTGTTCAACAAGAAACTCGCATGCCGATCTACATGAGATACGTGCCGGGCAACGTCATCGACACCACCACTCTTGCCACGACGATCAAGGAACTCAAGGCAATGGGAGTCAACACGAAGTTCGCCATCCTTGACGCCGGCTACGTGACGGCGGAATGCATCGAGCAACTGTTCGAAGAAAAGATACCCTTCATCACCCGTTGTCCGACCAACCGTAAGGTGTACAAAGACTTGATTACTAAGGAACTTGACGGTTTGGAAGAAGCCGGGAATCTCGCCGTGGACAAGGAAGGGCGCCTCTTCAACGGCCGCCAGGTCTACATCAAATGCGTCCCCGTCGAGTACGAGGGGCATCACCTCTACGCCT